>Ga0209579_10000065_pt1 | contig 214988 bp, 204 predicted proteins | sample Coa_R1_2_FD_187152 | JGI IMG/M metagenome (GOLD analysis project Ga0209579, IMG submission 187152) | Surface soil microbial communities from Centralia Pennsylvania, which are recovering from an underground coalmine fire - Coalmine... | ecosystem: Environmental > Terrestrial > Soil >... | reverse complement strand
TATGAGCACATCAACTTGCCGAAGCTTCGAAACAATCTCTTCTGCCGTATGCCTCTTCCTGCCCATCTCCGTATCCTCCTCTGCAAAAACATACCTCAGGGAGGACCACTTCAATGGGGGCAGATCAAAACCGATCACTCGATTTTCTTGATATTGTGACAAACGATTTGTGATATTTTCAAAGCCCGGCCACCCTACTGAACAGAACGCGCGATGGACATACATTTTTCAATGTTGGAGTCGTGCGTTCGAAAATTACAGCGATCCATAGTCTTTTATTTTGCAAGCGTCGCTTTTGGAATTGTAGGACTCTTGCTGCCAGTGCTTTTTCGTTGGAGTGACACTTGGCTGCTGCTCGCGCTACCAATTATTCTTATCGGGTCTGCGGGTCTGCTATACGAACGACGCAAAGCTATCGAGCCGCCGAAAGAGAGCCTAACGGTAACTAGAATCGAAGCTGCGACCCGTCAAACAGAAGCGGCCATAGAGGCATTTGCGCGCGGTGATTTTGATATTGCAATCACGTTGGCGGGCGCGGCTGAAGGAATGATTCAACGCGACGGCCCGCACATGTTTTCCTTTTTGAGGGACTCGCCGCGCGTTAAAGACGTTCCCAAGAAAGATTGGATTGCAGTCTTAAATGCTGAGCGCGATTGGTTGAAGCACGAATCTCCGCTCGACGTTTTGATTGTAGAAAAAGAAACCGCTTATTTCATGATAGCCCGTGCGGCAAGCAAGTTGGAAAACTGGACTCCGCGTATCTACGAATTCAAAGATTGGATTGAGAAAGAAGTTTCAAAATAGATTATAAGTCGGAGTCACTTCAGCCAACCCGGCCCGCGCGTCATGAATGAACCACGACGCACGGATCGGGGCGCGAGCGCGGGCCGGAATCTTTCGATTAAGTCCGCCGGGCCAACATATTCAACGACGCCCGCTCCGTGTTCGATAATGGTCACGGTGTCGGCGTCGCCGCTTTTTGGTTCTGACGACACGTCCAAAATATCGCGTTGGCTTTTCATTGTCACGACTCCATGAATTTGCCGCGCTTCGGACGATTGCCGGGCAACACGGTTCGCTGGCCGGGATCGAAGATGCCCGTTCCGCCATCGCTTTCACGCATATATTCACCGCGACTGACTTTGATCGTCGTCACCTTCACCGGCTGCGGCGCATCGTTTGGCGGCCATTCTTCCGTGCTGATCGTGCCGTCCGATGCGACTTCAATGTTGGCGGGCTTCATGGCTTCACGCTCCTACGGTTTGGGCGATCTTAGTCGCGTAGTTTTGCAGCGAATGGCCCTTGCGCTCGACCAGAAGGCGCAGCGCCACATAAGACAACAGCCAACAATCCAGTAGTTCGTTCGCAGCGGACGCGCGGCGCTTGACGTAGCGTTGCGATCTGTAGCCGCCGCGAACAGTGATCTTCAAATGTTCGGCAGTTAGTTGTTCGAAGTGGTTGTTCGTGAAGAACGCGGGGAAGTGAATCTTTCCCGGTCCCGTTTCGATCCGCAGCCGGTCGAAGAATAGCTGTTTGGCCGCATTGGTACCGAGCATTTCCGGCCCGTAGTGGGTGCTACGGGTCTTTTCGAGGCCGGTCGGCGTGATGATCGGCTTCCATACGCTGCCGACCTCAGAGTGCCCCTTGCAAGCCCATGCGTGTTTGCGGGGCTTGGCGAAGTCCAGAACACGTTGCGAGCGCGATCCGTCGCCAGCGTCGATTGCGACGGCGCTAATCTTGATCCGCTGGCCGGTGTCGGCATAGGGATATTCGGCGGCCAGCCAACGGCTGAAGTTGTTCCACACAACGTCTTGCGACGTGTCACCAGCGAATATCTGGTGGTCAATGATCCAGCACGTTTCGTCGGTGGTCCAGCCGCACACGATGCAATGCAGCGTGTCGTGCTGCACGTCGCAACCGACCGTCAACATGACGACCTCGCGCGGCACGTTCTTGTAATCTTCACGGCGCTGCATCAGTTCGTGGGCGTCGGCGACCTTCCCGTATTCGGTCGGGTCGGCGGCTTCAGCCAAGAACAGATTCATGAACTCGGTTTGGGCTTCGGGTGCGCCTTCTTCGACGGCCTCGATCCACGCGCGCGCCATGCCGACAACGCTAAGGTCTTGGCTGTAAAGCTTGGACGCTTGGAAGCCCACGGACTCGTTCGACACGGCGCGCTGCCCGCATTCCGTACAAAGCGCACGACCGCATTGGCTATCTTCGTCCCAATCCCACTTCCGGGTTTTCAACGGCTCTTGGAAGACGTCGCAGCACTCAAAGGGCTTGCACTGGTGCCAGCGGATCGCGTGGGGCGACGTGATCGCCTTCAGCCTATCCACTTCGGACCACTCGCCGCTACAGAAGCCACAGTAGAGGCGGGCGCTGGTCGGCAACCGGCGTCCGGCTTCATCCTTGCCCCATTCAACCGTCGCCGACTTGTACGGCTTCTTGCCGAAGAATTCCAAAGTGGTCCACTCGCCGCAATGCGGACACGCGACGAACGCCTTGCGCTGGTCGCTGTTCAGATATTCTTGACTGATCCGGCTGGTGGCGGACCACGTTGGCGACGACGCTTGCAGCACCAGCCGATTACGGAACGTCGAAGCGCGCTGGTGCGCGAGTGCCATCGGATCGCCTTCGTCCAGCACCGGCAGGCGATCCGCTTCGTCGATTATCACCAGCCGAGCCGGGCGCATGGCGACTTGCGAAGGTGAACCGGCGTAGGCGACCGCGATTGTTGACCCGTTAGGGAAGGCTTTGTAGTCCACGGCGTCGTTGCCGAACTGCCGACCAGATCGGAAGCCAAGCACGGGCGTTTGCCGCAGCATGAAGTTAAGGCGTTCCTTGACGAACGCGCGCGCGATTCCTTCGGTGGGCAACAGCCAAAGGATCGAGGTCGGATCGGATGCAATGGCGTAGGCCGCTGTGGTCAACAACGTTTCGGTTTTCGAAAGCTGCGGGGCCATCATCAAACTAATTTTGCGAACGCCCGGTTCGACCGTCGCCAGCAATGGCCCACGCTGAATTTCGTACTGGTGAACTTTGAACTTGCCCGGCTTGGCGAAGGCAGACGGAATGATTCGATTCTGTTCGCACCATGCGTCCGGCTTCACCGTAATCGGTGGCTGAATATAGAATGCGTCGTCAAGCGACGACTTAGGCCGCGTCGCTGGTTTCGTCATTTGCTTTGTCCGTTGTCGTTGCTTCGGCAAGTCCAGCGTTCAATCGCTCGATCATTGCCAGACCTTCAATCTTGACCAGATCGCGAACGTCCGGCGGGATCGTCGCCGGGAGTCGTTCCGCCATTTCGAGAATGCCAGATCGAAAGCGCGCGACATGGCGGGCGACCGTCTGCCGCACTTCGTCCGCTGCAATGAGTTCGCCAGCAATCTTCTTGTTCAGTTGTTCGATCCGCTGCGCTTCGGCTACAGCCTTGCGGCGCTTGGCCTCAGCAATCGGGTCTTCTTGGACCGCTGGCGCGTCCACCAGCCGCGCGAAGATCGCGGGGAGGTCGAACGACCAGCCACCGCCGCGCGTCTTTGGGGCCGTGCCGGGAATGCGGCCTTCGTTGATAAGCCCGCGAATGCGCTTAGGCGTAAAGCCCGTGGCCTTCGCCAGATCGCCCTTCGTCAAACCAGTGACCGGGATCAAGTCCGGTCCTTCGAACATTTCCGCGTCGGTCATTGTAGCCCCTTGGCGACCAGTTCCCGGATCGCGGTTTGGCGACTCGTTGGCTTCGGACGCCGCGCGCGCCAGTGATCGAGGCGCGACGTGAGCGGGCGCGCCAGCGTGAGGTTGACTTGGAATCCCCGTCCCGTTGCCGGGCGACCGACCGGGCGCGGCGCGGGCGGCCAGTCCTCAGAGGCTTGCAGCTTCGGTTTCTGGTCCATTGTAGGCCCCAATTAATTCGTCATCGAACTAATTATAGCTGAAACACTTATCCGTTACCAGAGAATGCCCCGCAATCATTTACCGATCAGCAACGGCAAGAATTGGCGTCGCCGTCTGCCCGGATTGATCCGTGCCGGGAAGAACCTTGAAATTGTCTGGGGCTGTAACGTTTAGATGTTGCAAATAATTCGACGATTAATCAACCGGGGGACAGGGGACAACCCCCTTCGAAAACTTTTCGTTTCGTTGTCCTCTCGGTAGGTGCCAAGGCTATGGGCTATTGATATCATTACATAATTACTGATGTTGCAAAAGAATATTGGAGGGGTTGTCCCTTGTCCCCCTTGTCTCCAAAACGCATCGGGGACAACCCAAACGGCTGAGGGGTTGTCCCCCAACCAGCCAAGGGAAAGCGCCTAGCCTTCGAAGTCCTCAGCACCGCTCAACGCCGCGCGCCGGGCCGCGCCGTGCTGGTGATAGGCTAGGGCCACGTCCTTCGGTGACATGCGGTTCCACTTGTCTTGGTCCTTCACAGCCCAAAGCTGGACCGCTGGAATGTCCTTGCCGCCCTTCTTGTAGCGCCGCAACCGCACAGCGCCGATGTAGTCGAAGAACTTGTTGACGTTGATCCCGGCCTTGGCGTCGTACTTGTTCAGTGCCTTAAGGTGATCGACAACCTCTTCGAAGCGAACAACCGGGAATGTGAAAGGCTCCAAGCCTTCATCAAGAAGCCGCTGCAAATCGACAATGGAATCCGACCGCATCCGCTCTTGCATTTCGACCTTGGCTTCCGTGCCCGGCGCGTGAGCCTTGGGGTTCAGCTTGATCTTACGGTCCAGCAGATAGGCCATGACGGCGGCGATCTTGTCGTCACTGGCAATGTTCGCGAACAAGGTCGCGTAATAGGGATCGTCGGCGCTGGTCGGCGCTAATTTCGAAAAGAGGACCATCCAACGGCGGTCGGTCTTCGTCAGCGCCACGGCATCTTTGTGGTTCGTCATCGCAAAAATGTTCAAGTAGTTCGGTATGTCGAACTGGTGCCCATATTTTTTGTGAATGCGAAGCTTGTCTTCGGTCAACGGTTGCTTCAGCCGATTGAACACGTCATGTCGTTCGGCGGCGTACAGTTCATTTATAATTGCGATCTGCGCGCGTTCTTGCCAGCCGGAATATTTGTCGGTCACTTCATCGTTTGAAGGTTCGACCGTGTTGCGGTCGCCAACGATCCGACGAAGGATTCGGGCCAGCGCGCCCTTACCCGCACCTTCGACCGATTGCAGCAGCAGCGCAAAATGAATTTTTACGTCCGGGTGCTGCACTAGCTGCGCCATGTAGTCCAGCAGTAGGTCTGCGCTGACGGTATCGTTAGGGAACAGCTTGGCGACGTGTTCGACGAACCATGCGTGATCGCCAGCCTTCGGCTTCATCCTGCCGGGTCGCCAGAGGTTGAAGACCGTCTTGCCCTCATAGGGCATTGTGGGCGGCCCGACATAGCGGAACGTTGGCGGCTTCATCGGGACATAGACTTGCGCCGTCCACTTCTTCATCGGGAATACGCCACGTTCAATCTGTCCGACGATCTTCTTGGACTTCGAAAGTTTGCCGTATTTCATTTCGAACTGTTTGACGTTCAAGAATTGTGCGCCGTCATCGTGAACGAACTGGTAGGAGTCGATTATGAATTGCCATTCCTTCAGCGGCGCGAGGCGCGTCCCATCCCAACGCGGATGCCACGTCCCGTCAGATTGTTCTTCACCGTCAGCGTTGGCGTCCTTGCCGGTCGCTTGCTCGCCGGGGCCATGCAGCGCGTCGCAATAATAGACGATGATCTGGCGCAACATGGCCTTGGTCGCGGGCGTATCCGCGCCGTACAGCGCGGGCCATGTGGCCTTCAACAGTTCGTAGATCATTTGTGGCGACAAGCCGCAGCGGTGAGCAGCGGCGATAAGGTCGGCAAGGATGGTGCAAGCCTTGTCCACCTTCCAGCCTTCGACCAGCGTATCTTTAACAAGGTCAACGTCAGCTTCGTTGTCCCAACCGAAGATTGGCTTGCGCGCCATCGCGCGCTTCAACGTGTAGGTGTCCTTCTTCAGCTTCTTGCCCGGAGCCGGTTGCGGTTCCGGCCCGATTTCGTCTTCAAAGTCGTCTGCCGGGTCGATTGTGGCTTTCGCTCCCGCTGCATTTTGCGTGTAGCGCGCATTCCGAATCTTTTCCCACAACGCTTCGTCGGTCCACGGTTCGGCGGCGCGTTCGTTCAGTTCGGCCAGCAGTTCGAATCGCATTGAGGGCGACAAGCCTAAGTCCTTCAGCATCGCCGCAGCCTTGAACAACTCGCCGTCTTGGAAGGCGGCGTAGTCGGACGGGTCAAGCTTCGCCAGATAGGCGCGGGCGCGTTCAATGTCGGCGGGGCGATCCCAACCAGCAGCCGGTGGGGCCTCTGGATCGGCGGCCCGCTGCGCCGCGCTGGTCGGCGGCTCATAGTCGCACTGGTGGGCGCTGGTCACGTCCAGCAGCGTGTAGCGGTCGAATTGCGCCGTCGCCATGTCCGTGCGGGCGAGGTTGACCACGCGGACGGGCTTGCCCTTGCGGTGGAAGAAACCGGGCACCCGCATGACCCGCACCACGTCGATCATGGCCCGGTCGCTACTATAAAAGCCCGCCAGCCGCGCTTGGGCGTCCAGCCAAGCGTCTGCGGCAACATCGGTGTGATCTATCAGCCAATAGGCGTGGAACTTGCCCGGCGAGGTCTGGTTGACGATATGGGGCTTCAAAGCCCACGCTGGTTGCTTTTGACCGGGCGTATCGAGGTCAACGAACAGCGCGCGGAGGTCGGTCGCGGATTCCTTGCGGCGGATGCCGCCCTTGCACTCGTTGACGGTGATATAGATACCAGCGCCCGCGTCGTTTTGCGCTTGCAGCCACGCCCGCGTTTGCTTGTCAGAAAGTTTGCCCCGGCGCGTGGCGGCCAGTTCGGGCCGCTTCACGATCTTGCCCTTGGCGTCCTTCGTCTTGTTGTCGTCGAAGGTCTGCCACAGCATCGCCGGGTCATCTTCGCCGGTCACAAGCTGGCAAAACTTCTTCGCCGCCGACCAATCAATTACAAGCGTTGTCATTTGCTCACGCGCTTCTTGCGGTTCGGTCCACGAATGCGCTTAGGCCGGTAAGTCTTGAAGAACTTTTCTATTTGCTTGCGCGAATAGAACTTGGTTCTTCCGGCGTCCAGCAGCGGATCGGGCGCGTTCTTGCCGTTCAGAATCCAATAGACATTCGAAAGAGGGATTCCGCGTTCCGCCGCGATCATTCGCGTTGTCATTACATTGTCGCTATCAATTCGCATGGGCCGCTCCTTTGGCCAATATTCTACAATGATTTAGGGCTTTCTCGATTAAGATTCCAAAATAAACTTGCGGCGGCGCTTTATCGGTTGGTTAACCGTAACGAATACCCGTTACTTGCTAGATTACGGCCGAATTCGAATGTTGATCGTGTTGCCGTCAATTTGGGTTTGGATCGCGGGATCGGGGAGGCCAAGTTCGGCGCAGAATTCGCGCAATTCGCGTTGGTGTTTGCGGTGCTTGTCCCATTGTTCTTCGTGCCAGCGCGCGACCGCATTCCGATCCTCAATTTCGCGAAGTTGTTCGGCGCGATCCTCTTTGATTGCTTGTTCAAGGTCCGCCGCCGTGGCCGACCAAAACCATCCCAAGGGGCGACCGGCTTTTTCGCGAAGGCGCTTCATCGCGCGCCCAACCGCGTCGTAAAATTCTTTGACGCCTTCGCTGGTTAACAAGTCAAGGAAGCTGTCGATAGTTTGACCGGCGACCCCGACCGTGTTCGAACGAGTCGAAAGAGAAACGCGAAATTCTTTACCTTCGACTTTGATTGTCGTTTCGCTGCGCCAATGTTTCAGCGGCGGCCAATCTTCTGCGCGTGCCATGTTCGACTCCTAGCGACGAACTTTTCGTCGTTTCGACGGCTCGCCATTACGACGGCGGCGATCTTTGCGCCGCCTTCGTCTTGGTTCACCGCGCTTCATTTCGGCATTCGCCGAAGGGTGTTCGCCGCGACGCCCATTGCGTTGATCGCCTCAGCAATGCTTGCCCCTTCCGGCACGGCGTCGATAAGCGACTCGCGCCCGTCTTCTTGGTCGTAAAGCGCAACGGCCATCGTGTTCAACGCGTGGGCCGTGCTGACGGGATTGTGGTCGGCATCGTTGGCTTCGGCGACCAATGCAATCCCACGCTTGCGCGCGAGCATGAAAGCGTTCGGGAGGCCAGCTTCAGCGCGCATTTGCTCCGCGACTGCAAAAAAGTCGTCGGGCGACACTTCATCCAACGAAGCAACTTCCCGGTTTGCCAGCACTCGCGCCAGCACTTGCGGATGGCTTTCACCGAGCCGCTTTAGATATTTTCGCATTCCATTCATCGCGTCCATTTTCGCTACTCCTATTTGCGCCAGCGGCGCGGTTGCCGACTTTCGTCGGAATTTGTCGGCGGCGGACGGGACGACGCCAATCACCACGCCCGCCGCCGTTCATGCGCCGACCGGGGAAGGAAACCCGGCGTCGCAATCGTGTCTCATGGCCGCAGCCCCCACGCCTTGCAGCCAAGGATGACTTCGACGGGGCTTGCCGGTGGCCGCAGCAGCTTCGACCCGGCGTCGCGCGCGGCCATGAACCGCAATTCGGTCACGACGCGCTGGTGCCAGACATCGGCTTCCAGCTTGGTCACCGCCTTCACCTTATCGGCGGCGCTCATAGCCTTGGGATTGTCGAACTGCATAGCAGCGGCGGCCAGCAGTTCGCTGGTAAGCGCGTCCTTGTGCAGCCAGCAGAACAAGGCTGCGGTATCAATCGCCACCAGCGGGGCGGCTATGCCGTCTGTCTGGATGACGGGCACGGTCGGCCAGCCAATGCGCGGCGTCGTCTGTACGACCGGCGCAAGGCCAAACTGGCCATGTCCGCGCGCGTAGCCGGATAGACGCGGCTCGCCCTTTTTGGCCAGCTCGGCGACCTCAGCGGCGATCCCGGACTGGATTTCCTCCAAAGTGCGCGGCAGTTCGAACAGCGCCTTCAAATCGCGCTGCATCTCCATCAGCCGGGCATAGTCGAGTTTGTATTGGTGTTCGGCGCTGGTCTTCGGTTCCGGTAGCGCCGGGAGGTCTTCCACCACGAACTCATGGTCCTTGGGTAACCGCTCCATTGCGTGACGGACGCGGCCAAGTTCGTTTGGCGCGCGTTTCGATTCGGTAATTTCGACTAGCAGCGCCTTGATCGTCTCAATGCGCGCCTTGGCCTTCGCCAAGAAGGGATCGCGGACTCGTTCTTCCGTGACTTGACCCGTCTTCGGATCGGTCGTGCTGGTCGAGCGCGCAAAGATTAACCCGCTGCGGCGTTCTTCCAGTTCCAACATGTTGACGCGAGTCTGAAGGCTATCGCGTTCGGCGCGGAGGTCGTCGGCTTCGTGGCTTCGCTGAAGACGCCTTCCTTCCGCGTCGCGCGCTTCTTGTACCAATCCCGCGTAACGCTGTTTGATCTGGTCGGGTGCCCGGTCGAGCAGCGAGTCGATCTTTTCGTTGTGATCCAACGCCGGGACAAAATCGACTCCTTTAACGGCTTCAGCCATGACGCAAACTCCAAACGCCCGGAATTGGGCATTCGGAAAATTTAGGTCTGTAACACCTAAATGTAACTACTGGCTTTTCCCGGAGTAACGAATCGCCGTTACAGCAGTATCTTTGCGCTGGAATTCAGCGCGGTGGATCGTTTCGGCGCTGATCTTCCAGCCGCGCTCGGCCATGTCGTGGGAGGCCAGTTCGCAAGCTTCATCGTCGGTTCCGGTCGTGTCCAGATAGCCGCGCGCAAGGCCGCAAGCTTCGGAAACGGCATAATCGCGGGCTGAAAAGGGGTGCTTTAGCCTCAGTGCGCGGGCCGCCAAGGGGCGCAGCTTGGCCGGGAGGTAGGCCAGCATGGCCCGTTCGGCTGCAAGCGACCGGCGGCCTTCCTTAAGCGATTCTAGCAACAGTCCTTCCAGATAGGGCTTCATGGTCCACCAGATAGGCCGTAACGCCTAGTCGTTACGCGCCTTGTAACACTTATCCGTAAGCTGGTGGAAGTGCGACCTCTTGACGGGCCTCGTTTGCCAACGGTATCAAGCGACATGGCCCCGACGACCAAGCAATTGCAGCGCCGAATCCGCGAACTCGAAAACGAATTGAAGGCGCTGCGGAAGGACCAACACGCCCATTCGCGGAAGTGCGTTGTCTGCGGCAAGGGCTTTTTCAGTCACCGCGCCGACGCCAAGACTTGCAGCGTCAAATGCCGCGTGGCGCTTCACCGCAGCTAAGACGACCTAATAGGAAGCCCGTTGGTGCTACTTCGGGAATTCATAGCCGCAGTAGCGGCACACCACGGCGTTCGCTTTAATTTTCTCCGCGCATTTCGGGCAACTTTTCTTCTTGGTGCGAAATAAGGCTATCAGGACGACAACGAAAATTAAAACAACGATCATCCAGTGCCAAATACTCAACGATCCCATGCTTGCCTCCCACAAGGACATTCAACGTAATCCGTAGCTAATCATTTGACAATTTCGGTTAGGTGATCGGCCCACGCCTTAAAAGCTTCCTTCGTCGCCGCCGCTTGGTCGTGAACGATATAAATTTCTTTCAAGCCGCCGATTTCTTCCCAATGGTTCAAGCAAAGACTGACGACCGCCAATGACACGCCCGGCAGTCGCGCAATGTGTGAAGCAAACGACCTTCTTAGGTCGTGGACGGTCCAACGTTCTATCGGGCCTTCGAATTCTTCCGTCGCAAGCTTTGCCATTTCAGTCTTGACGCGCTTGACCGCTTTCGAAAAGCCGGAAGGTGGGCGCTTGTTCTTCGTGAAGACGAAGCCTTTGGCGCGGGGCTTAATGGCGCTCAAGATCGCTTTGAATAGATCGCTCACATAGACCGAATGAGGCCGGTGATTCTTCGTTCGGTCGGGGCCTAGGGTCCAAAGGCGGGCGGCTGGATCGTATTCTTCCCAACGCATTCCAGCGACTTCGCCGCGCCGCATTCCGGTTAGAATTCCGATCTTCAGCATTGGTCCCCATGGGAAGCCGTCAGTGTCGCAAGCCTTCCACAACCATTTGATTTCGCGTTCGGACAAAATACGCCGACGCTTTCGGTGCTTTTCGCTGGACGGCTTCTTCAAGCCAGTCGAAGGATTCAACGGGATAACGAGTTCGGAAACGCACCACTGAAGAAAGGCATGAAGCACGGCTTGCACACGGTTCGCACCTATCGGCGCGTGTTTTGCCACCTTATCGACGACGGCTTTGCATTCACGCGCCGTCACTTCGCCGATGTTGCGCTTGCCGATCTTCGGCAAAATATGTTTGTCGCCGATCCGCTTTATCTCGCGGGCGGTCAGCGGCTTCAGTTTCTTTTCGACGTGCAGCTTGACGTAGCGTGACCAATTCCAGCCGACCGTTTCGGCCTTGTGAAGCCCGAGCGCGACTTTGATCCGTTGTGCCGCACGGTCGCCTTGGGGATTGTCACCGTTCGCAACTTGCTGGAAGACCTTCAGCGCCGCCTTGCGCGCAGCTTCGATTGGCACCTTGGGATATTTCCCAATGACGTAGCGCCATCCGCGCCCATCCGCGCGGTAACGCGCTTGCCATGTCTTGATCCCGGTCGGCTGGACTACAAGATGCAAACCGGGGCAGCGCGAATCGGAAACGCTGAACCGCGTTTCGCGTGGCACCAATACGTCACTCAAAATGTGTTTCGACAACTTCATGTGGGGCCACACCGGGGCCAGATGTTCTTTAGGAATCGACGAAAAAGTTTAACTTTTTCGTAGCCGTAAGAAAGCCCGACAATAGGGGATTCGTCAGCTTTCCTAGGGATAAAGTGAATTCCGTAAGACGGGCGGCAAAGGCGGTGCTAGTTTTCCTAAACCGAAGGTCGGAGGTTCGACTCCTCTCGGGACCGCCATCACTCGGACCTTCCAGGAACAGTATCGTCGTTGTCGCATTAATGCGCGAGCCGTGCTTGGCTGCTAAAAACGGCGCTCAGAGGGGCAGCATTGATCGCCAGAACCAAAATATTCGTTTAAAAGACGGCGTTCACGCGCATTTGGGCCGGAATAGTGACAAATCCCCCGCCATCGGAGCCACTCCTCAAAGAGCCTCCCCGCGCCATTGTTCCGCGCAATCTCGCGCTCGGGATCGAGCGCGTTGGTTTTTTTGCGCTGTCGCACCGTGTGCTGTGCGCTGTGGCGTTCGTCGTGCTTTGCGGGCTCGCGGCGGTCGGTTTCGCCCGGCTCAAGGTTGACGATTCGCTCAGCCAACTGTTCCGGTCCGACACTCAAGATTACAAAACATACCAAGAGGTAACGCGCCGCTTTCCCTCGAATGAATTCGACGTGCTGATCGTGGTCGAGGGCAACAGGCTGCTTGAGCGGGACTCGTTGCAGAAGCTCCGCGAAATCGCGACCGATCTGCAGCTGCTCGACGGCACCCGCGGAATCATTTCCATATTCTCGGCGCGCGAGCCGCCGCCGCCCGGTGGCGGCGTGCCGCCGCCATTGTTTCCCTCGCCGCTACCGCAGGGCGCTGAATACCAGACCCTGATCCAGAAGGTGACGGCGAACGAGATCATCCGCGGCAAATTGCTGTCCGACGACCAGAAGCTGACCTTGATGGTGCTCGCGCTCGATCCGGCGGCGGTTGCGCCCGGACGCCTCGATGGCGTCATCGCCGAGGTGCGCAAGACGCTGGCGACAAATCTCGCCGGTACCGGCCTGCATGGTGAATTGTCCGGCGTTCCTGTGATGCAACTCGAAATCCGCAACGCGATCGAGGCCGACCGGCTGATCTACAACACGCTCGGTTTCGCCATCGGCTGTCTTATCGCGGTGATCTTCTTCCGCCGCGTGTCGTTCATGATTATTGCGGCTGCGCCGCCGCTCGCCGCCATTCTGCTCGCGCTCGGCGCGCTTGGCTGGCTCGATTTCAAGCTCAACATGTTTCTCAACGTGATGACACCGCTGATCATGGTGATCAGCTTCTCCGACAGCATGCAACTGACATTCGCGGCACGCGACCGGCTCATTGCCGGCGACAATAAGGTGGCGGCCTTCCGCAATTCGCTGCTCATCGTTGGCCCGGCCTGCGTGCTGACCCATGCCACCGCCGGAGTGTCGTTCATCGCACTGCAGTTTTCCTCGTCCGACCTGATCCGCACCTTCGGCGAGGCGGGGCTGATCGTGGTCGCGATTGCGCTGTTTGTAGTCTTGCTCGGAGTGCCTCTGCTCGGCGTCCTGCTCATTCGCAACGAATCGAACTTTGCCGACAGCGTGCGCGGCATGGACCGCGCGCTGGACGTGCTGCGGCGTTTTTGCAGTTGGATTGCGCTGCGCATGGTGGCGCGGCCAGGCCTCTATTCGTTCATCAGCCTTGTCGTCGTCATCGGACTCTCGTTCGGCTATGCGCAGTTGACGCCGCGTTACCGCCTTGCCGACCAGGTGCCTGACCGCGAGACTGCAGTGAAGGCAAGTCAGCGCCTCGACGTCAAACTGACCGGCGCCAACCCGTTCGACGTCTATATCCAGTTTCCCCAAGGCGCCTCGCTTTATGCGCCGGAAACACTCCAGGTCATTGACGAAGTGCACACGCTTCTTGAGCACGAAAAGGGCGTCGGCAATGTCTGGTCGCTGGAAACGCTGCGGCGCTGGCTGGCGGAAAAGCTAGGCAAATCCGACGTTGCGACACTCAAGGCCTATGTCGATCTGTTGCCGGGCTACCTTACCCGGCGCTTCCTTTCCGCTGAACAGAACGCCGTCATCGTCAGCGGCCGCGTCCCGGACTCGGATGCCAGCCGGCTGCTGCCGATCGTCGATGATGTCGATCGCCAACTCGACGCGATCCGTGCCAAACACCCAGGCTACACGATCGGGGTGACCGGCCTGTCGGTGATCTCGGCGCGCAACAGCGCGTTGATGATCGACAAATTAAGCCGCGGGCTCACCATCGAAATTGCTTTTGTTGCGGCCTTCATCGGCATCGCCTTCCGCTCGCCGGTGGTGATGCTGATCAGCGTGCTGCCGGGACTGTTCCCGATCGTGCTTGCGGGCACCGTTCTCTGGCTGACCGGCCAGGGGCTGCAATTTGCCAGCGTCATCGCGCTCACGGTGTCATTTGGCCTAGGGCTGAGTGCCACCATCCATTTCCTCAATCGTCTGCAGATCGAAGATATCGATCCCAATCCTGCGATTGGCGTCGAGCGCGCGACAATTCTGGTCGGGCCGCCGCTGATCCTGACCTCGGCGGTGCTGGCCTGCGGGCTTGCGATGACGGTGCTGTCGAGCCTGCCCTCGCTTCGGATCTTCGGTTGGCTCAGCGCTTTCGCCATGGTGGCGGCGCTTGCCGCCGACCTGTTGATGCTGCGGCCGATTGCGATGTTCCTGAGCCGGGTCGTGCGGCACTTTTCGCATCGTTCGCTGCTGCGGCCTTCGGCGAAAACCGGTAGCGGCGGCGACTAGCCGCGTTGCATCGTGATCGATGCACCCTTGAGCGTCGATTGTGCGTCCCGCGACCTGATACCGACTGTCTGCCGGTCGCCGTGCGTCACCAAGGTAAGGTTTGCCGAAAATGCCGGGCTCTCGGCGACGGCCTGGAGTCGGCCCTCGTCGGCCCTGCCTGACAGGGTGCCGGCGACGTTGCGCGTCACTTCGCTCCATACGCCCGTGATCGATCCGCCGGTGCTGGTGGCGCTGCCTTGTAGTTCGAAATTGTAACTGTCGCTGGCGCAACGAATGCTGAGCTGAAGATTACGCCGGTCATCAAGGACGTCGTAGGTCGCCTTGCATTTGATAGGCTCGCGGCTGCCGTCGGAGAACTCGATGGTGCCTGAGCCGCTCCACTGGCCAGCTATCCGTCCGAACGGGCCGGTCTTTTGCGCGACGGCTGTGCCGGCAACAAAGCTCAAGGTCGTCAGGGCCAAAACGGTGCGCCTCGCGACGCTCGTCCAATTGTGTTGCACAGGCATCGGAATTGATCCAAGGCTCCGGCGGCGTTACAGACCTATTCGGGGCGGATCGACCCGACAACCCCGGTGGCTGTTCCAAGTTCCGTTTGGGAACCGTCAACGCGAGCGTTGCGGTTGTCAAGATATAACCTAAAGTATGCAGGCCCCATGACAATGATCGTTAGAATTTTTGCGGCTTTCCTTCTGGTGCTGGTCGCCGGTTCTCCACAGTTTGCTGCGGGGAAGGATAAAGACGAACCTGGCACGCAAAAAGAGCACTCCGCGTGCAGCACCGATGCAGCCCGTTACTGCAGCGACGATATCCCCAACACCTTCAAGGTGCTTGCCTGTCTGAAAGATCATCGCGCAAAATTGAAGAAAGCCTGCCGGCAAGTTCTGGAGGACCACGGCGAGTGAGGGTATTCCGGCCTGCGGCGGCGAGGCCGCTCCAATGCGGCCGCGGACGCCGCGAGGGTTGAGCCGGCTACAAAAGATCACGCCGGATCACGCAGCGGCTGAACCAGGCGCCAGCCGGATTAAATTCCGCAACCATATTGGGCGCGCCGCGTTCAAGACCGAACCCGAGGTGAGCGGCGGGGTATCGTGTGGTTCCATTTGTGGAAACCGCCGGTATATGAATGCAGTGCAAAACTGCGGGATTCGCCGTTGTTTCGACCATTTCGGCCGCCAATGATGGCCGGCCGTGTGACTTATGCAGGGATTTTGCTCCGTGCCGCCGTCCGTTGTCCGTCGAGCAAAAGGTCTAGCCGCAGCTTTGGCGCTTTGTCTGCTGGCGACGGCCGGCGCCCTGGCCGACCAAGCGACCGGCAACCCGAACCCCGATCCGACCGGCGAATGGATGACCGAAAAGCGTTATGCAACGATCCGAATCGCAGACTGCGATGGTCACCTGTGGGGCGTTGTCGCCTCGGAGACGACGCCGAGCCTCGATTTCAGGAATCCAGACCCGAAGCTGCGCCAGCGCCCCACCTTGGGCCTGCCGGTTCTTTTGTCCATGACGCGGACGAAGCCGAACAAATGGGACGGGAAAATCTATAATTCCGAAGACGGGCACACCTACACGGCCGGCATCAGCGTGGTGAACGCGAATACGCTTCGCGTCGAAGGCTGCTTTCTTGGCTTCCTGTGCGGAGGAGAGAACTGGACGCGTGTCGAACCGATGGATCGGCCGGGCAGTCCGCCGGGCCTTAACACGGCGCCCTTTGGCCGGCGGCAGATATCGGACGGCAGCGCGCCGAACCCGGCCGAATATGTTTGCCTAAACGTCTTCGGCCCCGCGTGGCTTGCCCATCAGCGCGGGCTGAAATAGCACGGCGGCGGCAAGCGTACAGACGAGCGACAGCGCCAGCAGCTTGCCCATACTGGATGTTCCCGGATGCTGCGACAGCCACAGGCTGCCGAACGCGGTCGCCGTGGTCAGCGCGCTCCAGATCACGGCGCGGGTCAAGCTCGATTGCAGCAGGTTGGTGTGCCCCGACCGCCAGGCCATGATGTAATAAATCTTGAAGGCAACGCCGACGCCGAGCAGCAGCGGCAGCGCGATGATGTTGGCGAAATTCAGCGGCATGCCGATGAGCACGCAGATCTCCAGCGTCACCATGCCGGCAAGCAGAAGCGGCGCCAGCGTCAACAGTACGTCGCCGAACCGGCGCAAGACGATCCACAGCAGGATTGCGATCGTGACCAGCGCGTAGGCGCCCGCTTCAAGGAAGGCTCGAACCACTGTGTTGCCCGACTCCAAAATCGAAATTGGGCCGCCGATGGCATTCGGATAGACGGCCAGCACCGCGCGGGCAAAAGTGCGCAGCACCTCGGTATTGTTGGTGTCGCCGTCGGGCGCGATGGAGACGCGCGCACGTCCGTCGGAAGTCACCCACTGCGCGCGCAGCGTCGGCGGCAAATTGTCCGCCGTGACCCGTGTTGCGTCTAACTGAGCACGCAGCTGCGCAAGATCGGCTTCAAGCGGCGCGACAAAACCCGCTTGGGCCTTGCCGCGCACGTCCTCACTAGCCTTCGCCAGCTTGACACTGTCGGCGGCGAGGCGGCGCGCTGCATCGGCGCCGGGCCCGGCCGGGGCGCTGGCGGCGAATTTGTTCAGCTGCTCGGCAAGTCCGTTAAGCGCTGCGATATTATCGGCATCGCTCGGGGCCTTGGCGCGCGCCTTTTCCAGGATCGGGCGCATGTCCTCGGCAAAGCCTTGGATAAGCTCCAGTTTCTGATCCTGGTCCGGCGGCACGAGGCTATCCAGCGTGGTAACGCTGCGTACCTGCGGTACCTTTTGCAGTCGCTGCGCCGCTGCTTGGGCGTCCTTGAGATTGGGCATCACGACATTGACCGAACTGAAGCCGACCTGCGGGTTGGTGCCGAGATCGAGCAGGGTCGAAATCGATTCGGTTTGCGGGCTGCGCAGGTGGATCGGGTCGAAGTCGAAGGTGAGGAAATACAGCAGCGGCGAGCCGATAAGCGCGACCGCAACCGTTCCCGCAATCACCGGCACACGATAGGTCTGCAAAAAGCGGTCGACCGGCGCTAATGCACGATAGCCGACGGGCTCCGGCTCACCGGGCGGATTGAATACGGTGATCAGCGCCGGCAGCAGCGTAATGCTGGTCAGGTAGGCGATGATCATGCCGACGCCGGCGACCTGGCCGAGTTCGGAGACGCCGCGATAGTCGGTTGGCAGGAAGGAAAGGAAGCCGGCTGCAACGGCCGCGGCAGCAAGCGTCAACGGCACGCCGACTTTGCCCGCCGCCCGTTCAAGCGCCGGCCGCAGCGCCGGCAGGTCGTGGCGCTCGGCGCGATAGCGCACGGAAAACTGGATGGCAAAATCAACGCCGAGGCCGACAAACAAAACGGCGAAGGCGACAGATATCATGTTCAGCGCGCCGACCAGCATGAGGCCGAGTGCCGCCGTGATCGCAAGTCCGACAAAGAGATTGATGAACACCGCAACGATGAGCCGGGCCGATTTGAGCGCCAGCCACAATATGATCAGCACGACGACGACGGTGCCGATACCGTTGACCAACGCGCCCTGCTGCACCGTTGCAAATTCCTCGTCGGCCATCGGCACCGAGCCGGTCAGCCGCACCCGCGCCTGATACTTTTCCGCAAGCTGCAAATCGTTTGCCGCTCGGCGAATGGCGTCGCTGGAGGCCTGCCCGGGCATGAGCGCGGAAAAATTCAGCACCGGACGCACTTCGATGAGCCGGCGCCGATCGGACGGCGCTGAGTCGTGGCCGCTGAGCATCTCCTGCCAGGAGAAGGTCGCCGGCTGGCCGGCGAGGGCCTGCTCGACGGTCGTTGCCGCCATCAACAGCGGCCGGGCCAACGCATCGAGCGTCGTCATTTTGTTTTGCACGCCGACAAGTCCGAGCGAGAGCGCCCGTGTCAGGCCGCGCAGGCTGGGGTCGCCGGCAAGCGTGCTGACCAGCGGGGCGGCCTGGGTCAGCCCCTGTGTCAGACCGGTCAGGTTTTCGGTCGACTCAAACAGGAGGCCATTGCGAAGGAAAAAATCGCTTCCGCTCATGTTTTCGACCGAGCGAAACAAATCCTTTTGTCCGTCGAGCGCCTTGGCGAGCTCTGCGCTCGCAATCGAGGCCAGTTCCGCCGTAGGGGCGTCGACCACGACCAAAGTCGACTGAAAATGACCCGGAAACGCCCTTTCGAAGCCGGCTTCGCGCTGGCGCCAGTCGAGCTGGGGCGAGATCAATTTGTTGATATCGGTGCTGATGGCGAAATGACGGGCCGCATAGACGCCGGAAGCGCCCCCAGAGAGGAGAGCCAAGATAATGATTGGCCAAGGGAATCGGGTGCAGATCCTGACAATGGCTACGGTGATAGACGAAAGCATTAGCTGTCCTGAGATCGGCCCGGGGCATTTGGGGACTCGCCCGGGCGGCAAAATCAAAATATTAAGTTTGGAACTTTCTTGCTGGCGGGAGCTTGACGATTAAGTGAGAGCCTCCAGCCAGGCGTAGGCGAGGTCCGCAGGGGCGGCAACCGCGATATTCCCGGGAGGTTCTGTCAGATGCATCAGCCTCCGAGTTTGTTGCTTAAGGGGTAATGACGCATGACGCCTCCCAGTGGGGAACCCGCGACCAAGACGGCCCGACCGCTTCTCGATTCCATCACGAATCCCTCCGATTTACGGCATCTCGACTTGCAGCGTTTGCAGCAGGTCGCCGACGAATTGCGCGCTGAAACCATCAGTGCGGTGGCGGTTACCGGCGGACATTTAGGCGCGAGCCTAGGCGTTGTCGAACTTACAATTGCCCTGCATTACGTTTTCGACACCCCCAATGACAAGCTCATCTGGGATGTCGGGCACCAGGCCTATCCGCACAAGATCCTTACCGGCCGTCGCGACCGCATCCGCACCCTGCGCACCGGCGGCGGGCTGTCGGGCTTCACCAAGAGATCAGAGAGTGAATACGACTGTTTTGGGGCCGCCCATTCCTCGACCTCGATTTCGGCGGGTTTGGGCATGGCGGTGGCCCGTGACCTCGCCGGCGGGGGCTATAACGTCGTTTGCGTCATCGGCGACGGGGCGATTTCCGCCGGCATGGCCTACGAGGCGATGAACAATGCCGGTGCCATGAACCGGCGCCTGATCGTGATCCTCAACGACAACGAGATGTCGATCGCACCGCCGGTCGGCGCCATGTCGAATTACCTGAGCCGTCTTCTGTCCAGCCCGACCTTCATGTCGCTGCGCGATATCGGCAAGCAATTCGCTAACCGGCTGCCGAAATTCATCAAGGACAAGGCCGCGCACGCCGAAGAGCTGGCGCGCGGCTTCGTCACCGGCGGTACGCTGTTCGAGGAACTCGGCTTCTATTACGTCGGTATCGTCGACGGCCACGATCTCAATCAACTGGTGCCGATTCTCGAAAATATCCGCGACGCCGACAACGGGCCAATCCTCGTGCATGTGCGCACGCAGAAGGGCAAAGGTTACGCGCCGGCGGAGGCTTCGCAGGACAAATACCATGGCGTCGTGAAATTCGACGTCGCGACCGGCAAGCAGCAGAAGGCAGCTTCCAACGCGCCGTCCTATACCAAAGTATTCGGAGAAGCTCTGGTCAAGCAGACGCAAAAAGACGACCGCATCGTCGCCATCACCGCCGCCATGCCGTCGGGCACCGGCGTCGACATCTTCGCCAAGGCATTTCCCGATCGCGCCTTCGACGTCGGCATCGCCGAACAGCACGGCGTGACCTTCGCGGCGGGGCTGGCAACGCAAGGTTACAAGCCCTTTGTCGCGATCTACTCGACCTTTTTGCAGCGCGCCTACGATCAAGTCGTGCACGACGTGGCGATCCAGCAATTGCCGGTACGTTTCTGCATGGACCGCGCCGGTTTGGTCGGCGCCGACGGCCCGACGCACGCCGGTTCGTTCGATCTTGCGTATCTCGGCTGCCTGCCGGGTTTCGTCATCATGGCAGCGGCCGACGAGGCCGAACTTGTGCACATGGTGGCGACGATGGCCGAGATCGATGACCGGCCGTCGGCGCTGCGCTATCCGCGCGGCGACGGCGTCGGCGTCGAGATGCCGCAGGCCGGCGTGCCGCTCGAAATCGGCCGCGGCCGCCTCATCAGCCAGGGCTCTACCGTCGCGCTACTGTCGCTCGGCACGCGGCTCGCCGAATGCATCAAGGCTGCGGAAACGCTTTCGGCGCACGGCATTTCAACGACGGTTGCCGATGCGCGCTTTGCCAAGCCGCTCGACGAGAGCCTGATCCTGCGGCTCGCGCGTCAGCACGAACTGCTCATCACCATCGAGGAGGCCGCCATTGGCGGTTTCGGCGCGCATGTGATGCAACTGCTTGCCGAGCAGGGCGCGCTCGAACGGCCCGGGTTCAAGATGCGCAGCATGGTGCTGCCCGACGTTTTCCTCGATCACGACTCGCCGCCGGCGATGTACGCCAGGGCGGGCCTCGATGCCAACGGCATTGTCGCCAAGGTGTTCGAGGTTTTCGGCACGCGTCACGTTCGCGAATTGCAGCCGGCCGATATCGCTGTGCTTGCCGAGCGGGCGCAGCAACGCCGGGCGGCAAAGAGCAAGGCTAATGGGGGCGGGTGATGAAGGTTATTCTGGCCAAGCCGCGCGGCTTCTGCGCCGGCGTCGTGCGCGCCATCGAGATCGTCGAACGCGCGCTCGATAAATACGGGCCGCCGGTCTACGTGCGCCACGAGATCGTGCCCAACAAGTGGGTGGTCGATTCACTCAAGGCGCGCGGCGCCCGCTTCGTCGAGGATCTCTCGGAAGTGCCGCCGGACGCGATCACCATCTTCAGCGCCCATGGCGTGTCGAAAAAGGTTGTGGACGAGGCCGGCGAACGCGGCTTGCGCGTGCTCAACGCCACCTGCCCGCTGGTCTCCAAGGTGCACGCGCAAGGGCGCCACTACATCCGCAACGGCCGCACGGTGATCCTCATCGGCCATGCCGGGCATCCGGAGGTCGAGGGCACCCTGGGCCAGATTCCCGGGCCGGTGCTGCTGGTACAGACCGAAAAGGACGTCGATGCGCTCGATCTGCCCATCGACACGCCGATCGCCTACGTCACGCAGACCACGCTGAGCGTCGACGACACCCGCGGGGTCATTTCGGCTTTGTTCAGGCGCTTCAAGGACGTCGTGGGGCCCGGCACCCAGGATATCTGCTATGCGACGCAGAACCGGCAGGCCGCGCTTTTGGAGCTGACCAGGCTGGTGGATGTGATTTTCGTGGTCGGAGCGCAGAATTCGTCCAATTCCAATCGGCTGCGTGAAATCGGCCTCGAAGCCGGAATTCCGACACACTTGATCGCCAATGGGAGCGAGATTAAACCGGAATGGCTGCACGATGTCGAAGTTGTCGGCATCACCGCCGGTGCCTCGGCCCCGGAAGTCATGGTCCGCGATGTCATTAACGCTCTACGCCGGATAACGCCTGTTGACGTATTCACCCTGCCGGGGCAGGACGAGCACATTGAGTTCCGCGTGCCGGTCGAATTGCTCGACGTTCCCAGCGCCAAGCAAATAACAAAGGAAAGCGCACTTGGGCATTCCCCTTCTGCAGAAAATCTCGGTCGGTAGCTACGTTGTCCGCCAGCGCCTTGCTGGCCGCAAGCGCTATCCTCTTGTCCTGATGCTCGAGCCGCTGTTTCGCTGCAACCTCGCTTGCGCGGGCTGCGGCAAGATCGACTATCCCGACGAGATCCTCAACCAGCGCATCTCGGTCGCCGACGCGCTTGAAGCGGTCGATGAATGCGGCGCGCCGGTGGTGTCGATCGCCGGCGGTGAGCCGCTGCTGCACAAGGAGCTGCCGCAGATCGTGCGCGGCATCATCGCGCGCAAGAAGTTCGTCTATCTCTGCACCAATGCGCTGCTGATGGAAAAGCGCATGAAGGATTACGAGCCGTCGCCGTATTTCGTCTGGTCGGTGCATCTCGACGGCAACAAGCAGGACCACGACAAGTCGGTGTGCCAGGCCGGCACCTATGACCGCGCCGTCGCCGCGATCAAGGCCGCCAAGGCCAGGGGCTTTCGCTGCAACATCAACTGCACGCTGTTCAACAACGCCGACCCGGCGCGGATGGCGGCCTTCTTCGACGACGTCATGGCGATGGGCGTCGACGGCATCACGGTGTCGCCCGGCTACGCCTATGAGCGCGCGCCGGACCAGCAGCACTTCCTCAATCGCGAAACGACCAAGAACCTGTTCCGCGACATCTTCAAGCGCGGCAAGGGCGGCAAGAACTGGTCGTTCAGTCAGTCCGGGCTGTTCCTCGACTTCCTCGCCGGCAACCAGACCTACCATTGCACGCCGTGGGGCAACCCGACGCGCACGGTGTTTGGCTGGCAGAAGCCCTGTTACCTGCTCGGCGAAGGCTACGCCAAGACCTTCAAGGAGCTGATGGAAGACACCAACTGGGACAACTACGGCGTCGGCAATTACGAGAAGTGCGCCGACTGCATGGTACATTCCGGCTTCGAGGCGACGGCGGTCAACGACGCGATCGGCAATCCGCTCAAGGCTCTTTCCGTAGCCATGCGCGGCGTGCGCACCGAAGGCGCGATGGCGCCGGAAATCCCCCTCGACAAGCAGCGGCCGCCAGAATTCGTCTTTTCCCGGCATGTCGAGCGCAAGCTCGAGGAAATCCGTCAGTCCAAGAAAAAGCCGGAGCTGGTCGCGGCCAAGTGAGGGAACCCGAAGCCGCGAACGCCCGTTAGTAAGCGGGGTTCGACGGCCAACGGAGGTCGGCAATGCGCGTGCCTGGCCTGGTCGTTTTGGGTGTTCTCATCGCGGTCTTGGCGCTCGCGCCTGCCGCCGAAGCACAGTTTTCGCCACAGGGCATTATCGGCGCTGCCACCGCGCCGCTGCGCGATATGCTCGGCCACTTCCCGCGTGGCCGGCGCCATTCGGCGCCGGCAAGGCACGTGGCATCCGCGCCGCCCGCCGCTGCGGCAAATACTCGACTCGCGCAGTTCGGCCCGCCGGCCTGGCCCAGCGCTTATGCCGATGCCTTAGGCTACGTGTTCTGGCCCGGCGACTATGGCCGCGAGGTCAGGGACCGGGGCTTCGACGTCATCGCGCAAACTATCGCCGGGCCGTTCCACACGGCGGCGACGACAGGCGCGGCCCCGCGCGATTCCGCAGGTGACTGCAACGACGCTGCCGGCGCCGCCAACGATTGGCCGCAAGCGCAAATCGAGAAAACAACTCAGTTGGCCGATCCGCAGCGGCAGGCATTGCAGGAATTTCAGGCCGCGTTCGAACAATCGACCAAGGCCGTTCACGCCGATTGTGCAAATCCCGGCGATAGCTCGGCGCCGGCGAGACTCGGCGGCCTGATCCAGGCGCTGTGGGCGGTGCGCGATACCGGCCTGTTCGTGCGCCAGCCGCTGATCGAATTCAACAATAGCCTGGGCGACACGCAAAAGGCCGCGTTTGCCGCGCCGATTCAGGTCACGCCGCAGCCGGCCGCGTCTAGCGCTCCGAGCAAGGAGATGCAGGCCTGCGCCGCGCAGAACATCGGCGAGGCCGAGCGCATGGTGAAGGTGATCGGAGCGCGCGTACGGCCCGACAAGCAGCAGAGCGCGAGCCTCGAAGGCCTGCACAAAGTCTCGGTCGATATGGCAAAGCTTCTGGCGGCGACCTGTGCCAAGCCCGTGCCCGCCGATTTCGTGTCCCGGCTCGACGCGGTCAACGACCAGCTGACGACGATGAATTACGCGGCAACGTCTGTGCAGATCGCCTTCGCCGATTTTTATCGCCGGCTCGACGCGCGGCAGAAATCGCGACTCAATTCCGGCCGCTGACTACATGCCGTACGGCACGCGGGCGTCCGTGCCGGCCAGCAATGTCCGGTAACGGGCGAGTGCCCATAGCGGGAAAAATTTCCGGTAGCCGTGGTAGCGCAGATAAAACACGCGCGGGAAACCGGTTGCGGTGTAGCGTGCCTCTTCCCAGAAGCCGTCGGCGCCTTGCGTCTCCAGCAGATAGCGGATGCCGCGCGTCACCGCCGGATGGCGGACTTCGCCGGCGGCCATCAGGCCGAGCAGCGCCCAGGCCGTCTGTGACGCGGTGCTCGCCGCCGGCTCATGGCCGCGGTAGTCGAGCTTGTAACTCGTGCCGTCCTCGCCCCAGCCGCCGTCCGGATTTTGGATCGATATCAGCCATTTCGCCGCCTGGGTGATCTGCGGCGACGCATGATCGACGCCGCAGGCATTGAGCGCGCAGAGCGCCGACCAGGTGCCATAAATGTAATTGAGCCCCCAGCGCCCGTACCAACTGCCGTCCGGCAATTGCGTGTGGCGCAAAAAGGCGAGGCCGCGGGCAACAGCTTCTGTGTTTGTTTCGCCAAGCTGCGCCAGCATCGAGAGGCAACGCGCGGTGACGTCTTCGGTCGGTGGGTCGAGCAGGGCGCCATGATCGGCGAAAGGAATGTTGTTGAGGTAGTGATAGACGTTGTCGACGTCGAAAGCGGCCCAGCCGCCATTGCTGCTCTGCAGGCCCTTGACCCACTCAGCGCCGCGCGCGATCGCCGTATCGTAGCTCGTTCCGGCGCCGTTGCGGCGGGCGCGATCCATGGCCGCGACCACCACGGCAGTGTCGTCGAGATCGGGGTAATGCGGGTTGGCATATTGGAAGGCCCAGCCGCCCGGCCGCACGTCAGGGCGGCGCACCGCCCAGTCACCCACGACATCGAGCACCTGCAACGGCACCAGCCAGTCGAGCCCGCGCCGCGCGTTCTCGTCGCTGCCTGCGTCCATCATCGCATGGGCGGCGAGTGCGGTATCCCACACCGGCGAAACGCAGGGCTGGCAATAGGCCTCGCCTGGTCCGACCACCAGTAGCTTTTCCAGAGAGCCGCGGGCGATGCGCGCATGCTCCTTGTCGCCGAGCACGTCGTACATCAGCGTCGCATTCGCCATCGCCGGGTAGATGGCGCCGAGGCCGTCTTCGCCGTTCAATCGCTCGGTGACGAAAGCAGCGGCCCGGTCGATTGCACGCCGGCGCACGCTCTTGGGGAACAGGAATTTGACCGCAGGCCGCAAGATCATGTCGATGCCGCGGAACAGCACAAACCAGACCCATTTCTGATGCGGCGCCTTGGCCGGTGGCCCGATGCTCGCAGGGCTCTCGACGAACAATTCATCGATGGTGATGCCGCGCGGATTTTTCGCCCGCGGCTTGAGCGCCATGAGCACCAGGAGCGGCACCAGCACCGTGCGCGCCCAGTACGACACCTTGGTCAGGTGGAAGGGAAACCAGCGCGGCAGCAACATAATCTCGACCGGCATTTCCGGCACGGCCTCCCAGCGCAGGACGCCGTAAAGCGCAAGCAGCGCTCGGGTAAAGACGTTGCTGTTGACGGCGCCGCCGCGCATGAGCATCGCCTCGCGAGCGCGGGCCATGTGCGGCGCGTCGACGCTCTCGCCGATCATTTTCAGGGCGAAATAGGCCTTCACGCTGGCGCTTATGTCGAAGGCGCCGTCGTGGAACAGCGCCCAGCCTCCATGGGCGCCCTGGGTGCGGCGCAGATAGACCGCGATTTTTGCTTCGAGGGCTGCGTCGATCGGCTCGCCGCGATAATGCCGCAACAGCACGTATTCGGCCGGGATAGTGCAGTCGGCTTCGAGTTCGAACACCCAATGGCCGTCGCCACGTTGCAGGGCAAGCATGGCGCGGGTCGCGGCCTCGATCGCCGGTCCGACGGCCGGCTCGCGCCCGGTCCCGTGCGGCGTACCGGCAAAGGCGAGGCTCATGCGGCGGCCCGCAAGGCTTGCGCGGCAAGGTCGGCTGCACGGTTGCCGGACCGGATCGCGCCCTCGAGCGTTGCCGGCAACCCCGTCGCGGTCCAGTCGCCGGCGAGGAACAGGTTATCCCACTCCGTTTCCGCCTGCGGCCGCAGCGCGTTCTGCTCGGGCGTTGCGGCAAACGTGGCACGGCGTTCGCGCACAAGCTGCCAGGGCGGCAGCGCGTCTGGTAATTCGGCGATGGCGGCGACCTCGCGCCAGATCGTCTGCGCCAGTTCCTCGCGCGGCATCTGAAACAGCCGGTCGGCGCTGCTGATGGTCACCGCCATGCGTCCGGGCAGCGAGAAGATCCATTCCACGGTGCCGTTGATGACGCCGAGCATCGGCGGCATGGCGGCGGGAGGATCGACGCGGAAATGCGCGTTGACGATGCCGCGGAACAGCGTCGGCACCGGCAGATCGGGCAGGAGTTTTTTTGCCGCATAAGGCGGCACCGCGAGGATGACGGCGTCGTCCTCGCCAAGGGTCTCGGAACGATCGGCGAATTCGAGCCGCGCGAGGCGGCCGCCGGAAAAATGCAAGGCGACGAGTTCGTCTTGTAGCGCGATCGAGACGCCGTTTTGCTTCAGGTAGGCGATTGCGGGCTCGACGAAAACATTGCCGATGCCGTCGCGCGACAGCAGCGGCCGGCAGGCCTTGCCGCCGCGCGCCAGCGTCTCGCGGATCAGCGCGGCTGCAAGCTTGGCCGAGCCCTGGCGCGGCTCGATGTTGAGCGCGGCGAGCAACAGCGGCTCCAGCAGGCGCTGATAAAGAGGACCGTTGCAATCGGTGACGTCGCCGATCGGCCGGTCGGCTCCGGGCCAGGCGAGCCGCGCCAGCGGCAGATAATCGGAAATGCTCGTGTCCGGAACCCGGCGCTCCTTGTCGAAGACCCACCAGGGCAGCCGGCCGTCGTTGAAGCGCAACGACCAACGCGCATTGCTCGCGAGATCGACAAATGGATATTCGGCTTCGGACGGGCCGGTGAGGCCGGCCGCGGAGCCCACGGTCTCAGCGTAGGCCAGTGCGGCATGGTTTGCCGACATGAGGATATGCGTGCCGTTGTCGATCAGCATGCCGGTCGCGTGGTCGTAATAGGAACGGCAGCGTCCGCCGGGCAGGAGCGCCGCCTCATGGACCGCAACCGCGCGGCGCGAACGGGCAAGGCGCACGGCTGCGGCAAGTCCCGCCATTCCCGCGCCGATTATGTGAACTGTGCCGTCAGAAGAATGCATGCCGTAACGCGATCCACAATAAATACGCTTTATTGACTTGAATGCGGTGGCGCGGAGGCGACCACCCGCGCGCCACCATATCGGCAAGAATCCGATTGTAAACCTCGCCCATGATCCGCGGCGCCCGCACCACGCGACGTCGGCAGCGCGCCATGATGGCGTTGGCCTCGACGAAATGCGCCCGCGCCCGCTCGGCGACGAACCGGCAGGCGATATCGAGATGCGGGCTGGCGAGAGCCGTCATCGGGTCCGAACTTCCGATGTTGGCGGCGCGCAAGGCTTCCTGTGGCAGATAAAGTCGCCCGACGCCGGCATCCTCGTCGAGGTCGCGCAGGATGTTGGTGAGTTGCAGCGCGCGGCCGAGGTGATGGGCCAGCGCCCGGCCGTCGTCGTCTTCCATGCCGAACACGCGAACCGACAGGCGGCCGACGGCGCTCGCCACGCGGTCGCAGTAAAGGTCGAGCTGTGCCAGGCTGGGGCCGCGGATATCGGCCTTGGCGTCCATCTCCATGCCGTCGATGACGGCGAGGAAGTCCTCCTTGCGCAAGCCGAAGCGGCCGATCACCCGCGCGATGCGCTCGAGGCCGGCCGGAGGAGCGCCGGCGTACAGCGCGTCGATGTCACGGCGCCACGCCGCGAGCTGCGCCATTCGCCATTCGCGTGCTTCACCGCTGTCGGCGATGTCGTCGACGGCGCGGCAAAACGAGTAGATCTCGAACATCGCCTCGCGCTGCTCGCGACCGAGGATGCGCATGGCAAAGTAGAACGACGAGCCACCGGCGCGCGCCGATGCATGCGAACGGTCCGCCGGATGGGGAAGCTGGATATTCATGGCGTCTGGTACCGCCGCGTGCGCGGGGCGGCGCGCCACAGGCGCTGCAACAGGCTACGCCCGGCGCCGGCTGCCGCCGTCGCCAGCGCCGCCGGTTTGGTCAGATGCACGCGCTCGCTCAGGGGGTCGCGCTGGTGCAGCATTATCAGCAATCGGCCCGCCAACGCCTGGATGGCGGCGACTTCCAGCGCCAGTCCGGTATCGTTGATGCTTTGCGCGAAGCCGTGGCTGCGTTGCAGCAGCGCGGTGGTGCGCGCCGCCAGCGCGCGCAGGCACTCGCGCAGCGCCGGGGTTGATTGCTTTTCACCGAGCACTTTCACACCGATGCCGGCGCTGCTCAGCGCATCGAGCGGAACATAAACCCGGTTGAGGTTGCGGTAGTCGTCGCCGCAATCCTGCAGGTGATTGATGATCTGCAGCGCCGCGCAGAGCGCGTCATTGGCCGGCCAGGTGGCGCGCGATTCGCCATGCACGTCGAGCACAAAGCGGCCGACCGGCATCGCTGACAGCGAGCAATAGGCGATGAGTTCGTCCCAGTTGGCATAGCGCAACTTGGTCACGTCGAGACGAAAAGCGTTGAGCAGGTCCTGTGCGTGCCGCGGCGTCAGTCCGCGCTCCTGGAGAACCGCGGCGAGCGCGACACCTTGCGGCTCGTCGCGGCTTTCACCGAGCAGGCTGCGCTCGAGACGATCAAGCCGCGCCAGCTTTTCTTCCGCCGCGAGCGAGGCGTGATCGGCGATATCATCGGCGACGCGGACGAATTCGTAGAAGGCGAGGATCGCCGGCCGGTGCCGGCGCTTGATCAGCCAGGAGGCGACCGGGAAGTTCTCGTCGCGCGAACCCTTGCCGGATCGCAGCTGCGCGCTCGCCGTCATTGCAGGCTTGGCGCGTTGACGTGAACGCGCCCCTTCCATTGACCGCCGCGCCGCCGCAGATGGCGGTAGGCGGAATCAAGCGTGTACAAGGAATAAAGTGCGGCGATGGCGGGAAGCGCGAGGCCCCAGAGCGGCGACAGGCGGTAAAAGCGCAATGTCGGCACGAAGGAGGCAGCCATGACGAGCCAAACCGCGAGGCCGAGACCTTGCGCCCAACCGCCCGCAAACAGCGCAAGCAGCGGCGCCGCCAGGAACGTCAGCGCCATACCGGCTATGGTACCGGCGAGGCGCAGCGGCGAATAGCGCAGCTGCGCGTAAGCGGAACGCGCAATCATCTGCTTCACGTCGGCGAATGCCGGATAGGGGCGAATGCTGCGCACGCGCTCGGTGAGCCCGAGCCAGATCGGTCCGATGCCTTTGAGCTTTGCCGCCAGCGAGCAATCGTCGATCAACGAATTGCAAATGCTTTCGATGCCGCCGGCGCGCGCCAGCGCATCGGCGCGGATCAGCATGCAGCCGCCGGCCGCCGCGGCAGTCTTGCAATCGGAACGGTAGACCCAGGAGAACGGAAACAGCATCTGGAAAAAATAGATAAAGGTGGGCACATGGCTGCGCTCGGCAAGGCTTTCACAGCGCAGCTTCGCCATCAGCGAGGTGAGCACGAAATGCCCGGACTGTGACTGCGCTACGAGCCACGACAAACTGTCGGGCGCATGCACGATGTCGGCGTCGGTGAGCAGCAGATAGTCCGGCCGCGTCGTCTCCGCCGCCGCGATGCCCTGCCGCAGCGCCCATAATTTTCCGGTCCAGCCGGGAGGTGGACCGCCGCTTGTCACCACGCCGAGGTCGTGCGTGGAGCCCGCCGCCGCCCCGCGCGCGATTGCGGCGGTGCCGTCACTGCTGTCGTCGTCGACGACGATGACGCGGAAGGCGCCGGCATAAGCCTGCTGCAGCAGGCTTTGCACACTCGCGGCGATGCATTCGGCTTCGTTGCGCGCCGGGATCACCACCGCGACCGAGGGCCAGCGCTGCGGCCGCGGCGGCGCCGACGCGTCGCGCACGGTGCCGCGCCAGAACTGGCCGCGAGCGGCCAGCAGGTAGGCCCAGATTGCCGCGCAGATGATTGCAAGGACGGTACTCATCGAAATGTCTGCGTGCATAGTGCCCCAGGACCTAAACCTTTGTGGTGGCGGATCGGTTCTAGCAGTTTTGGAACATTTACTTCGGCGCCGAAAGCCTGCCGAGTGAGCGGCGAAGGTGCCACCTAATTAATTGATTTTTCTAGGAGAACTGACGTCATTCCGACTAGCGCGTCACCTTGTCGCCGGCACGATAAAACGCCGCCGCATCGGCGGCGAAGGCTTTGCGCGATTGCGGATCGAGATAGATCATGTGGCCGCCGCGATAAAGCTTGAGTTGCACGCGGTCAGCCGCGCCGATCGCCGGCAGATGATCGATGACATAGCGCGCCATCCCGTAGGGCGTGACCATGTCGGAGCGCCCGTGCGCGATCAGCACATGAAACGACGGGTCGAAGGCGAGCAACTGGCGCAGGTCGCCCTCGACGCTGACCTGGGTACGGCTGCCCTGCCAGTCCCATTGCCGCGAGATGTCGGGCGCGAGCAGGATGTAGGTCATCTCGGTCTTGAAGCCGAGTTCGTTGCGCGCGTAGGCCGCCATGCCGCCACCATAGGCGCGCGATACGCCGTCGAGGATCGGATCACTGCCGCGCGCCGAGCGAAGTTCGGGGAAGGGATCATCGACCGCGAAGGTCGCGTCGTAACGGCTCACGATCTTGCCGTCGGCGACGCGCAGGTTCTTCACATAGTCATCGGTGATGAAGCCGCGGGTCCGCGTCACCGCATCGAGCGGCATGCCGGTCGTTTTCGCCACGCGTTCGTAAAATGCCTTGCCCGCCTCGCCGTGCGGCGGTGCGCCGGCGAGCGTGGTGAGGTAATCGGTCAAGGCGAATTTTTCCGCCGCCGCCAACGCCTCGGGGCTGAACGCGTTCTCGCGCTCAAGCGCAGCGGCGGCGAGCGAAGGCAGTTGCAGCGCCGAACGCAGCGCCGAGCTGTCGTCACCGAATGTGAGCCAGCCCTCAAGCAAGGGCGACAGCATGACGATGCCGGCAACGGAGAGGCCCTGCTCGCGCGTCAGCGCGCGCGCCACCTTGGCGGCGCGCAGGCCGCCGTAGCTTTCGCCGAACAGATATTTCGGCGAGGCTGCGCGATTATTGTGATCGACATAAAGTGTAATCGCCTTCGCCATCGCCTCGGCATCGCTGTTTACGCCGAAGAAGTGCTTGGCGTCGTCCGGTTTGACCGTGCGGCTCCAGCCGGTGCCGATGGGGTCGATGAAAACGAGATCGGTGAAGGCGAGCCAGGTGTCCGGGTTGTCGCGCAATTCGGCATGTGCCGCATCGCGCCCGCCGGGGCCGAGATCGAGGATGCGCGGTCCGGCGACACCGAGATGCAGATAGGCGGACGAGGCGCCTGGCCCGCCATTGAAGACGAAGGTCAGTGGCCGGTTCGCGCCGGCGTCCTTGGCCACGTAGGCGGTATAGAACACCGCCGCGCTTTTCTCGCCCGACTGGTCGAAGAACGGCAGCGTGCCGGCGGTCGCGATATAGGCAAGCTTGCCGCGGCCGAGATCAACCGAATGTTCGGTGACCGAATCGACCGGCAGCAGGCGCAGAATGCTGTCGCCGGAAGTCCGGTTCTCGCTCGGCGTTGCGTCGTTGTGTTCGCCGCGCTGGCCGCGGCTTGCGTCTTGTGCGGCCGCCGAAGTGACGGCGGCGGCAAGCGCGAGCGCCAGCGCGAACCTGAGAAGCGGGCGAGCTGTCATGGCACGTTTGAACCGCACGTTTGAACTCCGAAAGCCCCCGTGCCCCAAACGATATCGGGATAGTTTCTATCGGCGGCGGAAATTGGGCCGACGCTGCGCCGGGGCAGGCATCGGCGCGTCGCCTTTGTGGCGGAAGCTGATGCGCCCTCGCTTCAAATCGTAGGGCGACATTTCAACGATCACCCGGTCGCCGACGCCGGTGCGGATGCGGAACTTGCGCATCTTGCCGGCGGTATAGGCGAGCACTTCGTGCTCGTTATCGAGCTTCACGCGGAAATTGCCGTCGGGCAACACTTCGGTCACCGTCCCGTCAAACTCCAGCAGTTCTTCCTTCGCCATCCAGTCGTCTCCGGCTATTTCGTCTTGCGTGCGATGATATCCGAAAACCTCTACCGCCGTTTCGGAATCATGCGCTAGTTCTGCGTCCGATGGCCGGCATTGCGGCGCGGCTGGTTCGGGCGTTGCATGAATGTAACATTTTCAATGCCGCCTGGCTGGCCATGAGCGGCGTCTGCCCGGGCTGCCAAAGGCTGCCCGTTAGGCTGACCGCTCTGCTGGGCTGCATGATGGCCACCGTGCGGGCGATGGCCATTTTTGCCGTGGCGGCCCTGGCCGCCGCCTTTGCCACGCTGCTGGTGATTTCCGCGATGGTTCGGCCGCGCATTGTGCCGGTTGGCGTGCTGCGTTGCGGGACGATGCGCCGGACGCGTACCGGTGCGGCGGTCGGTCGCCGGGATCGTCATACGGATCAGGCGTTCGATGTCGCGCAGGAACGGCGCTTCCTCGTAGTCGCAGAACGAGATGGCAATGCCGGCGGCGCCGGCGCGCGCCGTGCGGCCGATGCGGTGGACGTAGGATTCCGGGATGTTCGGCAGATCGTAATTGACCACATGGCTGACGCCGTCGACGTCGATGCCGCGGGCGGCAATGTCGGTGGCAATCAAGATGCGCACGTGGCCGCTGCGGAAAGTGGCCAAAGCGCGTTCGCGCTGGCCCTGCGACTTGTTGCCGTGGATGGCGTCGGCGGCAAGCCCGGCCTTTTGCAGCGAGCGCACCACCTTGTCGGCGCCGTGCTTGGTGCGGGTGAACACCAGGACGCGGTCGACCGGCTCGGCCTTCAGGACCTCGGCCAGCAGCGCCGGCTTCGATGCCTTTTCGGTCAGGATGACACGCTGCTCGACCTTTTCGGCAGTTGTCGCCTGCGGCGTCACGGCGACGCGCGCCGGGTCGCGCAGCATCTGTGCGGATAGCTTGGCAATTTCACCCGGCATGGTGGCCGAGAAGAACAGCGTTTGCCGTTCCTGCCGCAGCAGGGCGACGATGCGGCGGATGTCGGGAATGAAGCCCATATCGAGCATGCGGTCGGCTTCGTCGAGTACCAGCACTTCGACCTGGTCGAGGCGCAGCGCGCGCTGGTTGACCAGATCGAGCAGGCGGCCGGGCGTCGCCACCAGCACTTCGACGCCGCGCGCGAGCGCGCGCTTCTGCGGGACGATCGATACACCGCCGATCGTGAGCGCAATGTCGAGCGGGCGGATGTAACGGCCATAAGCGCGGAAGCTGTCGGCGATCTGCCCGGAAAGTTCACGCGTCGGCGCCAGAACGAGCACGCGGCAGGACTTCTGCGCCGGACGAATGCGCTTGGCATTGAGGTGGTTGAGGATCGGCAGCGCGAAGGCCGCGGTCTTGCCGGTGCCGGTTTGCGCAATGCCGATGACGTCGCGGCCTTGGCAAGCGATGGGGATGGTCTGGGCCTGGATCGGAGTGGGAGTTTCGTATTTCTCTTCGGCGAGGGCGCGAAGGATCGGCTCTGCGAGGCCGAAGTCGTTAAATGAAGTCAAAGAGTATCTTTCTTGTATGGCGACTAAGACCGGATCGCGGAATGCGAAACGGAGCTATCGCGGGCTTTGAGACATCCCGCGTGGCCAGGGTTGTCGGTTGTTTCTAGAAACGGAAGAGGCGGGGCGAAAATCGTTTGATTGAATTTCGTGCACGCGGCCCGCAAACCCGAGACCGGGTTCATTCATCCGTGCCGCTCATATGCACGTCCGCTGTGGTCTTTTCAAGGCGGCCGTCGCGGATTCGGGGCGAATATCGGCCCGATTGATGAATAAAGTGCTTGCCAGCGTCTCGTTTGGCGGCATGGACAAGCCGCCGTAGATTGAGGAAGGTTTGCCCGAATAGCCCGCAAAGGGCGTCCGGAGCCGCCAAAAATGACGTTTCCCCGGGCCTCGAAAGCCCTCAGCCGCTTTACCGTGCTTGACCTCACCCGCGTGCGCTCGGGGCCAACCTGTGTGCGCCAGCTCGCGGACTGGGGGGCCAACGTCATCAAGATCGAGGCGCCACCGCATCTGGCCGAAGGCGAGGGACCGGGCGGCCCGCGGGAAAGCTCCGACTTCCAGAATCTGCAGCGGAACAAACGCGGCATCACGCTCGACCTGAAATCGCCGCAGGGCCATGCCGCTTTCAAACGCCTAGTGGAGAAGGCGGACGTCGTGGTGGAAAACTTCCGTCCCGACGTAAAGGATCGCCTCGGCATCGATTACCAAAGCCTGCGCGCGGTCAACAAACGCATTGTCCTTGCCAGCATTTCCGGCTTCGGTCAGGACGGGCCCTATGCCAAGCGTCCGGGGTTCGACCAGATCGCGCAGGGCATGGGGGGGTTGATGTCGGTTACCGGCGCACCGGGCGAGGGCCCGATGCGTGTCGGCATCCCGATCGCCGATTTGTCAGCCGGCCTGTTTGCCGCGCTTGGTATTCTCACCGCGCTGCTCGAGCGCGAAGCGTCGGGCGAGGGCCAGTGGGTGACCACCTCGCTGCTGCAGGCGCAGATTTTTATGATGGATTTCCAGGCAGCGCGCTTCTTGACCGAGGGGCAGGTGCCCAAGCAGGCAGGCAACAATCATCCGACCTCGATCCCGACCGGCGTGTTCAAGACCAGCGATGGGTATCTCAATATCGCCGTAACCGGTACCGTCATCTGGGAGCGCTTCTGCAACTCCGTCGGTCACCGCGAATGGATCGCCGATGAGCGTTTCAAGGCGAGCAAGGCGCGCCTGCAAAACCGCGATGCGCTCAATGCCGAGATCGAAAAAGTCACGCTGGCCAAGACGACCGCCGAGTGGGTCGATGTCTTCAATAAGGCCGGCGTGCCCTGCGGGCCGATCTATTCGGTCGATCAGGTCTTTGCCGATCCGCAGGTAAAGCATCTCGGCATCGCACAGCAATCGGCGCGCTGCGACGGCAGCCGCCTCGGTCTGGTCGGCCAGCCGTTCGCGCTGTCGCGCACCGGCACGAGTGTCGCCGCCCGCCCGCCGAACCTCGGCGAGCACACCGACGAAGTGCTCAAGGAATTCGGCTTCGCCGACAGCGAAATCGCCGAGCTGCACACGGCAAAGGTGGTTTGAAGGAGAGCATGGAAATGAACGTCGCGACCAAAACCGACAAGATGCTGTCGCGCAAGGAGGGCAAGGTCGGCTACCTGACCTTCAACAATCCGGAGCGTCACAACGCGGTGTCGCTGGACATGTGGGAAGCCGCCGAAGGTTTTCTCGACGACTTCAAGACCGACAAGAACATTCGTGTCGTGGTGGTCAACGGTGCCGGCGGCAAGGCTTTCATCTCCGGCGCCGACATTTCCAAGTTCGAGAAGGAGCGCTCCACGCAGGAGGGTGTCGACCGCTACAACGCCGCGGTCGATCGCGCCAACAACGCCTTCTATAAATTTCCCAAGCCGATCATCGCCATGATCCGCGGCTATTGCATCGGCGGCGGCGTTGGCCTCGCGCTGTGCTGCGACATGCGCATCTGCTCGGAAGGCTCGAAGTTCGGCGTACCGGCGGCAAAGCTCGGCCTCGGCTATCGTTTTGACGGCCTGAAGAAGCTCGTCGATCTCGTCGGGCCGTCTTTTGCCAAGGAGATATTTTTCACCGCCCGCCAGTTCACCGCGGCCGAGGCGCTGATGATGGGGCTCGTCAACCGCGTCCTGCCTGACGGTGAACTCGAAGCCTACGTCAAGGATTACGCCGACACCATCGCCGGCAACGCGCCGCTGACCGTCGATTCGGTCAAGTTCATAGTCGCCCAGACGCTGATGGATGAAAGCGAGCGCGATCTGAAAAAGGCCGATGCCTTGGTGCAGGCCTGCTTCGCCAGCAATGACTATACTGAGGGGCGCAAGGCCTTCATGGAAAAGCGCAAGCCGAATTTCACCGGCAGCTAGGCCGATGGCCGCCGCCCCGCAAAAGTGCTAATTCGACGCTGCAATTTGCGTTCCGGGTAACAGCGAGGTTCCCATGTACACCGATCTTGGTCTTTTCATTGACGGGCAATGGCTCAACGGCTCAGGCCGCAAGGGTGAGGACGTGCTCAACCCGGCAACCGGCAAGACACTGGCGCACCTGCCGCATGCCAGCGCCGCCGACCTCGACGCAGCCCTCGGCGCCGCCGCCAAGGGCTTTGCCGCCTGGAAGGCGACCTCCGCCTATGACCGGTCCAAGATCATGCGCAAGGCCGCGGACCTGCTGCGCGAGCGCCACGATCATGTCGCCAAGGTGATGGTGCAGGAGCAGGGCAAGGTTTATCCGGAAGCGCGCGCCGAGGTGCTTGGCAGTTGCGAGATTATCGAATGGTACGCCGAGGAGGGCCGCAGAACCTACGGCCGCATCGTGCCGGGCCGCGCCAAGGGTATACGCCAGTTGGTCGTCCAGGAGCCGGTCGGCATCGTCGCCGCCTTCACGCCGTGGAATTTTCCGACGCTCACCCCCGTGCGCAAGATCGCCGGTGCGCTTGCCGCCGGCTGCTCGATCATCCTCAAGGCCTCGGAAGAAACGCCGGGTGCCTGCGTCGAGCTGGTCAAATGCTTTGCCGACGCTGGGCTGCCTGCCGGCGTACTCAACCTGGTTTTCGGCGTGCCGGCCAATGTGTCCGAGCATCTGATCGCGTCCAACTCGGTAAAGAAGGTCTCATTCACCGGCTCGATCCCGGTCGGCAAGCATCTTGCCGCGCTCGCCGCCAAGGGTATGAAGAAAGCGACCATGGAGCTCGGCGGACACTCGCCGGTCGTGGTCTTTGCCGATGCCGACGCCGAAAAAGCTGCCGACACCATCGCCGCATTCAAGTATCGCAACGCCGGGCAGGTCTGCATTTCGCCGACACGCTTCTATGTGCAGGAAGATTCCTACAAGAAATTCCTTGCCCGCTTCACCGAATACGCCAAGGGCATCAAACTCGGCGACGGGCTGGAGAAGGGAACGACCATGGGTCCGCTCGCCAACCCGCGCCGGCTCGACGCCATGGAATCGTTCGTCAATGACGCCAAAGCACGCGGCGGCAAGATCGTCACCGGCGGCTCGCGCCACGGCAACCAGGGCTATTTCTTCCAGCCGACCGTGGTCACCGATGTGCCCGACGACTCCAAGATCATGACCGAGGAGCCGTTCGGGCCGGTGGCGCCGATCGTGACGTTTAAGACTTTCGATGAAGTGATCGAGCGCGCCAATTCGCTGCCCTTCGGGTTGGCATCTTACGCATTCACAACATCCGCCAGCACCGCCGCCGCGCTCGGCGATCAGTTGCAGTCGGGCATGGTGGGGGTGAACAGCGTGGCCATCTCGACGCCGGAGACGCCGTTCGGCGGCATCAAGGAGTCTGGCTACGGCTCCGAGGGCGGCATCGAAGGTCTGCACGCCTACATGAATACGAAGTTCATCTCGCAGGGCTGAACGCGAATGGCCGGGCCCCTTGACCCGGCCATCACGGCCACATTCCGTTTGTCTGGCGCAGCTGCAGCGATTTCATTACGCGCGCCTACGGCATCTGGCGGCCACAAAGCCGAACGCCGCTACGCCGGAGACAAACAGAAGTTACCTCTCAGGCGGGAGCGCCTGGGCCACACGCAAAAAACTGGAAAAACTGAAGGACCTCAGTGCCGCTTTCGGCGGCAAGCACCACGCGAAAATAGTTCCCCATTGCCGCGGAGCGGTCAAGCAAATATTAACCATACAGAGGCCTGAAATCTTTAAGTGTTTTCACGCCTTTGACGATTGCGCAGACGTTGCCGCCGATGCTGCGGCGCACGCTTGCCACAGCTTGGCCGGTGTTGCCGGCATTTCCATGTGATCGGCCGCCCCGTTTGGCACCGCGTTGGCGATCGCGTTCATCACTGCCGCGATCGCCGCCGTGGTGCCCGCTTCGCCGGTACCCTTCACGCCAAGCGGATTGGTCGTTGCCGGCACGCAGTGCGTTGCCTCGCGTAACTCGACCGGCATGTCGTGCGCGCGCGGCATGGCGTAATCCATGAAGGAGCCGGTGATGAGCTGGCCGCTGTCGTCGTAGACGGCCTGCTCGGTCAGCGCCTGACCGAGGCCATTGGCGAGACTGCCCTGCACCTGCCCCTCGACCACCAGCGGATTGAGCATGTTGCCGCAGTCGTCCACGGCGGTGTAGCGCACGAGGTCAAGATGCCCGGTGTCGGGGTCGATTTCGACTTCGGCGATATGTACGCCGTTGGGGAAGGTCAGCGGCGTGTCGGCCTTGTCCTTGGTGTCGAGCGTTTCATTGACGTCCTTGGCGCGCGCGGCCACGTCGAACAGCGAAAGTTTGCGGTCGGTGCCGACGACTTCGAAACCGCCGTTGCGGTACTGGATGTCGCCTTCGGCCGCCTCGAGCAGCGCGGCTGCAACTTTCTTGCCCTTCGCCAGCATCACCTCGGCGGTGTGCACGATGGCGTGGCCCGCCGCCATGGCCGAGCGCGAGCCAACCGATGCAAAGCCGGGTATCTCGAACGTCGAGTCGCCGTGCTTGTGCACGATATGCTTGCGGTCGATGCCGAGGCGTTCGGCGAGCACGCGGCCGAACACGGTCGCGTGCGACTGTCCGGTCGATTGCACGTTGAGCGCCAGCACCAGCGTATCGCCGCCGGGGAATTGCAGCATGGCGCCTTCGGTCGGCAGCGCGCCAGCGTGCTCCAGCATGCATGATATGCCAATGCCGCGAAGCTTCTTGCGTTTCGCCGACTCGCGCTTGCGCTTATTGAAGCCGGCATATTCGGACAACTCCATCGCCTTTGCGAAAGCGCCGGGAAAATCGCCGCTGTCATAGGTAGTGGTGACGGCGGTTTTGTAGGGCATCGCCGACGGCGGAATGAGATTTTTCCGCCGCAGCCGCGCGCTGTCGATGCCGGTGATGCGGGTGGCCTCCTCGACCACGCGGTCGAGGGCATAATTGGCTTCCGGGCGCCCGGCGCCGCGATACGGCCCCATCGGCGCGGTGTTGGTGAAAACGCAGCGCGTCGAGAAGTCGATTTTGGGGATGCGGTACATGCCGGGCAGGCAGCGCGCCGGATTGTTGGTGTTGATGCCGATGCCGGCAGGACTGACATAGGCGCCCTGGCCGCACAGGTGCTTCATGCGAAGAGCGAGAAATTTTCCGCTTTCGTCGAGCGCGAGTTCGGTCTCGGTCACCGTGTCGCGCCCGGGCGTGTCGGTCTGGAATGCTTCCGAGCGCGTGGACATCCACGCCACCGGCCGTCCGACTTTCTTGGCGGCGACGAGCACCGCCGGATATTCCGGATAAACCGGCGTCTTCATGCCGAAGGCGCCGCCGACGTCTTCGGTGACAACCTTGAGCTTGTCATTGGCCAGCCCGAGAATCGGCGCCGTCTGGTTGCGCACCGTGCCGGCGCTCTGCGAGCACACGCGCAAATAATAGGAATCGGTTTTAGGATCGTATGAGGCATTGGCGCCCCGCGTTTCCATCGACGCGACGATCAGGCGCTGGTTGACCACAGTGACGCGCGCGACATGCGCCGCGCCCTTGATGATGGCGTCCACGTCGCGCTCATTGTCGGCGCTTTCCGCCATGCCCGGCCAATCGACGGCAATATTGCCCGGCGCGTCCGGGTGAATCTGCGGCGCGCCGGGTTTGACCGCTTCGCGCGGATCGACCACCGCCGGCGTCTGCTCGTATTCGACCGCCACGAGGTCGGCCGCGTCCTGCGCCTGCGCCACGGTTTCCGCGATCACCATGGCCACCGCTTCGCCGACATAGAGCACGCGTTCGCCGGCGAGAACGGGGCGGAACGGCTGCACCAGCGCCTTGCCGCCGCGGCCCGGCAGAGGCGGGTGCTTGCCGGCGGTGGCAAGGCCCGCCGCCTTCATGTCGGCTGCGGTGAGCACAGCGAGCACGCCCTTGGATTTGGCGGCATCGGCGATATTGATCGAGACGATCCTGGCGCTGCCGTGCGGCGAGCGTACGAAAACGGCAAATGCCTGATCGGGAAAGCGCGCGTCGTCGACGAAGCGGCCGGCGCCGCGCACCAGTGCATCGTCCTCGAGCCGGACTTCGCGGGTGCCGTGATGAGCGGTGCTCTTTGTGTCCATGATTGGTCCGGCGGAGGGAAGGCCTTGCCGTTTATAGCCCAAAGAAAGCACGGAAACAGGGGCTTGCGCCCGAACCTTGCGTACGGCACGCAAAGGCGGCCGCAGCCGTCCGCGGAAGCGAGTATTTCAGGTGACGAAATGAACAGCGTGCGAACCATCGACACCCACACTCATGTGCTGACGCAAGAAACCGCGGCGCTGTTGCGCGAAGCCGCGCCCAAGGTGCCGGTGACCATCACTCCGGTGGACAAGAGTTTTGCGACGCTCGACGTCGGCGGTACGGTCTATCGGCCGTTCCCGACCGGCGGCTTCGACGTCGCCCATCGCTTGCGCGACATGGATACGACCGGTGTCGATGTGCAGGTGCTGTCGGTGACGCCGCAGACCTATCTCTATAAGCAGGAGGGAGCCCTCGGTGCGGTGACCTCGGCGATCCAGAACGACCAGATCGCCAAATTGATCGCCGCGCATCCCTCGCGCTTTTTGGGAATAGCCACGCTGCCGATGCAGGATGCAAAGCTCGCCGCCGACGAACTCAAGCGGGCCGTCACCAAGCTCGGCTTGCGCGGCACCATGATCGCCTCCAACATCATGGGCAAGAACCTCGACGACCCGAGTTTCGAGCCGCTATGGGCGACGGCTGAAGAACTCGACGCCCTCGTGTTCATTCACCCCAATAATGTCGCCGGCGCCGACCGGCTGAAGTCCTACTATCTTGGCAATCTCATCGGCAATCCGCTCGACACCACCATCGCCGCCGCCAGCCTCTACTTCGGCGGCGTGCTCGACCGGCACCCGATCATGAAGGTGGCGCTGGCGCACGGCGGCGGCTTCACGCCGTACCAGGCGGCGCGCTGGGAGCATGGCTGGGCGGTGCGCCCGGAGCCCAAGGTCAACGTCAAGCAACAGCCGCAGAACATCGCGCAACGTTTCTATTACGACACGATCCTGCACTCGGCGCCGGTGCTCGAATTCATGATCGGCCACATCGGTGCGAACCGCGTCGTCCTTGGCAGCGATTACCCTTACGATATGGCGATGCTCGATTGCGTCAAGCACGTGCGCGGCTTGGACATCTCCGACGCCGACAAGGCGGGCATTCTCGGCGGTCACGCCGAACATTTGCTGGCGGTGAAGGCATGAACGTGCAGAACGCCGCGGCGGCGCGTGTGCCGGTGACCGCCGTCGGTGGCCTCATTTCCGATGCCATGACGCATGCCGGGCTTCCGCCCGCCGATGTCGCCAAGGTCGCCCAATTGATGCTCGAAGCCGACCTCACCGGCGCCGACGCGCACGGCGTGTTCCGCCTGCCCCAGTATATCAACCGTCTCAAGATCGGCTCCACCAATCCGCGTCCCAACGTCAAGGTCAACCGCACCGCGCCGGCAACCGCGCTGGTCGATGGCGATAACGGCATGGGTCACGTCGTCGTTTCCCGCGCCGCCGAAACCGCGGTTGAGCTCGCGCGTGAAACCGGTGTTGCCTGGGTCGGCGTGCGCATGTCCAACCATGCCGGCGCCGCGGGCGTTTATGCCAGCCTGCCGCTGCAGGCCGGCATGATCGGTATTTATGCCGCGGTCGCCAACGCCAACCACATGCCACTCGCCGGCGGCTCCGAGCCGCTGCTTGGCACCAACCCGCTGGCCATCGCCATCCCCGCAGGCAAGGAAGCGCCGCTGGTGCTCGATATCGCCACCTCGATTGTCTCCTACGGGACCATCAAGAACCACCGCCTGCAAAACCGGCCGTTGCGGGGCGATTGGATGGTCGATGCGGAAACCGGGGAGGCGGTCACCGATCCACAGAAAAGCGTCGAGGCCCTCCTGCTGCCGATGGCCGGCTACAAGGGCGCAGGGCTCGCGCTGATGCTCGGGCTGCTTGCTGGCACGCTCAACGGCGCACTGTTTGGCCGCGACTGTATCGATTTCAATGCCGAGCCGGGCAAGGTCACCAATACTGGACAGTTCGTCGTCGCGCTCGATCCCGCGCGCTTCCAGAAGCTCGATGCATTCAAGGCGGACGTCGACCGCCACATCCGTGAATTGCGTGCCTCCAAAACACTGCCCGGCGAAACCGTCCGCCTGCCCGGCGAAGAGCGAGCCAGACGCCGCGCCGACCGCCTGCGCAATGGCCTCATTCTGCCTCCGGAATTGCTGGCGCAACTCGATAAACTCGCGGCCGAACTGTCGATCGCGCCGTTGGCGGCCCGCCGGGCCGTAAGATCGCATTTGTAATTAACGGACGGTTTTCAAATTTGCTCCGCTCTGGCCCTTTGTTTTAAGGCGCTACCCATTTTTTCTACGTATTTTTCCGCCGCATGAGCCTGCGCGCGCTGATTCAGGAAATCGACGACGCTATTATCGGCGGCACGGCCGAGCGCCGTGCCGAAATACTCGAGCAGCTTACCGACGTCTTCGTCGCCGGGTCGGCCGCCTATTCGGATCGTCAGATCGACGTCTTTGACGATGTCTTCGTCCGCATCGCAAAAATTATCGAGGTGGCCGCGCGCGCCGACCTTGCCAACAGATTGGCGATTGTTCCCCGGGCGCCGTCCGCGATCAGCCGGATTTTGGCGACCGATGACGACATCGACGTAGCCGGCCCTGTGCTTGCGCTGTCGCCGCGAATTGACGACGAAACGCTTGTGGCGGCTGCGCGGAGCAAAAGCCAGCAGCATATGCTCGCGATATCGCGACGTAGTCCGCTCGGCGAACCGGTCACCGATGTTCTGGTCGAAAGGGGTGACAGGCCCGTGGTGCTGGCGACTGCTTCAAATCCGTCGGCGCGGTTTTCCGATACGGGCTACAAGACCCTAGTCAGCCGTTCCGCCGGCGACGACGAGCTCACAACCTGCGTTGCCCTGCGGCCCGATATTCCGCATCAGCACTTGTTACGGCTTCTGGTCAGGGCTTCGCATGCCGTGCAGCTCAAGCTCGAGGCTGCGCATCCGGCGATGGCGCAAACGATTCAGAAAGCGGTCGCCGACGCGGCGACCAGGATCCTCGACGAGAGCGGCGCGCTGCCGCGCAACTATGCCGCCGCGCGCGCACACGTCAGTTCGCTGCATTCGGCCGGCGGCCTTGACGAGAGTGCGGTGGCGGCATTTGCGGCTGACAACAAGTTTGAGGAGACCACGGCCGCGCTTGCCACGCTTTGCGGCCTTCCCGTCGAGGTGGCCGACCGGGCGATGGGCCAACCGCGGCCCGAGGCCGTGCTGGTGATGGCCAAAGCAGTCGAACTGTCCTGGCCGACCGCGAAGGCCATTCTGCGGCTGCAGGCAGGCGGACGGGGCATTTCGCCCGGCGAACTCGACCAGTGCTTCGCCACGTTTTCACGCTTGAATACGACGACGGTCCGGCAGATCGTCGCCTTCCAGCAAAAGCGCGCGCGGACGACGCGATTTGGCCGGTCGGCCGCTTGAGCCGCACTAGTTCTGCGCCCTGGGGCCGTCGAGTACGTAGCGGATTCGCCGCGCCAGCACCGCTTCGGTCAGCGGCTTCGGAATCAACTCGGTGCCGCGGTCGAGGCGTCCGTGGTGGACGATCGCGTTTCTCGAATACCCGGTCATGAAGATGACCTTGAGGCCGGGGCGGCGGCGCACGACTTCGGTCGCCAGTTCGCGGCCATTCTTGCCGGGCAGCACCACGTCGGTCAGCAGCAGGTCGAAATTCTTCTCCGCATCGAGAAGCTTCAGCGCCGATTCTGAATCGCGCGCCTCCAGCACCTGATAATTCAGGTCACGAAGAATTTCCGCGGCGTACTCCCGTACGCCGTCATCGTCCTCGACGATCAGGATGGTTTCGCCGCGGCCGCGTTCGGAGGCGGCCGGTATTTCCGCCGGCACATCCACGTGTTCGCCGTCGTGGCGCGGCAGGTAGAGTTTGACCGACGTGCCTTCACCGGGCTCGCTGTAGATTTTGACGTGGCCGCCCGACTGCTTGATGAAGCCGTAAACCTGGCTCAGGCCGAGCCCGGTGCCTTTTCCGGCTTCCTTGGTGGTGAAGAACGGTTCGAAGGCCTTTTCGATTGTCTCCGCGGACATTCCCATGCCGTTATCGGTCACGGCGACGAGGACGTATTGGCCGGGGCTGAGGCCGGCGTGCTGGCGGCAATATTCATCGTCGAGATAGGAGTTGCTCGATTCGATCGTGAGCTTGCCGCCGTTCGGCATCGCGTCTCGCGCGTTCAGCGCCAGATTGAGCAGCGCCGATTCCAGCTCGGAAACATCCGCCTCGACGCTCCACAGCCCGGCGCCGCTGATGGTTTCCAGTTCGACATTTTCTCCAAGCGAGCGCGTGAGGATATCGGAGACATTGACCATCAACCGGTTGACGTCCACCGCCCGCGGATTGAGCGGTTGCTGTCGTGAAAAGGCAAGCAGGCGCTGGGTCAATTGCGCGGCGCGCTCGGCTCCGGTCAGCGCGTTGTTGAGGGCGCGCTCGGCACGGGCTTCGACGACCCCGCGTTTGGCGATGCTCAGATTGCCGATGATGATGGTGAGAAGATTGTTGAAGTCGTGGGCAACGCCGCCGGTCAACTGGCCGACCGCTTCCATCTTCTGCGATTGCCGCAAGGCCTGCTCGGCCAGCTCGCGGCGCTCGGCTTCGGCATAGAAGGCCTGTGTCCGCCGCGCTGTCAGCAGCACCAGCACGAACAGCAGGATCGTAGCCGGGACGCCGAAAATGAGATGCGCCGACAGTGTCCAGAGCCAGTCGGCGTAGATCTTTCGCAACTCGATGCCCGCCGAGGCATAAAGGCCCGCAACGCCCAGCTTGCGTACACCGACGCGTCGGTCGACTCCGTCGACGGTCTGCCGCGACGTGGTAATGCCGCCCGCGGGGCTTTCCGCGAGGATGTGCATGAAGCCGCCTTGGGGGGAGACCCGATCGACGCCGCTCGGAGACGGCGGATAGCGGGCGAGAATATCCCCGTTGCCCTTGAGCAGGACATAGTTGCCGCCGGTGTCCCGAGCGAGGCGTGAAAAGAAATCGGTAAAGACCGGGGGGACGACCGATACGACGACGACGCCGGAGAATTGTCCGTTCTGCAAAGGCCGGCGGCGGCTGACGCCAAAATAGGAACTCTCGGAAACCCGTGGGACCAGTACCGAACCGATGAATGTTCCGGCATCATTGGCAACCTGCGCCTTGAAATAATCCCGGTCGGAAAGGTCCTGATCTTTGGGAGCCGGTACGACCTGTGAACTGACCAGGACATGACCGTCTTTGTCGAGGACGCGGATGGCGTTGACCGCTTGCGTCGCCACTTCCAGCTCATGCAACTTGCTGTGCAGCGCTTGCGCGGACGCGCTGATCTGGTCGTCCGACATGGCGCCGACCAGCGTATCGACACTGGTGAAGGTGAGGGCTACGGATTCAAAAACCGTATTGGCCTGTTCGGCGAGGACGTCCATCGTCGCCGACAACTGTTCGTCGGCGTGGGCAAAGGCGTTGTTGTAGGTGACCCAGGTGCCCCAGCACAAAATCGCGAGCGGGATGACAATCGTTGCGACCAGCGCGGTCCTGAGCAGACGGATGGCGGCATCACGACGCGCGCGCATAAAGTCCTCACGTGGCGGCGGGAATGTAAGCGGAATAAAAGCCGATGAAAAGGCAGGTTTTTCAAGGTACGGCGGCCGGCCGGTGGAACCTTTCTCGTCTTACGCCGCCGCCTTCACCTCGTCCGGGTCGAGCGGCAGCTTTACCGGTGCCTTGCGCTTGGCCGACAGATCCAGTGCCTTGGTCAACATCAGATTCCGGTGCGCTTCTTCAACAGTCGCCGCCGCGGTCGGGAGGCCGAGCGCCACGCGGTTGAGCCAGCTCACGGTCTCCTCCGCCATCGGTCCGCGCAGTTCACCGAGTGCCATGTCGCCGGGTGGGTAGCTGCCCATGAAGTCGACCAGCCGTGAGGCATCGGGATTGTAGCCTTCGGACTGCGCCTTCGACACCGCGAGCACGATATCGCGGTGAGTGTCGTCGATCGTGAGCACACCGGTGGTGCCGACGATGCCGACCTCGAGCGAATAGACCGCGCCCGGCCAGGTCACCGGCAATGCCCACGAAATATTGAGGTGATAGACGGTGCCGTCGGAGAAAATGATCATGCCGGCGGTAGCGTCGATGCCGTGATAGAGCGGCCCCAGCACCTTGTCGATCGACCGCGCGTAGCATTCGACCGGCGTCTTGCCGTCGAGGCACCACATGCAGATGTCGAGCGCGTGCGTGCCGGAAATCACCATCGGCGAGATGGTCGAGGGATCGTCGGTGCGCTTGTAATTATCGATCGCCACGAGCCGGTTCATGAACGCGCGCGAAGTGACCAATGTGACGTCGCCGAGGGCGCCGGTACGGCACTTTTCCTTGGCCGCCAGCCAGCGGCGGCGGAATCTTTGCGTGTAACCGACGACCGCATCGAGTTTGGCGTCCTTGATGGCCTTGAGCACCCGCGCCGACTCGGCAAGATTTGTCGCCAAGGGCTTCTCGATCAGCATCGGGATGCCGCGCTCGACCGCGGCCATGATCGGATCGACGTGCAGATGCTCGTCGGTGCAGATGATAGCGGCGGTGACCTCCGGCCGCTTCAAAAGCTCGACATGATTTTGCGTGACGAAGTCGGCGTCGATCCTGGGCGCCACTTCGCCGGCGCGGTTCGGGTTTTTCTCGGCGAGCCCGATCCATTCCACCGCCGGATGCCGCGCCGCCACCTCGCCGCGGAACAGGCCGACGCGGCCGCCGCCGATGATAGCGAGGCCGACACCCTTGGCGGATTTTTTCACGAATTCACCCCGGCGCGGTTGCGCTGCTTTAGCTCGGCGATGCCGGAAATCGTTTCATTCGTGAGCGGCAGGTCGATCGGCTCGTTGCGATCCGCGGATAAATCCGCGGCGCTGTAGGTTTCCATCACCCGCCGCGCGCTCTCCGGCGTCACCATCACCGGCGTGTCGCGGATGCAGGCCTCGAGAAAGTGGATGGTTTCGGGCCCCATGCCGCCGGCAAAGACTTCACCGACCTGTTCGCCCGGCATGGTCGACATGGGAAACTGCTGGCCGCTGGCGACGGTATTGAGCCAATTGTCGCGCTGCGTGTCGTCGAGGATCAGCGCGCCTTCGGTGCCGGTGATCTCGATCCAGGTGGCGCAATAATTCGGATAGCTCGGCGGCAGGTTCCAGCCGCCGCCGATCATCACCACGACGCCGTTGTCCATGGTGACGGTCGAGAACATGATATCGTGCGAGCCGTTCACCGCCTGCATATAGCCGTAGGCGCCCTGGCTGTAGACGCGGACGGGCTTTGCCGGCTCCAAGAGCCAGAACACGAAATCGAGATCGTGCGTCGACTCCATGACGACAGGAGAGAGCCGCACTCGGCTGGCGATCTTCTTGCCCAGGCTGCGCGACAAATGCCGGCTCACAAGCACCGAGACGACTTTGCCAAGCGTGCCATCGGTAATCTTCTTCTTGGCGAAGGCGATCTTGGTGTTGAAGCGCTGCGAGTAGCCGATGGTGAATTTAAGCCCGCTACGCTTGGCCAGTTGGATGAGTTCGTCGGCCTCCCACAATTCCAGCGCGATCGGCTTTTCCAGCATCACATTCTTGCCGGCCTTCAGGCACTCGCGGCAGATCGGGTAGTGGTTGGATTCCGGCGTGGTCGAAATATAGACCACGGAAATGTTCGGGTTGTTGATGATGTCGTTGTAATCGAGCGTCGCGGTCGCCGGCTTGTAGAGCTTCTTTACCTCGGCGAGCCGGTCGGGCCGGATTTCGCACAGATGCAATTTGTCCACGAGCGCCGTACGCGACAGCGTCTCCGCGCGCGTGCCGCCGACCCAACCGACCCCGATCACCGCCGCTTCAACTGTCTTCACCTGAGCGTTTCCTCGCATTGATTTTTCGGCGGAACACTAGCTTAGGCGCATAACAGCCGGAAGGGCCTCAGCTTTCAGCCGGCGAAAGCGGCTTGCCCAACTCCGAACACCTGGGCTGCGAACTGCGGATAGACCTCGGCGAGCTGCGGCGCCACCACCTCGCGCATCAGCTTGAGCGTTGCCGCGGAAGGCGGGGGCGTCTGCGGAACGTCCGTTGGCGCGTCGAATTCAAAGCCGGTGTTCTCGATCACCTCTCCGACCGTATGGCCGGGATGCACGCTGGCAAGCGTGAAACGGCCATTGGCGAAAGAGAACAGGCAGCGGTTGGTCACCAGCGCGACCGGGCCGCCGGGGCGATACACATTCGGCGCGCTCGCGCCCGGACCGCTGATGAAGGAAACCTTGGGTACCAGCGTGCGCCGTGAGTGCTCGGTGCGGAACAGGATCACTTTAGGCACGACATAATAAAGGTAGGCGGAGCCGAACGAGCCTGGGAAGCGAACCTTCGGATGCGCGTAGTCGCCGATCGACACCAGATTGACGTTGCCTTGGCCGTCGATTTCGCCGCCGGAGAGGAAGAACACGTCGATGCGGCCTTGCCCGGCGCAGTCGAACAATTCGCGGGCGCCGTCGGTAAAGAAATTGTGCTTGCGGCTTTGCAGCAGCGACACGTAAGGCCGCCCGTTGCCGTTTCGCTCGCGCGCCAAGAGCGCCGCGGTCGCCGGAATGGGCGAGGCGTTGCCGACGGCGACATGGCGCACATCGCCGATCAGCCGCGCGATCACGTCGGCGAGCAGTTCCTCGGGGCGGAATTCACGCCGCGCGTCTGGCATAGACATACCGTTCGAGATACTCGGCGAAGCCTTCCGCGGTCGCCGCCATGCGCGCGTAGAGCGCCAGATGTTCGGCGTCGGCGGCGTAATGATCCGGCAGCGGCAATGGCCAGGCGCCGCGCTCGGCGACCGCAATGGCTTCGACGTAGAAACCGGGCAGCGTGCCGGCGGCGAGCACCGGATCGTCGAGCAGGTTACCGTCGACGATTTTTTCGACGGTGGCGATCGTTTTTTGCGCCGCGTGCGCCATGGTGGCAAGCTCGCGCTGCCGTCCGATCCACACATTGCCGTGGCGGTCGGCCATCGGCGCATGCATGAGCGCCACGTCCGGCCTGATCGCGGGCAGCAGCACGATCGGATCGGAATTTCCGAACGGCGATTCGATCACTTTCCAGTCGGCGCGATTGCTCAGCACGTCGGATCCGATCAGTCCGCGCAGCGGCATGAACGGCACGCCCTTCTCCGCCGCCTGCAACGCCGCGTGCAGCGCCGGACAGGTCGCATCCTTCATCGCGATCGTGCCGGAGGTGACGGCAGCGGTGAACCGCGGCGCCGGGCCGAACTCGCCGAGGCTCACGGCGCTCGTTTCCAGCGACTCGACGCAATCGGCGCCGATCAAAAGGTCGGCCTGCAGGCTCGAAGTCGGCAGCGCGACCAAGCGCAACCTTTTCACATGGCGGCAAATGAGCGCGCGCGTCGCCGCCATCGGCACGCCGGACACTTCGCGCGGAACCACCAAAAGGCAGCCGTCGGTGATGACGGCGAGCGCCTCGTCAAGTGTTTTTGCCAAGAGTGGCATGTCCGTCCCGTGTTGCTACGCTGCAAAATGCCGGCGCACGTATTTTTCCCATTGTTATGCTTGCAAGGTCCACTGGATTCTGCTGCTTGGCCGCCATGACCTTCGAGGAAAAGCTGCGCCAGAAGCGCTTTGTCATCACCGCGGAAGTGACCCCGCCGGTGTCCGCCGATCGCAACGAGCTTCTCGCCAAAGCCGTGCCGCTCTGGGGTCTGGCCGATGCGGTCAATATCACCGACGGCGCCGGCGCCCGTCCGCATCTGGCATCGCTCGCGGCTGCGTCGATCCTGGCCGGCGAGGGGATCGAGCCGATCCTGCAAATGACCTGCCGCGACCGCAATCGTATTGCCTTGCAGAGCGACCTTATGGGCGCGGCGGCGTGCGGCATTCATAATTTGCTGATGCTGCGCGGCGACGATCCCAGCGCCGGCGACCAGCCGGATGCCAAGGCGGTGTTCGACGTCGATCCGCGGGCGCTGCTGGAAACGGCGCGGAAATTGCGCGATGCCGGCGAATTGCCCTCGGGGCGCAAGGTGACCGGGCACGCCACGTTTTTTCTTGGCGCCGCCGACAACCCGATCGATCCGCCGCCGGATTGGCAGCCGACCTCGCTCAAGGCCAAGCTCGCCGCCGGCGCGCAATTCGTGCAGACCCAGTTCTGCATGGACGCCGGCGTGGTGCGCCGCTACGTGGCGCGGCTCGCCGAGCACGGCATTGCCGACAAGGTTTCGCTGCTGATCGGCATTGTGCCGCTGCGCTCGGTGAAGTCGGCGCTGTGGATCCGCGACAAGCTGTTCGGCGCCATCATTCCGCAGCCGGTCGTCGACCGGCTCGAACGCGCGGACGATCCTGCCGCCGAAGGCCGCCGCATCTGCCTCGACATCGTGCGCGAGCTGTCCGAAATTCCGGGCGTCGCCGGCTGTCATATCATGGCGCCGAATAACGAGGCTGCGGTTCCCGACGTCATCGCCGCGGCCCGCGACAGCATCTCGCGCCTGGCGCCGGCCTGAGCTGCGCCCTCCGTTCGTGGGCTTCCGTCAGCCGAGCGCTTTCACCGCCGCGAACAAGTCGCGGACCTGACATTCCGATATCCCGCGCGCAATGAACACGACGCGGCTGCGGCGGTCATCGCCCGGCCATTCGGCGAGTTCGACCGGCGGATGCGCGAGGTGCTGCACGAATTGCACCACTACCGGCCCGCGGCACCCCGCGACATTGAGCAGGCCCTTGACGCGGAGCAGATCCGGTCCGCGCAACGCGGTCAGTGTTTCCATAGCGCGGGCAAAGCCGTCCCACGGAACGGCTGCATCTTCCGTCAGCACGAAGCTGGCGATACCGTCGCTGTGGGCGGCCTCGGCGATGAAGCCATCGCGCTCGCCGTGTCGTGGCTCGGTCAGCCGCAGCGGATTGAGCTGTCCGTTGACGGCAATCTCGACAGCGGCGCGCGGATTGAGCGCGGCAAGCTGTCCGATCAGCTCATTGGCCTGCTCTCGATCGGCAATGTCCGTCTTCGTCACCACCGGCACGTCGGCAAGGATGACCTGTTTGCGCGCTTCCGCCGACCAATCGAGCGTGGCCTTGCCGGCCGCCGCGTCCACCACCGTCACAACTACATCGACATGAAACTCGCCGGCCAGCGCCCGGTCGGTAGAAAAGGTCTGCAAGATCGGACTGGGATCGGCGAGGCCCGAAGTCTCGATGACGATACGGCGAAAATCGGGGATGTCGCCGCGCTGGCGCTCGGCCACCAGCCGCCGCAATGCGTTCTGCAGGTCCGAGCGAGTGTTGCAGCACAGGCACCCGTTGCCGAGCAGCACCGTCTCCTCGGCGCTGCCCCGCAGCAGCACATCGTCGATTGCCTCGGCGCCGAACTCGTTGACCACCATCGCCGTGCCGGCGCCTTCAGGCGTGGCCAGGAAATGGCGCAGCAGCGTGGTCTTGCCGGCGCCGAGGAAGCCGGTCACCACCGTCACCGGAATGCGGTGCCCGCGCTCGCGCTTGAGCCTGCGCCCGAAAAGTCCCGCGGCAGGCGAAGGGAATATCTGGTTCAGAAATCCATCTCCAGAATGTACAGCCCGCCGGTATGACGATCGACGGTATAAACGATCTGGCGCTCGTCAACGAACACGTCGTTGAGCTGCACCGCGCCGGCCGGGGTGCCGGCGGGCGCCGGCGGCACGAAAGCGCCAATTTCATGCGGATGGTACGGATTGGAAATATCGTAGGCGCGCAATCCGCCGTTGAAGAAGGTGCCCAGGATGATCTCCTCGGAATTCCACGCCGTCGGCAGCGGCACATTCTCGTGCACGTTATGCGCGCCGAAGCGGCCGCCGCGGTCGGCAAAGGCATCGAGCGGCGGCATCGGACAGGTCGAAATCGAAATCGGGTGTGTCTCGTCGCGGTTGTCGAGAATCCAGACGAGCTTCGGCCAGTCCTTGCCGGCGTTCTCGGTCGACTCGTCGGTCACGACCAGGAGATCGCGCGAGAACAGCGGCACCACGGTGTGCATGAAGCCGGTATAGGGCGGTGAATTGGTCCAGTGCGAAATCGGCGTCGGCTTCGCTTTGTCGGATATGTCCATGATGAACATGCCGCCGTCGATATAGCCGAGGTAGAGCCGGTCCCCGCGCTGCGGATAGACGTTGGTGTTGTGCGCGCGATAGCCCTTGTCGAGTCTGTGCCGCGGCGGCGGCGCGACGTTGTCGCCGGCGCGCGTGCCCGGCATCCACCAGCGGCCGACCTCGACGGGTTTGGATGGATTGCGCACGTCGATGCAGCGGTAGAATTGATCGTCGAGCGGGTTGTTGGCTTTGAAGTCGGCGGCGCCCGAGGCCATGTGCACGTATTCGCCGTCGCAGAACCATAACTGATGCACGCCGCGCGAATGCGGGCCTGAGGTGTCGAAGAACGAGATCGAGCGCGGCTTTTCCGGCACGGAAATGTCGAACAGTTCGAACCCCGCGGGCTGCTGGCCGGTCTTCTGGCACTGGTAGGCGACCGCCATGATATCGCCTGTGGTTTCCAGCGAGTTCGAGCGCATGTAGGCCTGCGGTAAATCGGTCTGCACGACCACCTTCGGCTTGCGCGGATCGGAGACGTCGACCGCGGTGAAATTCTTCGGCGCGCTCTCGTGCGCCAGCCAGATGATGCGCCGCCCATCCTTGGCGATTTGTACCGACATGCCTTCGCCCATGCCGCCGAAGCCGCCGAGTTCGTGCTGGGCGAGCAGCTTGAAATTCCAGCTGACCGGTTCTCCGGTCTGGGTGAGCGGGTGTGCAGGCGACATTTGCGTCTCCGTTGCCTGTTGCACACGATAGCTGCTTGTGCGTCGGCGACAAGCAGCCTTGCTCTTTCGAGGCTGGTACAGTGACATGAGAAGGGCTAAAGCCCCCGCCTGATGCCTGAACGGGAGAGTTTCGTGATGTCGAAGAGCGCGCAAAAGCTGGGTTGGATCGGTGTCGGCCGCATGGGCACGCCCATGATCGAGCGTTTGCTCAAGGCCGGCCATGACGTGTCGATCTGGAACCGGACCCGCGCCAAGGCCGAAGCGCTGGCGGCCAAGGGTGGCAAGCTGGTCGACAAGCCTGCGGAGCTTGCCTCCTGCGACATCGTGTTCGCCATCGTCTCCACCGGCAAGGACGTCGAGGAGGTGCTGTTCGGCAAGGACGGGCTGCTCAGCGGCGCTGCCAAGCCGAAAATGGTGGTCGATTGCTCGTCAATCTCGGTTGAGGAATCCGCCGCGATCCGCGGGCGCCTGGCCGAGAAAGGCGTGAGCTTCATCGCTTCGCCTGTGTCAGGCAACGCCAAGGTGATCAAGGCCGGCAAGCTGTCGGCTGTCGTCTCCGGGCCGGAGGCCGATGCCAAGACGGCAATGCCGCTGATCGAGGTGTTCGCGCCGCAGGGCGTGTCCTACGTCGGCGAGGGCGAACTCGCGCGCATCTGCAAGATCGCGCACAACGTGATGCTCGGGGTGGTGATCGAGAATCTGATCGAAATCACGCTGCTCGCCAACAAGATGGGCGTGCCGCGCCACGCTTTTCTGGCCTTCATGAACAACGGCGTGATGGGCTCGATGTTCACCCGCTACAAGACGCCGGCGCTGGTCAACCTCGACTGGACCACGACCTTCACCCCGGAACTGCTGCGCAAGGACCTCGACCTCGGCCTCGAACTGGCGCGCGAATGGGACGTGCCGATGCCGGTGACCGCGGCGACGCGCGAGGTGCTGCAGACCCATTTCGGCGCCGCGACATTGCAGAAAGACCCGAAGGGATACCTGCAGAAGGATTTTGCCGCGCTCGCCGAGACCATGGCGCTCGCCGCCGGCATGAAGCTCGAGCCGGAAAACAAGAATGTCGGCACCGGGCTGGAGTAGCGGCCGGAGTTGCAAACAAAAAAAGGGCCCCGTGAGGGGCCCTGTGTGCATAGGTGGAGGATTCATGCCGCCATTTAGGCCAAAAGGGAGGAAAACAGCGGCCGCGCACGGATGTGAGTGAACCGGTGCGGCGTGCCGCGCACAAGTAAAATGGCCGTAAAATGTGGCCGGTATACTCTGCTTAACGCATCATCAGCTTTGAAATTTGTTCCGACCGGGAGAGCAGCATGGCTTTCAAGCTCTACAACGCGCCGCAATCGACTTGCAGTCAGCGGGTGCGTTTTGTGTTCAACAGCAAAAAGCTTCCCTTCGACGAAGTGAAGCTCAATTTGCTCGAAGGCGACCAGCTCAAGCCCGACTATCTCAAGCTCAATCCCAATGGCGTGGTGCCGACCCTCGACCACGACGGCGCCATCATCATCGACTCGACCGTGATCACCGAATACCTCGACGAGGTCTCGCCTGATACGAGTTTCACGCCGGAGTCCCCGGTCGAGCGCGCCCGCATGCGTGCGATGATGCATTTCATCGATGAGATGCCTGCCGCGGCCGTGCGCGTGCCGACCTTCAACCTCGCCTTCCTACCCAACTTCCAGAAAATGAGTCGCTCCGCCTTTGTCGCCATGGCGGAGAGCAAGCCGCTGCGCAAGGAATTCATGATGGCCATGGGCCAGACCGGGTTCCCGCAGAAGGAGATGGACGCAGCGCTCGCGCGTCTGCGCCGCACCTACGAGCGCATGGACGCCGATATCGGGAAGAGCGGGGGCCCCTGGCTTCTGGGCAAAAACATCAGCCTCGCCGACGTCGCGGTGATGCCGGCGCTGGTGCGCATGCACGACCTCAACATGGCCCATCAATGGGCGGATCTGCCGCGCATCGTCACCTGGTTCGACAATATCCGCGCGCAGCCGGCATTCACGCCGACCTTTTATCATGGCTCGCTCTTGAGCGAGCGCTTCCCGCATTTGCGGGAAAAAGCGCCAGCCTGAACGGCCGCGCCAGACGGCCTCGCGTCATCCATTCGAGCACCTATCTTGGGATCAAGCGCCGGCGCATAGTGCCGACCGCGCCACGTTATTTTTCAAATGCGGAGGCCTTGACCCATGAATCCCATTACCTCGCTTGTTACCATCGTGCTCGCCGTCATCGGCGCGCTGCTGTTCGTTTTGGGGCTGAAAATCGCTGGAATCATCGTCGGCATCTTCGCCGTGCTCGTGCTGTTCTCATTGAAGATGGCCGACAACTGGGAACGCTTCGTCATCCTGCGCGCCGGCAAGCTGTCGAGCGTCAAGGGCCCTGGCCTGTTCATGATCATTCCGGTGGTCGACGCCATCGCGGCCGTCATCGACGAGCGCATCCAGACTACCCAATTCAACGCCGAGCAGGCGCTCACCCGCGACACGGTGCCGGTCAATGTCGACGCCGTCATCTTCTGGCACGTGCACGACGCGCAAAGCGCCGCGCTCAACATCACCGACTATCGCCTGGCGATCGATCGGGTGGCGCAGACCTCGCTGCGCGAGATGATCGGCTCGTCGCACCTTACGGAGTTGCTGTCCGACCGAAAGACGGCCGACGAGGTGCTGCGCAAGGAAATCGCGGAAAAGACCGCCGAGTGGGGCATTTCGGTCAACGCGGTCGAGATCCGCGACGTCGCCATTCCAGTCGGCCTGCAGGACGCCATGTCGCGCCAGGCGCAGGCCGAGCGCGAGAAGGAAGCGCGCGTGATCCTCGGTTCCGCCGAGGCCGCGATCGCCCAGAAATTCGTCGAGGCGGCCAACACTTATGGCAGCAACGCCGCCGCGCTGCACCTGCGCGCTATGAACATCATCTACGAAACAACCAAGGAACGCGGCGCCACCATCCTGATGCCGACCTCGATGGTCGATTCCATGAGCGTCGCGCTGCCGGCGGCGATGCTGGCGCAGAAAGAAATAGGCGGGGTGGCCGGAAAAAGCTGAGACGGGCGGGCTAGCCGGCGTTCGCGGCAAGCGTGCGCTTTCTTCGACGCTTCAAAGCCGTGCATGCCGCTATACCACTGGATGGCGACGACCGCGCCTTTGACCGGTTGCAGCAGCCCAAGCATCATCGCCAGCGCGAGCGATGGCTGGCGGGGACGATTTCGGTTTCAACCACCAGGATGTGGCCGACGATGACGATTACGAGGTAGGCGGGAAAATCGTTGGCGCGGTGATGATGCAGTTCCTCGCCGCAATGTGGGCATTGGTCGGCGACCTTCAGAAAAGCGCTGGACATGCGGCCCTTGCCGCATAGGCGGGTCGCGGGGACGAGCGGGCTTGGCTGCGTGAACGTCAATACTTCGCCGAGATCGGCAATTCCTCAGCCGGGAACAGGGAGATGAGGCGGCAGCCCTTGTCGGTGACCACGACCTCTTCCTCGATGCGGGCGGCGGAGAAGCCGTCGGTCGCCGGGCAATAGGTTTCGATCGCAAACACCATGCCCTCCTTGATCTCGGTCGGGTGATCCATCGAGATGACGCGTGAGATGATGGGGCGTTCGTGCAGATTGAGGCCGAGGCCGTGTGCGAATTGCAGGCCGAAGGCTGACATCTCGTCGGGAAAGCCGAACTCGCTGGCCTTGGGAAACACCTCGCAGATGTGTGCGGTCGAGGCGCCGGGCTTGATGCGGGCGATGGCGTTGTCGAGCCATTCGCGCGCCTTGCGGTAGGCGTCGTGTTGCGCAGGCGTTGCCCGCACCACGTTGAAGGTGCGGTAGTAGCAGGTGCGATAGCCCATGAACGCTTGCAGGATGTCGAAGAAGGCCTGATCGCCCGGACGGATCATGCGGTCGGTGAAATTGTGCGGGTGCGGGTTGCAGCGCTCGCCGGATATGGCGTTGACCGCCTCCACGTCGTCGGAGCCGTGGGTATAGAGGAACTTGTTGACCTCGGCGACGATGTCGTTTTCGCGGATACCCGGACGCAGCATCTCATTGACCAGGTCATAGGCGCCGTCGACCATGGCGGCGGCGCGGTTGAGCAACGCGATCTCGTCGGACGACTTGATCTCGCGCGCAGAGAGCATCACCTGCTGGCCGTCCTTGACGGTCAGGCCGGCCTTCTGCAACTCGAACATCATCGGCGGTTCGACGATGTCGATGCCGACCGGCATCTTGGCGACGCCGGCGGATTTGAGGATCGAGGCCATTTCCTCGGCATGGCGCTTCATCAGGCCGAAGGCGGGATCGACGGTGCCGCGCATGCCGACAAGGCCGGCCTTGCAGTTCTCCGGCTTGAGCCAGGGCGAATAGAGTTTGTGATGGAGGGCGGCCGAGCCGAAATCCCACAGGATCGGATCCTGGCCGCGCGCCAGCAGCACGAAGCGCGACAATTTGTCGCGCGCCCATTCGCCGATCTTGGTCGAGGTGACGTAGCGGACGTTATTGTCGTCGAACAGCAGCAGCGCGCCGAGGTCGGATGCCTCAAGTGCGGCCTGCGCGCGCGCGAGGCGGTAGCGATGCAGTCGGCGGTAATCGACGCGTTCCTCGAAATCGACGCCCATGGTGCCAAGCACCGGCAGGTGGCGGCCCCAGTTGTAGCGCGGGTTGATGTCCTCGGCGGTGATCTTCACCGGCTCGCGCGTTCTCTCGTCCATTGTGTCCTCCTTCGTCTCGTTCGGCAGCGCGGCCTTGGGCCGGCAGGATGGCTTTTATTATAGGCCCGGGCGGCGAAGAATCCTACGCCACCTTCTTGCCCCATAGCCGCGCCGAGGCAATGTCGGCGCCTTCGCGGATCGAGCGCAGCTTGAGCCAGACCACCGGCTCGATCACCCATTCGCGCTTGGTGAAGGTGCCGAAGCCGCAGTCGGTCGAGGCGATGACGCGCTCGCGGTCGCCGACGGTGCGCACCGCTTCCTCGATGCGGGCGGCGACAACCTCGGGGTGCTCGACGATATTGCTGGTCGACTCGACCACGCCGGGAATGAGCAGCATGTCCTTGGGCAGCGGATGCTTCTTCAGCGCCGCGTATTCGTGGGCGTGGCGCGGGTTGGAGAATTCGATCGACAGCGCACCGACTTTGGCCTGGTAAAGCGCCGGCAGGATCTTCTCCAGCGCCACGTCATGAATATGCGGGCCCTCCCAGTTGCCGTAGCACACATGCAGGCGCACGCGATCGCGCGGGATGCCTTCGATGCCGGCATTGATCGCGGCGACATGCTTCTCGACGCGCTTGATGAAGCCGGCGTCGTCGAGATCGCGGTACATCATGGTGCGGTCCATGGCGAGGTCGGGCGCGTCGATCTGCAAGATCAGTCCGGCCTTGTGGATCGCCTGGTATTCGTTCTTCATCTCGCGCGCGATGGCGTCGAGATAGTCGTCATGGGTCTTGTAGTAGGCGTTGAGCATCGTCGTCGAAATGATGCCGGGCGATGGTGCGGTCATGAAGCGCTCGGAAAACGCGCCAAGCTCGTCGGCGATTCTGACGAAGCCCTGGGTCTCGTCGGTGATCGGCTTCATGTCCCTGTACTTGATGTCGGCTTGCGCTTCCGGCGCACCCTGCTGGCTCTTCGCCGCATTGGGAAAGCGTCGCATCAGGTACGCGATCAGCTCGGGATATTCCTCGAATTCACGTCCGCGGCGGCGCTTGGACACGCCGGCGAAACCGGTCATGCGCTGCGGCACGTAGGTCTGGAAGCTGATGCGGCGCTGTTCGCCGTCATTGCCGATGTCGATGCCGGCGTCCATCTGTTTGCGCACGACGTGGCGCACCGCGCTGTCCATTTCCGTCGCCAGCACCTTGGGGTCGTATTCCTTGGCCTCCTCCTGCGCCATCAGCAGGTCCGACAGCTTGTCATTGCGCGGCAGGCTGCCGACATGGGTGGTGAGGATGCGATCGCGGCTGAAGATCATGGACGTAAAACTCCCTGAACGAGGGCCTTCCAGCGCGGCGAACTATGCTTCGCTTTGCAGCCCTCGGCTTTGCGGGGCATAATACGCCCCGTCTCGGGAGGAAAAACAATGACTATCGCCGAAGCGCGGACCGCCGCGCCGAGTGCGCATAGCGCCGTGGGCCAGAGCCCACGACAGTTCCCGCGCGATTACAATTTCGCTGCCGACGTGCTCAAGGCAAACCTCGATGCCGGCCGCGCCAACAAGCCGGCCTTCATCGACGCCCGCGGCGTCACCACCTATGCGCAGCTTGCGACCCGCGTCGCGCGCTTTGCCACGGCGCTGCGCCGGCTCGGCATCCGCCGCGAGGAACGCGTGCTGATGGCGCTCACCGACACCGTCGATTGGCCGACCGCGTTTCTCGGTTGCCTGAAGGCCGGCATCATCGCCGTGCCGGTAAACACGTTGCTCACGGAAGACGATTATCGTTTCATGCTTGCCGACAGCCGCGCCCGCTGCCTGGTGGTGTCGGACGTGCTGTTTCCGAAATTTGAGAAGCTGATCGCGCACAACCCGGATCTCGCGCACGTCATCGTCTCGGGTGACAAGGCGCTGGGGTTCAAGTTGTTCGACGATCTGGTCTCCGCCGCCGAGCCCGATGACGCCACCGCGCCGACCAGCGCCGACGACATGGCATTCTGGCTCTACACCTCGGGCTCGACCGGAAAGCCGAAGGGCGCAGTGCACGTGCACGCGAGCCTCAAGCTCACCGCCGATCTCTACGGCACGCCGGTGGCGGGCCTGAAGGAAACGGACGTGGTCTATTCGGTGGCGAAATTGTTCTTCGCCTACGGCCTCGGCAACGCCATGACCTTTCCCATGTCGGTCGGCGCCGCCACGGTGCTCAACGCCGAGCGGCCGACACCCGACGGTGTTGCCGCGCTTCTGCGCAAACATCCGATCTCGGTATTTTTCGCGGTGCCGACCTTTTATGCCGCGTTTCTGGTCAGCCCGGCGGCGCCGCAAAAAAACGACGTCAAGCTCCGGCGCTGCATTTCCGCCGGCGAGGCGCTGCCGGAAGAGATCGCGCGCAAATGGCATGAGCGCTACGGCGTGGAAATCTCCGACGGCCTCGGCACCACGGAGATGTTGCACATCTATCTCACCAACGCGCCCGGCGCGACCAAGTACGGGACGACGGGCCGCGCGGTGCCCGGGTACGAGATCAAGCTCATCGGCGAGGACGGCGAGGTGGTGAAGCGGGGCGAGATGGGCGAGCTTTATGTGCGCGGGCCGACCAGCGCCATCATGTACTGGAACAACCGCGAAAAATCGCGCTCGACCTTCCAGGGCGAATGGACGCGCTCGGGCGACAAATACATCGAGGATGCCGACGGCTATTACATCTGCTGCGGCCGCGCCGACGACATGCTGAAGGTGTCGGGCATGTATGTCTCGCCATTCGAAGTCGAGGCGGCGTTGTCGTCGCATCCGGACGTGCTTGAAGCGGCCGTCGTCGGCTGGAACGACGAGCAGAAGCTCGTCAAGCCGCGCGCCTTCGTCGTGCTCAAGGCTGCGGAGAAGGCAAGCGACGCGCTTGCCCGTGCCTTGCAGGAGCACTGCAAGGCCAAGCTCGCGCCTTACAAATATCCGCGCTGGATCGAATTCCGCAAAGAGCTGCCGAAAACGGCGACCGGCAAGATCCAACGCTTCAAACTGCGGGCCGAAGCGCAGCAATAATGGCTCTCGCGGACTCCGGCTTCCTCAGCATCGGCACGCAGCGCCTGGACTACCGCATGATCGGCCCACCGCCGGATGCGGCGCCGACGCTTGTGCTGCTGCACGAAGGCCTCGGCAGCGCCGGACTGTGGGGCGACTTTCCCGACAGCCTGCAAAAAGCGACCGGCTGCGGCGTTTTCGTCTATTCGCGCGCCGGCTACGGGAAATCGTCGCCCGTGTCGCTGCCGCGGCCACTCGCTTATATGCACGATGAGGCGCGCGAGACCTTGCCCAAGGTGCTCGATTCAATCGGCTTCAAGCGCGGACTGTTGATCGGCCACAGCGACGGCGCTTCGATCGCCACGATCTATGCCGGGAGCCACCAGGACCACCGCGTCGGCGGCGTGGTGCTGATGGCACCGCATTTTTTCACCGAACCGTCGGGGCTCGCCGCGATCGCCGAAACCGCCAAGGCCTACGCAACGGGCGACCTGCGCGAAAAACTTTCGCGCTGGCACACGCACGTCGACAATGCCTTCATCGGCTGGCGCGACGCCTGGCTCGATCCCGAGTTCCGCACGTGGGACATCAGCGAATACCTCGCCTACATCCGCGTGCCGGTTCTCATCGTGCAGGGCAGCGAGGATCAATACGGCACGCTCAAGCAGATCGAGGTCGCACAGCAGGAATGCTACTGCCCGGTCGAGGTAGCGATGATGGCGGGCGCGCGGCACACGCCGCAGCGCGAGACGCCGGAGCAGGCGCTCGCGGCGATGTGCGAATTTATCGCCCGCGTATTGCGGGCGAACGAGTGGGTGAAAGCGGCCTGACTATTCCGCTGCTTGCTTGGCCGAGCGGCCATGCGCCGAAGCGAGATAGTCGATCGCGGCCTGCGCGCCGCCTTTTTTATGCGGCACTCCGGCCAAGGCCAGGGTCATCTCGACCGCCGACAGCGCGCCCATCAGCATGGTGTCGTTGATGTCGCCCAGGTGGCCGATGCGGAAATATCTCCCGGCCAGCGTGCCGAAGCTCGAGCCAAACGAAATGTTGAAGGTGTCGAGCGCCAGTGCGCGGAAAGCGTCCGCGTTGTGGCCTTCCGGCAGGATCGCCGCGGTCAGCGTCGGCGAATAATACTTCGGATCGCGGCAGACGATGTCGAGGCCCCACGCCTTCACCGCGCGGCGCGTGGCTTCGGCGAGCCGCGCGTGGCGGGCAAATACGTTGTCGAGGCCCTCCTCGTGCAGCATCTCGATGGACACGGCGAGGCCTTGCAGCATCTGCGTTGCCGGCGTGTAGGGGAAGAAGCCGACCTTGTTCATGGTCAGCATCTCGTCCCAGCCCCAGAACGATTTCGTCAGCTTGGAGGTCTTCGACGCGGCGAGCGCCTTGTCGCTGATCGCGTTGAACGACATGCCCGGCGGCAGCATCAGTCCCTTCTGCGCGCCGCCGACGGTGACGTCGACGCCCCATTCGTCATGGCGGTAGTCGGTCGAAGCGAGCGAGGAGATGGTATCGACCATCAGCAGCGCCGGGTGGCCGGCCTTGTCGATGGCCTTGCGCACCTCGGCAACCCGCGAGAGGCAACCGGTCGAGGTCTCGTTGTGAAGGAAGCAGACCGCCTTGATCTCGTGCTTCTTGTCCTCGCGCAGACGCGCTTCGACCGCGCTCGCGTCGACGCCGGTGCGCCAGTCGGTGTGGATGAATTCGGTCTTGAGCCCGAGGCTCTCCGCCATCTTCTTCCACAGCGTGCCGAACTGACCGGTCTCCACCATCAGCACCTTGTCGCCGGGCGACAGCGTATTGACCAGTGCGCCTTCCCAGGCGCCGGTTCCGGTCGCGGTGTAGATGATCACCGGATTGGCGGTCTTGAAGATGGTCTTGATGCCTTCGAGGCATTTCTTGGCGAGCTTGGCGAATTCCGGCCCGCGATGGTCGATGATCGGCGTATCCATCGCCCGCAACACGCGATCCGGCAGCGGCGTCGGTCCGGGAATATGCAGGAAATGGCGCCCGACCGGACGCGAGGAATTCTGAGCCATTGTCGTTTGCTCCTGACGCGCGAGCTTGTGATGAGTTGTCGCGCGCCGTCCCGCTTTTGGGCGCGGCGCTTGTGGCGTTGAACTATGAATGCAACATTGCGGTCAAGCGGTTTTCCGCACAGCAAACAAGCTCTTCTTGCATAGGCCTAATTTGGCACAGACAGGAACAATGCCGTGGCAGTGGTAATGCCCGGTCTGGAACGGCGGCTTAAGGCCGATTTGAGCGGCGAAGTCCGGTTCGACCGCTTCACCCGCGGGCGCTATGCGACGGACGCTTCGCATTACCAAATCGAGCCGATCGGTGTGGTCGCGCCGCGCACGATAGAAGAAGCCGAACGGGCGATAGGCATTGCCCGCAGTGAAGGCGCGACCGTGCTGGCGCGCGGCGGCGGCACCTCGCAGGCCGGGCAGACCGTCGGGGCCTCGCTGGTGGTCGATTGCTCCAAATATCTCACGCGCATTCTCGATCTCGACGTCAAGCGCGCTCGCTGCACAGTCGAGCCCGGCATCGTGCTCGACGACCTCAACCGGCAGCTTAAAAGCCACGGCCTCTGGTTTCCGGTCGACATCTCGACGTCGTCGCGCGCCACCATCGGCGGCATGGCCGGCAACAATTCCTGCGGCGGCCGCTCGATGCGTTACGGCACCACGCGCGACAACGTCATCTCCATCGAGGCGATCCTCGCCGACGGCACGCTCGGCCACTTCGGCCCGATCGGCGGCAACGTCAACAATGTTCCGCCGATCCTGCGGCCGCTGGCCAAAGACCTGCTGGCGATCGGCGAGCGCGAGAAGGACGAAATCGCCGCGCGCTTCCCCAAGGTTCAGCGCCGTGTCGGCGGCTACAATCTCGATGCGCTGGTGCAAGGCGAGTATCTTGGCAAGAACGACATCAACCTCGCGCACCTGCTGGTCGGCTCGGAAGGCACGCTCGGCTTTTCCACGCGCATCGAGTTGAGGCTGTCGCCGCTGCTTGGCCGCCGCGCCGTCGGCGCCGTGCATTTCGGCTCATTCCGCGCCGCCATGGAGGCGACGCGCAACATCGTGCATCTGCTGCCGATCGGCGTGGAATTGATCGACCGCACGCTGATCGAGCTCGCGCGCGAGATCCCGATTTTCCGGCCGACGCTGGACAAATTCGTGCGCGAGACGCCCGAAGCGATCCTGCTGGTCGAATTCGGCGAGGAGAACCACGAGGAGAACCTGCGCCGCCTGCAAATGCTCAAAGCCACCGTCAGCGACCTCGGTTTTGCCTGGGACAAGCAGGGCGACAAATGGGGCGGGGTCGTCGAGGTCTTGAGCCCGGAGTTGCAGGCCGCGATCACCGAGGTGCGCACCTCGGGCCTCAACATCATGATGTCGATGAAGCAGGAGGGAAAGCCGGTCTCCTTCGTTGAGGATTGCGCGGTGCCGCTGGAGCATCTGGCCGACTACACCAGCCGGCTCACGCAAATCTTCGAGAAGCACGGCACCCGCGGCACCTGGTACGCGCATGCCGGTTCCGGCTGCCTGCATGTGCGCCCGGTGCTCAACCTGCGGCTGGACAAGGACGTCCACGCCATGCGCGAGATCGCCGAAGAGGCTTTCGCCATGGTGCGCGAGTACAAGGGCTCGCACTCGGGCGAGCATGGCGACGGCCTGGTGCGCTCGGAATTCAACGAGCCGATGTTCGGCTCGCGGCTTGCCCGCGCCTTCGAGGAGGTCAAGGATCGCTTCGACCCACAAGGCCTCTACAATCCGGGCAAGGTGGTGCGGCCGCCGAAATTCGACGACCGTTCGCTATTCCGTTACGCGCCTGGCTATCGTGGCGAGGATATCGCCACGCATCTCGACTGGTCGGCGTTTCCCGGCAGCGGCGGCGGGCTTCAGGGCGCGGTCGAGATGTGCAACAACAACGGCGCCTGCCGCAAACTTTCCGGCGGCGCCATGTGCCCGAGCTATCGCGTCACCCGCGACGAGCGCGACGTCACCCGCGGTCGCGCCAATACGCTGCGCCTCGCCGTCACCGGCCAACTGGGCCCAGATGCGCTGGCCTCGCCGGAAATGGCGGAGACGCTGAAGCTGTGCGTTTCCTGCAAGGCCTGCCGGCGCGAATGCCCGACCGGCGTCGACATGGCGCGCATGAAGATCGAGGCGCAGGCGGCGCGTGCCGCGAAACACGTGCTTTCGCTGCACGACCGGCTGGTCGGCTATCTGCCGCGCTATGCGGCCAAAGCTGCGAAGCATCCGTGGCTCGCCAATATGCGCAACCGCTCGCCAGCGTTGCGTGACATGTCCGGCCACCTCGCGGGATTTGCGCCCAAGCGCAGCCTGCCGCAATGGCGGAAGGATATTTTCCGCGACCGCTCGGATTGGTCCTACGCCGCGAACGATAAGGGCAACCAGTCGCGGGATGTCGTGCTGTTTGCCGACACCTTCAACCGCTATTTCGAGCGGGAAAACCTCGAGGCTGCCGTCTCGGTCATCGCCGCCGGCGGTTATCGCGTGCATGCGGTGCTGCCGCCCGACGGCGACGAACGTCCGCTCTGCTGCGGCCGCACTTTCCTTTCGATCGGCGCTGTGCATGAAGCCCGGCGCGAGATGGAGCGCACGCTCACCGCGCTCACGCCTTATGTCGAACGCGGCATGCCGGTGATCGGACTGGAACCAAGCTGCCTGCTCGGCTTCCGCGACGAGATGCCGGCGTTGCTGCGCAGCGAGGCGGCCAAGGCGCTGGCCGGGAAGGCAGTGCTGTTCGAGGAATTCCTCGCGAACGAACATTTGGCGGGCCGTCTCGACCTGCCGCTCGGCGCTATACGGAAAAAGGCGCTATTGCACGGCCATTGCCACCAGAAAGCGTTTGACGCGATGAAAGCGGTGGAAACAACGCTTCGGCTTGTGCCTGAGCTTGAGGTTGAAACCGTCGAGTCGAGTTGCTGCGGCATGGCCGGTGCCTTCGGCTACGCAGCCGACACCATCGACGTGTCGCTGAAGATGGCGGAGCTGTCATTGCTGCCGGCGGTGCGCAAGGCGACGAACGATACTCTTATCGTCGCCGACGGTACCTCATGCCGGCATCAGATCAGCGACGGTACTGGCCGCGAGCCCATGCACGTCGCCCGCGTGCTGGCGATGAGCGTTGCGGCCGTGCCTCAGCCCAAGCCGGCGATCTAGGTCAAAAACCGATGGCGAGCTTGGCGCGGAACTGCGCGCGCTCAAAATTGTCGAGGTCCAGGCTGAGACCGGGATTTGCACTTGACCTGCCGGCGACTTGCGGCTGAAAGGTCGCGTTGAGCGCGACCTTTTCACTTATCTTCCACAGCACTGTTGGCCCGAGATAAAGCGCGTTGCCGACATTGGTGTTCAGCCACGCCGAGTTGAAAGCCGACAGGTCGCGCACTTCACCGCCGGCGAATAATTGTGCGTTGATCTGATAGGTCACGGCGGTTGAAATCAGCGTTGACGAAGTGGTCAACCATTGGCTCGTGTCGCTCGGATCCTCAGCCCGTTGCGGCGCCCAGATCAGATTGGCCGCCCAGTAAAGCTTGTCCGCCACGATGGGGGCGTCGACAAACAATTTCAGCGCAGCGCCATACGAGTTCGACCGCATCCCTGCGGCGCCGTCGAGACGGCCCCAGCGCGGCTCGACGGAGAGCGAGACGGCGAAGGGCTGTCCGGCGCTGCGATCGAGCACGCGATGCTCGATCTCAAAAGACAGTCCGTCGAAATCGGCGCGATTGACGTCGTCCAAGCCGGGCACACTCGCCGCACGGTAATAAGCGCCGAATAGGGAGCCAGCCATCCACCAGCCTTCGGCAACGGTGCGGCTGAATTCATATTTTGTGTTCAGCGCCCGGTAGGTCCCGTCACGCTTGCCAAAGCGGCCATCATTCTCGTTGGCAAAACCGCTGTCGCCCGGGTTACCGACATCGCTCGGCGAGGTAAATCCGAAAATGTCGTCGCCGGGCACCTGCGCAATGCCGCCGCCTGACTCGGCTGCAAGCGCCGGGCTCATCGAAACGATGACAACGACGGAAAGTGTGAAAAGCCCGCGACGCCACATGATCAAAGGTCGTTGACGCCCTATGGCGCATACCTTTCCACGGCGGACTTGATCGACGCGAATGCCGAACAGCGCAATTTTTGAAATCGCCCCTTAGTGCCTGCCCAGCACCACAGTATCGCAGAAGGTCATTTCCATCTGCAAGCCGGCCTCGACACAATTGTAACAACGCAAATGCGGCCCGCCCGGTGGGATGACAAAAACCGGGCGGGCCGACGGATCGGCGGCTTGAACATGGGGACTGACGCCGATCGCAGCGCGGCCGCATCAGGCCGCTTGCCGATTAGGTCGCCACCCCGCGGGCAGAGGTTCAAAGCCAACTCGAAAAAATTCGGAGCAGGGACAAAGACGCTTGCCGGAAGCGGGCTGGCAATGACAAAGTGGCGAAATGAGAAGAATTGCCGCGATTTTACTGATGCTGGCCGCGGGCCTTGGGCTGGGATCTCTTGGGCCGGCAGCGGCGCATGACCCGGTCCGCTTTGGCACCAACTGGGTGGCGGAGGCCGAGCACGGCGGCTTCTACCAGGCGCTCGCCGACGGCACCTACGACCGCTACGACCTCGACGTCACCATCGTGCCGGGTGGGCCAAACGTGAACAACCGTATCCTGCTGCCGGTCGGCAAGCTCGACTTCTTCATGAGCGCCAACACGCTGCAGGCCTTCGATGCAGTCGAACACGACATTCCGACGGTCGTGGTCGCGGCGAGTTTTCAGAAGGATCCGCAGGTTCTCATCGCGCATCCCGGTGTCGACAAATTCGAGGACCTCAAGAAGCTCACCTTGTTCGTCTCCAAGGAAGGGATGGCGAGCTACTTCCAGTGGCTGAAAAAGGATTATGGGTTCGATGAGGCCAGGGTGAAGCCCTACACGTTCAATGCGCAGCCGTTCCTTGCCGACAAGAATTCGGCGATGCAGGGCTACGTTACTTCGGAGCCTTATGCCGTCGAGACGCAGGGGCACTTCACGCCGAAGGTCTTTCTGCTCGCCGATCATGGCTTCGACGCCTATTCGACGCTGATCGAAACCCGGCGCGACCTTGTGGAGAAACGGCCGGACCTCGTGCAACGCTTCGTGGAGGCGTCCGCCATCGGCTGGTACCACTACCTCTACGGCGACAGCCGTCCGGGCAACGAATTGATCAAGAAGCAAAATCCGGAAATGACCGACGCGTTGCTCGCCTACTCGATCGCCAAGATGAAGGCCTACGGTATCGTCGATTCAGGCGACGCGCTGAAACTCGGCATCGGCGCCATGACCGATGCACGCATGAAACATTTTTTCGACACCATGGTGAGCGCCGGCGTGGTGAAGGGGACGATCGACTACAAGCGCGCCTACACGCTGCAATTCGTCAACAAGGGCGCCGGCGTCGAATTGGGCCCGAAGCGCTAGGCCGAGGCCGGGCGCCGTACCACCAGCCAGCCGAACAGCAGCATTCCCGCGAGCACGATGAAGGCTCCAGTCGCCGCAATGGGGTCGCCGGACTGATGCCCGGTGTAAACGAGGCCGACACCGATTGTCAGAATGATCGTGCCGATAATCCATATCGCCACCTGGATCATCGCCGTCCGGCTGCGGTCGATCGCCGGATGCAGGTGATAGAATATTCCAAACAGGAACAGTGAAACCCAGCCGAGCAGGTTGAGGTGGGCATGCGCCGGCATCGCCGAGTGATCTTCCGAAATGGCCATGATAATGCCCCAGATCATTCCGGCGGCCGCCATGAGGACGGCGGCTGGAAAACTAACTGTCGATGCTTTCATGCTCAACTCCCGTATGTTGAGTCTCGTGCAACACGAACAATGGTAGCGAGTTACACGTGAGTCGCGCAATAATGATATGCTCCGCTCGCGCCGGATGACGATGCAACGCTTATGGGCCCGCGATTGGCTGTTCCACCGACGTCTGACCTTGCATCTCCAACCGCAGCAAGCGTCGTGCTTCGCAATGTCGGCAAGGTATTCGACAGTGGCACGGTCGCGCTTCGCGGCCTTGATCTCGACGTGCGCGACGGCGAATTTGTTTCGCTCTTGGGGCCGTCCGGCTGCGGCAAGTCGACCGCGCTGCGTCTTATCGCCGGCCTGAGCGCGCCGTCCGCCGGCACCATCGAATGGCCGCGAGGGGCCGGCACGATTGGCTTCGTGTTTCAGGAGCCGACGCTGATGCCCTGGGCCGATGTGGCGGCCAATGTGCGGCTGCCGTTTGCTCTCGCGCATGACCCGGACGGCAAAGCGGGCGCGGCTGTGGCGCGCTGGCTCGACCGCGTCGGCCTCGCCGAATTCGCGGATAGCTACCCGCGCGAACTATCGGGCGGCATGAAGATGCGCGTGTCCATTGCCCGCGCGCTGGTAACCGAGCCGCATCTGCTGCTCATGGACGAGCCGTTCGCCGCGCTCGACGAGATCACCCGCTTCAAGCTCAACAACGAATTGACGCTGCTATGGCACGAGCTGCGCCGCACCGTCATCTTCGTCACCCATTCGGTATTCGAGTCGGTCTATCTCTCGCAGCGCATTGTGGTGATGACGCCGCGGCCGGGCCGCGTCTTTGCCGAGGTGGCGATCCCGGCGCCTTATCCGCGCGATGAGGCTTTCCGCACCTCGGCCGAATATGCCGGCTATTGCCGGCAGGTGGCCGGCGCGCTCAGCCAGGCCATGGGAGAGGCGGCATGAGCGAGCGTCTCGTGCGAATTGCGCTTCCGCTTGCGGTGCTCGTGCTGGTCATTCTCGTTTGGCATCTTGTCGTGCGTGTGTTCGCTATTCCGCCTTATCAGCTTCCCGATCCGGGTCTTGTCCTCGCGACCTTGATTGCCGACGCCGGATTGCTGGGACACTCGCTGCTGGTCACGCTGGAAACCACGTTCGAGGGTTTCGTGCTGGCGGCGATCGGCGGCATCGGCCTTGCCATTCTGTTCAGCCAGTCGCGGCTGATCGAGTATTCGCTCTATCCTTACGCGGTAATCCTGCAGGTGACGCCGGTCGTCGCCATCGCCCCGCTGCTGCTGATCTACCTGCCGCAGCCGTTGGCGGTGCTCGCCTGCGCCTGGATCGTCGCCTTCTTTCCGGTGCTCGCCAATACCACGCTGGGTCTCGCCTCGGTCGATCACAATCTCATCGCACTGTTCGATCTGTACAAGGCCTCGCGCTGGCAAATGCTCTGGCGGCTCAAATTACCGGCGGCGCTGCCGCAAATGCTCGCCGGCTTGCGCATCGCCGGCGGCCTGTCGTTGATCGGCGCCGTGGTCGCCGAGATCGCCGCGGGCTCGGCCGGTGCCGGCTCCGGACTTGCCTATCGCATCGCCGAATCCGGCTATCGCCTCAACATCCCGCGCATGTTTGCCGCCTTGCTGCTCTTGTCGGCGGCGGGCGTGGCGATTTTCTTTGCGCTGTCACTCGTCAATTACCTTTGCCTCCGCCGCTGGCACGAAAGCGCCATCGCGCGCGAGCGCTAGCCCAACATAAGCTGAGCGAGCGCGCCGAGCGCCGCCATGGCGACGACCACCTCGATCAATCCGCGATGCAGGCCGAAGGCGAGCACGGCGGCGATGCCAGCAAGCACCGCGGCCCGAATATCGAGCGCGGCCGGATCGAAGGCGAACCAGCGCATCGGTCCGAGATGCATCTCGGTCACGCTGCCGAACAGCACGTGCAGCGCGAACCAGACCGACAGATTGAGGATGACGCCGACCACCGCGGCGGTGATGGCGGCAAGCGCGCCCGACAGCCGCCGACTGGCGCGCAACGATTCGATGAATGGTGCACCGGCGAAGATCCACAGCATCGACGGCGCGAACGTCACCCACGTGGTTAGCGCCGCGCCGATGAGGCCGGCGATGAGCGGGGAGAACGGGGCGGCGTTGCGGAACGCGGCGAGGAACCCGACGAATTGCGTCACCAGAATCAGCGGGCCCGGCGTGGTTTCGGCGAGGCCGAGGCCGTCCACCATTTCCGGTGCGGTCATCCAGCCGTAGGTTTCGACCGCTTGCTGCGCCATATAGGCAAGCAGCGCATAAGCGCCGCCGAAGCTGACCACCGCGAGCTTGGAGAAGAACAGGCCGATGCCGGTCAGCACATGGTGTGGCCCCAAAACCAGCGCAGCGATGCCGATCGGCACCCACCAGGCGGCGAGGCCGATTACCGTCGCATAGCCAAATTGACGCCAGCGGTCCTGCGCTGGGGGTGCCGGGTTCTCGCCCTCGACGCTCAAGCCGAGGCGTTCTGGAGCTGATTGTGCGACGATGTAGCCGACGAGCGCCGCAACGGAGACGATCAAAGGAAATGGCAGAGCAAAGAAAAAGATGCCGGCGAAAGCGGCTGCCGCCAGCGAAAGCAGGACTAAAGACTTGAGCGCGCGCTTGCCGATGCGGATCAGCGCCTCGACCACGATCACAAGTACCGCCGCCTTGATGCCGAACAGCGCGCCGTCGATTGGCCCAACACCGCGTCCAAATGCATAGAGCAGGCTCAGGCCGAGCATGACGAAGGCGCCGGGCAGCACGAATAGGATGCCGGCAGTCAGTCCTCCGCGCACCCCGTGCAGCAGCCAGCCGATGTAGGTCGCGAGCTTCTGCGCTTCCGGCCCCGGCAGCAGCATGCAGAAATTGAGCGCATGCAGAAACCGCTGCTCCTCGACCCATTTCTTCTCGTCCACGGCGATGCGGTGCATCAGCGCGATCTGGCCTGCCGGTCCGCCGAAGTTAATGCAGCCGATCTTAAGCCAGGTCATGAAGAATTCGCCGAAGCTCGGGCCGGCGGCCACTTCAATCGGTGTTATGGTTTTCATTTCACTTTAGCCGGCCAGTTGTGCCGCTCCTCGGCCGCGAAGCGCAGCCAGGCGAACTAGGCACCGTAGACCAAGAAGTCACGTTGCAGCAGACCATGATCGTCATCGCTGGCTCGCGTACAGGCTTTGCCATACTGCCAGCAATTCCGGCGCCAGCAGCGCGATACCGGAAAGCAGCAACAGCACCAGGATAATTTTACGAAACGCCTTCTCGTCGAGATGTCCGTAAAGCTTCAATCCGAGCCACAGGCCCGCGGCCAATGCCGGCAATCCGTACACGTAGATCTTTGCCAGTTCGGTGGTGATCGTGCCGGCGATTGCGAGGGAAATCGCGGTCAGCGCGAAGGCGCAGATGATGACCGGCTGGAAAATGGCGCGCTGCTGGTCTTTCGACCAGCCGCGCACCTGGCACCAGATGGTGATGATGGGGCCGGCGAGGCCGGTCATTCCGCCTAGTACGCCGTTGAGCACGCCAATCCCGAGGTCGGCGCCAACGCCGGCATGAATCGGCTTAAAGTGCGGCCGCGCCAAAAAGTAAGTGCTGTAGGCTATGAGCAGCAGGCCAACACCCGTACGCACATAGGCCGGATTGATATAGGTCAGCAGCAGCGTTCCGATCGGCACGCCGAAAAACCCGCCGAGAATGAAAGGCGCGACGATGCGCCAGCGCAGGGCGTGGCGAGTACGCCAGATATTGTAGCTTTGCGTCACAAGGCCGTAGGCGACGATCAACATCGCCGTCTGCGCCGGGGTGAGGATGTGCAGCCAGACACCGGAGACCACCAGGCCCATGGCAAAGCCGGCCAGGCCAGTGACGATGCCGCCAAAAAACGTTGTTACGAGGAAAAGAGCGAGAACCAGGCCATCCATGGGTCGCTCTCGAACACGAAGTGACCAGCGCTTGGATGGATGGCTGCCATCTCGCGGGGAGGCTGCTATTTCCCCTGTAAACATTTATACCACCGGTCGCGGGCAAAACAATCTGCGGGGGGAACGCACGACATGAGCAATAAAATCGATCTCAGCGGCCGCAACGCGGTCGTCACCGGCGGCGCTCAAGGCATCGGGCGCGCTATCACCGAACGGTTCCTCGACTCCGGCGCGGTGGTGGCGATCTGGGATCGCGATTCTGCGCTGGCCAAGAAAACCGCAGCCGAACTGGCGAATCGCGGCCGCGTGGTCCCGGTCGCCGCCGACGTCACGCAATATCCGGACGTCGAGCGCGCGCGCGACGAGACCATCAAGGCGCTGGGCCGCATCGACATCCTGGTCAATAACGCCGGCGTTGCCGGGCAGAACATCAACACCTGGGAATACCCGGTCGAGGAGTGGCGCCGGGTGCTTTCGATCAATCTCGATGGCCAATTCCATTGCTGCAAGGCCATCGTGCCGGGAATGATCGCGCAGAATTACGGGCGTATCGTCAATATCGCCTCCGTTGCCGGCAAGGAGGGTAATCCGAACGCGCCGGCCTATTCGGCCTCGAAAGCCGGCGTGATTTCGCTCACCAAGTCGCTGGCCAAGGAAACCGCGACCAAGGATATTTCCGTCAACTGCATCACGCCGGCGGCGGCAAAGACGGCGATCTTCGACCAGATGACGCAGACCCACATCGATTACATGTTGTCGAAGATCCCCCGTGGCCGTTTTGTGCTGGTCGATGAGATCGCGGCGCTGGCCGCGTTCTGCGCCTCGAGCGATTGCTCGTTCACCACCGGCGCGGCGTTCGACATTTCGGGCGGGCGGGCGACATATTGACCGACGCTCACGCTGCGCGCCGCATCCGGCTGACCGGCATCGCGCTGATGTGCTGCGCGGTGGCGTCGTTCTCGTGCCTGGACGCGACGGGAAAATATCTCAACTACCACATGGATACGCTGCAGGTGGTGTGGGCGCGCTATTTCTTCGCCTTCGTGCTGACGCTGATTTTTGCCAATCCGGTGATCACGCCGGGGCTGACGAGCACGAAGCGGCCGATATTACAGATCGGCCGCTCGGCTCTTCTCTTGCTTTCGACCATCCTCAATCTGTTTGCCTTGCGCTGGCTTCAGCTCGATGAAGCGCTGTCGATCCTGTTTGCGACGCCCTTTCTGGTCGCCGCGCTATGTGTGCCGTTACTCGGGGAAACGGTGGGGTGGCGCCGCTGGACCGCCATCGTCGTCGGGTTTTTCGGCGTGCTTGTGGTGGCGCGTCCCGGCATCGGCGGACTGCACCCCGCCGCGTTGCTGACCGCGGCCGGCGCCGTCTGTTATGCACTCTACGTGATCGCGACCCGTCTTTTGTCGCGCAGCGACAGCAGCGACACCACGCAGTTCTATACCAGCCTCGTCGGCGCAGTAGCGATGACCGTCATTGTGCCGTTCGTCTGGAAAATGCCGGAAAGCTGGTTCATCGCCGGTTTGATGATCCTGGTTGGCGCGCTCGGCGGCGTCGGCCATTACATTTTGATCCGCGCCCACCGTCTCGCGCCGGCCTCGACGCTTGCACCGTTCATTTATACGCAGATGCTGTGGACGACGGCGCTCGGCTTCCTGGTGTTCGGCGATGTGCCGCATCGCTGGACGATTGTGGGCGGCATCATCGTGATTTCATCCGGTCTTTACCTGCTCCACCGTGAAACGGTCCGGGGCAAGCCGGAGCCGTCCGCGCCCGTTGCCTAAGGCTCGGGCGCGGCGCTAAGGTCCGCCAGCAATAGGGTCCAGGGAGCGTCATGGCCAAACTCGACGAGCAGCCGGCGGCAAGCGGCGCCGGCTTGAACGACGATATCGGCGAGCAAAAGCGCCTGGCGCTTTATCGCTCGCAGTTGCGCCTGCGTGAGGCCGAGCAGCGCGCTTACGATCTATTCCTGCAAAATCTGGTCAAGGGAACCAGCCACCTGTCGATCGGGCAGGAGGCTATCGCCGCCGGTTTTGCCGAGGCGATGATCAAGGGCGACCTGTCGTTCTGCACCTATCGCGGCCATGCGCATACGCTGGCGCGAGGCGTGCCGGTCGAAAAGGTGCTGGGCGAACTGATGCAGCGTGACAACGGGCTGATGCGCGGCAAGGGCGGTTCCATGCATCTCACCTCGGAAGACCACGGCGTGATGGGCTCCTACGCCATCATCGGCGCGCATCTTCCGATCGCATGCGGCGCCGCCTGGCGCGCGCAGTACAAGGGCGCCAAGGACGTTTCGGTGTGCTTCTTCGGCGACGGCACCACTAACATCGGCGCCTTCCATGAAGCGCTCAATTTTGCCGCGGTGTGGAAGTTGCCGGTGATCTTCGTCTGCGAGAACAATCTTTACATGGAATACACGCCGATCGGCGACGTGACGGCGGTCGCGCATCCGGCCGCCGACCGCGCCTCGGCTTACGGCCTCGAGAGCATCCTGATCGACGGCAACGATGCCGACGTCGTCTATCGCACCGCGCAGAAAGCCTACGCCAAGGCGCGCGCCGGCGGCGGCCCTTCGCTGATCGAATGCCTCACGTATCGGCATAGCGGCCACTCGCGCGCCGACCCGGCCAAGTACCGGCCCGAAGGCGAACTGGAAAAATGGAAGCAGCGCGACCCGATCAAGATTTACCGCGAGCGGCTCAAGCAATTCGGGATCAGCGACGCGCAGATTGAGTCGATCGACGCCAGCGTGCGCAAGGAGGTCGATGACGCGACCGAAGCCTGCAAGGCCGCGCCGCAACCGCCGCTCGATATTCTGTTTACCGATGTCTATGCCGACGGCGGCTGGGCTTGGCGAAATTAGGTTTGGAGAAGCTGACATGGCGGAAATCACCTACCGCGACGCGGTGATCCGCGGCATCGCCCAGGAAATGAGCCGCGATCCCGACGTCGTCTTCCTCGGCGAGGACGTGGCCAAGGCCGGCGGCGTGTTCAAGGCGACGGTCGGCCTGTACGAGCAGTTCGGCCCGCTGCGCGTGCGCGATACGCCGATCTCCGAGCAGGCAATCCTCGGCGCCGCCATGGGTGCGGCGATGACGGGCCTCAAGCCGATTGCCGAGATCATGTTCTCGGATTTCTTCGCCGTCTGCTTCGACTATATTGCCAACGAGTTCCCCAAGAGCCGCTATATGTCCGACGGGCAGACCAAATGCCCGCTGGTGGTGCGCACCGGGAACGGCGCCGGCTCGCGCTTTGGCGCGCAGCACTCACAGAGTGTCGAGAACTGGTGCATGATGATCCCGGGGCTCAAGGTCGTGGCGCCGTCGTCACCGGTCGACGTCATCGGGCTGCTGGCGGCTGCGGTGCGCGATCCCGATCCGGTGATCTTCCTCGAGCACAAGTCGCTCTATCCGACCAAGGGCGAGGTTCCCGACGGCGAGATCGTCGACACGCTGGGCAAGGCGAAGATCGTGCGGCCCGGCAAGGATGCGACCATCGTGGCGCTGGCGCTGATGGTGCCGCGCGCCTTGGCGGCGGCGGAGACGCTGAAAGCGGAACATGGCATCGACGCCGAGGTTATCGACGTGCGCTCGCTGGTGCCGCTGGATACACAAACCATCCTCGGCTCGCTGGCCAGGACCCACCGGCTGTTCACCGTGGAGGAGAATCCTCGGCTGTGCGGATGGGGGGCGGAAATCGTGTCGATCGCCGTAGATGAGGGCTTCTACGACCATGACGGGCCGCCAATTCGCATCACAACACCGCATATTCCGCTGCCGGCCGCCGATACGCTGGAAGATATCGTCCTCCCCACCCCGGAAAGGATCGTAGAAACCGTGAAGCTCGCCCTGGAAAGCTGATGTACGGAAAGGTGTAGCGTCAATGTACGACAATCTTCTCGCCAATGTTCCGACCGATCTTTGGATCGGCGGCAAGTGGCGCAAATCTTCCGACAACGGCCGTTTCGACGTCATCGACCCGGCGACCGAGCGCAAGATCGCGTCGGTCGCCAGCGCCACGGTGGACGATGCCAAGGCCGCGGTCGACGCGGCGCAAGGCGCCTTCGAGGGCTGGGCTAAACGCAAGCCGCGCGAACGCGCCGAGATCCTGCGCAAATGCTACGAACTCATCATGCGCGATGCCGAGCGCTTCGCCAAATTGATCACGCTGGAAAACGGCAAGGCACTGCCGGACTCGCGCGGCGAAGTGGCCTATTCGGCCGAGTTCTTTCGCTGGTACGCCGAAGAAGCCGTGCGCAATCTCGGCTCGATCTCGATGGCGCCGGCCTCCGGCGCCCGCATCGTTGCTCAGCACAAGCCGGCAGGCGTCGCCGTTCTGGTGACGCCGTGGAATTTCCCCGCCGCTATGGCGACGCGCAAGATCGGTCCGGCGCTCGCCGCCGGCTGCCCCGTGGTGCTGAAGCCCGCGTCCGACACGCCACTCACCATGCTGGCGCTGATGCCGGTGCTGGAAGAGGCGGGCGTCCCGGCTGGCGTGGTCAATGTCATTCCCTCGCGCTCGTCGGGCAAGGTCGTGTCCGCCATGCTGCACGATCCGCGTGTGCGCGTCGTCTCGTTTACCGGTTCGACGGAAGTCGGACGCAAACTCTTGCACGAGGCGGCCGATCAGATTCTCAAACCCGCCATGGAGCTCGGCGGCAACGCGCCCTTCATTGTGTTCGAGGACGCCGACATCGATGCCGCAATCGACGGCGCCATGATCGCGAAAATGCGCAACATGGGAGAAGCCTGCACCGCCGCCAACCGCTTCTACGTGCACGAGAAGGTCCACGACGAGTTTGCCAGGAAGCTCACCGCCAAAATGGACGGCCTGAAGATGGGCAACGGCCTCGATGAGGGCGTCAACCTCGGGCCGCTGGTCAACAAAGATGGCCGCGACAAGGTGATCGAACTGGTCGACGACGCGGTGAAGAAGGGCGCCAAGGTCTTGACCGGCGGCAAGCTGCCGGATGGCCCCGGCTTCTTCTATCCGGCGACCGTGCTCACCAATGTCGCCGACGATTCGAAGATGCTCAACGAGGAAATCTTCGGGCCCGTCGCCTCGATCCAGTCGTTCAAGTCCGAGGGCGAGGCGATCAAGCGCGCCAACGACACCGAATATGGTCTCGTTGCCTATCTCTACACCAAGGACCTCTCGCGCGGCATGCGCGTCTCCGAGAAGCTTGATTTCGGCATGATCGGTCTCAACCGCGGGCTGGTGTCGGACCCGGCGGCGCCATTCGGCGGCGTCAAGCAGTCGGGGCTCGGCCGTGAGGGCGCAGCCGAAGGGATGAAAGAATTTCTCGAGACGCAATACGTCTCGGTGAGCTGGTAGAGGCGGCGGGAATCGGAATGGACGTGCTGATGCCGCAACTCGGCGAAACCGTCGCCGAAGGCAAGATCGTCAAATGGTTCAAGTCGGCCGGCGACCCCGTCAAGCCGGGCGACAACCTGTTCGAGATCGAGACGGACAAGACCTCGATGGAAGTGCCGGCAACATTCGGCGGCACGCTGACCGGCATTAACTTCAAGGTCGGCGAAGTGGCCAAGGTCGGCGCTGTTGTGGCGGTGATTGCCGGGGCGGGGGAGGCTGCAAAGCCGGCGGCGAAAACGCCGGGGGGCTCGACACAAGCAACCGTTGCTCCGCTCGCTGCCGCGCAAGCGCGGGCCCAGAGCGGAGAACAGCCGGGTTCTCACGGCCGCGGCAGCGACGGGATAGGTACGGTGCGTCCCGCGACCGTACCGTTTGCATCGCGCGATCCGTTCCGCGTGGTGATGACCCCCGAACGCAATTTCGGCCCGGCGAAACTGGCGGGCGGTGCCATCGTGACGCCCCTCGCCCGGCGGCTAGCCAGCGAGCGCGGCATCGATCTTTCGCGTGTGTCCGGCTCCGGCCCGCGTGGCCGCATCGTCGCCCGCGACGTCGAGGGCGCGGCGCCGGCTATGCCTGCGGCCGTTGCCGGCGCGAGTGCCGCGCAAGTGAAGGCGCTCTACGCCGACACGCCTTACGAAGAAGTGCCGCTCGATGCCATGCGCGCGACCATTGCCAAGCGCCTGGTCGAGGCCAAACAGACCATCCCGCACTTTTACCTGACCGCCGATCTCGAGATCGGCCGGCTGATGGCGATGCGTGAGGAGGCAAATGCTGCGGCATCCAAAGGCGAAGACGGTGAAGCCGCGTTCAAGCTTTCGTTGAACGACTTTATCATAAAGTTTTGGGCGGCGGCGCTGCAGCGCATCCCGGCGGCAAACGCGGTCTGGGCTGGCGACCGCATCCTGCGGTTTACACATTCAGACATCGGCGTCGCGGTGGCGCTTGACGGCGGACTGATTACGCCGGTGATCCGTCGCGCCGAGAGCAAAACGCTGACCGCGATATCTGCCGAAATACGCGATCTCGCCGAACGCGCCCGCGCCAGAAAATTAAAGGCCAACGAATACCAGGGCGGCTCAAGCGCCATTTCCAATCTCGGCATGTACGGGGTGCGCGAGTTTGCCGCCATCATCAATCCACCGCACGCGACCATCCTTGCCGTCGGCGCCGCGCGCCGCGCCCCTGTCGAGACGGTCGGCGGAGGCGTCAAATTCGTCAGCCAGATGACGGCGACGTTGTCCTGCGACCACCGCGTGGTAGACGGTGCGCTCGGCGCGCAATTGCTTGCCTCATTCAAGAGCTTCATCGAAACGCCGGTTACCGCCCTCGTATAACGGAGAAGAAACATGGCTGGCCCGAAGCCGGACGTATTACTGGTCGGACAGAAAAAGCCCGTGATGGTTCGCGGCCTTGAGCCCAATGTAACGCTGCATTTCCTGGTGGATGCCAAGGACCCCGAGGCGTTCTTCAAGCAAGTCGGCGACAAGATTCGCGCGGTCGCCATCGCCTATACGGCGAACAAGCTTGACTCAGCTTTCATGCAGAAATTCCCCAAGCTTGAGCAGATATCGAGTTTCGGCGTCGGCTACGACCACGTCGATGCCAAATGGGCGGGCGAGCACGGCATCATCGTCACCAATACGCCGGACGTGCTCAATGAGGAGGTGGCGGATACCGCGCTCGGCCTTTTACTGTGCACGTTGCGCGAATTTCCCCAGGCCGAGCGCTATCTGCGCGCCGGCAAATGGACTGGCGGTCATTACCCGCTGACCAAGGCGACGCTGCAAGGCCGCAGCGTCGGCATGGTCGGCATGGGGCGCATCGGACGAGCCATCGCGCGGCGCCTGGAGGCATTCGGCGTGCCGGTCGTCTATCACAGCCGCAATCCGCAGTCCGGCGTGAAATACAAGCATTATCCCAAGCTGATCGAGATGGCGCGCGACGTCGACACCCTGATCGTGATCGTGCCGGGTGGCCCGGCCACTGCGAACATGATCAACGCCGACGTGCTCAAGGCGCTGGGCCCGAACGGCGTGCTCATCAACATGGCGCGCGGCTCGGTGGTCGACGAACCGGCGCTCATCGAGGCGCTGAAGAACAAGACGATCTATTCCGCCGGCCTCGACGTCTTCGCCAAGGAACCGAACGTGCCGAAGGAACTGATGGAGATGGACCACGTGGTGCTGTTCCCGCATCTTGGCTCCGCCAGCGTGGCGACGCGGGAAGCCATGGACCGGCTTGTCGTCGACAACATTCTCGCCTGGGCCGCCGGCAAGCCGCCGCTGACGCCGGTGGCGGAAACGCCATATCCACCGAAACACGCATGATGATTCGCTTGGGGCTGATCGCGGTTGCGGTGCTGGCGGGCAGCCCTGCGCTCGCCCAGGCGCCGGTGCTCGGCGATTCGGCCAAAGGCGTCATCGGATCCTGGGAATTCTCCAACGCCGACCGCGACAAGATCTGCACCGCCACATTCAAGAGCGATCCGACACCGGTCGGTTTCAAGGTCGAGTTCGACAAGAACTGCGTCAATCTCTTTCCCATTGTCGCCAGCGTGGCGGGTTGGGTTTTTCCCGACAACGATCTGCTGCGTCTGCTCGATGCGCAGAAAAAAACTTTGATCGAATTCAGCGAGGTCGAGGATAATATCTACGAGGCGCCAACGCCGGGACTCGGGGTCATCTTCCTGCAAAACGCAGCCGCCGCCGAGCCCGCGGCAAAGGCGCCCGAACAGGTGGCTGGCGACTGGACGATCGTGCGCGCGAACGGGGCCCCACTGTGCCAGGTGAGTCTCGGCACCACGGCGGCCGGCGACAATCTCGTGCTGACGGTCAAGCCGGGTTGCGCGGCGTCCATCGCGCAGTTGAATTTCAGCCAGTGGCGCATCGATCGCGGCGAACTGATGTTGATTGGCGAGCGCGGCAATCCGTGGCGCTTCGAAGTCGTGGACGATGTGAGCTGGCGGCGGCTGCCGGAAAGCGTCAACTCGTTCATGTTGGTCAAGCAGTAGTCAGATCAGCCGCAGGCCCTTGAAGCTGGCGTGGCCTTCCTTGCCGACGATGATGTGGTCGTGCACGGAAATTCCCAGCGGGCGCGCCACGTCGATAATTGCCTGCGTCATCTGGATGTCGGCGCGCGATGGCGTCGGATCGCCGGAAGGATGGTTGTGCACCAGAATCAGCGCCGTCGCGGACAGCTCCAGGGCGCGCTTGACCACCTCGCGCGGGTAAACCGGCGTGTGGTCCACGGTGCCGGTCTGCTGCACTTCGTCGGCGATGAGCTGGTTGCGCTTGTCGAGGAACAGCAGGCGGAACTGCTCCTTGTCGGCATAGGCCATGGCGGTACGGCAATAATCGATCACGCTTGACCACGACGACAGCACCGGCCGCTTCTGTACCTGGCCGCGGGCAAGCCGGCTCGCCGCCGCGTGCACGATCTTGAGCTCGGTGATGGCCGCTTCGCCCAGCCCCTTGATTTCCTTGAGCCGAGCCGACGGCGCGGCCACGACTTCGGCAAAGGAGCCGAACTTGGCGATCAGCTCCTTGGCCAGTGGCTTGACGTCGCGCTGCGGGATGGCGCGGAACAGCACCAGTTCGAGAAGTTCGTAGTCGCTGACCGCATCGCTGCCCGCGTCGCGGAATCGGCCGCGCAGGCGCTCGCGGTGGCCGTGATAATGCGGCGGCGCCTCGGAAAGGCCGGATTTGCGTCCGTTGCCGCTGCGCTTTGCCGCCATGGAAACCGAGCCCGCCTGCGTCACCCTGGCAGGGAGCTTAGTTCACCTGATGAAAATCTTCGAGGGTGTCAGCGCCGGTAAGGCGGCTTATCGAACCCTGCCGGCGACAGCGTAAATATCTCGACGCCTTTATCGGTGACGCCGACGCTGTGCTCGAATTGTGCCGACAGCGAGCGGTCGCGGGTCACCGCGGTCCAGCCGTCGGACAACACCTTTACGTGCGGGCGGCCGAGATTGATCATTGGTTCGACCGTAAAGAACATGCCGGGCTTGAGCACGATGCCTTCGCCGGGCCTGCCGATGTGGACGATATTGGGCTCGTCGTGAAACAGCTTGCCCAATCCGTGCCCACAAAAGTCGCGCACGACACTCATGTGCTGGGCTTCGACGAAGTTCTGGATCGCGGCGCCGACGTCGCCGGTGGTCGAGCCGGGGCGGATGGTGGCGATGCCGCGCATCATCGCTTCGTGCGTGACGTCGATCAGCCGTTCGGCACGGCGGGGAATCTGTCCGATCGGGTACATGCGGCTGGAATCGCCATGCCAGCCGTCAAGGATCAGCGTCACGTCGATATTGACGATGTCGCCCTCTTTCATCGGCTTGTCGGCTGGAATTCCGTGGCAGACCACGTGATTGAGCGAGGTACAAGTGGCCTTCTTGTAGCCGCGATACATCAGCGTCGCCGGCATGGCGCCGTAGTCGAGCGCGAATCCCAGCACCAGCCTGTCAATGGTCTCCGTCGGCACGCCTGGCTTGACGTGCTCGGTTAGCATGTCGAGGCAGCGTGCGACCAATTGCCCGGCCTTGCGCATGCCCTCGAAGGCTGCGGAGCCGTGAATCTTGATCTGGCCGGTCTTGCGGAGAGGTGCGACGGCGGCGTCGACGTAGGTCATGGCTGACAATGTAGGGCATCGCGGGTACGACGCAAGTTACCCCGCCCCGGTCCGATCCGGAGTCGTGTCGAATGTTTAACTTGCGATTTTACCGCCCAACTCGTCATCGATATGCGCGCGGACGATGTCGTCGAAAGACGTTTCGGCCTTGAAGCCGAGTTCGGGGGCACGCCTGGCATCGATGCGTTCGGACCAGCCGGCGACGATACGCATCACCAGTTCATCGGGTTCGCGGCGGATGCGCGCGGCAACCTTGGGGCCGGCGATCCGCGACAGCGACTCGATCTGTTCGGCGACGGTGCAGCAGACGCCCGGCATGGCGAGGTTGATGCGGGGGCCGAGCTGTTCGCGGGATAGCCCCGCGGCGTGAATGAGGAAGCCGACCGCGGAGCGCGGGCTGGCGTGCGTGTGGCGTACGCTGTCGGCAACCGGCAGTATCGCCTCGAGGCCCGCCAACGGCTCGCGGATGATGCCGGAGAAAAAACCTGACGCCGCCTTGTTCGGCTTGCCCGGACGCACGCAGATCGTGGGCAAGCGAATGCCGACGCCGTCGAGGATGCCACGCCGGTTATAGTCGGCGAGCAGCAATTCGCTGATCGCCTTTTGCGTGCCGTACGAGGTGAGCGGCGTGAGATGGAAGTCGTCGGGGATGCCGGCAGGCGGAAACGGCGCGCCATAGACCGCGATCGACGAGGTGAACACGACCTTTGGTCTGTAATTTGCGGCCCGGATCGCTTCGAGCAGCGCGCGAGTGCCGTCGAGGTTGACGTGATAGCCCTTGTCGAAATCGGTTTCGGCCTCGCCCGACACGACGCCGGCCAGATGGAAAATCATCTCCGGCCTGCTGGCGATCAGTTTGTCCGCCGCGCCCGGTGCCGCGAGATCTCCGGTCGAGATATCGACCTTGCCCTTGAAGCTCGCCGGCTTTTCCGCTGCCACCACATCGGTCAGCGTCAGATGGTCGATCGGTTGCCCGTTGAGCTTGCCGTCCTTGACCAGCCGCGCGGTGAGCTTGCGGCCGATCATGCCGGCGGCGCCGGTGATCAAAACATGCATTTAACTCCTCCTATAATTCTTATTTGTTGGCCGGCTGGAAACGGTCGATACGGCGCAGGTCAGGAAATAGCACCATCCAGACGCCGGCGACCAGTAGCGAACCGAGGCCGCCGATCAGCACCGAGGGCACGGCGCCGAGCCACGCAGCGACGGCGCCGGATTCGAACTCGCCGAGCGTATTCGAGGAGCCGACAAACAGGTAATTGATCGCGCTCACCCGACCGCGCTTGTCGTCCGGCGTCTCGATCTGCACGAGTGAAAACCGCAGAACCACGCTTACCGCATCGGAGGCACCGACCACGGCCAGCGCGGCGAGCGACAGCGGGAAATAAATCGAGACGGCAAAAATCATCGTGCCGACGCCGTAGATGGCGACCACCGCAAACATCGCCTTGCCGACGTGGCGTTCGATCGGGTGCCGCGACAGGATGATGGTGGTCAACAGCGCGCCGGCCGCGGGGGCCGACCGCAACAGGCCGAGGCCGCTCGGCCCAACGGCAAGAATGTCACGGGCATAGATCGGCAGCAGAGCGGTGGCGCCGCCGAGAATAACAACAAAGAGATCAAGTGTGATCACACCGAGCAGTCGGCGCCGCGTCAAGATGAATTCGAAGCCGGCGAGCACCGAAGCCAATGTCGGCGGGTCGCGCGGTGGCGGCGGAGCCTTGACCTTGACGAAGGTGATGAGCGTTATCGAAGCGATAAAGAACGCGAGAGCGATGCCCGCCACCAGCAACGGGTCGAGCGCGTAAATCAGGCCGCCCGCCGCCGGGCCGCAAATCGTTGCGATCTGGTTGGCGGAAGCCCAGGCCGCGACGGCGCGCGGAAGGATCGGCGCAGGCACCAACGCCGGCATCAGCGAATGCGCGGTCGGCATCTCGAAGGCGCGGCCGCAGCCGATCATCAAGACGGCGCCGAACAGCAGGTTGCGGGTCAGCGAATGCGTCAGCAGTCCGGCAACAATCAGGACCGCGGCGACCGCGTAGACGCTCTGTGCGACGCGTACGATCATGCGGCGGTCGTAGCGGTCGGCGGTGTGGCCGATCAGGAGCGTGAGGATCATTGCCGGCACAAACTGAATGAGGCCGATCAGACCCAGATCGAAGGCGCTGCCGGTGAGGGCATAGATCAGCCAGCCGATCATCACCCCCAGCATCTGGTAGCCGACGGTGGCAGCGATGCGTGCCAGCCAGAACAGCACGAACGGGCGCTGCTGCGTCAGCGCGAGCGGGGCCTGGGAGGACGCGTTCGTGGTGCTGTCGGCTGGCGCGGTCAGGAGCGCCTCTTGCGGTCATCGGCAAAGAATTTGTTGAGTTCGGCGTTGGGCACGACGCCAGCGAAACTGTCGAACTTGCCATCCTGCGCGATCTCGCGCGCCGACTTGATGAAGGCGTGCATGGCGAGGCGCGCCATGGTGCCGCCGACGCTGATGCGGCGAACGCCCATCGCCGCGAGATCGGACACGGAAAACCCAAATGCGCCGGAATTGAGAAAATTCACCGGCTTCGGCGCTACCGCCTTGACCACGGCCTCGATCTGCTCGCGGGTCTTGATGCCCGGCGCGTAAAGGCAGTCGGCCCCGGCCTCGGCATAGGCCTTGAGGCGGCGGATCGTATCGTCGAGGTCGGGGTTGCCGTGCAGGAAATTCTCGCAGCGCCCGGTGAATACGACGTCGCCACCGGCCTTGTCGATTGCGGCGCGTCCGGCCTTGATGCGTTTGACCGCCAGATCGTGGTTGTAGATAGGCTTTTCGCCGTCGCCGCTGAAGTCCTCGATGGAAAGCCCCGCCACACCCGTTTCAATGCACGACGTTACATTTTTTGCCATCTCGTCCGGATCGTGGGCGAAGCCGTTCTCGAAGTCGGAATTGACGGGGACGTCCGCGGCTTCGGCGATTTCGCGGCAGTGAGCGAGCACCATATTGAGGGTCACCTCGCCGTCGGAAAAACCCTGGGCGTGGGCGTAGCCGGCGCTGGTGGTGGCCAGCGCCTTGAAGCCGAGACCTTGCAGATATCGCGCCGTTCCGATGTTCCATGGGTTGGGAATGACAAAACAGCCGCTTTGATGCAGCGCGCGGAAGACCTTGCGTTTTTCGGCGGTCGAGGGCTTTGCCATGGTGAAATCCCTGGATGCGGGCGGCGAACCTGCCACGATTGCGCGCGCCGGGACAATGCCATTCGCTAATGTCGGCATCAGCCATGCAGATGCATTGCCACCGTGGCGGTCGGCGCGCGGTTGCGCCAGAGTCGCCTCCGCAAGAAACGCCCCGGGGGGAAGTGCCGTGGACAGTGTTGATTTCGACGCGCTGGAGGGTCTGGCGCGGGAGAAGATGCCGGAGGCCTCGTTTGCCTTCTGCGCCGCCGGCGCCGACGACGAGATCAGCGCGGCCGAGAATATCGCCGCCTGGCGGAATCTGAGGTTGCGGCCGCACGTGCTGCGTGACGTCAACGCGATCGATACCGGTGTAACCTTGCTCGGCAACAAGCATCCGCATCCGATTCTGATCGCGCCGACGGGGCGGCACAAATTGTTTCATGCCGAGGGTGAACGAGCGACCGCGCGCGGAGCGGCCAGCGCGGCCGCGCCTTACGTGATGGCGAGCAATGCCAATGTTCTGATCGAGGACGTCGCCGCGGAGCGAAAATCCGCGCCGCAATGGTTCCAGCTTTACTACTGGCCGAACCGGTCCGAGGTCGAGGCCCTGATCGACCGTCTCGCCGCCGCCGGCTTTTCCGCGCTGGTGCTCACCGTCGATGCGCCGACCGGCGGCTGGAGCCCGCGCGCGGCCCGCGCCCAGCATCAGCCGACGCCGGAGATCCGCAACATCAACATGCCGGGCTCGCCGATGGCGCGCACGTTCTATCATCCCGATTTCGTCGGCAAGGTTTTGTATCCGGCGACCTGGCGCGAGCTCGAATGGCTGGTGAAGCGCTCGCCTATGCCGGTGCTGGTCAAAGGCGTGCTGCGTGCCGACGATGCGGTCGCCTGCGCCGAACACGGCGCTCGCGCCATCATCGTTTCCAATCACGGCGGCCGCCATCTCGATACCACGGTGACGACCGCGGCCTGCGTCGGCGAGATTGCGGCGGCGCTCTCCGGCAAGGCCGAAGTCTATGTCGATGGCGGCATCCGCCGCGGCACCGATATCCTCAAGGCGCTGGCGCTCGGCGCCCGCGCGGTGCTGATCGGCCGGCCGGTCATCTGGGGTCTTGCCGTGCATGGCGCCGACGGCGTGGCCCAGGTGATTGACCATCTGCGTGTAGAACTGGTGCGCGCCATGCAGCTTTGTGGCACGCCAAGGCTTTCCGATATCGCCGGCGACCTTGTGGCACCGCATTGATTTTCCTGAATTAATCGGGTGAACTAAAGCCAAAATCAAGACCGTCAGGGGAAACGAAAGTCATGCTGAAAACCATCGCGGCCTTCGACCGCATCGGCGAGGAAAATGCCTTTGCCGTGCTCGCCCGCGCCAACGCGCTGGCCGCTCAAGGGCGCGACATCATCAACCTCGGCATCGGTCAGCCGGACTTTCGCACCCCCGATTTCATCGTCGAGGCGGCGATCAAGGCGCTGCGCGACGGCCATCACGGCTACACACCGGCGAACGGAATCCAGCCGTTGCGCGAAGCGGTCGCCGCCGACCTGCACAAGCGCTTCAAGGTCGAGGTTTCGCCCGACGCAGTGATGATCATGCCGGGCGGCAAGCCGACAATGTTCATGTCGATTTTGATGTTCGGCGAACCGGGCGCCGAGATCATGTATCCCGATCCAGGTTTCCCCATCTACCGCTCGATGATCGAGTTCACCGGCGCCAAGCCCATTCCGGTGCCGATCCGCGAGGAGAACGGCTTTGCCTTTTCCGCGGAAGAAACGCTGAAGCTGATCACGCCACGCACGCGGCTGCTGATCGTCAATTCGCCGGCCAACCCGACCGGCGGCGTCACCGGCAAGGCCGAGGTCGACAAGCTCGTAGCCGGGCTCGCCAAATGGCCCGACGTCGTCGTCATGTCGGACGAGATCTACGACCACATGCTTTACGACGGCGAAGTCCATGTTTGCCTGTTGAGCTACCCGGAAATACGCGACCGGCTGATCCTGCTCAACGGCTGGTCGAAGACCTATGCGATGACCGGCTGGCGTCTCGGCTACGCGGTGTGGCCGGGCAGGCTCTACGATTACGCGCGCAAGCTCGCGGTCAACCTGCATTCCTGCGTCAATGCACCCACGCAATATGCGGGGCTCGCGGCGCTCAAAGGTCCGCAGGACCAAGTCGACGCCATGGTTGCCGAATTCGACAGACGCCGCAAAGTCGTGGTCGCGGGGTTGAACAAGCTGCCGGGGGTTTCCTGCGCTACGCCGAAGGGCGCGTTCTATGCGTTCCCCAACGTTTCGCGCACCGGCTGGAAGGCAAAGCCGTTGGCCTCGTCGCTGCTGGAAGACGCCGGCGTCGCCATCATCGGCGGGCCCGACTTCGGCGCCCTCGGCGAGGGCTATATCCGCGTGTCCTACGCCAATTCGACCGAGAACATTCTTAAGGCGCTCGATCGCATGAGCGAATTTCTCACATCGCGAAAGGCAGCCTGAGCGCCGGCCTGGCGCCAGTAGCAATGGCATAACAACCGGCCCATGATCGGCGGCCGGCGGGTCAGGGAAGGAAAACGGGAAATGCTCGAACGCGTCATGTCCACAGACCGCGGGCTGTCCGAAGAACAGCGCATGATGCGGCAAAGCTGCCGCGACTTTGTCGACGGCATCGTGCTGCCCTTCATCAAGCAGAACTGGCAGCGCGAATGGTCGATGGTGCCGGAGGACCGGTTGCCGGCGCATATCCTGGAAGAGGCCGAGAAGATCGGCATCCGCACGCTCGGCGTGCCCGAGGAATATGGCGGCGTCGAACTGGAGAAGGGCACGGAGGTAAAGACCTTCGCGCTGGTCGCGGAAGAGATCGCGCGCGGCGATTCAGGGCTCGCCGACAAGATGGTGCAGAACTGGAAAGTGTCGGTGCTGCTGCGCCAGTTCGCGCCCAAGCATCTGCAGGAAAAATGGTTCAAGCGCCTGGTCGCCGAGCCGCAATTCCTCATGGCGCATTGTCTGACCGAGCCGCGCGGCGCCTCCGACCGCTGGCTGCCCTACAACGTGCCCGAAGCCGCCATGCAGACCAAGGCGGTCAAGGCCGAGGGCGGCTGGATCATCAACGGGCGCAAGCAGTTCATCTCCAACGGCTATGACGCGAGCCTCTATGTCGTCTACGCCAACACCAATCCCAAGGTCGGCATGTTGCAAGGGACATCGTCGTTCCTGGTGCCGCGCGAGACCAAGGGGTTCACCGTCGCCCGCTGCAACGAGACGCTCGGTTGCCGCTTCATGAACAACGGCGAGATGGTGTTCGAGGACATGTTCGTCCCCGACGATCATTTGCTGGTGCAGGACAGCGCCATGGGTTCGGCCGGCGTTTATTTCCGCCCCGGCAAGATCATCCAGGCGGCGAAAAATCTCGGCGTCGGTGTTCGCGCCTTCGAGGCGACGGCGGAGTACGTGCAGAACTACGTGCAGGGCGGCCGCATCCTGATCAAGCATCAGGCGGTGGCGCTGCGCCTTGCCGACATGGCGACCAAGATCGAGGCGGTGCGCGCGCTGCTCGATCGCGCCGCTCAGGCGGTCGACGACAATGCGCCGGAGGCCGAGACTATGGTCAACATGGCCAAGATGTTTGCCTCGGAAGAGATCCTCAAGGTCGCCCAGCACGCGGTCGAGCTGCACGGCGGCAACGGCATCATGCTCGATTTCGGCATCGAGAAGGTGCTGCGCGACGCCGTCATCTTCATGCACATGGACGCGACGGTGGACATCTCCAAGTTCAAGATCGTCAAGAATATGTTTCCGCACACCGCCGGAAAATACGCCGGACCGGAGTGAGCTACTTCACCACGAGGCGGAAGCCGACCACCACGATCACCAGGCCGACAAGCTGCGCGATGGTCGGGACGACGCCCAGCGCCAGATAGCCGATGACGAGACCGAAGCCCGGCACCAGCGCCGGAATGGTCGACGCCCGTCCGGCCCCGATCAGCGGCACCGCGCGCGCGAACAGAAAGATCGGCAGCATGCCGGCGAGCAGTCCCTGCACCGCGGCCTGCAGAAGGTTTTCGGCCCATCCCATGCGAAGAATGTTGGCAAAGCCGACGAACAGGACATAGAGCGGCGTGTAGATCAGCAGCGACAGTGCGCCGACCACGGCAATGGCGCGTAAGCCCGGCAGGCGCCAGTGCCGCAGCAAAATGCCGAAGGTTGCCCAGAACAGTCCGGCAAGCGCGAACAGAAGATCGCCGCCGACGCCGTGACCGCCGATGGTGGCCAGGGATTCGATGCCGAACACGACCAGCCCGGCGATGACGGCAATGGCACCCGCGATGCGATGGAGGGTCAGATGCTCGCCCAACACCACCGAAGCGAGGATCAGCCCGAACAGCGCCGCGCAGGCCGGCTGGATGGTGGTGCCGTGGCCGAGCGGCACCAGGATATAGCCCGAATAGGCGATCAGCGCCTGCGGCGGGCCGGCCAGGACCGACGCGACCAAGCCGCGCGGCCAGCCGAAGCCGCCGAGATCCTTGATGCCGTCGCGGATCAGCAGCAGCGGCAGCATCACCAGGCCCGACCAGAAGAAGCGGTGAAACGCCAGATCGGCGGGCGAAAACCCGACATTGATGCCGTGCTTGGCGGCGACAAAGCCGGCCGCCCAGCCGAAGGCCGCGCCGGCGCCGCAGAGCACTCCCATCCACACGCCGGATGCGCGCGCCGCAGGCTCTTTCATGGCGTCCACGGCGAAACGGTTCCCGCCCACAGGTGACTAGAGGCTGGCTGATACTCTAGGATCGCGGCCCAAGTCCAATCGCCAAAACAAAAGCCTCACTTCACCGGGATGGAAAGCTCAATGGCTAAGGCACGCAAAGTCATCATTACCTGCGCTGTAACCGGCTCAATTCATACGCCCTCGATGTCGCCGCATCTCCCGGTGACCGCCGAAGAGATCGCCGACGCGGCGATCGGAGCGGCCGAAGCGGGCGCCGCCATCGTGCACCTGCACGCGCGCAATCCGCAGGACGGCCGGCCCGACCAGACGCCGGAAGCATTTTTGCCGTTCCTCAAGGTGATCAAGCAGCGTTCCAGCGTGGTGATCAACATCACCACCGGCGGCGCCCCGACCATGACGGCCGAGGAGCGCGTCAAGCCGGCGGCGACGCTCAAGCCGGAGGTTGCCTCGCTCAACATGGGCACCATGAACTTCGGCCTCTATCCGATGATCCCGCGCTACAAGGGCAAGTTCAAATATGACTGGGAAGAGCCCTATCTCGAACGCTCGCGCGGCGGCATGTTCAAGAACACCTTCGCCGACATCGAATACATCCTGAAGACCTGTTCGGAAAACAACACGCGCTTCGAAATCGAGTGCTACGACATCGGGCATCTCTACACGCTCAAGCACTTTCTCGACCGCGGGGTGATCAAGCCGCCGCTGTTCGTGCAATCGGTGTTCGGCATTCTCGGCGGCATCGGCGCGCATCCGGAAGACGTGATCATGATGAAGCGCACCGCCGACCGTCTGCTCGGCGACAATTACCGCTGGTCGGTGCTGGGAGCCGGAGCCAATCAGATGCGGGTCGCTGCGCAGGCCGCGGCCATGGGCGGCAATGTTCGCGTCGGCATGGAAGATTCGCTGTGGATCGGCGCCGGCAAACTTGCCGAGTCGAATGCACAGCAGGTGACGCAAGTGCGCAAAATTCTGGAAGGTCTCGGGCTCGAAGTCGCCGGCCCCGACGAAGCGCGGGAAATTCTCTCGCTCAAGGGCGGCGACAAAGTCGCGTTTTGACGAAATATTGAACGGGCGTCGGGATTTCCGGTTGCTCTTGGCTGCGCGAAACCCTCCTATAGGCGTGGAGGATTCTCGCCGTGAATGCGCTCGACACCGTCAGTATCGCCATCCTGCTCGGCAGCCTGCTGGTGCTCGCCGGTATTTTGTCGAGCCTGATCGCGTTGCGCTTCGGCGCGCCCTTGCTGCTGGTGTTCCTGCTGGTCGGTATGCTGGCCGGGGAGGGCGGCCCGGGCGGCCTGAAATTCGACGACGTGCGCACCGCCTATACGGTCGGTTCAATCGCGCTGGCGCTCATCCTGTTCGACGGCGGTTTGCGCACCAAGCTTGCCACCTTCCGCAACGTGTTGGCGCCGGCGGTGACGCTGGCAACCGTCGGGGTCTTGATCACCACGCTGCTCACCGCGCCGGTCGCCAAATTTGCGCTCGGTCTCGGTTGGCTTCAGGCGCTGCTGGTCGGCGCGGTCGTTGCCTCGACCGACGCCGCCGCGGTCTTCATCCTCATCAATGCCGGCGGCTTGCGTCTGCGGCCGCGCGTGCGCGCGACGCTGGAAGTCGAATCCGGGACCAACGATCCATTCGCGGTTTTCCTGTCGTTGCTGCTGGTCGAAGTGCTGCTGGCCGGTGAGCAGAGCTGGTCGCACGCGCTGATCACCTTTACCCAGGACACCGTGCTCGGCTGCATCATCGGCTATGCAGGCGGCCGTATCATCACTTTGGTGCTCAACAGGGTGACGCTGGCGCAGGGGCTGCACGCCCCGTTTGCCGCGGTCGGCGGCGTGGCGGTCTTTGCCTTTGCCAATGCGCTGCACGCTTCGGGCTTCCTTGCGGTCTACCTCGCCGGCCTGGTGGTGGGGAACCGGCAGACGCGCGCGCACAATTCCATCGTCGCGTTTCTCGACGCCGCGACTTGGCTCGCGCAGATCGTGATGTTCGTGCTGCTCGGGCTGCTCGCCTGGCCGCATCGTCTGGCCTATTCGATGGTCGGCGCCATCATGGTCGCGCTGGTGCTGATGCTGATCGCGCGGCCGGCCGCCGTTTTCCTGTGTCTCGCACCGTTCGGCTTTCCCTGGCGCGAGAAGCTGTTCGTGTCCTGGGTGGGCTTGCGCGGCGCCGTCGGCATCTTCCTCGCCTCTATTCCGATGCTGGTCGGCCTGCCCTCGGCAAGCCTCTATTTCGACGTCGCCTTTGTCGTGGTGCTGTCGTCGCTGCTGATTCAGGGCTGGACCGTGGCGCTCGCTGCGCGCCGGCTCGGCATGTCGTTTGCCCGCAACGATCCGCTGCCGCGCCGCGTCGAACTCGACCTGCCCGGCCAGCTGGAGCGCGAGATCGTCGGCTACCCGGTGGCGGAGAACAGCCCGTTCCTGCGTCGCGGGCTCATCCCGAACTGGGCGCGGCCGACACTCGTTGTGCGCAAGGAGCAGATCCTGACGCCCGCCGAAGCCAATCCTGTGCGCACCGGCGATTACGTTTATTTGCTGGCGCCGCCGGAGAAGGCGCAGGCGCTCGACCGCTTCTTCGTCAACATGCCGCCGCCGGCTGCGCCCGATCCGCGGCTGCTCGGCGACTTCTTCGTGCCGGGCGACGCCACGCTCGGCGCGCTCGCCGAAATCTATGGGTTGCAGGTCGCCAGCAAGGATACCGAGGTCAAGCTCGCCGATTATATCACCGGCGAACTCAACCATGCGCCGCGCCAGGGCGACATCGTGGCGATCGGGCCGATCGCGCTGCTGGCGCACAAGGTGGACGGCGGGAAGGTCACGACGGTTGGCTTGCGGCTCGCAGAGCCGGAAGCCGACACGACGTTACCGGGACGCCTGACGGCGCTGTGGCGGCGGATTCAGAAACTTATCGGCTAGCGCGAGCGCGACAGCGCCGGCAAGCTGTGCACCATGTAGGCGCCGCCAAACAGCGCCGCAGTCCAGAACATGTCGCCGGCAACCGTATTCTGCAGGAACGGCAGCGCGGCGACGTAGCACTGCGCAAAGCCTTGCCAATCGGGGGGATAGAGCCCGCTGAAGGCCCAGACGGCGAAATTCGACGCCACAAAGAAGAACATCGAGCAGGGCAGCATGACCAGGAATGGCACCGCCGCTCCGCGCCGGCGCTGCGATATCACACCGGCGAGCGCCGGAACGGAAATGGCCGCGTAAACGATGAGCGTCACCCGCCAGTCGTCGGGGCCCAAGGCCGCGCCGGACAGTGTCATGGCTGCGATCGGCATGATGGGCGCCAAGCCGCCAATGCGCAGCATGCGGCCTGCAAACAGCGCGCTGGCCGCAATCGGCATGAAACCCGGCGCGTGCGGCAAAAGCCGCGCCACTACGTCGAAACCGATGAGGAATGCGACCAGCAGCAGATCGGTCCAAAGGATCGACGGGTTGTGGTCGGATTTCGGGGTCTTGGCGAGCATCGAGATGATTCCTTATCGGGGATCGCGGTCAGCCGGGTTCTACCACACGCGAGGTGCCGCTTTCCACCCATTCGGCGACGATTGCGGCAAGCGCATCGAGGCCGTCGGTCAGCGCGGCCGGACCCGGCTGCAAAATCAGCGTCGATTTTACCTCGCGCAGAAAACCTCCGGAGACCGCGGGAATTCCGTAAAATCCGGGGCGGGCAGCGACTTTTGCCGGCACAAATTTCTTGCCGCACCAGGAGCCGATGATGATGTCGGGGCGCGAGGCGATGACTTCGTCAACGGACACGATGCGGTCTTTGGCGTTCTTGCGCGCGGCGAGCTGCGGGAACACCTCGATGCCGCCCGCCGCCTGCACAAGTTCCGACACCCAGCCGAGCCCGGAAATCATTGGCTCGTCCCATTCCTCGAAATAGACGCGCGGATGCCGTGGCAGGCGCAAGGCATGCTCATGCACGGCATCGACGCGCGCCGCGAGTTGCGTCGCCAGCGCCCCGGCTTTGTCGGCGGCGCCGACCAGCGCGCCCAGCGTGCGGATCATGTCGAGGATGCCGGCGACGTCGCGCTGGTTGAAGGCATGCACGGCGATATTGGCGCGGATCAATTCGGCGACGATGTCGGCCTGCAAGTCGGAAAACGTCAGCACCAGGTCGGGCTTGAGCGCCAGTATCTTCGGCACGTCGGCGGAAATGAAGGCAGAGACGCGCGGCTTTTCCTTGCGCACCTGCGGCGGGCGCACGGCATAGCCGGACACGCCGACGATGCGGGCATCCTCGCCGAGGAGGTAGAGGGTCTCCACGGTCTCTTCGGTCAGGCAGACGATTCGTTCGGGTGGGAACATGACGGCAGTATAGCGTCAGTTCAGCAATTCCACCCCGCCGGCCGCCGTCACGCGGCCGCCGTCGAGCATCACGACGTGATTGGCCACGGCCTTCACCTCCGCCGCATCGTGGCTGACATAGACCATCGGCAATCCGGTCTCGTCGCGCAGCTGCACGAAATAGGGCAAAATTTCACGCTTGCGCGCAGCGTCCAGCGAGGCCAGCGGCTCGTCGAGCAGCATGAGCCGCGGCTCCATCAGCAGGCCGCGGCCGAGCGCCACGCGCTGGCGCTCGCCGCCGGACAGCGCGCCGGGCCGGCGCTTGAGCAGCGATGCAATGTCGAGCAGTTCGGCAACATGCCTGAACTTCGCCGCGTCACGCGGCAGGCCGCTCATCCAGCGCCCGTAATCGAGATTGCGGGCGACCGATAGATGCGGAAACAGTCGGCCGTCCTGGAACACGTAACCCACACGGCGGCGATAGGCCGGAACATCGAGACCTGACGCGCCATCGAACACCGGATCGCCGTCGATCGCGATGCGGCCGCGATCGGGCTGCAAGAGGCCAGCGATCGCGCCGATGATGCTGGTCTTGCCCGAGCCGGACGGCCCAAACAGCGCGGTCACACCCCGCGCGGCTTCGAACTTGGCGCTGAGGGCGAAGTCGCCGAGCTTTTTGTCGACATCGACGGTGAGCATCCTAGACGCCGTGGACGCGCGCACCGGCGCGTCGCCCGAACCATTCGGAGACGATGAGCGCGACCAGCGAAATGATGACCGCGACGATGACCAGCTTGAGCGCCTGCGCGTCGCCTCCCGGCACCTGGGTCAGCGTGTAGATCGCCGCGGAGATGGTCTGTGTCTCGCCGGGAATATTGGAGACGAAGGTGATGGTGGCGCCGAATTCGCCGAGCGCGCGGGCAAAGGCGAGCACCGCGCCGGCGACGATCCCGGGCAGCGCCAGCGGAAGCGTCACGGTGGCGATCGTCCATGCCTTGTTGGCGCCGAGCGTTGCCGCCGCATCCTCGAATTTACGGTCGACCGCCTCGATCGAAAGCCGGATCGCTCCGACCATCAGCGGAAAGGCCATGACGCCGCAGGCGAGCGCGGCGCCGGTCCAGCGAAAGGCGAGGACGATGCCGATATTGGCCAGTGCTTCGCCGAACACGCCTTTGCGGCCGAAGGCGATAAGCAGCAGGTAGCCGGTGACGACCGGCGGCAGCACCAGCGGCAGGTAGATCACGGCGTTGAGCAGCGTCTTGCCGTAGAAATCCTTGCGCGCCAGCAGCCAGGCAATCGCGATGCCGAAGGGCAGCGAGACCATGGTGGCGAGCGTTGCCACGCGCAGCGACAAGGCCACCGCAGTCCATTCCTGGGAGGAAAGCTCAAGCATGCCCTTGGGTCAGGACACCGGCTTTACAAGAAAGCTGAAGCCGTATTTCTCGAAAATGGTCTTGGCTCCATTGCCACGCAGAAACTGCAAGTATTTGAGCGCGTCCGCCTTGGCGTTCGCCGTCGCCGCCACCGGATAGGTCACCGGCGGATAGGAGTCGTCGGGAAAGGTGCCGATGATCTTCACCTTCGGTTCGACCTTGGCGTCAGTCTCATAGACGATGCCGATCGGGGTTTCGCCGCGAGCGACAAAGGCAAGCGTGGCGCGCACATTCTCGGCCTGCGCCAGCTTCGGCTCCGCGGTGGCCCAGGAGCCGAGCTTCTCCAGCGCCGCCTTGGTGTAGAGCCCGGCGGGCACTGCCTTAACGTCGGCGACGGCGATGCGGCCATCGCCGGCGAGCTTGGCGATGTCGAAGCCCCGCGCGATCGCCACGCCGGACAACTTGGAATCCTGGCCGGCGATCAGCACCAGCTTGTTGCCGAGCAGGTTGTAGCGGCTGTCGGCCTTGATCAGGTTCTTGCCGCCGACGTAGTCCATCCAGTTGAGGTCGGCGGAGATGAAGATGTCCGCCGGGGCGGCGGCTTCGATTTGCTTGGCGAGCGCCGAGCTCGCGGCATAGCTGGCGGTGACCTTGACGCCCGTTACCTGGGTGAAGGCGGCGTCCACATCGTCGAGCGCGTTTTTCAGCGAGGCCGCGGCAAAGACGGTGATGGTGTCCTCGGCGGTTGCCGGGATCGGCGCCGCGGCGAGGACAGCAAACAGCGAAAGAATGGCAGCGAGCCGGGCAAACATGCGGTTCTCCTCGGGCGCAGGCGCGCCGGGGCTGGCGTTAATATTGTCGGGATCGACCGCGCCGGAACCGCCGTTCCGTCATCGCGGCACGCGTCACGGCGCGCCGCAAGGTCTCTAGGCGCAAGCCTAGCAAGTCTGCCGCAGCCGGGTAAAGTCCGCTTTAGGGGAGAACAAGATGGCCGAACCCTCGCCCATCGAGGGCGAATTCGACTACATCATTGTCGGCGCGGGATCAGCCGGCTGCGTGCTGGCCAACCGCCTGTCGGCCGATCCGCGCAATCGCGTGTTGTTGTTGGAGGCCGGCGGGCGCGACAACTGGATCTGGTTCCACATTCCGGTCGGCTATCTGTTCGCCATCGGCAATCCACGCTCGGACTGGATGTTCAAGACCGACCCGCAGCCGGGGCTGAACGGCCGCAGTCTGAATTACCCGCGCGGCAAGGTGATCGGCGGCTCGTCGGCGATCAACGCCATGGTCTACATGCGCGGCCAGGCCGGCGACTACGATCACTGGCGCCAGCTCGGCCTGCCGGGCTGGTCTTGGGACGACGTGCGGCCTTACTTCAGGAAGCAGCTCGATCACTTTCTTGGGCCGAGCGAGCACCACGGCGTTGGTGGCGAATGGCGCGTGGAATTTCCGCGCACGCGCTGGGACGTCATCGATGCCTGGCGCGATGCGGCCGAGCAGTACGGCATCCCCAAGGTCGCCGACTTCAATACTGGCGACAACGAGGGCTCCTGCTACTTCCACGTCAACCAGAAGCGCGGACGGCGCTGGTCGGCGGCGCGCGGATTCTTGAGGCCGGTGCTCGGCCGGAAGAATTTGCGGCTGGAAACAGATTGTCTGGTCGAGCGGCTGACGTTTGCCGGCAAGCGCGCGAGCGGCGTGCGCTTCCGTCAGAGTGGCGTCGCGCGCGTCGCGCGGTGCCGCGGCGAGGTCATTCTCGCCGCAGGTTCGATCGGCTCGCCGCAGATCATGATGCTGTCCGGCATCGGGCTGGCCGCCGACCTCGCCGCGCTTGGCATTGAAGCGGCGCTAGACCGGCCCGGTGTCGGCGCCAACCTGCACGACCATCTGCAGTTACGGCTGATCTACAAGGTCAGGGGCATCAGGACGCTCAACGAAATGTATTCATCGCTCGCCGAGCGCGCGTGGATGGGCGTGAACTACGCGCTGTTCCGCCGCGGGCCGCTGACCATGGCGCCGTCCCAGCTCGGCGCCTTCACTAAGTCCGACCCGTCGCGCGACCGCGCCGATCTGCAATACCACATCCAGCCGCTCTCGCTCGACAAGTTCGGCGATCCGCTGCATCCGTTTCCGGCCTTCACCGCGAGCGTTGCCAATGTGCGGCCGACCAGCCGCGGCTGGCTGAAACTGAAGTCCGCCGACCCGGCGGCGGCGCCGTCGATCAACCCGAACTATCTGGCGACGCCCGAGGACAAGCGCGTTGCCGTCTCCTCGATCCGCATCACCCGCAAGATTTCTGCGCAAGCTGCGCTCAAGCCCTACAGCCCGGAAGAATATCTGCCCGGCATGCAGGTATCCGACAACGATGAGGCGGCGCTGCTGAAGGCCGCTGGCGACATCGGCACCACGATCTTTCACCCGGTCGGCACCGCGCGCATGGGCCGCGTCGAAGACCCCAACGCGGTCGTCGACGCGCGGCTGCGCGTGATCGGCATCGATGGCCTGCGCGTGATCGATGCCTCGGTGATGCCGTCGATCACTTCAGGTAACACCAATTCGCCGACCATGATGATCGCGGAAAAAGGTGCGGCGATGATATTGGAGGATGCCGGGCGCTGATTATTTTCGTGCCGTAACGATGTACGCGCGGATCTTTCCTTCGATCGTGCCCGGCCCGAAGCGCTTGGCGACTGCTTCGGCCGCCTTGGCTGTTGCGGCGTCAAGGCCGGGCGCGCCGCGTTCCTCGATTTCGAGCCTGAGCGGCGAACCTTGGCAGTAGGCCTTGGCAGCCGTTTCCGCGGAATTCGCGCGGCTCACAGCCTCCATTGGTTCGATCGTTACGCTGCTGAATCCGGCCTTCTTCAGATCGGCGCGGATCACGTTGTTGTCGTGGAAGCCGTGCGGGGTGCGCTGCATGAACTGCGGCGGATTGTGCGGAAACACCTCTGCCAGTTCCCGCATGATCACGTCGACAAACTCGTTTGCTTCGATCCTGTCCCACACGTTGAAAATATAGTTGCCGCCATCCTTCAGGACCCGGCGGGCTTCGTCGTGGCCTTTGACCTTGTCCGGATAAAACATCACACCGAACTGGCAGATCACGGCGTCGAAGCTTGCATCGGCAAAAGGTAAGGCCAGTGCGTCCGCCGTACGCCACTCGATCCGTCCGCCGTTTTGCCGGCTCTTTGCGTGATCGATCATGGGCTGGTTCAGGTCAGTCGCGACGATCTCCGTTTCGGGCAGCGCTGCCGCTGCGGCGCGTGTCACGACGCCGGTGCCGGCGGCGATCTCCAAAATGCGCTGCGGACGCAGTGCGGCAAGGCGGCGCGCGATGTCGGCCGCGTAGGGCTCGAAGATCAGGGGAACGAAAAAGCGGTCGTAGATTTCGGGAATCGATCCGGTGAATTCCTTATCCGTCGCCGGCATCGGGTGCCTCCATTATTGCCGAGGACCGGGGCGCCATCGCGCGCCGGGTCAGGGCAGGGCTTTGAGATGCCGGATCGGCCGGCCCGGCGCGATCGTTTGCGCCGCTGCCACGATCGAATTCGCGTCGATGCCATAGTGCCGATAGAGATCGGCGAGCGAACCGGTCTGCCCGAAATGCTCGACCCCGAGCCCGCGCGTGCGATGTCCGTTGACGGCGCCGAGCCAGGACAGCGCCGCTGGGTGGCCGTCGAGCACGGTGACGATGCCGCAGTGCGGCGGCACGTCGGCCAGCAGCCGCTCGATGTGCGAGCGCGCATGGACCAGCCCGTGTTCGCGCGCGCGCTGCGCGGCGCTCCAGCCGGCGTTGAGCCGGTCCGCCGATGTCACGGCCAACAAGCCGACGTCGCGCCGATCTTCCGCCATCAGGCCGACCGCCTCGATCGCTTCCGGCGCGATGGCGCCGGTATAGGCGACAACCACCTGGCAGTTCGGCCCCGGCTTGCGCATCCAGTACGCGCCATCGACGATTTGCTGGCGCAGGTCGTCGGTCATCTGCCGCTGGGTCTGCTCGACCGGCCGCGTCGACAGCCGCAGATAAATCGAACCCCCGGTCTCGTCGCGCAGCCAGTTGCGCTCGGAGGATTCAGCCTCGCCGCTTTTCTGGATGTAGGAAAAAGCCCAGGCCATGATGACTGCAAGTTCATCGACATAAGCCGGTTCGAAGCTCGCCAGCCCGTCCTGCGCCAGCCCGATCAGCGGCTCGGACACCGACTGGTGCGCGCCGCCCTCCGGGGCAAGCGTGATGCCGGACGGCGTCGAGACCACGATGAAGCGGGCGTCCTGGTAACAGGCGTAATTGAGTTGATCGAGCCCGCGGGCGATGAACGGATCGTAGAGCGTGCCGATCGGCAACAGACGCACGCCGTTGATGACGTGAGAGAGACCAAGCGCCGACAGCACGATGAACAGGTTCGCCTCGGCGATGCCGAGCTCGATGTGCTGGCCCTTGGGCGAGAATTCCCAGTTGAAGGTCGAGGGGATCTGCTCGCTCTTGAAGGTGTCGGCCATCGCCTCGCGCGCGAAAAGCCCGCGGCGGTTTACCCAGGGCCCGAGATTGGTGGAAACGGTAACGTCGGGCGAAGCGGTGACGATGCGCCGCGCGAACTCGCTGTCGCCGCGGCCGATCTCATTCAGGATGGCGCCAAAGCCGGTTTGCGTCGACATCACCGGCTGTATGGTCACCGGCAGTTCGTCGGGCACCGCAATGGCCGGCGGCTTGAGCTGGCGCTCTGCGCTTTGCACGCGCGGCACGCGGGCAAGGAAATCCTCAAGTTCGCCTGGCGGGCTCGAAAGCCCTTCGAACCTGTCCCACTCGTGGCCTTCCCTTACGCCATTAGCGGTGCGGAACACATCCATCTGCGCCGGTGTCATCAGGCCGGAATGGTTGTCCTTGTGGCCGGCAAAGGGCAGGCCAAATCCCTTGATGGTGTAGGCAATAAAGCAGGTGGGCTTGTCGTCCTTGATGGAATGTAGTGCGGCGAGAATGGCCGGCAGGTCGTGGCCGCCGAGATTGCTCATCAGTGCCGCAAGCTCGGCGTCCGAACGCTTTTCGATCAGCCGCGTGACCTCGCCCTGATCGCCGATCTCGTCGTTGAGCCGTTTGCGCCAGGCGGCGCCACCGGCAAACACCAGCGCCGAATAGAGCGGGTTGGGGCAGTTGTCGATCCAGGCCTTGAGTCGCGCGCCGCCGGGCTCCTTGAACGCCGCCTGCTGCAGCGTGCCGTATTTGAGGATGACGACGTTCCAGCCGAAATTCGTGAATAGCTGCTCGTAGCGCTCCCACAGGCCCTCGCGCACCACGGCGTCGAGGCTCTGCCGGTTATAGTCGATGATCCACCAGCAGTTGCGCAGGCCCTGCTTCCAGCCCTCGAGCACGGCCTCGAATACGTTGCCTTCGTCGAGTTCGGCGTCGCCAACCAGCGCGATCATGCGCCCTTCCGGACGCTCCAGCCCCCAGCCATGCAGGCGGACATAATCCTGAACCAGCGAGCCGAACAAAGCCTGCGCGGCGCCTAATCCGACCGAACCGGTCGAGTAGTCGACGTCGGCGGTATCCTTGGTGCGCGAAGGATAGCTCTGCACGCCTTTGTAGCCGCGGAAATTCTCCATCTTCTCGCGGGTCTGCTTGCCGAGCAGATACTGGATGGCATGGAAAATCGGGGCGCCGTGCGGCTTGACCGCAACCCGGTCGGCGGGTCTGAGCACGTCGAAATAGAGCGCGGTCATAATAGTGGCGATCGAAGCGGATGAGGCCTGGTGGCCGCCGACTTTCAGGCCGTCTTTGTTCTCGCGCAGGTGATTGGCGTTGTGGATCATCCAGCTGGCGAGCCAGAGCACCTTCTTTTCCAGCTCGCGCAGGATGTCGATGTTGTCTGTCATGGGTAAACCCTAGCGCGATCCGCAGGCCCCGGGAATAAGGCGATCGTCAGCGCTCGGCCGCTTTCGGATTAGCCGGGGCATCGAGCACGTTTTTGCAGGCCGGCGGTAGGTCGGCAAGTGTCAGCGCCTTGGGCGGGTGCTTGGGCTCGGTGATATGGGGGTGCAGCACCTTGTCGGAGAACCAGTAGTCGAGCTCCTTGGCACCGCAGCCGTCGCCGCCCGGCACCGGCGGCTGCTTGCGGCAATTCGGCGAATCCGCCGGGCATTTCAGCCGCACATGGATGTGGTCGTTGTGACCGTACCAGGGTCGCACCTTGTCCATCCAGCCGTCCTTCTTCTTGTCGGCGACGCGACAAAGTTCCTTCTTGATCGCGGCATTGACCAGCACGCGTTCGACCTCGGGCTGTTCCGCCGCGGTACGGATGAAGGCGATATCGGCCGGCGTCCAGGTTTTCGGATTGACGCTCTTCCAGTCGTCGGAGACGAGATTGGTGGCGGAGACATTCTCACGCTCATCCGCGCTCAGCCTGTGGTCGGGCATCGGCATGAACCAGATATCGACGTCGAGGCCAATCTGATGGCTCATGTGGCCGAAGGGCAAGGGGCCGCCGCGCGGCTGCGCCATATCGCCAACCATGACGCCGTTCCAGCCGGTCGCCTTGGCGGCGAGCGGCGCGAATTTCTCCAGAAACTTGACCAGCTCGGGATGACCCCAGTTGCGGTTGCGCGACAACCGCATCACCTGCCAGTTCGGGCCATCCTTCGGAAGTTCGACGCCGCCTTGCAGGCAGCCGCGTGGGTAGTAGCCGATCGCCATGGCCTTGCCGAGCGAAGGCAGCTGCGCGTGCGCGAATAGCTGCTTGGCCGGCTGCTTGTCTTCGGCCTGCACAGGCTTGGCCGGCGGCATCGGCGCCGCCACCGTCTGCGCAGGAGTTGGCGCGTCGCCGGCGGAAGGAGACGCTGGAGGGGCAGGCGCGGCAGCAGCCGGCGCGGATTCGGGCATCGCCGCGGGAGGAGCAGGCGTTGCCGGCGCTGGCGCAGTGACAGCCGGCGTTTGTTCGGCGGTGCCTGACGGCGCTTGCGCGACATCGACGCGAGCCGCGACGGCAAAGCCGCCGGCGGCCAGCAGCGAGGTGAGAACAAAGAGTACGGCGGTTCGCGCGATCATGGCTTTGCCGATCTACCGAATTTGGGGCACTCCTGTCAGGTTAAATGCGCTTGATGGTTTAGCTTCGATGCCGCCTTCGGTGTTCCATCGTGCTCGGGCAACCGGCAAAAAGCCGAGTGCCGCCACCAGCTTTCCTGGTTAATAAGGCTTTACAACATTGTCGCCCCAGGGCGAAGCTGGCCGCCGTGACGACGAGGGCTTGGATCATGCGGTTGACAGGCGTTGCCGTGCTGGGTGCGGCGCTGTTGGTGTCGGCGTCGGCACAAGCCGACGTGCTGGTCAGCATCAGCAAATCGCAGCAGCGCATGTCGGTCGCCGTCGACGGCACCGAGCTTTATCGCTGGCCGGTCTCCACCGGCCGCCGCGGCTTTCCCACGCCGAGCGGCAGTTTCCACCCGGTGCGGCTCGAGCGGCACTGGTACTCGCGGCAGTATGAGATGACGCCGATGCCGTGGTCGATGTTCTTCTTCCGCGGCTACGCGGTGCACGGCACCATGGAGGCGCACAATCTCGGGCGCGCCGCCTCGCACGGCTGCGTGCGGTTGCGGCCCGACCACGCCGCGACGTTGTTCTCGCTGATGCACAAACAGAAACTGGCGGCCACCATGATTGTGGTGACGGACAAGCCGCTGCCGCCGGTTGCGGGCGCGCCGATGGCCGAGGCCGAAACGGCACGGCCGGTTCCTGTCGCTGCCACGCCTGCCGCCAAGGCCGCGCGAGAAGATGACAACGTCGCCGCAGACGCGCCTCGCGATCCCGCGCCGGCCGACGTCAAGACCATCGTGCACGTGCGCGCCTCGGAGCCGCGCCAGCTTGTTGCGGCGCGCGGTGACGATGCCGCGGCGCTGCGCGGCCGGCAGGCCTGGCTGCGCGGGCTGGCTCATAAATATGGCTTTCGCGAGTGGTGAGCGCGGGCTGTGCCAAAATAGTGCAACGCCGAAGCCGTTCGCGCGCTTGCACTGACGGCGAAAACCTTTGAGAGTCTGAACGTGGCAGTTGGGGAAACCCATCAATGCCGCGGCTCGTCTCCATCCTCGCCATCCTCGCTTGTTTGCTCGGCGGCCTCGCGTGCGCGCAGGCCGGCGTCGTTGTCACTGTCGACAAGACGGCGCAGCGGCTTTCGGTGTCGGTCGACGGCATGCCCCGCTACCAGTGGCCGGTCTCCACCGCGCGCATGGGCTATCACACGCCCAACGGCAGCTACCGGCCGGAACGCCTGGCGCGCCAATGGTACTCGAGCAAATACGACTGGTCGCCGATGCCCTATTCGATCTTCTTTCACGGCGGCTACGCCATTCACGGCTCCTACGAGATCTCTCGCCTCGGCCGCCCGGCCTCGCATGGCTGCATCCGCCTGCATCCGACCAACGCTGCCGTGCTGTTTGCACTGGTAAAGGCGCATCAGGGGCAGACGCGAATCGTCGTGACCGGAGAGCGCCCCGAGCCGCAGTTGCGCAGGCTTAGCCAACGCCACCGCTATCACCGCGTAAGCCGGGATTATGGGGAGATTTTCGGCTTCGACGACGGCGTCCAGCGGCGCTGGCGCTAGTGTGGCCGCGGCACTTTCGTTTGGCTGCCGCGTTGCGTGCGGAGCGCGAACGCGCCGCTCGGCCTTCTTGCGCGATACGCCGCGGTCTTCGTAGCCCTCTTGAACGCGTGGCGCCGGCTCCAAGTTCCAGATCGCTCAGTGCCGTGCGAACGCCGCGACGAGGCCAACGACCTGCGCGTCGAGCCCGTTGAAGCCGTGATAGCCGCGCGCTTGGCAGGGGTCGCCGACCGCGGTGCCACCGTCGAGCCAGTCGACCCTGGCGCGGCCTGCGCTCCAGGCGATGAACGGAGCGACGCCGTTCGGCGACGTCCAGCGGCACCCGTCGTGGCGGTGATGGATCACCAGCGTGCGCGGCAGAAGCGACGGCGAGCCGAGGATGGCGATGACCGAGCGATGCACCCCTTCGCCCGATTGCGGCGACAGAAATCCCGAGGTTAGCACCAGGGCGTCGGGCCGGGCGCCCGCGGCGATGCCTTCAGCTGAACGCTGCGTGCCGCGGCTGGTGCCGACCAGCGTGACCGGCCGCCTGATCGCCGCCATGTATTTGACCGCGGCGGCGACATCGATGCCGGCGTCGGGCACCAGCACGGCAAAGCCGCGTGCGGCATAGGCCTCGCGCGTGCGCACCAGTTGATTGCCGCCGCGGGCGACCGTGCCGCCGGGCCCGACGCCGATGCGTCCGTCACCGCCCGCCATGAGGATGATGCTGCCGGCCGGCGCGCCCTGCGGCTTGAGCAGCACCGCGGAGACGCCGCCGACGTGGACGGTTTCGGCGGCGTGCGCAAGCGGCGTCAAGCACATGAGGCCCGGCAACAGCGCGACTGCAATCGAAGCGAGCTTCAGGCGCAAGAACTGCTCCCTATGCATGCCCTACACATCCACCTTCAGCGCCGCGATAAATGCCTCCTGCGGGATGTCGACCTTGCCGAACTGCCGCATGCGCTTTTTGCCTTCCTTCTGCTTGTCGAGCAGCTTGCGCTTGCGCGTGGCGTCGCCGCCGTAGCACTTGGCGGTGACATCCTTGCGGAAGGCGCGCACGGTCTCGCGCGCGATGATCTTGCCGCCGATAGCGGCCTGGATCGGCACCTGGAACATGTGCGGCGGGATCAGTTCTTTCAGCTTCTCCGCCATGGCGCGGCCGCGCTGCTCGGCGCGGGTGCGGTGGACCAGCATCGCCAGCGCGTCCACCGGATCGCCGTTGACCAGCATCTGCAGCTTGACGAGATCGGCGGGCTTGTAGTCGGTCAGGTGATAGTCGAACGAGGCGTAGCCGCGCGACACGGATTTGAGCCGGTCGTAGAAATCGAACACCACCTCGTTGAGTGGCAGGTCGTATTTCACCAGCGCGCGGCTGCCGACGTAAGTGAGTTCCTTCTGCGCGCCGCGCCGGTCCTGACACAGCTTGAGCACGGAGCCGAGATATTCGTCGGGGGTGAGGATCGTCGCCTCGATCCACGGCTCCTGCATTTCCTCGATGTAATTGGGGTCGGGCATATCGACCGGATTGTGGATCTCGAGGTCGCGGCCGTCGCGCAATTTGACCTTGTAGATGACCGACGGCGCCGTGGCGATGAGGTCGAGGTTGAACTCGCGCTCCAGCCGCTCCTGGATGATCTCCAGATGCAAGAGCCCGAGGAAGCCGCAGCGAAAGCCGAAGCCGAGCGCCGCGCTCGTCTCCATTTCGTAGGAGAAGCTGGCGTCGTTGAGGCGCAGCTTGCCCATGGCCGCGCGCAGGTCTTCGAATTGCGCGGCATCGACCGGGAACAGGCCGCAGAATACCACCGGCACGGCGGGGCGGAAGCCGGGCAGCGGATCATCGACCGGATTGCGTTCGTCGGTGATGGTGTCGCCGACGCGGGTGTCGGCCACCTCCTTGATCGAGGCGGTTAGCATGCCGATCTCGCCGGGGCCGAGCTCGTCGACGAGCGACAGCTTGGGCTTGAACACGCCGACGCGGTCGACTTCGTAGCTCGAATCGATGCCGATCATGCGGATGCGCTGGCCTTTTTTCAGCACGCCGTCGACGATGCGCACCAAGACGACGACGCCGAGATAGACGTCGTACCAGCTGTCGACCAGCAGCGCTTTCAGCGGCGCCTCGCGGTCGCCCTTGGGCGGCGGCAATCGGGTGACAATCGCCTCCAGCACCTCCTCGACGTTCTGCCCGGTCTTGGCGGAAATCTCGATGGCGTTTGAGGCATCGAGCCCGATCACTTCCTCGATCTGCTTCTTCACCTGCTCGGGTTCGGCGGCCGGCAGGTCGACCTTGTTGAGCACCGGCACGATCTCGTGGCCGTTGTCGATCGCCTGATAGACGTTGGCAAGCGTCTGCGCCTCGACGCCCTGACTGGCGTCGACGACCAGCAGCGAGCCCTCGACGGCGGCGAGCGAACGGTTGACCTCGTAGGCAAAGTCGACGTGGCCGGGCGTGTCGATCAGGTTGAGGATGTAGTCCTTGCCATCGCGGGCGTGATAGTTCAGCCGCACGGTCTGCGCCTTGATGGTAATGCCGCGCTCGCGCTCGATGTCCATCGAATCGAGCACCTGTTCCTTCATCTCGCGCAGTTCGAGGCCGCCGGTGAGCTGGATCAGCCGGTCTGCCAGCGTCGATTTGCCGTGGTCGATATGCGCGACGATGGAGAAATTGCGGATATTCTGGATCGGGGCCGCCGTCATGTCGGCGAGATAACACTCGCGCTGCGGTGCGGCAAGGCGATCCGGCGGGCGGTTTCCGGCCCGCGTGGACGGAATCGGTCCCACCGTGCCATAGGTCGGCTCGATGCGCCTTCCCGACCCCCTCGCCGCGGCTGCCCGCCTGCGCAACGCGCTCGTCGATCCGGCGGGCCGCGAGCGCACGATGCTGATTGTGCTCCTCGCCTATCTCCTGATGTGGACCGCCTATGGCACCATCGCCAAGTCGAGCCAGGGCCTGCACGCCGACATGACCGAGCTCGTCACCTGGTCGCGCGATCTCGCCTGGGGCTACAAGCATCCGCCGCTCGCGGCGGCGATCGTGCGGTTGTGGTTTTCCATCTTCCCGGTCGCCGAGTGGTCTTACTACCTGCTGGCGATGCTGATGCCGACCACCGCCTTGTGGATCGCCTGGCGGCTGGCGGCGGATTATCTCGATCCGCCGAAGCGTCTCGCCGGCGTTTTGTTGTTGATGCTGGTGCCGTTCTTCAATTTCCACGCGCTGAAGTTCAACGTGAATACGGTGCTGATGCCGTTTTGGGCGGCGGCGACGTTTTTCTTTCTGCGCTCTTACGCCACGCGAAACCTCGGTTACGCCGCGCTCGCCGGCATATTTGCCGCGGCCTGCATGCTGGGGAAATACTGGTCGGTGTTTCTGCTCGCGGGTCTTGTCGCGGCGGCGCTGATCGATAGACGCCGAGCTGTCTATTTTCGCTCGGCAGCACCGTGGATCACGGTACTCGTTGGCGCCGTCGTCATCGCCCCGCATGTGCTGTGGTTGTTCCGGCACGATTTTGCGCCGTTTGCATATGCCATTGCCGTTCATGGCGAGCACGGTTTTGCCAATACCGCGGCGAGCGTGCTCGGCTATCTCGCCGGCTCTGCCGCCTATGTCGCCGTGCCAGTGATCGTTGTGCTGGCGGCGGCGCGGCCCAGTCTTGCCGCCATCGGCGACATGACCTGGCCGAGGGATGCAGACCGCAGGCTGGTGGCAGCCGCATTCTGGACGCCGCTGCTGTTTCCCGCCCTCGGCGCCTTGGCAAGCGGCACTGAGATCACGTCGCTGTGGTCGATGTCGGCCTGGACGCTGCTGCCGATAGTGCTGCTGTCGCCGGAGGGCGTCACGCTGCGCGAGGTCGATACGCGGCGGCTGGTCGCGGTGGCGGTTGCGGTGCCGCTGCTGGCGCTGCTCGCCGCGCCGGTGATCGCCATCAATGTTCAACGCCATGGCCCGCCGCCGGCTTCGGCGCAGGCGAATTTGCTGGCGTCCGAGGTCGAGCGCCTGTGGCGGCAGACGACGCCGCTGCCGCTGCGCTTTGTCGGCGGTGACGTGGAGCTTGCCGACGGCGTCGCGACCTACGCCGTGGACCGGCCGCGCGTGCTCACCGGCATGCCGCAGCCGAGCACCGCGATGCTCGCGCGCTCAGGCAGGGCAATCGTCTGCTTTGCCGAAGATGCGGGGTGCCGTGGCGCGGCGCCAGCCACCGCTCAGCGCGTCGAAAGCGACATCTTGCGCAATTTTCTCCGGCAGCCGGGCAAGGCCCAGCGCTACACGATTTTCATCGTGCCGCCGGGACCTTGATCAGTAGCGATAGTGGTCGGCCTTGAACGGGCCGGCTTGCGGCACGCCGATGTAATCGGCCTGGTCCTTGCGCAGTTCGGTCAGCCTGACGCCGATCTTGGCCAGATGCAGCCGTGCCACTTTCTCGTCGAGCGTCTTCGGCAGCACGTAGACCTTCTTGCCGTATTTGCCGTTCTTGTTGTTGGCGAACAATTCGATCTGCGCCAGCGTCTGGTTGGTGAACGACGCCGACATCACGAAGCTCGGATGCCCCATGGCGTTGCCGAGGTTCACCAGGCGGCCTTCCGACAAGAGAATGATGCGGTGATTATCGGGGAAGGTGATCTCATCGACCTGTGGCTTGATGTTGGTCCACTTCAGGTTCTTCAGGTGCGCGATCTGGATCTCGTTGTCGAAGTGACCGATGTTGCAGACGATTGCCCGGTCCTTCATCTTGCGCATGTGCTCGATGGTGATGATGTCCTTGTTGCCGGTGGCGGTGACGAAGATGTCGGCCATGGGTGCGGCATCTTCCATGGTCACCACCTGATAGCCTTCCATCGCCGCCTGCAGCGCGCAAATCGGATCGACTTCCGACACCATCACGCGGCAGCCGGCCTGGCGCAGTGACGCGGCCGAACCTTTGCCGACGTCGCCGAAGCCCGCGACCATTGCCACCTTGCCCGACATCATCACGTCGGTGCCGCGGCGGATGCCGTCGACCAGAGATTCACGGCAGCCATAAAGGTTGTCGAATTTCGACTTGGTGACGCTGTCGTTGACGTTGATCGCCGGGAACAGCAGCGTGCCTGCCTTCTCCATGTCGTAAAGCCGGTGCACGCCGGTGGTGGTTTCTTCCGAGACGCCCCTGATGTTTTTGGCGAGTTCGGCGAAGTAGCCCTTCGGCTTTTCCTTCAGCGTCTTCTTGATCAGCGCGAAGAAGACTTCCTCTTCTTCCGAATTGTGCTGATCGAGGAACATCGTGTCGCCGTGCTCGGCGCGCACGCCCTGATGCACGAACATGGTGGCGTCGCCGCCGTCGTCGAGGATCATGTTCGGGGTGCCGCCGCCATGCCATTCGAACAGCTTGGCGGTGTAGTCCCAGTAGTCCTTGAGGCTTTCGCCCTTGACCGCGAACACCGGAATGCCGGCGGCGGCGATGGCCGCGGCGGCGTGGTCCTGCGTCGAATAGATGTTGCAGGAGACCCAGCGCACGTCGGCGCCAAGCGCGGTCAGCGTCTCGATCAGCACCGCCGTCTGGATGGTCATATGCAGCGAGCCGGCGATGCGGGCGCCTTTGAGCGGCTTCTTCGGCCCGAATTCCTCGCGCGTCGCCATCAGCCCGGGCATCTCGGTTTCGGCGAGCGAGATTTCCTTGCGGCCGAACTCAGCCAGGGAAATGTCCTTGACGATGAAGTCGCCGGCGGCGACGGCCTTGGGCTTGGCGGGTGCGGTCATGACGGTCCTGTGCAACTGGAAAAAGGTGGATTGCTGGCCGTGCCTATAACAGGGCAGGGTGCCAGCCGCAACGCATATATAAAGATTTCTTTATGTAATAAATCCGGCAAAAGACGAAGGCGGCCGGGCGTTGCCGGCTATTCCTCTTCGCCGAACTTCGACGACACCAGCTCGCAAAGCGCATCGAGCGCGGCCTGCGCCTGGTTGCCGGAGGCCTGGATGGCGATGGTGATGCCGGGGCCTGCCGCCAGCATCATCAGGCCCATGATCGAGGTGCCGCCAACGCTTTCCTGGCCGCGGGTCACGGTGACGGCGGCGTCGAATTGTTCGGCGGTTTGCACGAATTTTGCCGAGGCGCGGGCGTGCAGGCCCTTTTTGTTGACGATGAGCACTTCGCGCATCACGGTGCCGTCCGGCGGCGAAGGGGGCTCTGGAAGATTGCCGTCCGCTTCAGCGGGCGAATTCATTTCCCGTTAAGCACGCGGCTGGCGATGGTGCAGTATTTGCGCCCCGCCTCCTGGGCGGCGGCGACGGCCTGCTCCAGCGGACAGCTTTCGCGCACCTTGGCAAGCTTGATCAGCATCGGAAGATTGATGCCGGCGAGCACTTCGACCTTGGGCTGGCTCATGACCGAAATCGCCAGGTTTGACGGGGTGCCGCCGAACATATCGGTCAGGATGGCAACGCCCTGGCCGCTGTCGACGCGCTTGACAGCATCGACGATATTCTTGCGGCATTGCTCGACGTCATCGTCGGGGCCGATCATGACCGCTTCAATTTGCCGCTGCGGCCCGACGACGTGCTCCAGCGCCGAGCGAAACTCGACGGCGAGCCGCCCGTGGGTCACAAGTACCAGGCCGATCATCCCGAACTCCTCGCGGGCGCCGTTACGCTGCGCCGCACGAATGGGGGCGCATTGAGGCCCATCCGAAGGCCCATTGCAAGGGCTTGGCTCGCTATATAGGGGCTCTGCTGCAGTGCGAAAAGACATGGCCAAAAGTGGGGTTAAAACCGGTCAGTTCGGCTTGGGGGATTCTAGGCCCGTTATCGTTAATTTTTCCGAACGCGCGGCAAGGGCGCCGGGGTAACCCGGCCCGGCCCCCCGGTCAACTAACGCCTGCGGCTGTCCCTAGGAATGCATGTATCATTTGGAGGGCGTTTGCTCCCGCTGCAACCGCCAGTCGCGGCAATGTGACCCCCTCGATGTCCACATGATTTGCGCCAGGCTGCGGTAGGCGTTCGCCGTCCGCGGCCCCCAGATCGACGATCAGGCCAACCACCGCCAAGGGCTCGTAGTCGAGGCGCCGTATGCCCAACCCGCGCATTTCGATGAGCCCGGCCAATGCCGGGTTGGCCCGCACCAGCAGCCGGCCGGAACTCGCCTCGACGTGCACACGGTCGTCGCCGACGAGACGGACAAATCCAGCCGCGCCGTGGCGGCGGGCGCTGTGCAGAAGCTGCCAGGCGAGCAGTGACTTGCCGCTGCCGGAAACACCGCGGATCAAAACAGCCTTTGGCCCGACCAGGACGGCAGAGGCGTGAAGCGTTGGAGCGCCGGCCGCCATTATTTCGCCGGCAGCCGCACCACAAAGCGCGCGCCGAGAACGCGCGGCGGGATGCCGGCGCCAAGCGGAGCCGTACGGTTTTCCGCCCATAGCCGGCCGCCGTGCGCCTCCACGATCTGCTTGGAGATCGACAGACCGAGCCCGGAGTTCTGGCCGAAGCCTTGCTCGGGCCGGTCGGTGTAGAAGCGCTCGAAGATTTTCTCCAACGCATCGGGACCAATGCCGGGGCCGTCGTCATCGACGATGATCTCGATCTCGGTCTTCAGGCGCCGGCAGGTGACGCGCACACAGCCGCCCGCCGGCGAGAACGAGCGCGCATTGTCGACGAGATTGCTCACCACCTGACCTAGTCGTGAATCGTGGCCCGGGATCTGGAACGCCGCCGGCGTGCCGCCCTCGAAGGCGAGGGTGACCTTGACGTCCGGCGTGATCTCGTTGGCGGCGGCTACCAGCGCCTTGAGCAGATTGGGCAGATCGATGCTGCCGACCTCCTGCCGCTGCAATTCGGCGTCGAGGCGGCTGGCGTCGGAAATGTCCGAGATCAGCCGGTCGAGCCGCTTCACGTCATGGCCGATGACATCGAGCAGGCGGCGGCGGCTGTCGTCGGTTTTCGCCAGCGGCAATGTTTCCACCGCGGAGCGCAGCGAGGTCAGTGGATTGCGCAGCTCATGCGCCACATCGGCGGCGAAGCTCTCGATCGCCTCGATGCGGGAATAAAGTGCATTGGTCATCTCGCGCAGCGCGCCTGAGAGATGCCCGATTTCATCGCCGCGGCGCGTAAAGTCCGGAATTTCGACCCGGGTGCGAATGCGCCGGCGCACGCGCTCGGCGCCGTCGGCCAGCCTGCGGACGGGTCCGGCGATGGTGCCGGCGAGCAGCATCGAGAGCACCACCATCACGCTCGCCGCCACCAGGAACACCTTGACGATGGCGAGACGCTCGGCCTGCACCATGTCGTCGATATCGGCACCTTGCGTCGACAGCATCAGCGCGCCACGCACGGCGCGGAAACGCTGCACCGGCACGGCGACGGAAACGATCACCTCGCCGCGGTCATTGACGCGCACCATGCGCGTCGGCATGCCGTTCAGCGCTTGCTGCACCTCCGGATAGCCCTTACCGTTTTCCGGCCCCAACTCCTTGTACAGAGGCAGATCGCCACGTCCGAACCAGCGGCGGATGGCGGTGAAGGCGCGCTCCATGATGCCGGGCCTCTCCGCGGTCGGCGGCGGCAAATCGAAACGCAGCACGTCCCCACGGCCGTAAAGATTACGGCTGTCGAGGATAAGCACGCCGTCGCGATCGTAGATACGCGCGCGCGTCTTGGTTGGCGACACCAGCCGGCGCAGCACCGGCGCGACGCGCTCCGGGTTGATGGGGAATTCGATTCCCGATGCGCCTTCGTCCGGCGGGCCGTAACTTTCACCGGCCTGCAATTCGAGCAGCCGTTCAGGGTCGATGGTGACAGCGTCGCTTTCCACCGTTGCCGAAGCGGCGATTGCGCCGGCAATGATCTCGCCCTGCACCTGCAAGCTTTGCGCCCGGGCGTCGATCAGACCGGCGCGGAACTGGGTGAGATAGAGAACGCCGATGACCAGAGCCACCAGGCCGGTGAGATTGAGAAAGACGATGCGGCGGGTGAGGCTGGAAAAACTCTGGGTAACGAAGAATGCCCACGCCGCGCGGGCGAAACCGCGCAGGCCGGCGGATTTGCTGCGCTCGACGCGCGGGATTTCCTCGGCCGCATGTTCAGTGGCGGCCTGCGAGGCGGTATCGGTTGTTCGATCGAGCACGTGAGCCAGCCGGATTCCTGAGCCTTTGGAGTCCCCGGCATTTTACCGCAATCCGGGGCACCAGTTCGAGTCCACCGCGCGGCCGTATCATTAAAGGTGCGTCACGATTCCTTGAAACGATAGCCGACGCCATAGAGCGTCTCGATCATCTCAAAGTCGTCGTCCACGACCTTGAACTTCTTGCGCAGGCGCTTGATGTGGCTGTCGATGGTGCGGTCGTCGACATAGACCTGATCGTCATAGGCCGCGTCCATGAGCGCGTTGCGGCTTTTCACCACGCCGGGTCGGGTGGCGAGCGCCTGCAGGATGAGGAATTCGGTGACGGTCAAGGTGACCGGCTCGTTCTTCCATGTGCATGTGTGGCGCTCGGGGTCCATGCGCAGTTGGCCGCGCTCGAGCGCTTTGGCGTCGGTTTCCTTGGGCGCCGAGCCGTCCTTGGGCGTCGCGCGCCGCAGCACCGCTTTGACGCGTTCGACCAGCAGTCGCTGCGAAAATGGTTTGCGGATGAAATCGTCGGCGCCCATCTTCAGGCCGAACATCTCGTCGATCTCTTCGTCCTTGGAGGTGAGGAAGATGACCGGGATGTCGCTTTTCTGCCGCAGCCGGCGCAGCGTCTCCATGCCGTCCATGCGCGGCATCTTGATGTCGAGGATGGCCAGATCGGGCGGCGAGGTCTTGAAACCGTCGAGCGCGGAGGCGCCGTCGGTGTAGGTCATGATCCGGTAGCCCTCGGATTCGAGCGCCATCGAAACCGAAGTCAGGATGTTGCGGTCGTCGTCGACGAGAGCGATGGTCGGCATGAGCCCCTCTTTTCGCGCGTCTTTGCGTGACGTCCCGGCAGGTTGAAGCCCATAAACGGGGGCTGAAATGTGACCTCTTTGCAACAACTATGTGATTCGGTTGCGATTACAAGGCCGTCGCGCCAAAGATCCAAGCGGAAACGGCAATCGTTAACGAGCGGCAATGAAGCCCGATAGCGAATTTGAACCAAAGCTGGCGGCGAAGAAGCTGCTGCGCGAAGCGCGTTCGGGCGCTTTGGCGAGCCTGATACCGCCGAATGGCGCTCCTTATTGTTCGCTGGTCAATGTCGCAACCGGTGCCGATGGATCGCCGCTTTTGCTGCTGTCGAAATTGGCTTTGCACACCAAGAACATCCTTGCCGATGCGCGAGTGTCCCTGATGCTTGACGAACGCAAGGAGGGCGATCCACTGCAAGGCGCGCGCGTCATGCTGATGGGCAGCATTGCGCCGACGAGGCAGACAAGCGACCGGCAGGCCTACCTTCGGCGTCACCCCGAGGCAGGACAATTCGCCGGATTTGCCGACTTCGCGGTTTACCGCATTGCCGTCGAAAAGGTGCATTTGGTCGCCGGCTTCGGCCGCATCGTCGATCTTGCGGCTGCCGACATCCTCACCGACCTCTCCGACGCGCAGGCTTTGGTCGGGGCGGAGGATGAGGCGATCGCGCACATGAACGAGGATCATGCCGACGCCTGCCGGCTTTACGCCACCGCATTGCTCGGCGCGGCCGGCGGCGACTGGCGTTGCGTCGGCGTCGATCCGGAAGGCATCGAATTGCAGTTGCGGCGCAGCGCGCTGCGCCTCGCATTCCCGCAACGGGTGACCGGGCCGGGCCCGCTGCGCGTCGCGCTCAAGGCGCTCGCCGCGAAAGCGCGCGGAAATTGAGCGGAGTGGTTAATCCGCGCCGCACGAAAAATTGCGGCAATGGCATGCGAACGGGAACGGCGAGTGTGTCAAATAATAACGGCTCGTCCGACGAAACCACGCGCCCCGCGATGGGTTAATCATCGGCGGCCCGCCGCGCATTGACGCAGTGCAATAGGACCTCGCATCGCTGCATGGCCTTCACCCACGGCGAGGTCTTGGCATTAAATGTGTTCATGACTATGGTCGCGCGCTTTTTGCGGCCGGGGTATAGTCGGCTGGAGGGGAGAACGTCGCGTGCAGGAAGTCGGTGTGCGGAACGCTGCCTATGGCGCCGATAAATTCGGCTTCAAAGACCTCGCCGCCGTGCGTTGGAATCTGACCGAACCGGCTCTCTACGAGTTCGCCATCGCCGCGGGTGAAGCCGCGCTGGTCGCGGGCGGCGCGCTCTGCGCCGAGACCGGCCATCACACCGGCCGCAGCCCCAAAGACAAGCACACGGTCGTTGACGATCTCACCAAGGATTCGGTCTGGTGGGACAACAATCGCAAAATGTCGAAGGAGAACTTCGACACGCTGCTCGCCGATTTCCAGGCACACGCCAAAGGCAGGAAGCTGTTCGCCCAGGATCTCTACGGCGGCGCCGATCCGAAATACCGCATCAAGGTCCGCGTCTTCGCCGAACTCGCATGGCACTCGCTGTTCATCCGCCAGCTTCTGATCCGCCCTGAGCTCAAGGAGCTCGCAGGCTTTATCCCCGAACTCACCATCGTCGATCTGCCGTCGTTCAAGCCCGATGCAAAGCGTCACGGCGGCCGCGAAGGCTCCGACACGATGGTGGCGATCGATTTCACCCGCAAGATCGTGCTGATCTGCGGCTCGTCATACGCCGGCGAGATGAAGAAGTCGGTCTTCACCACGCTCAATTTCTATCTGCCGGCGCAGAACGTCGTGCCGATGCACTGCTCCGCCAATGTCAGCCACGAAGGCGAGAGCGCGCTGTTCTTCGGCCTTTCCGGCACCGGCAAGACCACGCTCTCCGCCGATCCCAAGCGCATCCTCATCGGCGACGACGAGCACGGCTGGGGCCCGGACGGCATCTTCAATTTCGAGGGCGGCTGCTACGCCAAGACCATCAAGCTCAGCCAGGAAGCCGAGCCGATGATCTGGGACGCCACCAACCGCTTCGGCGCCGTGCTGGAGAACGTGGTGTTCGATCCCATCACCCGCGTTCCCGACTATAACGACGGCTCGAAGACGGAAAACACGCGCTCGGCCTATCCGTTGGAGTTCATTCCCAACGCCTCGCGCACCGGCCGTGCCGGACATCCGAAAAACGTCATCTTCCTCACCGCCGACGCCTTCGGCGTGATGCCGCCGATCGCCAAGCTCACCCCGACGCAGGCGATGTACCACTTCCTCTCCGGCTATACCGCCAAGGTCGCCGGTACCGAAAAGGGTCTGGTCGGCGTGCAGCCCGAATTTTCGACCTGCTTCGGCGCGCCGTTCCTGCCGCGGCATCCATCCGTTTACGCCGATCTGCTGCGCGACTACATCGCCAGGCACAAGGTCGACGTCTGGCTGGTCAACTCCGGCTGGACCGGCGGCAAATACGGCGTCGGCCGCCGCATGCCGATCAAGGCGACGCGCACGCTGCTCACCGCGGCGCTCGACGGCTCGCTGAGGGACGCCGACTTCCGCACCGACCCCTATTTCGGCTTCTCAGTGCCCACGTCTGTGCCCGGCGTCGAGCCTCACCTGCTCAATCCGTTCAAGACCTGGAAGGACAAGGCCGAGTTCGACAGAACCGCGCGCGATCTGGTTGCCATGTTCCAGAAGAACTTCGCCAGGTTCGAGAGCCACGTCACGCCCGATATCAAGGCGGCGGCGCCCGAGGTGCGGATCGCCGCGGAGTAACGGATTATCGCGGCGGCGTTTGTCTCTACCGGCGATTAAAGGAAAAAGGCGGCCGCGAGGATGGCCGCCTTTTATTATTTTTGCCGGATCGGCGCCGTCCGGCACCGGCCTAGCCTGCCGGGCGCTTATAAGACTACTCTGGCGAAAGGCGGGGGCTCAAAAACACTGCCAATGCCGGTACTTCCGAACGAGGGGGCGACCTTGATCAGGAGGGTTACATGCCAAGGCTTTGGGTTTTCCTTTTCGCATTTGTCGCCGCGACAGGCTTTTCGCTGAGTGGGGGCGCCGGCCGCGCTCTGGCCGTTTCAATCGAACCGCCAGCGCATCACGCGCCGCAAGGTATCGTCGCCCTGGTCAACTGCAAGACCGGGAATAAAAATTGTGAGGCGAGCAGCGGTCTGCAAAAGACGCTGCAAGACAAGCTGAAGAAAGGCGGCGGGGAAGTCGGCGGCGGCGATCAAAAATGCCAAGGCCCGACCTGCGGCGATTGCGCGGCCGATCCAACCAATTGCGGTGATGCCGCCGCCAAGAGAAATGCTGCCGGCAAGGGCGCGGTCGCAGCGACCTCGACAACGAAAAAGCATTGAGGCGGGTTTGAACCAGCGGAAAGGACGGCTTTGAAACCGCCCTTTCCCTGGCCGGCCTCTTCTGCATCCAATTCGCGCGGGCGGCCCGCTTTGTGACCAAGCAGGACGACGCTATGATGGCGCGTCCCTGCATCCGGGCTGTACGGGCATTTGGACCGAGCGATGAGCGATCCGACGACAACTGCCGGTACTGCCGCTTCACCACATCCGGAGAAGCATCTGAGCTTCTGGCTCAAAGAGCTGCCGTTCAGCCTGGTGCTGATCGCGACCATGGCGGGCGTCGCCTATACGAGCTTTTCGCGCCAGCCGATCGTGCTCTACTGGGAAATCCTCGCGCCGATCATCGGCCTCGTCTGCGTCGCCGCCGGCTGGCACAACGCGTCCGGCGAGAACGCGCGCTTTCGTCTCATCGGCACGCAGGTGCTGCACTGGCTTGCGTTCCTCGTGGTTATGAACATGTTGCTGCTGCCGAGCGTGCAGGAACCGTTCAGCGCGGCGGCGACCGGGCTTGCCGTGTTCACCCTGCTTGCGCTCGGCACCTTCACCGCGGGCGTCAACGTGCTGTCCTGGCACGTGAGCCTGCTCGGCCTGATCATGGCGCTGTGCATTCCGGCAATCGCCTGGATCCAGAATTCGGCGTTGATCGTTGCGCTCATCGTGGTGACGGCGCTCGTCATCGCCGCGGTGTTCTGGTGGTACTGGCACAAGCGAAGCGCGCCGCCCCTGTGATCTCGCACTAAATTTTGCCGGATTTGCCCGGGCATTGTGCCGCAAGCCGGAGCCACGGCAGAATGGAAACAATGACGATGAGCCGCCTTGTTGGAATGCTGCTTTTGCTCGCGCTCGGCATCGCTGCGGGCAGCGTCGCGCATGCCGCCGGCTGCGGCACGCTGCACATGCTGGCGCAGGCCCACGCCAATGACATGGCGCGGCGCGAGAGCCTCGACCATGCAGGCTTCTTTCGCGAGCGCGGGCCGCGCGGAGCCATGGCGGAGAATGTCGCGGTTGGCTGCGCCGATGAAGCCTGCGCGCGTCAGATGTGGATGAAATCGCCGCCGCATCGCGCCAACATGATGCGCGGCGGCTGCCAGGCCGTGGCCTCGGCGGTGTCGAGAAGCGGCCGCCGCTATTGGGCGATGGAAATCGGCGGGGGCGGAAGTCGCGGCCCGATGGCTTACGGAGGCGCCAACGGCGGCTACCCGGATGGTGCCCTCGACGAAACCTCACGCTAAACCGTCGCTTCAGCTTAAAGGCCGTGCGTGCGTGGATAGCGGCTCAGCTCCGGCGGCCGCCAGCCGCGCAGGCTGCCCTCGGCCGGCTCAAAGACCTCGACCTTGAGCGGATAGCATCTGGCCTCGTCGCTCGAATGCGTCGCGCCGCAATCGCCGCCCGGGCAGGCCGACAGCGCCGCCAGCAGATCGATCTCGGCGAAGAACTCGATGAAGTCGCCGGGCCGCACCGGGCTCGCCTTCATGAAGTACTGATGCGTGCCGCGGGTAAAGCCGGTGCACATGAAGACGTTGAGCACGTCATGCACCAGGAGTTCTGCCTCGCGCACATCCATGTTGCGTGCCGTGGCGAGCGCGCGCGACAGGTTCGAGTGGCAGCAATAGTGATAGTCGCCGCCCGAGAGCAGGCGGTGGGTGTAGGGGTCGCAGCGCGTGCCGATGACGTCGTGGATGCCGGCGCCGTCGGCGTCATAGCCGTACCAGCCGAGGGTGTCCTCGGTGATGGTCGCCAGCGGCCGCAGGAACGGCAGCGTGCTCCACAGCCGGTCGCCCTTGCCGATGTGGGTGGCGTTGAGCGCGCGCGTCTTGCCGCTGAAGAAGCGCTCGTTGAGGTCGTGCGCGTTCCACAGATTGAGATCGCCGACCTGCGGGCCCTCGACGCTGACAATGCGAAAGAAATGTCCGGCCGGAACGGAGAAGGCGCGGCCGTCGCGCGGCGGCACGATCGTTTCGGATATCTTCGTCAGGCTTTGCCGCGCGCGGCCCAGCATCTCCATGTCGGGCGCCGGCATGCTGCCGGTCGGATAGACGATCACCGCCGGCTTTTGCCGGCGCGCGTCTGCGTCGTCGGGTTCGCGCGTCATGCGGGGATCAGGCGACCTGGAACCCGTGCGCCAGCGGGTCGCGGTCGTCGACGAAAATCGTGTTGTGGCCGGTGACCTGCGCCCAGCCGGCGACGCTCGGGCGGATCGCCCGGTAATTGCCGACAGTCGCTTCCGCCTCGACGCGGCAGTCGAACATGGTGCCGATGATGCTTTCGTGGACGAACTCGTCGCCGACCCTGAGCTTGCCTTTGGCGGCGAGCTGGGCGACGCGCGCCGATGAGCCGGTGCCGCAGGGCGAGCGGTCGATCGCCTTATCGCCGTAGAACACGGCGTTGCGCGCGTGGGCGCGGGCGTTGCGCGGCTTGTCGCACCACTGGATGTGGGTGACGCCGCGGATACGGCCGTCTTCCGGATGCACCGGCGCGACCTTTTCCTGGGCGGCGCGGCGTACCAGCGGGCTCAGGCGCACCAGCTCGGCGACCGGCATGGCGTCGAGCCCGCGCCAGTTCTCCTGCGGCTCGATGATCGCGTAATAATTGCCGCCATAGGCGACGTCGATCTTGAGCGGCCCAAGCGTCGGCACGTCGATGGTCACGTCGGAAGCGTGCAGGTAGCTCGGGATATTGAACAGCCGCACCCGGTCGACAAAACGGCCGTTCTGCTCGTACTCGATGGCGACGCGGCCGGCCGGCGCGTCGATCGCGAGTTTGCCCGGTTCACGCGGCGTCACCAGGCCTTCCTCGATCGCCACGGTGACTGTGCCGATGGTGCCGTGCCCGCACATCGGCAGGCAGCCGCTGACTTCGATGTAGAGCACGCCGACGTCGCAATCCTCCCGCGCCGACGGATAAAGGATGGAGCCGGACATCACGTCGTGGCCGCGCGGTTCAAACATCAGCGCGCGCCGCACCCAGTCGTGCTCGCGCATGAAGATCTCGCGCTTCTCGATCATCGGCACATGCGGCAGCAGCGGCGCGCCGCCGGCCACTACCCGCACCGGATTGCCGCAAGTGTGCGCGTCGACGCAGAAGAAGGTGTGACGGGCCATCGGATGTCTCGCGCCTGGCTTCAGGCCCCCTCCAATAGGTGATGGCGGCAGCCGGCGCAACGATAACAAAAAGGGTGGCCAACGTGGCCACCCTTTGCGCGTCCGGCGCGACGCATGAACGCTCAGCCGCCGGATTGCGCCAGTTCCTGGCCGATGCGGTTGAAGCGCGCCTTCTGCTCGCTGCTGAGCGAAACATAGAAGCTGGTCAACGCCGGCTTGACCGTGTCGGCGGCGTCGATCATCGCCTGCAGGCGCTTCTGCATGGCGTCGAGCCGGCCGGTGGGCGTCAGCGGCGTTTCATCCGGGCAGGCCGCCTGCATGATGGCAACCGCCTTTTCGGTCGCGTCATGCAGCGCGTCGAGACCGGCTTCCTGCGCTTCGGTCGGCTTGACCACGTCCTCGATCTTGTCGATCGGGAGGTTGGCAAGGCCCGGCTTGGGCTGCTTGCAGCTGTTGCCGTCCTGCGCGATGGCGCCGGTCGTTTCGGAGCCGGCCTTGGCCACTTGGGTCGATGGTCCGATTTCGTTGAAGCGTTCCTTCTGCTCGTCGCTGAGCGAATTGTAGAAGGCATCCAGCGCCGGCTTGACGGTGCCGACAGCCTGCAGCGTGGCGTCGAGCCGCCCGGTCATGGCAGTCAGCCGTCCCGGAGGCGTGAGCGGGAAGGCGTCGTTAGCCGGGCACGAGGCCTTGAACACGGCCGCGGCCTTGGTCGCGGCGCCGCGCATCTGGTCGAGCAGCGATTTCTGCTCGGCGTTGAGGCCGACCTTGCTGGTGATCTCGGCGAAGGGCCAAGCGGTGACGCCGCTGCCCGGCTGCGTGCAGAGTTCCTGCACGCCGGCATAGCTCACTTTGGGTGCGGCGGTCGCGGAAGCCATGCCGGGCGCGCCCTCGACATACTCCGCCGGCGGACCTTGCTCGCCCCAGAACAGGCCGTCGATGAAATCGTCGTAGGCGTAGTCCCAATAACCCGCGTCATAGCCGTTCGGCCAGAACGCGTAGTCGAAAATGTCGGAATAGGCGTAGGGCCAGAACACCGGGCCGTACCAGCCGACGAAGGCGGCGCGGTGGTGGCGGTGCCAGGCGCGGCGCGCGGCCATCGGGTCGGCGGCGGCGAGAGCGGAGCGTCCAGCAAAGCGCGAGGCAAAGCGGCCCTGGCGCGCCGCCTGGGCGGTCAGCGCGGTGCCGCCATTGCGGCGGGCGCTGCGCTGTTGCGCGCGGGCGCTGCGGGCGACCGTGGCGTTCGGCCGCAATGCCGCGTTCGACTGCACCGCGGCGTTTGGCTGCGCGGTGTTGCCTTGAGCGTTGAGGCGCTGCTGGCGGAACTCTTCGCGCTTGGCCGCACGCTGGCTCGCCGGCAGCGAGCGCAGCACGCGTTGTTCATTGCGGTGCTCGACGCGGTCGGCGCGGCGCTGCGCCGCGGGCGACAGCGATTGCACCGCCGCGGACGACTGCTGCGCTTGCGACCGGGCTTGCGACTGGACTCGCGCCGCATTGGTTTGCGTGGCGCGCGTAGCGCGATTTTGCTCGAAGCGGTTGGCGGCGCGCGAATTGATGCGCGGCGAAATTTGCTCGGCCGCGCGACGTTGTGTCACCTGTGGCACAGCGGCGCGCTGCGGTGCGGAGATGCGCGGTGCAGCCGCGCGTTGCGGCGCGAAATGGGGAGCGGCGGCCCGTTGCGGCGCGGCGAAATGCGGGGCGGCGGCGCGAGGGGCCGGCGCGGCCCGCGCTGCGGGAGCAGGTGCCGCCGCGGCCGGTGCCGCGGCCTTCGGTTGCTGTGCGCTCGCCGCCAGCGGCAGCGTCAAAGCAGTGGCCAGCGCGGTTGCGGCCATCCATGCGGAATATTTCAGCATCACAATTCTCCTCGGCCCAACTTTAACAACGTTTCTGTTGGAAACTGGTTCGACGCAATCGATGCGGTTCGAACATGAACATTCAGTCATGTTGCATCGATCCAAAACGCGCCGGACCAGAATCCCTCGACTCCTACCAACGCGCCGCGCCCGCGCATCCTGCGCCGCTCGCGCAGCCGTGAAGACGCGATGCAGCAATGCGGCTGCGCGGCGGCTTACGTTTTGAGCGGGGCTATTGCTTTTTGTTGCTTGCGGCCGGCGGGCCGCGCAGGCGCTCGATCAGCTCGGCGGTCGGATAGGAATCCGCCGGCAGGGAGAACTTAAGTTGCGCCTTCTTCACCGCGGTGCGGGTGCCGGAGCCGACTTTGCCGTCCACTTCGCCGACATCGTAACCCTGCTTGTTGAGCAGCCTCTGCAGCTCCATGACCTGCTCGGTGCTCAGCACCTGCACGTCCTTGGCGCCCTCGTGATCGACCGTGGGCGCGCCGGCAAGCCGGGTGGCGAAATAGGCGACGGTGGTCGAATAGACGTATGCCGAATTCCAGCCGAGGAAGGCTTGGAAATTCGGATAGGCGAGAAATGCCGGGCCGTGCCGTCCCATCGGCAGGATGAGCGAGGCCGGCAGATTGCCCGGCGGCAACGAACCGTGCGCCGCCTTCACGCCCCAGGCAACCCATTGCGACTGTGGGTGCGTGATGGCGACGTCGGCCTCCTGCCAAGGCAGGCTTTGCGGCACGCGCACCTCCTGCAGCCACGGCTCACCGCGCTTCCAGCCGAGGCTGACCAGAAAGTTGGCGGCGGAGGCGATGGTGTCGGGCACGCTGTGAATAAGGTCGCGGCGGCCGTCGCCGTCGAAGTCGACGCCGTTCTTGAGATAATCCGAGGCGGTGAACTGCATGCCGCCGAATTCGCCGGCCCAGTCGCCGATCATGCCGTCGACGGTCTGGTCGCCGCGCTCGATGATGCGCAGCGCGTCGAATAGCTGCGTGCGGAAGAAGTCGGGGCGGCGGCAGTCATAGGCGAGCGTGGCGATGGCGCTGAGGATCTTGTAGTTGCCGAAATTGCCGCCGAAGTCGCTTTCCAGACCCCAGAAAGCGGTGAGCACCGGCGCTGGCACGCCATATTTCTTCTCGACGTCGGCAAACAGCTTGGCGTGCTGATTGATCTTGGCGAGGCCGTTGGGGATGCGCGCGCCGCCGACCATGCGGTCGGAAAATTGCAGGAAGGTCTGGTTGAACACCGCCTGGCCGTGGTCGCGGCGTACGATGGCCGGGTCGAAGGTCATCGACGGCGAGGCTTCCGCGATCACCTTCTGCGAGATGCCCTTGGCCGCCGCCTCTTTCTTGAATTCCTCAAGCCAGGGCTCGAAACTGCCGGAGTTGCGGCAAGCGGTGGCGGCCAAAGCCGGCCCCGCAAGGCAGGCGCCGAGCACCACGGCCGCCAGTATCAGTGCCGTCTTTCGCATCGTCCGATCCGTCTGTTGCGAAGATTTGGCCGCAATCTGCCTATTGCGCCGCGCGGGTCAAGGACCCACGCGCGGACAGCGTTAAGGCGGTACTGGGGCGGAAATGGGGTTCCGGCTACTTCTGCGCGCTGCGGCTTTCGCCGCTTTGCCGCACGGACGAGGTGACGGCGTCCGGAGCCTGCAGATCGGGCGGGGCGATCTTCAACTCAGCCAGCTTGTCACGGTAGCTTTTGGAAAAGCCGCCGTAATCCTGCACCGGGGTGAAATTGGCGGCCTTGTCCTTCGCGCCGGTGAACGCCACCAGCCCGTCTTTGGTCGCCACCACGTCGCCGGGCTTGAGCGTGGGGTCTTTGGCCGGGTCGATATGCGCGAGGCCGAAGGCATCGCGACCGTTGCAGGTGCAGCCGGCGACCAGTTGCCGGCGATAGACGTCAGCGGTCGCGAGGTCGGCGTAGCGGCTACCATCGTTGGCCGTGGCATAATCGATATTGCTGCCGGAATACAATTTGGTTTCGCTACCCGGGCAGAAGGCGTGGCACATGTCGGCGGTGCTTGCGTTTGCATTGCCGTGGACGACGAAATGATAGCCATCGCAGGCGCGCACGCAGAAGGCCGCGCCCGAGGCGCGCTCCTCGCGCGCCGGTGGCGGACTCACCGCACGGGCAAAGGCGCTGAGCGGGTCGAAACTGCGCGCGGGCGCGCTGTCCTCACGATGATGCAAGAGGCCGCCAAAAATGCTCTGGAAAAGGTTTTGCGCCGAGGCTGGCGCCGCCGCCAGTGCGAGCGCCGTCCCGAACGCAGCCAAAACGATAACGCGACGACGCGCGGCCATGCGCACTGACCCGATGTTCGTGGTGTCGCCGAGTCAACGCGCGGCAACCGGGAAAGTTGCGGCGGGTTTGGACTGGCTTTAGGGGGCCGGATTGCGGTTCAGAAATACCGCAGCCACACATAGACGTGGCAGATGGCCACCGACACGACCATCATCGGCAAGGCATAGAGCGTGTAAGTCACGAAGCGGAACGGCACCGCGTTGCGGTCGCCGATGCCGGCCACCGTCAGGTTGGCCGAGGCGCCGATCAGCGTGCCATTGCCGCCAAGGCAGGCGCCGAGCGAGAGGCACCACCACAGCGGCTGGATATGCGCCTCGCCGCCGAACGACGGTGCCATGTTCTTGATCAGCGGGATCATGGTGGCGACGAAGGGGATGTTGTCGACGATCGCCGAGAGGAACGCCGAGGCCCAGAGGATCGCGTAGCCGGCATGGCCGAGATTGCCGCCGGTCGCGGCGACCAGTCTGTTGGCGAGCAGATTGAGCAGACCGCCGACGTCGACTCCGTGCACCACCACGAACAGGCCGATGAAGAAGAAGATGGTGATCCATTCGACGTCGCCGAAGGTCTGGTGGATATTGTGCGCGGCCTTTTCCGAATGATGCGCCCAGTTGTCGAGCAGCATCAGCACCGCGGCGCCGGACATGGCGATGGTGGCGGGCTCCAGATGCAGCGGCCGCGCCAGCACGAAGGCGACCATGACGATGCCGATGACCACCAAAGATTGCTTGAGCAGCCGCCAGTCCTCGATCGATTCGGCCGGGTTCATCGCCATCACGCGCTCCTCGGCGTCATGCGAGGCGCGCAGGTCCTTGCCCCAGACGAAATGAATGATCAGCGCCTGCACGATCATGACGATGACGATCACCGGGGTCAGGTGAAAGACGAAGTCGTTGAAGCTGAGACCCGCCTGCGAGCCGATCAGGATGTTGGGCGGATCGCCGATCAGCGTCGCCGTGCCGCCGATATTGGAGGCGAAGATTTCCGCGAACAGATACGGATAGGCCGGCACTTTGAGGGTGTTGCAGATGGCGAGCGTCACCGGCACGATCAGCAGCACGGTGGTGACGTTGTCGAGAAAGGCCGAGAGCACCGCGGTGGTGATCTGCAGGACGAAGAGAATGCCGGCGGGGTGGGCTTTTGCCGCCTTCGCCGACCAGATGGCGAGATACTGGAACATGCCGGAGCGGCGCGAGATCGACACCAGGATCATCATGCCGGTGAGCAGGCCGAGGGTATTCCAGTCGATGCCGCGGATGGCCTCGTCCTGATCGAGCACGCCGATGATGATCATCACGCTGGCGCCGACCAGCGCGACGATCGCGCGGTTGACCTTCTCCGACATGATGGTGGCGTAGGTGATGGCCAGGACGGCGGTGGAAACCCACATCGCGTCGAGGCCGAAATAGACGTGCGAGGCCATGACCGGGTTTCCCTCCAAGGCGCGGGCGCATGGCGGTCCGCGCGCCGCGCCCCTGAGCGGCGAAACTCAGGCGAGCCCCGATGCAAGTCAAGCGAGCTTGAGGATCGGCGAGATCGGCAGCAGCGTGAGGATCAGGAACAACGGCAACAGCACGCAGGCCGCCCAGAACAGATAGCTAAAGAAGCTCGGCATCTTCACGCCTTGCTCCTTGGCGATCGAATAGACCATCAGGTTCGGCGCGTTGCCGACATAGGTGAGCGCGCCCATGTAGACCGCACCCATGGAAATCGCGGCCAGCGTTCCGGCCATCGGCCCCATCAGTTCTTTCGCGTCGCCGGAAGCGAGCTCGAAGAACACCAGATATGTCGGCGCATTGTCGAGGAAGGCGGAGAGGAAGCCGGTGAGCCAGAAATAGGCGGCCTCGTGCGGGCTGCCGTCATGGGCGGTGACCGCCTGCAACAGGAAAGCGAAGGTGCCGTCGGGTCCGGCCTTCAGCATCGCCATGACCGGGATGATGGCGACAAAGATGCCGGCGAACAGGGTGGCTACTTCACGGATCGGCTCGAAGGTGAATCCGTTGGCCTTGCGGTCGTCGCCTTCGGTGAGCCAAAGTGAGGCCAGCGCGGCGAGGACGAGGACCGCGTCGCGTGCGAGATTCTGCAGCGCGACATGCGTGCCGGAGACTTCGAATTCGATGCCCGGGTGCCAGAAGGCCGATCCGAGGATGGCGCCGATGATGACGGCGATCAGGGCGATGTTGAGGAGGCCGCGGACCTTGACGGGTTCGCTGCGCTCCGCCGCCGCCAGGGTCTCGGAACGGCACAGCCAGGTATCGACGATGAAAAACGCAGCCAGCAACAGCAACACGACGATCAGGGTCTGCAGCCACAGATACTGGACGGGCCAGAAGAATGAAACGCCGTGCAGGAAGCCGACGAACAGCGGCGGATCGCCCAGCGGAGTGAGCGCGCCGCCGACATTGGCAACCAGGATGATGAAGAAGATCACAACGTGGACGTTGCGTGTCCGCGCGGCATTGGCGCGGAGCAGCGGCCGGATCATGATCATGGAAGCTCCGGTGGTGCCGACGAGGCTGGCGGCGAGCGTGCCGAAGAGGAGAATGCCGAGATTGATCGCGGGCGTGCCGCGCAGATCGCCGGTCACGAGAATGCCGCCGGCGACCGTATAGAGCGCAAACAGCAGGATGATGAAGCTGACATACTCACCGAGCATCGCGTGCACGAAGCCGGCGAGCGCGGCTCCACCGCCGTAGGCCGCCGCGATCGCCGCGAGCGTGATCACCGCCCAGGCGGTGGCGATCTTGCCGTAGTGATGGTGCCAGAATTTGGCGAACAGCAGCGGTCCGAGCGCGATCGACAGAAGAATCCCGGCGAAAGGCAGCGCCCAAGAAACGCCCATCGCCGCGCCGTCGAGGTCGGCGGCAAGGGCGGGCGACGCCAGCACCATTACAGCGATCGCGGCGGCTGCCTTTAAGACCATGCGGCGGGCGAACATGACCGTCGTTGACTATCAGCCGCTAACTGGCGCGGCAATCGTTTGCCTGCATGAACGGCGATGTGGTGATATGGCCCAGCCAGCAATCAATGAGGGGCACATGGCCGGATCTTTACGCTTCCACAGTCCAAAAACGCTCGCGCCGCCGCCGGGCTATTCATATGTCGTCGAAACGAGCGGGCCGTCGCGCACCGTCTATTTCGCCGGACAGTTGGGCGTCGACACAGCGAATAAATTCGTCGGCGAGCCCGGCGATTTCCGCGCCCAGTGCGTGCAGGCCTTCGACAACATGACGCTGGCATTGCGGGCTGCCGGCGCGCGCTGGAGCGACGTGGTCAAGATCAATAATTTTCTGGTGGCGATCGAGTCGAACATGGCCGCGTTCCGCGAGGTGCGCGACCGCTACCTCAACGTCAAGGCGCCGCCGACCTCGACCACCATCGGCGTGCCGGCGCTCGCGCGCCCCGGCGGGCTGTTCGAGATCGAGGCGATCGCCGTGCTGCCGGGGAAAGCAAAGACCGTGCGCGCAAAAAGCGGCGGGAAGAAACGGCGCAAGCGCTGACCGCGTCAGCGCGCCGTCGAATAGGCAATCCAGACCGCAATCGCCGCCAGCACGACGGCCAGTGCGCGCCGCACCGGCTGCCGCCTTGCGGCGTCGGCTGAAAAAGATTGCAGGCGGCTTGCCAGCAGGACGATAGCGGTATGCACGGCGGTGGCGATGCCGACGAAGATCGCCGACAGCAACAGCGTTTGAGTCACCACCGAACCTTCCGGCTTGACGAAATTCGTCATCACGGTGACAAAAAACACCGCGGCCTTGGGATTGAGCAGATTGGTGATCAGGCCGCGCTCGAAGGCGACGCGGGCATGGCCGCGTGTGCCGCCGCCGGAGGCCTCCGGCGAGGTTTCCGCTTCGGAAGCCCAGGTCTCCCATGCGAGCCATAGCATGTAGGCGACGCCGGCCCAGCGCAGCAGTTCATAGAGCAGGTGTGAGGCGTCGATCAGAGCCGCGACGCCGAGTGCCGCAGCAACGCCATACACCGCGTGGCCGAGCGCGACGCCGGCAACGGCTGCGGCGCCGACCTGCCAGCCGCGCGACAGCGACAGCACGGCGAGATAGCCCATGTTCGGGCCGGGCGTGACCTCGATCACCAGCGCGGTGAGGGCAAATGCGGCGAGCGAATCGGCAAACGGTTCGGTCACGGGATACGCCGGCGGGAGGCCGGCCTCAATGTGCCTCGTCCCAGTTGCCGGCGGCGCGGGCGTCGACCTGCAGCGGCACGTGCAGGGACACCGCAGGGTGGGGAGCGTCCTGCATCACGCTCTTGACGATCGGGATGGTGTCGGCGACCTCGTTTTCCGGCACCTCGAAGATCAACTCGTCGTGCACCTGCAAAAGCATCTGCGCGTTCAACTTGGCGAGCGCGAGTTCCGGCTCAATGCGGATCATTGCGCGGCGGATGATGTCGGCGGCCGAGCCCTGCAATCGCGCATTGATCGCAGCGCGTTCGTTGAACGAGCGGATCGACGGGTTGGAGTTCTTGATGTCGGGGTAGTGGCACTTGCGCCCGAACAGCGTCAGCACGTAGCCGTGCTCGCGGCAGAATTCGCGCGTCTCGTCCATGTAGTCGCGGATGCCGGGGAAGCGTTCGAAGTATTTCTTGATGTAGGCGCCGGCTTCCTCGCGCTCGATGCTCAGCTGATTGGCGAGGCCGAAGGCGGAAATACCATAGATGATGCCGAAATTGATCGCCTTGGCGCGGCGGCGGATGTCAGCCGGCATGTCCTTGACCGGCACCCCGAACATTTCCGACGCCGTCATGGCGTGAATGTCGACGCCGTCGTTGAAGGCCTTGGTCAATGCCGGCACATGCGCGACCTCGGCGAGCAGCCGCAACTCGATCTGTGAATAGTCGGCGGAGACGAGCTTCTTGCCCGGCGCGGCGACGAAGGCGCGCCGGATCTTGCGGCCGTCTTCGGTGCGGACCGGGATGTTCTGCAGGTTCGGCTCGGAGGAGGAGAGCCGCCCGGTCGAGGTGGCGGCCAGCGCGTAAGAGGTGTGCACGCGATGGGTCGCCGGATTGACGTAATTGGGCAGCGCTTCGGTATAGGTTGAGCGCAGCTTGGAGACGCCGCGCCAGTCGAGGATTTTGCGCGGCAGCGCGTGGCCCTGCTCGGCGAGTTCTTCAAGCTCGCGGGCGCCGGTCGACCACTGGCCGGTGCGTGTCTTGCTGCCGCCGGGCAATCCCATCTTGCCGAACAGGATGTCGCCAAGCTGCTTCGGGCTGCCGACATTCACCTCGGTGCCGGCGATCTTGTTGATCTCTTCTTCGAGCGCGGCCTGCTTCTTGCCGAAGTCGTTGGAGAGCTTCGCCAGCACCGAAGGATCGACAGAAATGCCGCGCTCTTCCATGCGCGCGAGCACGTGCGGCATCGGCCGCTCCAGCGTTTCATAGACGGTGACGACTTTTTCCGCGGCCATGCGTGGCTTCAGCGCCTGCCACAGCCGCAGCATGACGTCGGTTTCCTCGGCGGCGAGCGCTACCGTGCGCGCGATCGACGTCGCCTCCGGCGTCAACAGCGCCTTCTCCCTATTCTTCACGTCGTTGAATCGCGACGGGCTGCGGCCGAAATAGCGGGTCATCACCGCATCCATGTCGTGGCTGCCCCTGCCGGCATCGAGCGCGTAGGACATCAGCATGGTGTCGTCGATCGTGCCGATGCGAATGCCGCGCCGGGCAAGCACCAGCCAGTCGCGTTTGACGTCGTGGCCGATCTTGACGATGCCGGCGTCTTCGAGAATTGGCTTGAGCGTTTCGAGCGCCTGCTTTTCCGGGATCTGTCCGTCGCAGAGCTTCGCCGCGAACAGCCCGGAGGCCTCGGCCTCGCTGGCCTCGCGGTGACCGAGCGGCAGATAGGCCGCCTCGTTGGGCGCCACCGCGATGGCGAGGCCACACAGCGCCGTCTGCAAGGGATCAAGGCTTGCGGTCTCGGTCTTCAGCGCCAGCAGTCCGCTGTCGTAGGCGCGGGCGGCCCAGGCCTTCAATTTCTCCAGCGTATCGACGATCTCGTACTTCGCCACGTCGAACTTCGCAGAACGTAGCGCTTCGATCCGCCGCGCCGCGAGCGACACTGGCGTCAGGACTTCGGCCGACCCGCCGGGTTTGCTCACGCCCTTGCGTACGGGAACGTCGAGCGCGAGCTGGCCCTGGCCGCCGGTGCGCCCTGGTGCGACCGGCGATGTGGCGACAACGGCCGGCGCTGAGCTCCCGTCAGCCTCGATCGACGTTGCGTCGATCTTGCCGGCGTCGGCCACGCGCTGTGTCAGCGTCTTGAAGCCCATTTTCTTCAGGAACGCGATCAGATTTTTGTAGTCCGGCTCGTGTACGCCGAGGCTGTCGACTGCAACGTCGAGCTTCACCTTGGTGTCGAGCGTGACGAGGCGCTTGGAGATGCGCGCGGCGTCGGCGTTTTGGATAAGCGACTCGCGTCGCTTGTCCTGTTTGATCTCGGTGACGCGATCGAGCAACGTTTCGAGATCGCCGTATTGCGTGATCAGTTCCGCGGCGGTTTTCGGCCCAATGCCCGGAACGCCGGGGACGTTGTCCGATGAATCGCCGATCAGCGACTGCACTTCGATGACCTTCTCGGGGCCGACGCCGAACTTCTCGATGACCTCGGCGCGGCCGATGCGCTTGTCCTTCATGGTGTCGTACATGACGACGGTCGGGCCGACGAGCTGCATCAGATCCTTGTCGGAGGAGACGATCGTCGTCGTCGCGCCCACTTCGCAGGCGATACGCGCGTAGGTGGCGATCAGGTCGTCGGCCTCGAAGCCCGCCTGTTCGAGGCAGGGAATTTCGAAGGCGCGCACCGCGTCACGGATCAGCGGAAACTGCGGGATCAGGTCGTCGGGCGGCGGCGGCCGATGCGCCTTGTATTCCTTGTACATCTCGGTGCGGAACGTCTTTTCCGACTTGTCGAAAACAACCGCGAGATGGGTCGGCCGCTCTTCCGGCTTCATCTCCTTGAGCAGCTTCCACAGCATGGCGCAGAAGCCATAGACGGCGTTGACGTGGGTTCCGTCGGGGGTGCGCGGTTCGAACCGGATGGCGTGGTAGGCGCGGAAGATGTAGCCGGAGCCGTCGACCAGGAAGAGGTGGTCGCCTTTTTTCAGAGGCCGCGCCGCAGGGTCGGCGGGCCTGGCTGCGGATTTGGCCGCCGGTTTGGCGGCTTTGGATTTGGCGGCTGGCGGCATGGCCGCAATGTGGGCCGTCAGCCGTGTCGAATCAATGCGCCGACGATAAAGGCTGTGGACTTATTCAGCCGGCTGCAACGCGACCCGAGGTTTGGGCGCGGGTTTCGGCGTGAGCCAGAACATGGCCGGGCGTTCGAACAGGAACTTCGCCCCGGTACCGCGCACCGCCCAGGAGAGCGCCAGCGAGCCGAGCACGCCGGCGATGGTGATGATCACCGACAGGGTACCGACGCCGGCGATCAGGCCCGATTCGAGCAGCAGCGCGCGTGTCGCCGCCATCGGAAGGAAGAAGGCGAGGTAGATGACGATCGAGTTGCGGCCGCAATAGCGCAGCGGCTTGAACGCGTCGTGCAGCGTCATCAGCGCCGAGACAGTGACCACGGCACAGGCGCCGGCGAGCCCGAGCGCGAGAGAAATAAACGGCGCCTGCTCGTGGCCGGAATAGACCAGCGTGCCGTTGACTAGGCTCCAGGCGATGAGCCCGGCGATGCCAAGTACTGGCCGCGCTTGCGCGCGCGCGGCCAGGGCAAAGACGTAACGCGCGGCGATATAGCCCGTGTAGCAATAGATGAAACGCGTGGCGAATTCGTCCGGCACCATCCAGCCGGTATGCAAATGCGAAATTTCCAGCGCCGCACCGGCGAGCCAGATGATCGGCCACGACACGCGCCGTGTCAGCTTGATGACGACGAAGAACACCGGCAGCAGATAGATGAACCATAGTGTGCCGAACGGATCGATAAACGACAGCAGATAAAGCCGCAGCACTTCCGCATAACCGCCGTCGGCGGCAAACTGCGGCGCCTTGACTGCAAACTGAATGGTCATCCAGAGGACGTAAAAATAAGCAAAGTGCACGGCCTTGCGGTCGAGATAAGTGCGCCAGTCGCGATCGATGACGCTGGCGAGGAACAGTCCCGAGATCATGAAGAAGTCGGGCATGCGGAACGGCAGCGCGAAGGCGACGACGGCGTGCATCCAGCCGGTCTCGCCGACAGCGGCTTCGACGCCGAGCGTCGAATGCATCATCACTACAAAGATGATGCAGAAGCCCTTGGCGTAGTCGACCCAGTCGACCCGCCCGTCATGCACTTTGATGCCCTTAGGAAAATCCGCACCCATGAAGCTGCTATGGCAAAAAGCGGTTTCTTTGGCGTTTACGCGGCCGCGTAAACTATTCGTGGCGATGGCGGCTCGCGTCACGCGGGCACCTCTGCTAAGAGACGCGTCCGGCTGCGGCCGAATTGATTAACCATTCGCGCCAAGGACAAACATGCGCGTTGCCATGATCGGCACCGGCTACGTCGGCCTCGTCTCCGGGGCGTGTTTTGCCGATTTCGGTCACGTCGTGACCTGCGTCGACCGCGACAAGGGCAAGATCGATGCGCTCAATCACGGCGAGATTCCGATCTATGAACCGGGACTTGCCGAACTTGTCGCCAGCAACGTCCGCGCCAGCCGGCTCAAATTCACCACCTCGCTGCCCGAAGCGGTGAAAGCGGCCGAAGCCGTGTTCATCGCCGTGGGCACGCCGTCGCGGCGCGGCGACGGCCACGCCGACCTTTCATTCGTTTATGACGCCGCGCGCGAAATCGCCGCGGCGCTCGACGGCTTCACCGTGGTGATCACCAAGTCGACGGTGCCGGTCGGCACCGGCGACGAGGTCGAGCGCATCATCGGCGAAACCCGCCCCGGCGCCGATTGCGCGGTGGTCTCGAACCCGGAATTCCTGCGCGAAGGCGCCGCCATCCAGGACTTCAAGCATCCCGATCGCATCGTCGTCGGCACCGAGGACGAGCGGGCGCGAAAGGTGATGGCCGAACTCTATCGGCCGCTTTACCTTAATCGCGCGCCCGTCATGTTCACCGGCCGGCGCACGGCGGAGCTGGTCAAATATGCGGCCAACGCATTTCTCGCCACCAAGATCACCTTCATCAACGAGATCGCCGATCTGGCCGAAAAGGTCGGCGCCGACGTGCAGGAAATCTCGCGCGGCATCGGCCTCGACAACCGCATCGGCTCGAAATTCCTGCATGCCGGTCCGGGTTACGGCGGCTCCTGTTTCCCCAAGGATACGGTGGCGCTGATCAAGACCGGCCTCGACTACGGTTCGCCGCTGCGCATCGTCGAGGCGGTGGCCGCGGTCAACGATGCGCGCAAGCGGGCCATGGCGCGCAAGGTGCAGGTCGCGCTCGATGGCGACATTCGCGGCAAGACCGTTGCGGTGCTCGGGCTGACTTTCAAGCCGAAGACGGACGACATGCGCGACGCCCCGTCGATCCCGCTGATTACCGCCTTGCAGGACATGGGCGCCAAGGTGCGCGCCTACGATCCGGTCGGCATGGCGCAGGCAAAGCCCATGCTCGGCAATGTCACCTTCTGCGACAGCGCCTATTCCTGCGCCGAGGGCGCCTCCGCGCTGGTCATCGTCACCGAGTGGGAAGAATTCCGCGCGCTTGATTTTACCCGTTTGAAGGCCATCATGGAGCGGCCGGTGCTGGTCGATCTGCGCAACGTGTACCAGGCCGACGAGGTCAAGCGTCATGGCTTCGCCTATGAGAGCGTCGGGCGCGCCGCCAACGGACCGAAGGTAAAATGATGCATGTGAACTTGTCGCGCCCGGCTTAGGCCGGGCACCCAGACGACATTCCGACAATGCCGGATTGTAACGCTGGATCATCCGCGAGGATGAGGACAAGAGACGATGCGCAGGTTCGATACTTCCCTTCCCATTGACGACGCGCTGGCGCCGCTCGGCGCGGCGCTGGCGACGCATAATGCCGCCGTACTGGTGGCGCCGCCCGGCGCCGGCAAGACCACGCGCGTGCCGCTGGCGCTGCTTGACGAGCCTTGGGTGAAGGACCGGAAAATTCTGGTGCTGGAGCCGCGGCGGCTCGCCGCCCGCGCCGCCGCCGCGCGCATGGCGGCGACGCTGGGCGAACAGGTCGGCGAGACCGTCGGCCTGCGCGTGCGCTTCGGCTCGAAAATATCGAAGCGCACCCGCGTCGAGGTTGTCACCGAGGGCGTGTTCACGCGGCTCATCCTCGACGATCCGTCCCTCGACGGCGTCGCCGCGGTGTTGTTCGACGAGTTCCACGAACGCTCGCTCGATGCCGATCTCGGCCTGGCGCTTGCCTGCGATGCGCAACAGGGCCTGCGCGAGGACCTGAAAATCCTGGTGATGTCGGCAACGCTCGACGGCGCCCGCGTCGCCGCAGCTCTCGGCGGTGCGCCGCTCGTGCAAAGCGAGGGCCGCGCCTTCCCGGTCGAGACGCGCTACGTCGGCCGCGACGTCCGCGCCCGCATCGAGCAGCAGGTCGCCGACGCCGTCACCCGCGCGCTGCGCGCCGACACCGGCTCGCTACTGGTGTTCCTGCCGGGCGCGGCGGAAATCCGCCGCACCGAAACGCTGCTCGGGGAGCGCGTCACAGAGGAAAACGTCGATATCGTCGCGCTCTTCGGCGCGCTCGAGGCGCGCGAGCAGGACAGAGCGATCGAGCCGTCTCCGCCGGGCCGCCGCAAAATCGTGCTGGCGACCTCGATTGCGGAAACCTCGCTGACCATCGACGGCGTGCGCGTGGTGATCGACAGCGGCCTCGCGCGCGTGCCGCGCTACGAGCCGGATGTCGGCCTGACGCGGCTGGAAACCGTGCGCGTCTCGCGCGCCGCCGCCGACCAGCGCCGCGGCCGTGCCGGGCGTACCGAACCGGGCGTCTGCTACCGGCTCTGGGATGAGCCGCAGACCGGCGCGCTCGAACCCTATACGCGGCCGGAAATCCTCTCCGCCGATCTGTCGTCTTTCGTGCTCGATCTGGCGCAATGGGGGACGGCCGATCCCGGGGCGCTTTGTTTCCTTGATCCGCCGCCGCCGGCGGCGCTGAACGAGGCGCGCAAACTGCTGTCCGAACTCGGCGCCATCGACGGTGACGGCCGCATCATCGGGGAGGGCCGCAAATTGCGTGCGCTGCCGCTGCCGCCGCGGCTTGCACGCATGGTGATCGATGCCGGCGCTGCGGGCGCCGGCCAAACCGCCGCGGCAATCGCCGCGATATTGACCGAGCGCGGGCTCGGCGGCGACGACATCGATCTCACCCATCGACTCGATCAATTCCGCCGCGACCGCTCGCGCCGCGCCGAGGAGGCGCGGGCGATGGTGAAGCGGTGGGTCGGGTTGCTCGATGGCCGCCGCGCGGAAAGCGATGCATCCCCCGGATCTTTGCTTGCGCTGGCCTATCCCGATCGCATCGCGAAAAATCGCGGCGGCGGCGGTTCCTTTCTGCTCGCCAATGGCCGCGGCGGCACGATCGATCCGGCCTCGTCCCTTTCGCGCTCCCCGTTTCTGGTCGTGGCCGAACTGACCGGGGCTGCCGCTTCGGGACGCATTGTGCTCGCCGCGCCGATCACGCTCGCCGAAATCGAGGCGCGCTTTGGCGCGAGCATCGAGGACCGCGACGCCGTCACCTTCGATGCCGCATCCGCTTCGCTGCGCGCGCGGCGCAGCCGGCGGCTCGGTGCGGTCGTACTTGCCGAGCAGACGCGGCCGGTAACGCCGGACGCGGAGACCGCGCATATTTTCGCGCAGGGGCTGGTCGCGCTCGGTCTTGACAGGCTGCCGTGGACCAAAGCGGCGTTGCAGTTCCGCAATCGCGTCGCCTTCCTGCGCCGCGCTGAAGGCGATGAATGGCCCGATCTCACCGACGAGGGGCTGGCGCGCGCCGCCGCGGAATGGCTGGAGCCGCTACTCGCCGACAAGACCGCGCGCGGCGACGTCGGCGCCGACGAATTATCCGACGCGATCATGAACCTACTGCCGTGGATCCTGCGCAAGCGGCTCGAAGCGGAAGCACCGACGCATTTTTCCGCACCCTCCGGCTCCAGCGTGCCGATCGATTACGAAGCCGAGGAAGGCCCGAAGCTTTCGATCCGGGTGCAGGAATTGTTCGGCCTTGCCCGGCATCCTTCGATCGCCGGCGGACGCGTGCCGCTGCTGATCGAACTTTTGTCGCCCGCCCAGCGTCCGGTGCAGGTGACGCGCGATTTGCCCGGCTTCTGGCGCGGCAGCTACGCGCAGGTCAAAGCCGAAATGCGCGGGCGTTATCCGCGGCATCCCTGGCCCGACGATCCGCTCACTGCGCTGGCCACACGGCGCGCCAAGCGCCGCGGCGAATAGTTGCAATTTGTCCGCGGCGGTTAATGTGTCGCTCACCACTGCAAAAGCCCGGAGCGGCTTCGAGCCCGCGTTAAGGTGGTATTCGGGTCGCCGTGTCATGCTGCTGGCGACACATCGGGCAGCATCCATGCGCCAAATTCTTATTTTCGCCGGCGCCGTCATCGTGGTCGGCGCCTATGCCGCCCGCTACGCGGACCGCACCGTCTCTGAGCATCCGCGCGCGGCCGCGGTGCAGCCGGCCGCGGCACTGGAACAGGCGCCCGCCGGTCCGCACACCATGGTGATCTCGAGCGACCGCGCCGGGCATTTTCAGGTCGACGCGCGCATTGACGGACGCACGATCGATTTCATGGTCGATACCGGCGCCTCGCTGGTGATCCTGCGCGAATCCTCCGCCAACCAGGTACAGATCTTCCCGCGCCCTGCCGACTACACCGCCAGGGTCTCGACCGCCAACGGCACCATCAAGGCGGCGCCGGCAACGCTCGGCCGTATCCAGATCGGCGATATCACCGTGTTCGACGTGCCGGCGCTGGTGCTGCCGGACGATGCGCTGGGGCAGAACCTGCTCGGCGTCTCATTCCTGTCGCGGCTCAGGCGCTACGAATACACCAACGGCCGCATGGTGCTTGAACAGTAATCCACTGCCGCCGGTCATCGTCTCCACCCAGCCGAAATGGACCGCTTTGCCGCCTTGCGGCGTTGAGGTATGCACATGAACTTTGCGTTTCCCCGTCCTGAGGCACTGATGTTTCCCAAGCCGAAACCGTCGTTGACGCCGAACACCTATGAGTACGAGTCCTCGCCGCTGGTGAAGCCGACCGGCTTTCGCGAATACGACGCGCGCTGGCTGCTGGAAAAAGAAATCAACCTCATGGGCGTGCAGGCGCTGGGCATGGGGCTCGGCACGCTGATCCGCGAAATGGGCGTGCGCCCCGAGATCGTCACCGGGCACGATTTTCGCTCCTACTCGGCCTCGGTGAAAATGGCGCTGGTGTCCGGGCTGATGGCTGCGGGCTGCAAGGTGCACGATATCGGCCTGGCGATGACGCCGATGGCTTACTTCGCGCAGTTCGACCTCAACGTGCCCTGCGTCGCCATGGTCACCGCCTCGCACAACGATAACGGCTGGACCGGCGTGAAGATGGGCGCCAACCGGCCGCTCACCTTCGGACCGACCGAGATGAAGCGGCTCAAGGAGATCGTGCTCGAGGCAAAATTCGATCTCAAGGGCGGCGGCGCCTATGCGTTCGTCGAGAATTTCCCCGAGCGCTACATCGCCGACGTGACCAAGCGCGGCAAAATCAAGCGCAAGCTCAAGGTGGTCGCGGCCTGCGGCAACGGCACCGCCGGCGCCTTCGCGCCGCGCGTCCTCTCGGCGATCGGCTGCGAGGTAGTGCCGCTCGATTGCCAGCTTGATCATACCTTCCCCAATTACAATCCCAACACCGAAGACATGAAGATGCTGCACGCCATGCGCGATGCGGTGCTGGTCAGCCGCGCTGACGTCGGGCTCGGCTTCGACGGCGACGGCGACCGCTGCGGCGTCGTCGACAATGAAGGCGAGGAAATCTTCGCCGACAAGGTCGGCGTCATGCTGGCCCGCGACATGTCGTCGCTGCACAAGAACTCGACTTTCGTGGTCGACGTGAAATCGACCGGGCTGTTCCTGACCGACCCGGTGCTCAAGGCCAACGGCGTCAAGGCCGACTACTGGAAGACCGGGCACTCCTACATCAAGCGGCGCGTGAACGAACTCGGGGCGATCGCTGGCTTCGAGAAGTCCGGGCATTTCTTTTTCAACGCGCCCTATGGCCGCGGCTATGACGACGGCATGATCTTCGCGCTCGCGGTCTGCGACATGCTCGACCGTAACCCGGGAAAGAGCATGGCCGACTTGCGCAAGGACCTGCCGAAGACCTGGGGTTCGCCGACCATGTCGCCGCATTGCGACGACGAGAAGAAATACGGCGTGGTCGATGCGGTGGTGAAGCATTTCGAGGCGATGAAGGCCGATGGACGGCAATTTACCGGACAGCCGATCCGCGATCTGGTCACCGTCAACGGCGTGCGCGTCACCGTCGAGGACGGCACCTGGGGGCTGGTGCGCGCGTCCTCGAACAAGCCGGAGCTGGTCGTCGTGGTCGAAAGCCCGGTGTCGGAAGCGCGCATGCGCGAGATGTTCAAGGGCATCGATGGCGTGCTGCGCACGTTTCCCGCCGTCGGCGAATACAACCAGACGATTTGATTTTTGGCCTCCATCGGCCTCATGCTGAGGGGCGCCCGTCAGGGCGCGTCTCGAAGCATGTCGCCGCCCCATCCTTCGAGACGCCCGCCTTCGGCGGGCTCCTCAGGATGAGGCGCGAGGAGCCGCATGCGTATCGTCATCCTCGGCGCCGGGCCGGCCGGGCTCTATCTCGCCTACCTGATCAAGCGCCGCCAGCCGGGCGCCGATGTCACCGTCATCGAGCAGAACAGCGCCAGCGCCACGTTCGGCTTCGGCGTGGTGTTTTCCGACCGGGCGCTTGAATTCCTGCGCGAGGACGATGCCGAAACCTACGCCGCGGTTGCGCCGCAGCTGCAATCGTGGAGCGACATGACACTGGTTCACCGCAACGAACGCGTCACCGTCGACGGCATCGGCTTTGCCGCCATTGGCCGCCTGCGGCTGCTGCAATTGTTGCAGGCGCAGGCGCGTGCGGTCGGCGCGACGCTTGAGTTCGGCCGCACGGCTGGAGCGCCCGATGACCTGGGCGAGGCCGATCTCGTCGTCGGCGCCGACGGCGTCAACTCGCTAGTGCGGCGCACGTTCGCCGATGCGTTCGGCGCCACGGTGACGTACCTTTCCAACCGCTTCGCCTGGTTCGGCACCAGCAAGGCGTTCGACACGCTGACGCAGACCTTTCGCCACACCCCGATCGGCGATTTCAACGCGCATCATTACCGCTACGCGCCGGGGCGCAGCACCTTTATCGTCGAGACCAACGAGGAGACATTCGTGCGCGCCGGCTTCGAGCGCATGGCCGACGCGGAGACGCGCGGTCTTTGCGAGAAAATCTTCGCCGATGCGCTCGGCGGCCATCCGCTGATCTCCAACAACTCGGTCTGGCGGCAGTTCCCGATTGTGCGTAACGCGCGCTGGTCGCACGGCAAATATGTGCTGCTCGGTGACGCCGCCCACACCGCACATTTTTCTATCGGTTCGGGCACGCGGCTCGCCATGGAGGACGCCATCGCGCTCGACAAGGCGATTGCCGCTCAGCCGCGCGATGTTGCGGCAGCGCTCGCCGCCTACGAGGCGGCGCGGCGGCCGGTCCTGGACAAGCTCGTCGCCGGTGCCAATGGCAGCGCGCAGTGGTACGAGCATTTTGCCGAGCACATGGAGCTTGCGCCCGTCGAACTCGCCATGAGCTACATCCGGCGATCCGGCCGCGTCGATCTCGGCCGCCTGCGCAAGTTGTCGCCGAAATTCGTGGCGCGCTACGAGAGCGAGCTTCCGCACGGCGGCAGTTGACAACGCCTGCGGTCCGGTTGAGATTTTTTCGGGGACGACAGACGCGGCGAAAATTAAGGCCGCATAAAATTGCGGGGACATCCAATGGGGAATCGGGCTTTGCCGGCCGGCCGCGCCGCAAGCATGTGGCTTGCGTTCGGCTTGGCAGCTTGCATTGCGGTCTGTGGCGGTGCGGCCAATGCCAAAACGATCAAGGTGTTTGCCCTGGGCGCGAGCAATACCAACGGCAAGGGCGTCGGTTCCGATGAGGCCTGGCCGGCGCAGCTCGAACGCATGCTACGAGCCAAGGGCTACGAGGTGACACTTGGTATCAGCGCGATAAACGGTGACACCAGCGCCGGCGTCCTGAGCAGGACGAGCAGCATTCCCGAGGGGACGCAGGTTGTCGTTTTCGATACCGGTGGCGACAATGACCGGCTTCGCGGTCTTGCGCCCGGTGACACCAAAGCCAACAGAGTGAGAATCGAAAGCGCAATCCGTGCGCACCATGCGGTGCCGATCCAGGCGCCGTACAAGACGCTCATCGGTCCGCAGCGCAGCGGCGGCGCGGGCTATCAGGCGGACGAGATTCATTTGACCGCGCAGTCGCATGCGCGGATCGCCGCTTACCTTCTGCCCAAAGTCATCGCCGCGGCCAAGTAGTCGCGCTAATTGCGCCGCTCGTTGCGCAGCGTCGGCAAGCCGATGCCGGTCGAGTCGAAGCCGCCATCGACGGCGAGCACCTGCCCGGTGATGTAGCTCGCGCGCTCGCTGCAGAGAAAGAAGATGGCGTCCGCCAATTCTTCCTCGAGGCCGTAGCGGTTGAGCGGCATATGGTCGTGATAGTCCTTGCGGATCTCCGGCGTATGCACGGCCTTCGCCATCGCGGTGTCGACCGGGCCGGGCGCGACGGCGTTGACGCGGATGCCGAGGGAGGCGAGTTCGGCCGCCTGTTGCTTGGTCAGATGCGCAAGGCCGGCCTTGCTGGTGCCATAGGCGGTGCGCAGCGTCGAGGCCCGCAGGCCGGAAATCGAGGTGATGTTGACGATTGCCCCGCCGCCTGAGTCGCGCATCAGCGGCACCGCGGCCTGCGTGCACAGAAACGGCCCGGTAAGATTGACCGCCAGCACCCGCGACCAGTCCTCGTAGGTGACGTCGAGGATCGGCTTGAAGACGGCGATGCCGGCGTTGTTGACCAGCGCGTCGAGACGGCCGAATTCCTTCGCCACAGCCTGCACGGCACGGGCGACGCTTGCCGGGTCGGCGACATCGCAGGTGAGGGCGAGCGTCACGTCGGGCTTGCCGATCGCGGCAACCGCCTTTTTCAGGTTGTCGCCGTCGATGTCGAGTAGCGCCACGCGGAAGCCCTCGGCGAGGAAGCGCTTGGCGGCGGCAAGCCCGATGCCGCGTGCGGCGCCGGTGACAAGTGCGGCTCTTTTGATTCTATCGTTCATCCCGGCAGGCCTCGTCGTCACCTGCGTCAGTGTTAAAAGACGTGGATGCCCGGCACAAGGCCGGGCATGATGGCGAGGGACTCAGGGAAACGCGACGTCATGATACGACCGTCATCTCTCATAGTGGCACTCGTGATGGCCGCGCCGGCGGCCGCGCAGGACGTACGCGGGCTCGAGGTGTGCACCGCGGAAAAGGCCATGGAACGGCGCACCAGTTGCCTGCAGAGCAACGTCGAGTTTCTGCAGCGGGCGCTGTCGAAAACCACCCGCGAGACCGCCGACCGGCTTAATGCGGCGAGCCGTGAGATCGCCGCGCAAAAAGCGGACATTGCTGCGCTCAAGACGGCGCTGGCAAAATTGGAACAGGAGCTCACGGATTTGAAGAAGCCGAAACCGGAAAAGAAATAAGCCCCTTGTCGACGCGTTATTTTTTTGCGTCCGGCGCGACGACGATTTTTTCGATCACCTGCATCACCGGTGTGTCGTAGCTCGAATAGCAAAGGTCTTTAAGTTTGTCGTAGGTGTCCTTGAGTTCCTGCGTTTCCAGGATCGTGCTGTTTCGCTTGCCGTGAAGATAGCCGCTGAGCCAGATGGTGATGTCCTTCGGATCGGCGATGCTGAAGGCCAAATATTGCTTGCACGTAATGCGTGCGACGTCGATTTGAACCTGTGCGTGTGACGGTGGCGAGAGCGCAAGCGTCAGCAAGGGCAGGAAAGCGAGCGCGGCCTTTTTCATGACGGTCGACCTGTTGGCCAGAGTGGCAATAGGCCCGTGCATGGTGCATCGAGCCTCGGCCACGAGCTTGCCCAGTGACGTCGCGGGGAGCAAGCCCCGCTAGTCCTTCTCTTCCTTGAATGTGTCGCGGAACGGGTGCGCCGGGTAGACGCCGAGCACGATGAGTTCCTTGGAGAAGAAGGCAAGCTCTTCCAGCGCAAACACCAGCGCGCGGTCGTCGGGATGGCCCTCGACGTCGGCGTAGAATTGCGTGGCGAAGAAGTTGCCGCCGACCATGTAGCTTTCGAGCTTGGTCATATTGACGCTGTTGGTGGCAAAGCCGCCCATCGCCTTGTAGAGCGCGGCCGGCACGTTCTTGACCCGGAATACGAACGTGGTGATGGTCTTGCCCTTGTCGCGGGCGGCCCATTTTTTCTCGCGCGACAGCACGATGAAGCGTGTCGTCGAATTGGCCTCGTCCTCGACATTTTCCTTCAGGATATTGAGGCCGTAAATTTCCGCCGCCAGCCGCGAGGCAATCGCGGCGCGCGTTGTATCCTTGCTCTCGGCGACCTCGCGCGCGGAGCCCGCGGTATCGGCGGCGACGATCGGCTTGAGCTTCAATTGGCGGATGATCTTGCGGCATTGGCCGAGCGCCATGACATGGCTCTCGACCGACTTGATGGTCGAAAGCGTCGCGCCCTTGGGCGCCATCAACTGGTTGCGGATCGGCAAGAACCATTCGGCGATGATGTGCAGCTTCGCCGTCGGCATCAGGTGATGGATGTCGGCGACGCGGCCGGCGACCGAGTTCTCGATCGGGATCATGCCGAGGTCGGCTTCGCCGGCGGTGAGCGCGGTGAAGCAATCCTCGAAGGTCGGACAGGGCAATGGCTCGTGATCGGGATAGGCTTCGCGGCAGGCGAGATGCGAGTTCGCGCCCGGCTCGCCCTGGAAAACGATCTTTTTCTTCGCCATTGCTCGAAGTCCTTTGCCGGGGAGTGGGTTGCAGACCCGGCTCGTTGAGTCAACGGGTCAGCAACGCGCGCGCCTTTTCCAGTTCGTCCGGCGTATCGACCCCGAGCGGCACGCTTTTGACCACGGCAACGTCGATGCGCATGCCATTATCCAGCGCGCGCAGCTGCTCGAGCTTCTCGCGCTGTTCGTTGGCCGAAGGCGGCAGCTTGACGAAGGATTCGAGTGCCGCGCGGCGGTAGGCGTAAAGCCCGATGTGATGGTAGTGCGGCCCGGAACCGGCGGCATCGGCGCGGCTAAACGTCCCGGCGCGAAACACGCCTCGGGACATGGCACCGCCGGACACCTTGACCACGTTCGGGTTGGTGCGTTCGGCCGGGTCGGTGATCTGCGCTGCAAGCGTCGCGATGTCGACGGCGGGATCGTCGAGCACCTTGAGCGCGGCGCGGATGTCGGCGGGGTCGATGGCCGGCAGGTCGCCCTGTACGTTGACGACGATGTCGACACGCCGCTGCGGATCGGCGACCGCCAATGCCTCGTAAATGCGGTCGGAGCCGGAGATGTGATCGGTGCGGGTCATCAACGCCCGCCCGCCGGCTTTTTCCACCGCAGCAGCGACGGCCTCGGAGTCGGTCGCCACCACGGCTTCGCCGATCGCCGCCGCCTGCGCCTGCCGCCACACGCGCACGATCATCGGCACGCCGCCGATATCGACGAGCGGCTTGCCGGGCAGGCGGGTCGAAGCCATGCGCGCCGGGATGAGGATGATCGTTTTGGGCATCGTTTCGGGGATTAGACGGGTTGCCAGAGGCAAGGCAAGCCGGTATCTCTCGGGCCGCCATTTCGCACCTGCGATACCTGCCGGCACCCCAATTGTCCCGCCCCGGGAGCCCGTTTTTGATGAACTCGTTCGAACTCAATAAAATCCTCGGCGCCATCCTTGGCACCTGCCTGATTACGCTGGCGCTCAGCATCACGGCCGGGGCCATTTTCGCGCCGGAGAAACTGGCCAAGCCCGGCTACGAGATCGCCGTCAAGGAAGAGAGCAGCGGGGAAAAGGCCGGAGCGAAAGAGCCGGAGGTGCCGGTCGAAAACCTGCTCGCCTCGGCCTCGGTCGAGAAGGGCCAGCAGATCGCCAAGCAGTGCCAGGCCTGCCACACCTTCGAGAAGGGCGGCCCCAACCGGGTCGGGCCCAATCTCTGGAATATCGTGGGCAGCCAGCGCGGAGAAGGCCGCGGCGGTTTCAACTTCTCGGCCGCGATGAAGGCCAAGGGCGGCACCTGGACGTTCGGCGAGCTTTATAAATTCCTCGCCAATCCGCGCGGCTATATTCCCGGCACCAACATGACCTTCGCCGGCCTGGCGCGCGGCCAGCAGCGCGCCGACGTGATCGATTTCCTGCACACCCTGTCGGACAGCCCGCTGGACCTGCCCAAGGCGGCGGAAAACGCTCCAGCGCCCGCCGGCGCGGCGCCTGCGGCTAAGCCAGCGGCTCCTGCCGCTCCGGCTGCGCCAAAGAAATAGAGCGGTCACCCCGCGATTTGTGAGAACGGGCCGGACTGATCCCGGCCCTTCTTGCTTTAAGAGCTTCGTCGCGGACCGGAAAACCGACATAATCCGCATCGATTGCAGAGCGCATCGATTGTTGGGCGCCCGGAGCCACTTCATGAAGCTGTCCCGCCGTTCCGTTCTGCGTCACTCAGCCGCGGCGCTCGTGGCGCCTGCGATCTGCGGCTTGGCTGCCGATCCCGCCGCTGCGCAGGGCGCGCCCGAGCGCAGGTGGCGGCACGGCCTGTCGCTGTTCGGCGAGCCGCGTTACCCCGCCGGCTTCACGCATTTCGACTACGTCAACCCCGCCGCGCCCAAGGGCGGCGTTGTGCGCGAGATTGCCTTCGGCACATTCGACAATTTCAACCAGGTGATCGCTGGCGTGAAAGGCAATCTAGCGCAGGGCATCGAGCTTTTTTCCGAGGCGCTGACCGCGGGCACAATGGATGAAGTGTCGACCGAATACGGGTTGCTCGCGGAGGCAGCGAGCTACCCGGACGATTATTCCTCGGTGACCTACCGCATCCGTGCCAATGCGCGCTGGCACGACGGTGAGCCGGTGACTGCCGATGACGTTGTCTATTCCTTCGTCGTGTTCAAGAAAAACAGTCCGCAGCTTGCCGCCTATTACCGGCATGTCACCAAGGCGGAAAAGACCGCCGCGCGCGAGGTGACTTTCACCTTCGACGGCCCCGGCAATCGCGAGCTGCCGCAGATCGTCGGGCAGTTGCCGGTCCTGCCGCAGCACTGGTGGGAAGGCACCGACAAGTCGGGCAAAAAGCGCGACGTGACGCTGACGACGCTGGAGCCGCCGCTCGGTTCCGGCCCGTACCGGCTCCGGGAGTTCGCGCCGGGGCGCAGCATCGTTTACGAGAAGGTCGCCGACTATTGGGGCAAGGACCTCAATCTCAATGTCGGCGCCAACAACTTCCAGGAAATCCGCTACGAATATTACCGCGACTCGACCGTCGCGCTCGAGGGCTTCAAGGGCGACCAGGTGGACTGGCGCACCGAGAGCAGCGCCAAGAACTGGGCGACCGCCTACGATTTCCCCGCCGTACGCGACGGCCGGGTCATCAAGGAAGAATTCCCGATCCGCAACCTGGGGATCATGCAGGCCTTCGCCTTCAACATCCGCCGCGACAAGTTCCAGGACCCGCGGGTGCGCCGCGCCTTCAATTTCGCCTTCGATTTCGACGAGATGAACAAGGAAATCTTCTTCGGCCAGTACAAGCGCATCGCCAGCTATTTTTCCGGCACCGAGCTTGCGTCGTCAGGGCTTCCGGAGGGGCAGGAACTCGCCATCCTGCAAACCGTGAAAGACAAGGTGCCGCCGGAGCTTTTCACCGCGGCCTACACCAATCCGACCGGCGGCAGCCAGCAGGCGGTGCGCGACAATCTGCGCGAAGCGCTGCGCCTGCTACGCGAGGCCGGTTACGAGGTGCGCGACACCAAGCTGGTCAACGGCAAAACCAACGAGCGTTTTGCCGTCGAACTCCTTGTGCAGGAACCGGCCTTCGAGCGCGTCATGCTGTTTTACAAGCCGTCGCTGGAACGGCTGGGCATGACCGTTTTCGTGCGCACCATCGACTCTTCGCAATACGAGAACCGGATGCGGCAGTGGGACTTCGACATCGTCGTCGCGTCGTGGGGCGAGTCGCTGTCTCCGGGCAACGAGCAACGCGGATTCTGGGGCTCGCAGGCGGCCGATATCCCCGGCTCGCGCAACCTGATTGGCATCAAGAACCCGGCCGTCGATGCGCTCATCAATCGAGTCATCTTCGCCAAGGACCGCGACGAACTGGTCGCCGCGACCCGTGCGCTCGACCGCGTGCTGTTGTGGAATTATTATGTCGTGCCACAGTGGACCTATCCTTATGTGCGCTCCGCGCGCTGGGACCGCTTCAGCCGCCCGGCGAGCATGCCGAAATACGGCAACGCAGCGTTCCCGACCATCTGGTGGTGGGACGCGGACAAGGCGGCCAAGGTGCCGCAGAAATCTTGATCAGCCGCCGCCACGCGCTGTTGTTGTCTGCGGGCGCGATCGCCGCCGCGAAATTTTCCGCCGCGCCGGCGCAGACCGCTGAACGTCACGGCATGTCGGCCTTTGGCGATCTCGTCTATCCGCCGGATTTTACGCATTTCTCCTACGTTAACCCGGATGCGCCCAAGGGCGGCGTGTTCTCTCAGATCGGCCCGGGGGTGCAGTTCAACCAGAACCAGCTCACCTTCAATTCGCTCAACAGCTACATCCTCAAGGGCGACGCGGCGCAGGGCATGGAATTGACCTTCGCCACGCTGATGGTGCGCTCAGGCGACGAGCCGGATGCCATGTATGGGCTGGCCGCACAGAGCGTGAGCATTTCCGCGGACGGGCTCACCTATCGGTTCAAGCTGCGGCCGCAGGCGAAATTCCACGACGGCACGCCATTGACCGCCCAGGATGTGGTGTTTTCGCTGACCATGCTCAAGGAAAGGGGCCATCCGATCATCACCCAGTTGCTGCGCGACTTCAAAGGCGCCGAAGCGCCCGACGATCAAACCGTCGTCGCACGCTTTGCCGAAAAACGGGGCCGCGACGTGCCGCTGTTCGTCGCCGGGATGCCGATCTTTTCCCGCGCCTATTACGCCAAGCAGCCTTTCGATCAGTCGACGCTGGAGATCCCGCTCGGCAGCGGCGCCTACAAGGTCGGCCGTTTCGAGGCCGGGCGTTACATCGAGTATAACCGCGTGACCGATTGGTGGGGCGCCGATCTTCCGGTTGCGCGCGGGCAGAACAATTTCGACGCGGTGCGTTTCGAGTATTACCGCGATCGCGACGTCGGCTTCGAGGGATTCACGGCGAAGAATTATCTGTTCCGCGAGGAGTTCACCTCGCGCACCTGGGCGACGCGCTACGACTTTCCCGCGTTCAAGGATGGCCGCGTCAAGCGCGCGGTGCTCGAAGACGACACGCCCTCCGGTGCGCAGGGCTGGTTCATCAACACGCGGCGCAAGCAGTTCAAGGAGGCGCGCCTGCGCGAGGCGCTGATCGACGCCTTCGATTTCGAATACACCAACAAGAACATCATGTACGGCGCCTATGACCGCACGCACTCGGTGTTCCAGAATTCACCGATGATGGCGCAAGGCAAGCCGAGTGAGGCCGAGCTTGCGCTGCTCGAACCTTTCCGCGGCCAGGTGCCAGACGAAGTGTTCGGCGAGCCGTACTTGCCGCCGGTGACCGACGGTTCGGGGCAGGACCGGCGCTGGCTGCGCGCGGGCGCGCAGCTTCTCGAGGCCGCCGGCATCAAGTTGCAGAACGGCAAGCGTGTGCTGGCCGACGGCACCAAAGTGACGATCGAATTTCTCATCGATGAGCCGTCGTTCCAGCCGCACCATCTTCCTTACATCCGCAATCTCGCCACCCTCGGCATCGACGCGACGCTCCGCGTCGTCGATCCCGTGCAGTTCCGCGCCCGCCTCGACAATTTCGATTTCGACATTACGGTGCAGCGCTTCAGCTTTTCGTCGACGCCGGGCGACTCGCTGCGCACCTATTTCACCTCGCAGGCGGCGGCGACCAAAGGCTCGCAGAATCTCGCCGGCATCGCGGAACCTGCGGTCGACCGCCTGGTCGATGTCATCATCGCCGCAAAGTCGCGCGACGAACTCACCACTGCGTGCCGTGCGCTCGACCGCGTTATCCGCGCCGGGCGATACTGGATTCCGCATTGGTACAAGGGCTCGTTCTGGATCGCCCACTGGGACGAGTTCGGCTGGCCGGCAAAGCGGCCGCGTTATTCCCGCGGTATCCCGGAAACCTGGTGGTACGATCCGGCCAAGGCGGCGAAACTGAAACAAAAGGGCTAAAGTCCGCGCCGGAGACCTGCGAACCTGACACATAACCTTCATTCCGTGGTGCAAATGCGGCTGAAATCTTGGCACCGGAGCCGCGCAGCGCAGCGTGACGGAACGAAAATAACGCGCTAACACAAGCCCATGACCGCCTACATCATTCGCCGCCTTATATTCATGGTGCCGACCGTCCTCGGCATCATGCTGGTTGCCTTCGTGGTGATCCAGTTCGCGCCCGGCGGACCGGTCGAGCAGGTGATCGCCAAATTGACCGGGAGCGACACCGGCGCCACCTCGCGCATTTCCGGCTCGGCGGGCGGCGATTTCGGCGCCCGCGGCGTGCAGGGCGGCTCGCAGATCGATGCGGGCAACTCCAAATACCGCGGCGCGCAAGGGCTGGACCCCGCCTTCATCAAGAGCCTGGAGAAACAGTTCGGCTTCGACAAGCCGGCCTATGAACGCTTCGGCATCATGTTGTGGAATTACATCCGCTTCGACTTCGGCAAGAGCTATTTCCGCGACGTCAGCGTGCTGCAATTGATCAAGGAGAAACTGCCGGTATCGATGTCGCTCGGCATCTGGATGACGCTGCTCACCTATCTCATCTCGATCCCGCTCGGCATCAAGAAGGCGGTCGACGACGGCTCGCAGTTCGACGTGTGGACCTCGGGCATCATCATCATCGGCTATGCCATTCCCGGCTTCCTGTTTGCCATCCTGCTTATCATCCTGTTCGCCGGCGGCTCGTTCTTCGACTGGTTTCCGCTGCGCGGATTGTTCTCCGACAACTGGGCGCATCTGCCGCTGTGGAAGAAGATTCTCGACTACTTCTGGCACCTGGTGCTGCCGATCACCTCGATGGCGCTGTCGGCCTTTGCCACCATGACGCTGCTCACCAAGAACTCCTTCCTCGACGAGATCCGCAAGCAGTACGTGCTCACCGCCCGCGCCAAAGGCTGCACCCGCAACCAGGTGCTTTACGGCCACGTCTTCCGCAACGCCATGCTCATCGTCATCGCCGGCTTTCCCGGCGCCTTCGTGCACGCCTTCTTCACCGGCTCGCTGCTGATCGAAACCATTTTCTCGCTCGACGGGCTCGGCCTGCTCGGCTTCGAGAGCGTGCTCAACCGCGATTATCCGGTAGTGTTCGCGACGCTCTATATCTTCTCGCTAATCGGGCTGGTGGTGAACCTGATTTCGGACCTCGCCTATACCTGGATCGATCCGCGCATCGACTTCGAGACGCGGGAGGTCTAGGCGGTGGACGTTCGCGCGCCAGACACAACGGCGATTGGCGTCGGCGGGCTTGAGGTGCCGCCGAGCCGGCACCGCATCGTGATTTCCCCGCTCAACAAGCGGCGCTGGGAAAACTTCAAGGCCAATCGCCGCGGTTATTGGGCGCTGTGGCTGTTTCTTGCGCTGTTCATCCTCTCGCTGTTTGCCGAATTCATCGCCAACGACAAGCCGATTTTCATCTGGGTCAACGGCCGGCCGTACTTCCCCGCCGTGATCACCTATGCCGACACCGCCTTCGCCAAGACGCCGGACCCCAATCTGTTCGGCACCGCGGCCGATTACCGCGACGATTACCTGATGGGGCTGATCCACAAGGAGGGCGGCTTCCTGGTCTGGCCGCCGGTCCACTTCGCCTACAACACGCAGGTGAGCCATCCGCCCTCGCCATTTCCGTCCAAGCCGACATGGATGCTGACTGAGAAGGATTGCGAATTTGCCGCCTCGCATGGCTTTGCCAAGTGCGGCACGCTGGAAAGCAACTGGCTGGGCACCGACGACGGCGGCCGCGACGTGTTCGCGCGGCTGATCTACGGCTTCCGCATATCCGTGCTGTTCGGGCTGACGCTCACCATCATATCTTCGGTGATCGGTATCGCCGCTGGCGCCGTGCAGGGTTATTTCGGCGGCTGGACCGACCTCTTGTTCCAGCGCTTCATCGAGATCTGGACCTCGATCCCGTCGCTCTATCTGCTGCTCATCATTTCCTCGGTGCTGGTGCCCGGCTTCTTCGTGCTCCTCGGGATTCTGCTGTTATTTTCCTGGGTGTCTCTGGTCGGGCTCGTACGCGCGGAATTCCTGCGTGGGCGCAATTTCGAATACATCCAGGCGGCGCGCGCGCTCGGCGTCGCCAACCGCACCATCATCTTCCGCCACCTGCTGCCCAACGCCATGGTGGCGACCATGACCTTCCTGCCGTTTATCTTGTCGTCGTCGGTGATGACGCTGACCGCGCTCGACTTCCTCGGCTTCGGCTTGCCGCCCGGCTCGCCCTCGCTCGGCGAGTTGCTCAGCCAGGGCAAGGCCAACGTGCAGGCGCCGTGGCTCGGCCTCACCGGCTTCTTTTCGGTGGCGCTGATGCTGTCCCTGCTGATCTTCATCGGCGAGGCGGTGCGCGACGCCTTCGATCCGCGAAAGACCTTCCGATGAACGCACCGGGCGAAATACTGCTGTCGATTCGTGACCTTTCGGTCGCCTTCGGCCACGGCAAGCGCGAGACGCTCGCCGTCGACCGCGTCTCCTTCGACATCGCCAAGGGCGAGACGTTGGCGCTGGTCGGGGAGAGCGGGTCCGGCAAGTCGGTGACGGCGCTGTCGGTGATGAAGCTGTTGCCCTATCCGTCGGCGCATCATCCCTCCGGCTCGATCCGCTTCGCCGGCCGCGAGCTGCTGACCATGCCGGAAAATGAGATCAGGCAGGTGCGCGGCGACGACATCACCATCATCTTCCAGGAGCCGATGACCTCGCTCAATCCACTGCACACGATTGAGAAGCAGATCAGGGAAATCCTGCTGCTGCACCAGGGCCTGACGGGGGCGGCGGCGCGCGAGCGCATCGTCAAGCTGCTCGGCGAGGTCGGCATCCGTGATCCGGCGGGCCGCCTAGGCGCCTATCCACACCAGCTTTCCGGCGGGCAGCGCCAGCGCGTCATGATCGCCATGGCGCTCGCCAACGAGCCGGAACTGCTGATCGCCGACGAGCCGACCACCGCGCTCGACGTCACCGTGCAGGCGCAGATCCTGAAATTGCTCAAGGACATCCAGACCCGTCTCGGCATGTCGATGCTGTTCATCACCCACAATCTCGGCATCGTGCGCAAGCTCGCTGACCGGGTCTGCGTGATGAACCAGGGCAAAATCGTTGAACAGGGGCCGGTGGAACGCGTCTTCACCAAGCCCGAGCATCCCTACACCCGCGAGCTGCTCGCCGCCGAACCGAAGCCCGACCCGGCGCCGCCGCGGCCGAGCGCGCCGGTGGTGATCTCGACGCAGGACCTCAAGGTCTGGTTTCCGATCAAGCGCGGCGTCATGCGCCACGTGGTCGGCCACATCAAGGCGGTGGACGGCGTCAGCGTCGAGGTACGCAAGGGCGAGACGTTGGGCATCGTCGGCGAAAGCGGTTCCGGCAAGACCACGCTCGGCCTCGCCATCCTGCGGCTGATTTCCTCGGACGGCCCGATCGTGTTCATGGGTCACGAAGTTCAGGGCCTCAAGTTCAAGGAAATGCGGCCGTTCCGCCGCAACATGCAGATCGTGTTCCAGGACCCCTACGGCTCGCTATCGCCGCGCATGTCGGTGTCCGACATCATCGAGGAGGGGCTGTGGGTGCATCACCCGCATTTGTCGAGGCACGAGGGCGAACAGCACGTGATCGCCGCGCTCAACGATGTCGGGCTCGATCCGGAGACGCGGCACCGCTACCCGCACGAATTCTCCGGCGGCCAGCGGCAGCGCATCGCGCTCGCCCGCGCGCTGGTGCTGGAGCCGACCTTCATCGTGCTCGACGAGCCAACCAGCGCGCTCGATATGCTGATCCAGGCGCAGATGGTCGATCTGCTGCGCGATCTGCAGAAGCGGCGCGATCTCACCTACCTGTTCATCTCGCACGATCTGCGCGTGGTCGCCGCGTTGGCGAGCCGGCTGCTGGTGATGCGCAACGGTAAGGTGGTGGAGAGCGGCGCGGCGGCCGATCTGTTCAAGAAGCCGACGAGCGAATACACCCGTGCGCTGTTTGCCGCCGCCTTCGACCTGGAAAGCGTCGGCGAGGCCGCCGCCGCGCAATAGCGCGACCCAAATTCAGAGCCGTTTTACGCTTGTCACGTAGCTGCCGGCGTCGCCGATGCGCGCGATCGCGTCCACAGCCGGTTCGATCGCCACGGCCATGTGGTGGGCGTTGGCATGCAGCAAACTGCCCGAGTTGCGGGCGATGGCGACGTGACCCTTCCAGAACACGAGGTCGCCACGGCGCAATTCGGGGATCGACGACGGCCTGCCCAGCGCCTGCTCCTGCATGTCGCTGTCGCGCGGGCAGGCCATGCCGGCGGCCTGCAAGGCGACCTGCACCAATCCGGAGCAGTCGATGCCGAGCGCGGTCTTGCCGCCCCACAGATAGGGCGTGCCGAGGAACAATTCGGCGACGGTGACGAAGTCGCTCTTGGTCTCCCGCATCAACGCCAGGTGCACGGATGGAATATGCAGGCCCGACGGCGTGACGGAGAAGGGCCCGGCTTCTCGGGCTATCGCCAGCAGCGCGCCCATCGGCAATGCTGCCGCGGGGGGCAGCATGATGTCGGGCCCGGGAAAGCCGAGCGTGCGCAGGGCGGCAACCTTGTGGGTCGGCGCGGCACCGGGGGCTGCGAGTGCGTTCGCCGACATCCAGCCGACATAGCCGTCGCTTTCGATCTGGCCCCAGGCCCATCCTTCCTCGGTTGTCTCATAGACGATGACGCGCTCGCCCATCAGCGCCTCGGTAACCTGCCGCGCTTCATGCGAATGCGCGCCGCGCACGGCGGCGATCGGTCTGATCACCTCGCGGCGAACGCCCTCGACAAAGCGCTGCGCCTCGACCTTGCCCTCGAGATACTTCGCGGCGACGTCGGAACGGAATGGATTGGTGCGGGGGTCGAGTGAGGGCTTCTTGTGCTGGCTCATGACGTCGTCCGAAAATCGGCTGCCACTTTGCGGGATCAATCGCTAGGCATAGCGCGCTGTGAGCATCGCGTAGAGCGCGCGCGCGGTTTGGCAATCGGCGCCTTCCGGCCGGCCCGGCTTGGCGGCGGCCGACCAGGCGAAGATATCGAGATGCAGCCACGATTTCGCCGTCACGAAACGGCGCAGAAACAGCGCCGCGGTGATGGCGCCGCCCTGGCCGCCGGTGGCGACGTTGTTGAGGTCGGCGACTTTGGAATCGAGCATCTGTTCGTAAGGCCGCCACAGCGGCAGCCGCCAGAGTGGATCGTTCTCGGCCGCCGCAAAGCACGATAGCTCTTCGGCGAGCGCATCGTCATCGGTGAATGCGGCCGGAAGGTCCGGCCCGAGCGCCACGCGCGCCGCGCCGGTCAGCGTGGCAAAATCCACGACCAGCGCGGGCTTCTCCTCGCCGGCCAGCGCCAAGGCATCGGCGAGCACCAGCCGGCCTTCCGCGTCGGTATTGCCGATCTCGACCGAAATGCCCTTGCGCGAGGTATAGATGTCGCGCGGCCGGAAGCTGGTGCCGGAAATCGCATTTTCGACCGCCGGAATGAGCACGCGCAGCCTGACCTTGAGGCCGCGCGACATGATCATGTGCGCGAGCGCCAGCGCGGTCGCCGCGCCGCCCATGTCCTTCTTCATGTTGAGCATGCCGGTATCGGACTTGATGTCGAGCCCGCCGGTGTCGAAACAGACGCCCTTGCCGATCAGGGTGACTTTCGCATCGCCCGCCTTGCCCCAGGTGAGATCGATCAGCCGCGGCGCGCGGGCCGAGCCGCCGCCGACCGCCTGGATCAGCGGAAACTGTTTGGCCAGCGCGTTGCCGCGGGTGACGTCGAATTCGGCGCTGTGCTGCACGGCGAGCTTGCGCGCGGCCTCTTCCAGTTCATCCGGCCCCATGTCGTTCGACGGCGTATTGATGAGATCGCGGCACAACGTCACCGCCTCGACGATGCGGGAAAGGTCCTCGCCGTCGACGCCCTGCGGCACGACAAGCCGCACGTTGCGCGCCTCGCCCTTGCGATAGCGGGTGAATTGATAGGCCCCGAGCGCAAAGCCGAGCGCAGCAAGCCGCGCGTCGTGCGGCGCGTTGGCGAAACGGTATGTGCCGGGCGGCAGCAGGCTCACCAGTTGCCCCGGCCGGAACAAATCCTTGGCCGGTTCATCGGCCGCCTCAATGCCGAACAGCACGGCGGCGAGCGTGCCGTCGGCCGCCGGTACGATGAGGAACCGCCCGGGCTTGGGCTCATACGCAGCGGCGCGGACAAAATCCTGCGCGTGACGGGCGAGGTCCTTGGTCGCGGCGGCTAAATTGCCGGCGTTGACAAAGACGATCGGCACCGCCGCGCCGGCATTCGTGAAAATCGGATGCATGGTCACTCCACGGCCTCGCGCATCAGTCTGGGCGCGTAGCCGGTTATTTCAGGGGAAAGCGAACCGGGCCATTTTACAAGTTAACCAGTCGTTAGGGTTAACGTTTTATTGCTCGCTGTGAACGCCGCCCAAAAGACAGCCGCTTGAAGGCATTTGCCGCATGGGTCTTGTCCGCACTCGTATGAGCCGCCTGCTTGGCTCGGTTGCCGTGGCGGCTGTGCTGGGTCTTACTCTGGCCGGTTGCAAGACCACCGGCGACGATGTCACTGGCTCGATCGGCAACCCCGTGGCGCCCCGCACCGACGCCGACTGGCGACGCTCGCTCGACGTCTGGGGTCAGCGCTACAAGGAAGACCCGGGCAACGCGGAAGCCGCGATCAATTACGCCAAGGCGCTGCGTGCCACCGAGCAGCGCGCGCAAGCCGTGGCGGTGCTCGAACAGGCCTCGCTGCGCCATCCCCATGACATGCCGCTGCTCGGTGCCTATGGCCGCGCGCTGGCCGACGCCGGCGACTATGCGCAGGCGCTCAATGTTCTCGACCGCGCACACACGCCGGACAATCCGGATTGGCGCATTCTCAACGCCCAGGGCGCGGTGCTCGACCAGCTTGGCCGCCACTCCGAGGCGCAGGGACACTATTCCGCGGCGCTCAAAATCGTGCCCGACGAGCCCTCGATCCTGTCCAATCTCGGTCTGTCTTACGCGCTCAGCAAGGATCTCAAGCGCGCCGAGGCGACGCTGCGGCGCGCGGTAGCGCTGCCCAATGCGGCGCCCAAAGTGCGCCAGAACCTCGCTCTGGTCGTCGGCTTGCAGGGCCGTTTCGCCGAGGCGGAGAAGATTGCCGCTACCGACCTGCCGGCGAACGAGGCCACGGCCAATATCGATTACCTGCGCACGATGCTGGCGCAGCAGGGCGACCTGAAGAAGTCCGGCCGCAAGCAACTGCCGGCACCCGATACCGGCACCTGACCGCTCTGCATAAATTATGACTGAACCGGCTGGCGTTTTGGCGCGGCGCTACTGAATGCCCATGACCTTGATCGCCGCCGGCCCAAGAATGACGATGAAGAGCACCGGCAGGAAGAACAGGATCATCGGCACGGTCAGCTTGGGCGGCAGCGCCGCCGCCTTCTTCTCGGCTTCCGACATGCGCATGTCGCGGTTTTCCTGGGCCATCACGCGCAACGCATTGCCCAGCGGCGTGCCGTAGCGCTCCGCTTGCTGCAAGGCCATGCAGACGCCCTTGACGCCGTCGAGGTCGGTGCGTTTGGCGAGATTTTCGTAAGCCGCGCGGCGGTCGGGCAAGTAGGACAGTTCGGCGGTGGTCAGCGTCAGCTCCTCGGCAAGCGCCACCGACTGCGAGCCGATTTCCTCGCTGACCTTCTTGAACGCCGCTTCGATCGACATGCCGGATTCAACGCAGATCAGCAGCAGGTCGAGCGTGTCGGGAAACGCGCGCTTGATCGAAAGCTGGCGCCGCGCGATGCGATTCTTGAGAAACATCAGCGGTAGTTGCATGCCGACAAAAGTGGCGACGATGCACATGCCGAACTTCACGATCGGCGGCTGGTCGAACTGGAGCACGAGGAAGAGGTAAACGGCGGCGACGATGAAGCTCAGGATCGGCGTCACCATGCGGAAGAAAAGGTAGGTGACGTAAGGCGCCTGGCCGCGGTATCCGGCCTGGATCAGCTTGAGGCGCGCCTCTTCCTGGCCCACCCACTTGCTCAGGTTGAAGCTGTCGACGATCTTCTGCACGTATTGTTTGGGCGACTGACGCAGGCTGACTTTCTGCTGTGCCTGCGCCATGCGTTCGCGTTCACGCTGGCGGATCTTTTCCCGCTCCAGCGCCACCGCCTTCATGCGCGCCCCGAGAGTGTCACCGGCCAGAAGCGGCATCGTGAGCGTCAAGACAGTCGCCACCGCGGCAATGGCGGCGAACACCATCGTCAGCGTCTTTACATTGATTGCGTCGATCAGCAGCTCAAGCATGGTCCGCCGTGCCTAAAAGTCGAAATTGATCATCTTCTTCATGACCATCACGCCCATGAACATCCAGCACGCGGACCCGGCGAGCATCAGCCGGCCCATCGGTTCGGTCCACAACAGCGAGATGTATTGCGGGCTGCTGATGTAGACGAGGATCATCACCGCGATGGGCAGGCAGCCGATGATGCCGGCGGAAGCCTTCGCTTCCTGCGACATCGCGTTGATTTTCGCCTTCATCTTCTTGCGGTCGCGCAGCACCCGCGACAGATTGCCGAGCGTCTCGGCGAGATTGCCGCCGGCCTTTTGCTGGATCGACACGGTGATGCCGAAGAAATTGGCTTCCGGGAGCGGCATGCGTTCATAGAGCTTGCCGCAGGCTTCACCCAGAGGCATGCCGACGGCTTGCGTGTCGAGAATGGCGCGGAATTCGGATTTCAGCGGCTCCGGCGCTTCGGTCGTGATCATCTTCAGACAATCAAGCAGCGGCAGGCCGGCCTTGACGCCGCGCACGATGATGTCGACGGAATCCGGAAAGGCATTGAGGAACTTCGCTTCGCGGCGCTTCTTGAAATAGGACAAAAGCCAGCGCGGCAGCCCGAAAGCGCCGGCAAAGCCAAGGGCCAATGCAACGACCGGCCCGGCGCTGAGCAGGATACCCACCAGGAAGAGGACCGCGCCGACGCCCCCGGATATCATGAAGAACTGGCGTTTTGACCACGACAGCCCCGCCTGCGCGATGCGCTTTGTCAGCGGAACGCGTTTCTCCTTTTTGCGGCGGTCGTCAATTTCCTTGAGAGTCGTTTCCAGCACGTCGCGGCGGGATTTCTGCGTGCCGCGTGTCGTGCGCGCGACCGGCTCGGACTTGGCGACGCTGGCCATGCGCCGCTCGGCTTTACGCTCGCCGGACAGGATCGGGTACACGAACACCCAGACGATACCGCCCATCGCCGCGGCAGCCAGAAAGAAGATGGCGATCGACTGCATCGAATTCTCCACGCCTTATTTTATCTCGGTGACTGCTTCCGCTGCGTCGAGCGCCGCGGCGAGCCGCTCGTGTTCGCCGTAATAGCGGGCGCGATCCCAGAACCGTGGCCGGCCGATGCCGGTGGAACGATGGCGGCCGAGGATGTTGCCCTGCGCGTCCTCGCCGGTCATGTCGTAGACGAACAGGTCCTGGGTGATGATGACGTCACCTTCCATCCCCATCACCTCGGTGACGTGGGTAATTCGGCGCGAACCGTCGCGCAGGCGCGCGGCCTGGATCACTACGTCGACCGAAGCGGTGATCATTTCGCGGATGGTGCGTGAGGGCAGCGAGAAGCCGCCCATGGTGATCATCGATTCAAGACGTGACAGCGCCTCGCGCGGGTTATTGGCGTGCAGCGTGCCCATCGAGCCGTCATGGCCGGTGTTCATCGCCTGCAGCAGGTCGAAGGCTTCGGGTCCGCGCACTTCGCCGACGATGATGCGCTCCGGTCGCATACGCAGGCAGTTGCGCACCAGGTCACGCATGGTCACCTGGCCTTCGCCCTCGAGGTTGGGCGGCCGGGTTTCCAGGCGCACCACGTGCGGCTGCTGCAGCTGCAATTCGGCGGCGTCTTCGCAGGTGATGATGCGCTCGTCGTGCTCGATGAACTGGGTGAGGCAGTTGAGCAGCGTGGTTTTGCCCGAACCGGTGCCGCCGGAGACCAGCGTATTGACGCGGCTCTTGCCGACGATGCGCAGAATTTCGGAACCCTGCTGGGTGATGGTGCCGAACTTGACCAGCTGATCGAGCGTCAGCTTGTCCTTCTTGAATTTGCGGATGGTGAGCGCCGGCCCGTCGATCGCCAGCGGCGGCACGATGGCGTTGACGCGCGAGCCGTCGGGCAAGCGCGCATCGCAGATCGGCGAGGCTTCGTCGACGCGGCGGCCGATCTGGCTGACGATGCGCTGACAGATATTGAGCAGTTGCTGGTTGTCGCGGAAGCGAATGCTGGTCTTTTGAATCTTGCCCTTGACTTCGATGTAAACGGTGCCCGAACCGTTCACCATGATGTCGGCAATGTCGTCGCGCGCCAGCAGCGGTTCGAGCGGACCGAAACCAAGCACGTCGTTACAGATGTCGTCGAGCAGCTCTTCCTGCTCGGAGATCGACATCACGATATTCTTGATGGCGATGATTTCGTTGACGATGTCGCGGATTTCTTCACGCGCGGAATCGGCGTCAAGACGTGCCAGTTGCGCGAGATCGATGGCCTCGATCAGAGCGCCGAAGATGGTGCCCTTGGTCTCGTAATAGCTTTCCGAGCGGCGTGTATCGACTGCCGGCATGTTGACCGCCGCAGGCGCGCGCGAGGGCGAAGGCGCCGGAACCAATGGCGCGCCCAGGCCGTCGGAGGGAAAGGGCGTACGCCCGTTCTCCGGTGCGTCCGATTTCGGTGCCGGGCCGGGCTGCGCCGCAGCCGCGGCTGCACCTGGCGCAGGCGCGGCAGGCGCCGCGGCGCGGGCTTCGGCGGTGGTGGGACGCTTACCGAACAAGGGATTTTACTCCGGACGACTCATTCGCGAACGCATCAGCCCTGCCGTTTCATCAGCTTGGCCAGCAGCGGCGTGAGCAGGCCGCCACGCGAGCGCTTGACCTCGGCGCGGCCGGTCAGCACCTGCGCAAGTTCACGGAACATCTCCGCCGTCTTGTGGCTGGTGGAAACCTCTGCGATCATCTGTCCGTTATTGGCGGCGGTCCCGAACATCTGCGGATCGAACGGGATGACCGCCAGCGGCTGGTCTTCCAGCGCCTTGGCAAAGTCCGCCGGGGTGATTTCGGGGCGCTTCGGCACGCCGACCTGATTGAGGCAGTAGAACGGGCGATGATCGTTCGGCCGCGCGGCGCGCAGCAGATCGACCAGGTTTTTGGCGTTGCGCAGGTTGGCCAGATCGGGTCCGGCGACGATGAGGATGTCGTCGGCGGCGACCAGCAGCCGCCTGGTCCAGCCGGCCCATTGGTGCGGCACGTCGAGAACGACGCAGGGAATCGTGGTGCGCAACGAGTCGAGAACCGAATCGAATGCATCGGCGCCGAAATCGTAAACGCGGTCGAGCGTCGCCGGCGCCGCCAGCAGACTCAAGTGCTCGGTACATTTTGACAGCAGCCGGTCGACGAACGCGGTATCCACACGATCGGGCGAGAACACGGCGTCGGCGATGCCTTGCGGCGGATCCTGGTTGTAATCCAGACCGGCGGTGCCAAAGGCGAGGTCGAGATCGGCGACGACGGAGTCGAGGGCGAGGTCGCGCGCGATGGCCCAGGCTATATTGTGCGCCACGGTGGACGCCCCGACACCGCCTTTGGCGCCGACCACGGCGATGATGCGGCCTACCGGCTTGGAGTCGGGCTGCGAATACAGGCCGCAAATCGCACGCACCACGTCGATGGTGCCGACCGGCGCGATCAGGTAGTCGCTGACGCCGCGCCGCGTCAATTCGCGGTAGAGCGTCACGTCGTTGATACGGCCGAAAACGATGACGCGGGTGCCGGCGTCGCAAACCTCGGCGAGCTGATCGAGCCCGGCGAGAATGTCGTCCGGGCGATTGTTGGATTCGAGGATGATCACGTTCGGCGTCGGTGAACTGCGATAGGCCTCGACCGCGGCGGTCACGCCGCCCATCTGGATTTTGACATGCGCCTTGACCAGACGGCGATCCTCGCCGGCGGCCTGGACAGCGGCGGCGGTTTCCACTGTCTCGCAAAACGCCTGCACCGAGATGCGCGGCGCCGGCGCGATATGCTCTTCGATCGCGGTTTCGGCCGGCGCCGAAGGCGCCAGCTCATGTTCGGCGACTGCCACTTGTTGCGCGTGTTTTATCATTTGCCGACGTCGCTGATCTTGCCGTTGTCATAACCGTTGCCGGAATCGGCCGGATAGGTGCCACCCGGCGGTTCGCCCTTGCGGTATTTGTCGATGGCGACGGTACGGCGGGCGGTGTAGGCCGGGCTTTCGCCGCGCGGCTGCACCAGGTCGGCCGGATTGTCGACCATGGCGGCAAGATTGCGCTGGCTGGCGCAGCCGAGATTCCAGTAATTGCGGTTCTCGATGTAGGCCGGGTCCTTCGAGGGACCGAGATCTTGCGGCCACTGCCCGCAGGGGCCGGCCGTGGCGATCAGCTTCGAGTAATTGATCTTGATGCTGGCAAGCGCGCCGCTCGACGGGCGATAGCCGCGCACAAAAACTGCTTTTGCCGGCACGCCGGAGGCAGCGAGAATTGAATGCACCTCGCGCAGCGTGTCGCTGGCGGCGCGGTCGGCGGGTCCGCCATGCGGCACGTCGATGACGATGCCGCCGGTCGCGTCCCGCCGCCACGTTTGCGCGAAGGCAAGCACGTCGGCGCGCTGGCTCGGCGTCAGACCGCCGCGATTGCGGCCGAGAAAGATTTCGACCGTTTGCACGCCTTCCGTGAGGGTGATCGGGTGGCGTTCGCGATAATCGTTGGGGTAGGGCTCGACCGCCGCTTCCTTCGTCACACAGCCGGCGAGCGAGGCGACGAGGCCCATGGCAGCCAGGACCCGCAATGCGGGCGTATGGCGATGCCTGGTTGGCGCCGGGAAAAAGCTGGTCATCGGTCTGTCGCTCCCGCTCAATCGAGAATGAATCCATACTTGCCGTGGTTGGTGTCGCTGACAGGCTGGGCCGTCTTGGTAGCGGAGCCGTAGACACGATTGAGCCGGCCCAGCAGAACGGTCGCCGGATCGCTCGGGTCGGCAAAGCCGTCATCCGGCCGCGACAGCTGCTTTTGCGCCACCGCGTGGACGATATAGGGCGTCACCAGGACCATCAGCTCGGTCTGGTGGTTGATATAGTCGCGGCTCTTGAACAGCGAGCCGAGGATCGGCAACTGCATCAGGCCGGGCACGCCGTTGATTTGCTGCTTGGTCTGCTCCTGGATCATGCCGGCAAGCGCCAGCGAGCCGCCGGAGGGAATTTCCACGGTGGTCTCGGCGCGGCGGGTGCTGATTGAGGGAATGGTCAGCGTCTGCGTCGAGCCGGGCACCGCAAGGGTCAAAGCATTGTCAGTCGACAGGTCGGACACTTCGGTCATGACCTTGAGGCTGATGCGCCCTTCCGACAGGACAATCGGCGTGAACACGAGGCTGACGCCGAACTTCTTGAAATCGACCTGCGCCTGGCAGACCGGCGGGGATTTGGTGGTGTCGCACGACAGTCCGTTGGGGATCGGAAACTCGCCGCCGGCGACGAAACTTGCGGTCTCGCCGGAGATCGCAGTCAGGTTCGGTTCGGCGAGGGTGCGCAACACGCCGGCACGGTCCATCGCCCGCAATGTTGCGGTGATGTTTTTCCATGTGCCGCCGAAAGCGGTGTTGCTCAACGGCTGACCCACTGCGGAGAACGAATTCTGCGTGTTGAGGTTCACGACGGCGGCGCCATAGTTGAAGGTGCCGGAAAGATCGATGCCGAGCTGTTTGATAATGTCCCGGCGCACTTCGGCGACGGTCACTTTCAGCATCACCTGGTCGCGGCCGCGGACGGTGATGCCATTGACCACCTTCGTTCCATCACCGACCAGGCGCGAGGCGAGGTCGTAGGCCTGCTGCGATTCGGCGGCGCTGGCGACGCTGCCCGACAACATCACGCCGTCGGCGACGCCTTCGATGCGGATGTCGGCGTCGGGCATGGTCTGCTTGAGTGCCCCGCGCACGCCGTTGAGGTCGCGCGTCACCGCGATGTCGAAACCGGCGATCTGCTTTCCGGCGGCGTCGAAGAAGAAGATATTGGTTTGCCCGATGGCGACGCCGATCATGTAGACGCGACGTGAGGTGCGGATCACCGCATTGGCGATCTTGGGATCGGCGACCAGCACGTCCTTGATATCGGCCGGCAGGTCGATGGCGACCGATTTTCCGATGCCGAGCGGGATAAAGCGGGAGGTGGCTTCGCTCGCCGCCACCTGGATCACGGGCACGCGCGCGTCGGCGCCGGTGGCGGGCACGGCCGGCATGAAAAGCCCGGCTGCGAGGGTCGCGAGCGCGGCGGCGTGGATCAACGTCCTTGGCGGCATGTCCCCGAGTCCCCTTCGCTGATTCATTTCGGCGTCACCACGGTGCCGACGCCGAAGCGGATGATGTTCACCCCGGCGCGGTTGCTGTTGGTTGTTTCGTCCTCTTTCGGACCGTCATTGGAAGCATCGGTGATGCTGCGCAGAGCCAGCGACAGCGTTCCAAGCTTCTGCGCCAGCGCCAGCGTTTCCGCCTGACGTTCGCCCAGTTCCAGCGTCGCGGTCTTGCCGATGACGTTTTTCTGCGTGTTCTTTTCCTCGACGGTCTGGTCGATGGCGAGCACGCGAACGTTGGTGAGGATTGTTTCGCTGACCTGCACTTCGACGCCGGACTGCTTTTCCGCTTCGCGGTCGCGGCGTGACAGGATCACGTCGACGCGGTCGTTGGGCAGGATGAAGCCGCCGGCCCCCGTTTCTGCCGAAATCTGCGTGGCGATGGCGCGCATGCCTTTCGGCAGGATCGCCGCCATGAAGCCGGAGCCCTTGGCGTTGACCAGCTTCGCCTCGCGGATCGGCTCGCCGGCCACGAACGGAAGCCGCGCGATATTGCCGCTGAATTGGTCGATGGCGTTGGGCTGATCGGTTCTGCGGATGAAATTCCCGGCTGCGGTCGCGGCAGGCCAAGCTTGCCACTGGATGTCGCCGGGGGACACGGCCTGCCCCATGGGGATGTCGTTTTTCGCCACCAGGATGTCGGTCGAGGCCATCTGCGGCGCCTCCGGGGCTTTCACCTCGACGGGCTTCTCCGAGCGGCCGGCCAGCATGGCGGCGACTCCGCCTGCGGCCAAAGCGACGGTGAGCACTACGACGCGCGCGGCTTTCATACTCTTCACTCTCTACGTCACACGGGCGGCCAGTGCGGCCACGTAAACGACATGGCGGCCTCGGCGACCGCTTACACGGGATTTGACCAGCTAAAGGTCAAGGTATGGTTAAGGAGCCGTATCTAAATCGAGTTAATAGTGTGTTGCGCGGGCTCGCTGCTCGCGCTGCGTCGGCGTTTAGATACCGAGAAAGGCCATCCACCCGGTGTGCGGATAGACGGCGAGCGCTGCCGCGGCGAGCGCGATGCCGTAGGGCACCCCGCTGTCCTTGTCGTGCAGGCGCAGGATCCATTTTCGCCGTGCCATCATCGCCGGCAACGGCAACACGCGAAACTGAATCAGCAGTAGTGTCAGCACGCCGCCGAACAGCGACGCGTAAACAAGATAATCGAGCAGATAATCGAAGCCGAACCAGAGCGCGGTCGCCGCGGCGAGTTTGGCATCGCCGCCGCCGATCCAGCCGAAGGCAAAGCAGGTGAAGGCGATCGTCAGGACCAGCGCCGCCGCCGCCAGATGCATGCCGAACGCGGGCAGGGTCATGCCCGTTGCCAGGGCCAGCAGCAGGAAACCGCCCGCAAGTGCGAGCGAGATGCGGTTGGAGATGGTCATGGTCAGAAGATCGCTCGAGGCGGCAAACGCCATCAGCGCCGGAAACAGCAGCAGCCTGATCGCGTCGGTGAGCATGGTCCCGTCCATTTCCGCGCCGCAAATTACGCCGTGGATACTTGCGGATCGGTGAACACAAACGAAAACGGCCCCGGCGGCAGCCGGAGCCGTTTTTGTTGCCTGCTTGGAGTATTTATTTGAGCTGAGTCGAAATGCTCGAGAAGGTGGTGTTGAGCTGGGTACCGACGCCGTTGACGACGGCGATGATGGCGATGGAAATGCCGGCCGCGATCAGGCCGTATTCGATCGCCGTTGCAGCGTTTTCGTCACGTAAGAACGCAAAGATCTTGGTCATTTTGACTCTCCACACACAAACGACCGGTCGCCGCGGTCGGTATTACAGTAGGTGTTGAGTTCGAAAGAATGTCTTTTGACGTATTGTCGAGTTTTACAAAAAAGTGCGCCGGAAAAGCGCCAGGCAATCACAAAAAAAACGCCCCGCGCGGCGCAGGGCTTTTGCCGCGACAACGGCCCGCTGAGTTATTTGAGCTGGGCCGAGAGGCTGGAGAAAGGCCGCCGTTTCCGCGCAAACAAAAAGGCCCCGGCGACCCGGCCGGAGCCCTTGTAGCTGTATCGACGTGTCAGCTTACTTGAGCTGGGTCGAAATGCTGGAGAAGGTGGTGTTCAGCTTGGTGCCGAGGCCGTTCACGACCGCGATGATCGCGACCGAAATGCCGGCGGCAATGAGGCCGTACTCGATGGCGGTTGCGCCTGAGTCGTCCTTCGCAAAACGCACGAGAAGGTTCTTCATTTGGTTAGCTCCATGATCCACACGTGGCTGTCTGAGCTGATCCGGGCGTCCGGATTACGTTCCGGCTCGTCTGGACCACGCCGCAACCTAACAATCAGGTATTTCATGGCGGTTAATTCATTTGGTGAAACGCATGGTATTCCTGTGCGCCTTTAACGTAGTTAACAAGTTATGTCCGCAAGATAAACATGGTTAATATAATGTTTATTTGGAATATACAAGTATAGATAAATACTATTCTTTCGAATACATAAGAAACGTGACAGTAGACGACAATACGATCCGGCTCGTTTATCTCACGGGGACGTGGCCACTACGAATACAGGTCGCCGCGCGACGAACGCGGGACTGCTTTGCCCCGAGGCAGACGGGGGCGGCCCATGGCCTGAAGCGGCCGCCGGACAGCGCAATTTCACCCGATCTTAACTGCGCCGCCCGATACCGGAACGGTCTGCGGCCGGCGGCCGATTCCACAGCCGCGGTCCGGCATTAGGTTTGCGGCATGCTCATTGAATTCCTGTCGGTGCTCGAAGTCGCCGGCCAGACGCTGCTCAAAATCGTCCCGGTCACCATCGCGCTCGGCGTGGTCTTCGCCGTTCTGACCCATTGGTCGGCCTGCAATCCCGGTCGAGTCTGGTGGAACAAGCGCGAGATCGTCACCGACGTCTGCTATTGGTTCCTGATCCCGCTCGCGGCGCGGTTCGTGCGCATCGGTTTGATGGTGATGGGCGCCGCGATGCTGTTCGACATCCACGGCGCCGACGCGTTGATCAAGTTCTACGACAACGGCTTTGGCCCGCTCGCCGAAATGCCGCTATGGGCGCAGGCGATCACGTTCCTGGTGGTTTCCGATTTCCTGCTCTACTGGTTTCACCGCTGGTATCACGGCACGCACCTCTGGAAATATCACGCTGTCCACCATTCCTCCGAAGAGCTCGACTGGATCTCGGCTGCACGGTTTCATCCGGTCAATATCCTGTTCGGCACCGTCCTCGTCGACGTGGCGTTGCTGCTCGCCGGAATCTCGCCGAACGTGATGCTGTGGGTCGGGCCGTTCACCACGGCCTCATCGGCCTTTGTCCATGCCAATCTCAACTGGACGCTCGGCCCGTTCAAATACGTGATCGCCGGGCCGGTTTTCCACCGCTGGCACCATACCGCGGCCGATCGCGGCGGCTCGAGCAACTTCGCCGGCACGTTCCCGATCTGGGATATTCTGTTCGGCACCTGGTACATGCCCGCGCACCAGCTGCCCGACGCCTATGGCATCGACGACAAGCAGTTTCCGCAGGGCTTTGGCAGCCAGCTGCTGTATCCGTTCCGCCAGTAATCCCCAGCGTTTGCAGTTAATTCACCAATTTGCAGTCAACTGCAGGGGTGTAAATGCGCCTGAGCCATTATCGCGGCCGGCGTCTGTTGCGTGAGTAGCGTTGGAGAGTTCGATGTCGGCGGCGTTCGGGGCTCGCAAGCGGGCACTATCGGGCTTATGCGCCGGCATTTTGTTTGCCGTAATCGGCATCGGGGCCGCGCAGGCCGATGTCTTCGACGTCCCGGTCGACCAGGCCCGGATCATGAAGCTGCCCGACAAGGTCGCCACCATCGTGATCGGCAATCCGCTGATCGCCGATGCGGCTTTGCAGGCCGGCGGCATCCTGGTGATCACCGGCAAGGGCTATGGCTCGACCAACATGCTTGCACTCGACCGCGCCGGTCGCGTGATCATGGAAAAAACGGTGCAAGTGCTCGGCCCCCACAGCGCTGATTTGGTCACGGTCTACAAGGGCGTCGAGCGCGAATCCTACAGCTGTGCGCCGGAATGCGCGGCCCGCATCACGCTCGGCGACTCCACCCCCTATTTCGCCGGTGCGATGGCGCAGGGCAATGCGCGTACCGGCGGTGCCGCTTCGAGCAGTGCGGCGGCTGCGCAGCGCTGAACGCGCCATTCAGCCGGATTTCGCGGGCCTTCCGAGCCGGCATGGTTAGCGGCCGCTTAACGCGCTTCGCAGCGTGACCGCGATCCGGGCAACAATTCGACAACTTGGATTTGCTATCTGTTGCCGTACCGCTTGAGCCAGCAAACGCGAGCAAAAGCCGCCGCCATGCGCAAGAGCCAACGAAAACAGATGATCCGCCTGCTGCTCCGCCTGTTGCCGCATCGCGCGCTGCGCCGGTTTGGCCGCGCGCAAAGCGGCGCCGCCGCGCTCGAATTCGGGCTGGTCGCGGTGCCGTTCTTGGCGCTCACTTTCGCCATCATGGAAACGGCGCTGGTGTTTTTCTCCGGGCAGACGCTCGAAGCCGCCGCCGCCGCATCCGCGCGGCTGATCATGACGGGTCAGGCGCAGACCTCCGGTTTTTCGGCGACCGCCTTCAAGCAGGCGGTGTGCAACCAGATCTTCGGCCTGTTCGATTGCGCCAACGGCGTCACCGTCGACGTCAAGAGCTACACAAGCTTCGCCGCGATCAACATGACGCCGCCGGTGACCAACGGTCAGCTCGACACGACCAACGTGGCTTATACGCCCGGCGGCCCCGGCGATATCGTCGTGGTCACGCTGTATTATCAATGGCCGATTTACGTGACCCTGCTCGGCGACAAGCTGGACAATCTCAACGGCGGCAACCGGCTGCTGGTCGCAACCAACGTTTTCCGCAACGAGCCGTATCAATGAGTTGGCGCAGCATGAGCTTCCGGCCTCTCCGCCGCTTCGCCGGCGATCGTCGCGGCGTTTCGGCGGTCGAGTTCGCGCTTCTGCTGCCGGTGATGATCGCGCTCTATCTCGGCGGCACCGAAATTTCGGCGGGCGTTTCCATCCAGCGTAAGGTCACGCTGACCGCGGGCACCGTCGCCAACCTGACCGCGCAGTCGACCGCCCTGGTCACGGCCGATGTAACCAACATCCTCAACGCATCGACGGCGATTCTTGCGCCCTATGCCACTACCGGCGCCACGGCGACGGTGTCCTGCATCGGCATCGACTCGACCGGCAAGGCCAAAGTGGATTGGAGCGCGACCAAAGGCGGCACCGCCCGCGCCACCGGTTCGGCCATCACCATTCCGTCGGCGCTCGCGGTTCCCAGCACGCAGCTCATTTTCGCCGAGGTGAGCTATCCATATACGCCGACGGTCGGTTACGCCATTTCGGGCACGCTGACGCTGGCCGACAAGATGTACATGAGCCCGCGCATTTCGGCGCCGAGCTACAACGGCACCGCCTGTTCCTGATCACGCGGCATCTGTCCGGCGCGTGATCTCGTCCGAAAACCGTATCCGCTTTTCGCGATCACGCGCTGATCGGCAGCGCTGTCGTCGACTTGATCCGTTCCATGGCAAAGCGCGAGGTGACGTTTTTCAGCGGCACCGTGGCGATCAGCTTTTTGTAAAACGCGTCATAGCTCGCCATGTCGTGCACGACCACGCGCAGCATGTAATCGACATCCCCCGCCATGCGGTAGAATTCCATCACCTCCGGCATGGCGCTGGCGACGTCGGCAAAACGCTTGAGCCAGTCCTGCGAATGATCCCCGGTCTCGACCGAGACAAAGACGGTGATGCCGAGGTCGACCTTTTCCGGGTCGATCAATGCCACGCGTTTGGTGATCACGCCGTCCGCTTCGAGCCGCTGCAGCCGCTTCCAGCACGGCGTCGAGGACAAGCCGACACGCTGGCCGATCTCGGCGACCGACAGCGCGGCGTCCTCCTGCACAACGGCAAGGATCTTGCGGTCGATGCCATCCATTACTTTATCTTTTGGCATGGGCATTCCAATTGGTTGGTGCCCCGTAGCTCTAATTAGAATAATATTCTATTTCAACAGTTTTTTCGCCGTCAGCCCGGCTGCTGCCGCAGGAATTCCTCGACCTCGGCGCGTTTGGGCGTGCCCGAGGCGCCGCCGAAGCGCGTGCACTTGATCGCCGCGGTGGCGCTGGCAAAGCGCAAGGCTTCGGGCAGGGTGCGGTTCTCGGCGAGCGCCACCGTGAAGGCACCGTGGAAGGCGTCGCCGGCGCCGAGCGTGTCGATCGTCTTCACGTTGAACGCCGGCATGTGCTGCATGGCGCCGGCTTCGAGCCAGAACACGCCATGCGGCCCGTCGGTAACGGCGACGAAGCCCGGCAACTGCTTGCCGAGGAGCTGGAGCGCCGCGGCATGGTCCTCCCGCCCGGTGGTTGCGCGCAGCGCTTCTGCCGAGGCGATCACATGCGTGCCCAACGCCAGCAGCGGGTCCTTAGCCTTGGTAGGGTGGTCGAGATCGATGACGATCGGCAGCCGCCGCTTGGCCGCGGCACGGCAGACCGCGGTGACAAATTCTGGAAAGCGGTTGTCGATCAGCACCGCGTCGGCGGTTTCCACGAGCTTGCCGGCGTCAGCGGGAACCACATTGCCCAGCCTGACCCCGCGCCGGGTGGCGATGGTCTTCTCGCCCAGCGCGTCGAGCAGGATCAGCGACACCGAGGCGGTGCCGCCGGTTGTACGCACGGCGCCACCGCAGTCGATACCCTCGGCGTTGAGATCGGCGACGATGCGTTCGCTGACCGCGTCGTCGGCGCTGCCCAGCGGGCCGGCAAACTGCACGCGCGCGCCCAGCCGTGCCGCGGTCACCGCGGCGTTGGCGGCGCAGCCACCGCCGGTGACGATGAAATCGGACGCGGACACCTTGGTGCCCGGCGCCGGAAACGCCTTAACCCGCATCACGATGTCCTGCACCGCGATGCCGGAGCAGAGAATAGCCGGGCCTTTCTTGCGTTGGGCGCGTTCAGCCAAAGCTCGCCTCGTCGTCGATCCAGGCACGAATGATGTGATGCGCGATGGCGACCGGCGGCGGCGTGGTCAGGCCCGTGCTGTGCTTGCGCATCAGCATGGTCATGACCTCCTGCTTGTCGAACCAGCGCGCATCCTCGAGTTCGGTGCGGTCGATGACGATATCCTTGCTCAGCGCTTCGGCGTGGCAGCCGATCATCAGCGAGGTGGGAAACGGCCATGGCTGCGAGCGGAAATACCCGACGCGGCCGCATACGATGCCGGCTTCCTCGAGGGTTTCGCGGCGGACGGCGTCTTCGATCGATTCGCCGGGCTCGACGAAGCCGGCGAGGCACGACCACATATTCGGCACGAAGCGCGGCGAGCGGCCGAGCAGGCAGCGTTCGCCGTCGACCGGCAGCATGATGGCGACGGGATCGGTGCGGGGAAAATGTTCGGCCTTGCAGTTGGGGCAGTCGCGGCGCCAGCCGCCATTGACGGCAATCGTTGCCGTACCGCAATTCGAGCAGAAGCGATGGCGCGCGAGCCAGTGCAGCACCGCCTTGGCCTCGGCGATCGGCGGCAGATGGTCGGCATCGACCAGCCCCTGTACCGCAATCGAGCGCAAATCGGTGACGATGAGATCATTTCGTGACTTCAGCGCTTCGGCCGCGGCCGGCGTGATGCCGAGGCCGAAGCGCGGCGCGCCGTCGATGGTGCCGAGAAAGACCGTCTCGACGGCCGGCGCCAACGCGGCAGCGTCGGCAAGCGAAAACAGCGGCTCGTTGAGCGGGGCCGCCTTTCGCGCCACGATCCATTCGGTGCCGATGACATAGGCGGCAGCGCGCGGGTTGGCGGCAAGCTCAGCCAGCGCGGCCTTGTCGTTGCGGATTTCCGCCGCGCGTTCAATGCGGCTGCCGGCGTATCCGAGGCGTGGTTTCGGACCGAGATCGGGGCGAGGGGACATTGGGGGCTATTTCGCATGGCGTGTAGGCTCGCGCAATGCGGGGCTTCGGCAAGCCGGGGCGATTACGCGACGTTAAGCTCAGCCCGGATCGCTGCGATAAATGCGGCTCGGGCTTGCGGTTCGTAGCCGCGCGGCGGCACGACGCCCCACACCGGTTTAGGCCAGGCCGGGTCGCTCCGCCTGCGCGCGATGACGTGAACATGGAGCTGCGCCACCATGTTGCCCAGCGTGGCGATGTTGAGCTTGTCGCATTGGGTCACGCGCTTGAGCGCACGCGCCGCGGCGTCAACTTCGGCGAGCAGTTGTCTTTGCCCGCTTTCATCCAGATCGATGAGTTCGGTCAGCGCCGGCTTACGCGGCACCAGAATCAGCCAGGGGTAGTTGGCGTCGTGGGCGAGCAGCACGCGCGCGAGCGCCAGCTCGCCGACGGGAACCGTATCGGCGGCGAGCTGCGGGTGGAGGGACCAGACCGAGTTGGCTGTCATTCTCGAACGTGATGCCCGGCAATGTTGAAGTTGATCATGGATTGCCGAGCCGGGCCCGGCAATGACGGTGGAGAGCCCGGCGTGCCGTCCTTGCATTCCCGTTCCGTTCCGCCGATATAGAGGGCGGGAGGTTGGCGGTGGACGAACCACTCGCCAACCGGGTCAGGTCCGGAAGGAAGCAGCCCTAACGAGCACGGATCGGGTCGCTCGTCAGCCTCCCACCAAATCACGAATCGATTGACGCAAGCGTCGCGTCTGGCGGCGCGGCGAGTCGGATGGCAAGGATGAGCGACGCCGCACAATCCGCGAATGCCCCGGCCGGCTCCGAAGCGGCCGGCTATCGCGTGCTGGCGCGCAAATATCGCCCGGCGAGCTTTGCCGACCTGATCGGCCAGGACGCGATGGTGCGCACGATCTCCAACGGCTTCGAGTCGGGGCGCATTCCGCAGGCCTGGATTCTGACCGGCGTGCGCGGGGTCGGCAAGACCACGACCGCGCGCATCCTTGCCCGCGCGCTCAATTACGAATTGCCCGACGGCTCGGTAACCGCGCCGACCATCGCCATGCCCGTCATGGGCGTGCACGACCAGGCGATCATGGAGAGCCGGCACCTCGACGTCCTGGAGATGGATGCCGCCTCGCACAACAGCGTCGACGACGTGCGCCAGATCAACGACGCCATCCGCTACGCACCGGTGTCGGCGCGCTACAAGGTTTACATTCTCGACGAAGTGCACATGCTCTCGGGCGCTGCTTTCAACGCGCTGCTCAAAACGCTGGAAGAGCCGCCGCCGCACGCCAAGTTCATCTTCGCCACCACCGAGATCGGCAAGGTGCCGGTGACGGTGCTGTCGCGCTGCCAGCGTTTCGACCTGCGCCGCGTCGACGCGGCGCTGCTGGTGAAGCATCTCGAAGGCATCGCCGGCAAGGAAAACATCGAGGCCGAGCCCGCGGCGCTGGCGCTGATTGCGCGCGCGGCCGAAGGCTCGGTGCGCGATTCGCTCTCGCTGTTCGATCAGGCGATTTCCCATGCCGCCGGCAAGGTGACGGCCGAGGACGTGCGGCAGATGCTCGGCCTCGCCGACCGCGTGCGCATCGTCGATCTGTTCGAGGCGCTGATGAAGGGCGACGCCGCCGCGGCGCTGAAGGAATTGCGCGAGCAATACGACATCGGCGCCGACCCGGCGGTGGTGCTGTCCGATCTCGCCGAGTTCACCCATTTCGTCACCCGCGTGAAGGTCGTGCCCACGGTCGCCGAGGACGTGTCGCTGTCGGAAGCCGAGCGCGTGCGCGGCCGCGCATTTGCGCTCGCCTTGTCGATGCGGGTTCTGGCGCGCGCCTGGCAGATGCTGCTCAAGGGCATTGCCGAAGTGCAGGCCGCGGGCCGCCCGCTCGCCGCCGCCGAGATGACACTGGTGCGCATCGCCTACGCCGCCGATCTGCCGACGCCCGACGAGGTCGTGCGCTCGCTCGGCGAAGGCGGCGAGGCCGTCGCGCGCCCGCAGGGCAACGGCGGTACCGCGGCGGCTGCGCCGAATTTCGCCCCGCGCTACGAGGCGCCGCGCGGATCGCCGCGCTCGTCCGTCGCGGCGTCGCCGCGCATCGCCGAAGAGCCGGTTCTCGATCAGCCGCAGGCCGCCCCCACATTGTCGATCGGCTCGTTCGAGCAGTTGATCGCGCTGGTCACGGAAAAGCGCGACGTGCAGACAAAACTGGCGCTGCAAAACGACGTACGCCTGGTGCGCTGCGAGGATGGCCAGCTCGAAATCGCGCTCGAGGCCAATGCGCCGAAGACCCTGGTGCACGACCTGCAACGCAAGATCACCGGCTGGACCGGTAAGCGCTGGATCGTGGTGGTGTCCAAGGAAGAGGGCGCCGCGACCTTGCGGGCGCAGATGGACGCGAGGCAAGCCGAGGTCGAGCGCGACGTGCAGGGCGATCCGCTGGTGCAGGCGGTGCTCAATCGTTTCCCCGGCGCCAAGATCGTCGGGGTGACGCAGAATGTGGCCGATGCCGGCAACGACGCGCCGGACGTTGTCCCCAAAGGCGAGGACTGATCGTGGTTGATTTCATGGGCATGATGAAGCAGGCCGCGCAACTGCAGACCAAAATGCAGGAGCTGCAGGCCGAGCTCGACCGCATCGAGGTCGAGGGCGCGGCCGGCGGCGGCATGGTGACGGTGAAGCTCAGCGCCAAAGGCGAGCTCAAGGGCGTTAAGATCGACGACTCACTGATGAAGGCATCGGACAAGGAAATTCTCGAGGACTTGCTGGTGGCCGCGCACGCCGATGCGCGGCGCAAGGCGGAAGGTGTGATGCAGGAGAAAATGAAGGGCCTGACCGGCGGTCTGCCGCTGCCGCCGGGATTGTCCTTGACGTAATGCCCGCAGCCGTTGCCGGTCCCGAAATCGAGCGCCTGATCCAGTTGCTGGCGCGGCTGCCCGGCCTGGGCCCGCGCTCGGCGCGCCGCGCGGCGCTGCATCTCATCAAGAAGCGCGAATTGCTGATGGCCCCGCTAGCGTCCGCGCTGGAAACGGCGATGGACAAAATCGTCATCTGCAAGACTTGCGGCAACATCGATACGCAAAACCCGTGCACCGTCTGCACCGATCCAAAACGCGACCAGTCGATCATCGTCGTCGTCGCCGATGTCGCGGACCTCTGGGCGCTGGAGCGCGCGCATGCTGTCAACGGCCGCTACCATGTGCTTGGCGGCACGCTGTCGCCGCTCGATGGCGTCGGTCCGCGGGACCTGTCGATCGACGCGCTGATTTCGCGCGCGCACGAGCCGCAGGTGAACGAGCTGATCCTGGCGCTCAATGCCACGGTCGACGGGCAGACCACCGCGCATTACATCACTGAACTGCTGCACGATGCGCACGTGAAGGTGACGCGGCTTGCGCACGGCGTGCCGGTCGGCGGCGAGCTCGACTACCTCGACGAGGGCACGCTGTCGGCGGCGATCAAGCAGCGAACGCTGTTCTAGGGCGTCCGCGGCGCCAGCCGCCGGAAATGCCCGTGCCGTTGCAGCCAGGCCAGCAAAATAAGGCTGGGAATGCCGGCGAGCGCGCAGATCACGAAAAACCACGCCCATCCGGTCGCTTCGGCGATGAAACCCGCGCCGGACGACAGATAGGTGCGGCCGACGGCGGCGAGCGCGGTCAGCAGCGCGTATTGCGTCGCCGTGTGCAGCGGGTTCTGGCAGAGCGCCGACAGGTAGGCGACGAACATCACGGTGCCGATGGCGCTGGTGAAATTCTCCACCGTGATGGCAACCGTCAGCGCCAGCAGATTGTGCCCGAGCACGGCGACGACACTGAACCCGAGATTGGCCGCCGCTTGCAGCAGTGCGCCGACCCACAGGCTCGTGGCCAGCGGCAGCGCGCGGGCAACGAAGCCGCCGGCAAAGCCGCCGGCGAGCAGCGCGGCGAGGCCGACGCCCTTGACGATCGCCGCATATTCGTTGCGCGAAAACCCGAGATCGATGACGAAGGGCGCGGTCATCGCGCCGGAGAGCGCGTCGGTGAACTTGAACAGCACCACGAAAGCGAGCATGGCGAAGGCAAGCTCATGGCCGAGGAAATCCCTGGCCGCGCCGAGCGCCGTCTCGATCACGCGGGCAAGCGGCCGTTGGCCGGCATGAGTTGCTTCGGCCTCGCGCGAGCGCTCGGGCTCGGTGGCTATGAGCGCCGTCACGGTGCCGATCAGCACCAGGCTCGCCATGGCGACATAGCCCCAGTGCCAGGCCGCGGCGCTGCTCAGGCCGCGACTCTGGAAGGCGCTGACCAGAAACAGCGCGCCGGCGGTGGAAATCAGCATGCCGATGCGATAGGCGGCGACATACGAGGCCATGCCGGCGGCCTGCTCGTTTTCCGGCAGGCTCTCGACGCGGAAGGCGTCGACGACAATATCCTGCGTCGCCGAGGCGGTGGCGACGAGCAGCGCGCCGAGCGCGACCAGAGCGGGCGCCGATGCCGGATCGGTCGAGCCGAGGAACACGATCGCCGCGATCAGCAGCAGTTGCGTGAACACCAGCCAGCCGCGGCGGCGGCCGAGCCAGCGCGACAGCAGCGGAATGTCGAGCGCGTCGGTCAGCGGCGCCCAGAAGAATTTCACCGTATAGGGCGTGCCGACCAGGGCGAACAGGCCGATGGTGCCGAGGTCGACCTTGGATTCCGTCATCCACACCAGCAGCGTCGTCCCTGACAGCGCCAGCGGCAGCCCGGAGGAAAAGCCGAGGAACAGGACGATGAGGACGCGCGGCCGGAAGTAAACCGCCGCCGCGTCGAGGAACGAGGGGCGCGGCGGCGCGGTGCCGGGCGAGGCCGTCATCGGTTTATTCGCCGGCCTCGAGCCTGCGGATCGGCGCCTGTATCACGTCGGCGCTTGGCGCCTCGTCGCCGTCGAATTCAAGCTCCTCGATTTTTGCCGCGCGCTTTTCGATTTTTCCGGCCGAAATGAGGATATCGTCGACGTCCTTGCTGGTCTGGCCAAAGTGGCCTTGCAGCTTGCGCGCGCGTTCGCCGAGCAAGTCGACATCCTTCATCATGTGGCCGACTTCGGTGCGGATCTTGTGCGTGGCTTCCTGCATTTCGGCATCCTTGCGAATTTGCCGCACGAGCTGAATTGCCAGAAACGCCATATTCGGAGACACGATCATTACGCGTGCGCGCCGCGCCCGCTGGACCAGGTCGTCGAAGCGTTCGTACAAATCGGCATAGAGCGATTCAGAGGGAATGAACATCAGCGCGACATCCTGGGTCTCGCCCGGGATCAGATATTTTTCCGCGATATCCGTGATGTGCTTGGCAATGTCCTGCTTGACGCGGGCCACCGCCTGCTTGCGCTCTTCCTCGCTCGGCGCATCGCGCCACGCCGTCATCGCTTCGAGCGGAAACTTGGCGTCGATAACGAGCGGCCCCGCCTCCGGCATGAAGATCACGCAGTCCGGCCGTGTCCGGTTCGACAGCGTGTATTGGAATTCATAGGCGCCCTTCGGCAGCACGTCGGCGATAATGGCTTCCAGCTGCCCCTGGCCGAAGGCGCCGCGCGATTGCTTGTTCGACAACACGCCTTGCAGCGAGCTGACCTGCGTCGCCAGTTCGGTGATGTTCTTCTGCGCGCTATCGATCACCGCCAGCCGCGCGTGCAGCTGCTGCAAATGCTCGGTGGTGTGCTTGGTGGTGGTTTTCATCGACTCGCCGAGATTCTGCGTGACCGCGTCGAGCCGGGTGTTCACGGTGTGCTGAAGCTGCATGTGCGAGTTCTGCAGCCAATTGCCCATGGCATCGAGCCGGGCGTTGAGTTCGAGCAGCCGCTGCTCGGCGGCGGGGTCGGACACCGGTTTGCGCGGCAGCAGCAGCAAGACGATGATGACGAGCACGCCCGCCGCGAGCGCAGCCGCGCCGGCCGCGGCAAGCGCTGGCCCATTGGCCACGATGAAAGCCGAAAGGTTGGACATGGGGCCGCTTCTACCTTGATTCGTCGGCGCGAGCGAACGAAGGGCGAACGGTAGAGCGCAACGAACTGGCGGACAAGCGGAAATCCCCGCATTGACCGCGCCGCCGCAGGCCCTTACATCGCGCGCATGGCGGTCCGCGATATTCTCATCATCCCCGACAAGCGCCTGCGCCAGAAATCCGCCGCGGTGAAGGCGGTGGACAAGCCGCTGCGCGCGCTCGTCGACGACATGTTCGAGACCATGTATGCGGCGCCGGGCATCGGCCTTGCCGCCATCCAGATCGGCGAGCCGCTGCGCGTCGTCACCATGGACCTTGCCAAGAAGGACGAGCCGAAAGCGCCGCTGGTCTTCATCAATCCGGAAGTGGTGTGGAAGTCTTCCGAGACCGCCACCTACGAGGAAGGCTGCCTGTCGATCCCGGAATATTACGAAGAGGTCGAGCGCCCGCAGAAGGTGCGCGTGAAATACCTCGATCTCGACGGCAAGGCGCGGGAGATCGAGGCCGACGGGCTACTGTCCACGTGTCTGCAGCACGAGATCGACCACATCAACGGCATCCTGTTCATCGACCATATTTCCAAACTCAAGCGCGACATGGTGATGAAGAAATTCAAGAAGGCGGCGAAGCAGGGCGTGGACCACAAGGCGCTCGCCAAGGATAAAGAGCCTTCGCATCACATCGGCTAGCCATCGGGCCAAACCTATGCGCCTGATCTTCATGGGCACGCCTGATTTCGCGGTGCCGACGCTCGTCGAACTCGCCGCGCGCGGGCACGAGATCGCCGCCGTCTATACTCGCGCGCCCAAGCCCGCCAAGCGCGGCATGGAATTGCAGATGACGCCGGTCGAGCGCGAGGCGCGGCAGCTGGGACTTGCCGTGCTCACGCCCACGACGCTGAAAGACGAAGCAGCGCAAACCGTGTTCCGCGCCCACAACGCCGACGCCGCGGTGGTCGTGGCCTACGGGCTCATCCTGCCGAAGCCCATCCTCGACGCGCCGAGGCTCGGCTGCTTCAACGTGCATGCCTCGCTGCTGCCGCGCTGGCGCGGCGCGGCGCCCATTCACCGCGCCATCATGGCGGGCGATGCGGAAACCGGCGTCACCATCATGAAGATGGATGAGGGGCTCGACACCGGCGCGATCGCCAATGCCGACTGTGTGCCGATCACACCCGACATGACCACCGGCGATCTGCACGACGTGCTCGCCCGGCGCGGCGCCGAGCTGATGGCGCGCTCGCTTGCCGAGCTCGAACGCGGCACGCTTGAAGTCAAGCCGCAGCCGGCGGCGGGCGTCACCTACGCCGCCAAGATTGCCAACGCCGAAACGCGCATCGATTGGGCGAAGCCGTGGGATGAGGTGCACAACCACATCCGCGGCCTGTCGCCATTTCCTTGTGCCTGGTTCGAACTCGGCGGCGCCCGCGTGCGGGCGCTGCGCTCGAGCAAAGGCGAGGGCAAAGGCGTGCCCGGCACGGCGCTCGACGATCGCCTCACCATCGCGTGCGCTTCCGGCGCCGTGCGTCTCACGCAAGTCCAGCGCGCCGGCAAGCAGCCGATGAGCGCCGAGGAATTCCTGCGCGGCACGCCGGTGAAGCCGGGAACAGTTTTCGCTTAGGTGAAACCAAATTCTCTTTTAAGAATGTTGAACAGCGATCGAGCGCTTTCACGATTAAGCTGGATTGTTTGGCTGAGCTTCTGGGGTATCTCTCGGTCTTCTGTGCCTTTGGTGTCTATTTGAATAAGCCGCACTTTGCCGTCTGTCTTGAGGACATAATATTCAGCTTCGATTGCTTTATGAGTGGTGTACCTGTCGCGCTGCTTCTCATTAAATCTGGTGATTAATGCCATCAACGCCTCCATTTGTCCCACAATTATAAGCCATGCCCCGCTACAAGCTCACCATCGAATATGACGGCACGCCGTTTGCCGGCTGGCAGATTCAGGCCGCGAGTCTGACCGTGCAGGGCGTGCTGACCGCAGCCGTTGAAGCGCTATCCGGCGACAAGACGCTGGTGCAGGGCGCCGGGCGCACCGATGCCGGCGTGCACGCGCGCGGGCAGGTGGCGCATGTCGATCTCGCCAGGGACTGGGACACCGACACCATTCGCGATGCGCTCAACGCGCACCTGCGTCCTTATCCGGTGGCGGTGCTCCTCGCCGAGCGCGCGGCCGGCGATTTCAACGCCCGCACCTCGGCGGTGAAGCGGCATTACCTCTATCGCATCGTCAATCGCCGCGCCGACCTCGCTGTCGACCTGGGCCACGCCTGGCGCGTGCCGCGACCGCTCGATGCCGCAGCCATGCACGCCGCAGCGCAGGCGCTCCTCGGCAAGCACGATTTTACGACGTTTCGCTCCACCGAATGCCAGGCCGCCTCTCCGGTGAAGACGCTCGACCGCCTCGACGTCGCGCGCGCCGGCGACGAGCTCGCCGTCACCGCCTCGGCGCGTTCGTTCCTGCACTCGCAGGTGCGCTCCATGGTCGGCTCGCTGGTCGCGGTCGGTGAGGGCAAATGGAGCGCCGATGATCTGGCCCGCGCGCTGGCCGCCCGCGACCGCGCCGCCTGCGGGCAGGTCGCGCCGCCGGACGGGCTTTATCTGATGCGGGTGGACTACTGACCCGCTCCGCCCGGCCGATAAACCTGCCTTGCGGCTCCAGTCGCCTTGACGGATGATCGCGTCTCGGGGCGCCAACCGCCACGAGGGAGGATGCAATGCTGTTCATGTTGTCGGCGAGTTTCACCGATCAGGGCGTGCGTGGATTGAAGGACGCGCCCAAGCGCGCGCAGGCCTCGCGTGAACTTGCCAAGAAATTCGGCGCTGAGATCAAGCAAGCCTATATGACGACTGGCGAGTCCGATCTCATCCTCTTCGTCGAGGCGCCGAACGGCGATGGGATGCTCAAATTCGCTATGGCGCTTGGCATGCAGGGTCATCTGCGCACCAAGACCGCCCGCGCCTGGCCGATGGACGATTTCATGAAGCTCGTGGCGGAGCTTCCGTAGCCGCCGTTAGCCGAAATAACGATCCAAGATTGTGCGATAGATCGTGGTCAGCGCGCGCAGGTCGGCGATCGGCACGCGCTCGTCCACCTGGTGCATGGTCTGCCCGACCAGGCCGAATTCGACGACCGGGCAATAACGCGTGATGAAGCGCGCGTCCGACGTGCCGCCGCTGGTGGAGAGTTTCGGCTTGCGCCCGGTGGTCTTCCTGATGGCGGCGGTGACCAGGTCGGTGAACGGGCCGGGCTTGGTGACGAACACGGCGGCGTTCGAGGGCTGCCATTTGAACGCGAACTTGATCTTGCCGCCGGCGGCCTTCTTCGCGCGCCTTTCGATCAGCTTCTTCAGGGAAGCCAGCGTGTGCTTGTCGTTGAAGCGGATGTTGAACTGCGCGCGCGCCTCGCCGGGAATGAGGTTGACGGTCTTGTTGCCGACGTCGACCGAGACGAATTCGAGATGCGAAGCCGAGAATTGCCTGGTGCCCTTGTCCAGCGGCTCGGCCTGCAGCGCCGCGACGAGTTTCACCAGCCCGCGGATCGGATTGTCGGCGCGGTCGGGGTAGGCGACGTGGCCCTGTTTGCCGGAGACGATCAGGTGGCCGTTGAGCGAGCCGCGGCGGCCGACCTTGATGGTGTCGCCGAGCTCATTGACGTTGCTTGGCTCGCCGAGCAGGCAGTGGTCGAATTTCTCGCCGCGTTCGGCAGCCCATTTCAACAGCTTTGGCGTGCCGTTGACGGCGATGCCTTCCTCGTCGCCGGTGATCAGGAACGAGATGGAACCTTTGGCACGGCCGCTGTTGGCGGCGAGATGGTCGAGGACCGCGGCGACCATGCAGGCGATGCCGCCTTTCATGTCGACGGCGCCGCGGCCGTACAGCTTGCCGCTGGCAAGGTCGGCGGCAAACGGCGGATGCGTCCATGCGTTTTCCTCGCCCGGCGGCACCACATCGGTGTGGCCGGCGAACACGAGGTTCGGCGCCGCGGTGCCGATGCGGGCGTAGAGATTTTCCACGTCGGCGGTGCCGGGTTCGCTGAAGGTTAAGCGCTCGACGGCAAAGCCCGCGGACTTCAGCGTGGCCTCAAGATAGGCGAGCGCGCCGCCTTCCGCCGGCGTCACCGAGCGGCAGCGCAACAATTCGCGAGCGATGGCGACGGGGTCGGCGGGCATCCGCCTCTAGTCCCTGAGCAGTTCGTTGATCGAGGTCTTCGAGCGCGTGCGCTCGTCGACGCGCTTGACGATCACGGCGCAGTAGAGGCTCGGGCCGCCGTCCTTGCCCGGCTGGCTGCCCGGCACCACGACGGAATAAGGCGGCACCTCGCCGCGCAGGACTTCGCCGGTCGAGCGATCGACGATGCGCGTCGAGGCGCCGAGATAAACGCCCATCGACAGCACCGCGCCTTCGCGCACGATCACGCCTTCGGCGACTTCCGAGCGCGCGCCGATGAAGCAGTTGTCCTCGATGATGACCGGTCCCGCCTGCAGCGGCTCGAGCACGCCGCCGATCCCGGCGCCGCCGGAGATGTGGCAGTTCTTGCCGATCTGCGCGCAAGAGCCGACGGTCGCCCAGGTGTCGATCATGGTGCCGCCGTCGACGTAGGCGCCGAGATTGACGAAGGACGGCATCAGCACCACGCCGGGCGCGATAAAGGCCGAGTGCCGCACCACGCAGCCGGGCACGGCGCGGAATCCCGCCTTTTTGAACTTGGCCGCGCTCCAGCCCTTGAACTTCGAGTCGACCTTGTCCCACCACACGGCCTTGCCCGGGCCGCCGGCGATCACGCTCATGTCATTGAGGCGGAAGGAGAGCAGCACCGCCTTCTTGAGCCATTGATTGACCTGCCAGATGCCGTCGCCCTGGCGTTCGGCGACGCGGGCCTTGCCGGCGTCGAGCAGATCGAGCGCGGCGGCGACCGCCTTGCGCACGGCGCCTCTGGTCTTCGGGCTGACGCGGTCGCGCCCTTCGAAGGCGTCGTCGATGGTCTTGGCGAGCTTTTCGGCAGACATTCCCGTGCCCCGGCGCGTTTTTGGCTCGCGGTTTGTCGGAGGCGGAGCAGGGGATGTCAAGCCAAGCCGGCCGTCGGGGAAAAAGGCCGAAAGCAGGCATTGCCTATGCGGAATGCTTAAGGCAGGGTTTGTGACAGCGCGGTGGAGCCGAGGCCATTGTTGCTGGAATTTGTGTGCTGGCGCTGCTGCCGGCGCAATCGTGACGGCTTAAACCTCGGAGACCCGTAATGCTTCTCAACAAAAATCTGCTTCCGGCCCTGTTCGCGCTTGCCGCGATGGGTCTTTCCGTGCCGGCCCAGGCCGACGGCCTCGATACCATCATGTCCGCCAAGGTCATCAAGGTGGCCGTGCCGCAGGATTTCGCGCCGTTTGGCTCCGCCGGCCTCGATCTCAAGCCGCAGGGCTATGACATCGACATGGCCAACCTGATTGCCAAGGCGCTCGGCGTGAAGGCCGAGATTATTCCGGTGACCTCCGCCAACCGCATTCCTTACCTGCAGACGCATAAGGCCGACATCGTCATTTCCAGCCTGGGCAAGAATGCCGAGCGCGAGGCGGTCATCGACTTCTCCAACGCCTATGCGCCGTTCTTCTCCGGGGTGTTCGGCACCAAGGACATCGCGGTGAAGAGCGCCGCCGATCTCAAGGGCAAGACCATCGGTGCCACGCGCGGCGCCATCGAAGAGCAGGCGCTGTCGTCGTCGGCGCCGGCCGATGCCACGATCAAACGCTTCGAGGACAACAACGCGACGATCTCGGCCTTCGTCTCCGGCCAGGTCGATCTGATTGCCACCGGCAATACGGTGGCCGCCGCCATCGCCGAGAAAAATCCGGGCCGCGCGCCGGTGTTGAAGTTCGTCATCAAGGACAGCCCCTGCTATGTCGGGCTCAATAAAGGCGAGCCGAAACTGATGGCCAAGCTCAACGAGATCATCGCCAAGGCGAAGGCCGACGGCGAGCTGGAGAAGCTCTCGGAGAAATGGCTGAAGAATCCGCTGCCGCCGGGTTTCTAGGCCGCGTCCGCCGCGGGCGCTAGCCATGGTCTATCATCTGCACTTCGAGGCGCTGCTGCCATACTGGCGGGTGCTGCTGGACGGGCTGATCTTCACGATCGTGCTGACCGTCGTGTCGACCGTTGCCGGCATCGCCGTCGGCACGGCGGGCGCCTCGGCGCGCACATTCGGCCCTGCGTGGCTCGGCCGCGTCGTCATCTGCTACGTCGAGTTGATCCGCAACACGCCGTTCATCGTGCAGCTGTTCTTCATCTTCTTCGGCCTGCCGGCCTTGGGGCTCAAGCTTTCGGAAACGACGGCGGCCTTTCTCGCCATGACCATCAATCTCGGCGCCTATTCGACCGAGATCATCCGCGCCGGCATCGAGGCGGTGCCCAAGGGGCACCTCGAAGCCGGCGTCAGCCTCGCCATGAGCAAATGGGAGGTGCTGCGCTACATCGTGCTCAAGCAGGCATTCCGCAAAATCTATCCGGCGCTGTCCTCGCAGATCATCATCGTCATGCTCGGCTCGGCGGTGGTGTCGCAGATTTCCGCGCAGGATCTGACCTACGCCGCCAATTTCGTCGCCTCGCGCAATTTCCGCAATTTCGAGGTCTATATCCTGGCCGCGGTGGTTTACCTGCTGCTCGCAATCGCCATGCGCGCCGTTCTGCGCGGGCTCGGCCGATATCTGTTCAAGGCGGCGGTATAGCGCATGATCCCGAAAAGTAGGCACCGGTTTTCGGGCAAGATCGTGCGCCAGAGAAAGTGACATGCTGCAGTTTTCCTTCTGGGACATCCTCTCCAACCTGCTGATCGCCACCGGGTGGACGATCATCCTGTCGCTGATCGCCTTCGTTTCTGGCGGCCTCGTCGGGCTGATCCTGCTGTTCATGCGCACCTCGCAGATCAAGCCGCTGGAATGGTTCACCAAGTCCTACATCGAGTTCTTCCAGGGCACGCCGCTCTTGATGCAGTTGTTCCTGTTTTTCTTCGGCATCGCGCTGTTCGGCGTCGAAGTGTCGCCGTGGCTTGCGGCGTGGCTCGCGCTCACGCTGTGGACCAGCGCCTTCCTCACCGAGATCTGGCGCGGCTGCGTCGAATCGATCCCGCGCGGGCAGTGGGAGGCTTCGTCCAGCCTTGCGCTGACTTACATCGAGCAGATGCGCTACGTGATCCTGCCGCAGGCCCTGCGCATAGCGGTGGCGCCGACCGTCGGCTTCTCGGTGCAGGTGATCAAGGGCACGGCGCTTGCCTCGATCATCGGCTTTGTCGAACTGACCAAGGCCGGCACCGTACTCAACAACGCGACGTTCCGGCCGTTTCTGGTCTATTCGCTGGTGGCTCTGATCTACTTCTGCCTGTGCTTCCCGCTGTCCTGGTGCGCCAAAAAACTCGAGGGTCGCCTCAATGCCGCTCGTTAGCATCCGTGACGTTAGAAAAAGCTACGGCCCGATCGAGGTGCTCAAGGGCGTCTCGCTCGAAGTCGAGAAGGGCGACGTGGTCGCCATCATCGGCCGCTCCGGTTCGGGCAAGAGCACGCTGCTCCGCTGCATCAACGGGCTGGAGACCTACCAGTCCGGCGCCATCATGGCCGACGGCATCGAGGTCGGCGGTGTTCGCGCCAACCTGCGCGAGCTGCGCCGCCACGTCGGCATGGTGTTCCAGCAGTTCAATCTGTTTCCGCATCTGACCGCCGCGGAGAACGTGATGCTGGCGCCGATGGTGGTGAACAAGGTGGCCAAGAAAGAGGCGCGCGCCGTTGCCGCCGAAGTGCTGGCCAAGGTCGGGCTGTCGGAGAAGATGGACGCGTATCCGAGCCAGCTCTCCGGCGGGCAGCAGCAGCGCGTGGCGATAGCGCGCTCGCTGGCGATGCGGCCCAAGGTGCTGCTGTGCGACGAAATCACCTCGGCGCTCGATCCCGAGCTGGTCAACGAGGTCTTGCGCGTGGTCGAGCAACTGGCGCGCGAAGGCATGACGCTGATGCTGGTGACGCACGAGATGCGCTTTGCCCGCGACGTCGGCACCCATCTGGTGTTCATGCATCACGGCAAGGTGCACGAGCAGGGCAAGCCGAAGGAGGTCTTCGCCGCGCCGAAGACCCCGGAATTGCAGCAGTTCGTCGGCTCGATCGGCTGACGGGCCTTCCGCTGCCGCGCCGCCTTGCGCTAGGCTGGCGCGGAAACAGGGGGCTGGCCGTGAACTTACTCGTCAAGTTTTTCCTGCTCGCCGCTGCGTCCGCGGCTGTGTTCGCGGCCGAGCCGGCATTTGCCCATCATCTGATGGGCGGGCGCACGCCATCGACCTTTGCCGAGGGCCTGCTGTCCGGCCTCGGCCACCCGCTGATCGGCATCGACCATTTTGCTGCGGTCGTCGCGGTCGGCTGCCTCGCCGCCGCGCATCGTGCCGGAGCGGCGCTGGCGGTCGCCTTCGTCGTGGCGATGATGGCGGGCGTTGCCCTGCACCTGCACGGCGCGACTGTGCCGGGGGCGGAATTGCTGGTGGCGCTCTCGGTGATCGTGCTCGGCGTCATTCTGCTGCGCCGGCCGCAGTTGCCCGTATCGGCCGCGCTCGGCCTGTTCGTGCTGGTCGGCCTGACCCACGGCTACGCGCTGGGTGAATCGATCTACGGCGCCGAGCGCTCGCCGCTCGCCGCTTATCTCATCGGGCTTGCGGTCATCCAGAGCGCCGTCGCCCTCGGTGCCATGTTGGTGGCGCGCGCGCTCACGCAACGCACGCGCGATCTCGTGACCGTGCGCCTGATCGGCGCCGGCATTGCCGGGGTCGGGCTCGCGGTGCTGATGCAGCAGGTGATCCCGGCGCCGCCGGCCTGAGAAAAAAGCAAGGCCCCGAAGCGGGGGCCTTGCCAATCCTTACGTCTTGATCTTGCCGGCAACGGTCATGTTGCGTGGGCGAAGTTGCCCGCTTCGCTGGCGACGATGCGCGAACGCATCGGCTTGAGCACGAACAGCGCCATCGCCACGACGACGAGGTTCATGATCGCAGTCGCCACGAACACCATGTGCCAGCTTCCGGTCGACGCCTTGATCATGTTGGCGACCGGCACGAGGAAGGCGGATGCGCCTTTTGCCGTATAAAGCAGGCTCAGGTTCACCGTGGCGAATTTCGGCCCGAAGCTGTCGGTGCAGGTCGACGGGAACAGGCTGAAGATTTCGCCCCAGGTGAGGAAGATCAGGGCGGCGAACACGACGAAAGCCCACGGTGAGCCGCCCGCCGAGCCGAGCAGCCAATAGGCGACTGCGCCGAGACCGAAGGCGATGGCCATGGTGTATTCACGGCCGATGTGGTCGGACACCCAGCCGAACAGCGGACGCGCGGCGCCGTTGGCGACGTTGTCCACGATCAGCGCGACCGAGAGCGCGGTGGCGCCGCCGAGTATGGCGATATTGGCGACGTTGTAGTCCTTGGCGATCAGCGCGATCTGGGCGGTCGCCATCAGGCCGCTGGCCGAGACCAGAACGAACATGATGTAGAGCACCCAGAACACCGGCGACATCAGCACTTCAGCCGGCGTGTAGCTGCGTGCCGACTGCACCAGCTTGGGCTGGGCGAAACCCGCGAGTTCACCCGGCTCCGGCGCGCGCAACAGCCAGGCGAGCAGGAAGACGATGACGCCCTGCACCAGGCCGAACCAGAAGAACGCGGTCTCATAACCGCTCGAAGCGATCACGGCGCGGATCGGAACGACGGTGAGCGCGGCGCCGGCGCCGAAGCCCGCGGCGGTGAGGCCGACCGCGAGGCCGCGCCGGTCCGGGAACCACTTGACCGCCTGTCCGACCGCGGTCGCGTAGATTGCGCCGCCGCCGATGCCGGCGAGAACGGCGCCGAAATACAGCATCGACAGCGTGTCGGCTTTCGAGTTGACGATCCAGCCGGCAGCGATGAGCACGCCGCCGAAGGCGACCATCAGCTTCGGCCCGAGCTGGGCGCCGAGTTTGTCGACGATCCAGCCTTCGATCGGCGTGAGCCAGGTTTCCAGCGCCACGAATATACTGAAGGCAACCTGGATCGCAGCGACCGACCAGCCGTGCGCCTTGTTCATCGGGCCGACGAACAGCGTCCAGCCATATTGCAGGTTGGCGATCATGATCATGCAGATGATCCCGGCGATAAGCTGGGTCCATCTTTCGCGATTAATTGGTTGTGAAGCTGCTCCACCATTGGCCATTTTTGCTCTCCTTGGTTTCCCTGTATCGATTGTTGCTGTTGGCGGTGGGCGCGTGCGCCACGCGCGTTTTGTCGTCAAGCAAACGCAATTCGGCGCGTGTGAGTTCACCCCGGCCGACTCGATATTCCATGACGACGATGAAGAACGTGACGGTGCAAACGAGCGCCAGCGCTATTGCCACGTCGGCAATCAGCGGAATGTCCCGGCGCCGAGCAACGCCCGACCGCATTGAAGAACCGTTTTAATAAGCGCGCCCCGCTTATTCGCCCATTTGTGTTCGCCTAAATGCGAAGGTCAAGAAGCAAATCGCCGTTCGCAATGTCGTCATCGCGCGCGCGAAGTCGGCGGCGTCATCATTCTAAAGTCTATGTCACCGGCACAAAGACTCTAGAAAATCTGTAAGATCGTCGGTCACGTGATCGACGTGAGCGGCGTCGCGGCCCTCCATTTCCCAGTCTTCGCGGAACACCTCGCGCTGGCCGTCCGGCACCACGAGAACCGTGGTCATGCCCAGCGCGTGCGGCGTTTCCAGATTGCGGGCGAGGTCCTCAAACATCGCCGCCTTTGCCGGATCGACGTCGTGGCGCGAGAGAAACCGCTTATAGACCTGCGGCAGCGGCTTGGGATCGAGATCGGCGGCGGCAATATCGAACACGTCCTCGAAATGCCGGTCGATCTCCAGCCGTTTCATCACCGCGTCGGCGTGCTTGCGCGTGCCGTTGGTGAGGATGAGCTTGCGTCCCGGCAGTTTCTCCAGCGCCGCGCCAAGCGCCGGGTTCGGCGTCAGCGGCGAGTGGTCGATTTTGTGCACGAAGTCGAGATAGTCGTCGGGCGCCATGCCGTGCTCGGCCATCATGCCGCGCATGGTGGTGCCGTAACGCTTGTAATAGTCCTTCTGCACGCGGAAGGCTTCCTCCCGGGAAACCTTGAGAAAGTCGGCAACGTAGGCGCGGATGCGCTCGTCCACCTGCTGCCAGAGATCGAGATGCCGCGGGTAGAGCGTGTTGTCGAGATCGAATACCCAGGTTTCGACCTTGCCGAAACCGCGCGGCGGGGAATTCAAAGTCAGCGGCACGGCTATTCCTTGAAACGCACGGTGGTCGAAGGCTGTCCGCCGGTGTCAATGACGGCAAAGCCGGCCGAGTTCAAGCCGCGCGCCGCGCAATCTTTATGGTCGCTCAGCTCGAACTTGCCGTCGCGGGTGCACAGCGCGGTCTTGCCGCCCCAGTCGAGCGGCGCATCGCCGCGCCGGACCGTGCGTCCGGCGGCGTCGACCGCCTCGGCGTAACTGTAGAGCTTGCGCTGATCGCCGCGCAGATCGGGGCGCAGGCATTGGCCGGCGGCGATGCGGTACCAGCCGCGGGTGATGATTGCGCCCGCCTCGACCGTGCCCAGCGACGCCATCACGGCGTACTGCGTGTCGTTGCACCAGGAAAATCCGTTGCCTTGCGGATTTTGCGCGGCCGCAAGCAGCGCGTCGAAGAATTCGGCCGGCGCAGGCTCCGTCGCAAGGTTGCGGTCCTTGAGAAAGCGGCCGAGCGCGGCCTGCGTTTTGCCGCCCTGCACGCCGTCGATCGGGTAGGCGTCATAGCCGGCGATGGTGAGGAGACGCTGGACGCCGGCAAGCCGCGCCTGTGCGTCGTCGTAATCGGCCTCCTCGGCAAGATTGATCGCCGGTCCCGTCGGTGAATCCGCCGGCCGCGCCGCGGAAAAGCGCGCCTGCTGGCTCACCGGGCAGGCGCGCGCGTCGGCGATGCTGAAATCGACCGGGCGGATGCAGAGCTCGACCTCGCCCTGCTGCGGCATCGGAGTATCGCCATAGACCGGCGCCGTGCGCGTGTGCACATAGACCATGTCGGCATCGAGCGGGCCGTCGAGCACCTGGCGGCATTGCCCGGGATCGATGCGGAACCAGCCGCGCGCCGACACCGTGGCGCGCTTTTCCAGGCCGAACGCCGTCTCCATGAGATAGCTGGTGCGATTGCAGATGGTCAGCTCGGCATGCGCCGGCGCGGCGACGGCGATCAGCAGCAATGCGAGCCGGCGAATCATGCAGCCATCTTAAGCTGCAACCAATCAGCGGTGCATCAGCGTACCGACGCCGTGGTCGGTGAGCAATTCGAGCAGCACCGCGTGCGGCACCTTGCCGTCCATGATGACCACGCCTTCGACGCCCTGGTCGAGCGCGTAGATGCAGGTCTCGACCTTGGGGATCATGCCGCCCGAGATGGTGCCGTCGGCGATCATCCGCCGGGCGTCGGCAACCGAGAGTTCGGTAATCAGCTCCTTCGAGGCGTCGAGCACGCCGGGCACGTCGGTCAGCAGCAGCAGGCGCTTGGCCTTGAGAGCGCCGGCCACCGCGCCGGCGAAGGTGTCGGCATTGACGTTGAAGGTGCCGCCATCGGCCGAGGTCGCCAGCGGCGCCAGCACCGGGATCATTTCCTTGCCGAGCACGGCGTTGAGCACGAAGAGGTCGACCTTCTCCGGCTCGCCGACGAAGCCGAGATCGACGATCTTTTCGATATTGGAATCCGGATCGACGACGGTGCGCGTCACCTTGCGCGCCTGCACCATGTTGCCGTCCTTGCCGCACAGCCCGATGGCCTTGCCGCCGGCGGCGTTGATGTAGCCGACGATCTGCTTGTTGATCGAACCGGCGAGCACCATCTCGACGATCTCGACGGTCTTCTGGTCGGTGACGCGCAGGCCGTCGACGAATTCCGACTGGATGCCGAGCTTCTTCAGCATGGCCGCGATCTGCGGCCCGCCGCCGTGCACCACCACCGGATTGATCGCGGCCTGTTCCAGCAGCACCACGTCGCGGGCGAAATCGCGCGCGGTCGTTTCCTGGCCCATGGCATGGCCGCCGTATTTGATGACGATGATTTCCTCGTCGTAGCGCTGCATGTGCGGCAGCGCCTCGGAGAGGATGCGCGCCTGCGTCTGCGGGTCGACCTTTATCCGTTCAGATTTCGGGGCTTTGCTCATGGCGGGCATGTTCTAGCCGAAGTCAGCGGGGCGGGACAATGCGACTACGTGACCAAGCGTCTTTTGTGGGGGGTGAGGTTGCAATAGGACACAACGCGCTCCCTCTCCCCGTTGGGGAGAGGGGGATCGTGAGTCTCGGGCGCTGTAACCCCTCACCCGGCACGCGTTCCGCGCGCCGGCCTCTCCCATAGGGAGAGGTGAAGCGTGCACGCCGCAAGGTCAATTCGATCTGTTGCGAAATCCTAAGCTTTCCGCTCGGCGAGCAGACGGACAACGGCGGCGCGCAATTCATCGATGCCCGAGCCCTCGCGGGCGGAGGTTGCCAGCACGCCGGGAAAGGCGGCGGGGCGCCCGGTGAGGGTCTGTTCGACCTCGCCGATGCGGCGGGCAAGCTCGGCCTCGGTCACCTCGTCGGATTTGGTGAGCACGACCTGATGGCTCACCGCCGCCGCCCCGAGCGCCTCGAACACCTGGTCGTCGGTATCTTTAAGGCCGTGGCGGGCGTCGATCAGCACATAGACGCGGGCGAGGTTGGCGCGGCCGCGCAGGTAGGCATGAATCATCGCCGTCCACGCCGCGATCTTGGACTTTGCCGCCGCGGCATAGCCGTAGCCCGGCATGTCCACCACAACGAGGTCGCCGTCACCCTTGAAGAAGATGAGTTCCTGGGTGCGCCCGGGCGTGCGCGAGGTTCGCGCCAGCGCCTTGCGCCCGGTCAGTGCGTTGATCAGGCTCGACTTGCCGACATTGGAGCGGCCGGCGAATGCGATTTCCGTGCCGCGCATCGCCGGCAGCGAGCTTTCCGAACCTGCGGCGGCGATAAATTGCCAGTCGCCGGTGAACAGGCGGCGCCCGGTATCGATCTCGCGGTGGGTGAAGAGAAGGGTTGCCATCGTGTGATGCGGTCCATCTCGCCATGCCCGCGCTTGGCGCGGGCATCCACGCCTTCTTCCTTCGGAGAAACAGTAAAGTCGTGGATAGCCGGGACAAGCCCACCATGACGAAGCGCCTACCCCTGCGTCTTCTTCTTCCCAAACAACCCCTTGATATTGTCGAACAACTCGATCTTGGCGCCGTGCTTGCGCATGATGATCGACTGCTGCGCGACCGACAGCGAGTTGTTCCAGGCCCAGTAGATCACGAGGCCGGCCGGGAAGCTCGCCAGCATGAACGTGAAGATGAGCGGCATCCAGTTGAAGATCATCGCCTGCGTCGGATCGGGCGGCGTCGGGTTGAGCTTCATCTGCAGCCACATGGTGATGCCCATGATCACCCCCCAGGCGCCGACGTGCAGGAACGAGCCGAACATCGGCAGCGTGGTCGGGTCGAACGGGATCAGGCCGAAGAGGTTGAAGATGTTGGTCGGGTCCGGCGCCGAGAGATCGTGGATCCAGCCGAAGAACGGCGCGTGGCGCATCTCGATAGTGATGAACAGCACCTTGTAGAGCGAGAAGAACACCGGGATCTGGATCACTACCGGCAGGCAGCCGGCAACCGGGTTGATCTTCTCCTTCTTGTACAGCGCCATCAGCTCCTGCTGCTGCTTGGCTTTGTCGTCGGGAAAGCGCTCGCGCAGCGCCTGCATCTGCGGCTGCACCGCCTTCATCTTCGCCATCGAGGCGTAGGACTTGTTGGCCAGCGGAAAGAACAGCGTCTTGATCAGCACGGTGACGATGAGGATGGCGAGCCCGAAATTGCCGACCAGGCGATAGAAGAAGTCGAGTGCGAGGAACATCGGCTTGGTGATGAAGTAGAACCAGCCCCAGTCGATCAGCAGGTCGAAGTGGTTGAGGTGCAGCGCCTCGTTGTAGCCGCCGACGCTGCCGATGGGGAAATTGAGGCCGACGACGGAGACTTCCTTGGCGCCGGCGAACAGCCGTGCATTGGTCGAGCCGGTGGCGCCCGGCGCGATCGTGCGCCCGTCGAGCAGATAGTCGGTCTGATAGGTCGGCACGCTGCCGAGCATGCTTGTGGAGAAGTGCGCCTTGAGGTGCGCGTCGGCGTCCGGCAGCAGCGCCGCCGCCCAGTATTTGTCGGTGATGCCGAGCCAACCGTCGGTGGCGTCGAACTCAAGCGACTTCTGCCCGGCGGCGTTGGGCTTCAGGTCTTCCATCTTCTTGTAGGTGTATTCCTGTTCGCCGCCGAGCCAGCCGATCAGGCCCTCGTGCAGGATGTAATAGCCGAGCGTCTTCGGCGTGCCGTGGCGCGAGATCAGCGCGTAGGGAAACAGCGTCACCGGGTTGGCGCTCTTGTTCACCACCTCGTCCTTGATGGTGAAAAGATATTTGTCGTCGACCGCGATGGTGCGGCGGAATTCCAGTCCCGCGCCGTTGTCGTAAGTCAGCGTCACCGGATGGCCGACGGCGAGCGCACCGGCGCCTGATTGCGTCCACACCGTGTCCGTGTTCGGCAGTTTGGCGTTGGCGCCCGCGGCGTTGGTCCAGCCGAACTCGGCGTAGAACGGCTCCGGGCTGCCGGATGGCGAGAGCAGCACGATCGGCGGCGATTTCGGGTCGACGGTGTCGCGGAATTTCACCAGCGCGACGTCGTCGATGCGGCCACCCTTGAGATCGATCGAGCCCTGGATGCTGCCGGTGTCGATGGCGACGCGCGGCGAGGCCTTGAGCGCGGCCTCCCGGGTCACCGCCACGGCGGCGCCCGGCGCTGCCGCCTGTCCGGGGACGGCGGCGGGGACTTGTCCCGGCGCCTGCGCGGCGCCGGGCGCGGCGACCGGAGGCTGCGTGGCCTGGCCCGGCTGCGCGGCGCCGGTCTTGGCCGCTTGTTGCTGCGCCTGCTCCTGGCGCTGCTTCTCCATCTGCGGCAGGCCGATGAAGTATTGCCAGCCGATCAGCACGATGGCCGAGAGCACGATGGCGATGATGGTGTTTTTGCTATCGGTCATCCCGGGTCCGTTTTGCCGTTGCGCGTTCCTGGTGCACTCGCCGCAACGCCCCCTCGAAGTCTTCACTCAATCGGGCAAACGGCAGCGCAAGCGCCGCGCGTCGGCCGATCAACACATAATCATGCCCGGCCCGCATCCAAGCAGTGTTCGCCAGTCTTACGATGTCCCGCAGGCGCCGCCGCACGCGGTTGCGCTCCACAGCCTTGCCGACCTTTTTCGACACGGTGAAGCCGACGCGCACCGGGCCTTCGTCGTTGCGCTTGCGCGCCTGTAGCACAAAACCGGTTGCCGGAACCTTGCTTCCGGACGCCGCGGCCACGAAGTCCGCTCGCTGCCTCATTCGTTCCATGGAAGCAAAGGTAAGCGGTCTTGCGGCCTGAGTTTTCAGGCGCTGAGACGCTTGCGCCCGCGCCCGCGCCGCGCCGAAAGAACCTTGCGTCCGCCTTTGGTCGCCATGCGCGTGCGAAAACCGTGGCGGCGCTTGCGCACCAGCTTGCTCGGTTGATAGGTCCGCTTCACTGTTCAAGTTCTCCGCTGGCCGCGCCGTGGTGACCCGGACGGGCCAGCCGCCCCGGATCGGCCCTGAAAACCGGCAAAAAACGCCGGTTCGACGCGCGATTTCCGCGGCTTATAAGCGAGGGGCCAATAGACGTCAATTGTCGCGTCAGTGTTGCCTCAATGCGACCCCGGCTGCTTTGCTCAGCCTTGCCAACCGGGCATGATGCGACGCGTAGCGTGACGGCATATGGCCGAGATACTCACACCCGACATCTGCGTGATCGGCGGCGGCTCCGGCGCCGCTGCGGCTGCCATAACGGCGGCGGCGTTCGGCGCGCCGGTGGTGTTGGTGGCGCGCCGCATCGGCGGCGGGTATCGCGACAATCTGCCGGCGCTGATGGCTGCCGCCGGGCGGGCGGCTGCGATGCGCGGTGCCGGGTCGTTCGGGGTCTCCGCGGCGGCGGTCGATGTCGATTTTGTCAAGGTGCGCGATCACGTCCATCGCGCGGTGGGCGGACTGGCCTCGAACGACACGGTGACGCGGCTCACCGGCTTCGGCGTCCGCGTGATCGAGGGCGATGCCCGATTCAAGGACCGGCGCACGCTTGTTGCCGCCGGTGCATTTGAAATTCGCGCGCGGCGGTTTGTCATCGCCACGCGATCGGCCCCGGCGCTGCCGCAGATTCCCGGGCTGGAGCAGCGGCCCTATCTCACCGGCGACAGCATCTTTGCGCTCGGCGAATTGCCGCGGCATCTCATCGTCGTCGGCGCGGGCTCGACGGGTCTCGAACTGGCGCAGGCCTTTCGCCGCCTCGGCAGCGCGGTGACCGTACTCGAGGCGATGCGGCCGCTCGCCGGAGATGATGACGAATGCGCCGCCGTTCTCGCCAACGAGATCGAACGCGACGGCGTCGTCATCCGCAGCGGCGTGAAAATCACGCGCATTGAACGCGCCGCCGGCAAGGTGCAGGCCATCCTCGAAGGTGGCGACCGCATCGAGGGCACGCACCTGCTCGTCGCCACCGGCAGCGTGCCGATGCTTGGCGGGCTTGCCCCTGAGGTTGCCGGCGTTTCCTATCGGGACACCGGAATCGTCGTGAACAAGCGCCTCAAGACCGCCAATCGGCGAATTTACGCGATCGGCGATTCCATTGGTCAAGCACATGCCGGTAATTATCACGCAGGGCTCGTGGTGCGGAACGCGCTGTTTCGTTCGCGGGTGAAACTGGATAACGCCGCGACGCCGCGCCTCACTTTGACCGACCCGGAATTGGCGCAGGCCGGTTTGACCGAAGCCGAAGCGCGCAAGCGCGGCATGAAAATAAGAATCGCGCGATGGCCCTATCACGACAACGTCAGGGCGCAGGCCGCGCGCGAGACCCGAGGCCATATCAAAATCGTTTTGTCACGCAATGGTACGATATTAGGCGTTACCATTGTCGGCGCCCACGCCGGCGAGTTGATCGCGGCCTGGACTGTGGCCCTGGCACGAAAGCTGGACGTGCGTGCGATGACGGATGTCATAATGCCGTCGCCGACGCTTTCGGAAATCGGTAAAAGTGCGGCGCTCGACTATTTTACGCCACGTTTGACGAGCCCATGGACGCGGCGCATCATCGCCTGGCTGCGAATCTTCGGTTGAGGACGTAGACGTAATTGAATTCGGCATCCGATCCAGTCAAAACCGCCGCGGCGCCGGCGCCGACACGCGGGCTGCGCGTAGGGCTTTCCGGCAAGCTGCTGGCGTTGACCGTCGTATTCGTGACGCTCGCCGAAATCCTCATCTACGTTCCCTGGATCGCCGACTTCCGCCTCAACTGGCTCAACGACCGCCTCGCCGCCGCGCATACCGCGGCGCTGATGTTTAATTCGTTGCCCAGCGACCAAACGTTGCCGGAAAGCGTGACCAAGCAGATCCTGAGCAGTATCGGCGCCCACACGCTGGCGCTGAAAATGGGCGCGCAGCGCAAGCTGCTTGCCGCCGCCGACATGCCGACCCACATCGACCAGGACGTCGATATCCGCACGGTGATGTGGTGGGGCGCCGTCATGGACGCATTCGATACGATGCTGTTGTCAAAACCGAAGGACGTGATCCGGCTGGTCGGCCCGGCGCCGATGGGCGGCGACTTCCTCGAGATCGTCCTCGACGAAGCCCCGCTGCAGAAGGCGATGGTGAATTTCTCCATCAGTATTTTGCTGGTGTCGCTGCTGATCACCGGCATCACCGCCGTGCTGGTGTTCCTGTCGCTCAACTATCTGCTGGTGCGGCCGATGCGGCGCATCACCGAGAACATGATCGCCTTCCGCGCCGATCCGGAAAATCCGGCGCGCGTCATCGCAGATTCCGGCCGTTACGACGAGGTCGGCACGACCGAGCGCGAACTCGCGGCGATGCAGCGCGATATCGCCTCCAACCTGCACCAGAAGAGCCGGCTGGCCGCGCTCGGGCTGGCGGTGTCGAAGATCAATCACGACCTGCGCAATTTGCTCGCCTCGGCGCAATTGTTTTCCGACCAGCTCTCCAACCTGCCCGATCCCAAGGTGCAGCGCTTCGCGCCCAAGTTGATGCGGGCGCTGGAGCGCGCCATCGCCTTCTGCCAATCGACATTATCGTACGGCGCCGCGCAGGAGCCGCCGCCCGACCGCAAGACCATTGAGATCGAGCCGCTGATCGAGGAGGTGCACGAGACGCTTGGCCTCGGGCTCGACGTGCCGATCCGCTGGATCGTCGCAGTGGAGCGCGGCCTGACCGTCGATGCCGATCACGACCAGTTGTTCAGGGTGCTGGTCAACATCGCACGCAACGCGGTGCAGGCGCTGGAGGCGCGCGGCGCCCGCGATCCGGCGCGCGATCAGATTCGCATTACCGGGCGGCGCGAAGGCAGCGTCGCGGTGATCGAGGTCTCCGACACCGGGCCGGGCGTCTCCGATCGCGCCCGCGCGCATTTATTCGAGGCGTTTCAGGGCTCCACGCGCGCCGGCGGCGCCGGCCTCGGGCTGGCGATCGCCGCAGAACTGGTGCGCGCGCATGGCGGCGAGATGCGGCTGGTCGATGGAACCATCGGCGCGACCTTCCGCGTCAGCATCCCCGACCGTGCCGTCGAATTGCGCCCGCGCCGCGGCGAGCGGGCCAGCGCCTAGATCCGGGCGGAAGAACGCTCCCCGCGGCGGTGTTCTTAGCCGTTAAGGGCGGCGTTTCACCCGAAGGATTTGAGCAATGGCAGCAGCACCGGTTTCGGTGCTTGGGCTCGCGACCGCGGTTCCCGATCACGTGCTCGAGCAATCCGCCGTTGCCGACTACGCGCGCCGCATCTATGCAAAAAGCTTCGCGCGCTACCCCAAGCTCGCCGACGTCTTCGTAAACGCCGGTATCGAGCGGCGCTACTCCGTATGCCCGCTTGAATGGTTCGACGCGCCGCGCGACTGGAGCGAACGCACGCAAGCCTATCTCGACGGCGCCGAGGCGCTGTTTGTGTGCGCGGCGGAACGGGCGCTGGCGCAGGCCGGCATGAGCGCAAAAGACGTCGACGCCATCGTTACCGTCTCCTCGACCGGCATCGCCACGCCGAGCCTCGACGCGCGCGTGGCTGCGCGCATGGGCTTTCGCGCCTCCATCTCGCGCGTGCCGGTGTTCGGGCTCGGTTGCGCCGGCGGCGTTTCCGGATTGTCGATCGGCGCGCGGCTGGCGCGGGCCGAGCCCGGCGAAGTGGTGCTGGCCGTCACCGTCGAATTGTGCACGCTGGCGTTTCGCGGCGACCGCGGTGGCAAGGCCGATGTGATCTCCTCGGCGCTGTTCGGCGACGGCGCGGCAGCCGTGGTGCTGCGCGCCGAGCGCGAGCAGGCGCCGCTGTCGATCGGCGCGGCCGCCGAGCACACCTGGCCGGGCACGCTCGATATCATGGGCTGGTCGGTCGATCCGGTGGGGTTCGGCGTGGTGTTGTCGCGCTCGCTGCCGCGCTTCATCGAAAAGCGGCTGGCGGCGCCGGTGCGTCGTTTCATCGCCGATGCCGGGCTCGAAGCGCCGCGCCTGATCTGCCATCCCGGCGGCGCCAAGGTTCTCGACGCGGTCGAGACCGCGCTCGAACTGCAAAAGGGTACCCTGCGCGACGAGCGCGAAGTGCTGCGTGGGCATGGCAATATGTCGGCGCCGAGCGTCTTGTTTGTGCTCGAGCACGCGCTCAAGCGCGGCCTGCCGGGACAAAGCGTGCTCTCGGCGCTCGGCCCCGGATTCACCGCGAGCGTTCTCGCGCTGGAGAGCGCATGATCCCGAAAAGTGGGAACCGGTTTTCGGAAAAGATCATGCGCGGGAGAAAGCATGATGGGTGAGGGCGCCTGGCTCGTCGCCTTCCTGGTGGTGCAGCGGCTTGCCGAACTCGGCTTTGCGCAATGGAACACCGTGCGGCTGCGCGCGGCGGGCGCGGTTGAATTCGGCGCCACGCACTATCCGCTGCTGGTCGCTCTGCACGCATTCTGGCTGATGGGCCTGTGGGTGTTTGGTCACGAACGCCCGGTCAATCCATTATGGCTTGCCGTCTTCATTCTGCTGCAGGCCGGCCGGATTTGGGTGGTCGCTAGCCTTGGACGCCGCTGGACGACGCGCATCGTTGTCATGCCTCGGGCCGTGCCGATTGCGCGCGGGCCGTACCGTTTCCTGCGCCACCCGAACTATTTGATCGTTATTTTAGAGATCGCCGTGGTTCCGCTTGCGCTCGGGCTGCCGCTGTTCGCGCTCGTTTTCTCGCTCGCCAACGGGGCATTGCTGGCTTACCGCGTCCACGTCGAAAACGCGGCGCTGGCCTGGGCGGCGGGCGCCGTTGCGCCACCGACGACCGCAGCCAATCAAACCTTGCCAATGAAACAGTGAGGCGATAGCTATGCGCCGGTTCCGTGGGCCGAAAACCGGCAACGGCATCGGCGCCCGTAGCTCAGCTGGATAGAGCACCAGACTACGAATCTGGGGGTCAGGAGTTCGAATCTCTTCGGGCGCGCCAATTCTGCTAGCATCCCTCAGAGGCGCCGGTAGCTCAGCTGGATAGAGCACCAGACTTCGAATCTGGGGGTCAGGGGTTCGAATCCCTTCCGGCGCGCCACTGCTCGTAATCCTCGGCCGACCATGCGCCACGCCTCATTACTGACCGCCGTGATCCTCCTGGCTTGCAGTTACGCGGCATCGGCACAGTCCCCGGTGCGGCAGGGACGCGCGCTGATGCAGCAGTTCTGCGCGCGCTGCCATGCCATCGGCGGCACGGGGAAGAGCCGGCATGCCGACGCGCCGCCGTTCCGCTATCTCGGCCGCAGTTTCGACCTCGACCAGTTCGCCCGCCTGCTCGAACGCGGCATTTCCTCGGGTCACCCCGATATGCCGGAATTCAAGTTCACCGAAGACGACGCCAATGCGGCTCGCGCCTATCTGCGCACCATCCAGGAATGAGCACTGCTCCTGTTGGCCGCGTTGTTGGCCGCGTCTTCCAGCGTGAACAGGTAATTCGGCTGGGCGGAGGTGACGGCGGCATCGCCTTGTAGCGAACGCACCACGGTGGCGACCGAGCGACTATCGGGAATGCGCCACCGATAGAGCGTAGTGCCGGCAAGGCGAAACGTGCGCGCTTCGATGCGCCTCAGGCGGTGGCGGCGTTGCAGGGCGCTGACCGTTCGCGGGCTTGCCGAGCTTGCGACCTCGACCAGCACCTCATGCAGCAGCGTCCCGCGGCTTGTAGCCGCCGCAACGCAGCCGATGCAGCCGAGACCGACGGCCGCAGCGGTGGCGAGGATGGGCAAGGCGCATCGCATCGCGGCCTAGTTGGCGGCGCCGATGAAGCCGACAACCTTGTCCCCTTGCAATGTCTTGATCCGCGCGGCGAGTGCATCCTTCGGCAGCGCCGCCGGCGCGATTTGCAGCCGGTAGAGCCCGCCCGCCGTCGGGCCGCCCGCGATCGTCAGCTTGTTGCTTTCCAGGAAGGCGGCGATGTCGGCGGCGCTTGCCTGCGGCTGGAAGCGGATCAGCGCGTAGGCGCCGTCGCCCTTGCCGGCGCCGGGCACGGAAGCGGTCTGATAGCCGCCGCTGCCTTTGAAGACGATGTCGGCGATGAAGCCCGCCTGCAGCAGGATCGCAATCGCGGCAATCGCTGCCGACCAGGCAAGCGTGCGCGGCGCAAGGCCCGCCAGGAATTCGCCGATACGAACGCCGAGGCCCGCCGCCGCCCGCCGCCGCGCCGGCTCGGCATCGATCCTGGCGAACAGTTCGTCCATGACGCGCGACGACGGCGCGCCGAGCGTCTCATTGAGCGTGACATTTTGCCCGAGCTCCTCGCGCACCAGTTCGTAGCGGCGGGCAAGCTCGGGGTCGTTCGCCAGCGCGGCTTCGACCCGCTGCGCGTCGCGGCGGCTGAGCGTGCCGGTGGCGTGCCAGGGCAAGAGCTCCTCGATGTCGTTGCGGTCGTCTTCGTTCACGGATGTCATGGCCAACCTCGATCGATGCCACGTTCCTTCAGCAGCTCCGACAATTTTTTACGCGCGTAGAACATGCGGGTCTTCACGGTCGCCTCGGGGATGCCGACGATCCCCGCCACCTCCTCCACCGATTTCTCGTGATAGTAAACGAGGTCGATGATCTCGCGGTGCTCGGTGGAAAGCCTGGTCATGCATTCACGCAGCAGCGCACCTTTATCCTTTTTCGCCAGCGCGGTTTCCGGATCGTCGGACTGATCCTCGATTGTCGCGGCGGTCTCCTCGTCGAGTTCTTCCTCCGGCTTGCGGCGCAACGCCGACAGCGCCTTGAAGCGGGCGATGCTCAGCATCCAGGTCGAGACCGCGGAACGGCCTTCGAACTTGCCTGCCTGCCGCCACACGTCGAGAAAGACATCGCTCACCAGATCCTCCGCGGTCGCCTCGCGGCGCACCAGGCGCAGCAAGAACCGGTAAACCCTCATGTGATGCCGCGCGAACAGCACCTGCATGGCGAGCCGGTCGCCGCCGGCGATCCGTCCGATCAGAACTTCGTCCGAAGTCGTTTGCATCGGCGGCGGCAATCGGGCTCGTGCGTGGGTCGCGGGCGGGGGTCGCTAGGTTCAAGCAATATCAAAGAAATTTGCAGCCGCCTCGCGTCCCGGGATGGAACAGGCGGACCTAGAATCCCCTTTAACGGCGTCTTGAGCAAGTAAACGGGGCTTTGAACCTTTCCCGCCGGTCCGGCGACCCATGGCCAGGATGTGGGCCACACGCATCCGCCGAAAACACCAAAACAGGAGAGACCGCCATGTTTCGCAAGCTTATTCTCGCTGCCGCCGCCGGCGTCGTCCTCACCGCTGCTGCGCTCGCCCCGACTGCCGCCTCGGCCCACTGGCACGGTCATGGCCATTGGTACGGCCACGGCTTCGGATTCTATGCCCCGGTCTATGCCGCGGCCTCGGACTGCTACGTCACCAAGCGCCTGGTCGAGACGCCCCATGGGCTGCGCTGGCGCCGGGTTACGGTCTGCGACTGACCGTTATGGCTTGAGAAACGGCCCGGCTCTGCCACGGCAGAGCCGGGCTTTATCTATTGCGTCCGTGGCGGCTTGCTTTCGCCGCACTCGCGCGGCTGTTTGAGTTCTGCTAGGGGTCGCATCAAAGTGCGCCGTCGCCGGCGCGGGCGGTCTGGGTCGGGAGGCCGGGGACCTGACACGCCGATGCGGAGGACGGATGCTTAATTCGCTGCGTGCGCTGGCGCGGTTTTTTCAGGAAAAGATCGGCTGGAGTCGCATCGGCGTGCTGCTGAGCCTCGCCATTATCGGCGTCGCCGCGGTTGTCCTGTTCCACATGCTGCGCGAAGTCGACGCCCATCAGGTGATGGCGGCGGTCAAGGCCACCAAGCCGCACCAGATTGCGGCTGCGGCGCTGTTTGTCGCCGGCGGCTACATCACGCTCACCTTCTACGACTGGTTTGCGCTGCGCACCATCGGCCGCAACGAGATTCCCTACCGCGTCGCGGCGCTTGCCGGGTTCACCAGCTATTCGATCGGCCACAATATCGGCGCCACTGTGTTCACCGGCGGCGCCGTGCGCTACCGCATCTATTCCGGCTACGGCCTCGATGCCGTCGAAGTGGCGAAAATCTGCTTCATCGCCGGCTTGACGTTCTGGCTCGGCAACGCGACCGTGCTCGGGCTTGGCGTATTGCACTCACCGCAAGCCGCGGCACCCATTGATCGGCTGCCGGCGTGGCTCAACCGCGACATTGCGATCGGCATCCTGCTGGTGCTGGCGAGCTACGTCGTCTGGGTATGGAGTGCGCCGCGCGTCATAGGCCAGCGCGAATGGCAGGTGCGGCTCCCCGATGGACCGTCGACGTTAGTGCAGGTCGTCATCGGCATCTTCGATCTCGGCTGTTGCGCGATGGCGATGTACATGCTGCTGCCGACCAGCCAGGACATCGGCTTTGTCGAACTGGTGGTGGTCTTCGTATCGGCGACGCTGCTCGGCTTTGCCAGCCACGCGCCCGGCGGGCTCGGCGTATTCGACGCCGCGATGCTCGTGGCGCTGTGGCAATATGACAAGGAAGATGTGCTCGCCGGATTGCTGCTGTTCCGGCTGCTCTATTATCTTACGCCGTTCGTGATTGCGCTCGCCATTCTGGGCGCGCGTGAGATCTGGTTGAGCCTGCGGCGCGCAAAGCCGCTTCCGGCATTGAAAGCGCCGGCCGCCACCGCGCCGATCCGCAGCGAGATCGAGATCGACAGGACCGACACTGGCTGAATAAATGGCCATTGACGAGGACAGCGCGAAGTTTCCCGGCGGCGCCGGCTGGACTGGCCGGCTGCGCGGCGCCTGGGCGGCGCTGCTCGGGCGGGCGGGCACGGCGGCCGGTCCCGGCCGCGCTGTATTTGCCGTCGGGCGGCTCGCCATGCATCCGCAGACGCTGCTGATCGAGCAGTTGATCGGCGGCTTGCCCGCCGCGGCGATTGCGCTCGACCGCGACGGCCGAGTCATCGCCTTCAATGCCACGGCCTCGGCCATTGCGCCGGCGTTGCGCCGTGGCGAAGCGGCGCTCATCACGTTGCGCATGCCGGAACTGGTCGAGGCGATCCGGCGTGCGGCGGCGACGCAGACGCCGCAACGCGTCGAGTTTTTCGAGCGCGTACCAGTCGACCGTTGGTTCGAGGCTTTCGTCACCCCGGTCGAGCTCGCCGGCGGCGACATCCTGCTGATGACTTTCAACGACCTGAGCCCGCTGCGCCGGGTCGAGGAAATGCGCGCCGACTTCATCGCCAATGCCAGCCATGAACTGCGCACGCCGCTCGCGGCCCTGCTCGGGTTCATCGAGACGCTGCAGGGCAGCGCCAAAGACGACGCCACCGCGCGCGGAAAATTTCTCGCCATCATGCAGGGCCAGGCGACCCGCATGGCGCGGCTGATTGACGACCTGTTGTCGCTCTCGCGCATCGAGCTCAACGCGCATTTGAAACCGAACACCCCGGTCGATCTGGGCCCGATCGTGCGCCAGGTCGCCGACGGCTTGCAGACGCTGGCCCGCGATCGCGGCGTCGAAATCAAGGTCACGGCGCCGGCGACGCCGCAGATGGTGCTCGGCGACCGCGACGAACTGATCCGTGCGCTGGAAAATCTGGTCGAGAATGCGCTGAAATACGGCGCCGCCGGCAAACGGGTGGATGTGACCTTGAGCCGCGGCTTAACGCGCGGCGGAATTGCCGAAGCGCAGGTAGCGGTTCGCGATTACGGGCCCGGCATTGCCCCCGACCACCTGCCGCGGTTGACCGAGCGCTTCTACCGGGTCGACGTTGCCGACAGCCGTGCCCAAGGCGGCACCGGCCTCGGTCTCGCTTTGGTCAAACATGTGCTCAACCGGCATGGCGGCCGCGTGAGCATCGAGAGCACGCGCGGCGTCGGCGCCACCTTCACCATGCACTTGCCGTTACCCACCGGCGAGACCGGGCAATCCGGCGATTTGCCATAAAAATCATCGCGTTGCCCTGTCATGTGACTGTCACCCAACGTTTATAGAACGGTGACATGCCGCGCCTAAGGCTGCCTGAAGCTTCGGTAGTTCTTCGTATCCACCAACAAAAACCCGCGTCCGAAGCTGCGAACTTGTCGTGCGTAGCAACACTCAACGCGGATGCCCGAACAGGGGCGCGAACGGCCGGGACTTCGCGGGGGTTTCGCACCCGCGTTCACACCTTGTCGCAAACATGGAGAGAACCCTTGAAACACTGGACCACATTGGCGGCCGCAGGCTTTATCGCCGCCGCGACGCTCGTTCCGGCACAGGCCGCCGACATTTCCGGCGCCGGCGCCACCTTCCCCTATCCGATCTACGCCAAATGGGCCGACGCCTATAAGAAAGAAACCGGCAATGGCCTGAACTATCAGTCCATCGGTTCCGGCGGCGGCATCAAGCAGATCAGCGCCCGCACCGTGACCTTCGGCGCATCCGATATGCCGCTGCAGCCGGCCGAACTCGACAAGATCGGCGTCATTCAGTTTCCAACCGTGATGGGCGGTATCGTTCCGGTTGTGAACCTCGACGGCATCAAGAGCGGCGATCTGACGATCGACGGCCCGACCCTTGCCAAGATTTATCTCGGCGAGATCAAGACCTGGGATGACGCCGCGATCAAGAAGCTCAATCCGAACGCGAAGCTGCCGTCACAGGCGATCGCGCTCGTGCATCGTTCCGACGGCTCCGGCACCACCTTCGTGTTCACCAACTACTTGTCGAAGGTGAGCTCGGATTGGAAAACGAAGGTCGGCAGCAATACCTCGGTCGAATGGCCGGCCGGTATCGGCGCCAAGGGCAATGAAGGCGTCGCCAACAACGTCGGTCAGACCAAGGGTTCGATCGGCTACGTTGAGACCGCCTACGCCAAGCAGAACAATCTGACCACGACCAAGATGATCAACAAGGACGGCAAGACGGTCGTTGCCACGCCTGAATCCATCATGGCGGCTGCCGCCGGGGCCGACTGGGCCCATGCGCCCGGCTTCTACATGATCATCACCGACTCGACCGGCCCGGCGTCTTGGCCGATTGCTGGCGCCACGTTCATTCTTGTACCGAAGCAGCCAGCCGACACTGCCGCCACCAAGGAAGCGCTCAGCTTCTTCGCGTGGGCGTACAAGAACGGTGACAAGATGGCAGAAAGCCTCGATTACATCCCGATGCCCGACAGGGTCGTGAAAATGATCCAGGCCAAGTGGTCGAGCGACATCAAGGATACGACCGGCAAGCCGGTATTCTGATCGACTCCAAATGGGAAAAGGCGCCATGCGGGCGCCTTTTCCTTGTCCACCGCCCTTCTACAGGCGGCTTGTCACGCGGCCATCGGGCCGCTTGAGTGGCTCCCCAGCAAGCGTCTCAGTCACGTGGGAGAGCCGAATGCAACCCGCCGGGAGGCGATCCGTGGTTGATGTTGCGTTGCAAGCTGGCGCCGGAATGGTCTCGCAGCAGGCAGACCGCAGTAAGATTCTCCGGCGCTTGCGCCTTGGCGACGTCGCCTTTCACCATCTCACCCGCGCTGCCGCCATAGCCGTTCTCGTCATCCTTGGCGGGATCATTATTTCGCTGGTGCACGGCTCGTTGCCGGCGCTGCGTACGTTCGGCTTTGGTTTCCTGTTCACCGAAAGCTGGAACCCGGTCACCGAAAAATTTGGTGCCATCGCGCCGATTTACGGCACCATCCTCACCTCGTTCATCGCCATGCTCATCGCGGTCCCGGTCGGGCTGTTCATTGCGGTGTTCCTGACCGAACTGTGCCCGAAGTGGCTGCGCCGGCCGATTGGCATCGCCATCGAACTGCTGGCCGGCATTCCCAGCATCATTTACGGCATCTGGGGCCTGTTCGTGTTCGCGCCGTTCCTGCAGCAATACGTGCAGCCGGCGATCATCAACACGCTCGGCAACGTGCCCGGCATCGGCAACCTGTTCGCCGGCCCGCCCTACGGCATCGGCATATTCACCGCCGGCCTGATCCTCGCCATCATGGTGCTGCCGTTCATCACCTCGATCTCGCGCGACGTCTTCGAAGCGGTACCGCCGGTGCTGAAAGAGGCCGCCTACGGCCTTGGCTGCACCACCTGGGAGGTGGTGCGCTATGTCGTGCTGCCGTTCACCCGTGTTGGCGTCATCGGCGGCGTCATGCTCGGCCTCGGCCGCGCGCTCGGCGAAACCATGGCGGTGACCTTCGTCATCGGCAACGCGCACCGTATCGCCAGTTCGATCCTCGCGCCCGGCACGACGATTTCGGCAACCATTGCCAATGAATTCACCGAAGCGGTCGGCGATCTCTACACCTCGGCACTGATCGCGCTCGGGCTAATCCTGTTCGTCATCACCTTCATCGTGCTGGCCATTGCCCGCTACATGTTGATGCGCCTCAACGCGCGCGTGGGAGCGTGACCATGGCCACGACATCTTCGTTCTCGACCCCGATCTACGCCAGGCGCCGCCGCCGCAACGCCATCACCATGGGGCTTTCCTTTGCCGCGACGGCATTCGGCCTGAGTTGGCTGGCGCTGATCCTGGCGGTGCTGTTTTGGAAAGGCTTCAGCGGGCTTTCGCTGGCGGTCTTTACCGAGATGACGCCGCCGCCCGGCTCGGCCGGCGGCCTGCTTAATCCGATCGTCGGGAGCCTGATCCTGACGATTCTCGGCGTGGCGATCGGCACGCCGATCGGCATTCTCGCCGGCACCTACATGGCCGAATATGGCCGCTATGACCGGCTGACCTTCGTGGTGCGTTTCATCAACGACATCCTGCTCAGCGCGCCGTCGATCGTGGTTGGCCTGTTCGTCTACGAAATCATGGTGGCCCAGATGGGTCATTTCTCCGGCTGGGCCGGCGCCGTCGCGCTCGCCGTGATCGTGATCCCGGTGGTGGTGCGCACCACCGAGGACATGCTCACGCTGGTGCCCGACACGTTGCGCGAGGCGGCGGCCTCGATCGGCCTGCCGCGCGCGTTGATGATCCGGCGCATCGCCTACCGCGCCGCCCGCGCCGGCATGATCACCGGCGTGCTGCTGGCGGTCGCCCGCATCAGCGGCGAGACCGCCCCCCTGTTATTTACCGCACTCAATAACCAATTCTGGAGTCTGAATTTCAACCAGCCAGTGTCGAGCCTGCCGGTCGTCATCTTCCAGTTCGCGCTCAGTCCCTATGACGACTGGCAGAAGCTGGCCTGGACCGGCGCCCTGATCATCACACTCTCGGTGCTTACCCTGAGCATCGTTGCCCGCGCCCTCGCTTCACAGAGAAAATCCTCATGAGCGTCGCAACATTCACCGTCCCCACCGTCACCAACGCGCCGGTCAATATGGATGGCGTGGAGGATAAGGTTTCCATTCGCAACCTCGATTTCTTTTATGGCGATAACCGCGCGCTGAAGAACATCAACGTGTCGCTGTACCAGGGCAAGGTGACCGCCTTCATCGGTCCGTCGGGCTGCGGCAAGTCCACTCTCTTGCGCGTCCTCAACCGCATGTACGACCTTTACCCCAACCAGCGCGCGACCGGCGAAGTGCGGCTCGACAACGACAATATTTTGTCGCCGTCGCAGGACCTCAATCTGCTGCGCGCCAAGGTCGGCATGGTGTTCCAGAAGCCGACGCCGTTTCCGATGACCATCTTCGAGAACATCGCCTTCGGTATCCGCCTCTACGAAAAGATGCCGAAATCGGAGCTCGAGGGCCGCGTCCAGCATGCGCTGCAACGCGCCGCGTTATGGGACGAGGTCAAGGACAAGCTCGGCGCCAACGGCCTGTCGCTGTCCGGCGGCCAGCAGCAGCGCCTTTGTATCGCCCGCACGGTGGCGGTGCGGCCGGAAGTGATCCTGCTCGATGAGCCGTGCTCCGCGCTCGACCCGATCTCCACCGCCAAGATCGAGGAGCTGATCGACGAGCTCAAGGACGATTACACGCTCGTCATCGTCACGCACAATATGCAGCAGGCGGCGCGCGTGTCCGATTTCACCGCGTTCATGTATATCGGCGAGTTGGTCGAGTTCGGCGACACCACCAAGATATTCACCACACCGGACGATCGCCGCACGCAAGATTACATCACCGGGCGCTTCGGCTAACCCTACGGAATCGGAAGGACGACAACGATGACCGAGCACACCGCGAAGGCCTTCGACGGCGACCTGCAGGACCTCGCGCGCATGGTCGCCGAAATGGGCGGTCTGGCCGAAAAGCAGGTTGCCGACTCGGTCGATGCCCTCGCCAAGCGCGACGGCGCGCTGGCCCAGCGGATTACCCAATCCGACTCAACCATCGACGGTCTGCAGCGCGAGATCGAGGAAAAGGCCGTGCTGACAATCGCCCGCCGCCAGCCGATGGCGGTCGACCTGCGCGACATCGTCGGCGCGTTGCGCATCGCCAACGATCTTGAGCGCATCGGCGACCTCGCCAAGAACATCGCCAAGCGCGTGATCGCGCTCAACGGCGAGTTCCCGCCGCCGAAGCTGATCCGCGGCGTGGAACACATGACCGACCTGGTGCTTGGTCAGCTGAAAGCGGTGCTCGATGCCTACGCGCGGCGCGATCTCGCCAAGGCCATGGCGGTGTGGCGCGGCGACGAGGAAATCGACGCCGTCTGTACCTCGGTGTTTCGCGAACTGCTCACCTATATGCTGGAAGACCCGCGCAACATCACCTTCTGCATCCACCTGATGTTCTGCGCCAAGAACGTCGAGCGCATGGGCGACCACGCCACCAATATCGCCGAGACGGTGCATTATGTGATCGATGGCCGGCCCATCGCCGAGTCGCGGCCGAAGGGTGACACCACCACGCTGGCGACGCTGAAGGCCGCCGGCGATAGATAAGAGAAAAAATGAGCGCGCGCATTCTGATCGTTGAAGACGAGGAGCCGCTCACCATGCTGCTCCGCTACAACCTCGAAGCCGAAGGCTACGAGGTGGAGAGCGCCGCGCGTGGCGACGAAGCGGACACGAAGCTGAAGGAAGGCATTCCCGATCTCGTGGTGCTCGACTGGATGCTGCCGGGCCTCTCCGGCATCGAGTTGTGCCGGCGCCTGCGCGCCCGCCCGGAAACGCGGCAACTGCCGATCATCATGCTCACCGCCCGCGGCGAGGAGAGCGAGAAGGTGCGCGGTCTCGCCACCGGCGCCGACGATTACATCGTCAAGCCGTTTTCGGTGCCGGAACTCCTGGCGCGGGTGCGTGCGCTGTTGCGCCGCGCCAATCCGGAGCGGGTCGCCTCCGTGCTTAACATCGGCGACATCGAGCTCGACCGCGAAAAGAAGCGCGTCTCCCGCAACGGCCGCGCCATCGATCTGGGGCCGACCGAATACCGCCTGCTCGAGTTCCTCATGGAGCGCCCCGGCCGCGTGTTCTCGCGCGAGCAATTGCTCGACGGCGTCTGGGGCAGCGAAATCTACATCGACGAGCGTACGGTCGATGTGCATGTCGGGCGTCTGCGCAAGGCGATCAACCGCGGGCAGACGGCGGACCCGATCCGCACGGTGCGCGGCGCGGGCTACGCGCTCGACGACCGTTTCGGCCGCGCGGGCTGAGCGCTCCGCTCGCCGCTTCCGCCGTCACCTTCCGCTGAGAGCGCTTCTTCCGCCACGCCGGCTGCGCAATGGCGCCTTGACAGCCTTCGGCGATAGGATTATATTCATATGCATCCCGCCCCAAACAAGGGGTGTCTGATCAGCATCTTCAGATGCTGGGGCGGGGAGCGGTGGCCGGGCATGACGCTTCGCTGGAGATGCGACGAAGCGGCTCGGCGGTCCAAGCCGCGTGAGATCCGGCTGCCCGGCAGGCGGTCACAAGCGGTGGGTAAAAATGGTCTGCCCACCGGGGTCGGCGCGGAGCAAACCTAAAAACATCGCGCGCGGGACGCCAGGGAAACGGCGGACTTGCGGTATTCCTCCCAAGCGCCGAAAGCGCGACGGAGGACGGACTTCGGCATGCCTCGATTGTCGCGAGGCGTCGAGGCCCGCGGGTCCGAGCATTCTTGTTTGCGCACTCCGCGTAAACTCGAGTGCGCCTGGGCCCTTGGCGTCCCGCGCGTCCTTTTCGGCGCGGCGGAGCGGAGATCGAATACGGCCTACCCGGGGCCGCTCAAAGAATGCGGGCGATTTGCCGCGCGCGGATTGACACCTCACGCCGCGGGCACGTCCAGACGCAGCGCAAGCGGAAGCTCAGCCGCGGAATTGCCGCTTGTCGCGCCGGCGTTCGTTTGCCGGCTGGTAGGCGACGCGCGAGTGATGGATGCAATAGGGCAGGTCGTTCGCCGCCTCGCCGCCGCAGAAGTAGAACTCGCCGCCGCCGCTGCCCGGATCGCCGACCGGCCAGCGGCAGGTCTTCTCGGTCAGTTCCAGCAATGTCTTGCGCTGTTCGACCGGAATTTCGATCAGCTCCGGCTCGGGTTCGACATCGTAGTCGTAGGCGAGCGCGGTGTTGCCGCGCATCGAGGCGCGCGGAATGCGCATCATGTGCCCCGAGGAGCGCGGCTTGCGCGCGCGCGGCACGCCGGACGAGGGGCTCTTGGCCCGCCCCGACAGGCCCAGGCGGTGGACCTTGCCGATCACGGCGTTGCGGGTGATGCCGCCGAGTTCGGCCGCGATCTGGCTTGCCGACAGGCCGTCGGCCCAAAGCTTTTTCAGGCTCTCGACGCGCTCATCGGTCCAGCTCATCAGGCTTTTTTCCATGCGCCATCAAGCCCTTAGATAGAATCCAACCCCATTGCCGGCCCCGCTTTTCGAGGTCCGGCGCGAAACGCCTCAGCAATGAACTAGGGAACGCCCACGGCACGATATGTCGTGCTAGCCAGTGCGAAAACTACAATATGGAGTGGTTCGCGCGCAAGCCTCGGCATGGCTTTCGTCCCCAGCTTCCAACAGTTTTCCCGTTAGAATCGGGCCTTGCGGCGAATTTGAGTCGGGGACGCCGCGGAAAACGTGGCGCGCGCGGACTGGCAAGCGATGCGTTGACAGTCGGCGGCCCGCCAATAGAATGAAAACAGTGCCGCCCGGCGAGGCGGCACATTTCTTTTCGGGCACCGCGCATGATCCCGAAGAGTCTGTGGCCCTTGTTCGCAAATAGTCATGCGCAAGCACTATGTTCGACACGATGAGCGTCCCTGTGAACTCGCACCTATTGCCGACTTACGCGCGCGTCGACCTTGCTTTTGAGCGGGGCGAGGGCGCGTGGCTGTTCACGGCGACGGGTGAGAAGTATCTCGATTTCACCTCGGGAGTCGCCGTCAATGCTCTGGGACATGCGCATCCCCGGCTGGTCGCCGCGCTCGAGGAGCAGGCGAAGAAGCTGTGGCACGTCTCGAATTTGTTCCGCATCCCGGAAGGCGAGCGGCTTGCCGGCCGATTGTGCGACGCGACCTTCGCCGACTTCGTCTTCTTCCAGAATTCCGGCACCGAGGCGATCGAATGCGCGATCAAGATGGCGCGCAAATATCAATCGGCGAACGGCAAGCCGGAACGCTTCCGCATCGTCACCTTCGAGGGCGCCTTCCACGGCCGCACGCTTGCGGCATTGGCGGCGACCGGCAACAAGAAGTATCTCGACGGCTTCGGGCCGCCGTCCGAGGGCTTCGATCAGGTGCCGTTCGGCGACCTCGAGGCGGTCAAGAAGGCGATCGGGCCGCAAACCGCGGCGATCCTCATCGAGCCGATCCAGGGCGAAGGTGGAGTGCGGGTGCCAGCGCCGGGCTTCCTGCGCGCCCTGCGCGAGCTTTGCGACAAGAACGGCCTGCTGCTGATTTTCGACGAGATCCAGACCGGCTTTGCCCGCACCGGCGAGTTGTTCGCCCACCAGCGCTCAGGCGTTGCGCCCGACGTCATGGCCGTTGCCAAGGCGCTCGGCGGCGGCTTCCCGGTCGGCGCCTGCCTCGGCACCGCGGAGGCTGCCAAGGGCATGACGCCCGGCACCCACGGCTCGACTTTCGGCGGCAATCCGCTGGCCATGGCGGTCGGCAACGCGGTGATGGACGAGCTGCTCGAACCCGGCTTCATCGAGCACGTGCGCGATACCGCGCTGCTGCTCAAGCAGCGGCTCGCCGAGATCCGGGACCGCCATGCGGCGGTGGTCGCCGAGGTGCGCGGCGAGGGTCTTCTCATCGGCCTGCGCATGGTGCCGCCTGCCTCCGAGATGGTCGACGAATTGCGTGCGGAAAAGATGCTTGCGGTCGCCGCCGGCAATAATGTGGTGCGGCTGCTGCCGCCGCTGATCATCGGCGAAAATGAAGTCGCCGAGGCTGTGGCCCGCATCGATCGCGCCTGCGCCAGGCTGACAAAGGCGCATCCGCGTCCGGCCAAGGTGGGGGCGGCGTGATGACCGGCAACGGCGTGCGACATTTCCTCGATCTGACCGACATCCCCAAGCCGGTGCTGGCGGGAATGATCGACAACAGCCGCGTCATGAAGGCCGAGCGCGAGCGTGGTGTGCGCAAGGCTCCGCTCGACGGCAAGACGCTGGCGATGATCTTCGAAAAGCCCTCGACGCGCACCCGGGTGTCGTTCGACGTCGCCATGCGCCAGCTCGGCGGCGAGGCGATCATGCTGACCTCGCAGGAAATGCAGCTCGGCCGCGGCGAGACCCTCGCCGACACCGCGCGCGTGCTTTCGCGCTACGTCGACGCCATCGTCGTGCGCATCCTCGACGACGCGGCGCTGGCCGAACTCGCGCGCCACGCCACCGTGCCGGTGATCAACGGGCTCACCCGCCGCTCGCACCCCTGCCAGGCGCTCGCCGACGTCATGACCTTCGAGGAAAAGCGCGGGCCGATCCGTGGCCGCACCGTGGCCTGGACCGGCGACGCCAACAACGTTTTGACGTCGTGGATGCACGCCGCCGAACGCTTCGATTTCAATTTGCGGGTGGCGACGCCGGCCGAACTCCGCCCCAAGAAATGGCTGATGGACTGGGTGAAATCATCGGGCGCCGCGATCAAGATCGGCGACGACCCGGACGCCGCGGTCAAGGACGCCGATTGCGTCGTCACCGACACCTGGGTGTCGATGGGCGACAAGGACGGCAAGCTGCGCCACAACGTGCTCAAGCGTTATCAGGTCAATGCTCGGTTGATGGCGAACGCGAGGCCCGATGCGCTGTTCATGCATTGCCTGCCGGCGCATCGCGGCGAGGAGGTCACCGACGAGGTGATCGACGGGCTGCAGTCGGTGGTGTTCGACGAGGCGGAAAACCGGCTGCACGCCCAGAAGGGCCTGCTTGCCTGGTGCCTGCACGCCGACGGGGCGTGATATCGGCCTCATGGTGAGGAGCGCCGCGAAGCGGCGCATCTCGAACCACGGGCCGCCTCGTCCTTCGAGACGCGGTCCCGCGGACCCAGGATGAAGCGGATCGGGGGCTCGAATTTGCGCCGATGGGCGCTACATAACGGCGATGACCGAACACATGATGACCGAACCTTCCGGCAGCCCCCACATCGAAATCCCATCGCGCGCACCGTCGGCCACGGCCGCCGACGACACCGTGATGCCGTTCGAAGTTGCGTCCCTCGACCTGCGCGGCCGCGTGGTGCGGCTGGGGCCGCTTGTCGACCAGATTCTGGAACGCCACGCCTATCCCGATCCGGTCGCCAAACTGCTGGGCGAGGCGGTGGTGCTCACCGTCATGCTCGGCACGGCGCTCAAGATCGACGGCCGCTTCATCTTGCAGACGCAAAGCGACGGCCCGGTGCGCATGCTGGTCGTGGACTTCACCGCGCCGGACAAGGTCCGCGCCTGCGCCCGTTTCGACAAGGCGCGCATCGCCGAAGCGATCGCCGCCGGCCAGACCGCTGGCGGCGCGCTGCTCGGCAAGGGCCATCTCGCCATGACCATCGACCAGGGGGGCGACACCAGTCGCTACCAGGGCTTGGTGGCGCTCGAGGGCGGCTCGCTGGAAGACGCCGCGCACGAATATTTTCTCCGCTCCGAGCAAATCCCGACGCGGGTGCGGCTTGCGGTTGCCGAGGAGTTGAGCGCCGGCAATGGCGGCGCCAAGCATCGCTGGCGCGCCGGCGGCATCCTGCTGCAATTTTTGCCGAAGTCGCCGGAGCGCGCCCGCGTCGCCGATCTCGATCCCGGTGACGCGCCGGAGGGCACGGCGACGCACACGGTCGCCGAGGACGACGCCTGGGTCGAAGGCCGCGCCTTGATCGAGACCGTCGAGGACGTCGAACTGGTCGATCCGGCGCTGTCGAGCGAGCGGCTGGTCTATCGTCTGTTCCACGAGCGCGGCGTTCGCGTGTTCCGCGCCGTCGAGCTGCGCGGCGAGTGCTCGTGCTCGCGCGAGAATGTCGAGGCCATGCTCAAGAGCTTCTCTCAGGACGACCGCGACCACATGGTCGAGAACGGCAGGATTTCCGTGACCTGCGAGTTCTGCAGCGCGAACTACCAATTTGTACCGCAAGAGGTCGGGGCAAAGTCGGACTAAAGGGCGGCCGTCAGATCGCAGGCCGCTTTTGACCGATTCTGTTGAAAAAGGCCTCGCGATTATCGGCGAACAGTGATTCCGTCTGCTTGAGACTATCAGCGGCGGAGGTTTGCCATGATGGGTCGGCAGACGGGCGATCAGAGCCAGTTATTCTATCTTTTCAAC
>Ga0209579_10000063_pt1 | contig 219129 bp, 202 predicted proteins | sample Coa_R1_2_FD_187152 | JGI IMG/M metagenome (GOLD analysis project Ga0209579, IMG submission 187152) | Surface soil microbial communities from Centralia Pennsylvania, which are recovering from an underground coalmine fire - Coalmine... | ecosystem: Environmental > Terrestrial > Soil >... | reverse complement strand
TCAACGAGAACGAGGGACCGCGGACATTTGTGCACGCTTTAGGAATGATTTGCGGACACGGTCCCACCGCGATTCCCTACGACGATCCCAAGCGTACATGTGTGTTGGGAGAGATTCGCCCACTGGATGAAGTAGAGACCCTCCGGCGGAAACTGGCGGGGATACAACCACTGGCCGATGGAGCGGAGATCCTCCGGCGGAAGCTGGCGGAGATACAACCACTGGCCGATGAAGCGAAGACCCTCCGACAGAAACTGACGGAGATACAGCAATCGAATAGCTGGAAATTGACCCGGCCGCTGCGGTTACTCAAGCAATTGCTGCATCGGCGTATTTAAAGAAAACGAGGACACCAGACCATTAAAATCTGCCAAGGATCGCCGCAGTGACGCAAGCCGCTGCATCTTCGATAGCGTCAGGCTAGGCATCGGCCCACATTCCCGATTCGGTCTGCTTGGTTGTTACGCCAAGCGTTTTTTCCGAAAGTTGCGCCACGTGTTTGCGAACCTCCGCCTATCTGTTGTTGCCGCGCGCTATCTGGAGCGGAAGGTCCGCCGGCTCGCGGCAAGGCTTGGCCTTATGAAGGCAGCCGCGCGATGCAGCAACGGACGGATCATTTACATCAACAAGAGCGACGAACGCGGCCGCAGCTTGTTGCGAAGCGGCGGCAACTTCAATCCGAATGCGCTCGTCATTTGGCTAGCACTGCTCGCCGAGCGTGCATGGACCCATGTGATCGATGTCGGCGCGAACTACGGCGAGATGCTGGTCGGCGTGGAATTGCCTCGACACGCCACGACGATTGCCCTCGAACCCAATCCGTACATCTTTCCCTACCTTCGGCGGACCCTGAAGAAGGCCGGCCTTGATGTGCGGCTATTGCCGATGGCCGCGTCTGACCGTGCCGGCACTGTCACCTTGAATGTCGACCGCGACTGGTCTGGCCTGTCCAGTGTTGCCGGCATACAGGCGGAATCGGTGGAGCACACCGTCGAGGCGGTAGAGGTCCCCGCCACCACGCTGGCCGTCACTGTCGCGGACCATGCGGGCAACCCACGCTTTGTTCGTTTGCTCGCGAAGATCGATGTCGAGTCGCACGAAATCGCCGTGCTGCGGGGGCTGGGCGATGCGCTGCCCGCGCTGCAGGAGTTTGCAGCAATGGTCGAAATAAAGCATCTCAGCGAGCCGGACGTGCAGTGGCTGCTCGAGAACTTTGCCATCGAGCTTCTCGACGTCGAAGCCGGCAAGATCACAGCGGTCGACGCCAAAACATCCGGCGAACTGAAGCGGCTCCTCGCCGGACCGCGGTTCTACCGCCGCGATGCCGTGCTGCGGCGCCGTCAGGGCGCCGCGGTCAACGCCGCGCCTTCCGCGAGCTAATCGACGAACACCGTAACACCCGGCATGACCAGCCGTTCAGGCGTGAACGCTGCATCGATCGTGCCGAGCTTGCGTTCAACGTCAATCAGATTTTGCAGCTTACGCCGCGAGACGTTGCTGCTTGGTTCGAAATAATTGATGCGGCGCAGCAGGTCGTAGCTCGCGTCGGCGTCCTCTTTGCGGGCGTGCGCAGAATGGACGAGAAGATCGATAGCCTCGCCGCGATGGCCCTCGTCGGCGAGCCAGGCAATGCTCTTGTCGGTCGCCGAGAGCAGCCGCCTGGCGAGCGGCGTGTGCGCCTGCGCCCAATCCCTGCGCACGACCATGCCGGTGAACGGCAAATCCTTCACGTAATCGGCAGCAAAGCCCAGCGTGACATAACCCTCGGCATTGGCCTGGAAGTTGAGCGGCGGCAGGACAAAGGCGGCATCGGCGACGCCGGCCTTGAGTGCGGCGAGCCGTGCGGCGGCGACGCCCGCGGTCAACTCGTCGTAATCGTCGCGTTTCAATCCATTCGCCGCCGCCATACGCTCCCAGTAGAGGGTGGTGGGATCGTTCACCTGGCCGACCGAGACCGCCTTGCCCTTGAGGTCGGCGATGGTTTTCAGCCCCGGTTTGCCGATTAGAATGTAAGGTGGGGAATTGCCGATGATGCGGATGAGCGCGAGCGACGCGCCCTTGTCGACCGCATGGATCGGATCGTTGATGCCGACGCTGAGCACGACGTCGAAGGCGCCGCCGGTCAGTTGCTGGGTGACCGCGGCGCCGCTTTGCGCGAAATTGATTTCGACGTCGATGTCTTCGGCGGCGAAGAAGCCTTTTTGCGCGGCGATGTAGAACGGCCACAATGGCGCCTGGCCGCCGAGCGTGCCGCCGACGATCTTGTCGGCCGCGCGAGCACGCCGCCCAAACACCGTCGCGCCAAGCAAGCCGACCACGACGCGTCTCGAAATCCTCATAAGATCACCGGCAGCGAAGTGACAACTATAGCCCGGATTTTCAATGCCGTGTCGAGCTGATGATTTTACACGAGTTGAAGAAGTCGTCCTTCATCGCCGCAGCTTCGGCGGGCCGATTTCCGGGGGATTCGGTGGCCTGTGCGTAGCTTCGCCGGAGACGGTTCGCTTGCGTAACATTGCAGAACCGGCTGGCGGGAGATACGGTAAAGAAAAGAGGAACGCCTACGATGAACACGCAAATTCGTCCGCCGCGCATCGGCCCGCAGCCGTGGGATGCGGTCCGTGGAAAGCTCGATCAGTCGCTGCCGTTCGCCAATATGCGCGAAACGCCATATTACCGCGACTGTGTCTGGGAGCAATTTTCCAAGGCCGAGTACGATCGCCGCTACGCGGCGCTGCGCGCCAAGATGCGCGAACATAAACTCGATGCGCTGATCGTTCCCGGCGGCCCGAGCCACTGGAGCTTCGGCGGCGGCATGTTGTGGCTGACCGGCCACTGGGAATGGCATGCGCTGGCAAGCTATGTGCTGGTCCCGCTCGAGGGCGAGCCGACCATGATCTATTCCATGGGCGGCACCCATGCCGAAGCCGTGCGCCGGCAAGTCGCGATCGCGGTGCAAGACGTGCGCCACAGCCGCAGCGGGCGCTATGCCGACGTCATGGTCGAGCGCATCCGCGAATTAAAGCTCGATCGCGGCCGCATCGGACTGATGGAGGTCGATCCGCGCCACGCCGATTACATGCCGGTGAACCAGTATAATGTGCTGCGCGAAAACCTGCCCGACGCGGAACTCGTTTTCACCAAAGGTTTTCTGCATGAACTGCTCTCGGTCCATAGCGCCGAAGAGCTCGACTGCGTTCGCAAGGCCGGCGTCCTTTGCAAGAATGCCATGGATGCGATGGTCGCGCGGGCGCGGCCCGGCGTAAAGGAATACGAGCTGCGCGCGGCCGCTGGCTCGGCCATCCTCGAAGGCGGCGGCGACATCGATTTCTTGATCATCGGCTCGACGCCGATGGCCAATCCGGCGCAGATCTTCGGCAATCCGCGGCCGTCCGGCCGCGTGCTGCAAAAGGGCGACATCATCAACATGGAGCTCGCCGCCGGTTATCGCGGCTACACCGCGCAGATCGGCTCGCCTATCTGCATCGGCGAGCCGACCGAGATGGTGAAGAAATTCTGGAGCGAAGTCACCTTGCCCGGCTACAAGCGCATCGTCGCCGAGATCGCGCCTGGCAAGCCCGCCGAGAACATGCGACTCGCCAGCAAATTCTTCCGCGACAACGGCTATCAGTCGCGGCCGACACAATGCCACGGCATCGATCTCGTCACCGACGGGCCGCATGTGGTGGCGGAGCATGTAGCGGCCGAGACATTCGAGGAAGTGCTCAAGCCCGGCATGGTGATCATGGCCGAGCCCAATCCGATCACGCCGGACGGAATGTTCGGCATTTTTCTCGGCCACACATTCATCGTGACCGGCAGCGGCCACGAAGTGGTCGACGATTTCCCGCTGGAGATCGCGGTCGCGGGGTGATCATCGCGGCATCAGGAACTTGAAATCGCAGCCTTCGTCGGCGCCGGTGATCTGTTCGGCGAACAGTTTGGCATAGCCGCGCTCGGGGACATTCTCCTTCGGAGGCGCGGCTGCGGCGCGCCTTTTGAGTTCTCCGTCTTCGACCAGCAAATCGAGGCGGCGTTGCTTCACCGAGAGGCGAACGCGGTCGCCGTTACGCACTAGTCCGAGCGGGCCGCCAGAGGCGGCATCCGGAGTAATGTGCAGCACGATAGTGCCGAATGCGGTGCCGCTCATGCGTGCGTCGGAAATCCGCACCATGTCTTTGATGCCGCGCTGGGCCAGTTTCTTCGGGATCGGCAGGTAGCCGGCTTCCGGCATGCATTCCGGTGCGTGAGGACCGGCATTTTGCAACACGAGAATGTCTTCGGGCGCGACGTCGAGCGCCGGATCGTCCATCCGGGCCGCAAGATCGGCGAGCGAGGAGAACACCACGGCGCGGCCTTCGTGCTCGAACAGTTTTGCATCGGCGGCGGATCGTTTGAGGATCGCGCCTTTCGGCGCGAGATTGCCGAACAGCGCAACGAGGCCGCCGGCCGGTTCCAGCGGTGTCTTGCACTCGGCGATAATCGAGCGGTCGACATAGCTTGCGTCTTCGCCCTTGAGCCGTTCGCCCAGCGTTTCTCCGGTGACCGTCATGCAATCGAGATGCAGCAGCGGTTTTAGCTCGCGCAGCAAAGCACCCATGCCGCCGGCCGCGCAAAAATCCTCCATGTAGCCGTTGCCGACCGGCTTGAGATTGACCAGCACGGGTGTGGAATCCGACAGCGAATTAAGGTGATCGAGCGACACCTTCACGCCGGCACGTCCGGCGATGGCGGTGAGGTGAATGACGGCGTTGGTCGAGCCGCCAAGCGCGAGCAAGACGCGAAGCGCGTTATCGACCGACTTCGCGTCAATGAGACGCGACGGCGTGAGCTTCGAGCCCACCAGTTTGACCGCGGCCGCGCCGGTTGCTTCGGCGGCGCGCAGGCGGTCGGCATGCACGGCGGGGATCGCGGCGGTGCCGGGCAGGCAAATGCCGAGCGCCTCGGCGAGGCATGCCATGGTCGAGGCGGTCCCCATCACCGCGCAGGTTCCGGCAGTTACCGCGAGCTGACCTTCCACTTCCGAAATTTCTTCGGCGTCGATATCGCCGGCGCGATAGCGCGCCCAGAACCTGCGGCAATCGGTGCAGGCGCCGAGCCGCTCGCCGCGATGCCGGCCGGTCATCATCGGCCCGGCGACCAGTGAAATTGCTGGCCGGTCGGCCGACACGGCGCCCATGAGCTGCGCCGGCACGGTCTTGTCGCAACCGCCCATCAGCACTACTGCATCCATCGGTTGTGCCCGGATCATCTCTTCGGTGTCGATCGCCATGAGGTTGCGGTATTTGAGGCTGGTCGGCGTGAGAAAGACTTCACCCAGCGAGATGGTCGGGAATTCCAGCGGCAGCGCGCCTGCGGCCAGCACGCCGCGTTTCACTGCGGCCAAGAGCTCGGGAAAGTGACGGTGACAGTTGTTGAAGTCAGAGCCCGTGTAGGCAATTCCGATGACCGGCTTGTCGAGGAACGCGCGCGAATAGCCCATCGATTGCGCGAACGAGCGCCTCAGGTAGCGGGAGAAATCGCGGTCACCGTAATCGGTGAGGCCGTGGGCGAGGCCGTGTTCTGTCATCTCTCGGTCGTATCCTCATCGCGGACGCATGTCCGGCTTGCGCACATTATTTGAGCGCAAATGCCGATTATTCGTGCGCTGCAACGCAGCATTAGGAAACGGTTTAGTAAGCGAATATGAGCAATTTCCTTATTGTTCTCCAGGATTTTCCCGCACTTGAGCCGACATGGCCACTGATTTTCGCAAAAGCAATTTGCCGGCTTGGATTCTCCTTCCTGTCATTGCCGCGTCGGGCACATCGGTCCTGGTCGCGTGGGGCAGCGGCAGCCTGCTTCTGGGCTTTGTGACGGCGCTGATCGGCGCTGCTGCGGTGGCGTGGCGCTGCGAAGAAATGCTTCACGCCGTCGTTGGCACGATCGGACAGATCGCCGCTGGCGACCGCTATGCTGCTTTGCCGGGCCGGATCGGCAGCGGTGCGCTGGGCGATAGCGCAGTTGCAGCGGAGCGCATGCGGCAAGTGCTGATCGATGCCGACGCGCTCGCGGTCGATCATCGCAGCCGGGAAGCCGAAGCGCGCCTGCATTATGCCGGCCGCACTTTCTTCACCCGGCGATTCCGCGCCACTGTCGACGAACTGACCGGCGTATTTCAATCGGCCGCCGAAGAAATCCAGGTCACGGCCGCCGACCTTGGCGCACGCAATGAGGATGTACGCCGGCGCACCGCCCAGGCGATCGATGCCGGCGCGACCGCAAGCCGTGACGTCGCGGCGGTCGCCGATGCCGCGCGGGAATTGCTCGCACTCATCGTGCGATCCACCAGCGAGGCGGCTGCCGCCAAGGACGCTACCGAGCAGACCATCGCCGATCTTGCGCGTACCGACCGCACGGTGCGCAGCCTGGCGGCAGCGGCTACCCGCATCGGAACCGTGGTCAAGCTGATCGAAGCGATTGCCTCGCAGACCTCGTTGCTCGCGCTCAATGCCACCATCGAGGCGGCGCGAGCGGGGGCGGCGGGCCGCGGCTTTGCCGTCGTCGCTTCCGAGGTCAAGACCCTTGCGCAGCAGACCGCCAAAGCCACTGGCGACATCGGTACGCAGATCCACGATATCCAGCACGCGGTCGGCGAAACTGTCGCCGCCATTGCCGGCGTATCGTCGAGCGTGACGACGATGAGCGAAGCCAACCGGCAATTGACCGGCATCCTCGACCATCAGGCCATCGAAATCGATCGCATCGGCAACCGGGCCGAGCAGGTCGCCGGCACGGTCGGCGGCGTATTGCCCGAAATCTCCATCATTGCGAACAGCGTCGAGGAAGCGGGCAATGGCGTGCTGAACACGGCGGAGGACCTGCTCGGCCGTTCGAAATGGCTGGCGGATGCGATCTCGCGCTATTTCTCCGACCTCGAGCACGGATCGATCAAGATCGGCATCCTGCATTCGCTGTCCGGCACCATGACCGCGAGCGAGCGGCCGTTGCAGGAGCTGCTGGTTATGATGATCGAGCAGCAGAATGCGCGCGGCGGGCTATTGGGCCGTCCGATCGAGCCGGTGATCGTTAATCCGCATTCCGACCCGAAAGCCTATGCCGAACTGGCGCACAAACTCGTCGCAGAGCACAAAGTGGCGGCCATATTCGGCTGCTGGAGTTCGGCGTCGCGCAAGGAAGTGTTGCCGATCGTCGAGCGCGACAACGCGCTGCTGTTCTATCCAAGCCAATATGAAGGTGAGGAAGCATCCCGCAACGTCTTCTATACCGGCGCCACGCCGCCGCAGCAGGCGATCCCAGCGGTCAATTACCTGCGTGACCAAGGTATAGAGCGGTTCTTTCTGGTAGGCACCGATTACATCTATCCGCGCACCACCAACGCCATCCTCAAGGGCTATCTGGCGAGTCAACAGGTCTTCGCCGTCGCCGAGCGCTACACGCCGTTCGGCCTGAAGGACTGGTGTGATGTGGTCGAGGAAATCAGGCGCTTCGCCAAGGTCGGCCGCACCGCGGTCGTCGCCACGGTCTCGGGCGATGCGAATGTGCATTTCTTCCGTGAACTGGCGGAGCAGGGAGTGAACGCAGACGTTATTCCCGTCATGTCACTGTCAATCAACGAAGCGGAGCTGCCGGCGCTGATGCGCTCGAAAATCAGCGGCAATTTTGTCGCCTGGAACTATCTCCATGCCTTCGACACGCCGGAGAATCGCGCTTTCATTGCCGAGTGGCGTGCGTTCACGGGCAGGCCCGACGCCATGACCAACGATCCCATGGAGGCGACCTGGATCGGCTTTCATTTGTGGACCGCAGCGGTCGACGCCGCGGGCACCACCGACGTCGACAAGGTGCGCGCGTCGCTCGGCGGCAAGCGGCTCACCGCGCCAAGCGGCTTCCAGATTCTGATGGATGCCGCTACTCATCACCTGTTCAAGCCGGTCATGATCGGCCGCATCACCGACGACGGGCATATCGTCCCGGTCTCGGTCACCGAGGGCTTGGTGCCGCCGGACCCCTGGAGCCCGTGGCTCAAAAGTTCCGATCGGACACCGCAACCGCGTTTGGCTGTCGGCCAGTAAGGGCCGGGCGCTGGCGCGCATTTAAATTGATCTCGATCAATACCGCGGCAACCAACCGCCGGTATAAAGCCTCGACAAACGCCCTAGAACGCTTCTAGAAATAGTCTCATCGTGTTCCAAAGAGGCCATGGGCGGCCCAACTCTGCCGCTTCCCCCCATGATTTATCGCAAGAATCAGCCCGTCGACTATCAATCCTTTTTCACCGACGCGCTGGGCCGGCTGCGGTCCGAGCGCCGTTATCGTGTTTTCGCCGATCTCGAGCGTATCGCCGGCCGGTTCCCGCACGCTATCTGGCATTCGCCGGATGGACCGAAGCCCGTCGTGATCTGGTGCTCCAACGACTATCTCGGCATGGGCCAGCATCCCAAAGTCATCGGCGCCATGGTCGAGACCGCGACGCGGATGGGCACCGGCGCCGGCGGCACGCGCAATATCGCCGGCAACAATCATCCCGTGATCGAATTGGAACGCGAACTGGCCGATCTGCACCGCAAGGAAGCAGCGCTGGTCTTTACGTCCGGCTACGTTTCCAACGAGACCGGAATTTCCACGCTCGCCAAGCTGATGCCGAACTGCCTGATCCTGTCGGATGCCTGGAACCATAATTCGATGATCGAAGGCGTCCGCCAGGCACACACCGAGAAGCAGATTTTCCGCCACAACGATATGGCGCACCTCGAGCAGTTGCTCGCCGCCGCGGATCCGGGCCGGCCGAAGCTCATCGTGTTCGAGAGCCTTTATTCGATGGACGGCGACGTGGCGCCGATGAATCGCATTTGCGATCTCGCCGAGCAGTTCGACGCGATGACCTATGTCGATGAAGTCCATGCCGTCGGCATGTACGGCGCCCGCGGCGGCGGCATCTCCGAGCGCGACGGCGCCACGGCGCGCATTGACGTGATCGAGGGCACGCTCGCCAAGGCCTTTGGCTGTCTCGGCGGCTATATCGCCGGTTCGGCGGCGCTGATCGATGCGATGCGTTCCTACGCGCCCGGCTTCATTTTCACCACCGCTTTGCCGCCTTCGGTCGCCGCCGCGGCGACAGCGGCGATCCGGCATCTCAAGACCTCACAATGGGAACGCGAGCGGCACCAGGATCGCGCCGCACGGACCAAGGGCGTGCTCTCGGCAGCGCGATTGCCGGTGATGACGAGTCCGACGCACATCGTGCCGGTTTATGTCGGCAACCCCGAACTGTGCAAAGCGGCGAGCGATCTCCTGCTCTCAGCGCATGGCATCTATATCCAGCCGATCAATTATCCGACGGTGCCGAAGGGGACTGAACGGCTGCGCATCACGCCGAGCCCCTATCACGACGATGCGCTCATCGACACGCTTGCCGAAGCGCTGGTCGATGTCTGGCAGCAGCTCGGCCTGCCCCTGAAAGACCGCGCGCTTGCCGCCGAATGAATGAGGAAAGTGGTCCATGGCCAAACGTACCAAGAAAAAAGCGAAAACGGCGCATCCCGGCATGATGGGTGACGGCACGGAGGAGCAGAATCTCGGTCAGCGCGGCAATCCGGCGGCACGTATCAAGAAGAAAGAAGTCGTGGCAGCCTTCGGCAAAAAGCGCCGCAAGAAATAACGGCCTGTCGGGGGCTTCGGCCGCCGGCTTTTTTAGACGATTTCTATTCGCGCGAAGATGATTTCTGCTTTGCAATGCGGCGTGCGCCGACGGCGATCGAAACCGTCACTACCAGGAAGCGTGCGAGGTGATGCGCCCCGACATAGACCGGGTCGAGGTGCAGCGCCAGCGCCAGCACCATCATCGTGTCCTGCGCGCCGGGCGAGAAGGCGATGACGACATTGGCAATCGGAAATGGAAACAGATATTCCACGATCGCGATAAACAATGTGGCGACCGCCATGGCCACGGCAAACGAGCCGAAGGCGGCGCCGAGATAGCCGACCAGCATCCGTATCGTCATGTTGGCAAAGCGCGAGCCGACAACGGCGCCAAGCGTGATCACGGCGGCGCTGCCGATCCACCACGGCAGTACGGCATGGATCAGCCCGGTGCCGTGCAGCACCGCCGATCCCGTCATGGCGCCGAACATGAGCCCGCCGGGAAAGCGCACGCGCGCGAACGCGAGCGCACAGGCTGTCGATACCAGAGCCAGCAGGATCATTTGCCCAAGGACGGACACGTCGGCCGGTCCGCGTGCGACCGCCACCGCCGGAACGACGAGCCCGAACAGCGCGAGCCCGTTCGGCAAGCCGACGACCAACAGCAAGATCCGCACGGTCTGCACGATGGCAATGGCGCGCAGATCGCCGCCGAGCTCGGTCGCCAGCGCGATGGCTTGCGCCAGCGCGCCGGGACTTGCGGCCAATAGCGCCGACAGCGGGTCCCAGTGGTGCACGACGCGCAGGTAGCTCGTGGTCGAAATAATCATCACCACGGAGCAGAGCATCAGCAGTGCGATGCTGACCGGCCACGTGGTTACGCCTCGTAACGTCTCCGGTGTCACCACAGCGCCAAGTAAGATGCCTATGACGACCGAGCAAAACCGGGCGAGAGCGAACGGCAACTTGACCGGCCGGCCAAGCAGAGCCGCAGCAGCTACGGCCAAGACCGAGCCGGACACCAGACCGGCGGGCAATTCGAAATAGGTAAACGCCAGACCGCCGGCGAGCGCGATAAGCAGCGTCTCGGCATTCTCGATCAGCGTACGCCGCGTTGGAAGGGCAGGGAGCATCGATACCGCCATGAATGCCCGCTGCGGCATGCACCGTCAAATGTCGACGGCGCGCATCGCGCATCGCGGCCACTCATGGCGCGGCTGGAGCCTGTCAGGCGGCCCGTTAGGGCAGACTTTGCCGGGAGCCCGCCGCCATCACACGATGTCCGGCGCCTTTGCCGAGCACGATCCGCATCAGGTCGGCGGCGTTCTTGGCGCCGAGCTTTTCCATGATGCGGGCGCGATGCACTTCGACCGTGCGCGGGCTGATGGCAAGCTCGCGGCCCGCTTCCTTGCTGGACGCGCCGCGCGCGATGCGCTCCAGCACGTCGTACTCCCGTGCCGTGAGCCGTTCATGGCCGGGAAAGTCGCGCGACAGAATGCTGTCGTCCCGGCGCACGTTCCGCCACGCCGCGACGGCGTCGCGCACGCGCTGGGCAACAGCCATTGGATCGAACGGCTTCTCGATGAAATCGAGCGCGCCATTTCGGATCGCGTCGACCGCCGTGGGGATATCGCCGCGCCCGGAAATGACGAAAATCGGCGCCGGGTAATGCTGGGCGTTCAGCGTCTTCAAGACTTCGACGCCGGACCTGCCCGGCAAGTGCACGTCGATGAGGACGCATTCGGGTGCGCGCGAGCGCGCGACGTTGAGAAAAGATTCGCTTTCGGCGAAGCTCGTCACGTCAAAACCCGCTCCGCATAGAACTACCGTAAGCGCGCTGCGCACCGATGCGTCGTCGTCGACGATAAATACTTCGCTCATTGTCCCCCTCAATCTGCATGCACGATGCAAATCGCGATTCGCCCCACCTAAAATAACACCATTCGTGCGCAGACTGAGGTAACGGGACGCGGTGATTCAAATAAGTCGCTCGACGTCACGGACGGGTCGCATCACGCATTGCCGGAATGGCGGCCGATGCCGCATGGACATACCGTTCGAACTATGGTGACCTTACGTCAGGTGGGAGCGCGGCAGAACAAACAACGCCGCACGTTGACGTAGGGTCAGGTGATGTTGCAAGGCTGGATCATCATCATCCTCGCGCTCGCCTATATCGGATTTTTGTTCCTGGTGGCGAGCTACGGAGACCGCAGACGCGAGCTCGCGCGCGGCGCCTCGTCGCGGCTGATGATCTATCCGCTGTCACTTGCGATCTATTGCACGTCGTGGACGTTCTTTGGCTCGGTCGGCCTTGCTTCGCGCTCCGGGTATGAATTCCTGACAATCTATATCGGCCCGATGCTGATGATCGGTTTGGCCTATCCACTGATCATCCGGATTGTGCGGCTGGCCAAGGGCCAAAACATCACCTCGATCGCCGATTTGATCGCCGCGCGCTACGGCAAGAGCCAGGCGGTCGCGGCCACGGTGGCGCTGATCGCGATCGTCGGCATGGTTCCCTATATCGCGCTTCAGCTCAAAGCGGTGTCGTCTTCCGTCGGCACCATTCTGGCCGAAGTATCGCCGGAGCAGCCCATGGTCGGCGACAGCGCGCTGTTCGTCGCGTTGCTGATGGCGGCGTTCGCGGTGTTGTTTGGTACGCGACATACCGACGCCACCGAACATCAGGACGGCTTGATGCTTGCGATCGCGACGGAGTCGATCGTCAAGCTCGTGGCGTTCCTCGCGGTAGGCATTTTTGTCACCTTCGTCATGTTTCACGGGCCGTTCGACCTGTTTTCTCGCGCACTTGCGCAGACGAAAACCGCCGCGGTGCTCACCCGCGTGCCGCCGCTTGCGAGTTTCTGCGCGATGACCACATTGTCGCTGTTTGCGATCGTGCTGCTACCGCGTCAGTTTCACGTCGCGGTTGTCGAGAACCACAGTGAGGCGGAAATCCGGCGCGCGGCCTGGCTGTTTCCGGCCTATCTCGTGCTGATCAATCTTTTCGTCGTGCCGATCGCAATGGCTGGCCTGCTGACATTTCCGGCAGGTCACGTGGACGGCGACATGTTCGTGCTGGCGCTGCCGCTCGCGGCCCGTTCCGACTTGATCACGCTGATCGCGTTCGTCGGCGGCCTGTCCGCCGCCACCGCCATGGTGATCGTGGAATCGGTCGCGTTGGCGATCATGGTGTCGAACGACATCGTAGTGCCCTTGGTGCTCAAGCGCAGGAGCACACTCGGCGGCGAGCCCAGCGATGCCGGAGCCTGGTTGCTGACGACGCGGCGCATCGCGATTTTCATGATCCTGCTGCTGGCCTACATCTATTATCGTTCGGCCGGCGAGGCGCAGCTCGCCGCGATCGGGCTGTTGTCCTTTGCCGCCGTCGCCCAACTCGCGCCCGCATTTTTCGGCGGTTTGATCTGGCAGCGCGGTACGGCGCGGGGCGCCATTGCCGGCATGACAGCTGGCATCCTGGTCTGGGGCTACACGCTGCTGCTGCCGAGCATCTCCGACGCCGGCATTGTGGGCGCGCGAATTTTGACCGATGGGCCATGGGGTCTGGACTACTTGCGGCCGCAGGCTCTGTTCGGTCTCGATTTGCCGCCGCTGGTTCATGGCGTGCTGCTAAGTCTTCTGGTCAATATCGCTTTTTACGTCGCGTTTTCGTTCGGCCGAAGTCCGACCGCGATCGAGCGCGTCCAGGCCGATGTGTTCGTGCCTTCCTCGCTGGCGCCCATTCTGACGCCGCGCACGCCGGGCTTTCGGCTGCGTCGCGCCTCCATAACCGTTGAAGAACTCATCGCGGCGGTAGCACGTTATCTTGGTGCGGAACGCACCCGCGAATCTTTCGCGAGTTTCGCTGCCTCGCGCCGGATCAATCTCGAACCGGGGGCCGAGGCCGATTTCGAAGTGCTGCAATACGGCGAATATCTGCTCGCTTCGGCGATCGGCGCGGCATCGTCGCGGCTCGTTCTGTCATTGCTGTTGCGCAAGCGGACGGTTTCGACCAAGGACGCGCTGAAGCTGCTCGACGACGCCAACGCGGCGATCCACTACAACCGCGAGATTTTGCAGACCGCGCTCGATCATGTGCGGCAAGGCATCGCCGTATTCGACAAGGACCTCAATCTCGTTTGCTGGAACCGCCAGTTCGGCGAAGTCCTCGATCTGCCGCACGATCTCACGCGTGTCGGCAGCGCCCTCGATGAGATCCTACGCTATGTCGCGCAACACAACAGCCACGATCAAAAGAATTTCGATGCTGCGATTGCCGAGCGCATCGCCAAATATACCTCGGAGGTCGAACCGTTTCTTGAGCGCATCGCTGAACGGGAACTGGTCATTGAGGTTCGCGCCAACCGTATGCCCGACGGCGGCCTGGTCACGACGTTCACCGATATCACGCCGAGCGTGAAAGCGGCGGAAGCTCTGGAACGCGCCAACGCGACACTGGAGCGGCGCGTTCGGGAGCGCACCAAGGAGCTGACGCGGCTTAACACCGAGCTCGAGCACGCGAAGGCCGAGGCCGACGACGCCAACGTGTCCAAGACCCGCTTCGTCGCCGCCGCAAGTCACGACATTCTGCAGCCACTCAACGCGGCGCGCCTTTACGTCACCAGTCTGATCGAGCGTCAGCACGCCGGTGACGACGCCGATCTGGTGCAGAACATCGATGCCTCGCTCGAAGCAGTGGAAGAGATATTCGCCGCGCTGTTGGACATTTCACGTCTCGACACCGGTGCGATGAAACCGGAAATATCGGATTTCCGCATCGACGAATTGTTGCAGCGGCTGGACGTGGAATTTGCGCCGCTCGCCCGCGAAAAGGGCCTCGAACTGCGCTTTATGCCCTGCGCGCTGACGGTCCGTTCGGACCGGCGGCTGTTGCGGCGATTGTTGCAGAATTTCGTGTCGAACGCGGTCAAATACACGCCGGCCGGCTGCGTGCTGGTCGGCTGCCGGCGCCGCGGCGGCAAGATCCGCATCGATGTCTACGACACCGGCATCGGCATTCCGCACTCCAAGCGCCGCGCGGTGTTCAAGGAGTTCCACCGCTTGGACCAGGGCGCCCGGGTGGCGCGCGGCGTGGGCCTCGGCCTCTCGATCGTCGAGCGCATTGCCAGAGTGCTCGATTGCGAGGTGGCCCTCAAATCCGTGGTCGGGCGTGGTTCGCGTTTTTCGGTCGAAGTGCCGTGCGGGACGGCCGTCGCGGCGGCGCCCACGGCCCCCGCCGTGGCGCGCGCCGACGCAGGACGGCTTACCGGCACGATTGCGCTTTGCATCGACAACGATCGCAGCATTCTTGACGGCATGGAAAAGCTGCTCGGCGGTTGGGGTTGCCGTGTGCTGACGGCAGCCGATCTTGTCGAAGCGCTCGCGGCGATGGATGCGAGCGGGCTCGAGCCGGACGGCTTGCTTGTCGACTATCATCTCGATGGTGGCAACGGCATCGGCGCGATAGCGGAATTGCGCCGGCGTGCCGGTCGCGCCTTGCCGGCAATTCTGATCACCGCCGACCGCTCGGCGCACGTCCGCGAGGAGGCGCAAGCCGAAGGCGTTCATCTCCTGCATAAGCCGATCAAGCCCGCATCATTGCGCGCACTCATCATGCAATGGCGCGTGCAGCGTGTCGCTGCGGAATAGCTCAGCTGTCCCGCGCCGGCAGCTGCGGCCACTGGCCGACTTCGATGCGGCTCGCCGCAATGACAGCCTGGGTGCGGCTTTCGACGCCGAGTTTTTGCAGGATTGCGGAGACGTGCGCTTTCACGGTTGCTTCCGACACGCCGAGCTCATAGGCGATTTGCTTGTTGAGCAGACCGCCCGACAGCATCATCAGCACGCGGACTTGCTGCGGCGTCAGACTGGAAAGCCGCGCGATCGTCGCCGCGGTTTCGGCATCGGCCTGGCGGAGCAAATCGACATCGGGCGGGGTCCACACCCCACCCTCGAGCACCCGCGCAATCGCCTGACGCATCGCTTCGATGCCGAGTGTCTTCGGAATGAATCCTGAGGCGCCGAATTCCATGCAGCGACGGATCACCGCAGGATCGTCGTTGGCCGACACCACGACGATCGGCAGACTTGGATACTGCGCTCTCAGATACATCAGGCCCGAAAAGCCGCGTGCACCGGGCATGCTCAGGTCGAGCAGTATCAGATCGACGTCGCCGCTGCATTCGAGCAGCGCGGTGACATCTTCGAACGTGCCGGCCTCTCTGGCCTCGGCGCGGCCGACCAATCCGGACACCGCCTGACGCAGCGCGCCGCGGAACAGCGGATGGTCGTCGGCAATGACGAGATGGTAGGATTGGGAATCGCTCAATTTTGCTTCCTGATCGACCCGGCATGGCATTTTAGAGCCGGCCGCGGGTTGGGGTCCACTGTGTGGTCTCACGCCTCGTTCTTCGAACCGAAATACTGCAATGCCACTTCGCGCCGATGGCCGCGTGCGCGATGCTCGGCCACATAGATGCCCTGCCAGGTGCCCAGGCTCATTTTGCCGGCGGCGACCGGGACGTGCAGCGACACGCCGTTGACCATCGCCTTGATGTGCGCCGGCATGTCATCTGGTCCTTCGACTTCGTGGACCCAGCCGGCATCGTCCGGCGCGATGCGCCGGAGCGCGGTAACGAGGTCGGTCTGCACGTCCGGGTCGGCATTTTCCTGGATGACCAAAGACGCCGAGGTATGCCGCAGGTACAGCAGCACGACGCCGTCGCACGCCTTGATCCGCTCGAGGAAGCGGGTGACCTCGCCGGTGATTTCGAAAAAGCCTTCACCCGGGGTCGCTACCGTCAGCACGGCAGTTGCGAATGTTTCCACGCGCGCGGTGCTGATAGCGGACAATTCGCTGAAGACCCGCGGCAACGCTCAGCCCTTGTTCAGCATCTGCTTCTGCGCTCTGGCGACTGCTTCGACGAAGTGCTGCCAAATACGCCCGACATAGGCCACGGCACGATCGATATCGGCGCTGTCGGGAAGGTGGATCGTGATGTCATTGTCGGGACTGCTTTGGGGTTCTGGCGTTGCGCCGGGCGGAAGCGGCAAGCCACGGGACAGCATGGCCTGCTTCAGTGCTGCGTTTTCGCTTCGCAAGCGAGCGATCTCGCTCTCGAAGGCTGCCCGGTCTTCGGGCGCCGCTTGGCACGCCCAACCGACGGCGCGCTGACTGCACAACGCGACTTCGCCGGTTTGCGTGTCGAGCCGCAAGAATCCATCCGCCACATTATTCAACGTGTAGCGGCCGCCGCCGGTGCCGGGTGTTGCGTCGTCGGCGACGACCGGCGTGCTTAGGCAAAAGGCGGCGATTGCGACAGACAGAACCCTGCTGAACATGATCGTCTCCTGGCAAGTCATGCAAAGCGTCTTGGGCAAGACTAGGCGTGCGGCCTTCGCAACGCAAAAAGAGCCGTTCCGCGCTCGCGAATGGCACTGTCGAATGACCGATATCTTTCATGAATTCAAATAATTAGAACAGGGCCGGCATTTCTTGACTTGGCAGAATCCACTCAGTATGGTCCGCGCGGCTTCAGGGGGCGGGCGTGTTGCGAGCGCCGTAGAGCCGCGAGTGTCGAGATCATGAACGACGCGCGCGCAAACGGTGACCGAGGCAAGCCGCACACCGATGAGGCCGCTCTTTCTGCGAGGCTCCAGCGGCTCGGCGAAGGTCTTGCACGCCAGCGTGCAAACGAGACTTCCAACGATCCTGCAGAGAATCGGGCGGCGACTGCATCCGGATATGCCCGGGGCTTCCGGCTCTCGAGCGAACTGGTTGCAGGCGTGATCGTCGGTGCAGGCCTAGGCTGGCTCATCGACCGCTGGTTCGGTGTCTCGCCGTGGGGGCTGATTATATTTCTCTTGCTGGGCTTCGCCGCCGGGGTCCTCAATGTGATGCGTTCCGCGGGTGTCGTGGCAAGCCAAGGCTTCGATGATCGCCTCCGCAAGGACCGGAAGAATTAATCTGCGCTGTTGCGCGCGACGGTAGCGAAACGATGCAAGTCGATCCGATTCATCAGTTCCAGATCCACGACATGCTGCCCATGATGACCATGGCCGGGCATGAGATCGCCTTTACCAATTCCGCTCTGGTCATGCTGATCATCGTCCTCGCCGTTTCGGCGCTGATGATCGGCGCCAGTTCGCCGCGAGCGGTCGTTCCTGGCCGTCTGCAATCGATCGCGGAAATGTCCTACGAGTTTGTCGCCAACACGATCCGCAGCACGGCCGGCACCGAAGGAATGAGGTTCTTCCCCTTCGTATTCACGCTGTTCATGTTCGTGCTGTTCGCGAACATGATCGGGCTGATTCCTTTTTCGTTCACTGTGACAAGCCAGTTGATCGTGACGGTCGCGCTTGCGCTTACCGTGTTCTTCATCGTCATCATCTTCGGGTTCTGGCGCAACGGCCTGCACTTCTTCAACCTGTTCGTGCCGAAGGGAGTGCCGAAGCTGATCCTGCCGCTGATCGTGTTCATTGAAGTGCTGTCGTTCCTGTCGCGGCCGGTGTCACACAGCGTGCGTCTGTTTGCCAACATGCTGGCCGGCCATATCACGCTTCAGGTCTTCGCCGCTTTCGTCATCATGCTCGCCGGCCTCGGAGTGCTTGGCTGGTTCGGTGCGGCGTTGCCGTTCATTATGGTCATGCTTCTGACGGCGCTTGAGCTTCTAGTGGCTTTCCTGCAGGCCTACGTTTTCGCCATTCTCACTTGCATCTATCTCAACGATGCGATTCACCCGGGCCACTGACGGCTCGATCTCTAACCTCGAAAAGGAGTTTTCACATGGATCCGGTTGCTGCAAAGTATATTGGCGCAGGCATCGCCTGCATCGGCATGGGCGGCGCCGGCGTCGGCGTCGGTATCATCTTCGGCAATTACCTGGCGGCCGCTCTGCGCAATCCGTCGGCGGCGCAAGGCCAGTTCGGCAACCTGATCTTCGGGTTCGCCATCACGGAAGCGCTCGGCATTTTCTCGCTGCTGATCGCTCTGCTGTTGCTGTTCGCTCTCTAATCGCCTGCGGTCATGGCCGAACCGACTGCCCATACTGAAGCGCCCGGCGGAAAGACGGTATTCCCGCCGTTCGATACGCAGACCTTTCCGTCGCAGCTTGTCTGGCTCGCGGTGTCCTTCGTCCTGCTCTATGTCCTGATGGCGAAGGTGGCGCTGCCGCGCATTGGTGCGATCTTCGCGGAACGCGCAAGGCGCATCTCGGATGATCTGAAATCGGCGCAAGGCTATAAGGAGCAGTCGGACACTGCACACGCGGCATACGAGAAAGCGCTTACTGACGCCCGGGCCCGGGCGCAATCGATCGCCAATCAAATGCGCGAAAAGCAGGCTGCCGAAGCCGACGCGACCAGCAAGAGACTCGAGGCCGAACTGCACGAGAAGCTTGCTTCCGCGGAGAAGTCGATCGCGGCAACCCGTGCTTCCGCTATGAGTAACGTGGGGAGCATCGCGACGGACACTGCCTCGGCCATCGTCCAGCGGCTGATCGGCAAGGCTCCTGCCGACCACGAAGTCGCCGCCGCCGTCGGCGAAGTCCTCAAGCGCTGAGACGCAATATGTTTGAACCGCTGCAAGAGACCGAAAACTGGGTGGCGGTGGCATTTCTGCTGTTTCTTGGCCTGCTCGCTTATCTCGGCGTGCATCGCAAGGTCACGGATTCGCTCGATCAGCGTCAGGCCCGTATCAAGGCCGAGCTCGACGAGGCGCGCCGATTGAGAGACGAGGCGCAGGCGCTGCTGGCCGAGTTCGAGCGCAAGGGCCGCGAGGCTGAGGGCGAGGCCGAAGCTATCATTGCCGGCGCCAAGGCCGAAGCAGAGCGCATTGCCGCCGAAGCCAAGACCAGAATGGAAGATTTTGTCGCCCGCCGGACCAAGATGGCGGAGGCCAAAATCACCCAGGCCGAAGCTCAGGCGCTCGCTGACGTTCGTTCGGCCGCCGCCGATGCCGCCGTGGCGGCAGCCGAGAAAATCCTCTCCGTCGCCGCCAAGGGCGAAGCCGCCGCCGACCTGCTCAAGCAGGGTATCGAGGACGTCAGGAAGAAATTCAACTGACCCGGCGCGACGCTGTCGCGTCTGAAAATCGGTGGAATGCACATACCAATTGGAATTCTTGTGTATAAACCTCAACGCTGGGGATGGCGGCCTTTGCATACCGCGTCCGTCCGATATCTTGGCTGCGAATTTTCCGGTGAGCCGGACGGCAGTCGATCCTGGCCGAACTATCGGAGGGACCTTTGGTCATCTTCGATTGTAACGGCGTACTTGTAGACAGTGAACCGATCGCCAGTGCGGTGCTGGCGGAGGCACTTACGCGTGCCGGCTTTGCCGTGAACGCGGATATTGTGGCGCATCGGTTTCACGGCCGCCGGCCGGACGACATTTTCGCCACCGTCGAAGCGGCGACGGGCCGGAAGCTGCCGCCCGGCTTCGCGTCTGCCGTAGCGAGTGAGACCTTGCGACGATTCCGCACCCAGTTGCGCGCGCTGCCTCACGTTGCCCATGCGCTGACCTGGATTCGCGGCCCGAAGGCAGTCGCCTCCTCGTCGCCGCTCGATCGCGTCCGGACCAGCCTTGACATCGCCGGTCTGCTGCAATTCTTCGGGCCCCGACTGTTCTCTGCAAGCAATGTTGCCAAGGGCAAACCTGCACCCGATGTGTTCCATTTCGCGGCCGCGCGTACGCAGGCCAATCCGGCCGATTGCATCGTGGTGGAAGATTCGGCGTCCGGAGTTGCCGCTGCCGTCGCGGCCGGCATGAGAGCGGTCGGTTACGTCGGCGGCAGTCAGACGCCTGGCCGGCTTGCTCGCGATCTCGTCGCTGCCGGGGCCCGCGCCGCAATCGCCGACATGCGGGTATTGAAGAGCACCATTGTCGATCTGCGCGGTTGGTAGCGTTTCTCAGTTCAGCCGGTGCCTGCGGCTGGTTTGGCTTTCGGTTTGGGCTTGGGTTTCGACTTCGCCGCCGGATGGTCCTGCGCCTGGAGAGAAAGCGGATCGAAGCCGATATAAACCACGTAATCGTCGAGGTCGCGCGGCATGGGGAAACTCATACCTTCCTCGACATGCGTGAAGGTTGGATTGTCCGTCGCCGAAGCCACCGTCACCGGAATGCGAATGAACTTGGTGACGATCGGTTTCGTGCCTACCGTGGTCTCCCGAACGACGGCTATGCGCAGCGGCACGTCGACCTGACCCGGACCGCCGGCGGGCCCGACGATGATGCGTCCCTGAACACCGATTTTCATCACCAGCTGGCCGGCGACCAAGGCGCATTCGCGCGCGGCGCGAACGAATGTGCCTTGATATTTCACCGCCATCGCGCCGTTGTCGGTGCTGTCGCCGCTCTTGGCAATGCCGGTCGGTCCTATCGTCAACGTCGACGCGCCTTGTCGAATATCGATCAAGGGACAGTCTTCGAGTTCCTGAGTGCCTGTCACCTGCTGCGGCGATTTGGCGGAAGAGCCTTCAAAGAAACTCGCGATCTTGTCCTTGAAGGAAGGATCGTTCGGCGGCGGCGCCGCGGGAGAGGCGGGTGCCGGTGCAGAAGCCGTCTGCGAGCCGCCCGGCGATCCGAGGCTGAGTCCTCCACCCGAGCAACCCGATGCCAGCAGTGCAAGCGAGAACAGCGTTGCGATCGATGAGCAATCGCCCAACCGCCTCGGTTTATGGTTTCGCCGCATTCCCCCACTCGTCGCCTGGAGCATGATTCCGAGAAAGCCGAACCCGGACTCGATCCGGGTCTGGATAACGGTTTTCCGCCGTCGCAAAGCCCGTTGCGGCGGGCCCAGAAGGCCGGATCAGATCATGCTCGAACTCAGCAGCCCAAGATCCCTTGGCATTCTATACCAATCGAACCGTGGCGATCCCATGGCACCCCCGGCCCTGGCCGTTCGCCGCCGGTGGGCAGGCGGACCGTGATATGGTTAAGACACGGGCGCGCCCTTGAGACGCGCATATAACAAATGATCCTGCCATATGCCGTTAATGCACAAATACTCGCGAGCATAACCCTCGCGCGTGAAGCCGGTGTTCTCGAGAAGCCGTATCGAACCGACGTTAGTCGGGATACAGGCAGCTTCCAGCCGGTGTAACCGCAGAGTTTCCAGAGCGAACGGAATGACGGCGTGCACCGCAGCGGCCATGTAACCTTGGCGTACATGCGGCAAGCCCATCCAATAGCCGAGACTGCCGGCCTGGGCCACGCCGCGGCGGATATTGGCGAGCGTCAATCCGCCGACGAGTGCGCCGTCCGAGTTGCGAAAGATCAGGAATGCGTAGCCTTGGTCGGTACGGATGTCCTCACTGTAGCGCCGGATGCGGCGCCGGAACGCGCTTCTGGTCAGATCGTCGGCCGGCCAGGTCGGCTCCCAAGGGGTGAGAAAATCGCGACTGGCCTCTCGCAGCGCCGCCCATTCGACAAAGTCCGCCATCTGCGGCATGCGCAGCGTGACACCATCACCGCCGATCGACGGCGGCGGCTCGGAAAAGTTGATGGTACGGAAGAACGCCATTCGAGGCTGGATGAGCTGCTGTGGAAATATGTCTGGCGGTCACGCGGCCCGGCGGGTCAGACTCTCGGCGATTGCCGCCGCGCTTTCAAGCCCGGAGCCGAGTCCGAGCACAGCGGTTGCCATCTGGCCGCGGCCGATCAAGGCCCGGCCGGCGGCGCGGGCGCTTTCGACAGTCACGGCATCGACTTTTTCAACGAGTTCCTCGGCTGGGACCGGCCGGCCGCGCGTGATCATTTGGCGCGCGAGTTGCTCGATGCGCGCTCCCGAACTTTCCAGCGACATGAGCAAGCCGACTTTCATTTGCGCCTTGACGCGGGCGATTTCCGGCTCGGTGATCGTCTCGGCGGTACCGGCAATCTCGTCGACAATCACGCGCATCAGTTCGGATGTGTCGGCGGCGTCGGTGCCGGCATAGAGGCCGAACATGCCGATATCGGTATAGGGCATGTGAAAGGAATAGATCGAATAACACAGGCCGCGTTTCTCGCGCGCCTCCTGAAACAGCCGCGACGACATGCCGCCGCCCAGAATATTGGTGAAGACCTGAAGACTGAACAGCGCCGGATCGGTGACGGCCATGCCGGGCAGCGCCAGCGCGATATGGACCTGCTCGAGCTCGCGTTTTTCCACATGCGTGCCGCCGCCGAATTTCGCCGCTTCCGGCATCGGACCGGCGGGACCGTTGAAACTCGCGAAGCGCTTCTCGACCTCGGCGCGCACGGCGGCATGGTCGACGGCGCCGGCAGCAGCGACCACGATGTCGGGCCCGCGATAGTTCCTGGCAAGATAGTCGCGCAGCTTGCCGCCGTCGAACGAGCGCACTGTCGCCGGCGTGCCTAGGATCGAACGGCCGAGCGGCTGGTTCGGAAACGCGATCTCGTTCAGATGCTCGAAAATGAGATCGTCGGGAGTGTCGGCGACGGCGCCGATTTCCTGCACGATGACACCTTGCTCGCGGAGGAGTTCGTCGCCATCGAAGGTGGGTTCCGACAGAATGTCCGACAGCACGTCAAGCGCGAGCGGGACGTCCTGCCTGAGCACGCGCGCGTAATAGGCCGTGCTTTCGGCGCCGGTCGCCGCGTTGAGATCGCCGCCCACGGCTTCGATCTCCTCCGCAATCTGGCGCGCGGTGCGCCGCCGCGTGCCTTTGAACGCCATGTGCTCGAGAAAATGCGAAATGCCATGTTCGTCGCGGCGTTCGTCGCGGCTGCCGGACGCGATCCAGACGCCGAGCGATGCCGTCTTGAGGTGCGGCATGTCGTCGGTGAGTACGGTGATGCCGGATTTAAGGGTCGTGAGCTCAACGCTCATGCGGCCGCTCCTTCCTGTGCGGCGCGGCTTGTCGAAAGCACAAAGCGCTCAACCGCGGACTGATCGACCGGCAGCACAGTGACGCGCTCCGGACGATCATTGAGATCGGAAAGCCATTCTGGCAGCGCCGGGCGCACGCCGCAGGCCGCCTCGACAGCATCGGGAAACTTGGCGGCATGCGCGGTCGACAGCACGACCATCGGCGCGGCGTGGTCACGGTGCTCCTTTTCGGCAACCGCGATGCCGACAGCGGTGTGCGGGTCGATCAGATTGCCGGTCTCGCGCTTGACCGTGCGGATGGTCGCCGCGACTTCGTCTTCGTCGGCGCGGTCGGCGCCAAACAGCGCCCGGATTCGGGCCAATGCCGCCGCCGACAGCGTGAAACGGTGCGATTGGGCCAATGAGCCCATCAACGAGCGAATCGCGGCGCCGTCGCGCTGATAGGCGTCGAACAGCAGCCGCTCGAAATTCGACGACACCTGGATGTCCATCGACGGTGAGGTTGTCGCCATGACCTTGCGCAATTCGTAAATGCCCGTCGCCAGCGTCCGGGCCAGGATATCGTTGACATTGGTCGCGATGATCAGCCGGTCAATCGGCAATCCCATGCGCTGCGCTACATAACCGGCGTAAATGTCGCCGAAATTGCCGGTCGGTACGGTGAAGGCGACCTTCCGCTGCGGCGCGCCGAGCGAAACCGCCGCGGTGAAGTAGTAAACGGCCTGCGCCACGATGCGCGCCCAGTTGATCGAGTTGACGCCGGAAAGTCGCACCCGGTCCCGAAAGGCGTGATGATTGAACAGGCCCTTCACGATCGTCTGACAGTCATCGAACGTTCCGTCGATGGCGACTGCGTTGATGTTGGCGGCGGCCGCCGTCGTCATCATGCGCCGCTGCACGTCCGAGATTCGATTGTGCGGAAACAAGACGACCAGATCGACCTGATTGCGCCCGCGGAAGGCCTCGACCGCTGCGCCTCCGGTATCGCCGGAGGTCGCCACCACGACGGTCCGGCGCTCGCCGTGTGCCGCCAGCACGTGGTCCATCAGCCGCGCCAGAAGCTGCATCGCCAGATCTTTGAAGGCGAGGGTGGGGCCGTGGTGCAATTCGAGCATGAAGGTGTTGACGCCGAGTTGGGTCAGCGGCGCAACCGCAGGATGGCGGAACGTGCCATAGGCCTCGCGCACCATGCGGGCGAGGTCGGTCTCGGCAATGGAGTCGTCGACGAAGCGGCGGACCACTTCGACGGCGACTTCGGCGTAGGGGCGTCCGGCGAAAGCCCCGATCATGTCGGGTTCGAGCCGCGGCCATGATTGCGGTACATAGAGGCCGCCGTCGCGGGCAAGGCCCGCGAGCATCGCCTCGGCAAAGCCGAGTGACGGGGTCTCGCCCCTGGTCGAGACGTGCTGCATTAAACTATTGATTCTACATGCTCTTCCAGGAAGGCGGCGGCGCGATGCCGGCACCGAATGACTGGCACAGTAATAGATAAGCAGACAGCTTCACAAGGAATGCAAAGGGCGGCGGCGCCCATCGCCGCGGCCTGAACCAAAAGCCCAAATCACGAACACCACCGCCAGCGCAGCGGCCAAACCGTACCAGGTAATGGCATATTGCAGGTGATTGTCGGGCAGCACGACCACGAGCTTGCCGGGTTGCGGCAGTCCGCCGGGCGGGACCGGCGCTTCCTGTTCGACATAGAACTGAGCCACGGCGCCCAACCCCTTCGCGGCGGCGATACCCTGCGGGTCCCGCGAGAACCACAGATTGTGAGCCGGATCGTCGCTCGGCGTGAACCAGTGGCGCGAATCCGGCCAGCGCATGGCGCCGACAATATCGACCGGTCCCGCGGGTTGCCCTTCGGAGCGTGATTTCGGATTCTGCCTGCCTTCCGGCACGAAACCGCGATTGATGACGACGATGCTGCCGTCGGCAAGCCGCGCCGGCGTGAAGACCCAGTAACCCGGTCCGGAAACATCGGGACGAAACGCTGTCGCCGACGCATAGACCAGCGCTTCGGCCGCGGTGTCGAATTGCGCGCTGAAATGGACGCGGCGGTATTCGTGGTCTGCGGCATCGAGGGCGGCCCAGCCGTCGTGTGCCGGCAGCATTCCCGGCGCGGCGGCGAGCCGATCGGTGAGCGACGCGATCAGCGCTTCTTTCCAGGCCTTGCGCTGAACTTGCCAAGTGCCGAGGCCGATGAGGACGATGAATGCAAGGATGGCGGGAATAAGCAGGCCGATCCATGTCCGCCGCGGCCTCTCGGCCGCAATCACTGCGCGCCTCCGCCGCCGCCAAATTTCTGTTCCGCGGCCTTGTGATGGTACTGAAGCGCGATCATCAGCCCCTTCATCGGGCGCAGTGGACCGAGCGTGACGATCAGGATCAACGGCAGCCACAACACCGCATGGACCCAATAGGGTGGATGATAGAGCGCCTCGACGACCAAGGCTGCGCCAACTACGATGAAGCCGGCGAGAAACATGATGAAGACGGCCGGTCCATCACCGGCATCGGCGAAACCATAATCGAGTCCGCACGCGTTGCAGCTCGGCCGCAGCTTCAAAAAGCCCTGAAACAGCTTGCCTTGCCCGCAGCGTGGACAGGCGCATGTGAGACCGGCAAGAATCGATCCCGACAGTGTACCGGTCGGCGTCTGGCTCACGAGCGCGTCAGCCGGCTCCGCCCCACACATAGATGCAGGCAAACAGGAACAGCCACACGACGTCGACGAAGTGCCAGTACCAGGCGCAAAACTCGAAGCCGAGATGTTGCGTCGGCGTGAACTGGCCGGCCAGTGCGCGGAACAGGCAGACGATCAGAAACGTCGAGCCGATGATGACGTGAACGCCGTGGAACCCGGTCGCCATGAAGAACGAGGCGCCGTACATATTGCCGGAAAAATGGAACGCGGCATGCGCATATTCCCACGCCTGCACGCAAGTAAACGTCAGGCCGAGCGCGATCGTACAAACCAGACCCCAGACGAGACCCTTGCGATTATTCTCGAGCAGCGCGTGATGCGCCCAGGTCACCGTGGTGCCCGAGGTGAGCAGGATCAGCGTGTTGAGCAATGGGAAATGCCAGGGGTCGAATGTCTCGATGCCCTTGGGCGGCCAGACGCCGCCGGTGAATGCGATGCGGCCAACGTCCTGAAGCTGGTCCGGGAACAGCGCGGTATTGAAATAGGCCCAGAACCAGGCGACGAAGAACATCACCTCCGATGCGATGAACAGGATCATGCCGTAGCGGTGCGAAATCTGCACCACGCGGGTATGGTCGTGCTCGACTTCGGCTTCGTAGATCACGTCGCGCCACCAGCCTATCATCGTGTAGGCGATGCCGATGGCGCCGGCGCCGAAGATGACCGGAGCGTAGGCCACCACGTGGTGCATCCACAGGATGGCGCCGACGGCTGCCAGGAATGCCGATGTTGCGCCGACTGCCGGCCATGGGCTGGGATTGACCAGATGGTAGTCGTGGTGCGGTTTGGCGTGTGCAGCGTCGGCCATCGTCTTCATCTCCACCTTGGCGCATCCTAAATCGCGGGACGCGCCGCGTCCGTTGCCTTGATCAAATACGGCCGGATTTTGCCGGCTCCGTGCTTGCAGCCACTGGTTGTTCCGGTTCCTTCGCCGGGTAGAAAGTATAGGACAGCGTGATCATGTTGGTGCCGTCCTGCTCGGAGTCCTTGGCGAGCTTGGGATCGACGTAGAACACTACGGCCATGTCCCGCTTTTCGCCCGGTTTGAGCGTCTGCTCGGTAAAGCAGAAGCAGTTGATCTTTTCGAAGTAGATGCCGGTCGTCGGCGGGTTGACGTTATAGGCGGCCTGCCCGGTGGTTACGCGTGCCGCCTCGTTGGTGACCTTGTAATAGACCGTGACAACCTCGCCGAGTTTGACGTCGATCGTCCTGCGCTCGGGCTCGAACGACCATGGCAGGCCGCCGGCGACGTTGGAGTCGAAATAAACCGTGATCGTGCGCTCGCCAGTTTGCGTCGGGGCAGCGTGCGCGCGCTGCGTGGTACCGCCGTAGCCCGTGGTGCGGCAAAACCAGTTGTAGAACGGCACGGCTGCGAACGACGCGCCCACCATGGTCGCGACGACGCCGCCGCAGGTGAACGCAATGAAAAGATCGCGGCGGGTGGTGCGCCTTTGGCCGAGTCGCTTGTTCGGCTGGGTCATTACATCGGCCTCGTCAGCACATTGCCCCCGAGCTTCACGATCGTCACCAGGAAGATCACCACGACGAAGGCGGCAAGCGCGAGCGCAATCGCGACCGAGCGGTTGTGGCGCGCGCGAAGCTGCCGCTCGCTGAGCCTGATGCCTTGTTCCGGCTTTTGCATCTCGATCATGGTGACACTCGTTACCGTCATGCCGCGACCAGGCTGGAGAGCCCTCCCGACATCCGATCGACCAAAAGCATCGCGAACAACAGGAACAGGTAGAGAATGGAGAAGGCGAACAATTGCTTGCTCGCCGCATGGCCTTGCTGTTCGGCGCGCAGTCGCAGCGCCAGCGCAATCATGACGGCGCCGGCCGCGAGCGCCACAAGGCCATAGGCCGCGCCGGCATAACCGAGCAGCCACGGCACCGTGCCGAGCGGCGCCAGGATCAGCGTGTAGAGCAGGATTTGGCGGCGTGTTTCGCGGTCTCCGGCGATCACCGGGAGCATCGGGATGCCGGCGCGCGCATAGTCCTCGGCGCGGTACAGCGACAGCGCCCAGAAGTGCGGCGGCGTCCAGAAAAAGATGATAAGAAACAGCACCGTCGGCTCGATGGCGAGACCGCCGGTCGCCGCCGCCCAGCCGATCATCGGCGGCAGCGCGCCGGCGGCGCCACCGATGACGATGTTCTGCGGCGTCAAACGTTTCAGCCACATCGTATAGATCACGATATAGAACAGGATGGTGAAGGCGAGCATCGCCGCCGCGAGCCAGTTCACCATGAGCCCGAGGGTGACGATCGAAAACGCGGCCAGTGTCATGCCGAAGCCGGCGGCCTCGCCCGGCGTGACCTGTCCGCGCGGGATCGGCCGGCCGGCCGTTCGCGTCATGCGCGCGTCGATATCGGCGTCGTACCACATGTTGAGGGCGCCGGCGGCGCCGGCGCCGGTCGCGATACAAAGCAGCGCCGTGAGCGCGATCACCGGATGGACGTGGCCGGGCGCGACCACGAGCCCGACCAGCGCCGTGAACACCACGAGCGACATCACCCGTGGCTTCATCAACTCGATGTAATCGCCGGCTCCGGCGACGCTCGGTTCAACTCGTGCGGCGGTGACGCTCATCGGATCAGGGGCAGCGTCTCGAACTGGTGGAACGGCGGTGGCGACGACAGCGTCCATTCCAGCGTGGTCGCGCCGGGACCCCAGGGATTGGCCGCCGCGCGCTCCTTGCGCACGAAGGCGTGCACGATGCCGAAGAAGAACACCAGCACGCCGAAGCCGGAAATGTACGAGCCGATCGACGAGATGAAGTTCCAGTCGGCGAACGCATCGGGATAATCGACGATGCGGCGCGGCATGCCGGCGAGCCCGAGGAAGTGCTGCGGGAAGAACACGATATTGACGCCAATGAAGGTGAGCCAGAAGTGCAGTTTGCCGATGAACTCCGAGTACATGTAGCCGGTCATTTTCGGGAACCAGTAGTACCAGCCGCCGAAAATCGCGAACACGGCGCCGAGCGACAGCACGTAATGGAAATGGGCGACCACGTAGTAGGTATCCTGCAGCACGCGGTCGACGCCGGCATTGGCAAGCACCACGCCGGTAACGCCACCTAACGTGAACAGGAAGATGAAGCCCATCGCCCAAAGCATCGGCGTCTTGAACTCGATCGAGCCGCCCCACATCGTGGCGATCCAGGAGAAGATTTTCACGCCGGTCGGTACCGCGATTACCATGGTGGCCGCGATGAAATAGGCCTGGACGGTCGACGACATGCCGACCGTGTACATGTGGTGGGCCCAGACGACGAAGCCGATGCCGCCGATCGCCACCATGGCGTAGGCCATGCCGAGATAGCCGAACACCGGCTTGCGCGAGAACGTCGAGACGATCTGACTAACCATGCCGAAGCCCGGCAGGATCAGGATGTACACTTCGGGATGGCCGAAGAACCAGAACAAATGCTGGAACAGCAGCGGATCGCCGCCGCCCTGCGGATCGAAAAAGGTCGTACCGAAGTTACGGTCGGTGAGCAGCATGGTGATCGCGCCAGCGAGAACCGGCAGCGCCAGCAGCAGCAGGAAAACCGTCACGAGCTGCGACCAGACGAACAGCGGCATCTTGTGCATCGTCATGCCGGGTGCGCGCATATTGAAGATCGTGGTGATGAAATTGATTGCGCCGAGGATCGACGAGGCGCCGGCCAGATGCAGCGACAGGATCGCGAAATCCATCGCCGGGCCGGGATGGCCGTAGGTCGACAACGGCGCGTAAATCGTCCAACCGGCGCCGACGCCGTTCGCTCCGGGTTCGCCCTCGAAGAACATCGAGGACAGCAATAACGCGAACGAAGCCGGCAGCAGCCAGAACGAAATGTTGTTCATGCGGGGGAACGCCATGTCCGGCGCGCCGATCATCAGCGGCACCATCCAATTGCCGAAGCCGCCGATCATCGCCGGCATGATCATGAAGAAGATCATGATCAGCCCGTGCGCGGTGACGAAGACGTTGTAGGTGTGCGACTCGTGGAAAATCTGCACCCCGGGATACATCAGCTCGGCCCGGATCGCGATCGACAGGCAGCCGCCGATCAGGCCGGCGAACAGCGCGAACACAAGATACATCGTGCCGATGTCCTTGTGATTGGTCGAATACACGTAGCGGCGCCAGCCGTGCGGAATGGCGTGTCCATTGTCGTCGTGGCCGTGTTCCGCGTGTGCCATCGTGTCCATTACCAGTTCCTTCGTTAGCCGCCGCCCGGCCAAATCCTTACGCAATGCAGTTTTACGATCGTCACTTTACCCAGTCATTCGCCGCGACCACGCTCGCCGGCGCGCTGGTCTCGCCGGCGAACTTCTGCTTCGCCTGCGCCGCCCAGGCGGTGAAATCGGAATCGTTCACCACCCGGACCGTGATAGGCATGAACGCATGGTTCTTGCCGCACAGCTCGGAGCATTGGCCGTGGAATATTCCGGTCGCGGTCGCCTTGAACCACGTGTCATTGATGCGGCCCGGCACGGCATCGATCTTGATGCCGAACGACGGCACCGCGAATGAATGGATCACGTCGGCGCCAGTCACCAGAACGTGCACGACCTTGTTCACCGGCACGACCATTTCATTATCGACGGTCAGTAGCCGCAGATCGCCTTGCTTGAGGTCCTTGTCGGCGACCATCAGCGAGTCGAATTCGAAGTTGCCGTTATCCGGATAGGCGTAGCTCCAATACCATTGCTTGCCGGTTGCCTTCACCGTGATGTCGGGGGTCGGCACGTCGAGCTCGGTGAACAGGAGCCGGAACGACGGGATCGCAATCAGCACGAGGATGATGACCGGAACAATCGTCCACACGACCTCGATCGGGGTATTGTGGGTGGTGCGCGATGGCGTCGGGTTGGCGCGCGCGTTGAAGCGGATCATGATGATCAGGAGGAGAACAAGAACGAAGATCGTGATCGCGGTGATGATCCAGAACACGAACGTGTGGAAGCCGATGATATCGGCCATCACCGGCGAGGCGGCATCCTGGAGACCGACTTCCCACGGCGACGGCTGGCCGAGGCCGGCGAAAGCAACGCCTGCGCCGGCAAACAGAGCCGCGACGGTCGCCGCAATGGCGGTCAAGCGTGACAACACCTTCATCGGTCTCTTAGCTCCCTGTTTCTGATCTTGGCCATGACCACCCACGGGCAGCGCAGACTATGTCCGGCGCGGACCGCAGCAGTATGACGCCGCCTGCGCGCCCTCGCTCGGAACGGGTCTGGTCGGCAGGCATCGGCGGGATGGGGGAATCCCAACCCCTCAAACCATAAATCCGGCTCTGCTGCAATGCACTCTTAGCTGTCACCTGGCGGCATGGGATAAGCGATCTGTGTGGCGCCGAACCGCAAGGTCGCTGCGTCGTAGTCTCCACCTTTGCGTAGCCACAATGCCTTGATTTGGATCAGCTTGACACCGTGGAATCAGCATGTAGGCAGGCTCGCGCGGCGGCTGGCCCCGGTGATTCGCTTGCTAACGCGCCTGCCCGGAGGCGGCTTGTCAGGGGAAACACGACTATGGCGATGATCGATGCCGCACGGCGGAAGCGGGCCCTTGCCTTGGCGCTCGCCGCCTGCGTCATCTTGCTTGCGGCGGTCCTTCCCGGCCGGGTGATGGCCCAGGGCGCGGTACGCTCCGTTCACGGCGATTGGCAGATCCGCTGCGAAACCCCGCCCGGCGCTCAGAATGAGCAGTGCGCGTTGATGCAGAGCGTGACAGCGGAGGATCGTCCCAATGTCGGGTTGACCGTCATCGTTCTGAAGACCAGCGACCAGAAGAACAGATTGATGCGGGTCGTCGCGCCACTCGGCGTATTGATACCCTCGGGGCTTGGGCTGAAGATCGACAACCAGGACGTCGGGCGCGCCGGCTTCGTCCGCTGCCTGCCGAACGGCTGCGTGGCCGAAGTGGTCATGGACGACAACCTGATCAATCAACTGCGCACCGGCCAGACCTCGACCTTCATCATCTTCCAGACGCCGGAAGAAGGCATTGGCTTCCCGATGAGCCTCAAGGGCTTCGGTGAGGGCTACGACCAGCTGCCGTAACCCGCGCGGCATTGCGGACAATTGACGCGTCGGCGCGGGCGTTTACCTTCGGCCGCAACAACCACGGAGGAGGAAAGCGCGTGCGTCTGAACCGCAAGATTGCCGTCATCTCTGGCCTGCTCGCTGCCGTTATGTTCACTCTGCCAACCGGCGCGCAAAGCCAGGCGGGTTATCCGACGCGCCCGGTGACGCTGATCGTGCCCTACGGCGCTGGCGGTGTCGCCGATGTCGGCATGCGGATCCTCGGCGACAAGCTGTCGGATCGCCTCAAGCAGCAATTCGTCATCGAAAATCGTCCGGGCGCCGGCGGCGTCGTCGCCGCCCAAGCCGGGGCCTCCGCGGCACCCGACGGCTATACGCTGTTGATGACAGGCAACAACACCGCGATCGCCGCGGCGCTGTTCAAGTCGCTGCCGTACGACATTCTAAAGGACTTCGATTCCGTCTCGACGGCGGCCTTCTTCGACGTTCTGATCGTGACGCGGGCCGGTTCGCCGCTGAAATCGGTTCAGGACGTGGTCGCTGCAGCGAAGGCCAATCCCGGCAAGCTCAACATCGGCACGATCAATCCGGGCAGCACGCAGAATCTTGCGGCGGAGCTGTTCACTGGCACGACCGATATCAAGGCCGCGATCGTCCCGTTCCGCACCTCGCCGGACATGGCCGGCGCGGTGATGCGCGGCGATGCCGATGTGGCGTTCGAGTTCTATGCCGCAATCAGCGGACTGCTTGCCGATAAGAAGATCGTCGCGCTGGCTTCGACCGGACCGAAGCGCACGGCCTATCTGCCCGACGTGCCGACCGTCATGGAGAGCGGCGTCAAGGATTACAACGTCGCGAGCTGGAATGGGCTCTCCGTCCCGGCGGGTACGCCGAAGACGGTGGTCGCTACGCTCAATGCGGCCATGAAGGATGTCATTCCAACGGCTGACGTTCAGAGCAAGTCGGCCCAGATGGGCATGGAAATGCGCTGGAGCACGCCCGACGAGATGACGGCGCGAATGAAGGCCGATATCGCCAAATGGGGCGCGGTGATCGAGAAGGCCGGCATACCCAAACACGATTGAGCGCCCCTCGCGGGTTGACCGCTCAACCATTATGTTGGGTTTAGTTCAGCAGGATGCCGACATGACAACCGCCTCTACGTCTCTCGTCGATCGCGCCGGGCTCGACCGGCCGCGGCTGGCAAAGATCATCTCTCGCGGTCTCGATGGCGCCGACGATGGCGAGCTTTTTCTCGAATATCGCCAATCCGAAGCGCTGGTGTTCGACAACGGGCGGCTCAAAACCGCGACCTACGACACATCGCAGGGTTTCGGCCTGCGCGCCGTGAAGGACGAAGCGGTCGGCTATGCTCACGCTTCCGACGTTTCGGAAGCCGCGATCGAGCGGGCGGCGGACGCGGTGCGCGCGGTCAAGGGCGGCTATTCCGGTGAATATGCAAGCCCGCCGGCGCGCAGCAACGTCAAGCTCTACGGCGAGGATAGCCCGCTGGGGTCACCCTCATTCGAGGCCAAGGCGCGGCTTCTCGAAACCATTGACGCCTATGCGCGCGCCAAAGATCCGCGCGTGCGCCAGGTCTCGGCAACCGTCGCCGCGACGTGGCAGGCGGTCGAGATTCTGCGCGGCGATGGCGAGACCTATCGCGATATTCGCCCGCTGGTGCGGGTCAACGTTTCTGTTGTAGTCGGCGATGGCGATCGGCAGGAGACCGGTAGCGATGGTTACGGCGGCCGGGAAGGCTACGAGCGCTTCATCGCGACCGGCGCATGGCAGGGCATTGTCGACAACGCCGTGCGTCAGGCGCTGGTCAATCTCGAAGCGGTTTCGGCACCCGCCGGCGAGATGGATGTGGTGCTCGGACCCGGCTGGCCTGGTGTGATGTTGCACGAGGCCGTCGGTCACGGCCTCGAAGGCGATTTCAACCGCAAGAAAACTTCGGCTTTCGCCGGGTTGATGGGCCAGCAGGTCGCCGCCGGGGGCGTTACCGTCGTCGATGACGGCACCATGGCGAAACGGCGCGGCTCGCTGTCGATCGACGACGAAGGAACACCGACCAATCGCACCGTGCTGATCGAGGACGGCAAGCTGGTCGGCTACATGCAAGACCGCCAGAACGCGCGGCTGATGAACATGAAGCCGACCGGGAATGGGCGCCGGGAAAGCTTCGCCCATGTGCCGATGCCGCGCATGACCAACACCTATATGCTCGCCGGCAAGCATGAGCCGGGCGAAATCATCGCTTCGGTCAAGAATGGCATCTATGCGGTGTATTTCGGTGGCGGCCAGGTCGATATCACGTCAGGCAAATACGTCTTCGAGTGCACCGAGGCCTACAAGATCGAGAACGGCAAAGTCGGCGCGCCGATCAAAGGCGCCATGCTGATCGGCAACGGCCCGACCGACCTGCATCGCATTTCCATGGTCGGCAACGACCTCGCGCTCGATAACGGCATCGGCACCTGCGGCAAGAACGGGCAGGGCGTTCCGGTAGGCGTCGGCCAGCCGACGCTGCGCATCGATCGCATTACCGTCGGCGGCACCGGCTAGCCGGTCGGCTTAGCGCACTACGCCGGAAATGCAGCACGGCCGATGCCGTGGCGGCGTGATTTTCTCCTTGAGATAACAGTGTGCGGCGGCAACGCTGTAGCCCGGCCGGCGATAGGTCCAGGTCCGGCAGCGATTCTCCGTTCGACACGCGTCCTCGCAAGCCTTGCCTTTGGGATTGGGCGGCGTCTCGAACGCGCGGTAATCGCCGCCATAGCGATCGATGGAAAACTCGATCTCGCCTACTTTGGGCTCGATGACACCGGCGCCGCGCACGCCTGATACGCAGCAGCTCGACTCCTTTGCAGGCACGATCTCGCGCTTGAGCCAGCACATCGCCGCCCCACCCGAGGCCGTCGGATAAGAGAAGCTCCAAGCCCGGCAGCGGCTCTCGCGCTCGCAACGCGCAGCGCAAATGGCCGGATCGCCGTTCGGCACGGCGGCGCTGGCAAAATCGCCTCCTGGCCGGTCATAACCTGATTGCGCATGGGCCGGCGCCAAGCCGGCCCATGCTGTGGCGAGCAGCAAGACGGCAAGCCCCACAATGATCGCCCGCAGCATTCGCCGCCTCGCGTTTCCCCGGGCCGCCCCTCACGGCGGGATACAGAAAAACGTCCTTCTGGGGGAAATGCCACAAGAATCTTGGGTGAACCGCCCGGGCACTGGCCGGTGTGGAAATCTGGATCAGCCTGCGCGGACGATCCGCGCCGAATTGCCTCACTCCGTTCGATCATGGCGGTACGCGAAGTTCGCTATGCTTTGCGGATGTCGGGGTCCAGCATTATGACACGCGCCGGTTCCACGGCGCTTGCAACGCTTGTCTTATTGTCGCCGGCGCTCTGGAACCGCTTCCCGCTCCTCGAATACGACACCGGCGGCTATCTGGCGCGCTGGTATGAAGGCTACTTGGTGCCGAGCCGGTCAACGACCTACGGCCTGTTCGCCGTCGCTGGCTGGCCGCTCGATTTCTGGCCTGTCGTGCTGTTGCAAGCCTTGGCCGCCGTTTGGATCATCGGTCTGGTGCTGCGGACGCATCGATTTGCTGTCTATCCGGTGGCGCTCGCCGCCACCACGGCAGGTCTAGCGGCAACGACGGCGCTGCCCTGGCTCGCCAGTGTTCTGCTGACGGACATCTTCGCCGGTCTCGCGGTGCTCGCTTTGCACACCTTGGCCTGGCACAGCGACCGCATCTCGTCCCGCGAACGGTTTGCCCTTGTCGTGTTCATCGCCTTTGCGGCCTCGACCCACAGCGCCACCTACGCCGTGCTGCTCGGTCTGGCCGCGATCGCTGTCATCGTATCCTGGCTCAATGCCGAATTCGTGCCGCGCGCGGGTCTGTTGCCGACGACATATGCGCTGGTTCTTGGCGCAGGCATGCTGCTCGGCGCGAATGCCGTGATCGGCAAACGTCTCGCCTGGACACCGGGGGGTTTCGGGCTGGAGTTTGGCCGCATGCTCCAGGACGGCATCGTGACACGTTATCTCAACGACCATTGCCCGGATTCCCGGCTCAGGCTTTGTCCGTATCGCAGCGAATTGCCGCTCGACGCAGACGCCTTCCTGTGGGGAGACAGCGTGTTCAACACGTTGGGCCGCTTTGCGGGTCTCGACGACGAGATGCGCAGCATCGTGCTCGGAAGCTTGCGCGATTATCCGCTCATGCAGCTGGAAACGGCGCTGCGCGCGACGGCGCGACAACTCGTGAAGATCGGTACCGGCGAGGGATTCGTCGACACGATAGCACACACCTACGGCATCATCGAACGCTACATGCCGTCGGTCGGTCCGCAGATGCGCGCCGCGCGGCAGCAGCATGGCGAGATCGGCTTTACGGCGATTAATGCCATCGACGAACCGATAGGGTGGGCAAGCATGGCGCTGTTGCCGCTTATCGTCATACTTGGATGGCGTGCCGCGGAATTTGCCGATCTTGGCCGGCTCGCCGTGACGTGCACGCTTGCGCTGATCGGAAATGCCGCATTCTGCGGCGTGATATCCAATCCGCATGACCGCTACGGGTCCCGCATGGTCTGGATCGCCGGATTCGCCGTCGTGCTCGCGTTGGCGCGCGCCTACGGGTTTGCCTACAAACCGCAATCGTCCCTTAGGAACGAAAGTGCTTCGACAGTTTGAGGCCCTGCGCCTGATAGTTCGAGCCGATACCGCTGCCGTAAAGCTGGTCTGGACGCGCCAGCATTCGTTCGTAGACAAGCCGGCCGACGATCTGGCCGTGTTCGAGGATGAACGGCACTTCGCGCGAGCGCACCTCGAGCACGGCTCGCGATCCGAGGCCGCCAGATCCGGCGTAGCCGAAACCCGGATCGAAGAAGCCCGCATAGTGCACGCGGAATTCACCGACCAAGGGATCGAACGGCACCATTTCTGCGGCGTAATCGGGCGGCACTTGCACCGCTTCGTTCGACGCCAGGATATAAAATTCGTCGGGATCAAGGATGAGGCTCTTGTCGGCGCGTGCCGCGATGGGCTCCCAAAAATCGGCGGCATCGTAAGCGTCACGCTGGTCGACTTCGATCACCGCGGTGTGGCGCTTGGCGCGGTAGCCGACGATGCCGGCGCCATTGCCGTTCGCTGCCATGCCGGTTCCAGAAAGATCGATGCTGACAGCGACGCCGTCGCCCATCACTGCGTCGTCACGATCAACCAGGCGTTCGTTCGCGTGCAGCGTGCGCAACGCTTCGGCGCTGAGTGCGGCGTCGCCGCGGCGCAGCCGCAATTGCGACAGCCGCGTGCCTTCGCGCACCAGGATCGGAAACGTCTTCGGGCTGATTTCGGCGTAAAGCGGACCGTTGTATCCGGGCGCGACGCGGTCGAACCCGCGGGTCTCATCGGCAATGACGCGCGTAAAGACGTCGAGCCGGCCGGTCGAGCTTTTCGGATTTGTCGCGGCCGCAATGTCGCTCGGCAATCCAAGCCGCTCGATCAGTGGCACTATGTAGACGCAGCCGGTTTCCAGCACTGCGCCGCTGGCGAGCGAGAATTCGTGAAGCTTGAGTTCAACGATGCGCTCGGCGACGGTGGTGCCCGGCCCCGGCAGAAAACTTGCGCGGACGCGGTAGGCGATGGCGCCGAGGCGCAGGTCGAGGCTTGCCGGTTGGATCTGGCCGGGAGCGAATGGATAATGCGCACGAATCCCCCCGTCCGCCGCCAGCTCAGCGATCATGCGGTCGGGCAGAATTCCCGAGTCTGAAGGGGCGAACGACAGCGGCATGGAGCTTTCCGATGCCGATCTAACCTTACGCCCGGTTTGACGCAAAGATGGGCGCGGCGTATAAGCCCGGTTATCCCGTGGTCATTTGAGCCGGTCGGCTTGCTAGCCACGTAAAACAAGTAGCTAAAAGGCCGGGGACGTGTGAGCCCGGCCTGAGGATTATCCTCCCGGCCGGGTTTTTGTTTGGCCAAGGTCTCATTGACCGATGGAGTGCCACATGTCCGTGTCCACGAAGAAGACTTACCGCCCGGAAACCCGGCTGGTTCAATCCGGTACGCTGCGCTCGCCCTACGGCGAAACATCCGAGGCGCTGTTCCTGACGCAAGGCTACGTCTATGACAGCGCCGCCCAGGCCGAAGCGCGCTTCAAGGGCGAAGATCCGGGCTACCAATACTCCCGCTTTGCCAATCCAACCGTGGACATGTTCGAGCGGCGCATGGCGGCGTTCGAGGGCGCGGAGGCGGCGCGCGCAACCGCGACCGGCATGGCCGCGGTCACGATTTCGCTGGTCGGCCAGCTCAAGGCCGGCGATCACGTGGTCGCCTCCAAGGCCATGTTCGGCTCCTGCCGCTATGTCATCGAGGATTACCTGCCGCGCTTCGGCGTCGCTTCGACGCTGGTCGACGGCTGCAACCTCGACGCCTGGCGCAATGCGGTGCGGCCGAACACCAAGACATTCTTTCTTGAGAGCCCGACCAACCCGGCGCTCGACGTCATCGACATTGCCGAGGTGGCGAAGATCGCGCATCAGGCTGGCGCGACGCTCGTGGTCGATAATGTGTTCGCGACGCCCCTGTTTCAGAGTCCGCTTGCGCTCGGCGCCGATTGCGTCGTGTATTCGGCCACCAAGCACATCGACGGGCAGGGGCGTTGCCTTGGCGGTGTCGTGCTGGCTTCGCAAAAATTCATCGCGGACAAAATTCACGTGCTGATCCGGCAAACCGGTCCGTCAATGTCACCGTTCAACGCGTGGGTGCTGCTCAAGGGCCTGGAAACGCTGGCGGTGCGCGTGCGGCGGCAGACCGACAGCGCCGCGACGGTCGCGGTGGCGCTCGCGGACCATCCGAAAATCTCGCGCCTGATCTATCCCGGGCGGCCCGATCATCCGCAAGCGGCTGTGGCGCAAAAGCAAATGCGCGGCGGCTCGACGCTTGTCGCCTTCGAGATCAAGGGCGGCAAGAAAGCGGCGTTCCGTTTCCAGGATGCGCTGAAACTGGTCCGCATCAGCAACAACCTCGGCGATGCCAAGAGTCTCATCACCCATCCGGCGACCACGACGCATCAGCGGCTGACGCCGCCGCAACGCGCGGAGATCGGCGTCACCGACGGTTTGGTGCGCTTGTCGGCAGGCTTGGAACATCCCGACGATATCGTCGAGGACGTTTTGGGCGCTCTTGACGCGGTGTGAGGAAAGCGCCGCGAAATTAAACTAGTGTGTCGGCTGTGCGTGCGCTGCGGCAGAGGCGACCGGACGGGTCGCCGCCTCGGCGATTGCACCGGCAAGGAGCTTCGCCCAGCAGGCATAACCCCAATCGTTCATATGCAGTCCGTCCGGCGACACGAAAACGTCAAACGCCAGGTGCTGAGCCTCGTGCCAATTGCGCATCTGCGCGAAGCGATGAAATAGGTCGACGTTCTTTTCCTTGGCGATGAGTGCGATCTGATCGACCATGTCAGTCGTCTCAGGCTTGGCAAGCACCTTCGGCGAGTATTGCGGATCGATCAATGCCACGTCGGCGCCGGTCGCCTTGAGCTCGTCGATCCCTTCCTGCAATTCCGCGGAATGCGGCGCCAGCGGGCGATCGCGCAGAACAGAATTGGTGCCGACCTGCCACAGCACGAGTTGCGGATGCTCCGGGTACACGCCGCTCGCAAACCGTGCCATCATGTTTTCGGTTTCTTCACCGTTGACGCCGCGATTGAGCACGGTGATCTCCGCCGTCGGCAGGCGGCTCTTCAGTTCGATGGCAAGCCGGCTCGGATAACTCGCATCGGGCGAACTCGCGCCAGCGCCGGCTGTCGACGATGACCCGATGGCGACGATGGTCAGCGGTTCGCCTCTCGCGAGCCGGCGAGCCGTCTGCAGCAGCGGACGATCGAACCGGGTGAGTTCGACGGGAGCGCTGCAAGCGATCTGCGGCGTTCCATTGGGTGCGGACGTATTTGGCGGTGCAGCAATCGGCCGCGTCGACGGGGCGATGATCGCGGGCGTGACGGTCCGCAGTCCCGCCGGGGCGGCAACCGGGATAACACGAGGTGCGACAATACGCGCAGGCTCGATGACCTGCGCGTGCACCGCAACAATGGCGCAGAAAAACGCAGAACCGACAGCGGCCCGCGCCACGCAGGTAAACATTCGTTGGTTGTTAGGAGACATTAACGCGTCGTTTGCATTCTCACGGCGTCCAGATGCGATGCACTGATGATCTGAGACGCCAAGGCCCGGCCAATGCACTCGTGAACACGACGCGCCATATCATAGTTCTTTGTAGCGGAATAGAGGTCGAACGTCCCGTCGTCACTCCAGCTACGCATGATTCCGAGACGGTCGAACAGCAGCGCATTATGCTGCTGCGCAACAAAACGCATGATGTCCGCATAACCCGAAACGTCCATCATCGATTCGGTGTGCGGGCTGTACTGCATGTTCATCAGGATCACATCGGCATTGCCGCCTTCAACGGCGCCGACGCCGTCATCAAGGCTGGTGTGGAAGCCTTCGGGCTCGACGCTGTTCATGGCGTCGGCCGTGCCGGTCTGCCAAATCACCAGCGCGGGCTTATCGTCAGCCAGCACTTTTGCCATCCCTGCCGCCAAATCGGCGGCGGTCGCTCGCGGCTGGACGTGGACGGTAACCTTGACCGTGATCCCCGGCAGATCCTTTTGCAGGGCCTTTTCGAGTTGAGCGGGATAGGCGTAGCGCGCTCCGTCAGGGCCCGGTAACGCCGACGAACCGGTGCCGACCACGCTGATATCCAGCCGCTGGCGAGCCTTAACTTCGTTCAGGGCGCGCGTCAGTTCGGTGTCGCTCGACAGGAACGATTGCGGCACGACGCAGCTCGGCTCCGGCACTGCCGCAACCGCACTGTCGAACAATGCAACCGCCGCGAGAATGGTCAGCAATAATGTCATGCCTCGCCTCCCGCGAGGTCGGCGTCAGGTGTTTTGACGCGCGAGGTGGGGCTTCGCCCTTCTATCACCTTGTACCATGATATCAGATTTGCGGTCGCAACCATGATCATTATTCCGATCAAGCTGATGGCCACCTGGATCGGCGGACCGCCCGAATACTCGCTGATGATGAACTGACCAGCGAAGGCAAGGAATACGCCGAGGCAGAAAATCTCCAAGGAGTGCTGCCCGCAACGGATTGCCGGCAGCAGAATCGGCGACTTGAGACCCGGCCAGTCGCGCGGCACGAAATGCACCGTCACGGCGGCGAGCGCGAGGAAATGCGCGAAGCGTAGAACGTCGAGATTGGTTTTGTCGATCGGATACATCCAGTCGCTCAGCCAATTCGGCACGAAGCGCGCGAGAGGCTCGACATACCAGGTCATCGTGATCGCGAAAGCGAACAGGATGTAAGTCACCGCAACCGCGAGCACGATGCGCGAGTGCAGCACCATGGCAAGGCGCTGCGCACCGCCGAGCGCGCACCAGGCGCCGAATACGAACAGCAATTGCCAGGCGAAAGGATTGAAAAACCAGACTCCGTTCGGATAGGCCGGCAAATTGAAATCGAAGCTCCAGGTCAGCACATAGAGCAAGGCCGAGCCGGTGAGTGCGAGCGCCGGCTGCCGGAGCAGCAGCAACAGCATTGGCGGAAATAGCAGCAGCAGCACGATGTAAAGCGGCAGCACATCCATATTGACGGGCTTGAATTTCAGGATCAGCGCCTCGAAGATCGTGACGTCCGGCTGCTTGAGGAAATCCAGAATCTTCATTTCTTCGGCATAGAGCGGATTGTCGAACGTCGCCGCCACATACGCGATCTCGGCCATGAAGATCGTGAACAGGAAAATATGCGCGACGTAGATTTGCCATGCGCGGCGCAGGATGCGCGCGCTCGCGACCAAAAAGCCGCGCTCGCGCATGGCGCGGCCATAGACGAAAGCGGCGGTGTAGCCGGAAATGAAAATGAAGATTTCGGTGGCGTCGGAAAATCCGTAATTGCGGATCGTCAACCAGTTCACGACATTCTCGGGGATATGATCGAGAAAAATTCCCCACAGCGCCACGCCGCGGAACAAATCGAGCCGCAGGTCGCGCTCGACCGCGGGCGCCGGCAGCGGGGCGGACGGTGCCATGGGCCTCACGATTTGTAGATTTGCGGCCATTTTCACCCGTCGGGCTGTAGCAAAAATGCCAAAGCCATATTGCACGCTTGCCCCTCCGCACGGTTATTGCAACAACGCGGCCGAATCTATTCACTTATCCGTGGAATCGGACGGCGTTGCGGCGGCGCGATCGGCCCCGCGTCCGAGCTTTATGGTAAAGGCGGGAACGCCAGGGAAACAAGCATGTATCGTGCCGTCACCCGCAGCATCGAGGTCGTGGTGAAGCCGCGATTCGTCGCCGACCGGTCGTCGCCGGAGAACAATTATTTCTTTTGGGCCTACACCATCTCGATCACCAATAACGGCCCGGAGACGGTGCAACTCAAGACCAGGCACTGGCGCATTACCGACGCGAACGGGCGCATGCAGGAGGTGCGCGGCGCCGGCGTCGTCGGCGAGGAACCGGTGCTCAAGGCCGGCGAGGCGTTCGAATATACCAGCGGAGTGCCGCTGCAGACGCCGTCTGGCTTCATGGTCGGCACTTACGGGATGATCACTACGGCCGGCGATCATTTCGATATCGATGTGCCGGCATTTTCGCTCGACAGCACCGAAGCGAAGCGGACGCTGAATTGAAATCGGCGCCGCTTTTGGCGGCGCCGATATTCGCCGCAATTAACGACGGCACTATCTGTCTTGAATGGCGGCGCTCAGCGGCCCGGCATTACCGGGATCGGCGCCTGATCCAACGCGGCGCTATCAGGCCTCGCGACCCGCACTCCATTGCCGAGAGCCGGCTCGTGCCGGACCGGCCTCTGCTCCTGTTTGGCCGGCTCGGGCTTGGCTTGACGCTGTTCCGGTCGGTACTCGGTCGACGAAATCCCGCCGGCAATGGTGGCGCCCTGCTCGATCTGCAGCATCCCGTAACTGACATTGCCGTCGACGCGGGCGGTGGAGCGCAGGATCATCAGGCATTTGACGTCGAGCTTCTCGAAAACCTTGCCGGAAATCTCGGCGTTCTGTGCGACGACGATCCGGCCTTTGATGACGCCGGATTCGCCGACGACCAGATTGCCGACCGTTACGTCGCCTTCGAGGGTGCCGCATACCACGAGCGTATCAGGTACGCTGATTTCACCCTTAATGGAGACACCTTCGCCGATATAGAGTTTGCTCGCTTCCGGCATTGAGTCCACTGCTGACGACATTGGGTGCCCCTTTCCGAGACGTGCCGCACACTAAGCCCGACGGGATTTTACAGGCACTCGAAGGACGTTGTACGAGCCTTGCGCTCGTGGTCGGGGCTTATCCACAGAACTCCCGCTATTCACCGCCCGTGAGCTTACTGGTGAAATCGCCCACAAGGGCCGGCTGGGGGCTGCCCAGGGCTCAAGCCTCCCGGACGCCGCAAATTGCGCGCCCCTGAAATGATTTCGCGCGAGCCGGCCGAAGCCAAGCCCGCGCGAAGTCCGATAGATCAATCGGCTGATGAACTAGTGTCCGACGTCGATGTTCACGCCGGGCGCGTGAACATCAACTCCGGGGCCGCGATCACGCCAGCGGTCATGGTCATGTTCGATGACCGTGGTATCAGGATGATCCACACATCTGGAGACGCACGACCCGTTGTCGCAGACCTGATTGCAAACACGCTCGGCATTGGCGGCTTGCGAGAGCCCGAACCACAGCGCGGCGGTAACGATGCCAAGAAATATCTTAGTCATTGGACCTTCTCCAATACCCCTTCGTGCCACCAATTGCCCCTGTAAGGCTTTGGTTCCGTAAAAACCCCAATTTTGACGGTTAAAGCGCAGGGAACGGCACCCCGCCACGCGCGTTACTTGCGTTATGGCCGTGGCATTACTCGCGTATTTCGGCACGATGGTCACGGCGCTGGCCGGCCTTATGTTGCTGCTGAACGGTTTTTTGACGTCGCCAATGATGGAAAGAGCGCGGCCGCACCCGTATCCCCGTCCTGTCGTTGAGGACACCGTTGCTGCCGCGGCGCCAAACAAGTCCGCCGAAGCAACAGCGGCGCAAACCCAGGCGGCAAGCGTCGAGCAGACGCGTTTGGCCGCGACCAACCCGGCGGGAGCGGCGGAAAAAGGCAAACGGCCGAAAGTCGCCCGCGATCAGACTCGCAACGCGAACCGGGATCGCAGGACCTTCGCCGAAAATACAAGCCGCAAGGAAGATATGGCCGGACGGCGTCAGGACCAGGAATACACCGCGAGGCTGGGCTACGCCCAAGAGGCGCAGCAGGCTGTCTCCGCTCCGCTCTTCGATTTTTTCCAGACGCGCCGTTTCTGATGGGCGCGATGCGCTAAGGCGCCGCGGCGTCCGGCGCGGTGATCTCGTCCGGCTCAAAAACATAAGTCGAGCTGCAAAATTCGCACGTCACGGTAATGTGGCCTTCCTCGACCATGTCGGCGCGGTCCTGCTCGGAAAAGCTTCGCAGCATGGTCTCGACGCCGTGGCGCGAACACGAGCATTGCGCCTCCACTGACGTGGCGCGGAATACGCGGACGCCGCGCTCGTGAAAAAGCCGGTAGGCGAGGCGCTCGCTCGACAGTTCCGGATCGATCAGTTCGATGTCCTCGACGGTCGCGATCAGCGAGCGGCCTTCCACCCACGCCTCGTCTTCGGGCAGGGTATGGGACTGGGTGCCTGGCGGGGCGTCGCCGGGATCGAGATCGGCCTGGCGTGCACGCTCCGGCGAGGTCGGCAGAAATTGCAGCAAAATCCCGCCGGCGCGCCAGTGCCGGCGCGCGCCGTTGCCGCTGCGAAATTCCTCACCCACCGCAAGCCGCACGCGCGTCGGGATCTGCTCGGAGCGGGAGAAATACTCGTGCGCGGCCTCTTCGAGATCGCCGCCTTCGAGCGGCACCAGTCCCTGGTAGCGGCTCATGTCCGGGCCCTGGTCGACCGTCATCGCGAGGTGGCCGCGACCGAGCAGCTTGCCGGGCTCCGCCTCGTTCGCGGCGATCGCGGCGGCGACGCGGTCGGCATCGAAGCGCGCACAGGCTCGTACCCGGCCCGGCGAGGTGAAATTGACGACCAACATACGCACCGGGCCATCGCTTTGGGTCTGCAGGATGAACCGGCCCTCGAACTTGAGCGCCGAACCGAGCATCGCCGTCAGCACGATGGCCTCGCCGAGCAGCTTCGCCACCGGCGCCGGATAGTCGTGGCTCGACAGGATCGTATCGACGGCGGCGCCAAGCCGCACGATGCGGCCGCGCAGATCGAGCGCCTTCACGGCGAACGGCAAGATGGTGTCGTCAAGCGCGGTCTGCGCCGGCTCGCGAATGGGAATGGCGGTATCGGGCTTGTTCATCGCGACTGAATATAGGCGACGGCGGGTAGATTGTGAGGTGTTGCCTCAGCCGCCGCTGGCCTGAAGGCACCAGGTCAAGATGCCCTTCTGCGCGTGCAGCCGGTTTTCAGCCTCGTCGAAAACCACCGACTGCGGGCCGTCCATCACCTCGTCGGTAACCTCCTCCCCGCGATGGGCGGGCAGGCAGTGCATGAATATGGCATCCGCCTTGGCGCGGGACATCAGACGGGCGTTGACCTGATAGCGCTTGAGCAAATTGTGCCGGCGCGCGCCGTTGCGATCGCCCATCGAAACCCAGGTGTCGGTAACGACGCAATCGGCGCCCTTCACGGCCTCTTCCGGATCGGTTCCGATCCGGATCGCGGCGCCGGAGGATTTGATCCAGTCGGTGAGCGGTTTCTTCGGCGCCAGTTCCGGCGGCGTAGCGACGCGCAAATTGAACTTGAACCGCTCCGCGGCATGCATCCACGAGGTCAGCACATTATTGGCGTCGCCGGTCCAGGCCACGGTGCGGCCGCGGATCGGGCCGCGCCGCTCCTCGAACGTCATTACGTCGGCCATGATCTGGCACGGATGCGAGCGCCGCGTCAGCCCGTTGATGACCGGGATGCTGGCGTGGCGGGCGAGTTCGGCCACGTCGTCGGGGTTGAGCGTGCGGATCATGATGGCGTCGATGTAGCGCGACAGCACGCGCGCGGTATCGGCGAGGGTCTCGCCGCGGCCGAGCTGCATTTCCTCCGCCGTCAGCAAAATGACGTCGCCGCCGAGCTGGCGCATGGCAACTTCGAACGACACACGGGTTCGCGTCGACGGCCGCTCGAAGATCATCGCCAATGTCTTGCCGGCGAGCGGCCGCTCGGTGCTGTGGCCTTTGGCCTTCATCGCGCGCGCCGCCTCGATCATCTGGCGCAGGTCGGCCGCCGGAACGTCGATGAGGTCAAGGAAATGGCGGACGCCGCTCATCCCGCGGCCCCGTGCTTGTTCTTCTGCACATGGGCGCGGTCGAGAGCGGCGCAGGCGCGATCGAGCCGGGCGATGCCTTCGGCCATCTCCTGCTCGCTGATGATGAGCGGCGGCAACAGCCGCACCACGTTGTCGCCGGCGGCGACAGTGAGCATTTTCTCGCCGCGCAGCGCATCGACAAGTTCGCCGGCAGGCACGAGCGCACGCAAGCCGACCAGCAGGCCTTCGCCGCGCACTTCCGCAATCAGGGCCGGATAGCGGTCTTTGATCTCGGCAAGGCGCTGCTTGAACAACAGGCCGATACGCTTGACGTGATCGAAGAAGCCGGGGGCAAGCATGATGTCGAGCGTGGCGTTGGCTGCGCTCATGGCCAGCAGATTGCCGCCGAAGGTCGAGCCGTGGGTGCCAGCGGTCATTCCCCTGGCCGCCTCGGCAGTCGCAAGAAACGCGCCGACCGGGAATCCGCCGCCAAGCGCCTTGGCAAGCGCCATGATGTCCGGTGTGACTCCGGTACGCTGGTAAGCGAACAGTTCACCGGTGCGCCCCATGCCGCTCTGCACCTCGTCGAAGATGAGCAGCAGGCCGCGCTGATCGCAAATCTCCCGCAACGCCCGCAGGAACGGCGGGGCGACGACACGGACACCGCCTTCGCCCATCACCGGTTCGATCAGGATCGCCGCAGTTTCATCGGTAATCGCGTGCTTGACGGCATCGAGATCGCCGAACGGCATCTGGTCGAAGCCCTCGACCACCGGCCCGAAGCCTTCGAGATATTTCTTCTGACCGCCGGCGGCGAGCGTCGCCAGCGTGCGGCCGTGGAACGCGCCTTCGAACGTGACGATGCGGAACCGTTCCGGATGGCCGCTGACGTATTGGTACTTGCGCGCGCACTTGATGGCGCCTTCCATGGCCTCGGCGCCGGAATTACAGAAGAACGCAACATCGGCGAAGCTTGCCGCACAGAGCCGCTGCGCGACGCGCTCGGATTCCGGAATCTCGTAAAGGTTGGAGACGTGCCACAGCTTTTGCGCCTGCTCGGTCAAAGCTGCGACGAGATGCGGGTGCGCGTGCCCGAGAGCGTTCACGGCGACGCCGGAGGTAAAGTCGAGGTAGCGCTCGCCGTTCGTCGCCGTGAGCCAAACGCCTTCGCCTCGCTCAAAGGCGAGGTTTACACGCGCAAACGTCGGCATCAGGTGCGATGTCACGGCAAAGCCCGGGTCTGCGGCGCAGCTCAATCCGCGCGGCAGAAACGAAATGTGCCGCCTCTCCGGGCGGCACGGTCAGCATTTTATTGACGCGCATGGATTCGGTCAACAGCGGAAAAATGCACGCCGTGACTCGATTTAGACCAGATCATCCACACGCGGGCAGGAAGGTGTGGACGCACGCAGAGCGAGTCTTGCGTCAGACTCCCGCCATATTGTAGCCTTTTGATTGTCAAGTACGACATCTCGTGCGGCGGACAGTCCTCTAAAGCGTATGGGTAATGAGTGCTCGTCGGGCGGTTCCACGCTGCCTGGCTGGGTGGGGGATTCCTTCAGAGCTTTGCCCGCTACGTTGGGAGAAACGCGCATGTCCTGGACCGATGAGCGGGTCGAACTGCTCAAGAAGCTTTGGGCCGATGGTCTTTCGGCAAGTCAGATCGCGGCCGAACTGGGCGGTATCACCCGCAATGCCGTGATCGGCAAAGTGCATCGCCTCGGCCTGTCCGGACGCGCCAAGAGCACGTCGAGCGGCGCGCCGCGTCCGCGCAAGGCACGTTCGCCGTCGCACATGCTGCGCATCGGGCGCGCTTCGATCCGCGGCAATACCGCACTGGCGCACGCCTACGAAATCGAGGAGGCGGAGCCGGAGCTGATCGATAATATCATTCCGATCGGACAGCGCCGCACGCTATTGGAACTTACCGAGCAGACCTGCCGTTGGCCCGTCGGCGACCCCGGCAGCACCGAGTTTTTCTTCTGCGGCGGCCAGGCCATAACTAGCCTTCCATATTGTGCGTATCACTCACGGGTTGCCTACCAGCCGGTCACCGACCGCCGCCGCGACCGCCGTCCGCCGCCGCGCTGAACGGCTTCTCAGCTCGCCTTGCCGAAACGGTCGTCGAGCGAATAGCCGGCGCCGCGCACGGTGCGGATCGGATCGACCGCATGGCCGCGGTTGAGCGCCTTGCGAAGCCGCCCGACATGCACGTCGACCGTGCGCTCATCGATATAGACGTCGCTGCCCCATACGCCGTCGAGCAATTGCTCGCGGGAGAACACCCGGCCAGGCCGTTCCATCAGGAATTCGAGCAAGCGGAATTCGGTCGGTCCGAGATCGACCGGGCGCGTCGACCGCGACACGCGCTTCTTTTCCCGATCAAGCTCGAGATCGCCGATCGAAAGGATCATGGCGACGCGCTCGGGGCTCGCCCGCCGCAGCAGCGCGCGAATGCGCGCCAGCAGTTCCGGCACCGAGAACGGCTTGACGATATAATCGTCGGCGCCGGTGGCGAGGCCTCGAATGCGCTCGCTCTCCTCGCCGCGCGCCGTCAGCATGATGATCGGCAGGGCTTGGGTCTGCGGCCGCGTGCGCAACCGCCGGCATAGCTCGATGCCGGACAGGCCGGGCAGCATCCAATCAAGCACGATCAGATCGGGCGCGGTTTCACGCAAGCGCGTGTCGGCGTCGTCGCCGCGGGTGACGGAATCGACCTCGTAGCCTTCGGCCTCGAGGTTGTAGCGCAGCAGTGTCGTTAACGGCTCCTCGTCTTCAACGATCAGGATGTTGGCTCCCATCCCGGTCTCCTATTTCTGCAGCAGCGCCGTTCCAAAATTGGTCGGGTCGCCTTTCGGACGCTGATCCGTGATCGGTCGCCCCTCGATCATGTAGTACACGGTCTCGGCGATGTTGGTCGCATGGTCGCCCATGCGCTCGATATCCTTGGCGCAGAACATGAGATGCATACAGAACGTGATGTTACGCGGGTCCTCCATCATGTAGGTGAACAGTTCGCGGAACAGCGACGTACACATCGAATCGACTTCTTCGTCGCCCTTCCAGACCGCGAGCGCTGACGCAAGATTCCGGCTCGCATAGGAGTCGAGCACCTGCTTGAGCTGCTCCGACACCAGCTCCGCCATATGCTCAACGCCGCGGATCAATTTTTGCGGATAGAAATCGCCGTCGAGCGCGACAACCCGCTTGCCGATATGCTTGGCGTGGTCGCCGATACGCTCGAGGTCGTTGCACACGCGCATGGCGCCGACGACTTCTCGAAGGTCGACGGCCATCGGCTGCCGGCGCGCGATGGTGAGAATGGCTTTTTCCTCGATCTCACGCTGCAGCGCGTCGATCTGGGGATCCATCGCCATCACCCGCTCGCCCATCTCCAGATCGCGGCCGACGAGCGCCTGAACGGAATCGGTGATCTGCCGCTCGACGAGTCCGCCCATCTCCGCGACCTTTCGCGTGATCTCCTGGAGGTCGGCGTCGAACGCCTTGGTGGTGTGATCGACCCTGGTGGGGAGTTCTGTCATGACGATTACCCGAAGCGGCCGGTGATGTAGTCTTGCGTGCGCTGGTCGTGCGGCGCGGTGAACATCTTGCTCGTCGAGTCGAATTCGATCAGCTCGCCGAGATACATGAAGGCGGTGAACTCGGAGACACGCGCGGCCTGTTGCATGTTGTGCGTGACGATCACGATCGTGTAGTCGTCCGTCAGTTCGTCGATCAGTTCCTCGATCTTGGCGGTCGAGATCGGATCGAGCGCCGAGCACGGCTCGTCGAACAGGATCACTTCCGGCCGCACGGCCACGGTGCGCGCGATGCACAGCCGTTGCTGCTGGCCGCCGGAGAGGCTCTGGCCGTTGGCGTTGAGCTTGTCTTTCACCTCGTCCCACAGCGCGGCGCGCCGCAACGAGGTTTCCACCCGTCCGTCGAGCTCCGATTTCGGCAAGCGTTCATAGAGCCGGATGCCGAATGCGATGTTCTCGTAGATCGACATCGGGAACGGCGTCGGTTTCTGGAACACCATGCCAATGCGGGCGCGCAAAAGGTTGAGATCCTGTCGCGGCGACAGGATGTTGCCGCCGTCGAATATGACCTGGCCGGTCGCGTGCTGGTTCGGATAAAGGTCATACATGCGGTTGAGAACGCGCAGCAAAGTCGATTTGCCGCAGCCGGACGGCCCGATGAAAGCGGTCACCTTGTTCTCGTAGAGAGAAAGGCTGATCGATTTCAGCGCCCGGCTGTCGCCGTAATAGAAGTTCAGATCGCGGATCGCGAGTTTTGCGGCCAGACCCGCGGTGTCGACTGCGGCGTGGAGAACCGGCGGAACTGCGACCGATGAATCGTTCATGACTGTTTTCCCGTCCTGACAAGGGAACGCGCGGTGATGCTTAGGGCAAGCACCGCCATCGTGATGATGAGGGCGCCGGTCCACGCCAGCGACTGCCAATCCTTGTAGGGACTGAGCGCGAACTGGAAGATGACGACCGGCAGGCTGGAAACCGGGGCGTTGAGGTTGGTGCTCCAGAATTGATTGTTGAGCGAGGTAAACAGTAGCGGCGCGGTTTCGCCGCTGATGCGGGCGACCGCCAACAGCACGCCGGTCACCATCCCGGCCTGCGCCGCGCGATAGCAGATGCGTCTGATCGTGAGCGAGCGCGGCAGGCCGATCGAAGTGGCGGCCTCGCGCAGCGCGTTCGGCACCAGCGTCAACATGTCCTCGGTGGTGCGCACCACCACCGGGATGACCAGCACCGCAAGCGCGACGCCGCCCGCCCAGCCGGAGAAATGTCCCATCGGCGCGACCATGACTTCGTAGATGAACAGTCCAACGATGATCGACGGGGCGCTCAGCAGGATATCGTTGATGAAGCGCACCACGCTGGTCATCCGATCATGACGGCCATACTCGGCCATATAGGTGCCGGCGAGTATGCCAATAGGAGTGCCGATCACCACGGCGATTATGGTCAGGATCAGACTGCCGAAGATCGGGTTGAGCAAGCCGCCCGCTGAGCCGGGCGGCGGCGTCATTTCCGTAAACACCGCGGGTGACAAGCCGCTGAAGCCGTTCCAAAGCAGTGAGCCCAGGATGAGAACCAGCCAGCCCAGGCCGAATGCTGTCGCAACAAACGAAAGGGTTGTCGCGATGGCATTGCGGCGGCGGCGGCCGGCGTAACGTGAGGCGATGATCTGCTCCGGCATGGCGTCACCCGATCCGGCGTTCGATGCGCAGCAGCATGTAGCGCGCTACGGCGAGCACAATGAAAGTAATGACGAAAAGGATCAGCCCGAGCGCGATCAGCGACGAGGTGTAAAGGTCGCCGACTGCCTCGGTGAATTCGTTGGCGATGGTGGCGGAGATGGTGGTGCCGGGTGCGAGTATCGACGCCGAAATCCGGTGCGCATTGCCGATAACGAAGGTCACCGCCATGGTCTCGCCCAGCGCGCGGCCGAGGCCAAGCATGATGCCGCCGATGACGCCGACTCGGGCATAGGGCAGCACGACGTTGCGCACCACTTCCCAGGTCGTGCAACCCAACCCATAGGCCGCCTCTTTGAGCACGCCCGGAACCGCCTCGAACACGTCGCGCGTGATCGAGGTCACGAACGGCAGCACCATGATGGCGAGGATTAGTCCGGAGGTCAGCATGCCGATGCCGTAGGGTGGTCCGGCAAACAGCGAGCCGATGCCCGGCACGTTGCCCAGCGTATTGATCAGGAAGGGCTGCAATGTCGCTTGCAGGAATGGCGCGAACACGAACAGGCCCCAGATGCCGTAGATGATGCTCGGAATGCCGGCCAAGAGTTCGATGGCGATGCCGATCGGCCGCCGCAGCCATTGCGGGCACAATTCGGTAAGAAAGAAAGCGATCATCAAACCGACCGGTACCGCGATCAGCATGGCGAGGAACGAGGTGAGGATGGTGCCGTAGATCGCCGGAAGGGCGCCAAAATTGTCGGTAACCGGGTTCCACCGTTCGCTGGTCAAGAAGCCGAAGCCGAAAGCACGCAGCGCCGGCAGCGATCCGCTGATCAGCGAGACAATGACGGCGCTCAGCAGCACCAGCACGCCGAATGCCGCGGCGCGCGTCACGTGGCGGAATGCGGTATCACCGAGCCGCAGGCGATCGAGCACCTTGGCGCGAGTGGCCGCCTCGGCCGATACGAGGCCCCCGTCCTCAAATGCAACGTCAACCACCAATCGCCTCCCTGCCGGGTCCATCACGACGCTCCTCGAAGCAAGTCTGGGAGCGCCCACTCAAACGGTCTACCGGCCGCCGCACAAGATATCCGTGCGGCGGGCCGGCATATAAAGAGCAAGGCACTAGGAGCGGGTGCCTTGCCGCGGTGCATTTGCCGTCAATTCGACGTGACGTGAAGCGGCTTACCAGCCGTGTCCTTGATAGACTTGGCCCACATCGCCTCGACTTCAGTAGCGACCTTTTGCGGCATCGGTACATAAACGAGGTCTTCTGCCATCTTGGCGCCCTTGGCATAGGCCCAGGCAAAGAACTTAAGCGCCTCGGTGGTCGCGTCTATGTCCTGCGGCTGCTTGGGGATTAGGATGAAGGTCGCAGCGGTCATCGGCCAGGACCCGGCGCCCGGTTGATTGGCCAGGATCACGCCATAGCCCGGCACAGAATTCCAGTCCGCGTTCGCGGCGGCAGCCTGGATAGCGTCACTGGTCGGCGAAACCGTCTTGCCGTCTTTGTTGATCATCTTCGTGTACGTCATCTTGTTCTGCAGCGCGTAGGCGTACTCGACGTAGCCGATGGCACCCTTGGTTTGGGTGACATTTTGGGACACACCCTCATTGCCCTTGGCACCGATGCCGACCGGCCATTCGACCGAGGTGTTAAATCCCACCTTGGAGTTCCAGTCCGGGTTCACTTGGGCAAGATAGTACGCGAAGTTGAAGGTGGTGCCGGAACCATCGGAACGATGCACGACGGCGATCGCCTGCGACGGCAGCTTGGCGCTGGGATTGAGTTTCTTGATCGCCGGGTCGTCCCAAGTCTTGATGTTGCCCATGAAGATGTTGGCAAGCGTCGGGCCGTCGATGACGAGATCGCCAGGATTGACGCCATCGAGGTTCACGACCGGCACGATGGCACCCATAACCATCGGAAACTGCGCGAGGCCATTCTTGTCGAGATCGTCACCCTTAAGCGGCGCATCGGTTGCGCCGAAGGTGACGGTCCGCGCTTCGATTTGCTTGATGCCGCCGCCGGAGCCTATCGACTGATAGTTGAGCCCGGTGCCGGTCTCTTTTTTATAGGCATCCGCCCATTTGGCGTAGATGGGATAGGGGAACGTGGCGCCGGCCCCGGAAATATCCATGGCGGCGGCGGGAAGAATCGTCGCGGCCAACAAGCCGACGGCGGCTATCGTTCTGAGATGTTTCACTGATGTCTCTCCTGTAGGTGGAATTTCTGGCTGCACGGATCGCCCGATCCGCACCGGCGGTTCGCCCACTGCGGGGCGATTTTTCTGTTCGACGTAGCTTCGACGTAGCGATGCAACGTGCTGGGGGTCGGGGATTATTACGTCTGATCTGACCGGCAGCGCGCGCATCGTTAGGTTGGCCACGTCACTGTTCTATGATCGCCAGATGACAGTGGGATGACATCGTAAAATATTGGAAACACTAAAGTTTCATCCCCCAGGCGCGGTTCCGGCGGTGGGCAGATGCACGGTAAAAGTGGCGCCGGCGCCGGGCGCACTCTCGATGGTCAGCCGGCCGCGGTGACGGTTGAGGATGTGCTTGACGAGCGCAAGTCCGAGCCCGGTTCCGCCCTGGGCGCGGCTTTCGGCGACGTCCACGCGATAAAAACGCTCTGTCAGCCGCGGCAAATGCTCGGGCGCGATGCCCGGTCCGTAATCGCGCACGCTGACCTGGGCTTCGGGTTCGCCGTCGGCGGTCGTTCCGGGGGCGAGCTTGATGTCCACGCGCTTGCCGGGCGCGCCGTATTTGAGCGCGTTCTCCACCAGATTCTCGAAGATGCGGACAAGCTCGTCGCGATCGCCCAGCACGTTGAGGGCATTCGCCGATTCGATATTGACGGCGACCCCGCGGTCGCGCGCCAGCGTTTGCAGACCGTCGACCACCTGGCGGACGATCGGCACCATGTCGACCGGCTTGTCCGGACGGCGGTGCGCGTTGAGTTCGATGCGTGACAGCGACAGCAGGTCGTCGATCAGCCGCGCCATGCGGTGGGCCTGCTGCTGCATGATGGCAAGGAAGCGTTCTCGCGCGCTGACGTCGTCGCGCGCCGGGCCTTGCAACGTCTCGATGAAGCCGGACAGGGCGGCCAGCGGCGTGCGCAGTTCGTGACTGGCATTGGCGACGAAGTCGGCGCGCATTTCCTCGACCCTTCGCAGCGGCGTCAGATCGTGAAACGTCATCAGTACGAGATCGGGCTTGGTCAACCCCGGCTCGCGCTTGACCGGCATGATGATCGCCTCGAACCAGCGATCGAGTTGGCCGCGCTCGGAATACTGGACGCGCTGGTCTTCGCCGCGGGCCAATGCGCGGCCAATGGCTTCGATGAGTTCGGGCATCCGCAGCGCCAGCGAAACAGGTTCATTCTGGCGCAATGCCGGCGCCAGCGTGCGCACCCTCTCGTTGAGCGCAAGCACCCTGCCGTCGCGGTCGAGCGCGATGACCGGATCGGGCAGGCCGGCGACGACCGCGCGCAGCAGATCGCCGGATTGCTCGGCGACGGCAACCGGCTGCGCCGGCCGCACGCCGTTCTCGCTGGATCGCAGCGCGACCATTGCCGCAGCCGCTACGATTGCGAAGCCCGCAATCGCGTAGATAACGGCAAGAACGCCGGCGAGCGCCAGACCGGCGAATACAATCGCCGCAGTGACGACCACGAGCCGCAAGCCGCGCGACCGTCCCGGTCCGAGCGCCACGCGATTCTCATTGGCGCTCATCACGAGGCGTCCGATTGCTCGCGGACAGGCTCGATCAATGGATCGAGCGGCGGGGTAGCCGCTCGCGCAATGCGTTTCGTAAAGCGGCCGAGCAGAAATTCGCGTGTGCCGAGAATGACGAGCGAGATCACGAACGGAATAATGTAATAGAGCAGGCGGAACAGCAGCAGGCCGGCCAGCAGATCTTCCTTATCGAATTGCCAGAGTGCGACCATCATGGTGGCGTCGAAGACGCCGAGGCCGCCCGGAGCATGGCTGGCAAAGCCCAACAGCGTGGCCGCGACGAAAATCACGGCGACTGTAACGAAGCCGAGATTGGGCTCGTCCGGTACCAGCATGTACATCGCGGCGGCGCAGCACCCGAGATCGACGATGCCGATGGCGATTTGAACGAGCGTCAGCGGACCGCCGGGCAGTGTCACCTGCCAGCCGTCGCGGCCGATCACGCGCGGCTTGATCCAGACCCAGGCGACATAGGCGCCGAGCATCCCGAGCAGCACCAGCGCAAGCACGCGATTGCACCACAGCGGCAGTTGATCCATGGCCCGCGCGGCTTGCGGCGCATAGAGGATGCCGAGCCCGAGCACCGTCGCGTTGCCGAGCCAGAACGTCAGCCCGGCGACGAAGCAGACTTTGGTGACGTCGATGACGCTGAGGCCCCAGCTCGAATAAATGCGATAGCGCACCGCGCCGCCGGAAAAGACGCTGGCGCCGACATTGTGCCCCACGGCGTAACTGGTGAAGCCGGCCAGCGCCGCGACGCGGTAGGGCACGTCGGTTCGGCGGATCGTGCGCAATGCGAACAGATCGTAGAAGGTCAGCGTCAGATAGCCGGCGGCGACGAAGAGGCCGGCGATAATGAGAGTGTGCCAGTCGGTCGCCTCGATGGCGTCCACGAGCTCGTCAGGATCGATGTGGCGCAGGATGCGGTACAATACGACCGCGGCGACAACGATGATGGTGAGGCTAAGGGCGAGCCCGAGCCGGCTCCAGCCGTTCTTGCGGTCGATGTATTGCGCGGTCCCGTGCAGCGTCTTCAGCATTCCGCATTCCAGACCGGCTGTTTGCGCATCGACAAATCGTTTCGGGCCGCAGCGCCGCTCCCACTAGCAGATGTCGGGTTCCGGCGCGAGTGCAGCCACCGGCGCGCTGATTGGCCACACCTCATCGGGCTGCTATCCTCGGCAGCAATAAGCATCCGGCAACAGGCAATGCACGATAGTTCGGCCGGAAGCGGGACCGTTGCAAGGGAGAACGCCATGTCAGACCAACTGGTTGCACGCCGCACCGTCATCAAGAGCGCCGGATTTAGCCTCGGCGCCGGGATTGTCTCGGGCGTTGCGCCGGCGCACGCCCAAAGCTCCGCGGCACAGGCTGCGCCGGTCGAGATCTGGAGCCAGGAGTATTGGGCGCACAAGGGCGACGTGAAGCTCAATCTGTGGCGCAAGCGCGTCGGCGCGCCGCAGCCGGGCGAGCAGCCGCGGCCGGTCCTGTTCCTGGTGCACGGCTCGTCGCTGTCGGCGCGTTCGTCCTACGATCTGAACGTGCCGGGCAATGCCAACTATTCGATGATGAACGAGTTCGCCGGCTACGGTTACGACGTCTGGACCATGGATCACGACGGCTACGGCTATTCGGGCAGCTCGGGCAACAACTCGGATATCGCCAGCGGCGTCGAGGATCTCAAGGCGGCGATGCCGGTCGTGCTGCAAGAGACCGGGCAACACAAGGCGCACATGTTCGGCGAATCGTCGGGCAGCATCCGCGCTGCCGCTTACGCGCAGGCCGAGCCGCAACGCGTCGAGCGGCTGATGCTCGCAGCCTCCACCTACAAGGGCGAAGGCGCCGCCGAGATCCAGCGCCGCCGCGACAAGATCGCCGAGCTGCGCGCCAATCCGCGGCGCAAGCGCGACGCCGCCATGATCCGCTCGATCTTCAGCCGCGACGGCCATCCCGGCATCTACGATCCGGCAATGGTCGAGGCGCTGGTCACGGCGGAAATGAAATTCGGCGACACGATTCCGGCCGGCACTTACATCGACATGGCGGTCAACCTGCCGATTGTCGATCCCGCCAAGGTGATGTCGCCCGTGCTCATGACGCGCGGCGAATGGGACGGCAACTCGACCAACGACGATCTGCTCGACTTCTTCCGGCAACTGCCGAACGGCGACCGCCAATTCAGCATCCTGCCGAACACCGCGCACAGCGAAGGTTTCAACAAGAACCGCCAGCTCTTGTGGTACACGATGAAAAACTTCCTCGGCGCGCCGGCGCCGGCGGCAAGCTGAACGCAAAGCGGCGGCGACGGACCGGATATCGTGAAGCGCATTCAGGTCGACAGGCCGGGCCCGCCCGGCGTGATGCAATGCCTCGACGTGCCGGTGCCCGAGCCACAGCCGGGCGAGGTGCTGATCAGGGCCAACGCGATCGGCGTCGGCATTCCGGACTGCCTGATCCGCGCCGGCACCTATAGCTGGATGCCGCCGCTTCCGCTCACGCCCGGCACCGAATTGTCCGGCACGATCGAGAAGATCGGTCCGGGCGTCATGTCGCGCCGGGCCGGCCAGCGCGTTTACACCACGGCTCGCGAGCGGCCGCATCGCGGCGGCCATTACGCACAATATGTCACCGCGCCCGAAGCGGCGACGTTTGTGTTGCCTGATGCCGTCGATCTCGATGCCGCCGCTGCGCTCGCCAATTATCAAGTCGCCTATCATATCTTCAACGACGCCTTGCAGCCGCGCCCGGGTCAGACGGCGCTGATTTATGCGGCGGCCGGCGGCATGGGCAATGCGCTGATCGATCTGGCGAGGGTCGCGCAGCTCACCATAATTGGTGTAGTCGGCAGCGAAGACAAGGCGCGCTTTGCCCGCGAACTCGGCGCCGACCATATCATCGACCGCAAACGCGAGCAGGTCGCGGCCCGCGTCAGCGACATCACCGGCGGCCGCGGCGTCGACATCATTATCGACCCGGTCGGCGGACCGGCCATTCCCGGCAATCTCGAACTGCTGGCGCCGTGCGGCACGCTCGTCGTTTACGGCGGGCTCGGCGGCAAAGCGCCGCTCGACCTGCAAACCACCATGCGCGCCAGCAAGAACTCGCCGGCGCTGCGGCAATTTTCCATCCACACCTGGGACCATCTTGTCGAAGAGCGCCGCGCCGGCATGCGGGCGCTGATCGACATGCTCGCGGCGGGCAAATTGCATCCGCGCATTCACGCCAGGGTGCCGCTTGCCGAAGCGGCGCGGGCGCACGAAATGCTCGAAGGCGGCGAAGTGCTCGGCAAGCTGTTGCTGGTGCCATAAGTCGCCGTTCACCGTCAGGTCAATTCGCCGCCGGTAAAAAAATTCCGCAATTCTTGATAGGTCTCCTCCGGCGCCTCCTCGGAGAGATAATGTCCGCACGGCAGCGCCCTGGCGCCGCGGATGTCGGCGGCGTAGCGCTGCCAGATCTCCGCGGGCGCCGGCTTCGAATTGCGCCCGACGCCGCCGGTCGCGCCCCAGAGGATCAGCGCCGGGCAGGTGATCTTGCGGCCGGCATCGAAATCCGCCGTGTCCATTTCGAAATCGATGCCGGCGCAGGCGCGATAGTCCTCGCACATGGCATGGACGGTCGCCGGATTGCGGAAGTAGCGCTTGTACTCGGCCAGCGCCGCCGGATCGAAGAATTTCACGCCGGCCGGCGTCTTCGACAATTTCTTTTCGATGAAAAAATCGGGATCGCAGCTCATCAGGTGTTCCGGAAACGGCTCCGGCTGAATCATGAAAAACCAGTGCCACGAGAAGGTCGCCCAGGCTTTATTGGGGTGATTGAAGACATGATGCTGCGGGACGATGTCGAGGATGGCCGCGCGCGCCACCTTGTCCTGGTGGTCGAGGCACATGCGATGCAGTACGCGGGCGCCGCGATCGTGGCCGGCGGCATAAAATCGCTTGTGGCCGAGCGCCTCCATCACCTCGATCTGGTCCTGCGCCATGGCGCGGAACGAATAATTGACATGCCGTTCGCCGCCCGGCGGCTTTTCGGAATCGCCGTAGCCGCGCAGGTCCGTCGCCACCACGGTAAACTCCTGCGCCAGCCGCGGCGCGAATTTCTGCCACGACAGATGGCTGAACGGATTGCCGTGCAGCAGCAGCAGCGGAGGTCCTTTGCCGCCGTGCACGGTGACGATGCGCGCGCCCGAGGTCTCGATCTCGGTCCTGGTGAAGCCGTCGAAGAACATTGTGCCTCCCGTCATTCCGGGGCGAGCTTTGCGCGAACCCGGAATCCATAATCGCTGTCGTATGAAATCTAGCGCGTTGCGTCGAGAACCTCATGTTTCGTGGTTATGGATTCCGGGTTCGGCCCTAAGGGCCGCCCCGGAATGACGGATCAGAGATCTCACGCTAAACTCGCTGCCACAAGAACAACGGAGACGCCCGAAAATGCCCATGCCCCCCGACATCGATCCGCAATCCGGATTCCGCTTGCCGCTGCCAAGGCGCGAGGACCTCGACGACACCGGCAAGCGCGCTTACGACCACGCCGCGGCGCCAGGAAAATCGATCGTCGGCCTGCGCGGGCCGGCCGGCATCTGTCTCTACAGTCCGAAGACCGCCGAGGTGCGCACCGCGTTCAACAACTACCTGCGCTTCGAAGTGTTCGGCGCGAAAATCCGCGAAGTCGCGATCCTCACCGTTGCCCGCGAGATGGACAGCCAGTTCGAATGGGCCGCGCACGAGCCCGAAGCGCTCAAGGAAGGCGTGCCTGCGGATGTCATCGACGTCATCAAGCACAGAAAAGGCACGCAAGGTCTCGACGAAACCTACGCGGCGATCATCGAGCTCGGGCGGCAAGCGTTCGGCGATCACAAAGTCACCTCGCAGGCGTTTGCACGGATCAGGAAGCTGATCGAACCGGGCAAGCTCGTCGAGCTCGTGCTGCTGATGGGCAACTACGCCGCAACCGCGGCGCTGCTCACGGTGTTCGACATGCAAGTGCCGGAAGGCAAGCCGCTGCTTCCGGTGCCGTAACCTGTCATGCCCGCGAAGGCGGGCATCCAGTACTCCCGGCGTCGCGTTGACCGCGACTATGGCGATTACTGGATCATCCGCCTTCGCGGATGATGACAAACGCTATTTCTTCTTCTCCAATCCCAACTCCCCCCACCGCGCCATCACGGCGTCGATGTCGCTCTGCGCCGGCCGCACTGTCGGCGGGAAGCGGGCGCCGCCCAAATCGGGGTCGGGGTCGTAATCGAGATTGATGGTGGCGTCGATCAGCACGCGGTTCCATTTGCCGGTGCCGAATTGCGCCACGTTGCGGTCGCGCTTGCGCACCGACGGATCGAGCCCGGCGCCGAAGGTCGACGGCATGATGACGATGTCGTCCTCGCCGGCATTGACGCGGAACGCGATCGCCCAGTCGACCGCGGCATAATCGTGGATGTCGATGTCGTCGTCGACCACGGTGACGTGCTTGTAGCGGACATGCGCGGCCGACGATCCCCACAGCGCATTCGCCACCTGCTTGGCCACGCCGCGGTAGCTCTGCTTGACCTGTACCACCGTGTTTACGCCGGCCTGCACCGGCGGACACCACACGCCGGTGACGCCGGGCACGCCGGCGCGGTCGAGCACGTTCCACGCCGTCGCCGCGCGCATGATCGAGGAGGTGACGCTGTTCTCTGAATAGCTGCCAGGCATCGTGCCTTCGATGGTGCCGCGCAGGATCGGATCCTTGCGGTGGGTAATGGCGGTGACGCGGATCGCCGGCTTCGGCGACTGGTCGCCGGCGATATAGCCGGTGAATTCGGCGTACGGGCCTTCGGGCAGAAACGTCGCCGGATCGAGGCCGAGATAGCCTTCGATGACGATCTCGGCGCTCGACGGTACGTAGAGATCGACCGTCTCGCATTTGACCAGCTCCACCGGCGCGCCGCGGATGGCGCCGATGACGTCGTACTCGCAAAGGTTTTTCGGCACCGGCGCGCCACCGACGAAATCGAGCGCCGGCTCCCAGCCGATGGCGACCGCGATCGGCATTTCGGTGTGGCCGGCCTGCTGCCAGGCGGTGGCATGCTGCCCGATATGCTGCGCGCGCCACATCAGGATCGGGATCATGTTTTTGCCCGACACCATGCCGCGATAGACGCCGACGTTCATGACATTGGTCGCCGGATCCTTGGTGACGACGCCGCCATAGGTGAGGATGTAGCGGCCGCCGTCGGCGCGATTCCACTGCGGCGTCGGAAAATCGTTGAGGTCGATGTCGTCGCCGGTGACGATGTTGTCCTTCACCGGCCCGGTCTTGACGATTTTCGGCGCGATGGTGTCGGTCAGCACGGTGCGGCCGAGCTTGACCAGTTCGCGCGGATGGGTGTCGGGCGCGAGCCCGAGCATCATGGCGACGCGGCGGTAGCTCGACAGCCCGCCGGTGAACACCTGCCGGCAGCGCGCATTCTTGCCGTAGTCGCGGATGGTGTTGAACAGCAGCGCCGGCCCGGTGCCGGGCCCCTGCGCCAGCCGCGCCACGGTGCCGAGCTCGATATTCCAGTCCACCTCGGCGTCGATCGCATGCAATTCGCCGGCGCCGTCGAGCGCCTTGAGCCAGCCGCGCAAGTCGCCGAAGGTGACCGGTTTTCGTTCCGTAGTCATTGCGTTTCCCGGCATTCCATCGCTGTCGTTCTTCGCTTTCGGCTGAAGTCTTGTCAAATGTAGCGGCGATCCGCGTCGTGCGTAGGCCGGGCTAGCAATCCCGTTCCCGCGATGCGTTCCGCATCCGAGCCATTGAAAGCGCAAGCCGCCAAAGCCACGAAGTGTGTCCCTCTTTGTCTTCCTCACTGACCGGGAAGAACGAGGGAAGCGGAACGCCGACAGGCGCTGAGAACCATCCTCCGCACCAGCGGGTGCGGCTGCGCGCCCTGGTCTCCTTGCGGAGGGGGCACGCCCCGCCTATCGGCGTTCCACCGCGGCTCTCGCCAGAGGGACGCTCGTCCCAGGGCTCAGCTCCAGGCCAGGCTTCCTGGGACGTGGTCGGGGCGGGCGTTACCCGTCCTTTCCTGTCCCAGTCCAGTGACAGCACCTCACGGACCGGTCGTAGTGCCGGTCAGCATGATGCCCGGAGCCGCCCGGGTGCGGACCGTATCCGTCCGCACGCAGGCGCCGCACTCGCTCCGCATCGGTGAGTACCCTCGGCCGAAGGCGTCCGTCGATGAGCGAGATGGTCTGTCTATATCTGAAATAGCGACATAATGTCAATAGAAAGGTGACAATGATTCGTAGCCCGAATGAAGCGCCGTGGATGGCATGAACATGTCCGGCCATGATGACGTGGAAAAGCTATACTTCCGCCCGGTCGTCCCGCGTCTCACGGCTTCGCAGCGTCACAAGGAGAAAACACGATGAGCAACGGCACTCCGCTCTCGCTCGCCGAACTCGAAGCGCGCATTGCCATGGTGCGCGACAATATCCGCCAGCTCATCGAGCAGGCCGCCGCGTTCTCCGGCGCCGGCGATGAGGCGCGCAACGCCGACCGCCTCGCGCAGCAAAATGAAGAGCTTGAAAAGCTGACCGGGCAGCGCGACGCGCTGTTGAAGACATGACAATAAGGCCGCCCTTTCGGACGGCCCCATCGTTTACGCAAGCGACGATGTCAGCACCGGACGGTGCCGCAAGACGACGCGATTACCTGTCGGGATTCGGAATCGCGACCACCGTGCCGTCCGAGGCGTAGCCGGGGATCGTGTCCGAAGACGTCTGGTCGGCCGGCGGAGTGTGCTTCTTCTTCGCCGCGAACGCGGGGCTCGCCAACAGCGCGGCGATGCCGACAGCAGTCAACACGATTTTCGGATTGAGCGATTTCATTGCGATCTCCATTGCGAGTCACCCCGTGCGCCACGACGTATCGTCGATTTCGCACCGCACAAGTGCCGACGCGGCCCCGCAATTTCACAATATTGTTATTTATAATCATGAAGTAACAGGGAATTTATTCGCCGCACACTTTTGTTTATACCGCGATGCGGCATGCCAAAAGAGGGCGAGGAGATTGCCCCCGGCGGGGCAATGGGATGGCGCACCCGCTGACGCTGGAGGCGGCAGCGCTGCATATTCAATAAAGCGCCGGCGACCGTTTTTTCGCCATTGCGGGGTGGCGCCTGCGATGAGCGCGGAATGATCACCTCGTCTCTCTGCATAGGCAGCAAATCGAAGCGTGCGAATGGGCGAACAAACAAAGAGGCCCGCCGTTGACACCATCATGCGATGCTTTGCTAGGCTCCCGGCATGGCGCGATCGATGATCGTGAGCAATTGCGGTCCTGTTGCCGCCGTGGTCATGGCGGGCCTTGGCTGCATCCCGGCGGCTGCCGCGAGCGATGATACCTGGGCGCAATGCCGGGGCGGCGACGCCGGGCTTGCGATACGGGCGTGCAGCGAGATCATTTCCGCTCGCGATGCCGCGTCCGGCCCGGACGCAGCCAGGCAAGACCGCGCGAGCGCCCAAGATCGCGCGAGCGCCCAAGATCGCGCGAGCGCCTATGTGCTGCGCGCCGGCGCCTACGGCGCGCGCGGCGAGATCGACGCCGCGATCGCCGATTACAGTGCGGCGGTCAATCTGGTGCCGGTGAATCCCGCGGCCTATATCAGCCGGGCGCTGGCTTATTTCCGCAAGGGCGACCGTGACCGGGCCGTCATCGACTTTGCCATCGCCGCGCGGTTCGATGCCAAAACGACGGACGAGACCGCGGCGGCAAATCCCGAGTTCGCGCGGATCGCCGCGCTGGCGCGCATGCCGCCACGGGACGCCAAGCCGGATATCGCGGCGATCGCGAAAGCCGCGCCGCCGGCCGCGGGGCCGTTTTGTCCGACGCGCGAGACGGCGCGGCTCGGCTTCGTGCTCGTCAATCGCGATGACCAGCGCCGTCAGCAGGTGAACCCGTCGCAGGGCGACGTGGCGACGATCGATTATTTCGTCGACGGCGAACGCGCGATCACCGCGACCTATTACAAGGGATTGCTGATCGTCTATGGCTCGCTGCTCGAGAGCTATATCAACAGTTACGATCTCGATTACACGCGACAGGGCGAATACGAGGTCGGGCAGGTGTCGCGCTATCACGCCTCGAGCGTGACATTGGACGGCAAGGTCACCAGCGTCGCGGTGGAACGGCGCGTGGTCGGGCGCGAGAAACTCGCGATCGGCGACTGCGCGTTCGACACGTTCATCGTCGAATCGCAGACTGTCCTTCCCGACGGCCAGACGACGCAGACGCGCGCCAATTTCAGCCCGGCGCTGAAAATGAACCTGCGCTTCACGACCGCGGGCGCGAAAACCTTCAAAGTCAGCTACGATCGCATCGAGCCTTTGAGCAAATAGCGGATCGCCGGCGCAGCAAAAAAAGGTCGTCCCACGGCCATCGCTTCGCCGGGCTCCTCCGCCGCAAGCGGAGAGGGAACGGTCGAGGCAGCTAGGGCGTTGTTGTGTCAGGTCGTCTCCATGCTGTTACGCTTAGATCCCCCGATTCCCTTACAGACGCCGTTTGGCGAAGCCGTGGCCCACATCTACTCCGACGGCGGGCTCGAATCCGAGTGCTTCTGGGTCTGCTTTTGCAGCAACGGCGCCGTCATGGAATTCGCCAACAGTGAAGTGCGGGCCTGCCGCAATTTCACGATAGGCCGTAATAATCCCATCCGCCCGGCGCGCCATCCGCTTAGTCTGCAGAAAAAGCCGCCCCGCAAACGCAAGCGCCCGGCGGCGCCGCGCGCGGAGATCAGGACCAATGGTGCCGCGGTCCATAACGGGCAGCGTCACCATAACGGTCTTCGGCACGGCTAGCAGCGCGCTCGCACGATTTCAGATCGCGGCCCCGCTGTGCGGGAAGACTGTCACTCCGCCTTCAGTCCGGCGTCCTTGATGACCTTGCCCCATTTGGCCATCTCGTCCTTGAAGAACGTCTCGCATTCTTCCGGCGTATCGCCGATCGGCACATAGGCCATCGCGGCGAGCTTTTGCTTGACGTCGTCCTGTGCGAGCCCGGTGACGATCATGTCGTGCAATTTGGCGATGATCTCTTTCGGCGTGCCCTTCGGCGCCGCTATCGCGGTCCAGGTCGCACCTTCCACTTCGGGAAAACCGGCCTCCGCCATGGTCGGCGTATCCGGCAAGGTCGGCGCCCGGGTTTTGCCGGTCACCGCCAAAGCGCGCAATTGCCCGGCCTTGATCAGCGGCACCGCGGGCGCCAGTGCGCCGAACGAGATCGGGGTATGGCCGCCGACTGTGGCTTCGACGGCGGGGCCGCCGCCGCCGAACGGCACATGCACGAGGTCGAGCTTCAATGACAGCGCGAACAGCGCGCCGGTGAGCTGCGGCGGCGTGCCGGTGCCCGGCGACGCATAGCTTTCCTTGCCGGGATTGGCGCGGATCCACTCGACCAGTTCTTTGACCGTGTGCGCCGGCACCGACGGATTGATCGCCAGCACCACCGGCGTCGCGGCGCCGAGCGTCACCGCGTCAAAATCCTTCAGCGGGTCGAAGCCCGCATTGGCGAACAGGAACGGATTGTTGGTGAGGTTGCCGCCGGTGACCAGGACTGTATAGCCGTCGGGCGTCGACTGCGCCGCCTTGATGGCGCCGACATTGCCGCCGGCGCCGGGCAGGTTCTCGATATAAAAATTCTTGCCGGTCTGCTGGCTCAGGCTTTGCGCGATCAGCCGGGCGAACAGGTCGGTCGGGCCGCCGGGCGCAAAGCCGACGATCATCTTCACCGGCCGGTCCGGCCAGCCGTCGGCGGCGGCAGGGTGCGCTGCGGTAGCGGCGAGGCTCGCCGCGGCCAGAAAAACGGTCAAAATGCGGTGCAGGTTCAAGGCGTCCTCCCGAGGGAACTCGATTTTCTTCTACGATATCAAATCTTTAAGTCAAACGCGAAGGCTCCATCCGGAACCCGTGGCATTAGACGCTGCCACAAATCGCCCTTAGAGTAGGGTTAAGGAAAAGCATCGGTCGGGGGACCGTGCCAGCCGTCGGGGGGCAGCACAAGGCATGAAGATCTGGTGCGCTTTCGCCTGCGCCATCGTCGCCATTGTCATTTCATATCTGTTCTTCTTGCCGATGCCGGCGCGCCCGCCGGCGCCGGCGGTTGTTGCCGTTGCTGCGCCAGTGCAGCCGGAACTGAACGCAAAAAAGGATTTGGCGGCGAAACTAAAGCTGGCGGCACGGTTCGCCCAAAGGCTGGAGGAGGACTTCGGCCCGTTCCCCAAGATCGTGGCCGAGCTGCCGCCGCCGCAGCCGCCGAAGACGCAGCCGAATCTGCCGACGCCACCAAAGCAGGATCTCGCGCTGCTCGCCGATTATGCCTATTCGGAAGTGCCGCCCGACACCAAACCGGCCGAGACGATCGAGGCGGCGCTGCGTGACATTCCGGTTGGAACGCCGCTTGAGGAAATCAAGCGCGCCTCCGACGCGCTCGGCATCGATTACGGCTTCATGAAAGCGGTCGCCAGGATCGAATCCGATTTCGATCCCAAGCAGCGCACCGGCTCCTATATCGGTCTTTATCAGCTCAGCAATTATGAATTCGACAGATACGGCACCGGCGATATCACCAATCCGCGCGACAACGCGATCGCGGCCGCGTACAAATTCATGACCGCGGCGGCAATATTCGAGATCGAGACGCACAAGAAGCCGACGCTGACCGACCTCTACCTCATCCATCAGCAGGGAACGCAAGGCGCGGCGGAACACGTCAATCATCCCGACTGGGTCGCCTGGAAATCGATGTGTGCCACCGACGAGGGCATGATGCGCGGCGAGAAGTGGTGCAAGCGCGCGATCTGGGCCAACACGCTGCCAGACGTGAAGAAGATCTGGAAGTCGGTCGACAACCTGACCTCGGGCGCTTTCGTGGCGATGTGGCGGCAGCGCGTGACGGCGCTCTATGCGCGCTACGCCGGCTCGTCCAAGACCGCCGATGCGTCAATCACTGCCGATGCATCGATCACCGCCGATGCGTCAGGCATTGCCGACCCGCAGACAACCGCAAGCATCACTGCGCAGAAGTGAAGGCGCGTTTGCTCCGCGTCAAGAAAGCGATCAGTCTTATTTGATTCCGAAGCGCTCGCTCGGCGGCGCAATCTCGGTCACCAGATCGCGAATGAGTTTCTTGTTGGGCAGCGGCGTCAGGACCATGTCGCCGGGCGTGAGGCGGGCGGTGCAGGCATAGACGGTTTCGCCGTCGAGCTGGATCATGCATTCCTTGCAGGCGTTGGCGTTGATGCAGGAAAAGCGCACCGCCAGTGACGGGTCCTTGTGGATGCGCAGCCAGCGCAGGCCGTCGAGCACCGACTGACCGGGCTCGAACGGTACCTCGTAGCTTTCGAAGCGGCCGGCGTCGCGCGCACTGCCGCGCCAGATTTTCAGCGTGGCGGTGGCGCTCATGGCGCAAGCGCCTCCGCGGCGGCGGGCGCTAGCCCGATGCGCAGCGCGCCATCGCGCCAACGGACGGTCTGATGCATCTGCCACCGCGGCAGCATCGTCGGGAAATCCTCGCGCTGATGCGCGCCGCGGCTTTCGGTTCGGTTCAGCGCCGATTGCACCACGGCGCCGGCGACCGCAAGCATGTTGCGCAGGTCGAACCAGTCCAACCGCTCGAGATCGAAGGCCGCGCCATCGCCGGGCGGCCGCTCGCCGAAGTCGGCCGCGATCGACTGGATATTGGCGAGTGCGCGTTGCAGCGTCGCCGCGGTCCGCAACGGCCCAGCGTCGTCGGCCATGACTTGTTGCAGGAACGCGATTGCGCCCGCCGAGGATTTGTCGGGATCGCGACCCTTGCCGGTGGCGCGAACAAGGTCGAGGGCCGCGCCGGCATCATGGGCGCGCAATGTCGGCAAGGCCGTGCGCTTGGCGCGCGCCGCCGCGCTTTTGCCGGCGCGCCGGCCGAACACCAGAGCTTCGGTGATGGCGTTGCCGGAAAGCCGGTTGGCGCCGTTGGCGCCGCCGACCACTTCGCCGGCGGCATAGAGGCCGGGCACATCCGTCGCCATGCCGGCGTCCGCCTTCACGCCGCCCATGTGGTAGTGCGCGATCGGCGCCACTTCCACCGGCATTGCGGTGAGGTCGATGCCGTTCGACGCCAGGCGATCGATCACCGGGCCGAAGGCGTCGCGCAACGCCGCCGCGCCACAATGCGCGAAGCTCAGATAGGCGCCGCCATGGGGCGAGCCGCGTCCGGCTTCGACTTCCTTGAGGATGGCGTAGGTCGCGAGATCGCGGGTCAGCACGTATTTGCCGTCCTCGTCGGACCCGTAGCGCGACGTGAACTCCTCCATGCGGCCGTTAAGGAGCCGGCCGCCGAGCTTGTAGCGGAACGGATCCCACATAATCGGATCCATGCCGACGAGGCGCGGCGCCAGATGCCCGATCGGGAAGAACTGCACGAATTCCATGTCGAGCAGCGTCGCGCCGGCGCGCAGCGCCAGCGCGTAGCCGTCGCCGCCCATGTTGGTCGAGGCGCTATTGCGGCGATAAAGCCGCGTCAGGCCGCCGGTCGCCAGCACCGTCGCCTTCGCCGCGATCGTCACCGGTGCGCCGCTCGACAGATGATAGGCGACCGCGCCGGTTGCCTCGCCGTCGCTGACGACAAGGTCGACGACGCATAGGTCGCCGGCTTTGCGGATCGCCGGATTGCGCGCCATCTGCATGCGCAGCGTCTTCGATACCGCCGGTCCGGTGTTGATGAAATCGACATAGACGCAGCGCGGCCGGTCGTGGCCCGGCGCCATGGTGGCGGTGATATGACCGTTCTTGCGCGCCCAGCCGACGCCCCACGCCTCCATCTGGCGGATGCAGTCCGGCGCATCCTCGCACAGGAGCTGCGCCAGGGTTTCGTCGCACAGCCCGCGGCCGGCGGCGAGCGTGTCGTGCAAGTGATGCCGGCAATCGTCCGGCGTTTCTTCGCCGAGCGCCACGGCCACCGTCATCTGCGCCATCACGGTGGCGCCGCCGCGGCCGATCAGGCTCCGGTCGGCGAGCAGCACGTTCGCGCCGCCGCGCGCCGCTTCGATCGCCGCATACATGCCGGCGGCGCCGGAGCCGATCACCAGCACGTCGGTTGAAAGATGGATGGGTTCGCTGGTCACGCGTCGAAACTAGAGCGCCGCCCGTCCCCGCGAAAGCGGGGACCCAGCGCTGGATTTCCGCTTTCGCGGAATGAGCGGAGGTTACGCAAACGCAGCCGCCAGCCGCGCCGCGAATTGCCGTTCCATCTCTTTCGCCTTGGAACGCAGCACCGGCTGGCCGAGACTGCCGAGCTTGCCGGTCAGTGCGGCATCGACGTCGTAAGAGATTTTGGTCTCGTCGCCCGCTTCGCTGAGCGTGGTCAGCGAGGTTGCCGTCAGGCGGCCGACGATGCCGAGCGGCGTACCTTCGACCCTGGCCTCGATCTTCTCCGGTTCCTCGGCGCGCACGACTTGCACCGTGACGTTGAACCTGAATTTCATGTAGGCGACCTTGGTTTCGAACACCGCCGCATAGGTGTCGGGCGCGGTCTCCTTGAGATCGTTGACGCCGTCGACGCAGGAGGCGAAGAAGCGCGCATCGCGCACCTTCTTGTACACTTCGGCGCGCGGCGCCTTGACCGACAGTTCTCCGGAAAATTTCATCGGTACCCGGTTTCTTCCGTCACGCGCGCAGCGCCGTCAGCATGTCCTTGATGTATTCGTCGGCGCTTGAGATCACCAGCATCATCACGTGCGGCCGCAATTGCGCGAGCATCTTCGAGATGGACTCGTCGCTCGACGCCGCGCCGCCGAGGATGAGCGCCGTCGTCATCACATGTTTGACATTGCAGGCCTCGCCGATGATGGCGGCGGCCGCCGCGTTCTCGCCGGCGGTTGCCACCATGACGACGAGATCGGCGGAGTTCACCTCGTCGACCAGGTCCTTGGTGCGGCCGGCGAGATCGTTAAGCCAGCCGCCCATGGAGAACGGCTCGCCCTGGCGCGGCGCGCTGGAGAACGCCGAAGCGGTGAGGAAGCTTGCCCGCTGCCATGACGCTTGCGCCAGCTCCTTGACGACGCGCTCGCTCCGCGCGTCGAGCGCGATCACCTTGACGGCGCGCGGCTGCGAATTCGGCTTGTCGATGCGGAATTTTGCCTCCGCCGCCGAGCTCATCCGGGCCGATTCGCTTTCCATTCGCGTCTCCTGGCGCTGTCTTCTCGCGCAACGGCCCGGACTATAGCTGGTCGCCGGGGATATTTCATTATGCGCGGCGTCGGCTATAAAGCCCTGCTTCGAAGGGATAATCGCAGGAAGGCCAGGACTTATGCCCGGCGGGAAACGTATCGAGCTTTGCAGCACCGACGACGTGGCGCCGGGTGCCGCGATCAAGGTCGAGATCGACGCGCTGGCGCTTGCAGTGTTCAACGTCGGCGGCGCGTTCTACGTCACCGACGATGCGTGCACCCACGGGCCGGGCTCGCTGGCGGAGGGCTATATCGAGGACGACGTGGTGGAATGCAATTTCCACAACGGCCAGTTCAATATCCGTACCGGCGAAGTGGTGTCGCCGCCGTGCATGGTACCGGTCAAGACCTATCCGGTCACCGTGGTGGAAGGGAAAGTGACGATCGAAGTGTGAGCGGTGCCGCGATATCCGTCCCGGCAACTTAAAAGCGTCGTTCCAAAGCTTCTGCTTTAAGGATACCCTGTCGTTCATCTGAGTTTGCGCGAAGGCGCTGGCATGGATGTCGCAGAATGGCTGAAAGATTTGGGGCTCGGCCAATATGCGTCCGCGTTTGCCGCTAACGACATCGATTTCGCAGTTCTCGCTCACCTTACCGACGCAGACCTAAGAGAACTCGGCGTCAACTCGTTGGGCCACCGCAAGCGGCTACTCGCGGCGATTGCCGCAATACATGCGGCGCCGTCTCCCGTCGCGCCCGCTGCAAGCGTTCCCGAAGGCGAACGCCGCCAGGTCACCATACTTTTCGCTGATCTTTGCGGCTTCACCGCCCTGTCCCAATCGCTCGATCCGGAAGAGGTGCACGACCTGGTTGGCCGTTACACGGCGCTGGTCGACGGCATCGTGGTCGATTACGGCGGCGCAGTCGACAAGCATATCGGCGATGCCGTGATGGCGCTGTTCGGTGCGCCTCTCGCCCACGATGATGACCCGGTGCGCGCCGCCCGCGCCGCATTGGACATCCACGAGGCGCTTGCCCGATTGAGCGAGACCGCGTCGCGCGCGCTGCAAGCGCATGTCGGCATTGCCAGCGGCGAGGTGGTTGCGGGCGCGGTGGGCCGCGCCGGCGTGGACGACTATACGGTGCTTGGCGATTCCGTGAATTTGGCCGCTCGGCTTGTCGCGGCCGCCGGTCCAGGCGAGACGCTGGTTTCCGAAGGCGTTTACCGCGTGCTGTCCAGTCGCGGTGTCTGCGATAATCTCGGCGAGCTTCGCCTGAAGGGACTTGCAGCGCCCGTCAACGTCTGGCGCTTGCGGGGCGTTTCGGGCGAACCGATGTCGGCGAACCGCAGCATGTTTGTCGGCCGCGAGGCCGAGCTCGATCAATTCAACAGCATCGTCTGCACCTGTCTTGCCCGGCGCAGCGGCCGCGTTGTCTATGTGCGAGGCGAGGCGGGCATCGGCAAGACGCGGTTGGTCGAGGAGATGCGCCGCGTGGCCGCCGCGCAGGGCTTCACGGAACATCGCTCTTTGGTGCTCGATTTCGGCGTCGGCAAAGGCCAAGACCCGGTTCGCGCACTGCTATGGAGTTTGCTCGGCGTGCCGCCCGGTGCCGATGCCGAGAGGCGCCGCCGCGCAGCCGAGCGCCTCTCGGCGGAAGGGATCGTCGCCGCGGAAGCGCTGGTATTCCTCCACGACCTTCTCGCCCTGCCGTTAAGCGGCGATTGGCGCGCGCTTTACGATGCGATGGACAACGCGACGCGCGAGCGCGGCAAGCTTGCGCTGACGTCGACGCTTGTTGCCAATGCCGCCCGGGCCGGCCCCACCTTGCTTATCGTGGAAGACTTGCACTGGGCCGATCGGCAGGTCCTTGCTCATCTTGCGGCTTGTGCCTCGGCAATTGCTGACGGCGCCGGACTGCTGGTGATGACATCGCGTGTCGAAGGCGACCCGCTCGACGCCGCGTGGCGCGCCGGCTGCCGGGGAACGCCGTTTGCGACCATCGATCTCGGTCCGCTGCGGCAAGAGGAGGCCATGAGCCTGGCCGGCGGGTTCATCGACGCAACGCAACGCGTGGCGCTCTCCTGCGTCGAGCGTGCTGCCGGCAATCCGCTTTTTCTGGAGCAGTTGCTGCGCAATGCCGAGGAAGGCAGCGGCGACGCCGTGCCGGCGTCCATCCAGAGCCTGGTGCTGGCGCGCATGGATCGCTTGTCGCCGCGCGATCGGCGGGCGTTTCAAGCCGCTGCTGTCATCGGCCAGCGCTTCGATCTGCCCTTGCTGCGGCAGCTTGCCGGCATGCCGGACTACGTCTGCGATGGTCTTATCGCCAATGCTTTGGTCCTGCCCGAAGGCGGCGACTTCCTGTTCGCGCACGCTCTCATCCAGGAGGGCGCCTACTCCTCATTGCTGAGATCCCGCCGCTGCGAGCTGCACCTCCAGGCGGCCGAATGGTTTGCCGATCACGATCCGACGCTGCACGCCCAACACCTCGACCGAGCCGATGACGATCGTGCCGCGAAAGCGTATCTGACCGCGGCCATGGTGCAGCGTAGTGCTTTTCATGCCGATGCGGCCATGCGGTTTGTTGACCGTGGTCTGGACATCGCACGCCTCGACGCGGACCGGCACGCCCTCATCTGCCTCAAGGGCGAACTGCAACGCGATCTCGGCGATGTCGCGTCATCGGTCGCAACCTACCGGCTGGCCCTCGCCGCATCGCAGGACGACGTCGCACTATGTCAGGCGCAGCTCGGGCTTGCCGACGGTTTGCGGGTAACCGAGGGCTTGGCCGAGGCGCTGGCCCTTCTCGACCAAGCGCAGCAAGCGGCGGAGCGCCACGACATGGTCCCGGAGCTGGCGCGGCTCCACCACCTCCGGGGAAACATCTTCTTTCCGTTGGGCAACATCGACGGTTGCCGGGAGCAGCACGAGCTGGGACTTGGCTATGCGCGACGGTCGGCGTCGCCCGAAGCCGAGGCTCGCGCGCTCGGCGGAGTTGCGGATGCCGCCTATGCCCAGGGCAAGATGCGCACCGCCTTCGGACATTTCAGCCGCTGCGTTGCGCTGAGCCGCGAGCACGGCTTCGGCCGCATCGAGGTCGCCAATCGCTCGATGGTCGGGTTCAGCCGCATCTATCTCAATGAGGCTTTGCAGGCAAAAGAGGATGGCAATGCGGCCGCTCGCGCCGCGGCGATGGTCGGGCAACCTCGCGCCGAACTCCTCGGCGAGACCATGGGCGCATTCGCCTGTTATGAGCTCGGCGAATTCGATCTCATGTCGGGCTATCTCGAACGGGTCATGAAGCTCGCCCGGCAGCTCGGCGCGCAGCGGTTCGAAGCCCAGGGTCTCGAAATGCAGGCGCGCATTCTCCTCGACACCGGCCGTCCGGCGGAAGCCGCTCGCACGCTCCGCGAGGCGTTGGCGATGTGCCGGGAAGCAGGGACGCAGTTCTGCGGCCCCAAAGTCACCAGCGCGTTGAGCCGCGCGGTCGAGGATCCGGCTGAACGTGCGGCGCTGTTGGCCGAGGGCAAAGAGATGCTTGAACGTGGCGCCGTGGGCCACAACCATTTTTGGTTCTATCGCGACGCCATCGAAGCGCTGCTGTCGGCAGGCGATGCAACGGGGGCGCTGGACTATGTCGCTGCGCTGGAGAATTACGCTCGCGCCGAACCGTTGCCCTGGTCGGATCTATTTGCCGCCCGCGGCCGGATTCTCGCCGGCGCCTTGCAAGGCACGGTCAACAACCAACTGTGGCAGGACCTCATTGGCATTCAAGCCGCCCTTCACGCGGCCGGCCTCCGAGCATTTCTACCTGCGGTCGATGCCGCGCTCGCCAGGTAAAGCTGTTCGATTTTGTCGATCAAAATCTCTGACGATGGCAGAAGTATTGGGCGCCAGCCCATCCGGCAAACGTGCCGCATTGTTTTGCAGTTGACGAAGCGCTCCTGGACCGCTTGTTTGCCGCCACAAGATTTCAGGAGGATCGCCTATGCCGAAGACCAATCCGCCGTTCCGCGCCGACGTGGTCGGCAGCATTTTGCGCACCGCGCCGCTCAAGGAAGCCCGCGCCAAGCGCGAAAAGGGCGAGATCACCGCCGCGCAGCTCACCGAGGTCGAGAACCGCGAGATCGAGAAGATCATCAAGAAGCAGGAGGAGGTCGGGCTGAAAGTCGCCACCGACGGCGAATTCCGCCGCTCATGGTGGCACTTCGATTTCTACGGCCTGCTCGACGGCATGGAGCGGTACACGCTCGACCATGGCATCCAATTCCACGGCGTGCAGAGCAGGATGGAAAGCATTCGCGTCACGGGCAAGCTTGGTTTCTCGAACCATCCGATGCTCGAGCACTTCAAGTTCCTCAAGGCCCACACCCGCGTCACGCCGAAGATGTGTATTCCGAGCCCGGCGACGCTGCATTTCCGGCTCGAGCCGAACGCCGTCACCACCAAGGACTATGCCGACCGCGACGCCATCTTCGACGACCTTGCCAAGACCTATAAGCAGGCGATCCGTGGCTTCTACGATGCCGGCTGCCGCTATCTGCAATTCGACGATACCGCGTGGGCCTATCTGTGCTCGCAGGCGGAACTGAAGAAAGCGCGCGACCGCGGACTCAACGCCGATCGTTTGCAGCAGGACTATGCCCGCGTCATCAATATGGCGCTCGAAGGCAGGCCGGCGGACATGGTCGTCACCACCCATGTCTGTCGCGGCAATTTCCGCTCGACCTGGATTTCCGAGGGCGGCTACGAACCGGTCGCCGACGTGATGCTCGGCAAACTGGACTACGACGGTTATTTCCTCGAGTACGACTCCACGCGCGCCGGCGGTTTCGAACCGCTGCGCTTTCTGCCCAAAGGCAAGAAGGTCGTCGTGCTCGGTCTTGTCACCACCAAAAGCGGCAAGCTTGAGAACAAAGACGACGTCAGGCGGCGCATCGATGAGGCGACCAAATTTGTCGCGCCCGAACAGCTTTGCCTGTCGCCGCAATGCGGTTTCGCCTCGACCGAGGAAGGCAATGTGCTCGCCGAGGAAGAGCAATGGGCGAAGCTGCGGATGGTCGTGGAACTGGCCGACGAGGTGTGGGGCTAACCCACTTCTTCTGGCGCCTTGATGTGCCGGAACGAATACAGCAGCGCCAGGTCGTAAACGATCTTGAGCGTTCCGCACACCACGAGCGGCAGCGCCGGGAACGTCGTCAATAAAACTCCGGCGAAGGTCGGACTGATTGCGGCGGCGAGGCTGCGCGGCACGGCGGTGACGCTGGCCGCGGTGGCGCGCTCGGCCGGCGTCACCACCGCCATGACGTAAGACGTGCGCGTCGGCACGTCCATTTGCGACAGTGCCGCGCGGACGAGCAGCAATCCCAATGTCAGTGCGAGATTGGTCGAGAACGCCGCGACGATTAGAAGAACGCTCGACGGGATGTGGGTGAACACCATGGTGTTGATCAGGCCGATGCGGCGAGCGAGCGGTGCCGCGACCAGGAAGGACAATGCGCCGAACGTGCTCGTCCAGAAGAAAAACAGGCTCGCCGCCGAGATCGAGATATCGAACTGCTGGAACAGCCAGAGCGCCAGCATCGACTGCACGATGAAGCCGCCCGCGAACGCGTCGAGGCTGAACAAAGCGGCAAGCCTGTAAACGAAGCCGCGCGACGGGCCGAGCGGCGCCTGCGGCTTGGCTTCGACGATCTGCGCGTGCGGCAAGAAGCGATAGAGCAAAATGCACAAGAGCCCGAGCGCGGCATAGACAAAGAACATTGCCCTGAACGCTCCGACCTGGCCGATGCCCGCGCGCGTCAGAAAATCCGGCACCGCTGCCGCAAGCGTTCCGGCCGCCATCGACAGCGCACCGATCAGGCTGTAACGGGCAAAAACGTGCGTGCGCTCCTGGTCCGACGCCTCGCGAGCCAGCATGGCGTGCTCGAGCGGAATCATGATGCCGATATCGCCGGTCGACGGATTGATGGTGCCGACAAACGCCACGACCGCGATAAAGGCGATGTGCTGAAAGCCGGGAAACGCCAGTCCGGTGAGCGTCATGATGCCGGCGCCGGCCAGCATCAGGGTGCGCAGGTCGTGGCGAGGCGCGATGACGCCGATCAGGAGCGTCAGCACCGCCGTACCGAGCAGCGAGGCGGTCAGCACCACGCCGATTTCGACGATGTCGTAGCCGATCGCCGTCAGATAGGCCGGCAAGATGATGGTCGCAAAGCCGTCGCCGAAGCCGCGAACGCCGCGCGCCACATAAAGCAAAAGGACGTTGGTTGACATGGTCATTCCGCCAAAAGCCCTCGCCCGTCGCGCGGGCAGGGTGCAGTGCTTGGGCGAAATGCCTTGAAAGCCGGGCGCCTGCGATCAAGCCCGACGACGAAACTTGTGCCTGGCGTCGATGTAAGTCAAGCTGGGCGCACTTACGCCTGCGGAATCTGCCTCGTCCCGCCGATCCGCTTGTGCAGATGCACCATCAGCGCCATGGCAAACAGCGGCGTCGCCAGGTTGAGCACCGGCACCGAAACGAAAGCGGCGATGAACAGGCCGCCGATAAACACCGTCACCGCATTGCGCTTGCGCAGCGCCTTGGCTTCGTCCGGCGGCCGCAGCCGCATGGCGGCGAGCTCGAAATATTCGCGGCCGAGGATGTAGGCCGTGGCGAGGAAAAAAATCACCGCGCCGAAACCGGCGAAGATCAGCAGCGGCACCGTGCACAGATAGATCGCAAGGGCCAGAAACGCCGTCTTGAGCCCCTCCCACAAGGCCAGCGACAGCGGCAACGCCTTCCCGGCAGGATCGGCAGGGTAATATTCGCGCTCGACCTCGTCGCCGATCTGGTCGGCGAAGAAGCTGCCGACCACCGCTGTCACGGCCGGCATCAGCATGATGCTGCCGGCGACGATGCCGAGACCGGCGGCAACGGAGAGCAGCCAGGCCAGCGCGGAAACCGGCTCGTGCGCCTGCGGTCCGAGCGTCGTCTCGATCGAAGCGCCGCCGGCGCCGATCAGATGCACGATCAGCCGTGCCAGCACGGCACCGGCAACGACGATGAGCACCAGCGCAGCCCGATCGTTTTCCACAACATCGCGCGCAGCGGCGCGGAGAACATCTGGACGATGGCATTGATGGCGGCGTCGAGCATTGATTTCCCGTCATTCCGGCTGAGTGAGCGTAGTGAACGAGTGCCGGAATCCATAACCCCAGCGCTTCCAGATGGGCACTGCGTCACCGGAATTCAAATGTCTCGGATTATGGATTCCCGGGTTTGCGCTTCGCGCGCCCCGGAATGACACTTGATCAGGCGGCGACGGCGCTTGCCCGGTCCTCGGCGACAGCCGGCGCACGGTCGGCCCATTGCAGGGCCTTGTAGTTGAAGCCCTGACGGATCGTCGGCTTGACGACGTTGAAATACGGCGAGATGTCGAAGTCGCGCGGGCAGTACAGCGAGGAGTGGCGGATTTCAAGGATTTGCTCGAGCGCCTGCACGCTGCGCGCCAGCGTGATCTTCGGCAGGATCGGATAGCGTACTGCGGAAAACGCGTCTGCGATCAGCGCCGAGCAGATGAGCCGCGACGGATCGCCCGAGCCGAGCGCGATCATGCGCCGCCGCCAGCGTTGCGGCAGCGGCAACGGCAGCAGATAGCGCATCAGGTCGACGATGTTCTTCAGGTCATAGGCGAAGCCGACGCGCGCGGTGGCGTAGGCGCACACCGAAACGCAGTCATCCGCGGTCAGTCCGACCGGCCGGCAGATGCGGGTGTGAAACAGGAAATACTTCGACAGCGGCGCGCTGACGACGCCTTCGCCGACATTGGCCTCGATCAGGACGTGGGGCTCGCCGTCAGCCGTCGCGCGGCCCTCGATAGGCCCGACGTAGAGCGCCGAATGCGACCAGGTCGATTGCGTGAGATACTTGATGACGCCGGAGATATGGTTGTTGCCCTCGACCAGCAGCACGTCGCCGGGCTGGAGCGATTGGCGCAATGCCTCGGGATCGCTCGGCGTGAACGGCTCGTAGCCGCGCACCGGCTTTTGCAGAAATCGGGCGATCAGGCGCCCGACGCCTTCGAGCATCATGCCCATAGGACCTCCCAGTCCTATCGCGCGGTTTCGCCGCGTCTTGATCTGGTGGCATTTTATTTGAAGTCCGTTGCATTTTGGTTCACACGAGCGGCTTCGTATTGACGCAAACTTAAGCGTAGTGTTTGCGCGGAGCCATCCTCCGAACCCTTTCCCGCCTCTGGGCGAGGATTTGGCAGGGCGGTCCGCACAACTCGGAAATTTCCCGGAAACCATGCCACGCAAGACCGGTCTGCGACTGAGCCGACGATCCTTCCTCGCCGCTGCTGCCGCCGTTGCAGCGCGTCCGGCCTTTGCTGCAACGCCGCAGACGGCGGGCGCGATCGACGTCATCGTTGTCGGCGCCGGCGCCGCCGGCATCGCCGCGGCGCGCCGCCTCGCCGCCGCCGGCCGGCGTTGTGTGCTGCTCGAAGCGTCAGATCATGTCGGCGGCCGCTGCATCACCGACATGCGCACGTTCGGCGTGCCCTACGACCGCGGTGCGCACTGGATCTATTCGCCCGACCTCAATCCGCTGATAAAACTGCCGCCGCATCAGGGCATCGACATCTATCAGGCGCCGGCAAGCCAGAAGATTCGCATCGGCCGGCGTTATGCGCGCGAAGGCGAACTTGAGGATTTCCTGACCGCCGAAGTGCGCGCCGCCCGCGCCATCAACGACGCGGCGCGCAAGGCCGATGTCGCTTGCGAGCAGGCGGTGCCGGCCGAACCCGGCGATTGGCGTCCGACCGTGGAATTCGTGCTTGGCCCTTACGGCTGCGGCAAGGATCTGGCGCAGGTGTCGTGCGTCGATCTTGCCAGAAGCGCCGAACGCAATGCGGCGATGTTCTGCCGCGAGGGTCTCGGCGCGCTGGTCGCGGCGACGGCCAACGGACTCCAGGTTCAACTGTCCACGCCGGTCAAATCGATCGATTCCCGGCGTGTTCTCACCGTCGAAACCGCGAAAGGCTCGCTCACCGCGCGCGCCGTCATCGTCACCGTATCGACCAACGTGATCGCAGCGGGCCGCATCGCATTCTCGCCGGAACTGCCGCATCGCGCCGTCGACGCCTTCGGCAAGCTCTCGCTCGGCAGTTACGACCACATCGCACTCGAGCTCAAGGGCAACCCGCTCGGTCTCGAAAGCGACGATCTGGTGTTTGAAAAGTCCGCAGGTACGCACACCGCGGCAATGCTGGCCAATGTATCGGGCACGCCGCTGTGCGTGATCGACGTTGCCGGTGGGTTCGGCCGCGACCTTGCGGCGCAGGGCGAAGCCGCCATGGTGGCTTTCGCTTCCGACTGGCTCGCCGGGCTCTATGGCAACGACATCAAAAAATCGATCGGCCGCAACGTGGCGACGCGCTGGGGCAACGATCCGTGGACGCTCGGCGGTGCGTCGGCGGCGGCGCCGGGCGGCCAGTTCGCGCGCCGCGCGCTGATGGATCCGGTGAACGACGCGATCTGGTTCGCCGGCGAGGCGATGCACGAAACCTTGTGGGGCACGGTCGGCGGCGCCTGGGAATCCGGCGAACGTGCCGCGGATGCCGTGATGCAAAGGACCGGCCCGGCAAAATCGGCGCCCGCGGCGAAGGCTGCAAGCGAGCCCGAACCGAGGCGCAGGTCGAAGAGCGAGCGCTCCGAGCCACGAGCGCGATCGTTCGGCACGCCGAGAATCATGCAGGATGAGCGGTAATCGAAGATGAATGTTAAATTGCGCGCGCATGGCACTGATGCCGCCCTACGCGCTTGAATCGGGCACACTATGACTCTCACGTCGCCGATTATCGCTGCATTGGTTGTCGTGGCGCTGAGTGTCGCCGGGCCCTGCCGGGCGCAGACGGCTGAGAACCCAAGCCCTGCCGTTTCGCCTCGACAGGAGTTGGTGATTGGTACGAAAGAGGCGCCGCCATTTGCGATGAAGAGCGCAGACGGCGGCTGGAACGGCATCAGCATCGACCTCTGGCGCCGGGTCGCGGACGAACTGCACCTGCGCTACCGGTTCTCCGAGGAGCCGAACGTGCAAGGGCTGATCGATGGAGTCGCGGACGGAAAATTTGGCCTTGCCGTCGCGGCCTTGACCGTGACGGCCGCCCGTGCGCGCGTCGTCGATTTCACGGAGCCCTTTTACGTCACGGGACTTGGCATCGCGGTCCCGGCCGGAGGCGAGGCGAGCTGGCTGCCGATCATCCGCACCATGACGTCGTTCGGCTTTGCCCAGGCCGTCGTGGCCCTGGTCGGATTGGCATTGGTCGTCGGGCTACTGATCTGGTTCTTCGAGCGGCGCCACAATGAGGACTTCGGCGGCGGCCTGGCCAAGGGACTTACCACCGGTGTCTGGTGGTCAACCGTGGCAATGACCCAGCGCCACACCGGAAGTCTCGGTCCAAACTCGCTTCCCGGCCGCTTCGTCGCAATTATGTGGATGATCGTCTCGATTGTCGCCATTGCCGTCTTCACGGCCAGCATCACGTCGACGCTGACGATCAAGCACCTTCAGGGGTCGGTGCACGAGGTGAGCGATTTGTCGTCGGTGCGCGTCGGCGCGGTCGCCGGAACCTCGACCGAGGACACGCTTTCCCGATTGCGGATAAATTACCGGACATTTGCGGCGCCGGAAGACGGCATAAAGGCGCTGCGCGCACATTCACTCGACGCGTTCGTCTATGACAAGCCGCTGTTGTCCTGGATCATCCGGCAAAACTATTCGTCGTCGATCGAGTTGATCGACACGACATTCGACCCCCAGGAATACGCATTCGCCATGCCGAGCAACAGTCCGCTCCGAAGCGCTGTCAATATCGCGGTTCTCGACGCCATCCACAGCGATTGGTGGGAGCAAACCACGTTTCGCTATCTCGGGTCGCGATGATCCGGTCTGCAGGTGCGCTCACGTCCGCGGCACGCCGGCGCAACGCCGAGCGACCGGGCATTCCCTTGGTGTTTGAACTGCAATAGAGTTGACGCCGAATGGCGCGGACATGCCAGCGAGGACATCATGGCGAAATATCTTCTGGTGAGCTTCAAGACCTGTCCCTGGGTGCAGCGCGCCGCGATCGTGCTGCGCGAGAAAAACATCGCCTTCGAATTCCGCCATATCGAGTCGGACAATCGCCCCGACTGGTTCCTCGCCATTTCGCCGCACAAGAAAGTTCCGGTGCTGCGCGTTGACGAAAAGGTGTCGCTGTTCGAATCGAACGCGATCGCGGAATATCTCGACGAGACGATCGCGCCGCGCCTGCATCCCGACGATCCGGTCCAGCGCGCCATCAACCGCGCCTGGACCGACTATGTGCCGACCTTCGCCGGTTCGGTGACGGCGACCGGTTATGCGGAGGGCGAAGCCGCGTACAAAGCGGCGGCCGAGAAAATCCCGGTGGCGTTCGAGCGGCTCGAGCGCGCGCTCGAAAAGCAGGGCGCGGGGCCGTATTTCAACGGTGCGAAATATTCGCTGGTCGACGCCGCCTACGCGCCGTTCCTGCAACGCTATGTTTTCCTCGACCGGGTCAAGCCGCTCGGCATCATCGAAAAATTTCCGCGGCTGAAGGCCTGGACCGAGGCGCTGCTCAAGCGGCCGTCCACGCATTCATTCCCCGAAGCCGAACTGGAGGCGCTTTACCGGGCCAACCTGAAGCGCCGCAACGTCTGGGCTTCGCAATTCATTGCCGACGTGGCGGTGGCGGCGGAGTAGCGCGGCGCCGGATCAATTGGCGCTCCGCGGCCCTCACGCCCGCAGCACGCCGCCAGTGCGCTTGCCGACTTCGGCGACGATCCTGGCGGCGAGCGCCTCGATCTCGGCATCGGTCATGGTCTTGTCGCGCGGCTGCATGGTGACGGCGATGGCGACCGACTTCTTGCCGGGCTCGATGCCCGTGCCCTCATAGACGTCGAACACGGTGATGCCGGCGATCAGCTTGCGGTCGGCGGATTGCGCGGCGCGCACGATGTCGGCGGCCTTTACCTTGCCGTCCACCACAAAGGCGAAATCGCGCTCGACCGGCTGGAACGGCGACAAGTCCAGCATCGGCTTGGCGCGCGTGGCCTTGGCTTTGGCTTCCGGAATTCGTTCCAGGATGACTTCGAATGCCACAAGGGGACCTTCGGCATCGAGCGCTTCGAGCGCGCTCGGATGCAATTCGCCGAAATAGCCGAGCACGTTCTGCGGGCCGATCTGGATCGTGCCGGAGCGGCCGGGATGAAACCACGCCGGGCCGCCGGGCACGATTTGCAAAGCCTGCGCCGGCGCTCCTGCCGCCGTCAGTACGGCGAGCGCATCGGCTTTGGCATCGAAAGCGTCGACCTCGGTGTCGCGTTTCGTCCAGTGCCGGCCAATGCCGGATGGTTTCGCCAGCGCGCGGCGGATGCCGGTGGCAGCGGTGAGCTGGTCTTGCGGCTGATCGCCACGGAAGACCTGGCCGACTTCGTAAAGAGCCGCGTCAGGGAAGCCACGGTCGGCGTTCTTCTGCGCGGCTGCGATCAGGCCGGGAATGAGGCTTGGCCGCATGTCGGAGAGATCGGCTGCGATCGGATTGGCGAGCGCCAACTCCGGCTTGCCGCCGCCGAACAATTCGGCGCGCGGCTTGGCAATGAATGACCAGGTCACGGCTTCGACCAGGTTGCGCACGGCAAGCGCGCGCTTGGCTTTGCGGGTGCGTTGCTGGATCGGCGTCAGCACCGGCTTGCGCGGCGCTTCACCGCGATCGAACGGCGTCGGCGGCACCCGGTCGACGCCGAAAATGCGCACCACTTCCTCGACGATATCGGCCTTGCCTTGCACGTCCGGCCGCCACGACGGCACCGCGACCTTGACCCGCTCGCCCTGGCCGGCGACGAAGAAGCCGAGGCGTTCCAGCACGCGCCGCATTTCCGGCAGCGCCACCGTGACGCCGGCGAGGCGTTTGATCTCGGACTGCGGGAAATCGATGATTTTTTCCGGCGGCTCGGCCTTGCCGGCAACGACGATCCCGGACGGCGTGCCGCCGCAGAGGTCGAGCACCATCTGCGTCGCCATCTCGAGGCCCGGCAGCATGAAGGCCGGATCGACGCCGCGCTCGAAACGATAGCGCGCATCGGAATTGATGCCGAGCTTGCGGCCAGATTGCGCGATGTTGAGTTCGTTCCACAGCGCCGATTCGATCAGCACGTCGGTGGTCGCTTCCGAGCAGCCGGTCTTCTCGCCGCCCATGATGCCGGACAGCGATTCGACGCCGTCCTGGTCGGCGATGACGCACACCGTGTCGTCGAGCGTGTAGGTCTTGCCGTCGAGCGCCAGCAGCTCTTCGCCGGCGCGGCCGCGCCGCACCGTGAGATTGCCGCGCACCTTCGCGGCGTCGAACACGTGCAGCGGGCGGCCGCGGTCGTAGGTCATGAAGTTGGTGATGTCGACCAGCGCATTGATCGGGCGAAGCCCGATCGCGGTCAGCCGCTTTTGCAGCCATTCCGGCGATGGCCCGTTCCCGACGCCGCGTACAAGGCGCAATCCGAATGCCGGACATAGTTCCGGCGAGGCGATTGTCACGCCGACCGGGCAGGGGAACTGGCCTTCGATCGGTTTGATCGGTTCGTCCTTGAACTTGCCCATGTCGGCCGCGGCAAGGTCGCGGGCGATGCCATGCACGCTGGCGCAGTCCGGCCGGTTCGGCGTCAAGTTCATCTCGATCACGGGATCGTCGAGGCCGGCATATTTGGCGAAGCTCTCGCCGACCGGCGCATTGTCCGGCAATTCGATGATGCCGTCGTGGTTGTCGGAGATTTGCAGCTCGAACTCCGACACCAGCATGCCGCGGCTCTCGACGCCGCGGATGGTGCCGACCGTGAGCGTCATGTCCTTGCCGGGGATGTAGGCGCCGGGCGGCACGAACACGCCGATCATGCCGGTACGCGCGTTCGGCGCGCCGCACACCACTTGGATCGGCTTGCCGTCGCCGGTATCGACCATGCAGACCCGCAGCCGGTCGGCGTTGGGATGCTGCTTTGCATCGGCGACGCGCGCGATCACGTAAGGCGCCAGCACCGCGCCCTTGTCCTCGACGCGCTCGACCTCGAGCCCGATCATGGTGAGCTTGTCGGTTATCTCGCCGAGCGTGTGCTCGGTGTCGAGATGCTCCTTCAGCCACGCGAGGGTGAACTTCATCATGGCACTACGAACTCAGTCCTCCCGCTAGCGTCGGGAAATCGAGCGGGCGGAAGCCGTAGTGCGACAGCCAGCGCACGTCGGCCTCGAAGAAGGCGCGCAGGTCCGGCATGCCGTATTTGAGCATGGCGATGCGGTCGATCCCCATGCCCCAGGCAAAGCCCTGGTACTCGTCGGGATCGAGCCCGCAATTCTTCAGCACGTTCGGATGCACCATGCCGCAGCCGAGGATTTCCAGCCAGTCGTCGCCCTCGCCGAAGCGGATCTCACCCTTGTCCCGGCGGCACTGGATGTCGACTTCGAGCGACGGCTCGGTGAACGGAAAGAACGACGGCCGGAACCGCATCTTGACCCGGTCGACCTCGAAGAACGCCTTGCAGAACTCTTCCAGGATCCATTTCAGGTGGCCGAGATGCGAGCCCTTGTCGATGACGAGGCCCTCGACCTGATGGAACATCGGCGTGTGGGTCTGGTCGGAATCGCAGCGATAGGTCCGGCCGGGGATGATGACGCGGATCGGCGGCTTCTGCGTCAGCATGGTGCGCACCTGCACCGGCGAGGTGTGGGTGCGAAGGAGCAGGCGGGTGCCGTCCGGCTTCGGATTGAAGAAGAACGTGTCGTGCATGTCGCGCGCCGGGTGGTCTTCCGGGAAATTGAGCTTGGTGAAGTTGTAATCGTCGGTCTCGATGTCCGGACCTTCGGCGATGGCGAAACCCATGTCGGCGAAAATCGCGGTGAGCTCGTCGATCACCTGGGTGATCGGATGCACGCGGCCGATCTCGGCCGGCGTCTCGCGCACCGGCAGCGTGACGTCGACGCTCTCGGTGTTGAGCCGGGCTTCCAGCGCCGCGCCTTTGAACGCCTCGCGGCGCGCGGCCAGCGCTGAATTGATGCGATCCTTCAAGCCGTTGATTAGCGGGCCTTGAGTCTTGCGCTCGTCCGGCGGCAGCGTGCCCAATGTCTTGAGAAGCGCAGTGACGGAGCCGTTCTTGCCCAGCGCGGCCACGCGCACGGCTTCGAGCGCCGCCTCGTCGCCGGTTTTGGCGACCTCGGCGAGAATCTGCGTCTCAAGCGGTGCGATGTCGGTCACGGCTTTCAATCCATGAACGGCAGATCGGTGTCGGACGGCCGGCCGCCGGCCTGGGTCAGCATCGAATGGACCTGGCCGCGATGGTGGGTCTGGTGATTGAAGATGTGCGTGACCAGCACCCAGCGCGGCCGCGTCCACTCGCGCTTGGTCGCGCCCGAATAGTATGTCTGGTCGGCGGCGAGCCAGGCGTCATCGACATGGTCGGCCCAGTCGAGAATTCGCTGGTCGAACGCCGCGCGTTCGGCCTTCAACGTACTCCAGTCGGCAAAGACGTTCACCGAGTCCGGAATGCCGACGGCCGGCCGCTGCAGTTCGGTGAAGCGGCTCATCCAGCTATGGTCGCCCCACAGAATGTGGTTCAGCGTCTTGTGGATCGAGCCGAACCAGGCGCCGCGCTCCTTGCGGCGCTCCTCGTCGGACAAGGTGTCGGCGACGCCGTACAGATTTTCATTCTGCCAGCGATTGTAACGGGCCATCCGTTGCACGTAGGCGCGGTCGATCATGACACGCCTATGCGGCAAGCGCCGATTTCGCCTGTCCGACGATCATCTCGAACGCTGCCGGTTCGGTGATCGCGAGATCGGACAACACTTTGCGGTCGACGGTGATGCCGGCCTTGCTCAATCCCGCAATGAAGCGGCTGTAGTTGAGGCCGAACGGCCGCACCGCCGCATTGAGCCGCTGGATCCACAGGGCGCGGAACGTGCGCTTCCTGCGCTTGCGGTCGCGGAAGGCATATTGGTTCGCCTTCTCCACCGCCTGCTTGGCGATGCGGATGGTGTTCTTGCGCCGGCCGTGAAAGCCCTTGGCGGCCTTGAGCACTTTCTTGTGCTTGGCATGGGTGGTGACGCCGCGTTTGACGCGAGCCATGGTCGATCTCCTTTAACTGGTTCCGTTCCGCTCATTCCCGCGTAAGCGGGAATCCAGGGAAAATTTTCAAAAGCATTTCCGCTGGGTCCCCGCCTTCGCGGAGACGAGCGGCCTCGCCGATCAGCCGTTCGGCAAAAAATACTTTTTGATGTTGTCGCCGTCGGTCTTGAACAGCACGTTGGTGCCGCGCAACTGGCGGATCTGCTTTTTGGTGCGCTTGATCATGCCGTGGCGCTTGCGCGACTGGGCATAGAGAACCTTTCCGGTCCCCGTCACCTTGAAGCGTTTTTTAGCGCCCGACTTGGTCTTGATCTTGGGCATTTGGCTCTCCTTGGCCGCAGGCGCGAGCGCCTGGCGGGCCGAATATGCTCATAACGAGCGATGTGTGCTTGGAGCACTTCGCGCCGCCACGGCAGCCCTAAATCAGCCGGGCGGCGAGAGGGCGGGGTTATGGCAGAGCCGGGCCAAATTGGCAAATCCGTAGCCGGCGCGAGAACTGCTCGCGGCAGCCGATAATTCGACAGGTCCAGTCGAAACTTAGGGCAGTTCGGACACTATCTTCGCGAACTCGGCCTCGGGCCATGCTCGCACCGTCTTGGTGCGCACGTTGCCCGCACCGCCGAGCGCCATGCAGAACTTGGCGAGATTGGCGCCATCGGCCGCCTCGACGATGGCAAGGAGATCGGAATCTCCCGTCGTCAGGAACAACTGCTTGAGTTCGACACCGACCTTCTTGCCGAGTTCGCGCGCAGCGGCCGTGCGCTTCGGCGCATCTTTGACGGAGCGGATTCCCTGATCGGTCCAGCTCAGCGTGACAATGAATGTCGGCATGATCGTCTCCTCCGGTGGGTTGCTTGCACGACGCAATGCGGCCGGCACCGGCGGTGCCTGCCGGAAAATCATGTCAGTTCTTCAGTATGCGTGCCGGCCACCGTGGCCGTATGCAATTCAGCGCGGAGCCAGAACCATGACGACCTGGCGGCCTTCGAAGCGCGGCTCTTGCTCGATCTTGGCGATCTTTGCAGTGTCGCCCTTGACGCGATCGAGAAGCTGATAGCCCAGCTCCTGGTGTGCCATTTCGCGGCCGCGGAACCGCAGCGTAATCTTGACCTTGTCGCCTTCTTCGAAGAAGCGTTCGATCGAGCGCATTTTCACGTTGTAGTCGTGATCGTCGATCATCGGCCGCAGCTTGATCTCCTTGATCTCGACGACCTTCTGCTTCTTGCGCGCCTCGGCGGCTTTCTTCTGTGCCTGGTATTTGTATTTGCCGTAATCGAGAATCTTGGCCACCGGCGGGGACGAATTCGGCGCGATCTCCACGAGATCGAGCCCGGCCTCCTGCGCCATGGCGATGGCGGCGCCGATTTCGGTGACGCCCTTGTTGGCGCCGTCTTTGTCGATGAGTTGGACCTCGCGGACGCGGATCTCCTCGTTGATGCGCGGACCCTCCTTGGCGGCGGGCTGCATGCTCCTGTTCGGGCGACGAATGGGTGTTATCTCCTGTGTGATTTAGACCGCAATAGCGGAGAATCGGGAGTTTTGCGGCTCAAGTCAACGACAATGCGCGTTGCGCGCCCGGCGTGATTGATGTTCCGTGACCCGGCGCCGCGAATGAGGCGAGGTCGCGTCCGGATACCGGCTACAGATGAACGATAACAACCTGAAATTCCTACATATTGGCGAAGGCCGCGAGTGCCGCGGCATCGCCGTGCGCGCCGTCGCCGGTGCTTCGCCCGGTCTGCTCTGGCTCGGCGGCTACAAGTCGGACATGAAAGGCACCAAGGCGGTGGCGCTGGCGGAATGGGCGGAACGCGAAAAGCGCGGTTGCGTGCGGTTCGATTATTCCGGTCACGGCGAATCCGAAGGCGCCTTCACCGACGGCACCATCGGCCGCTGGCTTGCCGACAGCCTCGCCGTATTCGACGCCTGCTGCCGCGGCCCGCAGATTCTGATCGGTTCGTCGATGGGCGGCTGGCTGGCGCTGTTGCTGGTGCGTGAATTGAAGCGGCGTCCTCCGCCGGGCAAAGCCGACGCCGCATCGGTCGCAGGTCTGGTTCTGATCGCACCGGCGGTCGATTTCACCGAGGAACTGATGTGGAAGCGGTTCACGCCCGAGATCAAGCGCGAGCTTGACGAGAAGGGTGTCTGGGAGCGGCCGTCACAATATTCGGCGGAGCCGTATCTGGTCACGCGGCAGTTGATCGAGGAGGGACGCAAGCATTTGTTGCTCGGCGGCATGATCGAGACCGGCTGCCCGGTGCGCATTTTGCAGGGGGTCGAGGATCCCGACGTGCCCTGGCGGCACGCCGTCGAACTCACGTCGCGGCTTGCGTCCGACGATGTCGTGCTGACGCTGGTCAAAGACGGCGATCACCGTCTGTCGCGGCCGGAGGATATCGAACGTCTGCTGCGTGCGGCGGCGGAGTTCTAGGACTCGGCATCCGCCTTGGCGGCATTCAGCTTCGTTTCCAGAGCCTCGGATTCCACTACCGCGACATTCTTCCCGGTATCCGTGAATGTCACGCCGAGCTTGTCGTCGGTGCGCCAGACCACGCGGCACGAGCGCCGCGTGCGGCCGTGCTCGAAGGTCAAGTCGAAAGTTTCAGGCAGGCCGTAGGTATTGGCCAGCTTCAGGCAGGCGCCGCCGTTGTTGATGTTCTGCACCGTGCAATGAATGACCGGCGAGCGCCGCGGCACAATGATCTTGGCGCTGCGCAAGACGCGCGTTCGCTTGATCGTTCTGCGGTCGTCTTCCATGGCTCGGCCCGGCTTGCCGCTTTCGGCGCTCGGGATGGAGCGCTCCGAGCCTGTCTTAGCAGCCAAGTCTTACGGATCGTCGAATGTCTCGCTAGACAAAAGGTTAATGCATGGGAAGGATTTCAAGACAACCTTGCGACAATTGCCGGAACGGTCCGTGAAATAAAACGGGAGGCTGAAGCCTCCCGTTTCGTAGTCGTCTAAGAATTGAAGCTTTTGGATTTAGCTGTGACCGACGACGTCGAGCGTCACGCGGGCGAGCCCGGAAACGCCGATCACACGCCCGGCACCCGTGCTGAGGTCGATCACACGGCCTTTGACGAACGGGCCGCGATCATTGATCCGCACCGTCACCGAGCGGCCGTTGCTCTGGTTGGTCACCCGCACCAGGGTACCGAACGGCAGCGTGCGATGCGCGGCGGTCATCGCCGAGGGCACGAGGCGCTCGCCGCTCGCGGTGTGGCTTCCCTCGTTGTAGACGGATGCAATACCCGACTGTGCCGAAGCAATCATTGGAATGGAAATTGAGAAGGTCAAAAGAGTTACAGCAAACGTAAGCGTCTTGAGGCTATTACCAGCCATGATCAGCCTTTTTCGTTGTTGATGGGGTGGTTTGGTAGGCCGCTCATCTCGAGCGGTTGGCCGTTTGACTGGGAGAATGTGTTCATTGTGCGACGCAGCATCAACAAGAATTCTTTGCGGCGGTAATGCGATGTTGGAACCGCAAAGCCCGAATCGAAAACGTTAACCGTGACGCGTCGGGCGTCGTTCCGAAACGCCGCGAAGCGATCAAAAATGCCAGATTTTATAGATGTTTAGAGCGGCGACCGGAGCGCGGAAGACGACCGCATTCAGATCCAAGCCGATGGAGTGGCCATTAACACTTCAGGCGGCGGCGGTCGGCAGCACGAAATCCTTGAAGGTCTCGCGCAGCGCGGTTTTTTGAATCTTGCCGGTCGCCGTGTGCGGAATTTCCGCGACGAAGGCGACGTCGTCGGGCATCCACCACTTCGCAACCTTGCCCTCGAGAAATGACAGCAGCTCGGTCTTGGTCGCCGTCTGGCCTGGCTTGAGCACCACGATCAGCAGCGGCCGCTCATCCCATTTCGGATGCCGCACGCCGATCACTGCCGCCTCCGCGACTTTCGGATGGCCGACGGCGAGGTTCTCGAGTTCGATCGACGAAATCCACTCGCCGCCCGACTTGATCACGTCTTTCGAGCGATCGGTGATTTGCATGTAGCCGTAAGGATCGAGCGTGGCGACGTCGCCGGTGTCGAAATAGCCTTCGTCGTCGACGACACCGTGGTTTTCCTTGAAGTAGGCCCGGGCAACCGACGGCCCGCTCACCTTGAGCCGGCCGAATGTCTTGCCGTCGCGTGGCAATTCCTTGCCGCTGTCGTCGACGATCTTCATGTCGACGCCGAACGGCGGATGACCCTGTTTGGTCTGAACGTCGAGCTTCGCCTCGCCGGTCAGTTTCGCGTATTCCGGCTTGAGCGAGCCTAATGTGCCGAGCGGGCTCATCTCGGTCATGCCCCAGGCATGGCAGACCTCGACGCCGTAGACGTCCTGGAATTTCTGCGTGATGGCGCGCGGACATGCGGAGCCGCCGATCACGACCTTGTTCAGATAGGGCAGCTTCAGATTGTTGGCTTCAAGATGTTGCAGCAACATCAGCCACACGGTTGGCACCGCGGCCGAAAAGGTCACGCGATACTGGTCGAGCAGTTCGTAGATCGAGGCGCCGTCCAGCTTGGCGCCCGGCATGACCATGGTCGCGCCGACCATCGGCGAGGTCAAAGCGAGCCCCCAGCAATTGGCATGGAACATCGGCACCACCGGCAGGATGACGTCGCGCGACGCCACGCCCATGGCGTCGGGCTGGGCCGCTATCATCGAATGCAAAATGTTCGAGCGATGCGAGTAGAGCACGCCCTTCGGATCGCCGGTGGTGCCGGACGTGTAGCACATGCCGGCGGCGGTATTTTCGTCGAACGATTTCCAGGCGAAGTCGCCGTCGACCTTGGCGATCCACTCCTCGTAAGCCACGGCGTTCTTCAGGGTGGTCGCCGGCATGTGCGCCGCGTCGGTCAGCACCACGTAACGTTCGATCGGCTTCAGTCTGTCGGCGAGCTTTTCAACGATCGGCAGGAAGGTAAGATCGACCATCATCACGCGGTCTTCGCCGTGGTTGACGATCCAGGCGATTTGATCGGGGAACAGCCGCGGATTGATGGTGTGATAAACCGCGCCAATCCCCATGATGCCGTACCAGGCTTCGAGGTGTCGCCATGTATTCCATGCCAGCGTCGCGACGCGATCGCCGAGCTTGATGCCGTCCTTGTCGAGCCGCTGTGCAACGCGCAGCGCTCGCTTGCGCACATCGGCGTAATTGGTGATGTGGATCGGCCCTTCCACCGAGCGGGTAATGATCTGCCGCTCGGCGTGGTAGGTCGCTGCGTGATCGAGGATGCGATGGCACAGAAGCTGCCAATTCTGCATCAGCCCAAGCATGGTGTTCCCTCCGAAGCCTTAATCCTGGCCTTTGTCGGCCTTTTGGACAGCGGTGTCGGCCGCCGGCCGCCTAAGGTTATCCGCCTGCGGCTGCGAGGCAACACCCGGCTCGCTTGCTGCCCGGGGTACGGTTAGCCTAAGGCTGATCGTACCGGTTGTGTCGGGAAACCCGTTACGTGAGGACATGCAGCGTCAAATGCGCCGTTATCGTCGCCGCGCTGCTCGGCGTGCGCGGCGTCGCGGCGGCGCAGGATGCGGCGCAACAGTCCGGGCATGGTGCGCCGCGGCCGTCGCCGCCGATTGCCATTCCCCAAGAATTGTCGCCGCCGCAGGAGGCTTATGCCGCGTTTCCCGACGCCTCGACCGCCGCGCCGGCGGCAGCCGCTGGCGCAGCGGCGACGCCATCGGCCTGCCAGTTGCGGCTGTCGAAACTCGCGACCTTTCAACCGCTGCCGGTGCTGGTCGGCCCCGGTGAGTGCGGCGCCACCGACGCCGTCCTGCTGGATGCGGTGATCCTGCCCGATCAGAACAAGGTCACGGTCAGTCCGGCGGCGACGCTGCGCTGTCCGATTGCCGAGCAGATCGCGCAGTGGATCCGCGACGATGTCTCGCCGACCGTACTGAAGTTCGGCGCCCCGTTGCGCGGGCTCGATAATTTCGATTCTTACGAGTGCCGCGGCCGCAATCGCGTGCGCGGCGCGACGCTGAGCGAGCACGGCCGCGCCGACGCGCTCGACGTGCGGCTTTTCAAGCTGGCCGACGGCAAGACGCTCACGCTCACCGACGTCAATGTCGACAAGGCTTGGCGCGAGGCCATAAAGGCGAGCGCCTGCGCCCGGTTCTCGACCATCCTCGGTCCGGGCTCCGACGGCGCGCACGAGGAGCACATTCATCTCGATCTTGCCGAGCGTCGCAATAACTACAAGGTTTGCGAGTGGGACGTCCGCGTGCCGCCGCCACCCCCGCCGCCGGCCGTGGCGCAAGCGCAACAGAAGGACGCAGCGCCGCCGGCGGACAGCGCGCCCCCCGCGGAAGCAACGGGAGACGAGGCATCGATTCCGCTGGACACGGTGCCGCTGCCGCGTCCGCGCCCGCATGTGGCCAACGCGGGAGGGAACGGGTCAGGGACATCGAGAAAATCAAACCGCGATTGAAGTGGTCATTTGCTTGAGCATGATCTTTTCCGAAAACCGGCGACCACTTTTCGGGATCACGCTCTGGCCTTCGCGCCGGTCCCTGATATTCTGCAGCTTCAGGACCTGAGTTAGAGCTGCCAGCGGGACGTGCCGAAGTCCCACCTTGCGCGGCAGCGCTCATGCCGTCGGCAGGCCGGTACCTCGAATTTTCAATCGCCACCTGACATGCGCGCGGCCTTAGGCGTCGCGTTCGGACGAGCACATGCCGGGTGGTGAAGACGCGAGCACTGGGAGGCGCAGCATGAAACTTCGCCGTCGAGGATTTCTGCATCTGGCAGCGGGAGCCGCCGTACTGTCGTCGATTTCGCACACCGTTCGCGCCGACGACTATCCGTCGCGGCCGGTGCGCATTATCGTCGGCTATGCCGCCGGCGGGCCGACGGACATCGCCGGCCGTTTGCTGGGTGATTGGCTTTCCAAGCGCCTCGGTCAGCAATTCGTCGTCGAGGACCGGCCCGGTGCAGGCAGCAATCTCGCGACCGACTTTGTTGTGCACGCGCCTGCCGACGGTTACACGCTGCTCTTGATCACGCAATCGAACGCGATCAACGCAACGCTCTACAATAATCTCAATTTCGATTTCATCCGCGATATCGCCCCAATCGCAAGCATGATGCGCGCGCCGTCCGTGATGGAGGTCAATCCGTCGGTTCCGGCCAAAACCGTCCCCGAATTCATCGCCTATGCCAAGGCCAATCCCGGCAAGATCAACATGGCGACAGCCGGCAACGGCAGCCCGCCGCACATGTATGGCGAACTGTTCAAGATGATGGCTGGCGTCAATATGACCACTGTGGGTTATCGCGGCGGCGAGCCCGGACTTGTCGATCTGCTCGCTGGACAGGTGCAGGTCATGTTCGAGGGCATGACCTCGTCGATAGGCTACCTTAAGGCTGGGAAGCTCCGCGCGCTCGCTGTCACGTCCGCGACGCGCTCGGCGGCGCTGCCGGACATCCCGGCCTTGGCCGAATTCATTCCGGGCTACAATGGGGTCGGCTGGTTTGGTCTCGGCGCACCCACGGGCACGCCGCCGCAGATTATCGACACGCTGCGAAAGGCGATCGGCGACGGTCTCGCCGATCCGACGATGAAGGCGCGGTTTGCCGACCTGGGCGCGGAACCGATGCCGACAACGCTTGCCGAATTCAACGCGCTTATTGCCGATGAAACCGCGAAGTGGGGCAAAGTCGTCCGCACGGCCGGCCTCAAGGCGGAGTGACGTGGTGGGCTGCGTGAACGCATGGATGGAGGTGCAATCGTGAAAATTCCGCGCCGACAATTTCTGTCTTTCGCGGCGGTTGCCGCTGCGCTCCCCGCGGTATCGCGGCTCGCAAGAGGGGACGCCTATCCATCGCGGCCGGTGCGCATCATTGTCGGGTTTCCCGCCGCCTCCGGGCCCGACATTGTTGCGCGCCTCATCGCGCAGCCGCTGTCGGAGCGACTGCGGCAGCAATTCACCGTCGAGGACCGTCCGGGCGCCGGCAGCTCCATCGCCGCTCAGGATGTCGTGAGCGCACCCGCTGACGGTTACATGCTGCTCATGGCCACAGCGGCGAATACAATCAACACGACGCTTTACCCGAACCTCAGCTTCGATTTCGAGCGCGACATCGCGCCGGTGGCGGTCATCAACGGCGCTCCGTTTCTCTTGATCGTCAATCCGTCAGTCCCGGCCAAAACCATTCCCGAATTCATTTCCTATGCCAAGGCGAGTCCGGGCAAGATCAACCTCGCATCCCCGGGCATCGGGACAACGCCTCATCTCTGCTACGAGCTGTTGAAGATGATGACCGGCATCGACCTGGTTCACGTGCCTTATCGCGCCAGTTTCATGTCCGATTTGATTGGCGGACAGGTGCAGTGCGCCTTCTCAACCGTGCCGCAATCGATCGAGTATGTCAGAAGCGGCAAATTGCGCGCCCTCGCCGTGACCAGCGCGGTGCGGGTGGAGACCTTGCCGGACGTTCCCCCGGTCGGACAATCCGTGCCGGGCTACGAGGCAGACAGTTGGTTTGGTATCGTCGCGCCGAAAGGCACTTCCCCCGCAATCGTCAACACGCTCAACGTCGAGATCAATGCCATTGTCGCCGATCCCAAGATGAAAGTGCAGCTTGTCGGCCTGGGAGTTCCGCCGCTGTCGAAATCGCCGGCCGAGTTCGGAAAATTGATCGCGGAATATACCGAGAAATGGGCCAAGGTCATCAAATTCGCGGGCATCAAGCTTGGATGATGCTGCGGATATGCGGTTGAAGGTATCGGCAAGAAACTTCCCGCCGGAAATTTCCGCATCCCTGCCTAAATTTCCCATGACATTGTGTTCCGCGACGATAGGTGTGCGATCCGGCTTTGACGGCAGGCGCGCGGCGTGGCCACAATAGCGGCGTCACGCAGGCGCAGATCGAAGCGCCGCGCAGTTCCGGCAAAGGATGATTATGCCCCCGCTCAGTAATCTTGCCACCCGCGACGTCGAAACGCTGGTGCATCCGTACATCAATCTTGCGAAATTTCGCGAGACCGGTCCGCTCGTCATCGAGCGCGGACAGGGCGTCCATGTCTATGACAGCGACGGCAAGCCCTATATCGAAGGCATGGCCGGGCTGTGGTGCACATCGCTCGGCTACGGCAACGAGGAACTGGTCGAAGCCGCGGCGGCGCAGATGCGCAAGCTGTCGTTTGCGCATCTGTTTACCGGCAAGAGTCACGACCCGGCGATCGAGCTTGCGGAAAAGCTCAAGGAGGTCGCGCCGGTACCGGTCTCGAAGGTGTTTTTCTGCAATTCAGGATCGGAGGCGAACGACACCCAGGTCAAGCTCGTCTGGTATCTCAACAACGCGCTGGGGCGGCCGCAGAAGAAGAAAATCATCAGCCGCATGAAGGCCTATCACGGCGTCACCATCGTCGCGGCGTCGCTGACCGGACTGCCTGCCAACCACCGCGACTTCGATCTGCCGCTGCCCGGATTTTTGCACGCGGCCTGCCCGCATCATTATCGTTTCGCGAACGCCGGCGAGAGCGAAGAGCAATTCGCCACGCGGCTTGCCGAAGACCTCGACGCGCTGATCGTCAAGGAGGGGCCGGACACGGTCGCGGCCTTCATTGCCGAGCCGGTGATGGGCGCCGGCGGCGTCATCGTGCCGCCGAACACCTACTTCGAGAAAGTCATGGCGGTCTGCGACAAGCACGACGTCTTCATGATCAGCGACGAGGTGATCTGTGGCTTCGGCCGGCTCGGCACCGCCTTCGGTTGTGAGAAGCTCAATTACCGGCCGCACGCCATCTCCGTCGCCAAGGCGCTGTCTTCGGCCTATCTGCCGATTGCCGGCGTCATGATTCCGGAGAACATGTATCAGGCGCTGCTTGCCGAGAGCAAAAAGATCGGCGTCTTCGGCCATGGCTTCACCTATGGCGGTCATCCGGTGTCGGCGGCGGTCGCGCTCAAGGCGATCGAAATCTATCAGCGCGATCGCGTCTTCGAGAAAGCCGCGGCGCTGGCGCCGAAATTCCAGTCGCGCCTCGTGGCGCTGGGCGCGCATCCGCTGGTCGGCGAAGCGCGCGGCCTCGGCATGATCGGCGGCGTCGAGCTCGCCGCCGACCGGCGCAACAAACGCGCGTTCGCGCCGGAGCACGGCGTCGGCGCCCGTGCCGTGCAATTCGCCGAAGCCGAAGGCCTGATCGTGCGTTCGGTGCTCGGCGACGTGCTGACGCTGTGTCCGCCGCTCGTCATCAGCGAGGCGGAAATCGACGACTTGTTCGACCGGCTGACCCGCGCGCTCGACAAGACGATGGATTGGGTGATGCGCGAGCGCCTCGCGCAATCGTGAAGGCCGCTTAACACTCTTTCTGCAGCGATGGGCTAAGGCATTTGCGGCGGGGTGAACGCTCCTTTCATCAGTCGCGGCTTACAAGACACTTCATGAACGAGATCGCACTGTCCAGGACCCCGCAGGGCACGCCCGCCGCCACGCCCACCGTCACGCGCCGCCGCGTTCTTGCCGGCGCCGCCGGCCTGGTCGGAGTGCCGCTGGCGACCGGGGTTTATGCCGGCGCGATCGAGCCGCAGGGACTTGTCGTCACGCGATACGCGCCAGCGCCGCGGAACTGGCCGGTGGACCGCAAGCTCTCGATCACGGTGATCGCCGATCTGCACGCCGGCGGCCCCGACATGCAGCTCGGGCACGTCCGCCGCATTGTCGATACCGCGAGCGCGTTGCAGTCCGATCTCGTGCTGCTGCTCGGCGACTTCACGGCCTGGTACCGTTTCGAGACGACGCCGGTGCCGGACGAGCTTTGGGCGGCCGAGCTGGCGCGGCTCAAGGCGCCGCTCGGAACCTGGGCCATCCTCGGCAACCACGATTGGTGGCATCATCTGGAAGGCGTGCGCCGGGCGCTCGCCGGCGTACAGATTCCCGTCATGGAAAACGATGCCGTCCTGCTTGGCGCGGAGGGCCGGAAATTCTGGCTAGCGGGAATCGGCGACCAGCTCGCCATTCCGCTCGGCCATGGCCGTTATCGCGGCGTCGACGATCTGCCGCTGACGCTGTCGCGCATCAAGACCGACGATCCCGTTCTGCTGATGGTGCACGAGCCCGACATTTTCCCGCGTGTGCCGAATAGCGTTGCGCTGACACTTGCCGGACATACCCACGGCGGGCAAATCCGGCTGCCGCTGATCTGGCCGAAATTCGTGCCGTCGCGCTATGGCGCGCGCTTCGCCTATGGCCACATCGTCGAGCGCGAACGGCACCTGATCGTTTCAGGCGGTCTCGGCACCAGCATCATTCCGGCGCGCCTCGGCGTGCCGCCGGAAATCGTGCACATCGAGCTCGGCGCGTGACCCTCGTCCAATAGTCATCGCGATTTTATTTCCGGTTTCGGGTGTAGCGCACATAGCCGAACCCTGCTGCTGGCCTCTCCCGGTCGCGAATGACCATTGCGGAAGTTGAACTCGGATCGCAATCTTGGCACGGTCAGAAAAAAGTTCGAAGATGATCAGTAGGAGGGCCGACCGGGATGGTGGTTCCAAACGGTACGGAAGCGGCACGCGCCTTCATTCCGGCGAAGGACTTCGACTCGAGTAAAGCCTTCTACGAAGCGCTCGGTTTCAAGAAACTGCTCGACGGCGATGTCGCCATCTTCGGCGTGGGCGCAGGCGCTTTCATCTTGCAGCGATATTATAAAAAAGAATGGGCCGAAAACTGCATGATGCAGATGATGGTCGACAACCTCGACGCATGGTGGAAGCATATCGAGGCTCTGGATTTGCCGAAGGTATTCGGCGTTCAAGCGCCAAGGGCGCCAGCCATGCAGCCTTGGGGACTGCGCGTAGGTTATGTTTGGGACCCGTCCGGCGTACTGTGGCACGTCGCCGAGCGCCGAGAGAATGAGCCCGCGGACTAGCCGCCGGATCCTCAACCCATCGAGGATGTCACGTTCGTCGCACGCCAGTGACCGCTGCCAAAGGAGCTGTCAGTCCTCAGGATGTCATTGAATTATCGGGCTCGCCAAAGGCAATTATGTACCCCTCGGGGTCTTCAAGATAAAAATCATTTGTCCCCCATGGCGTGCGATCCAGTGGTTTCAAAATGGTCGCGCCTTTCGCTTTGCAAGCGGCATATAATGCGTGCACTCCAATGACGCTGGCATAGACGTCCAAATGTTCATGCAGTCGCCGATTTGCGCGGTCCTCGACCGCTTTTGGTGCGCACTTTAGATGAACTTCAACACCGTCTCGTTCTCCAATAGCGTAAAATCCACGCCACGCAGGACCGAATGTGAAACCGAGGACTTCGCTATAAAATTCAATGGCTCTCTCAAGGTCATCCACCAATAACTGCGGAGCAAAGGATCTGATACGCGTGGCAATTACCACCATGGCGCGTTGCCTCCCTACTCAGACGGTCAAGCGTGCCGGTTATCATACATTTCAGTTTTAGGCCCGGGGTCGGAATGAATAAAGCGCTCTTGCCGAATTGCTTGATTGGTCGGTCAGGACTAATTAGCCCGACGCAAGCAAACCCGCCATCGGCTTCACGTCATTGCTGCCGGGGAACACCTGGGCGGTGAGCGCGTCGTCATCCGCTCGCAGATGATCCTTTAGCAAGCCCTTGAGCACGCCGCGCAGATCGGTGGTGGGCTCGAGGTCGCGATCCTCGTAGAGGTTCTCGCTCTTCAATCCCGGCCAATCGGCGACGACGCGGCCGCCCCTGAGGGCGCCGCCGGCAAGGAGCGCGACCGTGCCCTGGCCGTGGTCGGTGCCGTCGGTCCCGTTGATACGCGCGGTGCGGCCGAACTCGGTGACGAGCACGACGACGGTCTCATGCCAAGCCGGTCCCATATTGGTCCTGATTGCGGCGAGCGCGGAGTCGAGCGCCCCGAGTAATTGCGATAGACGGCCGGTGGCGATGCCTTCGTTGTAATGGGTGTCCCAGCCGTCGAGCGCGAGCGCGCCGACGCGAGGCCCTTCGGGCTGTGCCAAGAATTTCGCCGCGGTGCCGGCGACCTGGGCAAAGTAGGCGCGCACCTGCGCGATGTCGGACCCGTTGTTCGGTGCCTCGGGCTTGTCATCCATGTTGGCGGCACGCGCAATACCCGTAAGGCTGGTATGACCTTCGAGCACGCTGGCGAGTAACGGGTCGGTGTGGCGGTAAAGGTCGAGCAAGCGCGCCACCGCATCCGCGCTCGCCGGCAACAGCCGCCGCGGCGCCCAGGACAGGACCGGAGCCGGGCCGCGCACGACGAGCGGCGTCACCGGCCCTACACCGAACGCCTTGCTGTCGCTCGGATCGACGCGCCCGCCGGGCGCGAGACTCGACAGCGCGCGATTGAGCCAGCCGCTTTCGCTTGCCCCCGGCCGGGGCATGCCGCTTTCCAGCACGTCTTGGCCGTCGAAATGAGACCGCTCGCGGTACGGCGTAGCGGCGGCATGGACGATGATCGCCTCATTGGTCTGATACATACGATGCAAATTCGGCATCGCCGAATTGAGCGCGAAGAAGTCGTCGAGCTTGAGCGCCGGCGTCTTGCCCTCGAGAGTCAGGGCGCTGTCGCTGCGCAGCGCCACCCAATCCGGATCGCCGACCGGCGCCACCGTGGCGAGACCATCGAGCGCGCCGCGCAGGATGATCGTAAGCAAGCGCGGATCCCGGCCTTCCGCGCGCGCCAGTTTTGGCAGATGCGCCCATGCGAACAATGTACCGGAGGCCAGCACCAATTCGCGGCGCGAGGGTAGATGCAACTGGGTCATGGTCATCTCCGTAGGAATTCCGGCGCCATCGTGAGCAGCATCACGGCCTGGGCGCGGCTTTCCGCGCGCGCGATCGTGGTGCGCGTTTCCGCGGAGGCGAGCGGTCCCAGCCCGTCGTCGAGTAGGGCAAGCGGCTCGATCGTGATCGGCAGCCGGCTGGCAAAATCATTGGCGACGTCGAGCCGGTGTGGAATGCCGTCAATCCACGTTGCCTGCGTATCGGGGAAGCCGTTTGGCGCCGGCGGTCGCCACAACGGCTCGCCGAGCGAAGCCTGCGCCGCCATCAGGCGGCCGACCAACCATTGCGAGCCAGTGAGGCGCACGACCCCGACGATCCATGCCGACGGCGGCTTGAGCTTGGTCCGCTGCGGTGTCCAGGATTCATCCGCCATAACCAGCGTCTTGGCGACCTCTTTGAGGTCGCCGTCGCTGTCCCTGAATGTCTTGTCAAGTTTGGCGACGAGCGCGGGCGGCGGTTCGTCGGCGACGAAATGACGAGCGAGCTTTTGTGCGATGTGCTGCGCCGTTGCAGGATGATGCGCGATATCGGCGAGCACGGCGCGGCCCTGCTCGATGCCGGTGTCGGGATAGCGAGTCCCGAGCACGACCTGCTCGCCGGGCTCGTGCAGGCGCCTGACGAACACAAACTCTCCGCCATGGTTAGGAACGCCGGTCCCGATAAAGGTCCAGCCGGTGATCACGTTGGCGAAACTCGTCACGTCAGCCTGGGTATAGCCGCTGCGGACGCCAAGCGTGTGCAATTCGAGAATTTCGCGTGCGAGATTCTCGTTTAGGCCCTTGTCGCGGTTGATGCCGGCGACGGAATCGGCACCCATCGATTCGGTATTGTCGAGATAATACAGCATGGCCGGATGGCTTTCGACCGCAGCGAGAAGGTCGGCAAAGCGTCCGAGCGCATGGGGGCGGATCGCTTCGCGCTCATATGCGCCGGCCATCGAGAGGATGCTGCTGATCGAGACACAAAAATGGTTCGACCAGAACCAAACCAAACGCTCGACGAAGCCGATGTCGGCCCCGATGGCGGCGTCGAAGCGCACCTTGGCTTCATTCTGGACGAGCTGAGCGGGCAGCGTCGGTTGCTGATTGCCATTTGATGGCGGCGCGGTTTCCGCAGTCTGTGCATCATCAGTCTCGGCCGCCGCCATGGCCGTTGCCCCTGCCGCCTTCTTTGCGCGCTCCGCCAGCTTTTGCGCCGCTTGCCGTTCCGCGCGGAATTCGAAGAACTGCCGCGACGCCTCGGGGCTCGACGGCAGGTTCGCCGCCACCACGCGGCCAGCGACGGGCCGTTCCAGATCGGCAAGCACGGCACCGCGCGGATCGTCGGCAATGGCTGCAATCTGGTCGCGTACCGGCCCAAAACCAAAACGGTGCAACGCGAGCGCTGCTTTAGATTTCGGATCCGTCGTCATATCGTCGTTTCGCCTTTTTAAAGGCGCCAATCACCTTTCGAATGCGCGAATCTGGCATGGCCCAAGTCAATGCGCCGTCAACCCACCGTCAAAGGGAAACCTTTGAGCAATTAGGCATTTAGCGCACACACACTGGTGTCGAGGAGTGCTCTTCTAGGCCTTTCCTCTTGGGCTTGGTGCAGCCGGATCGGGAGTGATAATATTGCCGGGTTGATCGATTATTTTGACCCTATTGAGCGATGGCGAAATTAAAGCACGTCACATTGCGCTTGCTCGGGACGTTCGGGGTCGAAGCGGATATCGGCCGCCCGATCGCTCTCTCGATTCGGTCCAAAAAGGCCTGCGGACTGCTTGCCTATCTGGCGATGAAACCGGACTTCCGGGCAAGGCGCGAAGAGCTCGCGACGCTGTTTTGGGGTGACCGTCCTGATCGGCAGGCGCGTCACAGTCTGCGGCAATGCCTCATAGCGCTCCGGCATGATCTCGGCTTGGCATCGGCAATCCTGGACCTCGATCGGGAAGCGGTTCGGCTGCGCGCTCAATCGGTCTCCGTAGACGCGCGCAGCTTCATCGCGCTCGCTCGCGTGGCCGAGCCGGACGCGCTGACGCGGGCCGCTGAGCTTTGGCACGGAGCGTTTCTGCCGGACCTGACTTTGGACGTCGAGGAGTTCGACTCGTGGCAGCGCCAGGAGGCCGACCGGCTTGCGGCGGTAGCAGGCGATGTCTTCGCGCTGCTGTGCCGAAACGCCGATGCGAACGGCGACGGTGACGGAGCCATCGCGGCTGCTGAACGCTTGATCGCCCTGGAGCCAACGCGCGAGGATCGGCAACGGATCGCGCTGCAGTTGTTTGCGCGGTACAAGGGATGCGATGCGGCGCAGAGCCGGGCAAAGCTCCTCATCGATCTCCTACGCAGCGAACAAGACGTTGCTCCGGAGGCCTCAACGCGCGCGCTGATCGACGCGATCAATCGTGGCGATTTTGAGCGCGCGAACATGGCGAACCGCGAGCAATCTTCCGCGCCGAGCGTTGCCAGTCTGGTCGGCGCGCCGGACATGGTGCCGGTTTTGCTTGCAGCGTCGGAGCGCAAGGAATCTTCAGGTCCGATATTGTGCGAGCTTTCTCCCGCACCGGCACCCGGCAGTGCGATACGGATCAGCCGGCCGTTTTGGCTTCGGCGACCGCTTGCCGCTGCATCGATTGCCACTGGCATTTGCGTCGGCGCGATTGCTGCGCTCGGGCTAGTACAAGGCCTGAAATTGCCACTGGCGATAACTGATCAGCAGCCGAGTCGCATCATCGCGGTCCTGCCCTTTGCCGCCGACACCCCCGGGCAACCAGACGATCCGGAATTCGCCCGAGTACTGAAGCGTGACCTGATTGGCTATCTCAGCCGTTTCGGCCGCCTGCGGGTGCTCTCGGAGCAGACAACGGACTTCTTTGCCGATCATAAGACGGACCTGAGCCGCCTGAAGACGGATTTCGGCGTGCAATACGCGATCGTCGGTCATGTTCAAAGCGATGACGCCGCGCTGAAAATTGATTTTCAGCTGGTGGATACCGCAACGCGGGCGAATATCTGGTCCGGTGATATGCAGCGGGAGCGCGCCGACCCGATCGCCGTTGCCGATGAAGCATCGCGTGGCATCGCCCGTAGGCTTGCGATCGAGATTGGCAATCTCGGCGTGCTGCGCGAACGCGCGAATCCGATCTCACAACTCACGCCTGGCGAACTGGTCGCACGCGGCTATTCGGAATTGCGCATGGGCACAATTCGGGAAAACCTGTCGGCGGCGATGACGCTGTTCGACGAAGCTTTGCGGCGCAATCCGCGTTATCAGCCCGCCGTCCTGGCCATTGCGAGGGTGCACATTATCGCGGCGATGAATTTTGTCGACCTCGACGTCTCATCCGACCTCAATGAGACCGAGCGGGTTTTAAACGAGACATTGAACAAATCTCCGAATTCGATTTCCGCGCTCTACAGTCTAGCTCTTTTGCAGAAGTACCATGGCCAATACTCGGCGAGCCTACGCTTGCTGAACCGCTGCCTCGAGCTCAACCCAAGCTTCCTTCCGGCGCAAGGCCAGCTAGGACACGTGCTCATCAGAATGGGACAGCCGCAGCAAGGATTGGAGAAAATCCTGCAAACCATCCGCGCCGCAACCCTCAACGATCCAACCACAGGCTACTGGTATCTTTTCGCCGCCGAGGCAGAACTCGAGCTTGGCCATGATCTGGCCGCCCTGGACTGGGCGCTGCGCGCCGACGCATTCATGCCGGGGTCCCCTCTCGTCCAGGCGTGGCTTGCATCCCTATATGCCACCATCGGCGATAAATCGAATGCTGCGAAATCCGTTGCGGCCTTGACGAAAATGGCGCCGGGTCGCACGCAACTGTTCATGCAACGAGCGACCAAAGATGCCGGCGGTGTCGACAATCGATCCCGGCCGCGGATTCTTGACGGCCTGCGGCTCGCGCTCAGCTCGTCGCTCGGCTAAATCGACGCTGCGCCGGACACTGTCGAAGAGACGGGCATCAAGCCGCCTTCCCCGAAAGCGACCGACAACCGCTCAAGGCCGCACGCCGTAAAGGGCCATGGCGATAAACGACAACAGCCGACGCATTCAATCTACCATCGGTGCGGGTGCCGGGGGTTCACAGGGGCGAGGTAAAGGAATACAAGCACCCTGAGCAACTTACAGAAATTGAGGGAATTAAATGTCTCTGCAGCGCTTTCTCATCGAGAGAGACATTCCGAAGGCCGGCGGCCTCGATCCGCGGCAACTGAAAGAAGCTGCCATCAAATCAAATGACGTTTTGCGCCAGCTCGGTCCGGATATTCAGTGGGTAGAGAGTTATATTGCAGACGATAAATTATTCTGCGTTTACCTCGCCACTGGCGAAGAGATCATTCACAAGCATGCTCAGATGAGCGGATTTCCGGCGACCAAGATTATTCCGATTAAACGCATGATCGATCCTACCACGGCGCAATCAAGCGTCGGGCCTGTCCCGCTTGGACATGCGCTTTGAGTGAATCAGACGGAGAAAGCCGCTAGACGCGGAAGCACAATCCGAATTTCCGTGAACTCGCCAGGCTTCGTATCGACCGCTACCGACCCACCGTGTTGCTTGACGACGATGTCGTGACTAATCGAAAGTCCTAGTCCCGTCCCTTCACCGGCAGGTTTTGTCGTGAAGAACGGGTTGAACATCTTCTCCTTCACCTCAGGGGATATGCCGGCCCCGTTATCGCGGATCCGGATTTCGACGCTCTTGCCAAGGTTCTTCGTCGCCGCACTGACGGTGGGTTCGTAGTCGCCTCGATTAGTCTCGGCCTTGCGTTTGGTGGCTGCGTAGAAGCCGTTTGAGATCAAGTTGAGCAGGACCCGCGTAATCTCCTGGGGGAAAAGGTCTACTTCACCGGCGGCTGGGTCAAAGGACCTTTCCAGGGTGATTTCGAAGCCCGGCTTCTCGGCGCGGGCGCCGTGATAGGCGAGATTGAGGCTCTCTTCGACGAGCGTGTTGATTTCGACCGGCCGATGATCGCCCGAGCCCTGTCGGGAATGCAGCAACATGTTCTTGACGATTGCGTCGGCGCGCTTGCCGTGCTGCACCACCTTGTCGAGATTGCCTTGCAGCATATCGGCGATCTCGTTGATCTCCATGCGCAGCTTGCCGTCGAGCCCGGCACCATCCAGCGCTTCACGCAATTCGTCGATGAGTTCGATCGATACGGATGAGAAGTTGTTGACGAAATTAAGCGGGTTCTTGATCTCGTGCGCGATGCCGGCGGTCAATTGGCCGAGCGAGGCAAGCTTCTCCGTCTGCACGAGGCGATCCTGCGCGGTGCGCAGATCCTCCAGCGACTTTGTCAATTCGCGGGTGCGAGCTTCAACGTTGTCGAATAACCGCGCATTCTGAATCGCCAGCGCCGATTGTGCAGCAAAGGTCTTAATCAGATCGACGGTGTTCTGCGTAAATTCCCCGGCCATCTTGCGGCGGACGACCAGCATGCCGACGACATCCTCTCCCCGAAGCAGCGGTGCCATTAATCTTGCGCGATAGCCGGCACGCAAGATCACGTCGTTCAACTCGGAACGAGTCTCTTCTCTCAAATCAGCGATCTGAATCGGCTCGCGCTGGGCGAAAGCCGAAGCCACGTTCGGTTCGTCAAAGCCGATGTGCTGCTGCGTCAGCGCGCCGATCAAATCCTGATCCATGCCGTAAGTTGCGCGCAGGCGAAACTCCTGGGTCCATTCGTCATAGCCATAGATCGCGCCCGCCTCGGTGCCAGAGAGCCGCACCGCATTGGCGACGATAGTAGAAAGCACCTTCTCAAGATCGAGCGTGGAATTGACTGCCTGTGAAACCTCGCCGAGCGCGCGTAGTTCACCAATCGAGCGGTCAAGTTCGTCCGTGCGTTGGCGCAGCTCGCCAAGCAGGCGCGTGTTCTCGATGGCGATGACTGCCTGGGCGGCGAAGGTGTTAAGCACCGCAATCTGCTTGTCGGAGAGCTGCCCCGGCTCGCGACGAACAACGCTGAGCGCGCCGATCGCAACGTCGCCCCGTATCATCGGCATGATCGTGATCGCCCGGTAGCCGGTTCCCCGAAAATTCTGCTTGCCCGCCGCCATTTCATCCGGTGCATCCTCGACGTCGGGGATATCCAGCATCGTGCGATCGAGCATGGCAGTGCCGTGGATATACGCGCGCGTAACCGGAAACGGAAATCTCCGTCGCCATGCCTCGGCGCGTGTCGGATCGGATTCGGCGATTGCCGCGGCCCTCACCTGGTCTCCCTCTGTGAGCGCGATGAAAATTGCCGCGCCGGGAAACAGTCGCACTCCGCTATTGACGATCGTATCGAATACCGGCTGCGTATCGCTGAGCGACTTGCTGATAACATCCAATATCTCCGCCGTCGCCGTCTGCTGCTCGAGCGTTTCGGTGAGTTCGCGCGTGCGCTGCTGTTCGGCCTCGAACAGCCGCACGTTCTCGATGGCGATGACAGCTTGGACGGCGAAATTCCTCAGTAACGCAACTTGCTCGTCAGTAAAGGGACGTACCTCCTGCCGATAAATAGCAATGGCGCCGACGACTTCGCTGTCCTTGAGCAGCGGTACGGCGACCAAGCTGCGTGCCTTGGCAAGCTCGATGGTGGCATTGCGCATTTTGTCCCTGAATGCGGGTTGCGACCCGATGTCGGCAATGTGAATCTCCTTTTTCGTTATTACGATGGTGCCAAGACCGCTTCTCGGATCGGGGTGAACCACAGGCTCTCGGTCGAAATATTTCCGGTAAGCCGGGGGCGCGCCGCACGTTGCGGTGATGCGAAAGTTGTTCCCTTCGCGGAGCCACAAATTGCCGAATTTGGCGTCGCAGATGCGCTTTGCGTTCTCTAGTATCGCCTCGAAAACTGGCTTCAGGTTTCCCGGCGACGAACTGATGGCTTTGAGAACCTCAGAGGCGGCGGAGAGCTGTTCTAACGCCTCATCACGCTCGCGGGTGAGCAGCGCAAATTTCGTTTTTTGGCTGACAGCGGAGGAACCGCGACGAAATACGGCCTTCGCCGCTTTTCGGCGTTTCCTGATCTTGCGGCGTCGCGTTTTGACCGGTTCGCCGCTTGCTTTGGAGCGTCGTCTCATTGCCTTGCCTTAGGCTCAGGACACGGCATCGTAGCGGCTTAAATGGCGATTTCCACATTGGCCAGTTCTTTTTAACCGGCTGGAGCGAACGGCCGCTTTGCTCACAATGACGGCGTAAAAAGCAAACGGCGCCGGGGTTGCCAGCGCCGCTGCCACCATCCCCCGAAGTATTGGATCAAATCAGTAGGGCTTCACCGGACCGTCGGGACCGCTCGCGACATGCGGCAGCGGCGCGCCGTTCTGGTGAGGCGCCAGCACCACGACGACCGTGCCAAGTTTGACGTGGCTATAGAGGTCGATCACGTCCTCGTTGGTCATACGGATGCAGCCGGACGAGATCGCTTGTCCGATATATTCCGGCTGATTGGTGCCGTGGATGCGGTACAGCGTGTCCTTGTTGCCGGAAAAGAGATACATGCCGCGCGCGCCCATCGGGTTATGTGGTCCGCCGGTGACAAAGGCCGGCAGCGGGCCAAGCCGCGCCTGCTCTCCGGGCGTCGGTGTCCACGCCGGCCATTCTTCCATGCGGCCGATCTTGGCGATGCCGCTCCACACCTGGGCGTCTTCGCCGACGGCGATGCCATAGCGGATCGCCTGGTGGTTCGGCAGCACGTAGTAGAGGTATTTGTTGTCGCTATCGATGACGATCGAGCCCGCGGTTTCCTTGCGGTCGAAGTCGACGATGTGCCGCTTGTACTGATCGGGAATCGACGCCTGCGCGTAAGGCAGGTTGGACATCAGTTCCTTGTCGCGCGGCTTCCAGGTGGCTTGCGTCGACGGCTCCAGCGCCTCCTGCATGCAGCCACCGAGCAGCAAGCCAACGAACAAAAATGCAAAAATACGCATCGTCATTGTGTGCCTATTTCCCGACCAGCCCCAACGCCGCCCGCCGACGATTTTGCCTCGATTTCAATAGCCAAATCGTCCCGCAAATGCCAGCCGCTACAAGTCATTGTCATCACGGTCGCCAACAACTGTTGCAGGAATGCCGCACTATCCCCAGCCTGTACTGGATAAACGGTCGCTGTTTCGGGTTGCCGACGCCTCTCCAAGCCACGACCGTCAGTATGCCCTGCACAAATTAAGCAAGAGTTTACCATGGCCAGTGTCATCTGGCCGCCATTCTGGCTGCGGAAATGTCACGACGGCGCACGATTTGCCGCCCATTTCCGCCGCACTCGAAGGCTAGCTTTTCATCATCGCACACAAGAACGGGAATGGGGTTCCACGATGCAAGACGTAACCGCCGAAACGGCCAAGAAAACTGCTCCAACGCGGGCGAACGACAACACAAGTTCCGGCGAGACGACGCCGCTTGTTCAGCGCTACGGGCGGATCGGCATTTCAGCCGTCGCCGCAGCCGCGCGCTACCAGGGCGACGACAAAAATGCGGTCAGCGTGCCGCAGACGGCCAAATATCGCAATCTCTTTGGCGAGGCGTCCGCCTGACCGGCCGCTGACGCCGACCTTCGATGGGCGCGAAAGGGGACCATGTGTCCCCTTTTTGCTTTTTCGGCGCAGCGTCGTAAACGGTGGCCAACCGTGCGGCTTGACCCCATAGAATGCCCGCGCGACTCCCCCGTTCCCCGGAGCGGGCACCGTGCGGACGGCGGATGCCATGACTGTCGCAGGCGAACATCTTGTGGGCGGCTCGGCCGGCGATTTCTCCAAAGCCGAGGTCGAGGCGGGGCGATTACTGTTCGCCGGCGAGTGGAATTTCGTCTCGGCGGCAAGCTCGCTGGCCTCGCTGCCGCCGATGGCGGCGCCGGAGATCGCGTTTGCCGGCCGCTCCAATGTCGGCAAGTCGAGCCTCATCAACGCGCTGACCGGGCGCAAGGCGCTGGCGCGCACCTCCAACACGCCAGGCCGCACGCAGGAGCTGATTTTTTTCGGCGGCCCGGAGCGGCTCGTGCTGGTCGACATGCCGGGCTATGGCTACGCCGCGGCCGCCAAGAGCAAGGTCGCGGCCTGGACGACGCTGATCCACGACTATCTTTACGGCCGTGCGACGCTGGCCCGCGTCTATATTCTCGTCGACGCGCGCCATGGCCTCAAACCCGCCGACGACGCCATTCTCGATACGCTCGGCAAGGCCGCGGTCAGCCACGAGATCGTGCTGACAAAATGCGATCAGATCGGCGCCGCCGAGCTTGCCGAACGTATCGACGCCGTGAAATCCGCGATCGGAAAGCGGCCGGCCGCGTTTCCCGATGTGATCGCGACCTCGGCGCGCACCGGCGCCGGCATCGCGTCATTGCGCGCGGCGGTCGCGCGGCTGCTCGCCGAGCGCGGCTAGTTTGCAGACCGCGCCATTCGCGGAAGGAGCATCCATTGCCTTGGCGCGCGATTGTCGGTCATATTGCGCGCTATTGCTTGCCGACGCCGGTTAAGGTTCCAGTCGGGGTTCCGTTTGCGGCGGCGTTATAGTTATCGGTGTAGGTGTTGATGACGCCGCCGCCGCTGGCGTTGTAGCCGATCGTGTTCCCCGTCAGCGTCGATTGCGCCAGCCAGACTGTTGCGTCCGCCGAGGTAGCGCCGACGCCGGTTCCGTTGCCTTCCGACAACGAGTGTGTCAGCGCGAGGTTGACGACAGTCGCGCTGTTTCCGGCGTCTGCACAAAAACCGCAGCCGCTGGTGTTTGAAGCTACACTGTCCGCCACCCCGACGGTCAGAGTTCCATTGGCCGCACCCTGTGCGAGAAGACCAAAACTGCCATTGCCATAGAAGCCGGTTCGGTCGATGGAGGCGGTGAGAGCGGCGGTCCCCTCCATGTCGATGAGCATCGCGCTGGCGCCATTGTCGCTAAAGTACGAATTGGACACGGCGAGGGTCGGCGATGGCTGTGCGCTGGCGGCAAAAGTAAGACCGTTAAATTTCATTTTGCGGACAACGCAGTTCTCGATCGTCAACGATTTGCCGCCGACAAACCAAATGCCATAGCCGCCGGAACCGCCGCCATCGATAAGGAGACCGTTGAGACTGACGGCATCGGTTGATGGCGCCTGGATGTAAATGCCAGTGCCGCTGTCGCCGGCGACCGAAATTCCGGCAAAGCCGTGGCCCTGGATGCTGATCGCCTTGTTGATGGTCAGGCTGCCATAGCCCCCGGGTGTAAGCACGTCGATCTCGGCGTTGGTCGCGGCCACCGAGTAGGCTTGCGCGAAGGTACGGCACGGCGAACTCACGGTGCATGGATTGGTGTCGGAGCCCGCCGTGGAGACGAAGACGCGTGTTTGCGCCCGCGCCGGATCGGCATGCAGGGCGCAAGCCAGCGCAGGTGCAATCAGGCAACATACGAGAGTGATTTTCGTCACGCTTGATGCCCCACGGTTTTCGCGGCCTATTGCTTGCTGACGAGGGTCAAGCTCCCGATGCTCGCACCATTTGAACTGTCGATGTAGTTGTCGCCGTAGCTATTTATGACTGCGTTCGTGTCCTGATCGAACCCATGCGAGTTTCCGGGTCACGGTGGATTGCGCGAGCCAAAGCGTCGCAGTCGCACCACCTGCCGCCTCAATTCCAGTTGCGTTGCCGACAGCTTGGCAATGTGTCATCGCAAAGTTGACTACAGCCGTATTGTAGAACGACGCCACCACAAAGCCTGTGGCATTGTTTGCAGCAACGCTGTCAGTCACAGCGACATTGACAACTCCGGTGCTCGCTCCCCCATTCGCATAAAGCCCGTTACCACTGCCGAAGACTCCCGTTCTATCGATAGAGGCCGTTACCGTGCTCGAACCTCCCTGGGGAAAAATGAAAAATGCAAAGTTGGGGACGTCGGTAAAATAAGAATCTGACACTGCAAGCGTAGACGCGGCGGTCGGTAGGAATCCCAGACCGTAATATATCGTTTTGCGAACGACAGTATTTTCGATAGTCAACGACTTGCCGCTGTTGAAAACGATGCCGTTTTGTCCGACTCCGCCGCCGTCAATGAGCAGACCGTTGAGGTTGACCGAGTCGGTCGATGGCGCGTTGATGGTTATGCCAGTGCCACCGCTAGCAACCGAAATTCCCGCATAGCCGTGACCTTGGATACTGATGGCCTTAGAGATGGTCAGTCCGCCATAGCCGCCAGGCGTGAGCACGTCGATCTCGCCGTTCGTCGCGACCGCAGTGTAGGCTTGCGCGAAGGTGCGGCACGGCGAACTCACGGTGCACGGATTGCTGTCGGAGCCGGCGGTGGAGACGAAGACGCGTGTGTCTGCGCCCGCGCCGGATCGGCGTGCAGCGCGCAGATCAGCGCGGCTGTAATCAGGCAGCATACGAGAGCGTTTCTCGCCACGGTCGGTGTCCCCACTGTTTTCGCCGCCTATTGCTTGCCGACGGAGGTCAAGCTCCCGGTGTTCGTTCCATTCGAAGTGTCAATGTAGTTGTCGCCGTAGCTATTGATGACGCCACCGGCGTCGGCGACAAAGCCGTGCGCGCTGCTTCCCGTGACCGTCGATTGGGCGAGCCAGAGCGCCGCGTTCGACCCGCCATGAGCCTCGACACCGGTTGCATTGCCTTCGGCCAGAGAACTGGTCAACGAGAGGTTGCTACCGGAGTTGCCCGGGTTCGCCTGGACAATAAAGCCATACGTGACGTTGCCCGAGGCCACACTGTCCGTCACCGCGACAGTGGCCGCGCCGGTGCTGTTGCCGTACACGATAAGACCATCCCGGCCATTGCCGTAGAGTCCCGTCCGGTCGACGGAGGCCGTGATGGCGCCTACGTCGTCCGTCTCGATGTTAATCCCGTCCTGGCCGTTGTCGCTGAAGTACGAATTGGATACGGCAAGTGTCTGCGCCGTTGTTGCGGTTGAGCAGAAAGCGAGGCCGATAATCGACATGTTGCGAGCGACGCAGTTTTCGACCGTCAAAGACTTGCCACTGTTGAACAGGATGCCAAAGTTGCCGACGTCGCCGCCGTCGAGCAACAGACCGTTGAGATTGATGGCATCTGACGAGGTCGCATTGATCGTAATGCCGGTGCCGCCGCTGGCGACCGAAATTCCCGCAAAGCCGTGGCCCTGGATGCTGATCCCGTGCGTAATGGTCAGTCCGCCGTAACCGCCCGGCGTGAGCACGTCGATTTCGCCGTTCGCCGCGACCGTGGTGTAGGCGTGGGCGAAGGTGCGGCACGGCGAAGCGACGGTGCACGGATTGCTGTCGGAGCCAGCCGTGGAGACGAAAACGCGTGTTTGCGCGGCCGCCGGATCGGCGTGCAGGACGATAAGCAGCGCGGTTGCGAACAAACAAGGTGGGAATGCGATCTTGCTCATTCGAGTAACTTCTTTCTGAGAATGCACATCGACATGCATACCTTCACCGCCTCGCCGATTGTTTGCTGACGGGCGTGGTGCCGCTGGAGCCGCCGCCAGAGGTGACGTAGTTGTCGCCATAGGAGTTGACGACGCCATTGGTGTCGATGCTGAAGGCGAGCGTGTTCCCTGTAAACGTTGATTGGGCAACCCAGGCCGTGGCATTGGTCCCGGAAGCATGGATACCGGAACCGTTACCTTCGATTAACGCATGCGTCAGCGAGAGGTTGGCTATGCTCGTGTTGGACAAGACAGAAAAGCCGGTGCCGTTGTTGGCGGCAATGCTGTCAGTGACCGCGACCGAGACAGGTACGCTCGATGTGACCAGGCTGGCTTGCACCTCAAGACCCGTACCATTGCCGGAAAAGACGGTGCGGTCGATGGAGGCCGTGACGGTGCCCGCCGAGCCGAAGGTCTCGATCTCAATCCCATTCCCGGTAGTGTCGGAAAAATACGAGTTGGACACCGCCACGGTTTGGGTCGCCTCCGCCTCCGACAGGAGAATCAAGCCGTTGCCGGTCATATTGCGAACGACACAGTTCTCGACCGTCAGGGATTTGCCGCTGTTAAACAGGATTCCGGTGCCGCCGCCGCCGCCGCCGTCGATCAGCAGACCGTTCAGGCTGACGGAGTCTGTCGAGGGCGCAGTGATCCCGATGCCGGTGCCATTGTTGGACACCGAAATCCCCGCAAAGCCGTGGCCCTGGATACTGATTCCCTTGGAGATGGACAGCGCGCCATAGCCGCCCGGCGTGAGCACGTCGATTTCGGCGTTGGTCGCGGCCACGCTGTAGGCCTGCGCGAAGGTGCGGCACGGCGAGGTGACGGTGCAGGGATTGCTGTCGGAGCCGGCGGTGGAGACGAAGACGCGGGTCTGCGCCTGCGCCGCGCCGCGCCGGAGTGAAGCGCGCAGGCGAGCACAGCCGCGAACAAAAAAAGCCAGGAGATGACTTTCCGCATCGAAGCCCCCAAGAATGCGGACGAGCCGAAAAACAGAACGCTAGTATAGGCTATTGCAAATGCCAAGCCCCGCGGAACCTTACTTTCGCAGGGCGGAGACTGAATACATGAACAGCGGACTGGAAGGTGTGGTGGCCGCGGAGACGGTGCTGAGCCATGCCGACGCCGACAGCGGTGCGGTCTGGGTTCGCGGCCACACCATCGAGTCACTCGCGGCCAGCCACGGTTACGAAGGCGCGGTCGCGGTGATGTGGGATGGCTTCGCCGGCGAAGGGCTCACGCGCGCGACGATGCAAGACGCGCTCGGCGCGGCGCGAACGAAGGCCTTTGCGGACGCAGAGGCATGGCTTTCCTGCGCGGCGCGACGTCCTTTGGCCGAAAGCCTGCGTGTCGCGCTCGCGGCAATGCCGGACCGGGCGACGCCCGCTGACATTCTCGCCACGCTCCCGGTCGCGATTGCGGCGCTGCTCCGCGCCCAAGACGGCAAACCGCCGGTCGCGCCCGATCCGTCGCTCGCCACCGCCGCCGATCTGCTGCGCATGATTTCGGATGCGCCGGCTATTCCGCAGCGCACCGCCGCGCTCGATGCCTACATCACCACGGTGATCGACAACGGGCTTGGCAATTCCACATTCGCGGCGCGGGTCGTTGCCTCGTCGCGCGCCTCGCTGGCCGCGGCCGCGCTCGGCGGTTACTGCGCGTTCTGCGGGCCGCTGCACGGCGGCGCGCCCGGGCTCGCGCTCGACATGCTCGATGAGATCGAATCAAGTGGCGACATCGACGGCTGGATCGAGCGCAAGCTGGATTCAGGCGGCCGCCTCATGGGCTTCGGCCACCGCATTTTCCATCATCGCGATCCGCGCGCCGACCTGTTGCGCGCAGCGCTGTACAAGCTCGACCCGGACTCAAAGCGTCTCGGATTCCTGATGGAGGTCGAACACCGCGCGGTCGCAGCGTTGCAACGCCGCAAGCCGGGCCGCCGCGTCGAGGCCAATATCGAAATGGATGCGGCGCTTCTGCTCGACGCCATCGGCCTGCCGCGCGAGGCCTTCACGCCGGTGTTCGCGGTGGCGCGTTGCGCCGCCTGGCTCGCCCACGCCATGGAACAGCGACAGACTGGCCGGATGATCCGCCCGGCATCGACCTATATCGGGCCGAGACCGGCCGAATGAGTTGTCGCCGCGCGTGGCCGCCGCTATAGGCTTTGCCCGTACCGGGAAAACCAAGCCAATGAGCCAGAACGACCCCATCAGCCCTGAGGTGCAGGCCCGCATTCTGTCGGAGGCATTGCCCTATATGCAGCGCTATGACGAGGAGGTGATCGTCGTCAAATACGGCGGCCACGCCATGGGCGAGGAGAATCTGGCGCGCGACTTCGCCCGCGACATCGTGCTGCTCGAGCAGACGGCGATCAACCCGATCGTGGTGCACGGCGGCGGGCCGCAGATCGAGGCGATGCTCAAGAAAGTCGGCGTGCAGTCGCAGTACGCGGCCGGCCTGCGCATCACCGACGCCAAGACGCTGGAAATCGTCGAGATGGTGCTGGCCGGCTCCATCAACAAGCAGATGGTCGGCTACATCAACGAAGCCGGCGGCAAGGCCGTTGGCCTGTGCGGCAAGGACGGCAATATGGTGGTGGCGCGCAAACTCACGCGCACCGTGATCGACCCGGATTCGGCCATCGAGAAGGTGATCGATCTCGGTTACGTCGGCGAGCCGGAAAAAGTCGACACCACCGTGCTCGCCCAGATTCTCGGCCGCGAGCTCATACCGGTGCTGGCGCCGGTGGCTGCCGCAGCCAACGGCGGTACCTATAATGTCAATGCCGACACCTTCGCCGGCGCGATCGCCGGCGCGCTGCACGCCAAGCGCCTCCTTCTGCTCACCGACGTGCCCGGCGTCCTCGACAAGTCGAAGACACTGATCAAGGAATTGTCGGTCGACGACGCCCGTCGCCTGATCGCCGACGGCACCATTTCCGGCGGCATGATCCCCAAGGTCGAGACCTGCATCGACGCGCTCGATCGCGGTGTCGAGGGCGTGGTCATTCTCGACGGTAAGGTGCCGCATGCGGTGCTGCTCGAATTGTTCACCGAGCTCGGCGCCGGCACGCTGATCCATCGCTGACCGGCGGCGCAATTTTATGCATTGACTTTACGCATTCGCCGCTTCCCTGGGCGTTCCTAAGTCTTTGGGCGGTATATCAATGCTTCTTGTTGGTCGCGCTGTGTCGCCTCTGCAACAACTGGCCAAAATACGATGGGAAAATGTAATTTCGGCTCGCCATTGAAGGGCCAATCTGGGAAATTTGGAGAACTCGCAAATGAGGTAAACCATGACACTCTCGATCGTTCGCCGTTTGACGATCTCGGCGCTCCTCGTCGCAGCGCCTCTGAGTGCTGCGGTCGCGGCGGATATGCCGGTCAAGGCGAAAGCTCCAGCGGCGCCGCCGTTCAGTTGGACCGGCCTCTATATCGGCGGCTATGCCGGCGCTGCCTGGGCGGACCAATCCACCACCTCAGACCCGTGTCTCGTCGGAGTGGATTGTACAGCGTCGGGTACTGGTACCTACAACGGTCTTGCCCCGATAAGCTATGACATGAACCCGAGCTTCACCGGCGGCGGAACAATCGGGTACAACTGGCAAATCAACCCATATACCGTCCTCGGCGTGGAAAATAACTTCGGGTATCTGCACGTGCACGGTTCCTACGTGGCGAATTCCCCGCCTCTTGGAGACGGCGATACCAGCTACAATGCGACCATCGGTAATTGGTATGATGCCTACACGGCGCGGGTCGGCATCGTCGACGGTCATGTGATGTTCTACTTGAAGGCCGGCGGAGCGACCGCGAGATATACCGAAGGAGTGGTCGACAACGGCCTGCCTGTTACAATCAATACGACCGCCTCCAAGACGAAGACTGGTCTTGCCGCCGGCGGCGGCGTGGAATACGCGATCGATTCGCACTGGAGCGTGAAGGCTGAATATCTGGTCCTGGGTGTCGCCACCACCCTCAATAGCTGCGCTCAAGTCGGAGGATTCCCTGCCGGTACGATCGACTGCGCCTACACGCATATCAGCAGCGTCCAGACTATCGACCTCGGACTGAACTATCGCTTCTGATCGTTCGGACTCCGAAACCGCGCTTCGATTATTGGATAGCCCCGGATCGTTCCGGGGCTGTTCGCGCGAATCGAGGGTCCATGCAGGTGCAACGCGATCTTGCGACTTGTAAGTCGCGCAAGAGTTTGCGTTGAATGGGCTTGAACCGCACGCGGCCCATGAATGAATTCTCCTCGACCGGCCTCCGACACGATCCTGCTTCTTGTTCCCGGCATCACCGCCGCGGTGTCGTTTGGCGTCTGCGACACCATCGCCAAGCTGATCTTTGCCGACGGCGTCGATCCGCTGACGCTGGCGCTCATTCGCGGCATCGCCGGACTCGCGTTCATGTTCCTTTATCTGCGTATCGGATTGCCGCCGAAGCCGGCCACGCCGCGCGCCCGCGCCTTCGCGCTCGGCCTCGGCGTGCTGTTCGCGGCCATCGTGTTCGGTCTGTTCCAGGCCATCGCGCTGATCACCGTGCCGCTCGCCGTTCTCACCTATTTCACCTATCCGCTGCTGACCGGTCTCGGCGGCGCGGCCTTCGGCGTGGAGCGCCTTGGCTGGCAAGGCTTCGTTGCAGCCGTCGTCGCGTTTTTCGGGCTGGCGCTGATGATCGGCGCCGATCCGCAGCATCTGTCGGTCGCCGGCGTGGCGTTCGCGGCCGGCGCTGCGGTATGCCGCGCGACGTTCTTACTGGTCGCCCGCGTCGAGCTGCAAGATACCGACCCGCGCATGACGACGTGGCATTCGCTGGTGTCCTCTACTGCGATTTTCGCCGTGGCCGCCGCCGTCACCATGAATTGGCACTCGCCGCAATCCGCCTTCGGCTGGTTTCTCGTCCTGGTCTTGAGCGTCGGCGTCGCGATCGCAATCCTGACATTGTACGTCTCGACCGTCCGCATCGGTCCGTTCCGCAGCGCGCTGATCATGAATGTGGAGCCGTTGTTGGCGACGCTGCTGAGCGCTGCGTGGCTCGGCGAGGTGCTAACCCCGCTGCAGGGGCTTGGCGCAGCGGTGATGCTGGCCGCGATCGTCGCATTCCAGATCTGGCGCTGACGGTGTAACATCCGGCCACAGAAAATAACCGGGAGGACGCCATGCGATTGTCGACGACGTGCGGCTGCTGCGGATCGCGGCGGCAATTTCTGGCCGGCGCTGCGGCGCTCGGCGCGGCTGCGGTTATCGGCGGTAGTGACGAGTCAGCGCAGGCCGCCACCGAAAAACTGATCGATACCCACCACCATTTCTATCCGCCCACCTATCAGAAGGCCTGGGCCGACTGGGAGGACCAACGCAAGATTCCGCATTTCGGCGTGCAGTTGAGTTGGACGAAGGAAAACGACCTCGAAGCGCTGGACAAGAACGGCATCACCACCGCCGTGCTGTCGCTCGCCTCAACCCCCGGCGTCTGGTTCGACGCCGGTGCCGACAAGGCCCATGACATGGCGCGGCTGTGCTGCGACTTCGCCGCCGACATGGTGCGCGACAAGCCGGGCCGCTACGCGCTGTTCGCGCCGCTGTCGATGCTCGATACCGACACGACGCTCAAGGAGATCGAATACGTCTTCGACACGCTCAAGGCCGACGGCATCAATTTGCAAACCAACTACGGCGACAAATGGCTCGGCGATGCGGCCTACAAGCCGGTCCTCGAGGAACTCAACCGCCGGAAGGCCGTGGTTTACGTCCACCCGCTGGTGGGAAGCTGCTGCGGCCGTCTGAGCGTCGGCGCATTTCCGGCCGTGATCGAAGTGCCGCACGACACTACGCGCACTATCGTCAGCCTGCTGCTCAGCGGCAGCTTCGCCCAGCAGCGCGACATCACCTGGCTGTTCTCCCACGCCGGCGGCACCATTCCGTTCCTCGCCGGACGGATCGAGGCGTTCTACGATCAGCGCGCGCGCGCGCCGAACGGTTTTGCGCCCGACGGCATCGAAACGGAATTGCGCCGGCTGAACTACGATACCGCGAATGCCACGCATCCGGCGGCAATGGCGGCCTTGATGAAGCTCGTGCCGGTGTCGCAGATCACCTACGGCACCGACTATCCGTATTTCCCGCTCGACCAGATCAACAGCCTGCGCAAGCTGGACCTCCCTGCGGCCGATCTTGCCGCGATCTCGAGCGGCAACGCCGCGAAGCTGTTGCCAAGATTGGGAGCGTGAGCGCATCCTTCGAGGCCATCGCTGCGCGATGGTGCCACAGGATGACGGCTCAATCCCACGGATGCAGCACGATGCGGCCGACGAGATCGGCGCCGTGCTCCAGCATGCGGTGCGCCTCGTCGGCTTGCGACAGCGGCAGCACTGCGTGAATCGGCATCCTGATCCGGCCGCGTTCCAGAAGTTCGGCCACGACGCGCTGGTCGTTGCGTGTCGCGCCGCGCACGCCGTGCACGCTGAGTTCCTTGCTGACCAGATCGACCACGCGCAACGGCAGCTCCTTCATCTCGCCGCCGACCGGACAGAACGTGCCGCCGAGCCGCATCGTGTCGATGCAGAGCCGGATCAGCTCCGTTTCACCGGTATATTCCACCGCGCCGTCGACGCCTTCGCCGCGGGTGATGTCGCGAATAGCGTCCGCGGCCTTGCCGCCCACGGTCTCGACCACGAAGTCGGCACCGAGCTTCATCAGCGCCTCGGCCTTGGCGACATGGCGCGTGGTTGCGATCACGGTGCAGCCGGCGAGCTTCGCCAACAGCAGCGTCGCGGTGCCCATGCCGCCGGAGGCGCCGGTGATCAGCACGCAGTCGTTCATCCGCGCGCCAAGCCGACCCGCCACCACGTGATGGGCGGTGGCGCATGCCCACAGCGCCGCCGCCGCCTGGTCGGGGTCGAGCGATGGCAGCGTTTTGATCCAGAAACTTTCCGGCCGCGCGACGAATTGTGCGTAGCTGCCGAACATGGTGTGGCCGGGCACGTCGACGCCGGTCGAGAGATTGCCGAGCCCGCGGACGGCGGCGGTGGATTGTGGATTGTCGGGATGGGTCAGGCCGATGACATGATCGCCGGGTTTGAGCGTGCTGACATTGGCGCTGACCGCTTCGACGATACCGGCGGTGTCGCGGCCCAGTTGCATCGGCATCGGAAACGCGCGCCGGCCGATGATGCCGCCATGGTGCCCGGTCGCCTTGCCGTAGAATTCGTGCACTTCTCCGGTCCGGTATTTGACATCCCATCGCGACACCGAAGCGGCGAGCACTTTTACCAGCACGTCGCCGGGTCCAATGTCCGGCATCGGGTAGTCGCCGTAGACGAGCTTTTCCGGGCCGCCGAACTCGAACAGGCGTACCGCCTTCATCGTCGCAGCCATCGGTGCTTCCCTCGCGCGCGGCAGGATCAGCCAAAACGGCCGCCGTATTTTTGCTAGAACGGCCGGGAAGTCTACCGGTTAGCCGGGCGAAGGCGATCATGGGCGATTATTGCGGACGAATGGGGCGGCGTGCTGTGCTGTGGGCCCTCGCGACCCTCGGCACGCGCGCCTTGGCGCAGGATGCTTCGCCGTCACAGCCCAAGCCCGACGTTGCCATCGCACTCGTACTCGCGGTCGATACCTCGGGCAGCGTCAGCGCCGGGCGCTTCGAGTTGCAGAAACAGGGTTACGCGGCGGCATTCCGCAGTCCGCAAGTGCTCAACGCGATACGCTCGCTCGATACCCAATCCATCGCCGTCACCATGATGCAATGGACCGGCCCGCGACTGCACGTGGTCGTCGTCGATTGGACGCAGATCAAGGACGAAGCAAGCGCCGACGGTTTCGCGGCCGCCATCGAAGCCGCGCCGCGTCAGCTTTTCGGCGGCGGCACGTCGATCAGCGGCGCCATCGACTATTCCCGTCTGCTGCTGGCGCAAAGCCCGTTCAACGGCGCGCGCCGTGTCATCGATATTTCAGGCGACGGTTCCAACAACAGCGGCCGCCCGGTGACCGAGGCCCGTGACGAGGCGGCCCGGGACGGCGTCGGCGTTAATGGTTTGCCGATCCTTTCGATCGAGCCGCATCTCGACCGCTATTATTATGACAATGTCATCGGCGGACCGGGCGCCTTTATGATTCCGGCCGAAAATTATGACACTTTTGCCGACGCAGTGTTGAAAAAGCTGATTACCGAGATCGCCGCGGGCGATCACGATATGATGCGATCAAGTGCAAGTGATTCCACGGTGCCCTTTGTGTCACAAACTCGGCCAACTTTCCGCCCAGACTTCCGTCAATTCCGTAATCTCGATGCCAGCAAGGCCGCGGTGAGGGCGAGCAATGCGCGGGTTCCCCAGTAACGCGTTTGATCCGCAGACGCTGATCGTGATCGAGTCGGCTTTCGATGAAGCGTGGCTGACGCTTAAGGCGATCGGCAACTCCACCGTCAAACCCGACGAGTTGGCGCGCTGCGTATTGCGGCTTGCCATGGAGGGCGAGCGTGATCCGGTCCAGCTGCACGACGGCGCGCTCAAAGGATTGATTCCGGCGACGTCGTGGCGGGAAGCCGGGTAGCGGCCCGGCAAGATCAGGAATGTGAAGCCAGCATCGCGAAACCTGCGACCACCGCGCCGGCCATTGTCCCTAATGATATTGCCAGCAAGAATGGCATCGATTTCCGTAATCGCCGACGCATAAAGCGCTCCCTATCGCCGACTGCCAAACTGATTCGGGCGTGGTATGAGCCTCCTCGCCGCAAACTGTGGCAATACCGAGTCGCCCGCCAGGCGATCAAAGAAATAAACACCGCATGATGCAGCGTCCCATTCGCGGCTTCGACAAGGTCGAGACCTGGGTGTTCGATCTCGACAACACGCTCTATCCGCATCACCTCAATCTCTGGCACCAGGTCGACGAACGCATCCGCGATTACATCGTCGATTTTCTGAAAATCACGCGCGACGAGGCGTTTCGTTTGCAGAAGGATTATTACCGCCGCTACGGCACGACGATGCGCGGGCTGATGGAGGAGCACGGCCTCGAGCCCGACGAGTTTCTCGAACTCGTGCACCGGATCGACCACTCGCCGCTGACGCCGAACCCGGCGCTCGGCGCGGCCATCGCCGGGCTGACTGGCCGCAAGCTCATCCTCACCAACGGCACGCGCGAACATGCCGACGCCGTGCTGGCGCGGCTCGACATTGGCCATCACTTCGACGATGTGTTCGACATCAGAGCCGCCGCGCTCGAGCCCAAACCGCGGCCGCAAGTCTACGAGCGATTCCTGTCCCGCCATGGCGTCGATCCGGACCGGGCGGCCATCTTCGAGGATTTGGCTCGCAATCTCGAAGTGCCGCACGCGCTCGGGATGACGACGGTGCTGGTGGTACCGGAAGGCGCACGGGTGGTGTTACGCGAAGATTGGGAACTCGCCGGCCGCGATGCGCCCCATGTCGATCACGTGACCGACGATCTTGCCGGTTTCCTTCGCGATATAGTTCGGAAATAGCCCGCCGGCTCGTTATTCGCCGTCGTGACCATTGCTTGCCCCTTCGTCGCATCGACGGCCGCCGCGCGGCGCATGCTGGACAGCCGCGGGGCGACGCCGATACGCTCGCGCGGTCCCGCGGGGCAGTCTGGCCAAAACTGCAGTGGCAGAATGGTCGTGCGAAGCAGCCGGGGACTGACGAGGGGATAGGATGGGGCTAGGTGTTTCCCTCCTGCGTGACATTGCGGCTCTCAAGCAAAGCGGCGTCTTGGAGGATTGCCATCGCGTCGTCGAAATCGGCGCGCAGCAGATCAATGATCGTTCGATAGTTTCGCCCTTCCTGGACAAGATGGCCCGCATATTCGGCGTCGCGAAGCCTGATTTTGCGCCCGTTGGCTCCCTGCAGATCACGCCGACGTCCCCGCCGGGACGATTGCTATGGAACGCTCTTGGTATGGAGTCCCAATCCGTCGACATCGAGGGCGGCGACATTGCGATCGACCTTAACAAAGGTGAGGTGCCGCCGCGCTATCGCGGCGCGTTCGATCTCGCAATCAATGCCGGCACGACAGAGCACGTCGCCAATCAGGGCAACGCCTCCGGTGCGATCCACGAACTCGTCCGCGTCGGCGGATTGATGTATCACGAGCTTCCCGCATACGGGCATGCCGATCACGGCTTCTTCGGATATCAGCCGAAATTTCTCTGGCGCCTGGCGGAAGCTAACAATTACGACATCGTACTGTTTCACTTTACACCGAACACAGACTTTCCATTCCCGGACTATCTTCGCGAAAAATTCCGGAAAGTCTTCGCACACCAATTCCGGAAGCTCCCCGCACGCCGACTGGCCAGCCAACACCTGGCGTGCCGCGAACGGTTTCGCGTGCGACGCTGACTGCTGCTTTTCGGCGTAAAGACGCCCACGAATTTTCAATGCCTGTGGACAGATAATTTCAGCTAAAGCGCTATCGCGGCCTGCGGCGCTTGACATCGCCGGGGCGCACTCCGACAAACCGCGCAGCACGGGAGGGGTTATGTCAGCCGAGCTTGCCAAAACCATGGACGCCGCTTTCGAGGCGCGCGAGACCATCGGCCCGTCGACCAAAGGCGCGGTGCGCGAGGCGGTCGACCACGCGCTCGACCTGCTCGATCGCGGCGCCGCCCGCGTGGCGGAGCGCGCCGCCGACGGCTCCTGGCATGTCAATCAATGGCTGAAGAAGGCGGTCCTGCTGTCGTTCCGGCTCAACGACATGAGCGAAATCGGCGGCGGCCCGGGTCACGCGGTGTGGTGGGACAAGGTGCCGTCGAAGTTCGATCATTGGGACGACAAGAGTTTTCGCACCGCCGGCTTTCGCGCGGTGCCGGGCTGCGTGGTGCGCCGATCGGCCTATATCGCGCCCGGCGTGGTGCTGATGCCGTCGTTCGTCAATCTCGGCGCCTATGTCGATCAGGGCACCATGATCGATACCTGGTCCACGGTCGGCTCCTGCGCGCAGATCGGCAAGAACTGTCATATTTCCGGCGGGGTCGGTATCGGCGGCGTACTCGAGCCGTTGCAGGCCGGGCCGGTGATCGTCGAGGACAATTGCTTCATCGGTGCGCGCTCGGAAGTCGCCGAAGGCGTCGTCGTGCGCGAAGGTGCGGTGCTGTCGATGGGCGTGTTCATCGGCGCATCGACCAAGATCGTCGATCGCGACAGCGGCGAGATATTTGTCGGCGAGGTGCCGGCCTATTCGGTCGTCGTGCCGGGAACGACGAGTGGCAAAAGCGGCAGCCCGAACCTTTATTGTGCCGTCATCGTCAAGCGCGTCGACGAGAAGACCCGCGCCAAGACCAGCATCAACGAGCTGTTGCGCGACTGAAAGTTCCTGATGGACTGGGCCTATCTCTTCAACAGCTTTGAAGGCCGCATCGGGCGCCAGACATTCTGGATCGCTTTCGGCATCGTCATGGCGGCCGAAATCGGATGCCATTTCCTCGCCGAGCAGCTCCAGGGTGACCGGCTCAGTGCCATCATCGACCTGGCGTTTACCTATCCGGAATTCGCCGTCGCGGCGAAACGCGCCCATGACCGCAACATGCCGGTCTGGCTTTTGCTCGCGTTCTTCGGCGCCGGCGCATTTCTCGACCTGCTCATGGTGCTCGATCTGGCCGGCACCGACGACCAGCCGAGCGCCGTTTCGCTGACCGTCGCAATACCGTTCACAGTGTTGGGGCTTGCCTTGCTGTACGAACTCGGTTTCCGCAAAGGCACAGAAGGGCCGAACCAGCATGGGCCGGACCCGCTCGCCAGGAGCTGACGGCTCGGAGTAGGTTGGGAGCAATGACCGCCGATCCGCTCGCCATCGCCCGCGATCTGTTGCGCTGCCGTTCGGTGACGCCGGACGAGGGCGGGGCGCTCGCCTATTTGCAGGACGTGCTGGCGAAGGCGGGCTTTGCCGTTCACCGGATGACATTCACCGAACCCGGCACGGCGCCGATCGAGAATCTTTATGCCCGCATCGGCACGGCCAAGCCCAATCTTGTCTTTGCCGGCCACACCGACGTGGTGCCACCGGGCGACGAGACGACATGGCGTCATCCGCCGTTTGCTGGTGAAGTCGCGGGCGACATGCTGTACGGGCGCGGCGCGGTCGACATGAAGGGCGGCATCGCCTGCTTCGTTGCCGCGGCGCTGGATCACGTCGCCACCAACGGTGGTAAGCCGAAAAAGGGCTCGATCTCGCTGCTGATCACCGGCGACGAGGAGAGCATCGCAGTCAACGGTACCGTCAAGCTGCTCAAATGGGCGGCTGAGCGCGGCGAGACGTTCGATCATTGCCTGCTCGGCGAGCCGAGCAACGTCGCGGTGCTTGGCGACACCATCAAGGCCGGCCGCCGCGGTTCGCTCAACGGCGTTTTGGTCGTCACCGGGAAGCAGGGTCACGTCGCCTATCCCGACCGCGCCGATAATCCGGTGCGCGGACTGGTGAAGCTCATCGCCGCGATCCAGGCGCCGCTCGACCAGGGCAGCGCGCATTTCGATCCTTCGAACCTCGAATTCACCTCGATCGATATCGGCAACAAGACGGTGAACTTGATTCCGGGTGAAGCGCGGGCGCGTTTCAACGTCCGCTTCAATGACCGCCACACCCAGGATTCGCTCAAGGCGCTGGTCGAGAAGCGCGCGGCGGACGCCGCCGAAGGGCGTGTGCGTTTCCATATCGAATGGGAGCCGTCGAACGCCGACGTATTCGTGACCAAGCCGGGCCCGTTCACCGACCTTGCGTCGGGCGCCATCGCCGACGTGACCGGACGGACGCCGAAGCTTTCCACCACCGGCGGCACGTCCGATGCGCGCTTCATCAAGGATTATTGCCCGGTGCTGGAATTCGGCCTGGTCGGGCAGACCATGCACGCGGTCGACGAATGTGCGCCGGTCGCCGATCTCGTCATGCTGACGGCGATTTATCGACGGATCATCGACAAGTATTTCGGGTGATGCCTCTTTAACCTCGCCCCGCCGCGCGGGGAGAGGTCGCTCGCGCCAAGAGGTCCGGCCTGATGACAAGCTCCGCGCGGCGGGGGAGGGGGCCTCTCCGCGATTCTGAGCCGGCGGAAACGCCCCCTCATCCCGGCCTTCTCCCCGCACGCGGGGAGAAGGAGAAATTCAATACTCCACCCGCACCAGATAAAGCCCATGCGGCGGCGCGACCTGGCCGCACCGTGCGCGGTCGCGGGCTTGCAGCGCGGCGGCGAGATCGGCGGCGCTCCATTTGCCTTCGCCGACGTGGACAAGCGAGCCGGCCATCGAACGCACCTGGTGTTGCAGGAACGAGCGCGCCGAGGCGGTGATGCGCACGTCGTCGCCGTCGCGCGCGACATCGAGGCGATCGAGCGTCTTGAGCGGAGAGTTCGCCTGGCATTCGGTCGAACGGAAAGTGGTGAAGTCGTGCTTGCCGACGAGTTTTTGCGCGGCCGCATTCATCGCTTCGCTGTCGAGTGGGCGCGGCACCCGCCAGGCGCGGTTGAGGTCGAGCGCCAGATCGGCGCGGCGGTTGCTGATGCGATAAAGATAGTGCCGCCTGATAGCAGAGAAGCGCGCGTCGAAGTCGTCGGCGACCCGTTCCGCCGCGAGCACCGCAATTGGCTGCGGGCGCAAATGGAAATTGACGGCGTCGCGCACATTGCCGGGGTCCCAGTCCCTGGCCAGATCGACATGCGCCACCTGGCCAAGGGCGTGCACGCCGGCGTCGGTGCGGCCGGCGCCGGATACCGTGGCGCGCTCGCCGGTAAAGGCCGCGATGGCATCAGTGAGCGCCGCCTGGATCGACGGGCCGTTGTCCTGCGCCTGCCAGCCGACGTAAGGCGTGCCGTCATATTCTACGGTGAGTCTGTAACGCGGCATGTCAGGCCAGCACGGAGGCAGGCGCGATGCTCGTGCCGCGCAGGAAATCGTCCGCCTTCATCGGCCGGGCGCCGGCGCGCTGCAATTCGACAAGCCGCACCGCGCCGGTGCCGCAGGCGATCGTCAGCTTGCCGTCGAGCACGCGGCCGGGTGGGCCCGAACCTTCGCCCCTGGTGGTGCGCAGGATTTTGACGCGGCCCACGCCCGGCAGTTCGCACCACGCGCCGGGAAACGGCGACAGGCCGCGGCAACGGTTGTGGATCTCGTTCCAGGGTTTTGCCCAATCGACGCGGGTTTCGTTTTTGTCGATCTTGGCGGCGTAGGTGACGCCGGCCGCCGGCTGCGGCGTGGCTTTCAGGCTGTCGCGTTCCAGCGCACCGAGTGCGATCACCATCAGATCGGTGCCAAGCTTTGCCAGTTCGTCATGCAGGTCGCCTGTTGTCGCATCGGGACCGATCGGCACGCGCCGTTCGCCGGCGATCGGGCCGGTGTCGAGGCCTTCGTCCATCTTCATCACCATGACGCCGGTCTCCGTGTCGCCGGCCATGATGGCGCGATGGATCGGCGCGGCGCCGCGCCAGCGCGGCAACAGCGAGGCGTGCAGGTTGAAGCAGCCGAGCGGAAAAGCGTCCAAGACAGCCTTCGGCAGAATCAGTCCGTAAGCAACAACAACGGCAGCATCGGCGGCGTGCGCATTCATCGCGATCGAGGAGTCGCCGTCCTTCAGAGTTTTTGGCGTGAAGATCGGAAGCTTGAGCTGCTCGGCCTCGCGCGCCACCGGACTTGGCGTCAGCTCCAGGCCGCGTCGCCCCGCCGGCCGCGGTGCGCGCGTGTAGACGGCAACAATCTCATGGCCGCTTCCGGCGAGCGCGACAAGGGCGGGCACGGCGAAGTCCGGCGTGCCCATGAACACCAGGCGGAGCGCCAATCACGCCTCCACCTTCTTCGCTGCCTTGACGAATTTCTTGGTGATACGGTCGCGCTTGAGCTTGGATAGGTAATCGATGAACAGCACGCCATTGGTGTGATCGATCTCGTGTTGCAGGCAGGTTGCCAGCAGGCCCTTGGCATCGATCTCGTGCGTCTTGCCGTCGAGATCGAGATATTTGACCTTGACCTCGGCCGGCCGCTCGACCTCCTCGTAATATTCCGGGATCGACAGGCAGCCTTCCTCGCGCGTTGCCGTCTTATCGGAAACCCAGATCAATTCCGGATTGATGAAGACCAACGGCTTTTGGCCTTCCTCCTTCTTCGCCAAATCCATGGTGACGACGCGCTTGGGCACGCCGATCTGGATGGCGGCGAGGCCGATGCCGGGCGCCTTGTACATGGTCGCGAACATGTCATCGACCAGCTTGCGGATGCCGGCGTCGACGCGCTTGACCGGCTCGGAGACGAGCCGCAGCCGCTTGTCGGGGATCTTGATGATGTCGTGAATCGCCATGTTCGGCGGATGTAAGACCTGCGGAAAGCGGGGTCAATCGGCGGCTTTTAGCCCTTTGCGCCGTTGCGCCGCCGGGGCCAACCGGCTATGACCGTTCGCTCTTCGTTCCGCCCCAAAGCGAATCGCATAGAGTCGCCGGATGACCGAGATGCTGCCGATCCTTGCAGGCTTCGCCGTCGTTGCGGCGCTCGCCGCCGTTGCCGTCGCGGCTGTTGTGGTGATGCGCAGCCGTACGCCAGCGCAGCCCGAAACCGACGCGATGGATGGCTTGGTACAGGCGCAGAACGCCGCGGCACAGCGCCTTGAAGCCATGATCCGGATGCTGGGCGACCGGCAATCGCAGCTCCAGCATGCCGTCAACGAGCGGCTCGATGCGGTATCGCACCGGCTCGGCGATTCGATCCAGAAGACCACGGCGCACACCACCGAGAACCTGCAAAAACTGCACGAGCGGCTCGCCGTCATCGACTCGGCGCAGAAGAACATCACGACGCTCGCGACGCAGGTGACCTCGTTGCAAGGCGTGCTCGCCAACAAGCAGTCGCGTGGCGCGTTCGGGCAGTGGCGGATGGAATCGATCGTACAGGATTGCCTGCCCAAAGGCGCCTATGCGTTCCAGCATACGCTGTCGAACCGCACCCGCCCCGACTGCTGCGTGTTCATGCCGGACAAGCGCGTGCTGGTCATCGACGCCAAATTCCCGCTGGAAAGCGTCACCGCCTATCGCGACGCCAAGTCCGACGACGAACGCCGGGCCGCCGGCCAGCGGCTGCGCACTGACGTCGGCAGGCACATTGCCGACATTGCCGAAAAATATCTGATCCCGGGCGAGACCCAGGAATTTGCGCTGATGTTTGTGCCGTCGGAGGCGGTCTACGCCGAAGTCCACGACGGCTTCGACGACCTGGTGCAGCGGGCCTATCGCGAACGCGTCGTGCTGATGTCGCCGTCGCTGCTCATGCTGGCGATCGCGCTGGTGCAGCAAAGCCAGAAAGATGCCCGCATGCGCGAGGCGGCCGACCAGATCCGCGACGAGGTCTCTCGCCTTGTCAAGGACGTGGGCCTGCTCGGCGATCGCGTCCGCAAGCTGCAAACCCATTTCAACCAGTCGAACGAGGACATCCGGCAGGCGATCATCTCGGTCGAGAAGATCGAAGGCCGCGGCGAGCGTATCCAGCAGGTCGAAGTCGGCATCATGGCGCCGGAGGCGTCGAACGTCATCGCGGCGCCGGTGCGCAAGCTCGAAGCGGGCGAGTAGCGGCGCATGGCCGCGACGCCCGGCGCGACCGGCCCCGCGACATCCGCCCGCCCGACCTTCGCGGAGGCGCTCGCGGTCTATTGTAAGCGCCGCGTCCTCATCGTCCTGTTCCTCGGCTTCTCCTCCGGCTTGCCGCTCGCTTTGTCCGGTTCGACGCTCTTGGTGTGGATGACGGAATCCGGCGTCAATCTCGGCACCATCGGCCTGTTCGCCCTGGTCGGCACGCCCTACACGATCAAATTCCTCTGGGCGCCGATCATCGATGCGCTCGACGTACCGGTCCTGTCGCGCCGCTTCGGCCGCCGCCGCGGCTGGCTGTTGCTGTCGCAAGTCCTGCTGATCGCCGCGATCGTCTTCCTGGGTTTCTGCGATCCCGCCACGGCGCCGCCGATCGTGGCGTTCGGCGCGCTCCTGGTCGCCACCGCTTCGGCGACGCAGGACATCATCGTCGATGCTTTCCGCGTCGAAAGCCTCGACGAGAGCGAGCAGGCTGCCGGCATGGCGTCCTATGTCGCCGCCTACCGCATCGGCATGCTGGCATCGACCGCCGGCGCGCTGTTTCTGGTCAGCGGCTTTCAGGGTTTCGGCCTCGATCACCACGCCGCCTGGCGCGCCGGATACGCCGTCATGGCTTCGCTGGTGCTGATCGGAGTTGCGACGACTTTGTTCGCTGCCGAACCGGAAAAATCGGCGCAGGCCGATGCAGTACACGCGCGCGAAAGCTCGCTGCTCCGCGTCATCGAGGCGGCGGTCGGCGCTTTTTCGGAATTCCTGTCGCGCGACATGGCCTTCGTCGCCCTCGCCTTCGTCGTTCTTTACAAGTTCACCGACGCCTTGTCCGGCGCCATGACGGCGCCGTTCGTCATCGATCTCGGCTTTTCGCGTAACGAATATGCCGCGATCATCAAGGGCGTCGGCCTCGCGGCAACGCTGATCGGCGGCTTTGCCGGCGGCTTCGTGGCGCGGGCCTACTCTCTGCCGCTGAGCCTGTTGATCGGCGGGCTCCTTCAGGCGGTTTCCAATCTGGCGTTTTCCTGGCAGGCCGTCGTCGGGTTGAACGCGGCATGGCTGACCTTCGCCATCATCGCGGAAAATTTCACAAGCGCCATCGGCACGGTGATCTTTGTCGCCTATCTCTCGGCGCTGTGCCGAAATCCGCTGCATACAGCGACGCAATACGCGCTGCTCACGGCGCTGGCCGCGTTCGGGCGCACCTATCTGTCGTCGAGTGCCGGATTCATCGCCGCCGCGACCGGCTGGGCCTGGTTCTTTGCGATCTGTTCGCTGGCCGGTCTGCCGGCGCTGCTCCTGCTGGCGTGGCTCGTGTGGCGCGGACATTTTGACGGTTTGGCGCCGGCAAGACAGTGAGCCGCGTCCGCCCGAAATGGAGAAAATGAGTTATGCCTAAGGTCCAGATCTCCAGCCCAAAACTGCGGCAGCCGAGCGGCGTTTTTTCTCACGCCACCGCGATCGAGGCGAGCGGCCGCTTTGTCTTCATATCCGGAATGACGGCGCGCCGCGCCGACGGCAGCATCGCCGGTATCGGCGATATCACTGAACAGACCCGCCAAGTCTGCGAGAACGTCAAGGCGGCGGTCGAAGCCGCGGGCGGCACGCTCGACGATATTTGCCGCGTCGACGTCTTCGTTCGCAACATGGAGCACTTCGACGCCATTCACAAAGTGCGCGCGCAATATTTCAAGCCGCCGCTGCCGGCTTCGACGATGGTCGAAGTCAGCAAGATGACGTCGCCCGACTACCTGATCGAGATCAGCGCCATCGCCGTCATTGCCGCGAAATAGCACTAGGCGGTTGGTGCGGAGCCGGAAGCTTGCGCGTCATTGGCACAGAAACTGTTCACCGGATCGGCCAAAGCAGAACTTTTTGCCGACATTGACGAGCTGAACCCGGCGGTTCACCCCGGACGTCGGGTGCTGCGGATCCAGCAGTTGTTCTTCGCCAAGGCCTACGGCTTCAAGAACGCCGGGATTGACCCCGAACGGGTCGATCAAGGCAGCCCGAAGCGCTTCGGCACGACGTTGACTGAGACCGAGATTGTACTGACGCCCGCCAACCGAATCGGTATGGCCGATGACGAGGAATCCATAACCCAGCAGGAGCGGGTTATGCAGCGCATCGGCGATGGCTCCGACCGTCCGATACGACGCCGGTCGAATCGCCGCCGAATTGAAATCAAACTCCACCGTTACGACGAATTGGGCGAGGTTCGCCATCTGCGGGAAAGACAGCGCATGTGGCGGCAGCGCGCCGGGGTAGTTGCGGACATTGTCCAGTGCGGCCTGGCGCATCTGCGCGCCGGTCATCGAAAGTCCGGTATTGCTGACGCCAGCGAGGGTGTTGGCCATTTGGCCTGAATTCAATTGCGTCTGCGCCACCGCTGCTGTCAGCGCGAACGCCAAAATCAGAGCGCAGGCGGCATAGATGCGATGCGATTTCATTGCTGTGCCCTCTCCGTGCGCCAGCCGGTGTCGTTGAATGTCTGCAAGCATTGCGGACTAAGCACTGAGGGTGCAATTCCGGCGAGGCATTCGACCAAATGTGCATCGGCATGCGACGTGCCGCACAGTCTTTCGATGTCCGCACTGCAAATGTCGCCAATATTGCGTTGCGCCGCGGCCCTCTTGGCAATCGACGCATAGACCATCGTGCGGGTCTGCTGGCACTGGGGGGATACCCTGGCCTGGTTGGCGTCGAGGCAAGCCTTGAGCCGTCCGTTGCCGAGTTCGACGCCCTTGCAGTACCTGGCAAGATCGGCATTGCACGCGCCGGCAAGTTGCGAAATTGCGTCGGCGTAACTCATCGTCTGCGCGGTCGCGCTTCCGATAAACATAAACATCAACGCGAAGGCCAAAGTCGGTTGCTTCGTCATCTACCCCTCCCGGACCGCGGCCAAGATGAGATCGAAGCCGCATGACCTCTGGCGTTATGATTCCATACCGCCGATGAATTGATCACAGTTGAAGCTTAGGCTGAATTTACATCGAGGGCGAGTGGAATCCGGGCGGTACCGCCAGGCGTGCTCTTATTTTTGACCGCACATTGCCCACCGATTCCCGACTGAAGCGCTTTCCCCGAGATGATGTTTATCACTGCGGCGGCTGCGCAGGTTTCAGCGCCGCCCTGGAACGGGCCGCCATCGTCCAATGCGATTACGTGCGCTCATCGCCCGGACGCATCCACTTCGGGTTGTTCGCACAATCCTTCGCAGCAATGGGCTATGGCGTGACCGCCACAATCGGGACATGGAACGAAGCCAGTGCTTGCGATGCCCGATCGCGGCGGCGACCCGGTGGCCGGAGAAACCGGTATGGCAGAGCTACGAACAAAGCCGGGGCGCTCGGTCCATCGGCAGGTGTCGCAAAGCATGGCAGAACCCTCATCCCGCCGGCAGATTGCGCCAGCCCCGAACTCTCGGCCTGGCCGGCCTAATTCATCCGATTCGCCCATTTTCCCAAAGTGTCCACCGCCGCCCCGTAAAAAAGTCTTTTTGTAAGGATCAGATCGCTATAATCGCGATTGTATCCAGGCTGCGTCCCCAACCCGGGTTGTGTTGCCGTCCCCCCATGGACACCATTCTTGTCAAGCTTTTCGCGACCGCGCTGACGCTGAGCCAGGTCACGACGCATCCGGACTCGGTGAAGACGCAATTCGATCCGGTCAAGGACCAGGACGAGGTGGTGCAACTGCTGCGCGACGGCTGCGCCCATATGCGCCAGGCCTTCGATATCGAATCGATCAACTTGGATGAATTGATCTCGACCGCGCTCGATGACCCGAAAGCGGTGGGCGCCGATATCAAGGCGTTGCATGGCTTGAATTTCGGGGACCTCAATACCGCCTATCATCAATTCTGCAAGAACGAGAAAGTCGACAATCCGGTCGTCGATCTCGGCGATGTCATCACATTCTACGACAAAGCGGTGGCTGACCTGCCGGATCCGTCGCAATTAAAAGGCAGGCAATTGCCGGGCATGAGCGAGGTGCGCGACAATAGCGGCGACCACTACGCCGACGTCTTCGAGCCGCGCAACCGTCGCGTCTGGGTATCGCTGTCCGATATTCCCGATCACGTGCAGAAGGCTTTCATTGCCGCCGAGGATCGGCGCTTCTACCAGCACCATGGCGTCGACGAGCACGGCATCATCCGCGCTTTCATCGGCAATCTCGCCGAGCCCGGACGCCCGCAGGGCGGCTCGACCATTACCCAGCAGGTGGTGAAGAACCTGCTGGTCGGCGACGACGTCAGTTACGAGCGCAAAATGCGCGAGATGATCGTCGCATCGCGTCTGGAAAAGACGCTCAGCAAAAACGAAATCCTCGAACTTTATCTCAACTCCGCCTATCTCGGCCGCGCCTCATGGGGCGTCGAGATGGCCGCGCGCAGCTATTTCGGCAAATCGGCGAAAGATCTCACGCTCGCCGAAGGTGCAATGCTTGCCGGCCTGCTCAAGGGGCCGAGCTATTTCAATCCCGACCGCCATCCCGATCGCGCCAGGGATCGCCTCACGTACGTCCTCGGACGCATGCAGGAGGACGGCGACATTTCTGCCGCGCAGAAAGATCAAGCGGCCGGAGCGTTGCCGAAACTCGCCGCCTTCACGATGCCGCACCGCGATTCCGGCTTCGGCTTCGTCGACTTTCTCGGCCGTGAAGCCAAGACCGACGGTGTTCAGAGCCTGACGGCCCGATCCTACACGGTGCACGCTACGGTCAATGCGCAATTACAGCGCGAGGCCGAGGCGGCGCTTCAGGAGGGCTTGGCGGAATATGAAATCTCCGCCGGCCGTGTCGTGTTTCGCGGGCCGGAGGCCAACCTTGCGGACGCTATCCGGAAAATCGGCGTCAGCACATCCGGCGTTCCGACATGGCAGCAGGCGCTGCAAACGCTGCGCTTGCCGCTTTATGACGTGCACTGGACGCCGGCCGTCATCTTGCAGAAAGGCGACAACAAGAAAGGCGACAACACGATCCGCGTCGGATTGCCCGATGGACGGATTGTGCCGCTGACCAGTGTCGGCGGCGAAGCGCGGCGTGGCCTCGGCCTTTACGACGTCGTCTACGCCAATGTCACCGGCCGCGCTGAAAGCGAGCCGAAACCTGCGCTGCCGGATCCCAGAACGGGCAAGGCGAAAACCAAACTGCCGACGTTGAGCAGCGGTCAGGCGCAGCTTCGCGTGCGGCCGACAGTGCAGGGCGCGGCCCTGGTGCTCGAGAACAAGACCGGTCGCATCCTCGCCATGGCCGGCGGCTTCTCCTACCCGTTGAGCCAGCTCAACCGCACCTGGCAGACGCAGCGCCAGCCTGGCTCGGCGATCAAGCCGATCACCTATCTTACGGCGCTGCAAAAAGGCTTGCAGCCGAACACGCTGGTGCCCAACGAACCGATTACGCTGCCGCCGATCGGTGCCATCGGCACCAACCGCGACCTCATGATCAGCAATAACGGCTTCGCCGGCCGCGATCAGGACTACTGGTCGCCGCGCAATGCCGACTACGCCATGGGCGGCGTGTTCACGATGCGCCGCGGGCTCGAGAATTCAATCAACATCGTCACGGCGCACCTGCTTGACGGCGGCATCGATGCCGATCCGGAGCAGAGCCTCGATGACGTCTGCGCGACGGCGAAGGCCGCAAAAATCTACAGCGATTGCATCCGCTATTATCCATTCGTGCTGGGCGCCGAGCCAGTGCGGATGATCGATCTCGCCGCCTTCTATGCCGCGGTTGCCAATGAAGGCGTGCGGCCGCAGCCTCACGCTGTCGACTCCATCGAGCAGAACGGCAAGACGGTCTACGAATATCCGAAGGTGCCGCTGTTTTCGCCGAACAGCACGGCCGACGCCGCAAGCTTCTATCAGCTCAAAACCATGCTTCAGGGCGTCGTCGCGCGCGGCACCGCGCGCGCGATCGGGGGGCTGTCGCCGTACGTCGCCGGCAAGACCGGAACCACCGAGGATGCAGTGGACGGCTGGTTTGTCGGCTTCACCAACGACATCACCATTGCGGTCTGGGTCGGCTACGACAACGGCGACGGCAAAAGGCGCTCGCTCGGCTCCAACGAGACCGGAGCGCGGGTGGCGCTGCCGATCTTCAAGCCGATCATCGAAGCGATCTGGGCGCAGCATATTGCGCCCAAGGTGCCGCTCAACGGACCTTCGCGCGAGGCGCAGCGCATGCTCGTCGATATGCCGATCGATTACATGAGCGGCGATCCGTTGAATCGGCCTCCACCGAACAATGATGGAAACGGGTTCGCCGCGTTCTTCGGTGCCAATGCCAACGCGAACAGCATCCCGCACGGTGGCGGCAGTTTCATCGAGCACTTCCGGCGCAGTCCCGACGGCCAGGTCGCCGATACCCAATATCAGCTCGTCTCAAGTGCCGACGCCTATTCCATCAGCAATGATCAGCAGCAATATCAGCAGCAATGGGGCGATCAGGGTTATTCCTACGGGCCGCAGGGCAACGACGGTCGCTGGACCTCCGGCAGGACCTATGACCCCAACCGGGGATGGCAGTCCGGACCGCCGCAACAGCCGCAGCCTGTTGCGCGCGGCCTTTTCGGCGCACCGCCGCCGCCACAGCAGCCTGCGGCGCGCGGTCTGTTCGGTTTACCGCTGTTCGGCCAGCCCGCGGCGCGCGATCCGAATTATTCCTGGGGCGGGCGCTATAACTGATCCAAGCGCGAACATATTTGCGAAAGAATTGAGAATGTGGACGCGGCACGCGATCGTGCTTCTGGCATTGTTCGGCTCTGTTTCCGCCGCCATCGCGCAGAATTTTCGCATCGACGACGTGCCTTCAGCGACCGCCACCGACGTGGCGCAACTCAAACCTGGCACGATCGCGTTCAGCGATCATACCGGCAACGGCGCTGACAGCGATGCCTATCTGATGCGGTTCGATGACTGGGCAAGCAAACATCCCAACCAGAAGAATTTTGTCGCTCTGTTTCCGGGCTATACCGAGCCCGGTCCGCGCGGCGCGAGCGGCAGTGCCGATGCCACAAGCGGCAAGCTTTACATGTACGTCGCGCAGGCCCGCTTCCTGATCGACCGCGCACCCGACAGCATCGACCTCTCGCGCTACGTGACGCTGCCGTTTCTGCAAAGGATCGACCCGGCAATCAAGCACACGCAGATCAGCGCCGATCAGGTCGTTCAGCTGCGCAGCGACGGCGATGATGGCAACGACAATCCCGACCGAAAGTGGTGCACCGGCCGCGCCGTCTCGATCTGCGCCATGTCGACCTACAAGATGGAAGGCAAAATCCCGCTCGGCATCCTGCTGGTCAACAAGATCCGTGACAGCGCCAGGAAGGTTGCCGATCACATCGATTTCGAAAGCGAGCTGTCGGCGCTCACGCCCGGTGACGTGGATCAGGACGGCGTGCGGAAATTGACGGCGCTCGACACCCCGATCTCCGGCGTACTCGAACAGAGCATCTTTCACGTCAACGAATTGATGCGATTCGGCAAGCTCTTCGCCGTGTTCCAGAACCATCCCACCGATCCGAACAAGACAGTCGTCACCGCCTTCATGGCGATCGCGGTCGGCGCCGATCTGCTCGACAAGAAGCGCGATTACGAGAACGTGCCGATCCTGCACAATCTGGTGCCGGCGCAGGTGCTGACGGGCCAGTCGTCGTTCAATTCCGGCGATTCCATCAGCGCCGGTCTGCCGAAATACGCCCGCAACGAGATCATCGCCGTCGCCGGCATTCTTGAGCAGGATAAGGGAAAATAATACTCCTGCCGCCGCCGCCGCCGCGCTTGCCCCGAGGTCCATGTGATTGTCGGGGCGGCGGGCCCGGTCCTGACGGATCAGGTCCCGGTTGCGCCTGGCAGCGGCACGAACAGAGTCTCGATCGGCATCCGCTCCGCGATGAAATGCTGCTCGTGCATGTACTGCACCAGCGCTTCGAGCGTCGGCCGGTTGGCTTCGACGCCGTAGGGAAAAGGATCGCCGCCAAACACCTCGTCGATCTCCTCGATCTCGTCCTGCAGCCACGGCAGCATGGCGGCGAGCGAGCCGGCGTAACGCAGCCGCGTCCAGGCGATGCGCTTGGCCTCGACAAAAGCGGCGTAGAGGCTCGACGCGATCCAGGGATTGGCCTCGTACACCGCGCGCCGGATGGCGACGAGATGCATGATCGGAAAAATCCTGTCGCGCCGGTAAAGTTCGCGCTCGCGCGCGTGATGGTCCGGCAACAGCCGTACCACGTCGGGGTCGGTGCCGAACGACGGCGGCTTGCGCGAACCGAGATAGGCATCGATCTCGCCGCGCGCGAGCAGTTCGCCGAGCGGACGGCCGGTGCGGTTCTGCTCGATAGCTACGGGGCGAAGCAGCGGCAGCGTGTGCGGGTTGCCGTGGCTGCCGCCGCTTTCAACCGCGCCCTGCACCCAACGGATGGTATCGATGTTCACGCCGAACTGATGCATCAGATGGCCGCGCAGCCAGATCGAGGCGGTCTGCGTGTAGAGCGGCAGGCCGAGCCGGCGGCCTTCGAGGTCTTTCGGCGTGCGGATGCCGGCGCGCTTGTTGACGAAGATGTAGCCGTGCCGGAACACCCGCGACGGAAAGACCGGTATGGCGACGAACGGGCTGTTGCCGCGGCCGGCGTGGGCGACGAATTCCGACGCCGACAATTCCGACGCATCGAACTCCTGGCCGCCGATCATGCGATCGAAAATCTGCCGCCCGGACGGAAACACCATGACGTTGAGATCGATGCTTTCGGCCCGGACCTCGCCCGAGCGCAGCGCCTCGATGCGATCGTATTTGCAACTGGCGTAGGTGAGGTTGAGACGAGGCATTTTTTGCGTCATTCCGGGGCGCGCAGCGCGAACCCGGAATCCATAATCACGATTGTCGCAGTTGAAAGCACAGCTATGAATTCTGCAAGGTCGGTGGTTATGGATTCCGGCTCTCGCTCGCTGTGCTCGCTCGGCCGGAATGACGATTTTGCAGGGCTTTGCGATTGATCCGTGTCCGCCCAGACTGCATTGTAACTCAATAGCCGGTACGCAAAGCCATGCACGAAGTCGAGTTCGATCACGAACACATCGAGACCCCGGCCGAGCGCGCCGCCATCGCGCGCACGATCTGGGATCAGGACAACGTCGCGTTCACCACGGTCGGCATCGATGTCGGCAGTTCGACATCGCATCTGTTGTTTGCAAAAGTCGCCTTGCAGCGGCAACAGCAGGGGCTTTCGAGTCGCTTTGTCGTTGTCGGCCGCGAGATCGCGTGGCGCTCGCCTATACTCCTGACTCCCTTTTTGCCCGACGGCACTATCGACGCGAAGGCGCTCGGCGAATTCATTGCGCGCTGCTATCGCGATTCGGGATTCACGCAAGGAGAGGTCGACAGCGGTGCGGTCATCCTCACCGGCGAGGCGATCAAGCGCAAAAACGCCCGCGCCATCGACGAGCTGTTCGCCGCGCAGGCCGGCAAATTCGTCTGCGCCACCGCCGGCCATAAACTCGAAAGCCGGCTTGCCGCCCATGGCTCGGGTGCCGTGGCGCTTTCGAAAGCGCGCGACGCCTGCATGCTTCATGTCGACATCGGCGGCGGCACCACCAAACTCGCGCTGATCGATCGCGGCACGATCGTCGGGCTTTGCGCTTTCGCGGTCGGCGGACGGCTCGTCGCGCGGGACGAGACCGGCGCCTGGTCCCGTATCGATCAATCGGCGCAATTGGCCGCCGCTGATCTCGGCATCGACGCGTCGCCGCAGACATTTGCTGACGATTCTGTCCGTGACCGCATCGTGCGACGCCTGGCGACGATCGCGGCCGACGTCATTACCGGCGCGCCGCTTGACGCGCTCGGGCAATCTCTCCTGCTCACCGAGCCGCTGCTGCGCACCGTTGCGCCGGCGGCGCTGACGTTTTCCGGCGGCGTTGCCGAATATATTTTCGGCCATGAGGCGGAAACCTTCGGCGATATTGCAAAGCCGCTCGCCGCCGCGTTTGCCGGCGAGCTGAGCCGGCGGTCCGGCCTGCCGCTGATCGATCCCGGCCAGCGCATCCGAGCCACGGTGATCGGCGCTTCGCAATTCACCGTGCAAGTCAGCGGCAAGACCATCTATCTGCCCGATCCATACGTGCTGCCGGTGCACAACGTCCCGGTGATCCGTGTCGGCCTCCATGGCGCGGGCGATGTCGATCCGGACCGGCTCGCCGCCGCCATCCGCGGTGGCCTCGACGAGGTCGATCTCGACCGCCACGGCAACATCGCCATCGCTTTCGACTGGCGCGGCGACCCGGAGCATTCCCGGCTCAAGGCTGCGGGCGAGGGCATTTTGCGCGCTCTCGGCCCGCTCGCGGACCGCATCAAGCTGCTGCTGATCATGGTCGATGGCGACGTCGGCAAGACCTTCGGCCGGATCATGCATCGCGAGCTGCACTGGCCGGGCAAGCTCATTTCGATCGACGGCATGGAGTTGCAGGAACTCGATTATGTCGACGTCGGCGAACTGATCGCGCCGCCCGGCGTGGTGCCGGTGGTGATCAAGTCGCTGCTGTTTGCATAGCTCCCGCGCATCGAGCGGTGTATTCTCCCTGTAACAAGGCGATACCGGAGGAGGACATGAACATTCGCGAAAAGCCGCAAGCCAAGGCGCGCTTCGGCATCGATCCCTATCTAGATTGGCTAAAGGCCGAGGGCCTTCCGGTCACCGAGGATTACGGCGTCTATCTGTTCGGCGTCGAGACCGCGCCGTGGCCGCGCTATGGCGTCAACGGTGCGGCGGTGCACCTGAAGGGCCGCGGCGACTTCGCCGATATGTTCCTGCTCGACATCGCGCCCGGCAAATCGACGTCGCCGCAGCGGCATTTGTACGAGGAAGTGATCTATGTGCTGGAAGGCTCCGGTTCGACCCAGATCGAACTGGCCGACGGCACCAGGCGCAGCTTCGAGTGGGGCGCCAAGAGCCTGTTCGCGATTCCGCTCAACGCCAGTCACCGCCATTTCAACGGCAGCGGTACCGAACGGGCGCTGCTCGTGACCACGACGAACCTGCCGATGATCATGAACGTGTTTCACAACGAAGCTTTCGTCTTCGGCAGCGATTTCGATTTCAGCGAGCGTGCCGGCAAGAAGGAGTATTTCTCAGGCGATGGCGATCTCATTACCGTGCGCCAGGGCAACCACATGTGGGAGACGAATTTCGTGCCCGACCTCACGGCGATCGAACTGCAAAGCTGGGGCGATCGCGGCGCCGGCGGCACCAATATCATGTTCGTGCTCGCCGACGGCACCATGCACGCCCATATCTCGGAAATGCCGGTCGGCACCTACAAGAAAGGTCACCGCCACGGCCCGAGTTTCCATGTCATGTGCGTGGTCGGGCAGGGTTATTCGCTGCTCTGGTATGAGCGTGAGAAGGACTTCCGCCGCATCGACTGGAAACACGGCATGGTCCTGGTGCCGTCCGACCGGCAATTCCACCAGCACTTCAACACCGGGCCGCAGCCGGCGCGCTATCTGGCGACGGCGGTCGGCGGACTGCGCTATCCGACCACGCTCGCCAATCGCATTTCGCTCCTCGGCGCCGGCGGCGACGACCTGCCGGCGGTGTCGAAGAGCGTTAAGGACGGCGGCGACCAGATCGAATACGAGGATCAGGATCCCCGCATTCACCGCATCTGGCTCGAGGACATGCGCAAGAACGGCGCGACGCCGAAGATGGAAAAATTTGTCCCGACGCCGGAGGACATGAAGGCGCCGGCCTGACGAAGTCGGCGCCTATTCAGAGTCGCGGTTCGGGCTCGGCTCCGCCGGATTAATCCGGCCGGCGCCACGGCAGCAGCATCGGCACGCGCTCACGATAGCGGCGATACTGGTCGCCGAACATGCCGATCAAATCGCGCTCCTCGAACCAGATGCCGACGAAGATGTAGGCCGTCGTCACCGCCGCGAACAGGAGGCGGCCGACTGTCATGGTCGGCGCCGCCCAGAACGCGACGATGAACCCGAGATAGATCGGATGCCGTACCAACCGGTAGAACAGCGGGGTGCGGAAGCGCAGCTCGGGCATCGGCCGACCGGTGAGGTTATTGGCGACCTGGTGCAGGCCGAACAGTTCGAAGTGGTTGATCAGGAATGTGCTGGTCAGAACGATGAGCCAGCCAAGGAACGACAGCACCGTCACGGCCGTGGCGAAGTGCGGTTCGCCGATTTGCCACACCACGGCGGGCATCGGCTGCCACTGCCAGATCAACAACGCCAGCGCGGCTGATGCAAGCAGCACGTAGGTTGTACGTTCGACCGAAAGCGGCACGAATTTCGTCCACCAGCGCTTGAATGCTGGGCGCGCCATCACGCTGTGCTGGATGGCAAAAATCGACATCAGCACCAGATTGACGATCAGCGCTTGCAGCGCCGGTCCGGCGGAGCCGGCGTCGATGGTCTTCGGTACCACCATGTCGTCGACGAAGCCGATGGCATAGAGAAAGGTGATGAAGAAGAAGGCATAGGCCGCGATGCCATAGAGGAACGCCATAACGCGCCCGATGACGTGGCCTTGGCCGGACGCAGTCTGGTCGACGGCTTGAAGCTCAGTCATGATATCCTCCAAATCGGCTTTCCCTCCCGCCCGGGAGGTCAGCGATGATGCCAGCGGTGCGGCTGCAAGGCTTTGCCTACCGCTTGATTTGTCCTTGAGACGGGCCTGATTATCTCTTCAGGTCCGCCATCGCTGCCGGAACGAGGGCGACGCCGTGCAATTTGCGTTTTCGGGCCATAAACTCGATATCGAACGGCGCGAGCTGTGCCGCGGCGCGGACGCGATTGCGATCGAACCCCAAGTCTTCGATCTTCTGGTCCACCTGATCACGAATCGCGATCACGTTGTCAGCAAGGGTGATCTCATTGAGGCGGTTTGGGCCGGCCGGGCCGTCTCAGATTCGACCTTGACCAGCCGCATCAATGCGGCGCGTCGAGCGGTCGGTGACAGCGGCGTAGAGCAGAAGCTGATCCGCACTATTGCCCGCAAGGGCTTTCGCTTCGTCGGCGAGGTACGCGTGACCGCCGCGCAAGCAGCGCCCGGCGGACCGCAGGAGCAAGCTGGCGACCCGTCGCGGCCAGCCTTGCCGTTGCCCGATCGGCCCGCCATCGCCGTCCTGCCGTTCACTAACATGACCGGCGATCCGGCGCAGGAGTATTTTTCCGACGGCATCAGCGAAGACATCATCACGGCGCTGTCGAAGCTGCGCTGGTTCTTCGTCATCGCGCGCAACTCCTCGTTCACCTACAAGGCCAAGGCGGTGCATTTGAAGCAGGTCGCCGAGGAGCTCGGCGTCGGCTACGTCGTCGAGGGCAGCGTCCGCAAGGTCGGGGAACGCGTCCGCATCACCGCGCAGCTCAACGACGTCTCGACCGGCAGTCACATTTGGGCCCAACGCTACGACCGCGATCTCGCCGATGTATTCGTGGTGCAGGACGAGATCACGGAAGCGATCGTCGCTGCCATCGAGCCGCAGCTTTACGCGGCCGAGAACTTCCGCGCCCGGCGCAAGCACCCGGACAGCATGGATGCCTGGGATCTGCTGATGCGGGCGCTCTCGCACTATTGGCAAGTGACCCGTCAGGACAACGTTGTCGCTCAAGCCTTGCTGGAAAAGGCGACCGCCATCGACCCGCAATACGGCCAAGCGTTCGGCCTGCTCGCCACCAGTCACACGTTCAGCGCCCACATGGGCTGGGAGGATATGGCCGTTGTCGCGCCGATCGCCGAAAGAGCGGCGGCGGCGGCGATCCTTGCCGACAGCGAAGACCCGTGGGCCCACTTCGCGTTAGGCTGCGTCTATCTGTTTGCGCGCCGGTTCGACGATTCACTGGCGGAGTTCGAATCGGCGCTGCAGCTCAATCCCAACTTCTCGATGGCGCAGGCGTATTACGGTCTGACACTCGCCTATTGCGGACGCTGGCAGGAGGGGGTGCCGCCGGTGCAGCGCGCCCTTCGCCTGAGCCCGCGCGATCCGCTGGCCGCGGTCTATAACGGCATCGCCTCCTGGGCCTATTTCGTCGGGCGCAACTACGACGAGGCGATGCGGCTGGCGCGTGAAGGCATCCGGCTGCGCGGCGACTTCGTCGGCGCCCACCGGGTGCTGACCGCCGCCGCCGGCATGGCGGGGCAGCATCGCGTCGCCGCGGCAGCGCTGCACGAGCTGCGGCGCGTCCAGCCGAACATTTCCCTTGCCTGGATCGCGAGTCACATGCCGATCAGGCAGGAGGGCGACCGCGAACACTATCTGGAAGGTTTTCGCCGCGCCGGATTGGAATAGACACGATCTGCGAAGCGGGCCGTGTTCTTATGCGGCGGCTTTCTTGTCGCCGCGCTCGAGCGATTGCATCGCTTCGTCCACGGTCTGCACGTCGCCGAACTGGCCGTAGAACGCCGACAGCGTAGCGTTGTGCTCGTCATCGGTGTGGGTGGCGAGGCCGTCGGACACCAGCACGACCTTGAAATTCAGCATCATGGCGTCGCGCGCCGAGCTTTCGCAGCACACATTGGTGGCGGTGCCGGTGATCAGCAGGGTGTCGATGTTACGCTGGCGCAGATGCTGCTCGATGCCGGAAGAACCCTGAATGAAGGCGCTGTAGCGGTTCTTGGTGATCTGCGCGTCTTCGGGCTGGATGTCGTTGCCGTGCCAGTACGCGTAGCCGTCCTCGCCGATGTCCATCGCCTTGAGGCGCCGCTCGGCGCGCTCCGGCTTTTGCAGATAGCCGTGGTAATTGGACCAGCTTTCCCGCGTATTGGCCGTGCCGTTGCGGACCCAGACGACGTGGCCGCCGCGACCGCGCAGCGCGGAGGCAAGCCGGTTGATGTTCGGCACGATCTCGCGGGCGAGCGGCACTTCGCCTTGATGGCTCTGTTTGACGAAATAATTCTGCATGTCTATGACGACGAGCGCCGTCTTGCGCGGGTCGATCGCATCGAACGGATGCATCTTGCCCATCCGGGTCTTCATGCGGTCGAGGGCAGCTTGCGAGATTGCGATCTTGTGCATCCTGGCGTCCTCCAATAGTCGTCTAGGCGTCCGTGGGTGTCCGGTTCTGCCCACTGTGTCACAAGTTCGGGGCGGGATCGAGCGCATGTCGGGTGGCGGGTCGGCAAGCTGGGAATTCTGGATCGACCGCGGCGGCACCTTTACCGACGTGATCGGCCGGCGGCCGGACGGCGCGCTCCTCACCCACAAGCTGCTGTCGGAAAATCCTGAGGCCTACCGGGACGCCGCCGTGCACGGCATCCGCCACCTGTTGGGGCTCAAGCCAAGCGAGGCGATCCCGGCCGGGCGCGTCGCCGCCGTGAAGATGGGCACCACCGTCGCCACCAATGCGCTGCTTGAGCGCAAGGGCGACCGTACGCTGCTGCTCATCACCAAGGGCTTTCGCGACGCGCTGCGCATCGGCTATCAGGCGCGGCCGAAAATCTTTGCGAAGCACATCGTCAAGCCCGACATGCTGTACGAGCGCGTCGTCGAAGTCGATGAGCGCGTGCGCGCCGACGGCACCATCGAACGCCCGCTCGATCTCGACGCGGTGCGCGCCGAACTGACGCGCGCCAGAGACGACGGCATCGGCGCCGTCGCCGTGGTGCTGATGCACGCCTATCGCTACAGCGACCACGAGAAGCGCGTCGCGGCGCTGGCGCGAGAGCTCGGTTTCGAACAGGTCTCGGCCAGCCACGAAGTCTCGCCGCTGATCAAGCTCGTCGGCCGGGGCGATACCACGGTGGTCGATTCCTATCTTTCGCCGATCCTGCGCCGCTACGTGGCGACGGTGGCGGGAGATCTGAATCCTTCCCCACAAGGGGGAGCGGTTAGCACCCGCCTGATGTTCATGATGTCGTCCGGCGGACTGACCGCGGCGGATCTGTTCCGCGGCAAGGACGCGATCCTGTCCGGACCCGCTGGCGGCGTCGTCGGCATGGCCGAGACCGGACGTGCCGCGGGCTTCACACGGCTAATCGGCTTCGACATGGGCGGCACCTCGACCGACGTGTCGCATTACGCCGGCGAGTACGAGCGCGCCTTCGAGACCGAAGTCGCGGGCGTGCGCATGCGCGCGCCGATGATGCTGATCCATACCGTTGCGGCCGGCGGCGGCTCGATCCTGCATTTCGACGGCGCGCGGTTTCGCGTCGGACCGGATTCCGCCGGCGCCAACCCAGGCCCGAAATGCTACCGCCGCGGCGGGCCGCTGGCGGTGACTGACGCCAATGTGATGGTCGGCAAGCTCATTCCGGATTTCTTTCCGAAGATTTTTGGACCGCGGCAGAACCAGGCGATCGACGCCGATGCGGTACGCACGGCGTTCGCGGCCATGGCCAAGGAGATCGGCGACGGCAGGAGCGCCGAGCAGGTTGCCGACGGCTTCATCAAGATCGCGGTCGAAAACATGGCCAACGCGATCAAGAAGATTTCGGTGCAGCGCGGTTACGACGTGACCCGCTACGCGCTCAATTGCTTCGGCGGCGCCGGCGGCCAGCACGCCTGCCTGGTCGCCGACGCGCTCGGCATGACCAGCGTACTCATTCACCCGCTGTCGTCACTGCTCTCGGCCTACGGCATGGGGCTCGCTGATATCCGCAGCGTTCGCCAGCAGGCGATCGAGGAGCCGTTCGGCGACAAGGCGCGCAAGACGCTCGAGAGCATGGCGCGCCGGCTTGGACGCGATGCGATCGGTGAAGTCAGGGGCCAGGGCGTGGCTGTGAACCGGATCACGCTGCATGTCCGCGCGCATATCCGCTACGCAGGCACCGATACGCCGCTCATTGTGGATGCCGGCACTCTTTCTTCTCCCTCCTCACAAGGGGGAAGGGAGACGCAGCTTTTCTCCCTGCAAAAAATGAAATCAGCCTTCGAGCGCGCACACAGGGCGCAGTTCGGCTTCGTCGACCGTACAAAGACGCTGGTGATCGAGGCGGTGTCGGTCGAGGCGGTCGGCGGCGGCGCGAGGTTCAGGGAAAAGGCGCGTAAGCCGACGCGGGGCAAATTGCCGATGCCGGCGCGGCGCACCCGGTTCTTCTCGGGCGGTAAGTGGCATCGTGCGCTGGTTTATACCCGCGACACGCTGGCGCCGGGGCACAGGATCAAGGGGCCGGCCATCGTCATCGAGCCGCATCAAACGGTTGTCATCGAGCATGGCTGGCAGGCCGAATTGACGGCGAAGGATCACCTTGTGCTGCGGCGGGTGCAGAAGCTCCGCCGGATGCGCGCGGTCGGCACCAAAGCCGATCCGGTGATGCTGGAAGTGTTCAACAATCTCTTCATGTCGATCGCCGAGCAGATGGGCGTGGCGCTGCAAAACACCGCGTACTCGGTGAATATCAAGGAACGGCTCGACTTTTCCTGCGCGGTGTTCGATGCCGACGGCTCGCTGGTCGCCAACGCCCCGCACATGCCGGTGCATCTCGGCTCGATGGATCGCGCCGTCGAGACCATCATCCGCGAAAACAAGGGCCGGATCAGGCCGGGTGATTCCTACCTCATCAATGCGCCGTATAACGGCGGTACCCACATCCCCGATCTCACGGTATGCACCCCGGTATTCGACACCCCCTCCCTATCCCTCCCCCGCAAGCGGGGGAGGGTAGGGAGGGGGAAAATCCTGTTCTGGGTAGCGTCGCGCGGCCATCACGCCGACATCGGCGGCATTGCCCCCGGCTCGATGTCGCCGATCGCCACGACGATCGACGAGGAAGGCATCTATATCGACAACTTCAAGCTGGTCGATCGCGGCAAATTCCGCGAAGCCGCGCTCTACGATCTGCTCACCAACGCGAAATATCCGGCGCGCAATCCGTTGCAGAATGTCAACGACCTGAAAGCGCAGATCGCGGCTTGCGAAAAAGGCGCGCGGGAAATGCACAAGATGATCGCGCAGTTCGGCCTCACGGTCGTGCGCGCCTACATGAAGCACGTTCAGGACAATGCCGACGAAAGCGTGCGCCGCGTCATCGAGAGCCTGCACGACAGCGCATTCACCTATGAGGCCGACCAGGGCAACATGGTTGTGGTGAAGATCACGGTCGGCAAGAAGAAGCGCGAGGCGACGGTCGATTTTACCGGCACCTCGCCGCAGCAGGGCACCAACTTCAACGCGCCCGAGCCGGTGACACGTGCGGCGGTGCTCTATGTGTTCCGCGTCATGGTCGACGACGACATCCCGATGAATGCCGGCTGCCTGCGGCCGATCCACATCGTCATCCCGGACAATTCCATGCTGGCGCCGCGCTATCCAGCCGCCGTCGTCGCCGGAAATGTGGAAGTGTCGCAGATGGTCACTGACACGCTGTTCGGCGCGCTCGGCGCCATGGCGGCGGCGCAAGGCACCATGAACAACGTCAATTTCGGCAACGACACGTATCAGTATTACGAGACGATTTGTTCGGGCTCGCCGGCCGGTCCTGGTTTTCCCGGCACCGATGCGGTGCACACGCACATGACCAATACGCGGCTCACCGATCCTGAAATTCTCGAATTCCGCTATCCGGTCCTGCTGGAGGATTTCCACATCCGCAAAGGCTCCGGCGGTAAAGGCAAATGGAGCGCGGGCGACGGCATCCGGCGGACGGTACGGTTTCTGGAGAAGATGGAATACACCATCCTGTCCGGCCACCGCCGAGTTCGGCCGTTCGGCATGGCGGGCGGCGAGGACGGCCAGATCGGCGAGAACTGGGTGCGCAGAAAAGACGGCACCATGGAGCGGCTCAAAGGCGCCGATGCCACGGTGGTCGATGCCGGCGAGGCGATCATCATCCAGACGCCGACGGCGGGAGGCTATGGCAAGCCCGATCCGGCCCAGTAGCTTGCGACCTCGGAGCTAATGTCCGCCTGCACCGGCCGGGAGAGGCGCCGGGCGGCGCATCAGGACGACCATCACGGCAATCGCCACGTAGAGGAACGACAGCAACAGGAAAAGATCGGCGAACGCCATCACGGTTCCCTGCTGGCGCACGTAGAGAAACAATTGCTTGAGCGCCATGGCCTGCGCGTCGGAGCCTGGGATGCGCGCAGCAAGACCGTTGAGTGCCTCGACCACGGGCTCACGCGACCAGGTAATGGACTCATGCAGCCGTGCCAGGTGCAGGTCGATGCGATTGTCGAGCAAGGTGTTGAGTGCGGCGAGGCCGACGGCGCCGCCGAGATTACGCGTCAGGTTGAACAGGCCCGACGCGTTCTTCAGCCGATCCGGCGTCAGCGTACCGAGCGCAAGATTGGTGATCGGCACGATCGCGAACATCATGCCGATGCCGCGCAATACCTGCGGAACGAACAGCTCTGCATGATCCCAATCGTGCGTCAGGTAGCTCGCTTCCCAGTTGCTCGCCGCGAAGATTAGAAAGCCCGCGGCAAGCATGAGTCGCGGATCGACGCGGTTCATGAGTTGGCCGACCACCGGTGCGGACAGGAACATTGCGGCGCCCGAGACGAACATGGTCTCGCCGATCATCAGCGCATCATAACCGCGGATCTCGCCGAGATAGACGGGATAAAGATAAGTCAGGCCATAAAGGCCAATGCCGAGCACGAACGAGAATATGCTGCCGAGCGCAAAATTACGGTCGAGAAACGCGTGCAGGTCAACGATCGGATTGCGCGCGGTGATGACGCGGATCAGAAAAATGACCGCGGACGCCGCCGAGATCGCCGCCGCCATCGCGATCGTTGAGTCGTCGAGCCAGTCGTAGCGCGGTCCGTCCTCAAGCACGTATTCGAGCGTGCCGAGGAAGGAGGCCATTGAAATCAGTCCGACCCAGTCGAAGGTCTCGAACAGCGAGAAATCCGGCTTGTCGAAATCGATCAAGGTGATCGCCGCAATCGTCACCACGATGCCTGGCACGACGTTGATGAAGAACAGCCAGTGCCACGAGAAGCTGTCGGTGAGGTAGCCGCCGACCGTGGGGCCAATGGTCGGCGCGAGCGTCGCCACCAGTCCGATCATCGGCACGATCACGGGCATGCGCGAGCGTGGAAAGATGGTGTAGGCGGAGGCAAATACCGTAGGCACCATGCCGCCGCCGATGAAGCCCTGCACCGCGCGCCAGACGATCATCTGGCTCATGGATGAGGTCAGGCCGCACATCAGGCTTGCAATGGTGAACCCCGCGGCGGCACCGGCGAACATGAGGCGCGTGCCGAGCGCGCGCGACAGGAAGCCGGACAACGGAATGGCGACCACCTCGGCCATCAAATAGGAGGTCTGCACCCAGGTGATCTCGTCGCTCGATGCGGCGAGGCCGGCCTGGATTTCCGCGAGCGACGCCGACACCACCTGGATATCGAGGAACGCCATGAACATGCCGAAACACATCGCCAGGAACGCCAGCAGGCGCGCCGGGTCGATGCGCTCGGCGTCAGCCGGGACGGGGATACTGGCGGATACGGTCGCTGTGGAGCTCATGGCCGCCTCCCGGCGCGCGTTCAGCGCGCCGCTTGGTTCTGCGTGGCGGAGTTATCGGCAAGCGCGGTCGATTTGGTATTGACGCTCACCACGACGGACATGCCTGGGCGCAGCCGGCCCTGGTCGGCGACGGCGGCCGGCACGCCGATGCGCACGGGCAGCCGCTGCACGATTTTGGTGAAGTTTCCGGTCGCGTTGTCCGGCGGCAGCAGCGAAAACACAGCGCCGGAAGCCGGCGAGAGGCTCTCTACCGTGCCGTGAATGTCGTCCTGCGGCAGTGCGTCGACCGCGATCGAAACCGGCTGGCCCGGCCGCAGCCGCGCCAGTTGCGTTTCCTTGAAATTGGCGTCGACATAGACTCCGTCGAGCGGCACGAGACTCGCCAGCCGCTGGCCGGGTTGCAAGTAGTCGCCGGTCTGCACCGCGCGATTGCCGATCACGCCGTCGATCGGCGCGCGAATGACGGTGAACGACAGATCGCGTTCGGCCTTGGCGAGCGAGGTCTTGAGCTCGTCAAGCGTGCTCATCGCCTCCTGCTGCTGCCCTTTGAGGACATCGACATTGGCGGTAGTGGAATCGAGCGCGGCTTGTGCGGCCTGTACGGCGGCAACCGCCTGGTCGCGGTTCGACTGCGCCTGTTCCAGCGTCTGGCGGCTGGCGAAATCCTGAGCGGCCAGCTTGTTCTGGCGGTCGAGTTCGAGTTGCGCGCGGGTCGCCGCTGCCTGCGCGGAAACAAGCTGCGCCTTGGCCTGCGCGACGGCCGCCTGCTGGGCTTCGACCTGATGACCGATCCGCGCGATGGTGGCTTGCTGGGTCGCCGTTTTGTCGCGTGCCGATTGCACGGCGAGCCGATAATCGCCGTCATCGAGCGTAGCAATCACGTCGCCGGCATGAACCTGCGCGTTATCCGTGACCGCGACGTTGGCGACGTAACCGGACACTTTGGCGGCCAGCGTCGTGTTGTACGCCCCGACATAAGCGTCGTCGGTCGAAACCGTGAACCGGCCGACCGTCAGCCAGTGGTAGCCGAACCAGCCGCCCGCGCCGACCGCAAGCACGAGTGCGGCGCCGAGCGCGAGCGTGCGCCGGCTATAGCGCTGCGGCCGCGCCGTACGGATTGGTGAGGCCTGTGCTGGGTTCGGCTGCGATGGCAGGCGAGCCTCGGCCATTGGCCGAGGTGGCACAGAGTCGGGAAGACGCTCCGGGTCATGACCTTCAGAAACGTGGCCTTCAGCGGTCCGGGCCTGAGGAACGACGTCGGCCCGGGAAGAGCTTTCCCATTCCTGTTTGCGATACATGTGCTGTGCTCCCAAGGGTGGACCCAAGCCGCGCGCGATGACCGAACGGTTCGGTCATTTATATGTGGGGATGCAGCGATGTCAATATTGACCGAACGGTTCGGTCATATTATATTTGCATGGAAGCAATTTGCCGAGCGACTACCGGTACATAGTTGCCCCGAAAAAGCCGGAGACGCAGGAAAGGCGAGGAAAATGAGCGGCCAGACCACATTGGAGCGGGCGGTTCCCGCGACCGGCGACGAAAGCGCCAAACGCAATCAGATCATCGACGGTGCCCGGGAGGTATTCCTGGCGCAGGGCTTTGATGCCGCCAGCATGAACGACATTGCCCGCGCCGCCGGTGTCTCCAAAGGCACGCTTTACGTCTATTTCGATAATAAGGAGGAATTGTTCGAGGCCATCGTCGAGCAGGAATGCGACGCGCAAGCCGAAGGCATTTTCGATCTCGACCCGAACGACCACGACGTCGCGGCCGTGCTGACAAAACTTGGCGTCGCCTACGTCAAATTCCTGTGCCGGCCGGAGAAAGCCTCGGCGGTCCGCACCGTGATCGCCATCGCCGACCGGATGCCGGAAATCGGTCGGAAGTTCTACGAAGCCGGTCCCGCCGTCGGGATCGCGCGGCTCGCCGCCTATCTGGCCGCGCAGGTCGATGCCGGCGTACTCGCCGTCGAGGATTGCGAAATCGCCGCGGCGCAATTCATGGAATCGAGCCACGCGATGCTGTTCAAGCCGATCGTGTTCAACTTCGCCCCGGCACCGAGCCTCCAACAGATCGAGCGCGGGGTGCGGATTGCCGTGACCGCCTTTGTAGCGGCCTACAGCGCCAAGAAACCGTGAAGGCAATCATGAGTGCGGCGGTGTGACTTCAGCAGGCTGGCGCACCACCGAATATTTCATGTCGGCGTCGTTGCCCTGCCAATAGAACGTATAGTCGACGGCAACCGAGGAACCGTCCGGCAGCGGCAGGACGGCGCTGCAAACAACGTCGTTCTTGGTGCTGGAGACGGTCTTGAGCGGCTCGTAGCGCGTCGGTTCAAGCTTGAGCTGTTTGAGGACCTCGCCCAGCGTCTTCTTGGCGCGATCGGAATTGCACGTCGGCAGCACCAGCCGGTCGCGCAGTCCGCTGTAGATGAATACGCCGGCGACCGCGAGCGCAGGGATGCCGATCAGCCGGAACATGAAGCGGTAGGATCGAAACGGCGCCGGTCGAGAGCCCCTGCCGGTGGCAGGCGAGGGCGTCCAGCGGCGAGCGCGCAACGGCGGCGGATTTTCGTTTGCCATGTCTGGCGCCGGATTTCAGCGCGCCTCACACCGACTTGACGATTTCCTCGGTCATCTTCTTGGCGTCGCCGAGCAGCATCATGGTGTTGTCGCGGTAGAACAGCGGATTGTCGATGCCGGCATAGCCCGACGCCAGCGAGCGCTTGTTGAACATCACCGTGCCGGCCTTCCAAACTTGCAGCACCGGCATGCCGTAGATCGGCGAAGACTTGTCTTCTTCGGCTGCCGGATTGGTCACGTCGTTGGCGCCGATCACGTAAGCGACGTCGGCCTGCGGAAACTCCGAGTTGATGTTTTCGAGCTCGAACACCTCGTCATACGGCACATTGGCTTCCGCAAGCAGCACGTTCATGTGACCCGGCATGCGGCCCGCGACCGGATGGATGGCATAACTGACGTCGACGCCTTCAGCCTTGAGCTTGTCGCCCATTTCACGCAGCGCATGCTGCGCCTGCGCCACCGCCATGCCGTAGCCGGGCACGATAATCACTTTGCCGGCATTCTTGAGAATGAACGCGGCATCCTCCGCCGACCCGATTTTTACCGGACGCTGCTCGCCTCCCGCCGCCGGTCCCGCGACCTCGCCGCCGAAGCCGCCGAGAATGACCGAGATGAACGAGCGGTTCATGCCCTTGCACATGATGTAGGACAGGATTGCGCCCGAGGACCCGACCAGCGCGCCGGTGATGATCAGCGCGGTGTTCTCGAGCGTGAAGCCGATGCCGGCGGCGGCCCAGCCGGAATAGGAATTGAGCATCGAGATCACGACCGGCATGTCGGCGCCGCCGATCGGAATGATGATAAGCACGCCGAACAGGAAAGAAATTCCGGCAATCAGCCAGAACGTGACATGCTGCTGCGTCTCGAAGAACCAGACGATGCAGGCGACCAGCGCAAGCGCAAGCCCGATATTGATGGCGTGCCGGGCAGGCAGCAGGATCGGCGCGCCGCTCATGCGGCCGGACAGTTTCAAAAACGCGATCACCGAGCCGGTGAAGGTGACAGCGCCAATGGCGACGCCGAGCGACATTTCGATCAGGCTTTGCGCGTGGATCGCGTCCTCGGTGCCGATGCCAAAGGCCGACGGCGCATAGAGCGCGCCGGCCGCGACCAGCACCGCGGCCATGCCGACCAGGGAATGGAACGCGGCGACCAGTTCCGGCATCGACGTCATCGGCACGCGGCGTGCGATCACCGCGCCGGCGCCGCCACCGAGCGCCATGCCGGCGACCACCAGCCCCCAGGCGGCAAGGCTCGCCGGCGGGTGCGCGGCGAGCGTGGTCGCGATCGCGATTGCCATGCCGATCATGCCGAGCTGATTGCCGCGCCGGCTGGTTTCAGGGTTCGACAGTCCGCGCAGCGCGAGAATGAAAAGGGCGCCGGCGACCAGGTAGCAAAGCGCGGCGATCTCGGCGCTCATGCGTTTGCTCCACACTTTCGACCGTCATGCCTGGGCGATGCCATTTTACGAAGAAGGTTCATGATGGTCGTCATTTCTGTTTTCGCTGGAACATGGCCAGCATGCGCTTGGTCACCAGAAAGCCGCCGAAGATGTTGACTGAGGCGAAAGTCAGCGCGACGAAGCCGAGCGCGCGCGCCCAGATCGGTCCGGAATCGTCACCAGCCAGTGCGACGCCGACCGCCAGCAACGCGCCGACCACGATGACAGAGGAGATGGCATTGGTCACCGACATCAGCGGCGTGTGCAGCGCCGGCGTCACCGACCAGACCACGTAGTAGCCGACGAAGACCGCGAGCACGAAAATCGACAGCCGGAACACAAACGGATTAACGACCTCGTTTGCTGTCTGACCGACAGCGGCGAGATCGAGCTGGCCGACGATCGAGAGGATTATCATTGCACGGCTCCTGACTCCCTCTCCCCGCGTGCGGGGAGAGGGTGGGGTGAGGGGGCGTTTCCGCTGGGCTCAGACTCGCGACAACGCCCCCTCCCCCTCGTTCGCTTCGCTCACTCGACCTCTCCCCGCGCAACGGGGAGAGGTAAATCATTTACGCCGCGGTCTTCGGCATGAAACTCGGATGCACTACTGCGCCGTCGCGGGTGAGCATCGTGCCCTTGACGATCTCGTCGTCCCAATTGACCGCGAGCTTCCTGTCTTTCTTGTCGATCATGGTTTCGAGGAACGTCAGCAGATTTCTTGCGTAGAGCGCCGAGGCCGAGGCCGCGAGCCGGCCGGGCACGTTGAGATGGCCGACAATCTTGGCCGGACCGACCTCGACGACTTCGCCGGGCTTTGCGCCTTCGACATTGCCGCCGCGTTCGACGGCAAGATCGACGATCACCGAGCCGGGCCGCATCGACGCAACCATTTCCCGGGAAATAAGCCGCGGCGCCGGCCGGCCGGGAATGAGCGCGGTGGTGATGACGATATCCTGCTTCTTGATGTGCTCGGCGACCAGCGCCGCCTGCTTGGCCTGATACTCCTTGGACATTTCCTTGGCGTAGCCGCCGGCGGTCTGCGCGTTCTTGAACTCCTCGTCCTCGACCGCAAGGAATTTTGCGCCGAGGCTTTCGACCTGCTCTTTCGTTGCCGGACGCACGTCGGTCGCCGTGACGATGGCGCCGAGCCGGCGCGCCGTGGCGATCGCCTGCAATCCGGCGACACCGACGCCCATGATAAAAACCTTCGCGGCCGGTACGGTTCCCGCCGCCGTCATCATCATCGGCATGGCGCGGCCGTACTCCTCGGCCGCGTCGATCACCGCGCGATAGCCGGCGAGATTGGCCTGGCTCGAGAGCACGTCCATCGATTGCGCGCGGGTGATCCGCGGCATCAGCTCCATGGCGAAGGCGGTGATGCCGGCGTCCGCCATCTGCTTCAGCGCGGCGTCGTTGCCATAAGGATCCATGATGGCGATGACGAGGGCGCCTTTCTTCAGGCGTGGCAGTTCGCCGGCCTGCGGACGGCGCACCATCAGGACAACATCGGCACCATTGAGGGCATCGGGTGTCACCGAAGCGCCGGCGGCGGTATAGTCGGCGTCGAGAATGCCGGATTTCACACCGGCGTCCGGCATGACGGCAACTTCGGCGCCTAGCCCGATCAGCTTCTTGACAGTTTCGGGGACCGCGGCGACCCGCGCTTCGCCCGCATCGGTTTCGGCAGCAACCGCAACCTTCATCAAGTCCTCCGACGGCTGCCGGCTGCCGGCAGTCAGCCGCTATTCGTTACATGCGACCCCGATCAAACCAGGAAGTAGGCCATCCCGATAACGATGACGACCACGATCCCCATGATGACTTTCACCAGCGTGATGAAGTTGTCGTACGTCTGCTCGTGGGCGGCATAATCGTTGCCCTCGGCAGTTGCGTATTCGACCTCGCCATGGTCGGCCATTTCGTGCCTCCAAAACTCGCACCCGGTGCGCGCGGACTTAGCGTAATTGCCGGCGGAGGGCAACGGGACGATCGGTTACGCTGCGCAATATTGCGGGTCTGTCATTCGGTGCCGTCCCTGAGCGGGCCGCGCGGCGCCAGCCCTCGATTTTGCGGGTTCGCACCGCGCCACCGCGCCTTGCCCGGCCGCGGCCGAATCCTTACTGTTCATAGAACAGCGCGATTTGGTCATGGACACGCAACGATGCTGCGAAAAGAACAGAATGAGCTTCTGACCCAGACCGGCCCCGGCACGCCGATGGGCCAGCTTTTCCGTTGCTACTGGCTGCCGGTCCTGCTCGCCGAGGAACTGCCGGAGAACGATTGCCCGCCGGTGCGCGTCAAAATCCTGTCCGAGCGGCTGCTGGCGTTTCGGGATTCCGAAGGCAGATACGGCCTGATCGACGAATTCTGCGCCCATCGTGGCGTCTCGCTGTGGTTCGGCCGCAACGAGGAGGGCGGGCTCCGCTGCCCCTATCACGGCTGGAAATACGACGTGAACGGCCAGTGTATGGAGGTGCCGTCGGAACCGGTCGAGAGCGGGTTCTGCAAGAAGGTCAAGCTGACCTCCTACCCGCTGGTGAAGCGCGGTGAGGTGCTGTGGGCCTATATGGGGCCCGCCGACAAGAAGCCGCCGCTGCCGGAGTGGGAATTCGCCATGGTGCGACCGGAGCAGACCTTCGTCTCGAAGCGTCTGCAGGAATCGAACTGGCTCCAGGCCATGGAAGGCGGCATCGATTCGAGCCACGTCTCGTTCCTGCATCGCGGCGACCTCGGCACCGATCCGCTGTTCAAGGGAGCCAAAGGCAACCAATACAATCTCTCCGACATGCAGCCGCATTTCGAGGTGGTGGAGCAGCCCGGCGGACTGTTCATCGGCGCGCGGCGCAACGCCGAGAACGGAAAATACTACTGGCGCATCACGCCCTGGGTGATGCCGTGCTTCACCATGATCCCGCCGCGCGGCGATCATCCGATCCACGGCCATTTCTGGGTGCCGATCGACGACGAGAATTGCTGGGCGTGGTCCTACGACTTCCATCCGGTACGGGCGCTGAGCAAGACCGAAGTCGACGCCATGAAGGACGGCGCCGGCGTGCATTGCAAATACATCCCCGGCACCTACCGGCCGCTCGCCAACAAGGACAACGATTATCTGATTGACCGCGCGGCGCAGAAAGCCGGCAAGACCTTCAGTGGCGTCGCCGGCTTTGCCATTCAGGATTCGTCCTTGCAGGAAAGCATGGGGCCGATTTGCGATCGCACCAAGGAGAACCTGGTCTCCACCGACAACGGCATCATCATGGCGCGGCACCGCCTGATGCGCGCCGCCAAGGCGCTGGCCGACAAGGGCGTGACGCCGCCGGGTGTCGACGTCGAGCACCAGAAGATCCGTTCCTGCTCGGTGGTGCTGCCGCCGGATGTCGCGTTCAAGGACGGCGCCCGGGAGGCGCTGGTCGGCAAGCCCGGCATTGCGCAGACGACGGTGTAACGCGGGCTTGCAGCGAACAATGCGCGGTGCCGCGGCCCGACGCATTGCGCGGCTTTCGGCATGTGTGCTGCTCGCGACAACAACGGTTGTGCTCTGCGAAGTGGCGGACATCCGTTTAGCGCGCGCAGACGAAAAGTCTTGCGCCAATTCACCTGTCGCTGTTCCGGCAAGCAGCCAGGCAGATCGTCCGGCGAAAAGCGCGCCTTCCGATGTGCCGCGCATCGAGCTTGCCGCGCGCCTTGCGGCCGACGGTGTCCCGGCGACGAAGGATTATGAGCTGATACGGCAGAATGCCGCCCGCGAGCTCGCGGGGCGTCCCGACGGCGCTGGCGAGGTGAGCGCCGAGGAGTTCCGCAAAGCCGACGAGGCGATTGCCCGGCAGGTTCGCATCGATGCTGGCATGCTGCCGCACCCGTCGTTCGTCGAGACCGCCAGATTGTCCGGCCGCCCGCAGATCGAAGGTCTCAATATCATTTATCTCAATCCGCTTGGCGATCCGGCGCGGGCCAATGCCTGGAGGAATATCATCGTTCACCAGACGGAAGGGCCGCCGGGAAGTGCGCGTCGCGAGGCGAGCGACCAGTTCGCCAATCCGACCAAGCGCGGCGTGACGATTTGGGTGGAAACCGATGGTACCGTTTACTGGGCGACCGCCGAGAATGTCATACCGACCCACGGCGAAGGCGGCGACCGCAATGACAACAAGTACATCGACAATGCGAAGACCTATCACTCGGTCGTCAAGACAAATTCAATCGGCGTGGAATTCATCGGCAATTTTCCGGATGTGGCGAAGCCGGTGACGCCCGCGCAAGTGCAGGCTTGGCTGCTGCTGGCGCCGTTTCTCCAGGAGCGATACAGAATCCCGCCGGACCACATTTACGCCCACAACTGGATCGACTTTAAGGACCGGCGCTATTGCGAAGGCTGCGAACTTGCCGTCTTGGCGCGAAAGCTCGGTTATTGCCCGTCAAAGCCGCTTTGATTGCGTTCCAGCATTGATCCCGTTGGATCCAGAAGGTCATTGGTGTTGCAGTCACGTGCAAAAAAGTTCGCTTATGCCAGGCGGAGCTTTATTGGCCTGACGCCAATTGCGGCATTGATCGCCGCGACGGCCTTGTCGGCTTCGCCCGGTCAGCGCGGGAGCTTCGATCGTGCCGCGACCAGCGAGAAGATCGTCGCGCTGACGTTCGATGCCGATATGACGCCGGGCATGCTGCGCGAGCTCAGGAGCAAACGGGTAGCGTCCTGGTACAACGAGAAAGTCATCGAGACGCTGCGGCAGGAACACGTTCCGGCGACCCTGTTCATGACCGGGCTCTGGATCGAGGCGTACAGCAGCGAAACCAGGGAACTGTCAGCCGATCCGCTGTTTGAGCTCGGCAATCACAGCTATACGCACGGCGCGTTTCACTCGCCGTGCTACCGCCTGTTTCCGATACCGGACTCGAAGCAAGCCGCCGAAGTGCAAAAAACCGATGACCTGCTGACAAAATATGCGGTGTCGCACGTCAAGTATTTCCGGTTTCCGGGACTCTGCTCCGATGCACAAGCCGTAAAGATCGTCGAAGACCATGGCTATACCGTTATTGGCGGCGACGTCGACGGCGGCGACGGCTTCGAGAAATATGCCAAGCCGATCGTGTCCAACGTGTTGGCGCACGTCCATCCCGGCAGCATTGTCGTTCTTCATATGCACGGCGGGCCAAATGCGCCGGAAACCGCCATCGCGCTTGCCGACATCATCAAGAAGCTGCGGGCGGAGGGATACAGTTTCGTCAAGGTCTCGGATTTGCTGAAGTATCCGCCAGGCGCGCCCGTCAAGCCTCCGGCGATGCCGCGTGAAGTGGCAACTCCGCCAGCCGGCACGCCGTCTTTCTTTCAATCGCTGCATTTCTTCCGGCGATGAAGCTCTTGCACACCGCCGGGTGCGGCTGCCGACTGCTCGGGCGGTTCATGAATTCGCCGTCACGGCGTCCCTGCCGGCGATGAAGCCCTGTACTGTGGCGCGCGGCAAGCCGTGCATGGAAAAGCCGCCGGCCGATTCGCCGCCGCAATAGAGACCGGGGATGACTTCGCCGTTCATGTCGATCACCTGGCAGCGCGCGTTGATGCGCAGCCCGGCGCGGGTGTCGTGGATCACCGGCGTCGCCCAGGCGGCGTAGAACGGCGGCTTTGCAATCCTGTACAGCGGTTTCGGTTTGCCGAAATCGGCATCCTTGCCGGCATCGACGAATGCGTTGTAGCGGGCCACGGTGTCGGCGAGATTTTGCGGCGGCATCGGTACGCGCTGGTATTTCATTTTGATCTTTGCTGCGAGCGTCTCGATGCTGGCCGCCTCGAAGAAAAAACCGGCATCGATGTCGACATGCGGCGGGACCGGCTGCCACTTCTCGCGCGCCACCGCGTCGGCGTCGAAGATTGCCCAGATCGGGCCGCCGCCGTTGCGGCCGTCGCCGATCCCGGCAAGCGCGGCGTTGATGAAATTGCTCGGATTGTATTTGGCGTTCTTGGCGTTGAGGTAGCTGAACGGCTCGTACGGGTTGGTGCTCTGATAGGTGTTGTAATTGAAGTGGCCGCCGGTCTCGTCATAGAAGCGCTTGCCCAGCATGTTGACCAGGATGACATCCTGCCAGTCCGCGACCGGCAGCCCGATGGCGCGCGCCTTGTCGAACACTTCGCTGCCCGGCCGCCAGCGCACATTGACGTAGCCATATTGGCAGCCGATCGCTCCCGGCTTGGTGATGCCGGAGCCGAATTCGCCGGTGTAGTTGAACAGGCCCCACAGCGCGCCGCCGATCGCCATCGCGGCAATCTCGCCGCTGGCGTCCTGGTCCGACCACGGCATGCCGGCCAACCCGCAATATTCCTCGGTGAGGCGCGGATCGAACATGCGGCGGAAGTTGACGTTGCCGGTCGAGCCGCCAGTGGCGATGATCACGGCTTTGGCCGCGCGAATGTTCAACCTGGTTCCGTTGTTGTCGACGGCGATGCCGATCACGCGGCCGGAATTTATCTCCTCGCGATGGATTGCGGTCATGCGGTGTTCAAGCAGGATATCGACGCCGGCGTTGCGCGCCGCGACTTCGAGCGGCCGTATCAGGCCGGCGCCGGCCCTGATCTCCGGATCGGTCGGATCGGCCCGCCCGCCGGTGTGGACCATCGGCCAGTCCTCGACCGAGATCTGCATGGTGCGCAGCACCGAGACGCCGATTTCGTGCCCGATGCTGTTCGGCTTGCGGTCGATGACCTTGACGCCGTGCGCGAGCAGGAATTCGAACGTGGCGACGCTGTTGTCGGCGAAGGCGCGGATGAGCTCGCGGTCGTTGTAACGGTAGGGCGGGAAGCCGTTGGTCTCGACCACCGACCAGTCGGTCAGGTCCTGGAAGAAAAGATCGGGCGAATCCTCGATGCCGTATTTCTTCTGATAGCTGGTGCCGCCGCCGAGCGGCAGATTGCCGCCGGAGGTAATGGCGTGGCCGCCGATGTGGCTTTCCGCCTCGACCACGATGACCGACGCGCCGGCTTCGCGCGCCACGACAGCGGCGGGCAGGCCCGCCGCGCCCGAGCCGATCACCACAATATCGACCTCGCGATCCCAAGCGACTGGACTGCCCACTTTATCGACCCCTCTTACTTCCACAGCGCTGGCGCGGAGACTAACAGCATTGCCGATTTTGTGTGAAGTTGGTCATGCTCGCCGCCGAGGACCACGTGCCATGCCCGATACCGTCCCGACCCGCCGCCTGACCCACGAAGCCAGCCAGAAAATGCTCGCCGCCGGCGTGGCAAAAGCCGACGCGCTCGGCTGCAAGGTCTCGCTGGCGGTGGTCGATCAGAGCTGCAGGATGATCGCATTCCTGATGATGGACGGAGCGCGGCATTTCTCCATCATCACCACGCAGAGGAAAGCGATCACCGCGGCGTCGCAGCGGCTGCCGACCGGCTATGCGCCGGAGGAGAATGCGCTGAGCATGACCGTGCGCATGGGCGACTTCACCAACGTGCCGGGCGGATTTCCGATCGAGGTCGGCGGCGAAGTCATCGGCGCGGTCGCCGCCGGCGGCGCCAAAATCGAACAGGACGTCGAAGTGGCCAAAGCGGCACTGGCGGCGCTTGATCGCAGCTAGCGCGACGCCGCTTCGATCCGGCAGGATGCGATCAACCGCCTGCCACGACGACGAGCCGTTTGACCTCGTGGTTCATGTAGGCGTGCAGGAACGCATCGTAGTCCCGAAACGACACGCAGCCGTTCGAATCGCCGTTGGGGCCGAGCATGAAACTGTGGGCGAGGAGGCCGGAGCGGCCGAACACTTTCGACTCGTCCTGAGGAATCAGCCGCAGCGCCTGCACGCCGTGAAAGGGTGATTCACGCAATTCGAGATCGTAGACATTGGGCGGCGTGACGCCGCGATCTTTCGCTGCGGCGTAGCGCGGATTGTCGAGCAGGCTGCCGAGGCCCGAATGGGCTTCGAGCCGGCTTCCGTCTGGCATGTAAACGGTATGAGTCGAGATATTGTAGACCGCGGTCTGACCATCGTAGCCGGTTGGCGCACTGTCGTGGCCCGAGACGCCGTCATCGACGGAAGCGTAGGCGAGCGTGGGTCCGGGGCGTTTGCCGAACAGCTTTTCGAAAAACGTCGGCGCGGCGGCAGGAGCGATCGAGGCAACGCGTTCCGCAGCGGCATGCTCGCGCTGCAGCGCGGCGGCGCGGACCTGCAATGTCCGGATTTGCGGTGCGGGCGCGGCCGCGTTCGGCGCAGCGCCGGCGCTTTGCGGTGGTGACGGCATGTTCAGTGCTTGCTGGATTGGCGGCGGAGACGGCGAATGCGTCGCGACCTGGTCCTGCGATTGCGCACTGCTTGCCGGGGTTGCGGCGTTAAATGCTTCGGCAATGCGAGTGTTGTCGAACACGCTGCCGACAAAGCTTCCCGGCGAATGGCCAAGGGTGTAACGCGGATCGAACAGCGCGGCGTAATCGGCGGCCGCGACAAGCCCCGACGCTCCCGCGTTCGATCTCGTCGAAGGCCGCGGCCTTGCCGCTACAAGTTTATCGCCTCGGCCGCCGGCAAAATCGAGCCGATCGGCGCGCGTACCGGAGACATCGATCGGCCCGGCATCGCCGCCGGTGAGATTGACATACAGCGCCCATGCGCACACGAGCGCGACGCCGCCGAGAGCGGCGCGGCCCAGCTTTTGCGGGAGCGCGTTGGGTGCCGAACGTCCGTAACCGTAGTCCCCCGACTCATGCCACACGCTTACAAACGCCATTCCCCTCGCTTCCAGTTTGTAAGTCGCTTCCCCGAACAGAGTGCCGGCGGCCACTGGCGTGACGCGCATGAATGGGAAAGCGACGAGACCGAACCCGCCCCGTATCTGCCGGTACATTGAGGCGACTTTTCGTTAATTTCGATTGAATGGCGCCGGCGGAATGAGGCCACATTGTGATGCGCGCAGTGCGCCGTTCCGGCGACGAGCGGCGCGGCGAAAATCAGCGAATTGATTTCCAGTTCGGCAAGAAGTCAGCGCGATCGCGCGCCTATTGCCGCGATTGCGCGTTGGCAATTGGGGCAGAAGATTGTCGAAAAGAGCTAGACTCTTTCGGCGGGCGCGTCGCCGCGCATCTGATCGCGCGCGGCGCGCACGGCTTTGATGATGTTCTGATAGCCGGTGCAGCGGCACAGGTTGGAGGCGAGCACGTCGAGCAATTCCTCGTCGTCGATGTGCGGGTTCTTTTCGAGTGCGTTGGTGGCGAGCATCAGGAAGCCCGGCGTGCAATAGCCGCATTGCAGGCCGTGGTTCTCGATGAAGGCGCGTTGCAGCACCGACAGCTCTTCGCCGTTGGCGAGGCCTTCTACCGTCCGGATCTTCTTGCCGCCAGCTTGCACCGCGAACATCAAACAGGAACGCACCGCCTCGTCGTCGACAATGACGGTGCAGGTGCCGCAGACGCCGTGCTCGCAGCCGATATGCGTGCCGGTCTGTCCGCAATCGTCGCGGATGGCGTCGACCAGCGTTTTGCGCGCCTCGACGCGGATCGGATAATCGCGGCCGTTGATGGTCAGCGTGATGTCGAATTTTTCATTCATGGCATTACTTCGGCAGCACGTCGCCAAACTTGCCGCGCACATGATCCTCGACGTCCTTGCTGGCGCGGACCACGACCGGGAAGGTGTCGCGGCGCTTGAACGGCCTGCAGGCATCGATGACGACACGGGCATTGCGCGGATCGTCGCTGGCATAGGCCATCGGATCGAGCGCCGAGCTCCAGCAGCCGCGCAACGTCTCCATGCCCTCGCGCGGATCGAACCGGGTGCACATCGCCCATACCACCTTGTCCATGTCGGCCGGATCGATGTCGTCGTCGACCACGACGACGAAGCGGTTGACGTAAGCGCCGGCGTGGCACTGCGAGGCGATGAGGCCGGCCTGCTTGGCGTGGCCGGCATATTGCTGCTTGATCGCCACGGTGAGCCAGAGCCGGCTGCCGCCCGCGGCGTGCGCCCACACGCCTTTGACTTCCGGCACGCCGGCCGCCTCGAGCTGATTCCACACCGCGCCGGATCGATAGGTACCGCGATAGAACGAGTCGTCGTCGGGCGGAATGCCGGGGATCGCTCCGAGCAGGATCGGATCGTCGCGGTGCATGAACGTTTCGATGCGGATCGCCGGCTCCTTCTTCAAGCCGCCGGCGTAGTAGCCGGTCCATTCGCCGAGCGGGCCTTCGTCCAATAGATCGTTCGGATGAATGAAACCCTCGAACGCGATCTCGGCGTGCGCGGGGATCGGCAGCCCGGTGCGCGGTCCGGCAATGACCTCGACCGGTTCGCCGATCAGGCCGCCGGCGGCATCGTATTCGTTCTTGCCATAGGGAATCTCCAGGCCGGCGATCATGAACAGCGCCGGATGCATGCCGCACACCACCGCGATCGGGCAGGGTTCGCCGCGCTCGTGATAGCGGCGCTTGATCAGGTCGCCGTGCTTGCCTTTCGAGAACATCACGGTCGCCACGTTCGGCTGCTGCGCCTGGACGCGGTAGGCGCCGTAGTTGATCCAGCCCGAGTCCGGATCGCGCATGATCACCATGTCGCCGGTGCCGATGTAGTAGCCGCCATCGTGCTCGTGCCAGCGCGGCACCGGAATCTTGAAAATGTCGATGTCGCCGCCGGTGCGGACGTTCTCCGTGACCGGACCGGACTTCACCGTAACCGGCGGAATGGCCTTCGCCTCTTTCATGTAACGCCGCCAGTAATGCACCAGATCGACGGGGCTCGAATCCGGATCGAGCCCAAGCGTGATGTTGATGCGGCGAACCGAGGTCAGGATATTGGCGAGGATGCGATAACCGCGCGGGTAGCCTGGAATGTCGTCGAACAGCACTGCCTTGTTGCCGATCTGGCGCTGGTAGATGTCGACGATGCCGCCGATCTCCTTCTCGCGCTCCGCTCCGGCGATGTCCTGCACTTCGCCGGCGTCGCGCAATTGCGCGAGCCATGAGCGCAGATCCTGACGATCATTGGTAAGCGAGTTTCTTGTCGGTCGGGATTCGACGGCGGTGTCCATGCGCCCACTGTATCGCAGCATGCCTTGACCGGGTAGGGGCGGGGTTCAAAGCGGTCCTGCGGTGCGCCAGGGCCTTAATATCGGCCTTACATATCGAGGACCAGCCGCTCGCTGGTGCAGCCGCAGCAGCAGATCATGACTTTATCGTTGGTCGCCTGCTCCTCCTCGCTGAGTACCGAATCGTGATGGATCGGTGTGCCCGAGATCACGCGCGTCTCGCAGGCGCCGCAGATGCCAAGCTCGCACGAATAGTCGACGTCGACGCCGGCATCGAACAGCACTTCGAGCACCTTCTTGCCGGGCGGGATGAAATACTCCTCGCCAGAGCGCGCCAGCTCGACCCAGAAGCCGCCGATGTCGCTGCCTTCGGCGGAAACGTCCTCTTTCGGCGTGAAATACTCGATGTGGACGTTGGCGCGCGGGCGGCTCGTTGCCGCCGCCTCGAATGCTTTCAACATCGGATTGGGGCCGCAGCAATAGAAGTGCGCGTTGGCCGGTGCTTCAGCGATCGCGGCTGCAAGATCGATCACCTTGCCGCCGGCTTCGTCGTCGAAATGCAGATGTGCCAGACTCGGATCGAGCTTTTTCAGGTCGCTCAGGAACGCCATGTCGGCCTGCGACCGGCATGCATAATGGATTTTCCATGAGCGGCCCTGGGCCTGAAGCTCTTGCGCCATGCACCAGATCGGAGTGATGCCGATGCCGCCGGCAATAAGCACGACGTGCTCGGCATTTTCGACCAGCGGGAAATTATTGCGCGGCGCGCTGATCTTGATCTGGTCGCCGACTTTCATCTTCTCGATGATATAGCGCGAGCCGCCACGGCTGTTTTCGTCGCGCTTGACGCCGACAGTGTAGCTGTCGGGATCGGATGCCGGGACGACCAGAGAGAATTGGCGGAGCAGCCCATTCGGCAGATGCAGGTCGATATGCGCGCCGGGCTTGTAGGACGGCAGTTTACCGCCATCGACGCGCTGGAAGGTATACAGCTTGGTGTCGCGCGCGACGTCCTCGATCTTGCTCAGATGCGCGTCGATCAGGCCGTGCGAAGCGGTTGCGGGTAATGCCGTGGCGGTGCTCATGCGCGCTTAGATAGTCGGTCGGGGTGCGGGTCCGCAACCAGTCATTCCGGGCGCCGCTTGGGCAATAAGCGGCTAGCGCGCAGGCAGCGGAAACTGCTTGAGATAGGGCAGATAATCGTCCTCGACGTCGATCTGCATGGTGGCAAGCACGCGCACCACGGCGCAATAAAATGCGATGGTCAGAACCAGGTCCGTGACCAGTCCGGTGTCGAGCTTCTCCCGCAAGGCGGCGAAGGTCGCGTCGGAGATCGCGAGATCGGTGGTCATTTCACGCGCCGCCTTCAGCACCATTTTGTCGAACGGCGCGAGGTTCGTGGCGCGGCCTTCGGTCTCCGCAACGATGGCGCGGATATCGTCGTCGCTGACGCCGAAATCGCGCCCGATCTTGACGTGATGCGACCACTCATAGGGTGCGCGCGCCACATAGCCGACCTGAAGGATCGCCATCTCGCGAAGCCGCGGGTCGAGCTTGCTGCCGTGACGGATGTAATTGCCGATCGTGCTCCAGCCGCGCGCGGCGCCGGGACTGTGCACCAGCGCGCGGAACAGATTGATCGGACGCTTGAGCAGGTCCTGGTTTTCCGGAGCGAGGTCCGAAGGATCGAGATAAGGCACTCGCGCCATGGCGGGATTGCTCCGGCTACCCGTTGTTGCCGCCGCGCGGCGCCGAGCCGTCTTTCTCGATCGCACGCACCGAGGTTTCGGGCATGATGTCGCCGCCGCGCTGGCGCTTGAGCGTTTCCTCGCCGGAAAGCTCCCAGTCGCCGGCGGCGGCGCGCTTTGCGAACTTTTCCCAGGTGTCGGTCCAGTCGCCAAGGTGGTAGCCGTGCCACGGCGATGTCACCGTGAGCGGATGCAGGTCGAGGCGTTGCCAAAGCTCCCGGGCATGTTCCATGTATTCGCGCGTCGGCAGCGCCAGCGGCGCCATCGGACGCTTGCGGGTGGCGTCGATCAGCATGCTCGAATCCGATTGCTCCGGTCCGTATTGCGCGCCCTGCACCCCGCCGCGATAGGGCACGAGCTGCACGTCGTCGATCGGATTACTGCGATAGGCCAGTGACCACAGCACCGCATCGACGCTTGCCGGGTCGATATCGTCGCTCACCGCGACGACGATCTTGCCGCAGTTCGACATCAGCGACGATGCGCCGTGCAGCGCCCGCCACACCTCGGTGCGCGGCGTGCCGGCGGTCAGCTGAACGAAGAGGACCGGGCGCAGATTGGTCAGCCGCTCATGCATGGCGACGCGGGTGACGCCCTTGATCGCCAGATGGTCGCGCAGATGCGCCAGGAACAGCGGTTCGTAGGCGACCTTCTTGATGACGCTGGATTCGCTCGGCGTCACCTGGCTGATGATCGAGCAGAACACCGGCTTGCGCTTGCGCGTGATCGCCGTCACCTGCATCGGCATGTTGAAGCCTTCGAGCGCGACGTAGCCGTTGCTCTCGCCGAACGGCGCTTCCGGCTCGAGCTTCTCGCAATCGATCAATCCCTCGATGACGATCTCGGCATCGGCCGGAACGTCGAGGTCGATCGTCTTGCACTTGACGACGCGGATCGGTTCGCCGGCGAGGCCGCCGGCCACGCCCAGTTCGTCGAGATCGATGGCGAGCTTCTGCGGTCCGGTAAAAACGACCACGGGCGCGGCGCCGATGACGATTGCGATCGGCATCTTCTCATGGCATTCGCGATATTTCAGCCAGTGCCGGAAGCCGCCGGCGCCGGTCGCCTCGCGCGCCACCATGCGGACGGCAAGGCGGTCGGCAGCTTTGAGCGCAGCGCGATACGTGCCCATGTTTTGCACGCCGCTCTCGGGATCGCGGGTGACGCAGAGGGTTGCGGTCAGATAGGGAGCGGAATCGAAGCCCGGCGTCGACACCGGCACCGGCAACGCGTTGAGCCCGCCGGGCGCTTTGAGATCGCTGCCGGTGATGACGACCTCCTGGCACGGCGCCGAACTGACACGCACCGGCGCAATCGGATGATTGATCGCCTGCATCCACGCGGCGCCTATCTCATCGACCTTGCAGCCCATGCCGATGGCATAGATGCCCGGCGACGCCGACAGCGCCCCGACCACGACGGGAATATCGTATTTACGGCCTTTGGCGTCGGTCACATTGGTGAAGACAAAGGCGCGCCGCTTGTCTTCCGGCACGCCGCCGACGAACTGCCACCGCACCAGGGGATGCAGCTCGGTGTCTTTGTTCACCGGCGTGTCGATGCGCTGGACCAGGCCCGCGGCTTCGAGATCGGCCAGATGCTCCTGGAAGTCGAGGCGCGGTCCCAAGCGTGTCGCATGCGACCGGCGCGCTTCATCGGCTTGATCGAGCATGACGGGCAGCATCCTCTCGGGTGAGGACGCGAACGTATCACACCCGGCGCTTGGCCGACACAGTGGGAGCGCCGGTGTCCTGGGTCGCCGCCTGATCGACGTACTCGGCAAACACACGACCGATCATCACGATGACTGGTCCCGACTGCGGGCCGGCAGCGAGCCGGCGCCGCAACTCGGCGACCGGTGCGGCAATCACGCGCTCGTCGGAGCGGGTCGCCCGCTCAACCGCGACCGCAGGCGTCGCCGGGTCGAGACCGGCGCCGACTGCTTTTGCGACCAGTTCGGGCAGCGTTCTCGCCGGCATGTACACGACAGTGGTCACCGCCGGATCGGCGACGCTGGCCCAGTCGATGTCCGCCGGAAGCCTGCCGTCGCGGCCGTGGCCGGTGAGATATTGCACGCGGCGCGCCTTGCCGCGGCGAGTCAACGAGACCAGCAACCGGCTGGCGGCGCCCTGCGCCGTCGTGATGCCCGGCACCACTTCGACCGCGATCCCCGCCGTGCGGCAGGCCGCGATCTCTTCGTCGGCGCGGCCGAAGATCATCGGATCACCGCCCTTGAGCCGCACCACGCGGCGGCCGGCTTTGGCCAGCGAGATCATCAGAGCATTGATGTCGTCCTGCTTGCACGAGGCGCGGTAGCCGGTTTTGCCGACCAGCATCTTCTTGGCCTCGCGGCGCGCGAAGTCGAGAATATCCGGCGACACCAGGGCGTCGAACAGGATGACGTCGGCCGATTGCAGGGCGCGCACGGCGCGCAGGGTCAAAAGCTCGGGATCGCCGGGCCCGGCGCCGACGAGGATGACCGAGCCTGACTCCTTCCGCATCGTCGCCGGTGCGAGCAGTGCGTCGAGATCGGCATCGGTCGGCGTGGCATCGGGTGAAATCGCCGCGCGCTCGGTGAATCTCTCCCAGAACGCGCGCCGGCCGCGGAACGGCAACGCCAGCGCCTGCACGCGCGGCCGCCAGCGTTTCGCCGCATCGGCCCAGCGGGCAAATCCTTTCGGGATCAGCGCCTCGATCTTGGCGCGGATCGTCTGGCCGAAGACCGGCGAAGCGCCGTCGGTCGAAATGCCGATGACCAGCGGCGAACGGTTGACGATGGCGCCGAACGAAAAATCGCAAAAGTCGGGGCGATCGATGACATTGACCGGCACGCCAGCAGCGCGCGCGGCCGCCGCGAATCTTTGCGCTTCAGCGTCGTCGCTTGCGTCGCCGACCGCAATCGCCGCGCCGGCGAAATCGTCGTCCGCCCAGGATCGTTCATGCAGGACGAGGGCACCGCGCGGCGGCGCGGCGGCAAGCGCGTGCATGGCCTCGCCGAACACCGGCGCGAAGACATCCACCCGGGCACCGGCCGCGGACAGCAATTCTGCTTTCCAGGCGGCGGCCTGCGTGCCGCCCGCGACGACGGCGCGCCTGTTCTCAAGCGCGAAGAACGCCGGCAGTCGGGCTAGGGCGGCCATGCGGGTGGTGCCGATGTCGGTGGGTGCGCGGCTCACTTGAGTGTCCTAGCCTCCTTAAACGACGAGATAGAATTTCTTCCTGAGCAGAGCAATTGAGGTGCCGATATTTGGAAGAAGTCAATCAAAGTGGCGACCATTGCAGAAGATTCGTCTAAAACGCCGCCGCGCAGGGCAAGTTCGAGCCTCAGGCTCGCTGCCCACAATTCATTCAAGTGTCGTGCCAATTCGGGTGGTGAAAATTTGGCGGGCGCCCGACGGTGTTTCCGCCGGGCGCCCTTGGTTACACGTCAGCCAGCCTGTAAGCCGGGTTCTGGATGGCATGCGGACAATGGGCCCGCATACGTGACGGCCATTCCTCTGGGACGCCGGTTACCCGGCGCCTCCAGCAACCAACCCGGATGGCCAGATCGGACACGATCCCGAAGCGCTTCGCGCTTGCACGCAAAACCTTCGCGCCGTCCCTATTCGGTCTTGCTCCCGGTGGGGTTTGCCGTGCCGCCGGCGTTGCCGCCGGCGCGGTGCGCTCTTACCGCACCGTTTCACCCTTACCGCGGCATACGCAACGCGCCGCGGCGGTCTGTTCTCTGTGGCACTTTCCCTGGACTCGCGCCCGCCGGACGTTATCCGGCACCGTGTGTCCTTGGAGCCCGGACTTTCCTCCCCGGCATCCCCCATTCTCCTCGCTTGCACGAGGGGAACGCGGGGTCCGGAGCGGCCGTCCAGCCGACTGACGGGATAGGGATGGGGTCGTTGACCGTCGCCGTCAAGGGTTTCAGCGATATCGCCGTTAAGACGCGATGACGAGGCGCTCGAAGGTGATGGCGCGCGCGGCCATGCTTCGCGGTCGGCCGCGGTGGGCAAGCAAATCCTGCAAAGTTCTCCGCGTCGAAACGTCAGTGACGCCGTCGATGCGCTCGGGCCGGAAATGACGTTGGAACGCCGCCACCGTTTCGTGCATCGCGGAATCGTAATTGCCGTTGACTGAAACCCCGTACCCATATTCGGAGAGCGAGCGCTGCATCGCTTCGACCGCGTCACCGCGATCGCCAAGCGCCAGTAACTCGCCGTCGGTGATGCGCGCCGGCTTCACCCAGTTGCCGACGCCGGACTCGTGCAGCGTACGCCACGGGAATTTTTCGCCGGGATCCTGCTTGCGCGCCGGCGCTACGTCGGAATGGCCGAGCACTCTCTCGGGCGGAATTGTATTGCGGGTGAGGATGCCGCGACACAGCGCGGTGACTGCCGCGATCTGGCGTTTGGGAAAATCGGGATAGCCGTAGTCGTGGCCGGGATTGGCGACTTCGATGCCGATCGAGCAGGAATTGATATCGGATTCGCCGGCCCACAGGGCGGCACCGGCGTGCCAGGCGCGCTTGCTCTCCGGCACCAGCTGGATGACGCGGCCGTCTTCGAACACGAAATAATGCGACGAAACCTGGCTTGCCGGAGCGCGCAAGTGCTCAAGCGCGGCCGTGGCGGTCGGCATTCCCGTGTAGTGCAGAACGATCATGTCGGGTCGCCGACCGTCCCTGCGCTCGCCGAAGTTCGGCGAAGGCATGACCTCGGCAACGACGCACGAATCCGACGGGAACACACGACGCGACATATTTCTGACATTATGTCAGCACGCGCGGCCTACAAGCCGAATTGCGGTTGTGCACAAGCGGCTGGCAAAAATAGTCGGCGGTCGTTGCGCGCGGGCAACGCGGCTGTCCGGTGGCGATCCTTGCGCGAGGTCGGCGTGGTGGGTTGCTCCGCAGCAGCGACCTCACCGCCGCGCCGCGCGGACGCTGCCCGGCCATTGTTCGCTGTGGGGCCGCCAGCCGTGGCGAGGCTGCGTCCCGCAAGGCCGGATTCGCCGCAATATCTCAACCATTCCTTAAGCTTACACCTCATTAATCGGATGCTGGCGGTTCTTGCGGACCGCATCGGCTATTCCGTCGGCGCCCAACCCATGACAACGCCTAAACTCTTCATATTCCGCGCACCTGCCGGATCGGCCTGGGGGGTACCTGGGTTGCAATGGCCCTTCTTGCTCTCCGACCATGAACCGGCATTTGCTCGAAGCCGGCGGCATCGCGCCGATCGGAGCGCGGGTGCTCGTCCTCGGTCAGCCAACAGTGCCCGGAGCGTGGGAAAAATGACCGGAAGCAGCGGTAGTCCCACCGCCGGCGGACCGGTCCGTCATATCCCGGTGCTCGGCCGCCGCGCGGTCGACTGGCTCGGCGTGCGTGACGGCGGTCTCTATGTCGATGCCACGTTTGGCGCCGGCGGTTACACCCGCGCCATCCTGGCGACGCCCGGCGCCCGCGTGATCGGCATCGATCGCGATCAAGGCGCGATTGCCCAAGGCGCAGACCTTGTCCAGGAAGCCCAGGGCCGCCTCGATCTGGTCGAGGATTGCTTTTCGAACCTTGAAACCATCGTCGGAACCGGCGCTGCCGACGGCATCGTGTTCGATCTCGGCGTCTCCTCGATGCAGATCGACCAGGCCGCGCGCGGATTTTCGTTCCGGCTCGACGGGCCGCTCGACATGCGTATGGGACGAGCCGGCCCGAGCGCGGCCGATGTCGTCGCCGCCGCGAGCGAGCGCGACCTCGCCGCCATCATTGCCACATTGGGGGAAGAACGTTTCGCGCGGCCGGTCGCGCGAACCATCGTCAAGGCGCGCGGCGACGGCGCCATCGTTACGACGCGCGGGCTTGCCGAACTCGTTGCGCGCGTCGTGCATGCCGGCGCGAGCGCGATCCATCCCGCCACGCGTACCTTCCAGGCGCTGCGCATCTTCGTCAACGACGAGCTCGGCGAACTGGCCCGCGCTCTCGTCGCCGCCGAACGTGTGCTCAAGCCGAACGGCCGCATCGTGGTCGTTGCCTTTCATTCGCTCGAAGACCGCATCGTCAAAAACTTTCTTGCAGAGCGTAGCCGCGCGCCGGCAGGCTCGCGTCATCGGCCGGAGCCGATGGCGGCGGCGCCGACGTTTCGCGTGTTGACGCGCAAGCCGGAAACGCCGGACGAGGCTGAGATCGCCGCCAATGCACGGGCTCGCTCGGCAAAGCTCCGGGCTGCGGAACGGACCGACGCCGCGCCACGGCCGGACAACGTCGAAAACCTGCTGCCGCGATTACCATCCCTCGCCGACGTGATGCGTGGCCGGCCATGATCCTGCGCCTGTTGAACTTTGTGGTGATCGGCGCGCTGGTGCTGGCCGCGGCCTATGTCTATCGCATCAAGTTCGATTCCACCGTTCAGGCCGAGCATCTCGCCAAGTTGCGCAGTGAGCAGCGTCACGAACGCGATCGCATCGCGGCGCTACGCGCCGAATGGGGGCAGCTCGACAATCCCGCGCGGATCGAAGCGCTGGCCAAGCGCTTTACGCAACTCAAGCCGATTGCACCGACACAATTCGACACCCTCGACCGCCTTCCCGAACACCCGTCGGACGACGCTCGCGCCGCAAACGACGATCCGATCGGCGGCTTGATCGGCACTCCCGAACCGCTCGATAGCGTGACCGGAACCATTCCCGCTTCGATACCGGATTCCGCGCCGGCTGCGGTACCGAGCATTGCGCCGGATGTTGCTGTACCAGCCGTAAGCCCCGATGTGACGCCCGACCCGGCACCGGCCGCGGACGAAGCGGTAGCGCCGGACGTCACCGAAAATCCGGATCAATGAGCGCAATCGCAGAACCCCTTTTGCGCGTTCCGGCCGAGCCCTGGCGGCAGCGCCTGCTCCGCCGGCTGCTCTATGGCCGCGATGCCAATCGCGGCGCCAAGGCGCGGGCCAGGGTGGGGCTGGCGATCATGGCCTTCGCGGTAGTCTATTCGATCATCGCCGTGCGTCTGGTGATGTTTGCGGTGGTGTCCGACAGCCGCACCGTGCATCGCGTCGTGTCCGGCGACGCGATTGCGACGGCGCGTCCCGACATCCTCGATCGCAACGGCGAAGTTTTGGCGACCGACGTGCGGGTGCCGTCGCTCTACGCCGAGCCGCGCCGCCTGATCGACGTCGACGAAGCGGTCGAACTCTTGACCGCGGACCTGCCCGACCTCGATGCCACCGAGTTGCGCGAGCGGTTGTCGTCCAAGCGCGGCTTCGTATGGCTCAAGCGTGACATCACGCCCGACCAGCAAAGCGAGATTTATCATCAGGGGCTGCCGGGCATCGGCTTCCTCAACGAGAACAAGCGCGACTACCCGAATGGCGCCGAAGTTTCGCATGTGCTCGGTCACGTCAATATCGACAACCAGGGCATTGCCGGCATCGAGAAGTGGCTCGACGGGCAGGGGCTTGCCGCGCTCCACATGGCCGGTCTTGCCACCGACCGGCTGCAAACCCCGGTTCAACTCGCTCTCGATCTGCGGGTGCAGCACGCGCTGCGCGACGAGCTGATCAAGGCGCGGGCGAAATACAGCGCCATCGCCGCCGCGGGCGTCGTGCTCGATGTTCGCACCGGCGAAATCGTCTCAATGGTGTCGGAGCCGGATTTCGACCCGAACAATCCGCGCGAGGCGCTCGATCCCACCCGCATCAACCGACTCACCACCGGCGTTTACGAGATGGGATCGACGTTCAAGGCGTTCACCGTCGCCATGGCGCTCGACTCCGGTAAGGTGACCCTGAAGTCGATGTTCGATGCGCACAACCCGATGCATTACGGCAAGTTCGACATTCACGATTTCGAGCCGATGCAGCGCGCGCTGTCGGTGCCGGAGATTTTTACTTATTCATCGAACATCGGCGCCGCGCACATCGCGATGGCGATGGGCATCGACGCGCACAAGGCGTTCCTGAAAAAACTGGGCCAGCTCGACCGGCTGCGGACGGAATTGCCGGAAAGCGCCGAGCCAATCGTGCCGAAGCGCTGGGGCGAGCTGAACACCATCACCATCGCCTTCGGCCACGGCCTGTCGGTGGCGCCGCTTCAAGCGGTCATGGGCATTGCCGCGCTGATGAACGGCGGCATCCTCCTGCCGCCGACTTTCCTCAAACGCTCCGAAGCCGAGGCGCAGTCGCTCGGCAAACGCGTCATCAAGCCCGAGACCAGCGCCATGATGCGCTACCTGATGCGGCTCAACGTCGAGAAAGGCACGGCCTCGAAGGCCGACGTGCCGGGCTACTACATCGGCGGCAAAACCGGCACCGCCGACAAGGTCGTGTTCGGCCGCTATTCGAATACCAAAGTGTTGACGGATTTCATGGCCGTGCTGCCGGCGGATCAGCCGCGCTATCTGCTCCTGATCATGCTTGACGAGCCGCACGCCACGCCCGAGTCGCACGGCTTCAAGACCTCGGGCTGGAACGCGGTGCCGACCGGTGGCGCGGTCGTGGCGCGCATCGCGCCGCTCCTTGGCATCCAGCCACGCCTCGATCTGCCGCCGGCCGATCAGCAGATACTGGCCTCAATGAAGGAAAGCAGGTAAGCGGTGGCGGCATCGTCGACCGAGCCACCATGAAGCTTCGCGAGATTTTGCCTCCTGATGCGGACTTTGACGCGCGCCTCGCCGGGATCGAGATCGGCGGGGTGACGGCGGATAGCCGAACCGTCAAGGGCGGCGACCTGTTCGTCGCGATTGTGGGCGGCAAGGCCGATGGCCTGCGCTTTGTCGCGCCGGCGGCCGCGGCCGGCGCAGCCGCGATCATGGCGGAGCGCGCGCCGGACGCGCCGTTGCCCGATGGCGTCGCTTTTGTCCGCGTCGCCAATGCCCGTCGCGCCCTGGCTCTTGTCGCGGCGAAGCTTTACCCGCGCCAACCGCGAACTATCGCGGCCGTGACCGGTACCAGCGGCAAAACCTCGGTCGCGGCGTTCACGCGACAGCTCTGGAGTGCGCTCGGATTTTCCGCCGCCAGCATCGGCACCATCGGTATCGTTGCGCCGAAGCTGGAAACTTATGGAACGCTGACCACGCCCGATCCGGTGGCGCTGCATCGCTCGCTCGACGCGCTCGCCGGCGACGGCGTCACCCACCTCGCGATTGAAGCGTCGTCTCACGGTCTCGATCAATTCCGGCTCGATGGCCTGCGCATCGCGGCGGCCGGCTTCACCAACATCACGCGCGATCATCTCGATTATCATCCGGGCTTCGAGGCTTATCTCGCCGCCAAGCTCCGGCTGTTCGAAGCCCTGCTTGCGCCGGGCGCCGCGGCGGTGATCGACGTCGATCACGATCATGCCGATGCAGTCGTCGCCGCCTCCAGGGCGCGCGGCCTGTCGATCATCGGCGTCGGGCGCAAGGCGACTGGCACCGGCATCCGGCTCGTTCAATCCGCCATCGACGGCTTTTCGCAAACGCTGCGGCTTGAATTCGGCGGCAAGGCATTTCTGGTGCGCCTGCCGCTGGTCGGCGAATTCCAGGTCGAAAACGCACTGGTCGCCGCCGGCCTCGTCATCGCCACTGGCAGCACGGCCGACGCGGTATTTCCGGCGCTGGAAAATCTCAAAGGCGCCAAGGGCCGGCTCGAACTCGTCGGCTCAAGCCACGGCGCGCCGATCTTCGTCGATTACGCGCACAAACCCGACGCACTCGCCAAGGCGCTCGCCGCGTTGCGGCCCTATGCTTCAGGCAAGCTCGTGGTGGTATTCGGAGCCGGCGGCGACCGCGACCGTGGCAAGCGGCCGCTGATGGGAGCAGTTGCGGCGGAAAATGCCGATCGCGTCATCGTTACCGACGATAATCCCCGCAGCGAGGATGCCGCCGCGATCCGCGCGGTCATTGTTGCCGCCGCGCCTGGCGCCGTCGAGATCGGCGATCGGCGCGAAGCCATCCGTACAGCGATTGCGGGATTGCGCTCCGGAGACGTGCTTGTGATCGCTGGCAAAGGCCATGAAACCGGCCAAATCATCGGCGAGCGGATTGTGCCGTTCAGCGATCACGAGGCGGTCGCCATGGCGCTCAAGGAGCTGGCCGCGTGACGCCATTGTGGACCATCGATGCGATGGCGAGCGCGATGGGCGCCCAACGCCGAGGTGCGCTGCCGCAAACGATTTCCGGGATCTCCATCGACACGCGCACCATTGCGCCCGGCGAAGCGTTCTTTGCCATCCAGGGCGACAGCCGCGACGGCCACCAGTTCGCCGCTGCGGCGCTCGCCGCCCATGCCGGGCTTGCGGTCGTTGCTGCGAGCCGGCGTGGCGATTTTCCGCCCGACGCGCGGCTGCTCGTCGTGCCGGACGTGCTGGCGGCCCTGCGCGATCTTGCCGCCGCTGCGCGCGCGCGCAGCCAGGCTAAGATCATCGCCGTCACCGGCTCGGTCGGCAAAACCGGCACCAAGGAAGCACTGTGGCTTGCACTGTCGAAAGACGGCGAGACCCATGCCTCGGTTGCGTCCTACAACAATCACTGGGGTGTGCCGCTGTCGCTGGCGCGCTGTCCGGCGAGCGCGCGTTATGTCGTGCTCGAAATGGGAATGAATCATGCCGGCGAGATCGAGCCGCTGTCGCGGCTGGCCCGCCCGCACGTCGCCTTGATCACGACAATCGCGCCGGTTCATCTGGAATTCTTCGGCACGCTCGCCAAGATCGCCGAAGCCAAGGCGGAGATTTTTCTTGGCGTCGAGCCCGGCGGTGTCGCCGTCATCAACCGCGACATTCCGCAATTCGCGCAGCTCAGACGCCGCGCCAATGAAGCCGGCGTTGCCAGGGTAGTGTCGTTCGGCGAGCACGCGCAGGCCGATACGCGGCTCATCAAGTCTTCCTTGCATCCGCGCTGCTCGACCGTGCAGGCCGACGTCCTCGGTACCGAGCTGACCTACAAGATCGGTGCGCCCGGCCGCCACCTCGTGCAAAATTCCCTGGCGGTTCTGGCGGTGGCCGATTTGGTCGGTGCCGATCTCGCGCTCGCGGCGCTGGCGCTTTCGGAACTCAAGGCGATTGCCGGCCGTGGCGCGCCGATCGAGATCGATCCGCCGGGCGGCAGCGCGCTGCTCATCGACGAAAGCTACAATGCCAATCCGGCATCGGTCGATGCCGCGCTGGCATTGCTCGGTCAGGCGCCGATCGGGCTGCAAGGCCGGCGCATTGCGGTGCTTGGCGACATGCTCGAACTCGGACCGAAGGGAAAGGCGCTGCATCGCGGCCTCGCGACGCCGATCGCCGGCAACGATATCGACCTGGTATTTTGCTGCGGCCCGCTGATGCATTCTTTGTGGCAAGCCCTTCCCGCGAGCCGGCGCGGCGGCTATGCAGAGGACTCCGCCGCGCTCGAGGCGCAAGTGGTGCCCGCGATCCGTGCCGGCGACGCCGTCATGGTCAAGGGGTCGCTCGGTTCACGCATGGCGCCTATCGTCAAGGCGCTGCAACGCGCGTATCCGCACCACGATGCGCTCGAAGAGGCGTCCGTGCAGGATTGAGACGATGCTTTATTGGCTGGTCGATCTGTCGGACAAACTCTCGGTCCTCAACGTGTTCCGCTACATCACGTTCCGCACCGGCGGCTCGGTGATTACGGCGCTGTTGTTCGTATTCCTGTTCGGCCAAAACATCATCGACCGGCTGCGGCTGTTCCAGGGCAAGGGGCAGCCGATCCGCGCCGACGGTCCGAAATCGCATATCATCAGCAAGGCCGGCACGCCGACCATGGGCGGCTTGATGATTTTGTCGGGCATGGTGGTGTCGACGCTGCTGTGGGCCAATCCTGCGAATCTGTACGTCTGGGTAGTGCTGCTGGTGACACTCGGCTTCGGCTTCGTCGGCTTTTACGACGACTATCTGAAAGTCAAAAAGCAGACCCATAACGGATTTTCCGGCCGCACCCGGCTCGGCATCGAAGCCCTGATCGCCGCGGTTGCCTGCATCGTGCTGGTGCAGCTCGGCCATACGCCGTTCTCGACGTCGCTGGTGTTTCCGTTCTTCAAGGAACTGGTGGTCAATCTGAGCTGGGCATTCGTGCTGTTCGCGATGTTCATCATCGTCGGCGCCGGCAATGCGGTGAATCTGACCGACGGCCTCGACGGCCTCGCCATCGTTCCGGTCATGATCGCGGCAGCGAGCTTCGGCATGATCTCCTATCTCTGCGGCAATGCGGTGTTCGCCGATTATCTGCAAATCCATTATGTCGCCGGAACCGGCGAGCTTGCCGTGCTGTGCGGAGCCGTGCTCGGAGCTGGCCTCGGCTTTCTCTGGTTCAACGCACCGCCGGCGTCGATCTTCATGGGCGACACCGGCTCGCTCGCGCTCGGCGGCCTGATCGGCACAGTGGCCGTCGCCACCAAGCATGAGATCGTGCTCGCGGTGATTGGCGGCCTGTTCGTGCTCGAAGCGGTGTCCGTCATCGTGCAGGTGGTGTCGTTCAAGCTGTTCGGCAGGCGCGTTTTCAAAATGGCGCCCATTCATCATCATTTCGAGCAGCTCGGCTGGACCGAGCCGCAGATTGTCATTCGCTTCTGGATAGTCTCGGTCGTGCTCGCGCTGGCGGGATTGTCGACCCTGAAGCTGAGGTAATTTTGCCGTGATCCCGGTTACGACCTTTGCGGGGAAAAAGGTCGCCGTGTTCGGTCTTGGCGGCTCGGGACTGGTGAGCGCGAGCGCGCTCCTGGCCGGCGGAGCCGACGTCATCGGCTATGACGACAACGCACAGAGCGTGACGAAGGCGAACGCCGCGGGCATTCCGACCGCCGATCTGCATCATTCCGACTGGTCGAAGATTGCGGCGCTGGTGCTGGCGCCCGGCGTGCCACTGACCCATCCGGCGCCGCATTGGACCGTCGAGCTTGCCCGCAGGGCCGGCGTCGAGGTGATCGGCGACATCGAACTGTTCTGCCGCGAGCGCGCGAAACTCGCTCCCGGCTCGCCGTTCGTCGCCATTACCGGCACCAACGGCAAATCGACGACCACCGCGCTGGTCGCTCATCTCGCGGCAGCCGCCGGTATGGACGCGCAGCTCGGCGGCAACATCGGCACCGCGATCCTGTCGCTGGCGCCACCGCTCTCCCTCCCTTCCCTCCCCCGCGAGCGGGGGAGGGAAGGGAGGGGCTTGCGCGTCCACGTCATCGAATGTTCGTCGTATCAGATCGATCTCGCGCCATCGCTCGATCCTTCGGTCGGTATTCTTATCAATCTCAGCGAGGATCATCTCGATCGCCACGGCACGATGGAGCACTACGCGGCGGTCAAGGAGCGGTTGGTCGCCGGCGTGCCGAAGCAGGGCACCGCGATCGTCGGCGTCGACGACGAATGGTGCCGCAAGATCGCCGGGCGGCTGGAACAGGCCGGCAAGCGCGTGGTGCGGATTTCGGTGCGGCACCAATTGAGCAACAGCATCTCCGTGGCGCATGGCTGCATCATGCGTGCGACCGGCTCCGGGGTTACGCAAATAGCCGATCTTGCTGGCATCGGTTCCTTGCGCGGGCTCCACAATGCGCAAAACGCCGCTTGCGCCGCGGCGGCGGCACTGGCGCTGGGCCTGGAGCCGACCGCGATCCAGGACGGGCTGCGCTCGTTTCCCGGGCTGGCGCACCGCATGGAAGAGATCGGCCACCGCGGCGCGGTGCTCTATGTCAACGATTCCAAAGCCACCAATGCCGACTCGACGGCCCAGGCGCTGGCCTGCTTCGATGACATTTTCTGGATTGCCGGCGGCAAGCCGAAGACCGGAGGCATCGAATCGCTGCGGAGTTTTTTTCCGCGCATCCGCAAGGCCTACCTGATTGGCGAGGCGGCGGCGGAATTTGCCGCGACCCTCGGGGCTGACGTGCCGCACGAGATCGCCGGCACGCTGGACAAGGCGCTCGCGGCGGCGAGCCGCGATGCCGAGGCGTCCGCCGCGGCCGAACCCGTCGTTCTGCTGTCGCCGGCCTGCGCCTCGTTCGACCAATACCGCAACTTCGAGGTCCGCGGCGACGCCTTCCGGGCACTGGTGCGGGCATTGCCGGGACTGGTGGCGAAGACCTGAGTTTCGGCTTGCGCCTCCGGCCCGCTGGCTGGGTTCTTAATCGCCTAGAAACCATCGTGGTGTCACCACTAAGCCGGGATTCCTCGGGGACGGGCTATGGCCTCGCGCGCGCAACCGACGCTGTTCGGCGAATGGTGGTGGACGGTCGACCGGCTGACCTTGGCGGCGCTCGGCGCGCTGATGCTGGGCGGCATCGTGCTGTGCCTCGCGGCGAGCCCGCCGGTCGCGACGCGGATCGGGCTTGACCCGTTCCACTTCGTCAATCGCCAGGTGTTGTTCCTGATTCCCGCCGCCGCCGTGCTGATCGGGACGTCGTTCCTGTCGCCCCGCGAGATCCGGCAGATCGCGATCGTGGTTTTTGCCGTCAGTTTCGTGCTGGTCGCCATCACCCCTTATTTCGGCGCCGAGATCAAAGGCGCGCGGCGCTGGCTGGTGATCCTCGGCGTCAACATCCAGCCCTCGGAATTTCTCAAGCCCGCCTTCGTCATCCTGATCGCGTGGCTGTTCGGCGAGTCGGTGAAGCGGCCGGAAATGCCGGCCAACACCATCGCGCTGGCGATCTTGGTTGCCGTGGTGGCGCTGTTGGTGATGCAGCCCGACTTCGGCCAGACCATGCTGATCGCGCTGGTCTGGGGCTCTTTGTTCTACATGGCCGGCATGCGCTTCATCTGGGTGCTGGGGCTTGGCGCATTCGCCAGCGTCGGCCTGATGGTGGCGTTCTTCACCGTTCCGCACGTGGCGCAGCGCATCAACCGGTTCGTCGATCCGGCGTCCGGCGACACGTTCAATATCGATATCGCGACGGAATCTTTCATTCGCGGCGGCTGGTTCGGCCGCGGCCCGGGCGAGGGGACTATCAAGCGCATCTTGCCGGAAGGCCACACCGATTTCGTCTTTGCCGTGGCGGCGGAAGAATTCGGCGTCGTGCTCTGCCTCATTCTGGTCGCGCTGTTCGCCTTCATCGTCATACGGTCGCTGACCAAAGCGATGCGCACCGAGGACCCGTTCATCCGTTTTGCCGCAGCCGGGCTGTCCATCCTGTTCGGCATGCAGTCGGCGATCAACATGGCGGTCAATCTTCACCTCATCCCGGCCAAAGGCATGACGCTGCCTTTCATCTCCTACGGCGGTTCGTCGCTGATTTCGCTCGCCTACGGCATGGGCATGCTGGTGGCTCTCACCCGCGAGCGGCCGCGCGCGCAACTTCCCGGCAATATCGTGCTCTCCGGGAGCACGGTGTGATGCCGGAGCCCGGTCCGGCGCCGGTCTTGGTGGCGGCTGGCGGCACGGGCGGACATTTATTCCCGGCCGAAGCGCTGGCTGCCGCGCTGAACAAACACGGCATAGCTGTTCATCTCGTGACCGACCGGCGTGCCGAACGTTTCGGTGATGCGTTCCCCGAGCAGGCCATTCACGTCGTCGCCAGCGAGACGTTGCGCGGGCGCAATCCGGTCGCCGTTGCCAAAATGGCGGCCAAGCTCGGACTCGGATTGCTCCAGGCCCGGACGCTTATTCGCACGCTCAAGCCCGCCGCCGTCGTCGGCTTTGGCGGATACCCGACAGTGCCGCCGGTCCTGGCGGCGGCATGGGCCGGCGTTCCGAGCCTGATCCATGACTCCAATGCGGTCATCGGCCGCGCCAACCGGTTCCTGGCTCCGCGCGTCAACGCGATCGCCACGAGCTTCCCGGATGTCTTCAGCCAAAGCCCCGATTTGGCGGCCAAAGCCACCTTGACCGGCAATCCGGTGCGGCCTGCGGTCGTCACTGCCGCCGCAACCTCTTATCCGGCGCCGGTCGATCCGTTACGGCTCCTGATCTTTGGCGGCAGCCAGGGCGCGCGCGTCATGGCCGAGGTGGTTCCCGCCGCAATCGGCTTGCTCGATCCGGCATTGCGGATGCGGCTTTCCATTACCCAGCAGGCGCGCGCGGAGGATTTACCCCAGGTGTGCAATGCTTATGCTGCGCTCCCTGTTAACGCCGAAATCGCGCCATTTTTCGCCGATTTGCCGGCGCGCATTGCGGCGAGTCATCTCATCGTGTCGCGTTCCGGCGCTTCGACCGTCGCCGAATTGGCAGCGATCGGCCGGCCGTCGATCCTGGTGCCGCTGCCGCATGCGCTCGATCAGGATCAGTTCGCAAATGCCAGTGTGCTGGAGAAGGCCGGCGGGGCGATCCGGCTGGTGCAACGCGATTTCACGCCACACCGGCTCGCGTCCGAAATCGCAACTCTTGCCGCGGCGCCGCAAAACCTTGCAAAAATGGCAAATGCGGCCAAATCCGTGGGCCGGCTCGACGCCGCGGACCGGCTTGCGGCGCTGGTCCTGAATGTGGCGGCGGGCGGCGCAAACCAGTAGGTTTGCCCCAGCATTTGCGAGTCTGGGAGCGACAATGAAACTGCCGCGCGACATCGGTCCGGTGCATTTCGTCGGCATCGGCGGCATCGGCATGAGCGGCATCGCCGAGGTCATGGTGAACCTCGGCTACACGGTGCAGGGCTCGGACCAATCCGAAAGCGCCAACGTCAAGCGGCTGCGCGACAAGGGCGTGCACATCGCGATCGGCCATAGCGCGGCGAATTTGACCGGCGTCAAAGTCGTCGTCGTGTCTTCGGCGATCAAGTCGGATAATCCGGAACTTATCGAAGCGCGCGCGCAGCGGCTGCCGGTGGTGCGCCGCGCCGAAATGCTGGCCGAGCTGATGCGGCTGAAAAGCTGTGTCGCCATCGCCGGCACTCACGGCAAGACCACCACGACATCCATGGTGGCGGCGCTGGTCGATGCCGCCGGTTTCGATCCGACGGTGATCAACGGCGGCATCATCAATGCCTACTGCACCAACGCGCGGCTCGGCGCCGGCGAGTGGATGGTGGTCGAGGCCGACGAGTCGGACGGCACGTTCCTCAAGCTGCCAGCCGACGTCGCCATCGTGACCAATATCGATCCCGAGCATCTCGATCACTTCAAGACCTTCGATGCCGTGCAGGAGGCGTTCCGCGCCTTCGTCGAGAACGTGCCGTTCTACGGTTTCTCGGTGATGTGCACCGATCATCCGGTGGTGCAGAGCCTGGTCGGGCGCATCGAGGATCACCGCATCGTCACCTATGGCGAGAACCCGCAGGCCGATGTGCGGCTGACCGATCTGTCGCATGCCGGCGGCACGTCGCTGTTCAGCATCGTGTTCCGCGATCGTTCCGGGAATTTTCTGCACGAGATCAAGAATGTCGCGCTGCCGATGCCGGGGCGGCATAACGCACTTAACGCCACCGCGGCGATCGCGGTTGCCCACGAGCTCGGCATCGGCGACGATGTGATCAAGCACGCGCTCGCCAATTTCGGCGGCGTGCGGCGCCGCTTCACCCGCACCGGCATGTGGAACGGCGTCACCATCATCGACGACTATGGCCACCACCCGGTCGAGATTGCCGCGGTGCTGCGCGCCGCGCGGGAATCGACCAAGGGCCGCGTCGTTGCCGTGGTGCAGCCGCACCGCTACACGCGCCTCGCCGCATTGTTCGAGCAGTTCTGCACCTGCTTCAACGACGCCGACGCCGTGATCGTCGCCAATGTTTATACGGCCGGCGAAGCCCCAATCCCGGGTGCCGATCGCGACGGCCTGGTGCAGGGCCTGCGCACCCACGGCCACCGCCAGGTGATTCCGCTCGACGGTCCCGACAAGCTTGCCCCGATCGTCGCCGGGATGGCGCAGCCGGGCGATTATGTCGTCTGCCTCGGCGCCGGCTCGATCACGCAATGGGCCTATGCGCTGCCGGCCGAATTGGCGGGCGCGAGCTGATCGCGGCACATCATGGCCAAGAGCTGTCTTGCGGTTCGGCACGTGGCGTTCGAGGACCTGGGCCTCCTTACCCCGCTGCTTGCCGAACGCGGTTACGAGGTGCGCTGGCTCGAAGCCGGCGTCGATCCGATCGACGCCGCCGCATTCGTGGAGCCCGATCTGGTCGTGGTGCTTGGCGGACCGATCGGAGTTTATGAAGCGGACGTCTATCCGTTCATTACAAACGAAATCGCCGCGGTTGCTGCGCGCCTTCGCGCCGATAGGCCGACGCTTGGCATCTGCCTCGGCGCCCAGATGATGGCGGCGGCGCTCGGTGCACGCGTCGCGCCGGGGCCGGTCAAGGAGATCGGCTGGGCGCCGGTGACGTTGAGCGATGCCGGCAAGGCGTCGGCGCTCGCGCCGCTGCGCGATATTCCGGTGCTGCATTGGCATGGCGATAATTGCGATCTGCCTGCCGGCTGCGAGCGGCTCGCTTCGACCGCGCCTTGTCAGGTGCAGGCATTCTCGCGCACGCCGGCGCAGCTGGCGCTGCAATTCCACATCGAGGTGGAGCCCGCGCGCGTCGAGCGCTGGCTGATCGGCCACACCGTCGAGCTCGGCAAAGCTGGCATCGATCCGCGCACATTGCGCGAACAAGCAAAGACATACGGCGCCGCGACCGTGGCGGCAGGACGGTTTGTGCTGTCGCAATGGCTCGACGCGGTGGCGCTGGACAAGGCCGCATGAGCTTTCCCGACCTTGCCGCCGATCTGAAATCGAAGATACCGGCGCTGCGCGGGCGGCTTTTGCCGAACCAGTCGCTCGCCGAGCTGACCTGGTTTCGCGTCGGCGGACCGGCGCAGCTTCTGCTTATACCCGAGGACGAGGATGACCTTGCCTATGCGCTGGCCCGTCTGCCGGGCGATATCCCCGTGACCGTTATCGGTTTCGGTTCCAATCTCATCGTCCGCGATGGCGGCGTGCCGGGTGTCGTCATCCGCCTTGGCCGCGGGTTCAACGAGGTCAAAGTGGACGGCACGCATATTCGGGCCGGCGCGGCGGTGCCCGACGTCAAAGTTGCGCGCACAGCGCAGGAAGCGGCGATTTCCGGCCTGTCCTTCATGCGCGGCATTCCGGGGGCGGTCGGCGGCGCGCTGCGCATGAACGGCGGCGCTTACGGACGCGAAACCAAGGATACGCTGATCGAGGTGCGGGCTGTGGATCGGCAGGGCCGGGTTCACGTGCTGCGCAACGCCGACCTGCATTACACTTACCGGCACTGCGGCGCGCCGGAAGATTTCATCTTCACCCAGGCGACTTACGCCGGCGAACGCGGCGATGCCGCCGCCATCGCCGCCGAGATGGACAAGATCACCGAGTCGCGCGAAGCGACCCAGCCGATCAGGAGCCGCACCGGCGGCTCGACGTTCAAAAATCCTCCGGGCGGGAAGGCGTGGCAGTTGATCGACGCCGCCGGTTGCCGCGGCCTGAAGGTCGGCGGCGCGCAGGTTTCCGAGATGCACTGCAATTTTCTGATCAATCTCGGCACCGCGACGGCGGCCGACATCGAGACGCTCGGCGAGACGGTGCGGCGACGCGTCAAGGACAATTCCGGCATCGATCTCGAATGGGAAATCAAGCGGATCGGCGTTGCCGCGCTCGCCGGCGCGAGCCCGTGACCACGCAGCGGAATTGCTCGATACCACGCGCGCTGATTTCCCGGACCATTGCAGGAATTTTATCGGGCTGTCATCGTGGTGCTCTCAATGTCGAGGGATCGAATGTCCTTTGGTACTCTGATCATCGACCGGCCGCGCGAGCATGTCATGCTCGTCACACTCAATCGCCCGGCCGCCGCCAACGCGTTGAACACGCAATGCGGCACCGAGATCATGACGCTGTTCGAGGGGTTCAGTCTCGACGGCGCCGACACCCGCTGCATCGTTATTACCGGCGCGGGAGACCGGGCATTCTGCGCCGGTGCCGATCTCAAGGAGCGCAAGGGCATGACGGACGAAGCTTGGTTTCGTCAGCACCTCATCTATGAGCGAATGGCGCGTGCTTTGTTGTCGTGTCCGATTCCGATTGTCGCGGCGGTCAATGGCGCGGCCTATGGCGGAGGCTGCGAATTGGCGCTCGCCTGCGATTTCATCTATGCGGCGGAGCACGCGCGTTTCGCGCTCACTGAAGTCACGCTCGGCATCATGCCCGGCGCCGGCGGCACGCAGACCATGGCGCGCGCCGTCGGCGAGCGGCGGGCTAAGGAAATCATCCTGACCGGCAAGCCCTTCACCGCCGTCGAAGCGCAACAATGGGGAATGGTCAGTAAAGTTTTGCCGGCTTCGCAACTTGTCGACGGGGCCCTTGCCACTGCGGACATCATCGCGCGGAATGCGCCGATCTCGGTGCGGCAGGCCAAGCAAGCCATCGGCCGTGGCGTGAACATGTCGCTATGGGACGGACTTGCGCTGGAGACCGAGGCTTATTATCGGACAGTGCCGACCGAAGACCGCCGCGAAGGCATTCTGGCGTTCAACGAGAAGCGCGCGGCGACGTTCAAGGGGAAGTAGCTTCCTGATAATGGCGCAACGCCTGAACTGAAAAAGATGTCGAGCAATCCCATCCTCATCGTCGGCGGCGGCCTCGGCGGACTGACGACGGCGCTCGCCCTGGCGCGGCGCGGAATACCGTCACGCGTGCTCGAAGGCGCGCCGGAGTTCGGCGCCATCGGCTACGGCATCCAGTTCGGCCCGAACGTCTTTCATGTCTTCGATCGCCTCGGCCTGATGGAGCAGGTTCTCGCGGTCGCCGATTCGCCGCCCGCCGTTCTGATGCTGGACGCCATCGACGGCAAGGAACTGGTGCGGGTACCGACCGGTCCATCGCTGCGGGCGCGTTTCAAATATCCCTACATTATCGTTCATCGCATCGATCTGCATAACGTGCTGATCGACGCATGCCGGCAGAACGATGCGATCAAGCTTGTTGCTGAAGCGATGGTGACCGGCTTCGAGGATCGCGGCGATGCCGTCGCGGTCACGACGGCAGACGGCCGAAACTTTTCCGGGGCGGCGCTGGTTGCCGCCGACGGCGTTCGCTCGCTGTTCCGCGCGAAATTGATCGGCGACGGCGAACCGCGCCCGATCGGCTATGTCGCGCTGCGCACCATCATACCGATCGCCGATCTTCAGGCCGACGTGCCGCGCCACGACGTCGTATTGTGGGGTGGCCCCGGCTGTCACATCGTGCATTACCCGCTGCGCCACGGCACGCAATTCAACATCGTCGCGGTCTTCCGCACCTCGACCTATGCCGAAAGAGGCGATGCCGCAGCCTATCGCGCCGAGCTCGATTGCGCCTACGCCGATGTGCACCCGGCGATGCGGGCCTTGATTGCCATGCTCGACCTGCGGTGGCGCCGCCCGGTTGCCGACCGCGATCCGGTGCGGCATTGGCACCGCGGCCGCGTCGTGTTGCTCGGCGATGCCGCCCATGCGCCCCTGCAAACGCTGGCGCAAGGCGCCGGCATGGCGATCGAGGATGGCTTGTGCCTCGGTGAATTCATTCACGCGACCGCCGGCGACTATGAAACCGCGTTTCGCCGCTTTGAGGCCGCGCGCCTGCTCCGCACGGCGCGCCTCCAGCTCGAATCCCGCTCGATATGGGATTCGTTCTACCACCTCGACCGCGGCATCGCCCGGGACGTGCGCAACGCCACGGTGGCCGGTTGGGACGAGGCGCACCTGTTCGATTGCCTGGCCTGGCTCTACGACGGCGCTCCGGTTCCGGCCTAGCCAGGCTCGAAGGACTCTCGATTTTTCGCCAATAGTCGATTCTATTGGTCAGCCATGCGAATCAGCGGACCCGGCTGGCCCTATGGCTGAAGCAGCGGCCAAACACGTCGCGGTATTGATGGGCGGCTGGTCGGCCGAGCGCGAGGTGTCGCTGCGCTCCGGAAACGCCTGTGCCGACGCCCTTGTCCGTCTTGGCTATCGGGTCACGACGGTCGATGTCACCCCGGACATTGCCGCGGTCCTCCAGGCCGCCAAGCCCGATATCGCCTTGAATGTGCTGCACGGCCGGCCCGGCGAGGACGGCACGCTGCAAGGCCTCCTCGAGATACTCGGCATCCCCTACAGCCACTCCGGCGTGCTGGCCTCCGCGGTCGCCATGCAGAAGGATTTTGCCAAGGTACTGTTTCGCGCTGCCGGCGTTCCGGTGGCCGAAGACCGCGTGATGTCGCGATTCGAGGCGGCCAAAAGCCATCCCATGACGCCGCCTTATGTCATCAAGCCGGTGGCGGAGGGCTCCAGCGTCGGCGTTTTCATCGTCACCACGGAGCACCCGCATCCGCCGCAGGAGCTTTTCCGCGAGGACTGGGCGTTCGGCGACAAGGTGATGGTCGAGCGCTACGTCCCCGGCAAGGAACTGACCTGCGCCGTACTTGGCGACCGCCCGCTCGACGTCATCGAGATCGTGCCGGCGACGCGGTTCTACGATTACGAGGCCAAATACGCCGCCGGCGGCTCCAAGCATGTGCTCCCGGCGCAAATTTTACCAAATGTTTACCAGGAAGTCCGAAGACTCAGCCTTGCTGCCCATAACGCGCTTGGCTGCCGCGGCGTGAGCCGTGCGGACTTTCGCTACGACGATCGGGGAACGGGTGAGCTTGTCTGTCTCGAGGTGAACACACAACCGGGCATGACCGAGACGTCGCTCGTGCCCGAGCTAGCCGCGTATGCCGGCATCACGTTCGATGAGCTGGTGCGATGGATGGTGGAGGACGCCTCGACCAACCGCTGATGCGGTCGGGGCTATCAGGGGACGGGGAGGCCGGCGCGATTGGTCGCGAACCGGCCCATTTGCACGTCTGCGCCCCGCGCCGGCGCCTGTTGCGCGCGGTGTGGCCGGGGGCCGGCGGCGCAATGGCGTCACGCTGGACCGCGCGGATCAGGCGCTTGCCGTTGCCTCCAGGCATTGGCGTCGCCGGAACGGTTCTGCTCATTGCCGGGGCGCTCAGCTATGGCGTGGTCAGGGGCCAGCACGTCCCGGACGTCATCGACTGGTTCAAGGACGTGCGCGACGCCGCGGCAAACTCGCTCGGCTTCCGCATCGTCGCGGTCTCGCTGACCGGCTCGAAGGAAGTCAGCCGCGAGGAAATTCTCACCACCGCCGGCGTTACCGGGCGCGCTTCGCTGTTGTTTCTCGATGCCGACGCCGCGCGTGCGAAACTGATGTCCAATCCGTGGATCGGCGATGCCGCGGTGCTCAAGCTTTATCCCGATCGCCTGCAAATCACCGTCACCGAGCGCCAAGCCTTTGCGCTGTGGCAAAAGGACGGCCGCGTCAGTGTCATCGCATCGGATGGCACGGTGCTTGAACCGTTCGTCGAAGGCCGCTACGTCGGCCTGCCGGTCGTGATCGGCAAAGGCGCGGAGAACGCTGCCAAGGACTTTCTCGCCGTCCTCGATCGCTATCCGGACGTTCGCTCCATGGTGCGCGCGTCGATCCTGGTGGCGGAGCGGCGCTGGAGCCTGAGGCTCATCAACGGCATCGACGTGCGGCTGCCGGAAACCGGCGTTGATGCCGCATTCGACCGGCTGGTCGAACTCGATCGCGACAAGAAGCTTCTGACGCGCGACGTGACGATGGTCGATCTGCGCTTGCCGGATCGGGTCACCGTGCGCCTGTCGGACGCCGCCGCACAGGCGCGCAATGAAGCGCTTTCGGCCAACAAGAAAAAGAAGAAAGGGGGCGACGCATGAGCGCCCTCCACTACGGCCTCACGCCGAAGATGAAACCGATCTCGCCGCGCAAGAGCGCGCTCATCGCCGCGCTCGATATCGGTTCGAGCAAAGTCGCCTGTCTGATCGCACGGCTGCGGCCGCAGTCACCGCAGCAGGTTCTGACCCGAAGGAGCCACACCATCGAAGTGGTCGGCTTCGGCCACACCGGCGCGCGCGGCATGAAGGCCGGCGGTGTCGTCAATCTGGCGCAAGCCGAAGAGGTGATCCGCCAGGCGGTCGATGCCGCCGAACGCATGGCAAAGGTCGAGATCGAGTCTGTCGTGCTGTCGATTTCGTCGGGACGCTTCGCCGGCGAAATGTTCGCCGCCGACGTCGAGATCGTCGGCTCCGGCGTTTCCGAAGGCGATATCGCGCGCGTGCTCGCCGCCGGCAGCCGCCATTCGCAACGCGACGGCCGCGCCGTGCTGCATTCGCTGCCCGTGGGCTATTCGATCGACGGGGCCAACGGCATCCGCGATCCGCGCGGCATGCTCGGCGGAAAATTCGGCGTTGACATGCACATTGCGACGACCGATATCGCCGCCGCGCGCAATCTGATGCTCGCGGTCGAGCGCTGCCATCTCGACGTCGAGGCGATGGTCGCCAGTCCCTACGTCGCCGGCCTTTCGGTTCTCGCCGACGACGAGGCCGATCTCGGCGCCGCCGTCGTCGATATGGGCGCCGGCACCACGACGCTCGCGGTATTCGCCGGCGGCCGCTTCGTTCACCTCGACGGCTTCGCTCTCGGCGGCCAGCACGTCACCATGGATCTCGCGCGCGGCCTGAACGCGCGCGTGGCCGACGCCGAGCGAATCAAGACGCTGTATGGCAGCGTGCTCGCCGGCGGATCGGACGAGCGCGACATGATCACGGTGCCGCCGATCAACGACGACGAGCGCGAACAGACCCAGTTCGTCTCGCGCGCGACGCTGGTGGCGATCATCAAGCCGCGGGTCGAAGAAATCCTTGAAATGGTGCGCGACCGGCTTGCCGCGTCCTCCTTCGCGGCGGAGCAGCGCGGCCGCGTCATCCTGACCGGCGGCGCGTGCCAGCTCACCGGACTGCCCGATCTTGCCGCTCGCATTCTCGGCCGGCCGGTACGCATCGGACGGCCGCTTGGCATTGCCGGATTGCCGGACGCCGCCAAGGGTTCGGCCTTCGCTGTCGCGGCAGGACTCCTTGTTTATCCGCAAGCCGCGCATCTCGAACATTTCGAACCGCGCGGCAGGCGATATCCCAAGACAGGTACGGGCGGCTATTTCGCCCGAGTCGGACGATGGCTTCGCGAGAGTTTCTGATGGCCCCCAGACGCGAAACCAATTCATCACAGCGGCCGGTGGCGGACCGGCCGGGGCAGGGCGCCGAAAGCGCCTGCACAAGGAAGAAGAGGCAACCATGACGATCAATCTGAACATCCCCGACATCCGTGAGCTCAAACCCCGTATCACCGTGTTCGGGGTTGGCGGCGCTGGTGGAAATGCCGTCAACAACATGATCAACGCCGGTTTGCAGGGTGTCGATTTTGTCGTCGCCAATACCGACGCCCAGGCGCTCACCATGTCGAAGGCCGAGCGCATCGTGCAAATGGGCGTGCAGGTGACCGAGGGTCTCGGCGCCGGATCGCAACCCGAAGTCGGCCGTGCCGCAGCCGAGGAAGTGATCGACGAAATCCGCGATCATCTCTCCGGCTCGCACATGGTGTTCGTCACTGCCGGCATGGGCGGCGGCACCGGAACCGGCGCCGGGCCGGTCATCGCCAAGGTGGCCCGCGACCTCGGCATCCTCACGGTCGGAGTGGTCACCAAGCCGTTCCACTTTGAAGGCCAGCGCCGCATGCGCATCGCCGACAGCGGCATCACCGAATTACAGAAGTGCGTCGATACTCTCCTCATCATCCCGAACCAGAATCTGTTCCGGGTGGCGAATGAGAAGACGACCTTCGCCGACGCCTTCGCAATGGCCGATCAGGTGCTTTATTCGGGCGTCGCTTGCATCACCGATCTGATGGTCAAGGAAGGCCTTATCAATCTCGACTTCGCCGACGTGCGCGCCGTAATGCGCGAAATGGGCAAGGCGATGATGGGCACCGGCGAGGCTGAAGGCGAGAAGCGGGCGATGACGGCGGCCGAGGCTGCGATCTCCAATCCGCTGATCGACGATGCCTCGATGAAGGGCGCCAGGGGTCTGCTCATCTCCATCACCGGCGGCCGCGACCTCAAGCTCTACGAAGTTGACGAAGCCGCCACCCGCATCCGCGAGGAAGTCGATCAGGACGCCAACATCATCGTCGGCGCTACTTTCGACGAGAGCCTCGACGGCATCATCCGTGTCTCGGTCGTTGCCACGGGCATCGATCACGCGGTCGCGCAACGTCCGGCGCTGCCGCTTGCCGAGCAGCGTATTGCCGAGGTTGCACAGCGAATGCGCGCCGACAGTCAGCGCGGCGCCGAACGCGGTCCGGCCATCGAGCCGCTGCGCGCCGCGGCGCCTGCGCCCACGCCCGCCGCGGTCGCGCCGCCGGCCTCACCTGCGTCGATCGCGTCGGTTGCCAAGGCTGCCATCGCCGCGGCGATTTTGCCGCAGAGCGCGGGCGACGACGTGACGATCCGTCCGCTCGCTCCCAAGCCTTCGCTGTTCATCGACCCGCCCGCTGGCGGGCCGGAGGCCGAGGAGCCCGAAGCATTCATTCCGCCGCCGGCGGAGCGCTCGCAGTCGCGCGCGCCGCGCATGCCGCGGATCGATGAACTGCCGGTGCCGGCGCAGAATGAGATTCGCGCCAAGCGGGGTGAGGTGGTGCGTGAAGAGCATCCGGTCGGTCAGCGCATGACGCTGTTGCAGCGGCTCGCGTCGGTCGGCGGCCTGGGCCGGCGCCACCATGAGGGCGAGCCGGAGGCGGAAACGAAAGCTCCGAGCGTGCCTCAACCGGCCGAGCGCCTTGCCGGCCGTCCAGCACCGCGCGCGCAGGAATCACGTCCGGAACCGGTGTCCGAATACGCCAAGCGTCCGGCCCCTGTGGGCCTCGACCAGCACGGCCGCCAGACTCCTGTGCATAACCCGGGCGACGAGGATCAGCTGGATATTCCGGCATTCCTGCGCCGGCAGGCGAACTGAACCGCGCCCGGTGCCGTCGCAAGCCGGCACCGGCTCGCCCAAACGCCGCCTTTGGTAACCGCAGTCAGCTCGAGCGCTGGTTGTAAATCATTGAAGTTTTTGCGGTATTTAGATGCCATCCGGGAGTCTTACGGAGTGTCCCGGGCGGTCGCGAACGAATCGAATACCGGCTCTAAGGTATGCTCGGTGGCCGTGAATTCGCGGAATCTTGTTGGCCGGAGTGCGGCCAGAACACGGTAACATTTGGTAAAAAAGCGTGAGTTGGCCAAAGAGCGGGGCGCCGGTACATTGTAAGCCGTCGGAGGGGATATTGGGGGACGTAAGTCGGGTCAGCCGTGCGCGGACCTCCCCATAAATGCAGAAAGTGCTGCATACCCTCAAGTTGGGGTGGGTCATAGCTGCTTACGTGCGTTCCTGCTCGTGCAGTGTGACCATAAGTTGTGGGACGTCCGCATGACGCGGGGCATGCTAGCCGGCAGTCAAACCACGTTGCGTCGTCACGCAACCGTCGCCGGTATAGGCGTCCACTCCGGATCTCCCGTTACCCTTACGCTGCATCCCGCCGAAACAAATACCGGTATCGTCTTTCTGCGCTGCGGCCTCGGCAGCCAGCGCGACCGCGAGATCGCTGCCGATTTTCGCTGCGTGACCGCGACCGAATTTGCCACCGTTCTCGGCGACCGCAGTGGTCCGGCCATTTCGACGACCGAACACGTGCTTGCCGCATTGCATGGTCTCGGGGTCGACAATGCCGTCGTCGAAGTCGACGGCCCTGAAGTGCCGATCATGGACGGCAGCGCGCAGGCCTTTGTCGACGCGATCGATCAGGCCGGCATCGTGACGCAGGCGGCGTCACGGCGATACATCAAGGTGCTCAAGCCGGTACGAGTCGGCAAGAACGGCAGTTTCGGTGAATTGCTGCCGCACGGGCGCGGCCTGCGCATCGAAACCGAAATCGACTTCGATCATCCCATGATCGGACACCAGACATTCGCCATCGAGGTCGAGCCGGCAACGTTCCGCCGCGAACTGGCCCGTGCGCGGACGTTCGGCTTCATGCGCGATGTGGCGAAGCTTTGGAGCGCGGGCTACGCGCTGGGTGCTTCGTTCGAGAATACGGTCGTAATCGCCGAGAATCGCGTCCTCAATGCGGACGGTGTGCGGTTTCCCGACGAATTCGTCCGCCACAAGGCGGTCGATGCGATCGGCGATCTGGCGCTGTCCGGGGCTCCGCTGATCGGCGCCTACCGGTCGGCGCGCGGCGGGCACAAGCTCAATCATGCGGTGCTCACTGCGCTGATGGCCGACCGGAGCGCCTGGACTTATGTGGAAATGCCTGAAATCGCGCGCCGCAGCCGCGGCCATGCCGAACTGACGGCCGTCGCCGCTCCGACCTACGGGCCGGACGTCTCCTGAATTTCCTTGCTTTTTTCGCCTTAATCCGGGCCGATTGCGGGCCATAATATCTGTATAATCCATCGGGATGCGGGGACGCTCCGCGGCGCGTTTGGCGCGCGGTATCAATGTGACGGAAGCGGTGGGACGGGGCTCGATCACACTCATGATGTCGCGGTTACGAGGATCGGGCAGGTCCGGTCACAGAATACGTGCGCTGGCGGGTTGTCTCGCCTTGGCGCTGCTCGTCGCGCCGCTGATGGCATGCAGCCTGCTCAACAAAGACGACGACCTTGTTTCCGACGATCCGGCCGACAAGCTCTACAACCAGGGGCTTTACCTGCTGAACCAGGAGCAGGACTACACGCAGGCGGCGAAAAAATTCGACGAGGTGGACCGCCAGAACCCGTATTCGGATTGGGCGCGCAAGGCGCTGCTGATGTCGGCCTACGCGAATTACCAGGCGCATCTGTACACCGAGTGCATCAACGCGGCCGAACGCTATGTGACATTGCATCCCGGCAGTCCCGACGCGGCCTATGCCCAATATCTGATAGGCTCCTCGTATTACGATCAGATTCTCGACGTCAGCCGCGACCAGGCGCGCGCCGAAAAGGCGATCAACGCGCTTGAGGAAGTGGTGCGCAAATATCCCGATTCGGAATATGCGACCGCCGCGCACAAGAAGATCGACATGGCGCGCGACCAGCTTGCCGGCAAGGAAATGGAGATCGGACGCTACTACATGAAGAAGCGCGACTTCATCGGCGCGATCAACCGGTTCAAGGTCGTGGTGACGCAATACCAGACCACGCGTCACGTCGAGGAAGCGCTTGAGCGTCTGACCGAGTCCTATATTTCGCTCGGCCTGATGGATGAGGCACAGACCGCGGCTGCCGTGCTCGGCCACAATTTCCCGGACAGTCCGTGGTACAAGGATTCCTACAATCTCGTGAAAAACGCCGGCGGCCAGCCCAACGAGAACAAGGACTCCTGGATGAGCAAGGCCTTCCAGAAAATGGGCCTGGCAAGTTCGCAAAGCGGATGACCTGACGCCGGGGCGGGGAATCGGTAATATCCGCCGTCATCCTGGATCACCGTCATCTGCATGCTCGCCCGGCTTTCCATCCGCGACATCGTCCTGATCGATCGCCTCGATATCGAATTCGGCCGCGGCCTTGCCGCGCTTACCGGCGAGACCGGCGCCGGGAAATCGATCCTGCTCGACGCATTCGCTCTGGCGCTCGGCGCGCGCGGCGAGGCGGCGATGGTGCGCGAGGGCGCGGAGCAGGGTCAGGTGATTGCGGCCTTCGATCTCGCCAAAGGCCATCCGGCGCGCCGCGTGCTCGCCGACAACGACCTCGGTGGCGACGACGAACTGATCGTCCGGCGCGTGCAATTTGCCGATGGGCGGACCCGCGCCTTCGTCAACGATCAGCCGGTCAGCGTGCAGATCCTGCGCGCGCTCGGCGCGGCATTGGTCGAGATCCACGGCCAGCACGACGAGCGCGCCTTTGTCGATGCGGCGACCCACCGCGCCTTGCTCGATGCCTATGGCGGAATCGACGGCGACGCCGCCGAAGTCGCGCGGCTGTGGGAAGAACGCCGGGCGCGAGAGGTGGCCGTCGAAAAACACCGCGGCGAGATCGAGCGGGCTGGTCGCGAAGCCGATTGGCTGCGCCATGCCGTGGACGAGCTCGGCAAGCTCGCGCCGCAGACCGGCGAGGAGACCGCGCTTGCCGAGCGCCGCGCCGGCATGATGCAGGCGGAAAAGGTCGCCGAGGATCTGCGCGCCACGCACGACAGCGTGACCGGACCGCAGTCTCCGGTGCAGCCGCTTGCGACCGCGATCCGACGACTGGAACGCCGCGCGGCCCAGGCGCCGGCGCTGATCGAGCCGGTGGTGAAAGCAATCGACGCCGCGCTCACCGCGATGGACGAGGCGCGCGTGCATCTGGAAACCGCGCTGCGCGCCGCCGATTACGATCCCCGAGAGCTCGAGCGTATCGAGGAGCGGCTGTTCGCGCTGCGCGCTGCAGGGCGCAAATACAACGTGCCGGTCGACAATCTCGCGGCGCTCGGCCTGCGCTACCAGGGCGACCTCGCGCTGATCGACGCCGGCGCCGAGCGTCTCGCGGCATTGGAGCAGGAGGCGCGCGCCGCCGGCGTCCGTTACCACGACGCAGCGCAGGCGCTGTCGGTTGCCCGCCGCAAGGCGGCGCAAAAGCTCGACAAGGCGGTCAACGGCGAGCTCAAGCCGCTGAAACTCGAGCGGGCGCAATTCTCCACCCAGATCGAGAGTGAGAGCGAGGGCCCGAACGGTCTCGACCGCGTCGAATTCTGGGTGCGGACCAATCCCGGTACGCGGCCGGGGCCGATGATGAAGGTGGCCTCCGGCGGCGAGCTGGCGCGATTTCTGCTCGCGCTCAAGGTGGTGCTCGCCGACCGCGGCTCGGCGCCGACATTGATTTTCGACGAGATCGATACCGGCGTTGGCGGCGCCGTAGCCGACGCCATCGGCGTGCGGCTCGCCCGGCTTGCGTCCGGCGTGCAGGTGATCGCGGTGACGCACGCGCCGCAGGTGGCGGCGCGCGCCGACCGGCATTACCTCATCAGCAAGGACGCATTATCCAAGGGCAAGCGGGTCGCGACCCGCGTCGCCGAACTCGAGGCCGAGCGCCGCCGCGAGGAAATCGCCCGCATGCTGGCCGGCGCCGAGATCACCGCCGAAGCCCGCGCCGCCGCCGATCGGCTGATCCGCGCGGCGGGCTGACGAGGACGCGTCGCGCCGATCCGCGGCATCTGCTAGGTTGCACAAAACGACAAGCTCGTTCGGGAGGAATGCAATGTCGATCCGCATCGGCGCCACGGCCGTCACCATCGCACTTGGAATGGCGAGCGCTTCGATGGTGTCCAGAGCCGCCGCCACGCTCGATTACGAATTCTATAAAGCCAGGGTACAGCCGATCTTTCTCGCCAAGCGCCCCGGCCACGCGCCTTGCGTGATGTGCCACGCCGAATCGAACACCTCGCTGCGCCTTGAAAAACTCCCCGACGGACAATCGGCCTGGACCGAGGAACAGACGCGAAAGAACTTCGACACGGTCGTCAAGATCGTCCAGGCGGTGGACGATCCGATGAAAGCGAAGATCTTGACGCATCCGCTGGCGCCGGAAGCCGGCGGCGATGCGTTCCATTCAGGCGGCCGGCAATTTGCCACCAGGAACGATCCCGATTGGAAGATCATCGCCCAATGGGTTCAGGGCGCTGCACTCGCACCGGCGAAGAAATAGCCGGCCCGGCGGAAAAGAAAGCTATTGCGCCGAAACCCGCTTGCCCATTGCCGGTGTCGCGGCATTGTTGGCGGCATCGGGGATCACGAGCGTATTGTTGCGCTTCGGCACTTCACCGACCGGGATGACTTTGGTCACCTTCATGGCCGCAGTGTCGACCACCGACACCGAACGCATGCCGGAGTTCGACACATAAATTTCCTTGCCGTCCGGCGTGAACGTAACCCAGTTTGCGACTGCCGACAGCGGCGCGGCACGGCCGGCGATTTTTTCACTCGGCAAATCGACCTTGCCGATCAGCGTCAGATCGGCGAGCGAATATTCGTACACGGCATTATTCGGAATACTGGTGACCCACAGCGTCTTGTTGTCCGGCGATATGCCTATGCCGTGCGAGGGCTCGTTGTCGCGGTAGCCGCCGGCATCGAATTCCTGTGGTACGCTGGGCAAGGTGACGCGGGCCATCTCCTTTTGCGCGGCGACATCGATGACTGAAAAGCCGTTGAGACCCGACATCTGCGAGAACACGCGCCTGGTCGAGCCGTCCGGATTGGTTTCGATCGCCATGCAGCGGACTCCGCGATCCATCGGCATTGCCCAGGCGAGCTGCTCTTTCTCAAGATCGAAGACGTAGAACGTTTTCGACGGGATCGAGCCGCCGACCACGTATTTATTGTCGGGGGTGACGTAGACATTGTGCAGGCGGCCGCCGTTGCTGGAGATCGTCTTCTTCAGCGTCAATGTCGCGGCGTCCACGATGTCGAGGCCGCCCTTGCCGCGGGCGATGGCGACGACGATGCGGTCGCCATTCCTGGTCACCGAGATGTTGTTCGGATGGTCGGACAGCGCGACCTTCTTGATCAGCTTGCCGCTCTTGCGGTCGAACACGTCGAGCGTCGAGGTTTCCTCGTTGCTGACATAGACCCGCGAGGCATCTGGTGAGAAGGCGATGCCGTGGGCGCCGACGATGTCCTTGATTTCCTGCACCACCTTGTGGGTGGCGGGATCGATGACATCGATGGTGTCGCCGGCGGAATTGGTCACATAAACGCGCACGCTGCTCGCGGACGCAGGAAACGACGCGAGCGCGAGCGCCAATGCCGGTACGGCATATTTGAGAATTGAGCGTGTCCTCATCGCATTCCGCCTTTTTGCCAGCGTGAAATTGCCGCCAAATTACGCGCAATCCCGCCGCTAGACAACGCCCGGGGGAGCGGGGCAGAGTTCGCCGCGATGGCAGCAAAAGACACCGCGAAGATTCCCGTCGACGAGATGACGGAAAAGCAGGCCAAGGCCGAACATGCGCGGCTTGCGGCCGAAATCGCCGGGCACGACCGCCGTTATTATCAGGATGACGCGCCTTCGGTTTCCGATGCCGAATACGACAACCTGCGCAAGCGCTACGGAACGATCGAGGCGCGCTTTCCGCAATTGCGCACGCTGGAAAGCCTGACGCAGAAAGTCGGCGCGGCGCCGTCGGCGCGCTTCGCCAAGGTCCGCCACGCGGTGCCGATGCTGTCGCTCGGTAACGCGTTCGCGGAGGAGGACGTCGTCGATTTCGTCGGCCGCATTCGCCGTTTTCTCAAGCTCGGCGACGATGAAAAGATCGCCTTCAGCGCCGAACCGAAAATCGACGGCCTGTCGATGTCGTTGCGCTACGAAAACGGCGAGCTTGTCACCGGCGCGACACGCGGTGACGGCGAAGTAGGCGAAGACGTCACCGCCAACGTAAAGACGATCGCCGACATCCCGCAACGGCTCAAGGGCAGGGGTGTGCCGGCGATTTGCGAGGTGCGCGGCGAAGTCTACATGACCAAGGCGGCGTTCCTCGAACTCAACCGCAGGCAGGCGGAGGCCGGCAAGGAACTCTACGTCAACCCGCGCAACACGGCAGCCGGTTCGCTGCGCCAGAAGGATGCCTCGATCACGGCGTCACGGCCACTGCATTTCTTCGCCTATGCCTGGGGCGAGATGAGCGCAATGCCGGCCAAGACCCAGTCCGGCATGCTGGATTGGCTTGCCGGCGCTGGCTTCAAAACCAATCCGCTGACCACAATATGCGAATCGGTCGACGAACTAGTGGCGTTTCATCGCGGCATCGAACAGAAGCGTGCCACGCTCGACTACGATATCGACGGTGTCGTCTACAAGGTCGATCGCCTCGATTGGCAGGATCGGCTTGGCTTCGTGGCGCGCGATCCGCGCTGGGCTATTGCGCACAAATTTGCCGCCGTGAAGGCGACGACGATCGTCAGGGACATCGAAATCCAGGTCGGCCGCACCGGCGCGCTCACTCCCGTGGCCAAGCTCGCGCCGGTGACGGTGGGCGGCGTCGTGGTGCAGAACGCCACGCTGCACAACGAGGAGGAGATCAAGCGGCTCGACGTGCGCATCGGCGACACGGTGACGATCCAGCGCGCCGGCGACGTCATTCCGCAGGTGCTCGGCGTGGTCGAGGACAAGCGTCCGCGCGGCGCCAGGCCGTATGATTTTCCCAAAAAATGTCCATGCTCGCTGCACACCGACGTCGTGCGCGAGACCATCGCCGGCGGTGAGCAGGGGGCCCGCGCGCATTGCACCGGCGAGTTTGCCTGTCCGTTTCAGGCGATGGAGCATCTTCGGCATTTCGTCTCCCGCCGCGCCTTCGACATCGACGGTCTCGGCGAAAAACAGATCGAGCTGTTCTACGAGAACGGTTGGGTCAAGGAGCCGGCGGAAATCTTCACGCTCGAAGAGCGCAACAAGAAGATCCATCTCGAAGATGTGGAAGGTTTCGGCGAAACCTCTGTGCGCAATTTATTCAATGCGATCCGGGCGCGGCGCGAGATTTCGCTGGAACGCTTCGTTTATTCGCTGGGAATCCGCCATGTCGGCGAGACCACGGCGGTGGCACTGGCGCGCGGCTACGGCAGTTGGGACGCGTTCCACGAGGCCTGCCTCAAGCTCGCCAAGGGCGATGAGGAAACGGCGCAGGAGATGGACGCGCTCGATCAGATCGGCGACACGGTGATCGAAAGCCTGCGCGATTATTTCGCCGAGGCCCACAACCGCCGGCGCGTCGAACGCCTCGCCGCGGAGGTGCGCATCCTCGACGCCGAAAAGCCGCGCGCGGATTCCAAAGTCGCCGGCAAGACCGTCGTGTTCACCGGCGCGCTGGAGAAGATGACCCGCGACGAAGCCAAGGCGTCGGCGGAGCGTCTGGGCGCCAAGGTGTCCGGTTCGGTATCGAAGAAAACCGATTACGTGGTCGCCGGGCCGGGCGCCGGTTCCAAGCTCAAGGACGCGACGAAGCTCGGCGTCAAGGTTTTGACCGAAGACGAATGGGTAAAACTGATCCGCTAGCGATCGAGTGACTCCGCTCATTCCCGCGAAAGCGGAAATCCAGTCTTCAGACCAACACTGGGTCCCCGCTTTCGTGGGGACGAGCGGAATTTGGAAGTCGGCGCCTATTCGTTCTCGCCGTCATTTCTTGATCCTGATCGGCAGCAGCGCCGTCGCGGCGAACAGCCATGCGCGGGTCTCGAGATCGAGAGCTGGCGCTATCGCGTCGCGTACGCGCGAATGATAGGTATTGATCCAGGACACTTCGTCGTCGGTGAGCAGCGGTTGATCGATCAGCCGGGTATCGATCGGCACGAAGGTCAGCGTCTCGAAGGCGTTGAGCGGCTTTTCCGCGTCGGCGACCGGTGCGGCTTCCGTCACCAGGACCAGATTTTCGATGCGGATGCCGTATTCGCCGGTGCGGTAATAGCCCGGCTCGTTGGACAGGATCATGCCGCGCTTGAGCGGGAAACTGCCGAGCTTGGAAATCCGCGCCGGTCCTTCATGCACCGAAAGATAGCTGCCGACGCCGTGGCCGGTGCCGTGATCGAAATCGAGACCGGCCCGCCACAGATATTGCCGGGCCAGCGTGTCGAGTTGCGCGCCGGTGGTGCCGTCGGGAAACACCGCGCGGGCCACGGCGATATGGCCTTTGAGCACCAGGGTGAAATTCTTCCGCATGTCGGCGGACGGCTGTCCGACGGCGACGGTGCGCGTGATGTCGGTGGTGCCGTCTTCGTACTGGCCGCCGGAATCGATCAGGAACAGGTCGCCCGGCGCGATGCGGCGGTTGCTCTGCCGCGTGACGCGGTAATGCACGATGGCGCCGTTCGGCCCGGCGCCCGATATGGTCGGGAACGAAACGTCCTTTAACAGGCCGGTGTCGCGGCGAAAGCTTTCCAGAGCCTCGACCGCATCGATCTCGGTGAGATGGCCGCGCGGCGCCTCGCGATCGAACCAGGCCAGGAATCGAGTCACCGCTGCGCCGTCGCGCTGCTGCGCCGCGCGTGCCCCCGCGATTTCGGTCTCGTTCTTCACGGCTTTCAGCGGCGTCACCGGATCGCTGCCGCGGACGATCGTGCCGCCGTTCTCGACTACGAGGCGCGCGATCGCCTCGGCGCAGGCCGATGCGTCGAGCCGCACCGCGCGGCGTTCCCTGCCGAGCTCGGCAAGATCGCGCTCGAAGGTGGCGTTGGGGCGCACCTCGGCGATATCCTCGAGGCTCGAGCGCATCTCGTTGCCGAGCTTGCGCAGGTCGACATAGATCGCAGGGCGGCCTTCCTTCGGCAGCATCGCAAAAGCAAGCACCACCGGCGTGTGCGGCACGTCGCTGCCGCGGATGTTGAACAGCCACGACACCGCCTGCGGGTCGGAGATTACCAGCGCATCGGCTGTGGTATTTTGCATCTCGGCGCGAACGCGCGAAAATTTCGTAGTGGCGTTCTCGCCGGCAAAGCGCAGATCGTGCGGCACCACCGCGCCGAGCGGCGGCTGCGGCCGGTCGGTCCAGATCGCGTCGATCGGATTGTCCTCGACCGGCACTAGTACGGCATGCGCCGCAGCGCAGGCCTTGGCGAGCCGTTCGGCGCCGTCGACGGTATGCAGCCAGGGCGAATAGCCAAGCTTGGCGCCGGCCGGCACATTGGTCTCGATCCACAGCGTCGGCGGGCGCTCGACCAGATGCTCGACCGTGAAGGTCGCGCTGTCGACTTCCTCGCGCACCTGCACCTGGTAGCGGCCGTCGACGAAAATCACGGCGCGGTCGGCAAGCACGATCGCGGCTCCTGCCGAGCCGGTGAAGCCGGTGAGCCAGGCGAGCCTTTCGTCGGAAGGCGGTACATATTCGTTCTGGAAACGGTCGGCGCGCGGCACGATGAAGCCGTCGAGACTGCGCTTGGCGAGTTCCACCCGCAATGCCGCCACGCGCGGCGCGCTTTCGGCGCGCTCGCCGCGATCCTCGAACGACTGGAAACGGGCTTCGAACATGATCGGCAATCTACGGCATGTGAGGGCGGGTTTTAAGCCCACGCCGATGCGAGGGACTCACAAGAACGAGCGTCGTCCAGCCGTCGATGTCGACGCGCCGTTCGAGCCTGAGGCGGGGATAGGCCGCGCGCGCTGCATTCGCCTGCGAGCACAAGACGCCGGACAGCACGACGTGCCCGCCCGGCGCGGTCAATGTCGTCAGCGTCGCGGCGATGCGTTGCAGCGGCGCCAGAAGGATATTGGCAAAGATCAGATCGAACGGCCCTCGCTCGCGCAGCGCGCGTGCCGTGACGCCGTCCGCCTTCATCACGTCGATCCACGGGCTCGACCGATTGATGCGCTCGTTTGCCTTTGCCGCGCGCACGGCCACGATATCGACATCGGTTGCCAGCACGCGCTGCCGCAGCGCCCGCGCCGCGGCGATGGCCAGAACGCCCGTGCCGGTGCCGAGATCGAGGATGCGCATCGGATGATTGCGTCGCTTTTTGCACAGCCGGTCGAGCGCCAGCAGGCAGCCGCGCGTGGTGCCGTGATGCCCGGTGCCGAAGGCCAGCGCCGCCTCGATCTCGATCGCGATGCGGTTGACGGGAATACCGGCGCGGTCGTGCGCGCCATGCACGATGAAACGTCCGGCGTTGACCGGCTTCAGTCCGGCAAGGCTTTCGGCCACCCAGTCCCGGGCTGCGACCCGCGCGAAACGCAGCGATTTGGCTGCCGCCGGTCCGGCCGCGGCGGAGGCCAGCGCACGGATGGCTTGGAGATCTGCAGCCCCCACAAAATGGATTGCCACGCGCCAGCGGGCACGGCCGATATCCACAAGGCTGACCGCCAGATCGTCGGTTGCAAAAGTCTCGGCAAGCAGGGCAGCGACGCGGCGTGCCGGTTGTTCGGCCATTTCCAATATGGCAACCGATGTCGTGCTGCCGCGAGACGCCCTGGAAGTCATTGTTCTTTCGGGATTCTATCTCACGCCGGAATCTGTGCACACAATTCACAGGCTGATAGGCGAAAAACCGCGGCGCGGGCGACGGCCGGAATGTTGGTAGTGTCTCAGTTTGATTGTGGCGCGTCTCATTCGCTTTTCTTCGTCATACAGCCAAGGTCGGACATCAAAGCTCTGAGCGTGACGGCAGCCGAATCTCCGTATCTGGAGTGATCGGCCAAGGCGGATGCCACACGGTCAGCAAGATTGGCGCATGCTACCGAATTGGGAGCTTGGCTTTGACTGGGAGAATTAGTCAGCAATGCCTGCACTTCTGCATCCAGCCGATCGACTCGATCTTGAAGCTTTAGACCCCATACGATCACCGTCCCCGCTATGACGAGCACTGCGGCAAATTGAGAAATTGGTGCAATCCAAGTCCGAAATTGTTCCGCAGTCATTTTGCCACCACCTTCTAGCTTGCGAAGCTTACCGGGGAAGCATTAGGTTATCTGAATGCCCCGTGGCCCTAAAGGCGAGAAACGACCCGGCGACGTGATCGGCGCGGCTGTTATGGTCGGGCGAATCGCGACAGGGGAGATTGAGGAGCGCCCCGTTGTGGACCACGCTCGCCGAGGCGGTTTAAAGGGTGGGACAGCACGAGCTCGAAAGCTGTCCGAAGCTGAGCGGCGATCTATCGCGAAGAAAGCCGCGTCGGCTCGCTGGCAAACAAGTCGGACTGAGAAGAAAGAGCGGACTTAGCGGTCTCGGTTAGAATCCCCGATTTAATGCCAGCCATAATTACGTATGGCTGCATGGCGGGGTCAGCAAACCTGTACCGGTATCCTCGCTCTTCACCAACTCGTTCAATAACGCTCCCGCGCTTTTCCTCGACCAATTCATGCAATTGCGGTCGCAGATGACCGATCTCAACGTTGCGTCCAAGCATAGAACTCAGTGGTCCGCGGACCGCTGTCTGGGTAAAAAATCCGCTTTCGTCCGCTTTCGCCAACGCACAAGCCGTAAGAACGTACCGGAATTTCGCAGAGGGTTGATTGCTTTTGACGGCAATTTCAAATGCCTGTTTCAGGCTCTGTTGCGAGCTATCCAAAGTCGTGTCGATTGACTTGTCGACGTCATCCTCCACGATGTCAATTCGCTGCCGATCAATTGCTGCGTAGCAGGAGAACTTGCCGAGCGCGTGTACGAACGCAGGGAGTCCTCGCGAGAGATTGATGATTTTCCATTTGGCATTTCCCTCAATGTTCATGCCCAGCATGCCAACTCTTTTTTCAAGCACTCCCGTCAGCTCATCTCGCCTCATACGGGGCATCAAAATCTCTTCACAGCAGCGACTAATACTTTCGTGACCGCCTATAAGGTCGTTCACATTATCCGCCACACCCACGACCACTACCGTGGCGTTTACGCCGTCGTCAGACAGCCCCTTGATGGTATTAGCCATCATTTGTGGAGTTGACGGATCGCTGATCTCATTAAATTCGTCGATCACGATAATAGGAATGTCATTCTGGCTAAAACTTCCAAGCTCTCGGACGACATCATCAGGAGTGATGTCGCGATCAATATACAAATCTGAAACGGGCGTCTGGACTTGCTGCCCGTCCACTTCGCTAATGACTTGAATGTCCCTAAAAACCTTCCGCCAAATCGAAGCAAAGGTATCTGACGGATCAGCGGGCTTGCGGATATGAAAGACCCTACGAATACCGCGCGGGAGGATAAATGGGATCACCTGGCTGAGAGAAGTTTTCCCGACGCCACGTTCGCCGAATAGGATTGCGTGCCTTCCACGTTCAGCGACCGCCTCGAAGAGCTGGTCAATTTCCTTCTGACGCCCGGAGAAGAACTCAGCAGCCGCAATGGGAGTCGAAGGCGTGAACAGCTGTCCCGCCTCGAACCGCTTTGCTCCCCAGTCCTCTCTCTTCTTAGCCAAGGCCCTTAGTTCCAGACTCAAAGGTCTAAGTAACCACTCTAAAGGTCTAACTACCTCTAGTCAATTGGCACCAATATGAAATTTATGCTTGACTTACTCAAGCAGAAAGTTCATATTCATGGAATGAATAAGCTACCCCTCGGAACCCGGGTCCAAATCCTGACCATGCTGGTCGAAGGATCGTCCATGCGCTCGGTCTCCCGCGTAGCTGGCGTATCCATCAACACGGTCACAAAGCTGTTGGTTGACGCGGGTCGTATGTGCGCGGCCTTCCACGATGAAAAGGTCCGCAACGTCACCGCTAAGTCGGTTCAATGCGATGAAATTTGGTCATTCAGCTACGCCAAGGACAAGAACGTAAAGGCAGCCAAAAGCCCGTCAGAAGGCGCAGGGAACGTCTGGACGTGGACCGCTATCGACGCGGACTCCAAGCTAATCGTTTCGTGGCACGTCGGGGACCGCAGCCAGCACACCGGCATATCGTTCATGGGCGACCTTAAGGCTCGCCTCGCCAATCGCGTCCAACTCACCACGGACGGCCATAAGGCCTATCTGCGGGCTGTGGAGGTGGTGGATTTCGACGCCGACTACGCGATGCTGAATAAGATATTCGCCGCCGAACCTGTCGAGCCGGGACGCTATAGCCCGCCACGCTGCATAGGTGCGATCAAGAACCCGATCATGGGCAATCCTGATCCGGCGCTGGTCAACACGTCATTTGCCGAACGGCAGAACCTTACGATGCGGATGGCGATGCGCCGCTTTACCCGGCTCACCAATGCGTTCTCAAAGAAATTCGAGAACCATTGTCATGCGCTGGCGCTTTATTTCTTTTGGTACAACTGGGTTCGCAATCACAAGACGCTGGGCGTCACTCCGGCGATGGCCGCTGGCCTCTCTCAAACGCCTCTGAAATTCACAGACTTACTCACAGCTATGGACACAGAGGAGCAGAACCAAATTGTTGAAAAGCGCCAGTCGATTGCCCGCGAATATGAAAAGTTATCCTCGCCACAATCAAACTGAGACACTACCCGCAATTAACAGGGTTGTCCACCAATTACCCGCGGAGCTCTGCACAACATTGCACTACGCGCCCTGCATTGTCCGCCGCTCGATATCGAGGAAGCGCGGAAAGTCGGTGGTGGCCTGCGCCGCCTTCATCTCCTTCTCGGCGCCGCCCTTGCCGAGGAACGGGTCGAGCCTGCCCTGCGCGAGGCATTCGTAGGATTGCTTGACCGCCTTATGCATCGCCGCGAATGCGGTGCCCGACGATGCCGCGAGACGGAAGCCGAGGCCAGCGAGATCGGCCGGCGACAGCGGAAATTCGGCAAAGCCGTCGGGCGGCGCGAACGTCATCAGCGGCGGCGGCAGCCGCTCGCCGATGATGCGCATTTCCTCCGGTCCGCGCGAATAGACGAACAGCATGTCGGCGCCGGCTTTGTGGAACGCTTCGGCGCGGCGCAATGCGTCGTCGAGGCCGCCGACGCGCCGCGCATTGGTGCGGGCGATGATGACGAGATCGGGATCGGTCCGCGCGGCCAGCGCCTCGGCGAGCCGCTTGAGCATGAATTCCGTCGGCACCAGATGATCGATGCCGACATGGTGTTCGAACCGGCGCGGCAGGAGCTGATCCTCGATCTCGATGGCCGCAAACCCCGCAGCCTCCGTGAGTGCGATGGTGCGGTGCATGTGCACCGGATCGCCGAAGCCGCCGCCGGCGTCGAGCACGATCGGCAGCTTGCAGACGGTGCGCATGTCGACGGCGACCTGCGCCAGTTCGGTTATGGTGATGTTGGCTTCGGTGACGCCCTTGTACCAGCCGAGCGAACCGCCGCTGAGATAGACCGCCTTGAAGCCGGCGCCTTCGGCGAGCCGCGCCATGATCGGATTGAGCGCAACCGGCGCGACGATGAGGTCCTTGCCCGCGATCAGTTCACGAAACTTTGTCATTGCGTCTCCTCTTGCCGGCCGCTTTTGGGCGACAATTGCCACGCGAATGTCATATGAAATGGTAACGCTTTAAAAGGGGCGCCGGGAGAACAGAATGATCGCAGGTCACCTGAGAATGAATGTCATGACCGCCGCATTGCTCGCGGTTCTAGCCGCCGGCGGTTATGCGACCGGGGCGTGCGCGCAGACTCCGGCTGCGCCCGCACCGGCGCCTGCGCCCGATTATGCGGCCGATCTCGCGACGCCGCCCCGGAGCGAAGCCGATCTGCAAGCCGACAAGCGCCGCGATCCGGTGCCGTTTCTCGAGTTTGCCGGCCTGCGACCGGGTATGAAGGTGCTCGATATGGCGGCCGGCGCTGGGTACAGCACGGAGCTTGTGGCGCGCGCGGTGGCGCCGGGCGGCGTCGTCTATGGACAAAATCCGCCGGACCTCGGCGAAAAAGCCAAAGCTGCGTTCGAGGCACGGCTGCAAACCCCGGTCATGAAGGGCGTCATTGCGGTCTCGCGGCCGTACGAGGATCCGGTGCCGGAGCACGTTCACGGTCTCGATGCGATCACGTTCCTGTTCTTCTACCACGACACGGCGTACATGGCCGTCGATCGCGGACTTATGGACCGCAGGCTGTTCGCCGTGCTCAAGCCCGGCGGTTTTTTGATTATTGCCGATCATTCCGCGCTGCCGGGCCAGGGCCTCTCGGTGGTCAAGACGCTGCATCGCATCGAGGAAAGCACGCTGCGCGAGGAAATCGAGTCGGTCGGCTTCAAGTTCGTCGCCGAGGGCAATTTCTGGCGCAGCGCGGCCGACACGCACGACTTCGTCACCTACAAGCCGGTCGTACCGGTCGACAATTTCGTGCTCAAGTTTCAGAAGCCGCAGTGACAATCACGAAGTGATTGTCATCCCGGGGCCGAGTGTAACGAGGAACCCGGGATCCATAACCACGGGTCACGCCGAACGCATGCCGAGATTGTTCTATTGGCGCCGGGAGTATGGATTCCGGGTTCGCGCTTTCGGCGCGCCCCGGAATGACCGGACCGCTTACTGCAGCTGATCCTTCACCTTGTCGAGACCGCCGTTGACGCAATCCTCGTCGACGCCGGGCGAGCCTGACACGCCAATGCCGCCGATCACCTCATTGCCGGCCTTGATCGGCACGCCGCCCGGGATGGCGATGACGTTCGGCAAGGTCACTTGCTGGTGCGCGACCGAAGCGGGGTCGAGCAGCTTCTTGGCGTATTCCGCCGTGGTCTGCTTGAAGGTCATCGCCGTGTAGGCTTTGCGCCGGGCGTTTTCTAAGGTGTGGACGCTGGCGCCATCGCCGTGCATCGCCACTAAGGTCTCGCCGTCGGCATCGACGACGACGGCAGACGTGGGGTAGCCCTTCGCGGCGCAGGTCGCGATCGCGCCCTCGGCGATGGTCTTGGCGATATCGAGCGACAGATACTTGTGCATGATGAGCGCGGCGCCCGCCGGCAATGGCGCGGCGAGAGTGCAGACGACTGCGGCAAAGGCAAAGCGATGAACGAGCGGCATTTTTCGTTTCCTCCGATGAAATTTTGGTCCGCCGCGAATTAACAGCGAACGACGAAGTCTATTCCATTTTTGACGAAAGGAACGCGACGCGGGTGTCTCGCGGCCTCAATACGGCGTGAACGCCGTCGCTACCACTGCCGGTAGGCCGCTTGTCCGTAGTACTGCTGCTGCTGTCCGTAATACTGCTGTTGGCCGTTATATTGCGGCTGGGCGTAATATTGCTGTTGTCCGTAGTAACGCTGGCCGTAGACCGGCTGGCCGTAATACGGCTGCGGCTGCTGGCCGTAGCCGGGAGGAGGCGGCTGCTGCGGGAAGCCGCTTTGCTGCGCATATCCCGGCTGGGCATATCCCGGTTGCGCATAGCCCTGCTGCGGGGCGACGGGTTGCGGAGCCACTCGCTGCGAATAGCCCGGCTGCGCGTAGCCTTGCTGCGAATAACCTTGAGGCGAATAGGTGGTCTCGTTCTCCGGCAGGTGAGCGCTGGCTACCGGGCCATTGTCGCCGCCCGGCGTGCGGCCTGCGACTGTCACGCTGGTATTGGCCATGCCCTCCGCCTTCACCAGGTCGAACAGGATCGTGGCGTTCGCCGGCGCCAGCCGCACGCAGCCGTGGGACACCGGCAGGCCGAGGTGCTTGACGTCGAAGAAGCCGTGAATGGCGTGGCCGTGCAGATCGAAGAACATGGTGTGCGGCATCGGCGCATTGTCCCATTCCTGCGAGTAATGGTCGGCGTCCATGCGGTTGACCTTGTAGGTGCCGTTCGGCGTGTCGTAGCCGGGCCGGCCGGTCGAGACCGGCCAGACATAACGCTGGGCGCCATCGACCGCGACCGTCATCTGCTGCGCGCTTTTGTCGATGGCGATGGCGATGTCGGCCCGCGCGGTGGAAACGAGCGGCAGCGTAAACGCTGCGGCAAGCAGCGAGCCGGTGAGAATATGGGCGCAACGCATGTCTGAGTACCTGATGGTGGCTGGAAAGGCTTTGATGATTAGAAGTCTTTGGCTGGCAGTTGGTTCAAATCAAGTGGCTAGCGGCAGTGTCCGGCAAAATGGTGAACGCTTTAAGGCGGCTTTGGCGCGGCGGAGCGCAATCAATGCCGCTTGAAATACTGCACCGCCCGCTCGTGCTTTTCGGCGGCGGCGCGGCTGGCGAAGGTGCCGAGATTGCGGCGGCGGCCGGTCCTGGGGTTTTTCTTGCGCGAATAGAGACGGTATTTGCCCGACGACAGTTTGCGGATCATGGCGCGTTCCTCCGGGTCGGCAATTTTACTTTCAAGCAAGGCGCTTGCAATTGGTTCCGGCGCCGCCGGCGGGCGGACTGGCCTTGCCTAATCCGCGACCGATTTTTGGCCCTCGATTTCGGCCGATTTTCGCTATGATCGGCCGGCCGGTGATGGAGCCTGAGCGTGAGCGCGCCGATTTTTATCAGCTACTCGTCCAAGGACCAGGACATCGCCGAAACGATCTACAAGGCGCTCGAGGCGCGCGGCCAGAAATGCTGGATCGCCTGCCGCGACGTCCATCCCGGCGAGAATTTCCAGGAAGCGATCGTGCGGGCGCTGCGCGAGGCGAAGGTCATGCTGCTGGTGTTCACCAGCAACGCCAACAACTCCGACGAGATCAAGAAGGAGCTGGTGCTGGCCGGGCGGCATCACGTCACGGTCGTTCCGGTGCGCGTCGAGGACGTCGTCCCGAGCGATGCCTTCACGTACGAACTGGCCACCCGGCAGTGGATCGATCTGTTCAATAACTGGGAGAACGAGATCGAGCTGCTCGCCTCGCGGCTCGAGCATGCGCTGAACAGCGCCAAACCCGGCGACGCTGGCGCGGCCGAAGCTCCCGCCGCCGCGATGACGCCGCGCCGGCTGCCGAAAAAGCCGTCGAGCCAGCCGCTGATCTGGGGCGCGATCGGCGCCGCTGCAATCGTTGCCGTTGGCGGCGGCGTGTTTCTGCTGCGGCCGAAACCTGCAACGCCGGTCGCGGTCGCGCCGCCCGCGGCCGCACCGACCGTAATCCCGCCGCCCCGGCCCGCGCCGCCGCAGCAGACCGCCGCGCAGGCGCCGGCGCCCGCGTCATTGCCTCCGGTCACGCCCGTGCCGGCGCCGCCGGCTTCTGCGGCAGGTCCGGCGACCGCGCCGCCAGCCGCTGCTGTGCCGCCGCCTCCGCCCGCCGCGCCGCAGCTAAATCCCGATGAAGCCGCCTGGCAGACGGCGGAGACCGCCAATACGCTCGATGCGTTTCGCGACTATCAGAAGAACTTCCCCGGCGGCGTGCACGCGCAGGCGGCGGAACTGCGCGTTCTCGACCTGATGCTGCTTGCTCCGGCCACGGCCGGAAAGGCGTTCGACGGCACCTGGCAGACCATGTGGACCTGCCCGCCCGCCGGCCAGGCCTTGGGCTACAGCTTTCAGTTCAGCACCCAGGTGAAGGACGGCATCATCCACGGCGCCCACGGCGCGCCCGGCGAGCGTGGCGCGCTGGCGCTCGACGGCAAGATCCAGTCCGACGGCAGCGCCGCGATTTTCGGCAAGGGCATCGTCGGCTCCAGCGCCTTCGCGGTCGGCGGCCAGGCTGGCGGCACGCCTTTCAATTTCCACGCCTCCGCGCATTTCGACCGCGCCACCGGCACCGGCCGCCGCATCGAAGGCCGGGTCTGCGACATCACATTCGGGAAGCAGTGACAAATTGTGGCGCGATCAGCGCGACATTCTCCGATCCATAATGTCAAACAGCGAAGCGCTTCATCAGACGCAAGTCCTCCACTCCGTTATCCTGAGGTGCCAGCTCCGCGAGCCTCGAAGGATGCCGGCCGAGACGCCGGGGCCGTCGCCCTTCGAGGCCCGCGCTGCGCGCAGGCACCTCAGGATGACGGATAACAGTCAAGCTTTCCCGTTCTCGCGATGCGGTGTGCATCCGAGGCATGTCCGCCAGCGCGAGGAGAAGCGGCGAAACTGTCCGTACGTCGTCAGGGCAAGGACAACTTCGCGCTCGTCGCAACTGACGGATGGGCAAGGACGAAAAAAGAAAAAGGAAAGCGGAACGCCGAAAGACGCTGATCCGTATCCTCCGCAACCTCTTCGGTCGCGGCTCGCGCCTTGCAAGGCGCGTTCGCCTGCCGGCGTTCCACCACGGCTCTTGCCAGAGGGACGCCAGTCCCCAAGGCTCAGCTTCAGGCCAGGCTTCCTGGGACGTGGTTTCAACGGGCGTTATCCGTTGTCGCCTGTCCCAGTCCAGTGGCAGCACCCCACGCACCGGTCGTAATGCCGGCGAGCATGATGCCCGAAGCCGCCCGGGAGTGGCGGTGACGAGCCGCCACGCGCGGGTACCGCATCCCGCTCCGATCAGCCGGGGTCGCCGGCTGACGTCCTTTCACGACGAACGGGATTGAGCGCCAAGACCAAATCGGGAGCGGCCCGTCAACACAAACTTCCGATGCGGCGATCGCGGCTCATGGAAGTGCCCGACGCGCAGGCGTTTCTTTGCTTGCGAATCAAATTCAACAAACCGTGACACAGCGCCTTGCGATCCTTCAGATCGCTGTCACTCGGAAGATTCGCAAAAGGTTTCTCCATCCGTTCGTCCCCGCGAAAGCGGGGACCCAGCGCTAGAAGCTCCTGGATTCCCGCTGGAGTTTATCCCCGACTGGATCGCGGACGGGAATGAGCGGATTGGTGTCCCTTGTCATTGCGAGCGTCAGCGAAGCAATCCAGCGCTCGATGCAGGCGGCCGCAGGCCATGGCTTCCCTGGCCATCGCGGACTTATTTCCGCCACCCATGCTTTGCTTGATGGCGGTGCCGCACCTGGCGCGAAATGCGAATCGGTCCGGATCCAACCGGTGGCGCGGCGCGTTACCAGCCGTGCTTTCAGTAAACCGTAACAATCGCTACCATACACTGCGCCGTTCGTGATCGACCCTTGGGCATCGTCCGGGGAATTCCGCTTCAGCCGAGAGAATAGAATGGCCAACCGATCGATGCCGGCGCGATTCATCCGCTTCCGCGCACCTGCCGCCATTGCGCTGCTCGCGGCCGCTGCGCTGGCCGGCACGTTGCCCGCCGCCGCCAAACAGGCGGGCCCCGCGCGCCCCACCCAGATGACGGCCCCGCGCCCGGCGGCCGATCCGATCATGGCCATCGTGTCGATCAAGACCCAGCAGGTGACCTTCTACGACGCCGATGGCTGGATCCTGCGCGCGCCGGTATCGACCGGCACGACCGGGCGCGAGACGCCGGCCGGCGTCTTCGCCGTCGTCGAGAAGAACAAGGATCACCACTCGAGCCTCTATGACGACGCCTGGATGCCGAACATGCTGCGCATCACCTGGAACGGCGTCGCGCTGCACGGCGGGCCGCTGCCCGGCTACCCGGCCTCGCACGGCTGCATCCGCATGCCGTTCGATTTCGCCGCGAAGGTGTTCGACAAGGCGCCGATGGGGATGCGGGTGATCATCGCGCCGGGCGACCCGGAGCCGGTCGCGTTTTCCGATCCGGCGCTGTTCGTGCCGAAGCAGGATGCCATCGACGCCATCCCGGCGCGTGCCGCGGCGCTTGGCCGCGACGCCGACGACGCCGCCAAGGCGGCGGCCGCCGCCAAGGCCGCCGTCGCGGCGGCAAAGCGCGCCGCTGCCGCGGCGCCTGTGGCGGTGCGCAATCTCGCCGCGCTCAAGAAAAGCGCCGACGCCGAGGCCGCCCGCGCCGAAAAGATGCTCGCCGCCGCCAATGCCGATCCGAGGAAGACCGACGAGGCCAAAGCGGCGGCGCAGGATGCACAGCAGAAGGCCGCCGCCAAAGCGCAGGCGCTGGGCGCGCAGCTCGACGCCGCCAGGGCCGACGTGAAGGCGAAGCAGGACGCCGCCGTGGCCGCCGAAGCCGCCGCCAAGGCCGCCGAGGCCAAACGGGTCGAAACCGCCAAGGGTGCGACCGACGCCAGGCTCGCCGGCGAGCCGGTGTCGATCTTCATCAGCCGCGCGACGGGGAAGCTTTACGTGCGCCGCGACACCCACAAGAAGTGGCCGGACGGCGGCGAACTGTACGACTCGAGCCTCGAGTTCCCGGTTGCCATCAAGGATCCCGACAAGCCGCTCGGCACCCACATCTTCACCGCGGTGGCGCGCGCCGAGGGCGGCCTGCGCTGGACCGAAGTCTCGATCGACAACGGCGACAGCGCCAAGGATGCGCTCGACCGCATCACCTTCCCGCAAGAGGTGCTCGACCGCATCGCGCCCACCGCACTGCCGCTGTCCTCGATCATCATTTCCGACGAGCCGTTGTCGAGCGAAACCAACTATCGCACCGAGTTCGTCGCGGTGCTGAGCAACCAGCCGCAGGGCGGCTTCGCCAATCGCCTGCCGTCGCCGACGCACATCGCGCGCGATGACGGCGGGTTTTTTGGCCACCAGGGCGGCTGGTTCGGCTCATTCGGCGGCCCACAGCCGCCGCCGCCACAGGCGCCCCGCAGCCGCTCCTATTACCCGGCGCAGGGCTGGCGGAGTTTCTAGCGAAAGCAGTGACGCGTAGTGGGTGGCTGAGCGGCCGGCGTGCAAAGCGATCCCGGATTCCGCTCGTCCCCGCGGAGGCGGGGACCCAGCGCAAGATTTCCTGGATTCCCGCTTTCGCGGGAATGAGCGGCATCAATATCGTTGCGACTCCGCCTCTCACATCGGGCTCATGACTGAACACCGAACCCGTCGCGCGTGAGCCGCACGATCGCGCGGTCGAGCGCGGACAGGAATTCCGAGCGGTCGCGCGGCGCGAACGGCTTCGGGCCGCCGGTGATCTCGCCTGAGCTGCGCAGCGAATCCATCAGGTTGCGTGTCGCGAGCGTCATGCCGATCGACTCTTCGGTGAACGGCTTGCCGTTCGGCGCGATCACCGTGGCGCCGGCCTTGACGCAGCGGCTCGCCAGCGGCACGTCGGCGGTGACGACGACTTCGCCGCGCGTGGCGCGCTCGGCGATCCAGTTGTCGGCCTCGTCCATGCCGGAGCCGACGACGACGCGCTCGATCAAGTTTCCCATATCGCGGCACCGCGATGGGTGCGTTGCTGACGACGAAGACTTTGAGCGCGACGCCCTTGCCGGCGTGACGCTCGGCGACGCGGTAAATCTCCTGCTTCACCGGGCAGGCATCGGCGTCGATATAGATTGAAATGAGCTTCACGCCGCCGAATTGCTCTTTGCAATAGCGCGGCGAACCGCTTTCGGCTCATTCTTGATGACTTCAATCAAAGTGCGCGCGGCTCCCGATGGACGGCGTGTGCCCAGTTCCCATTTGCGGAGCGTGCCAACGGCTATGCCGACAAACGACGCGAATTCGCGTTGCGACAGACCAAGCTTATGCCTGGCTTCGCGCGCGTCGGTGCGGCTCGGCGTCACACGATGAATGACGGCGCCGGTTTTCTTGCCGGCGACGAAATCGCGCAACTCGTCCAGGCTGGCTTGAATGTCGTCGGCCAGCCGGCTTTTCATTTTTTTCGCCACGACGCCATGATCTCCTTCAGAATTGCCGCCAATAGCTTCTTCTCCCGCGCTGTCAGGTCGGCTTTCTCGTTCTTCGTATAAAGCGCCATCAGCACGAGCGGAAAGTCCGCATTGTGAAAATAATAGATCACGCGTGCCCCGCCGCGCTTGCCGCTGCTGCCGCGCCCGATGCGAACCTTTCGCAAACCGCCGGTCCCGGCGATCAAATCGCCGCAGGTCGGTTCATAGGCGATCAGATCGACGACGGCATCCTGTTCGTCAGCGGTCAGAACTTCATCGGCCCGCCTCCGATAGCCGGCGAGTTCGATCACCGAAACAGGACGGCGGAGCATGGTGTGAGGCCATACCCCTTTGGGGTACCAGTGTCAAGTTCACCAATGCCAGGTTCATCCGTCGCCGCGCGCGCCCGGCGACGCGGTAAATCTCCGGCTTCACCGGGCAGGCATCGGCGTCGATGTAGAGGGAGATCATTTCTGACGGACGCGGCCCGTGGTAGCATCTGCGGATAAGACGGCGGTCTTATAAGTCACTGTTGCTTTCGATGGAGAGCAAAAACCGATGTCCGCAGCGCGCATGACGCTGTTGGTCGGCACGACCAAGGGCGCATTCCTGATTTCCGGCGGCAGCCAACGGAGCGGCTGGACGACTCACGGTGCCTACTGCGACGGCTGGCCGATCAATCACATGATCGGCGACCCCGAGACCGGCACGTTGTGGGCCGGCGGCGGCGGCGACTGGCATGGCGCAGGCGTCTGGCGCAGCGAAGACGGCGGCGCGACCTGGAAGGTCGCCCGTCTTACCAAGGGAACGATGGACGATTGGGCCGCCAAGGATCCCAATGTCGCAAAGATGATCGGCTGGACCGAAGCGCCGTTGCCGTTCGCCGACTCGTTCGCGCAAATCTGGTCGCTGAGCTACGCGCACGGCACGCTGTATGCCGGCACCAAGCCGGCGAGCCTGCTGGCGAGCACGAACGGCGGCAGGGATTGGGTCAAGGTGCATGGCCTGACGGATCACCCGTCCGCCGGCAGCTGGACTCCCGGCGGCGTCGGACTGACGCTGCACACCATCATTCCCGATCCGGACAACCGCAAAAAGCTCTGGGTCGGAATCTCGGCGGCCGGCGTGTTTGCGACCGAAGACGGCGGGGCAACATGGGAGCGCCGCAATCGGCTTTCGAACGCCGAAGCCTGCGCCCCCGCCGAGCATCCGGCCGCGCCGCGCGACGGCGAGATCGGGCACTGCGTCCACAACATGATCCGCGCGCCGGGGACGAGCGACGTGCTTTACCAGCAGAACCACTATGGCGTCTGGCGCTCGGCCGACGGCGGCCGGAGCTGGAACGATTGCACCAAGGGCTTGCCGTCGACCTTCGGCTTTCCGATCCGCGTCCATCCGCGCGATCCCGACACGATCTGGACGTTGCCGCTCAACGGCGACCAGGCCGGACGGTTTCCGCCCGACGCCGCCGCGGCGGTGTGGCGCTCGCGCGATGGCGGCCAAAGCTGGCAGGCGATGCGGCGCGGCCTGCCGCAGCAGAGCTGTTTTTTCACCGTTCTCCGCCAGGCGATGGCCGGCGACGACCGCGATCCGGCGGGAATCTATTTCGGCACCAACAGCGGCTCGGTGTTCGGGAGCATCGACGAAGGCGAGACCTGGCAGGAGATCGCGCGGCACTTGCCGACGGTTCTTGCCGTCGAGGCGATTGAGCTGGGATAAGCACACTCGTCATTGCGAGGCCCGCAGGGCCGAAGCAATCCAGGGGCGGCTGGCATTAAGCGCTGGATTGCTTCGCGGGCGCTCGCAATGACGAACGTTGAATATTCCTCGCGTCATTGCCGGACTTGATCCGGCAATCCATGCGGCGGCTCAGTATGGACCACCGGGTCAAGCCCCGGTGGTGACGGTCAAGCCAGTCGTCATGGCCGGACTTGTTCCGGCCATCCACGCCTTTTTCTGTCATCACCCGCGAAGGCGGGTGATCCAGTAAACGCAGGCGTCGCAGCCAAGTTTGTACCTTCAATGAATACTGGATGCCCCGCCTTCGCGGAGCATGACAAACTTGAAACGAAAATCATTGCCGGCTGTTGTCTGCCTTACCGTAGAACCAACAGCCCGCGCGATAGCACCAAGCGAAGGGGCCGCGACAGTCGGTTCTGAAAGCCAGTTCGCAAAATAGATAGCCCGCTGTGTCAAACAATTGGCACGCAAATCGATCAAACATATTTAGCCTCTATCGTACGATATCACCTTAAGACGTCATTGCCGGACTCGATCCGACAATCTAGCGGCCTTTCGGCTTCCTTCAGTGCTAACTTTGCCTCAGCGTCCGACTGAGTGGGGAGGGGTTCCGTGCCTACAAGCCAAACACGAGTTCAAGGAGTTATAGCGATCGTGGAGGATGTCCTCCATACTCTCCACATACCTGGCGCCAGCACACTTGGCGCCTTGGTTGAAAAAGAAATCAAAGAGCGCAACAAGCGAACTTTCGAGATTTTATTGGAGGAACTGCAAAAGGTTCGTGATGAAAATATTACGTTTGCGGAGAACGAAGTCCACGAATTTGTGCAGATGGTTTTGCGCCTTTCCGATGCTGTCGAAAAAGGCACTGCTCGGCGGAACCTGCGACTAATGGCGCAGGTAATTGCTGGGCTAAAACGCAATCGGGCTTTTGAGTTCGATAATTTCCAGCGATGGGCCACAGTATTGGAAACCCTCACGCGAGATGAGATCCTTGTGCTTGGAACGCTTTGCTGGCCTGCACCCGGTTTGGTTGACAGCATCCTAAGCTAATTTCATTCGGTTTTCGAACTCCATTGGGCTCAGGTAGCCGATCGTCGAGTGTCTGCGCTTCACGTTGTAGAAGCATTCGATGTAATCGAACA